>Ga0196971_1000018_pt1 | contig 230251 bp, 189 predicted proteins | sample S1v_1013CmetaG_FD_148660 | JGI IMG/M metagenome (GOLD analysis project Ga0196971, IMG submission 148660) | Soil microbial communities from Anza Borrego desert, Southern California, United States - S1+v_10-13C | ecosystem: Environmental > Terrestrial > Soil > Desert | place: USA: California...
TAAAGAGGAAAAACTGTATGCTGCTAAACTGTACGTTGCTATATCAGGATTGATATCTTCAAATATTATTTAGAAAAAAACGCTCCAAATGGTTCCAAGTGTTGACTTTTAACATAACAGGAACACGTCATAAAATATAATGCCTTTGATACCGATGGCGTGTTCAGGCACCTTACCAATATGTCGCACCTAAAGGCGCGAAAAAGGCTGTGGGGTAGATTGCGATGCTATAGATATGCTGCTCCTCCGGAGCAAATCCATTCACGAATTCACAGATTGAAATCTGTGCTACACCAGCAGTCTGCCTTCACATTTGCGTTTGCCGAAGGCAAATCCGTGTTAATGAATAACCATGTTAAATTATACTCCCCACCAAAATAAACGAGTACCCTTTTAATTCTTTGTCTGATCCGCGAAGATCCGCCTCATCCCCCGCTTAAGATTAATTTTATAGAGGCGGGGCAGGCAGTGTGCCCCGCAGGGGCCTGTGTTCTATCTGGATTCTATTTCTGAAATATCCTCAGCAACGCTTCCTGGGCTTCGGGTTTATCAATATTCCCCAGGGCTGATACTGCCGCTTTCCTTACTTCGCTGCTCTTATCCTCCTCAACGATCTGTTCCAAAATTTTTATTACTTCATCGTTCTCATAATTCGCAAGCTGATACACTATTGCTTTACGCAGTTCGGTATCTGTCTCGGTTGATATTAACTGTTTCATCATTTTTAATGCTGTACTGTCATCCAGACTTCCGGTCATACTGTACAAAACAGCTTTCCTTACCTCAGGTGATTTCGACTTTGTAAATATTGAGTTCAGCGATTCGGCAGCTTCTTTTCCGCTGTAATTACCTAAAGCATACACCGCATTCTTTGCTAACTCTTCATCGGGATCATTCATCGCAATGCTCGTAAGGAATCCAATGGCATTCGATGAATCTGAGTCGCTCAGTGAATATAACGCAGCTTTGCGAATTTCCGGTTCTTTCGAGTTCCTGATTATTTCCTTTGCAGCTTCTACCGATTCCTTATTTCCGATACCGCCTAAACTGTATACTGCTGCTTTTGAAAGTTCAATATCTGTCCCCGATAATGCAATTGATTTCAGATATGATACCAGCTCAGGACGCTCGCTGTTTCCCATTAAATACAGGGCAGCTTTACGAACCTCAGCTGATCTTGAGGTTTTAATCACTTCCTTTAAATAATCAATTGTTTCTTTAGTATCGGAATTACCGATTGTATATAACGCGGCTTTTGCTATCTCCTCATCCTTATCATTCATCGCAATGTTCTTCAGGAAGGGGAGCAGATCCGCCGGTTCCAGATTTCCTAATGAATATATGGCTGCTTTTCTGATTTCCTGAATTGGTGATTGTGCCGCCATATCTTTCAGCGCCTTCACAGCTTCAGGTTTTTCTGAGCTGGCAAAAGCATATATCGCTTTCTTTACCAGTTCGACATTCTTTTCTGTTTTGGCAATGTCTAAAAGTTTGTTGAACGCAGCAGGAGAATCAAAACTTCCCAGAACATAAATAATCTTTGACCGGTAATTTTCATCCTTCTTTGCATCATACTGCCTGATGATTGTGTTTATGGATTTATCATCACCCCTGCTCTGTAAAGCATATAATGCCGCAATACTGATTTCATCATTATCTTCATTCTTCAGATTTTCAATAGTACTCTGATATTCAGTTTTTCCCTGCTGAATTAGTTTTTGTCCCACCACAATCATATTCGATCTTGCGTCATCAGCCCACTTGCTGTTTTTATTGGACTTAATAAAATCCTGATAACACGCGAAAACATCCTCAGACCTGCTTCCTGCTTTCTCCATCGAGTAGCAATGCCAGAACCCGGCCGCTTCCTTCCATTTGCTTTTAGGATATTTCTTTATAAATGAATCTAATTCTTTTACTGCCTCTTTCCATTTTTCATCGAGCACATAAGAATATGCTTTTTTGTACATAACCGCGTCGGGCTCATTTCCCTGAATGACTTCCTGGAAGGGAAGTGCATAAGAACTGCCGATATTAAAAACAGGACTGTCATTGTATGAAACAGCCGCCTTTTGATTTGTAAAACTAAAGCAGATTCCAGCAGAAATCATAAAAATCAGCTTCCGGACCATGTTACTCTCCATTTATATTTTTGTACCTGTATTTGTTGTGTTCCTGGTTTCAAAATTTTCTTCACTCAGCTTCTTCATTTCCCCGATATTGATCTTCAGGATTATACCCCTGCTGTTCACACCATCCTGGATCAGCTCTATAGCAGATAAGCCGTTCTTTAATTCAAGATTTGAGATCTGAAGTAATATAAGCTCGATATCGGAAATTAAATTCTTCATCTGCTCATCCTTCAGCTGATCTTTTAACGCAGCTGACTTAACTAACAATTCCTTAGAAATTTTTTGCTGCTGAGGTAAGTTTATTATTTCTGCGTCATCTTCAGAAGGATCAAAATGCATCATACTGATCAGCAGGACTTTTGAGCGTTCAAGGTATTCTGCAGTCTCTGTCAAAGGGTATGCTGCTTCCCGGACAACATTGTTTTCAGCGGCAGTATGCCTGACTGGTACTTCCGTTCCGCTGAGGAAATATCTGCCTATAATAATACCTGTGAACAATAGTACAGCCGCTCCCGCAAACTGATACTTCCATGTAAGTTTATATTGAAAAAGATATTTCAAATTCTGCAGCCATTCGGAAAAGTGTACTAACGCATTGCTGAATAAACCGGCTTTCCGGGACTCAGGTTTTACTGACAGCTTTGGTTCAAGGATTTCCCAGAAGTTGTTCATGAATTCCGTATCCGGCTCAGACTTTTTCACGGATCTGAAAACAGCCAGGGTGTTTTTAAGTTCTTTGAATTCTTCAGAACAAGCGGCACAAGAGGTTAAATGATTATTAAAGATCTGTAATTCTGAATCATTCATCTCATTATTTAATGCTTTTTCAAAGAGCTTTTCATATTTAGTATGTGTGTTCATTGTCTTCTCAGTCAACTCTTGTTTTTATAAAATGACAGCGACTTGCGGAGCTTTCGTAATGCACGGAAATGAAGGCTTCGGACTGTTCCCGGCTGAAGCTGCAGAATTTCCACTATTTCGTTGAATGACATATCATTGCTGTTCCGCATTGTAAAAACTATTCTTTCCTGCTGCGATAGCTTCTGAAGCGCCTGTTCAATATGCGCCTGGATAAACACAGAGGTAATCTTTTCTTCGGGATCAGATTGCGCGGTAGAGAGCAGGTCAGGATTATTTTCCGCGATTTCATCCATATTGGCATTCGTTCGTTCTGCGGAATAGCTCTTAGTACTCCTGAGTGATAAACAGGTATTAAGAGTAATTCTGTACAGCCAGGTGCTGAATCTTGATTCACCTTTAAACCGGTCAAGAGAACGGTATACTTTTATAAAAACTTCCTGGGACACATCCTCAGCATCCTCCCTGCACCGGGTTAAGTTATGAGCCAGGGCATAAACATTATTTTTATGCTTAAGCACAAGCTTTTTGAATGCCGCCATATCTCCCTTGCGCGCGTCTTCAACCAGTTCTATGTCGTTATCCAATAAAACTTCCATATTCTAAAATATGAGACTATGGTTATTATAAAAATGTTTACAACACTTAAAAATTATTTTTTTTGAACACTCGTCACGCAATTTCGTCCATTCACCCTTTCACCGCAATCATACATTTAATTCTGTTTGCCACCGTTCATTCTTTAACGAAACATTCTGCAGAGGAAAACCAATATATCACACCTAAAGGAGCGAAGAGAGTCTGGGGATGGATTCTGATGCTACAGATATGTCGTTCCACTGGAACGAAAAGGCATTTTAACCATTCAACCATTCATCCATCCTGTCACGGCGTAACGCAGTGAAGCCGGATCAATCATTTTTTCCCTTTCGCCACTGAGCGAAACCGAATTTTGCAGGAACACCTCATAAAATATAATACCTTTGATACCGATGGCGTGTTCAGACACCTAACCAATATATCACACCTAAAGGCGCGAAAAAGGCTGTGGGGGTAGATTGCGATGCTACAGATATGTTGCTCCTCCGGAGCAAATGCATCACGAATTCACAGATTGAAATCTGTGCTACGCCACCAGTTTGCCTTCCTAATCCATTTTTGCCGAAGGCAAATCCGTGTCAATCCGTGATGACAGTGTTAAATAATGAATGTCCTTTTGATTTTTACTTCTGATCCGCGAAAATCCGTCTGATCCGTGTGTTTGCCGCAGGCGAACCCGTGTCCTATCCGACGTGGCGTTGTCCCTCTTGACAATCCCGTGGTTTTGATTTAAGTTTAGGCTGGTTTGTAAAATGCCGATGCGTTCCTTAGCACTCTCACCTTATGCTTTGGAACAGGGGAACGGTACAAAAGGGGATTTCAGAATAACCTTAATATATAATGATATCCAAAATCTTCTCAAGCGCTACTTACGGGATAGAAGCCTATCTCGTTGAAGTGGAAACTCATGCCGAAAAAGGTCTGCCGTCTATTACCATTGTCGGACTCCCGGATAATGCCATCAAAGAAAGCAAGGAAAGGGTCCTTGCCGCCATTAAGAACAGCGGGTTCTTACTTGAAATAAAAAAGATCACCATTAATCTTGCGCCTGCAGATATCAAAAAGGAAGGAAGTTCTTTTGATCTTCCGATCGCGATAGGCATCCTCAGTACAAACGCTCTTGTAAATGAAAAGTGGCTTCAGGAAACTGTATTCTTAGGTGAGCTTGCACTCGATGGTAAATTACGTCCTGTTAAAGGAGCACTGCCTATCGCGGCTGAGGCAAAAAAGAAAAATGTAAAACGTATAATACTTCCCGTTGTCTGCGCTAAGGAGGCTGCTATTGTTGATGGAATTGATGTGTATGGAATGGAGAGTCTTAGGGATGTTGTGAAATTATTAAACGATGAGATTGAGGCTGAACCGGTTCACACCAATAAAGAAGAAATATTTTCTCAGGTGAACAGATATCATGTTGATTTTTCGGATGTTAAAGGTCAGGAGAATGTTAAGCGGGCACTGGAGGTTGCAGCAGCAGGAGGGCATAACATTCTGATGATAGGTCCTCCCGGTTCAGGCAAAACAATGCTTGCCAAAAGATTCCCTACAATACTTCCTCCTCTAACTTTTGAAGAAGCGCTTGAAACTACGCGGATACATTCTGTTGCAGGAATAATTCCTAAGGACCAGGCACTCATTACCGTCCGCCCATACCGGAGTCCCCACCATACTGTAAGTGATGCCGCTCTTGTGGGAGGCGGTTCATTCCCACGTCCCGGTGAAGTATCCTTTGCGCATCACGGCGTTCTGTTCCTTGATGAGCTTCCTGAATTTAAGAAGAATGTTCTGGAAGTTTTACGTCAGCCGCTTGAGGATGGCAGGGTGACTGTGAGCAGATCAAAAATGTCATTGGAGTTTCCCGCAAACTTTATGCTCGCGGCAGCTATGAATCCATGTCCATGCGGCTATTATACTGATCCTTATAAAAAATGTACCTGCGTGCAGCATCAGATACAAAAGTATATGTCGAAAGTATCTGGACCATTACTCGACAGGATTGATATTCATATTGAAGTGCCGGCAGTTAAATACAAAGAGCTCGCTGCAAACATGAAGGGTGAAAGTTCTGCGGATATAAGACAGCGTGTGAATGAGGCAAGAAATATCCAGTCAGCAAGATTCTCTAAACTGAAGCATATATTTACAAACGCCGATATGGGCTCTAAGGAAATCAGACAGTTCTGCGTTCTTGATGATGCCGGAATAGAGATACTCAAGATGGCGATGACACGTCTCGGTTTCTCCGCACGCGCATATGATAGAATATTAAAAGTAAGCCGAACTATCGCCGATCTGGAGAAATCAGAAAGCATCAGGTCGCATCATGTAAGCGAAGCCATACAGTACCGGAACCTCGACCGCGAGCTGTGGAATCATTGAATGTCATAAAGCGATTGTATGGATGAATGGATGAATGGTTGAATGGAAAATCCTTCGGATCAACTTGTGATTGGAATTAATCCGAATGCCCGAATCATTCCTTGGCGAAATGATGTTTTGAATGTCTTTGTTTAAGAATTTTGATTTGAATATTGTTTGTTATTCTACGTAATCTATGCAATCTGCGTCCTGCTGCTGTGCACAGGATTTATCCTGTACCTTTCAATTGTGTAATTTGCGAAATTTGTGTCTCTTTTTTTTTCTGTGCAACTGTGCACTCTGCGTCCTGCTGCTGTGCACAGGATTTATCCTGTACCTTTCAATTGTGTAATTTGCGAAATTTGTGTCTCTTTTTTTTCTGTGCAATCTGTGCAATCTGCGTCTTGTTTTTTTGGTGCTTTTTCCTCCCTCCACTTTTTTTCGTAATATATAATAATTAACACTCAGGGAAAAATGAACAAACCAACAGTTGCAATAGTCGGCGGGGGATTCGGTGGACTTAATGCCGCTAAGCATTTGCGAAATGCAGACGTTGAAATAATTTTAATCGATAAAACAAATCATCACCTTTTTCAGCCTCTGCTTTATCAGGTTGCAACGGCTGCACTCTCTCCCGGAGATATTGCTACACCTATTCGCGAAGTGCTTGCTGATCAGAAAAATGTGAAAGTAATATTGGGCGAAGTTGTCAGCATCAATAAAGATAAAAACACCATTTGCCTGGAGAATGAAGAAATCAAATTTGATTATCTGATTGTGGCAGTAGGATCAAGACACTCATATTTTGGGATGGATGAATGGGAGGCATATGCTCCGGGACTCAAGACAATCCCCGACGCACTGAGAATACGTGAGAAGCTTCTTATATCTTTTGAGAATGCTGAGAGAATGCTTTTTGAAAACATTAATTCTGATTCAGGGAAGTATGACCTTAAAAATAATATTGAACCATTAACAACCTTTGTTATTGTTGGCGGGGGACCCACCGGTATTGAGTTAGCCGGCGCTATCGCGGAAATATCAAGAAAAACCATACTGAAGGATTTCCGGCTTATTGATCCATCTAAAGCTAAAATTATTCTGATTGAAGCAATGGGGAGAATACTGCCGATGTTTTCAGAATCACTGAGCGGCAAAGCACTGAAATATATAGAATCACTTGGAGTGAAAGTAAATCTAAATACAACTGTAACTGATGTAAATTCAGAGGGCGTTATACTTAATAACGGATTTATAAGAACTCCGAATATAATATGGGCAGCAGGAAATAAAGCTATGCCTGTTCTTGGATCACTTAATACCGAAATGGACCGGGCGGGCAGGGTGATTGTTAAGGAAGATCAAAGCATTCCCGGTTACCCGAATATCTTTGTTATCGGAGATGCGGCAAACAGCAAAGATCAGCATGAAAAGGTTTTGCCCGGTTTAGCACCTGTGGCAATTCAGCAGGCGCAGTATGTTGCCGGATTGATAAAGCGTGGTGGTGCACCCGCGACAAGAGAGAGGTTTAAATATTTTGATAAAGGAAGTATGGCTACGATCGGAAGAGCAAAAGCTATCGCGGAGTTCAGGGGGATTAAGCTTAAAGGATTTCTGGCATGGATTGCCTGGTCATTTATCCATATACTTTATCTGATCGGTTTCAGAAACCGTTACAGAGTAATGATAGAATGGATATGGCTTTACTTTACCAGAAGAAATGGAATAAGGCTGATTACCAATAGCACTAAAAATGTTTGATGAAGTTCTTTTAGTTCTCTTCCCTTTTATTGTGCAATTTGCGAAATCTGTGTCTACAATAAAATTCAAATCACAAGCTGATCCAATGGAGAATCATTCGCCCATTCACCCTTTTCATTGCAATCAATACATCCATACAGATAAACACTCAATCAACTAAGAAATTTCTGCGTCCGCCAAGCATCACTCCATTACTGTCTCTTTCGGGAATGTATTACCTTTTTCAATTTCAATTTCTCCAACTTTAATTCGCTCGACTTCCAACTCTTCGACTTTAAGTCTATTGAACCTTGCGTTTTTGATCACGATGCTCTTGATTGCAAAACGGCTTATTGCTATTGCGCCTATGGCTGCCGAACCGATAGCAATTGTACCCAGGGCAAATGCTCCGATTGCCTGAGCTCCGATAGCAAGTGCTCCGAGAGCGGATCTTTTCTTTGGTGAGTTATTTAGAAACATTCTTTTATCCCTCAATGTAATCTTATGCTTATATATTAGATAAACTACCAGCTGTTATATTCAAGTCTTTAAGCCGCAGCTCAAGCGTGAGAAATTATAGAATATTTGTACCGAGTTTTCCAACGTAGCCGCACTGGCTTTCTGCTTTGTCCCCGGAGGGGACAAAATCTGCATAGCGGCAATCCAACACAATGATATCAAGCCCCGCAGGGGCGGTATTTGTTGTGCTTCTATGCAGCTATTGTCACTGCCGGGACAAAGATAATATTTCGGATAACCATTGCTATGCAAATGTTATCCCTGCCAGGATAACGATGCTTACGAATTCTGTTCTCTGTCCTCCGTCTTCCGTCCTCTGTTTTTCAACCGCGCAACCTTCCTGAACATTTTATTGTTAATATGCTTATAGATAAATCGTGATCGGAAAGAACTAAAATGAAACTTGCATTATCATTATCAATAATTATTATTTTTACTCTGCAGGCATGCTCAAATACCGGCAGGAAGGAGTATAACTCAATGGAATATAAATCACAGGAAAAAATCTCACGAAGTGAAGATCCTTCAGCTGAAACAGGAAATACTAATGAAAAGGAAAAATTTAATAAACCATCCAATGAAGAGCTTAGAAAAAAATTAACTGACCTTCAGTATGATGTAACTCAGAATAATGCCACTGAAGCACCCTTCCGTAATGAGTTTTGGGATCATAAGGAAGATGGTATCTACGTCGACATAGTTTCAGGTGAACCTTTGTTCAGCTCCAGAGATAAATATGATTCGGGCTGCGGCTGGCCGAGCTTTACAAAACCCATCGATAACTCACGCGTTGTTGAAAAGGAAGATAATTCGCATTTTATGAATCGGATAGAAGTCAGAAGCAAATCCGGCGACTCGCACCTGGGACACGTATTTGAGGACGGCCCGGCTCCTGAACATCTGAGATACTGCATTAATTCCGCAAGCCTTCGCTTTATTAAAAAAGAGAACCTGGCAAAAGAGGGCTATGAAGAGTACCTTAGCATATTCGAATAAGATAATAATACAGATCACTCAGAGGGCCTGATGTAAACAGAATCAACGTGAGACTTATTGCTTGACAACCGCTCACTCCTCAGGAGAATATTGCGCTCAATCCTCTTTGCCGCAGGCAAATCCACAATTACTACAAGCGACTAACCTTCTTATTATTTTTCGTCTTAAATCCGCGAAGATCCGCCGCATCCCCCGCTTAAGATTAATTTTATAGAGGCGGGGCAGGCCCGTGTTCTATCAGGAGTTTGACTTTCCACCTCCTTTCCTTTTTCTTATTAATAATAATGGTTTATATATATGGTCAGCTCTGATGCATTAAACCGGATGAAAGAAAAGGATCTTCTGAAATTAAGGTTCTGCGATCTTAAGCTTAAGATAGAGGGGACAGTCCTTCAATCCAGGATAAATAAATTATATAAAGAACTTGAGGCAAAGGGACTCTTATTCCGTCCCCACATATGGATCTCGGAAGAGTGGTTTACTCCCGACGGTGTTCCCGGATTCGCGGTTCCTTTCTATTTACTGCATCCGCGCCTGATCAGACTCGAAAGAAAAATGATGTATGTGGCAGAGGGAAGTTCCGGAAAGGAATGCATGAAAATACTCAGGCATGAAGCAGGACACGCAATCGATCACGCGTTCCGTCTCCATTTCAAAAAAAGCTGGAGGGAAACCTTTGGTGCATTCACAACTAAGTATCCTAAGTATTATATCCCCAAACCAAACAGCATGGATTATGTGCTTCATTTCAATGCATGGTATGCTCAGGCGCATCCCACAGAGGACTTTGCAGAAACATTCGCTCTGTGGCTGGCACCGGGAAGGAAATGGGAAAAGAGATATGAAGGATGGCCTGCACTGAATAAAATTCTTTATGTTGATTCACTGATGAATTCAATTAAAGGTCAGCTCCAGGTGAATTCTAACTCAATCGAAGATTCACCTGTTAGCGAAATGACTAAAACACTCGGGGAACATTATGATCATAAGTGTGAGTATTACTCCGTTGACTGGCCCGATGTTTATGATAAGGAATTAAAAAGAGTATTCCCTGGCGATATGAATAATAGGGAGCTGATGAAGGCGGTAGTATTCCTGCAGCGCTCAGCCCGTGAACTTCGCCTGCTGGTATCTGCAGGTACCGGTATTCATAATTATACTCTTCATCAGCTGCTGGATGAGATGATAATAAGATGCCGGCAGCTGAATCTGCGGCTTGGATATAATGAAGCGGAAACACTTAAAAGAACACTAATCATGTTAACAGTTCAGACAATGAATTTAATAAATACCGGTATACAAAGGATTGCATTGTGAAATCAAAAATATCAAAAAAACTTCGTGTGATGGTCCTTGTTCAGAAAGGACTCACACCTCCCGATACGCTTGAGGGTTATTCTGAAAAGCAGATAAGTGAGTGGCGCATAGAATATGATGTGATCTCGAATCTTAAAAAACTTGGACATGAAGTTACTCCTGTTGAGCTGTATGATAATCTTGATGTTCTGAAGAAAGCACTTGATGAAACAAAGCCCCATGTTGCATTCAATCTTCTGGAAGAATTTCCTGACTATCCTTACTTCGATCATCATGTCGTAAGTTATCTTGAGCTGCATAAAGTGCCTTATACAGGATGCAATCCCCGGGGATTAACTCTGGCGAAAGATAAGGCGCTTTCCAAGAAAATATTATCTTATCACCGTATACACGTTCCGCGGTTCTTTTTCTTCCCTTTAAGGAAGAAGATTTTGGATAAGGGGAAATACAGGTTCCCTCTTATTGTTAAATCTGTAAGTGATGAAGGTTCTGCAGGTATCTCAAAGGCATCACTGGTAACGAACTTTGAAAAGCTGACTGAAAGAGTAGAACATATTCATTCAAAAACAAACACACACGCAATAGCAGAGGAATTTATAGTGGGACGTGAAATATATATGGCAGTATTGGGCAACAGGGTACTTAAAATATTTCATCCATGGGAGCTTACCATTGAAAACCGTAACGGAAATGAACCTATAATCGCTACTTCAAAAATGAAATGGGATGCGGCATATCAGAAGGAAACAGGTGTAAAAACAGGAAGAGCGGATCTGGATGGTGCATTGAAAGAGGAGTTCTATAAAGTGACTAAACGCATTTACAGGGCGCTTAGTTTAAGCGGTTATGCCCGCCTGGATTTCAGACTCTCAGAAGATGGAAAAATTTATTTTATAGAAGCAAACCCGAATCCTATGATTTCAGATGGTGAGGATTTTGCGGCTTCAGCAAAGGATGGAGGATTTAAATATCCCGATCTCATTCAGAAAATAGCTACTCTTGGGATGAACTATGATCCATTTCTATAAAAACTCCTGATCAGAAAAGATCATAACCTCCGGGGTTTTCTTCAACCCCGGAGGTTTTGCGTTAAAGATTACTAATATTTCACCTGTGTTTATTGTTAAAATTGCGGCACAGGCTTCAGCCTGTGAATCTGAATATTAAATGTTTTATGTTTGCTCAGCAAAATTCTTCAGGCGGCACCAATTTTTTCATTTTATAATTTGCGTAATTTGTGAAATTTGTGTCTATTACGAAAGCCGGGTTTTTCATGACTTTCGTTTAAATATTATAATTTGAATATTATTTGTTATTTGTAATTTGTGATTTGGAATTTATAACCTGAGGTTAAATGAAACTTATAACCCCTGACATGAAACTTGCAGATGCTATTCACAGCAACTATTTACTAATCCCGGTGATTAACCGTTTCGGCATTCGTCTGGGTTTTGGTGAAAGCACAATCGCTGCCATATGTAATGAAAAAAATATAAATGTCGATTTCTTTCTAACCATACTTAATGTTTTCAGCCTTCCGGATTATTTCCCGGAACAGAAGATGCAGACTTTCAATGTAATGATGATCGTTGAGTATCTTAAGAAGACGCATCAGTATTACCGTGAGATTCAGCTTCCAACAATAGAAAAGCGTCTGGACCTGCTTATCGAAAAATCACCCCAGATTAACCAGAACCTTCAGCTCGTAAAGGAATTCTTTAATGGATATAAAACTGAACTGCTCGCACATCTGCGTAAGGAAGAAACAGTTACGTTCCCTTATGTAGAGCAGATCTATAAAATGTATAATTCTGATGAAAAGGAATCTGCCTATAATCAGCTTGCCGGTTACTCCATGGATATATATGAGGAAGAACACGATGAGGTTGATGAGAAGTTATATGACCTCAAGAATATTCTAATCAAATATATCAACGGCGACTTTGACCAGGTTATAATCAGCGAGATAATTTTTGAACTGTTCCGTCTTGAGAAGGATATTAAAGACCATACAAGGATTGAAAATAATATTCTTATGCCTCTGGTTGCTGATATGGAAGCTTCACTTAACGTAAGAAAGCTCTGATATGCTTTACGGAAAACAAACTGTAATAATCTCCCGTGACCAGCTGCAGTGTATCGGACTTAAAACTATACTGCAGGAGTTCTTTAACGCGGAATCTGTTATAACATCTCAGGATTTTAACAGCAAAGTACACGAGTGTTCTCCTGATTTCCTGTTCCTGCCTTCAGACATTTACCTGGCACATGGCCTCCAGGTGAAAGGAATAAAAAGCCGGATTATTATTCTCACTAATTATACTCCTGCCGAAGGTATGAGTGATAATCCTTATATGTTGAATATAACATCTTCTCAGCCGGAACTTATAGAGCAGCTGCAGATGATATTTAATGATAATGTTGAAGTTCCCAATGGTTCACCTCAGGAGGAGTTGTCGGGGCGCGAAACAGAGGTACTGAAGCTTGTCGCAAGAGGATTTATTAATAAGCAGATTGCTGATATGCTGAACATAAGTCTTCATACTGTAATATCACACCGCAAAAATATTACCCGGAAGCTGGGGATAAAAACCGTTTCCGGTCTCACAGTATACGCCCTGCTGAACAGGCTGATCACATCCGAAGAGATTGAGTAATAATCACCCGCCTCACTGATCATTTCGTAACGTAACATACAATCATACAATCATACAATCATACAGTCATACAATCATACAGTCATACAGTCATACAGTCATACCTGCTTTAAAATTCACAACTTATAGGGATTGTTCTGTATATAGGACCAGTAGTATTTTTATGCAGTAATTAGAAACTCCTAATAAAAACAGAAAGGTTCTTAATGAATACTCAGCTACGTTTCCTGTTTTACATCTTAATTTTCTTCACCATATCAGAAACCTTACTTGGCAACGAAAGACGTTTTACCTACGTATATGAGACATTAACTCTTCCTCCGGGTGCACGCGAAATAGAGATCTGGAATACCTACCGAAGCAACCGGGATTATTTTTACAGAAGAATGGATCAGAGAATAGAATATGAATTCGGAGTTACAGATAACCTTATGTCCGCACTATATCTTAATGCCAGCTGGATATCAAGAGATTCAAACGGAGGACTTGATGAAGGTGATGCTGTCACTAGTCAGTCCATAAGCATCTCCTCTGAGTGGAAATATAAGCTGATGGACCGTACCGCTGACTTTATAGGCATGGCTCTTTATGGTGAGGGTACACTGGGATTAAATGAAGCCGAACTCGAAGCGAAACTGCTGTTTGATAAACAGGTTAATAACTTTTTGTTTGCATTCAACGGAGTTATTGAGCAGGAATGGGAAACAGAATTTGAGGAAGGTGAAACTGAGGTCGAGAAGGAACTTGCATTTGAATTTGATTTTGGCGCCGCGGTACTATTATCCAATTCTCTTGCGCTGGGATTAGAAGTAAGAAATCATAACGAGGTTGTTGAAGGGGAATGGGACTTCTCAGCTTTATTTGCCGGACCCGTAATCTCCTATTCAACTGAATACTGGTGGGCAACTCTTACTTTTATGCCGCAGATTAAAGCTTTGAAAGGCGCTGATTCAGGGAACCTGGTATTAAGAGATCACGAAAAATTTGAAACAAGATTATTATTTTCATTCCATCTATGAAATATTACATAATATTTTTATCCGTAATGATCATTTCTCTGATAGCTTCCTGTGCAGGTTCACTGCCTGAACCTACACCTGCAGACGCTGAGCTTGCTGAAAAACGCTGGCCCGGGACAGATATAAATTTTCTTCAACACGGCAGAAAGCTGTACATTTCAAAATGCTCAGGATGCCATAGTCTGTATAAACCAGGTCTGTACACAACAGCTCAGTGGGATACCATTATGGTTACAATGAGTAAGAAGGCAAAGCTGAATACTAATCAATATGAGGATATTCAAAGATTCCTTACAGTAATGTCAAAAGAAAATGATACAGCATCAAAAAATTGATATGGATTCTCATTATAAATGTTTTCTTCTGAAAAGTGCTGCTAGTTTTTCTAATCCCGAAGAGAGCGGATCAAAGATTGTACCCGGTGATGCAGCCGCCGGGGTATTCTCTACTGCTGATTCAAGCACGTAACTGGTAGGATTTGTGGCAAACTTTGCGAAATTTTCTTTTTTCTCAATAGCCATATTCTTGAGAACTGTTTTAATTCTTCCGCGTACATCTCCTGTTATTATTTTTGCTGTATCGTATACCACTTTAAATGAGGGTAAGAGCTCTTTATCATTCTTTATATAAACAAGTTTGCAGTAATTCTCAGTTATATAAGATACCCTGGTGAGCAGCATTGCGTTAACAAATCCGTCTGCAAGTGAGCCCATGATCTTATCAATAAAAGGAATGCTTTTAATTCCATCGGAAGCAACACTGGAGAATATCTCATCACTCGCATACTCTACTCCTTCCGAACCTCCTATAGCAACTGCCGTATATATTTTTCTTCCAATACTGAAGAGATCTTTATTTGATACGCGTCCGTTATAAATAATAAATATTTCCTTGATCAGGTTAATGCTTGCTGAAAGAATGATGATTGCGTCAAGAAATCCGTTCTGTGATATGGCTGTGCTGTAGAATATACGGGATACATAAAGCCGGCGGACTCTATCGGTTTCATTTTCCAGCAGTGCAACTGCCTTATCATAATTTTCCCGCTCTGTTCCTGATGAAACAAGATCAATGTTCTTCAGGTAAGCATTTGTGCTGAATTGTCTTAAGCGCCTGCTGACTACAGTATTAACCTCATCAGGGTCGTACACCGGAGAATAGTTCCTGGGCATCAGAAGAATTCTGCCCAGTGGGATCAGAACGAAATAAATTGTAATAAGTAAAACAAATACAACAAATGCGTACGCCCAGTATTTGTTGATGAGATAAAGATCATTATAAATAGAAATGAATTCTCTCACTATCAGAATTGAAAGGGCAATTGCAAAAAAGAAGAATATTTTTTTGACGGTCTTCATGAATCCAAACTAATTAAAAATAATACCAAAAAGAAAGTCATTCGGTGCACATAGGGTAACCGGTCATCTCAACAAAAGCATTTTCTTTACCGTGATATTTTTTCCGTCATTGACTGAGTAGAAATAAATTCCGCTCGCGGCCTGTTGATTATTTTCATCTCTGCCGTTCCAGATTACTTCCCTGGATCCGGCGGGTGTATATTCATCGCAGAGCATTTTTATCTGCCTGCCCCGGATATCATAAATAGTCACTTTCAAAATTGAAGCCACAGGCAGAGTAATCCTGAAACAGGTTTCGGGATTAAAAGGATTCGGGAAATTCTGCTCAACCAGATAATATAATCTTGAATTGTTATCTGCAGCACCCGAAACGCCGTTATATCTGAAAACAATATCACTGCCGTAATATGAAGTATAATTGTTCAGCGGATCAATAAGATCTATATATCCGTCAGCTTGTACCCAATCACCTTTCCATTCCCGGAATGTGAATGCGGTAATATTATTCTCTTCATTATATTCTCTTCTGCTCATTGTGCCTTTTGTCCAGGCGTTTTCTATCCAGTACTCAAACAGCTCGGTTTCAATAAGACCCTGGTTGTTATATAACTTTGTATTACGGGTAGAATTTTCCCATATATTGTCATTTCCTCTTTGATAGATCTCGCACTCTAATAGATTTTCATTATTGAACTTCCATTCAAACCTGAGCCATTTGTTCCAAATACGGTTCCACTTATAATACGATTCTGATATTTTATTAGCTCTGCTGTCATACTCCGAACAAAAGCTTATAAAATTTGTCCATGTGTTTTCCTGAAAGCGTTGATTATAATAAAGGGAATCAAATCCCGCTGTGTTATAAAACCAAAAAGCTCTTGATGAATCCCTCCAGCTCGTTTTATCCCAGAGGTAATAATTGTATTCAATAGGATTCCCCGCGTTATTTCTTTTCCATTCGCCTTTTTGCAAATTGATCCACGTTTCACTTATCCCCGATTCAAGAATAAATGATTTTATAAATCCATTTTCGTAGTTGTATGTTTCGCGCATTCTTGAAACAATGTAATCATTATTCCATAATTCAGTAAGTATAGATTTAAGGATATTATTTTCATAAGTCAGAGTTTTACTTAAATCGGTATGCCAGCCATTCTCGTAAAACTCTCTCCAAATTTTCGTTAAGTTGCCTGCCTGATCAAATTCTTCACTTGTTCTGAAATCATCCTGCCAGGAGTTATTATTCCATCTGTAATGGGTAAGTATTTTTTTATTATTCAGGAAACCTTGAGAGACTAGTGAATTATTCATCCAGTTTCCCTCTGATAATACTTGAAATAATTCTTCCATTGATTTATTAGAGTAATCAAAATTATAACAGTAGCGTATGTAACTGTTAGAATATTTACAGGTAACTGTATCAGGAAAGACATTCTTAAGGAAAATTTTGTTTTTTTGATTGAATAAGTATGTCCCTGCTGTTTTATCCAGTACAGGGATACTATCTTCAGACGTGCGGGATAAAGTGACCTGCGCCTGAGAAGTTTCGCAGAGAATGAAAATCAGCGCAGAGAAACAGGTAACTAAATAAGCCGTGATTAATTCTTTCTGTGGCTTGTGAGTATGCCTTTTACATTGCAGCATATGCCTGCCATTTATTATTATCAAAGATTTACTTCAACTTAAATGCACCAGAAAGTGACAAGTTTTTCCTCCCCGGCGAAGGCTTTCCAATATATCAACTTTGAACTTTCTGTTAAGAGCTGTCTCAAAGATGGTCTGATGTGTGGTACGGGTACACTCGCAGTGAATATCATCAGGCTTTGATTCACGGTAATTAGCCGCAGGACAGTAGCAGTAAGGGGATGTTTCACCATACCTGATATGAACAGTATTTTCTTCCTTCCATATCTCAAAGTTCTGTTTATATGCTTCGATTAATTTATCAAGATCACCGGTGCCTTTTATTGCAATGTCTTTTTTAAATTGATGCCTGTTAAAACAACCACGGCCGCATCCTTCTATAATTTTTACTTGTGTCTCTCTATCCACTACCTGCTCCATTGAATTCAGAAGATCCGAAAGCCAGTTCCCCATAAACTCCTTTTCCACTTTAAGCATTTTTAATTTTTCATCTTCATCAGAAATGGAAGTGATCTGTTCAGGTATACCTAATTTTGATATTACAAAAGGACAAACACCAAGCGCCATCAGCTTCTGCGTGAATTCTCTGCGTTCCATTTGATTTAACTCCTGGTTTTATTCATTTTTAGTGATAAAATCTTCTATACTTTTGCAGTAAACTTCAGGCTTGTCGAGCCACAGAAGATGACCCGCTTCAGGAATACGTATCATTGTTGAATTGTGAAATGCCGACTTATACTGGTCAGCCATTCCTGAAGGAAGATAATCATAATCACCTCTGAGTATAAGCATTGGGAAATCAATTTTTGTAAGCAAAGAATATACAGGTTTCTTCACATTAAGCTCATCCCAGATTATCATAGTGTGAGCCCAGAAACCCATGCCCTCCATGTTCCAATTTAGGTCCCTGAGAGCATCCTGGTTATTCGCGCAATGCGGGAAAATTCTATCAACTATAAATTCTGAAATAAGATCATCCATTTCATTATCTTCATAAAGTGAATGAGCCGGCACAAGATCACCCTTAAGTAGACTGTCTAATTTAACATAACGGCTATATTTTTCCAATCCGTATTTATCCTTCACCCAGTCAAGCATATATGGTGAAATTCCCGGCGTGGCAAATCGGGCACTTTCCCATTCTGCCGGATCAATAGAGCCCGGCGAGGTAACAATTGCCTTAAGTATATGATCAGAATATTTTGCTGCGTAGTTTGCCAACAGAGTTGCGCCATGCGAATCACCCACCAGTATGAATTTGTCAGTTCCAATAGCAGCCCTGATTGCTTCAAGATCTTCAACAAGTCTGTTCATTGTATATTCGGAAGGATCGGAAAGCCGCTCCGAAAAACCGCACCCGACCTGATCGTATACATAAATATCGAAACCAGATGAAGCAAGATGATTATACCACTTTTCTCCTAAATGAAACATGTTGATCTGTGATGCTGCGGGACCCCCATGCAGAAATAGAAGGGGAATGGGATTTTCATTTGGCGATGGTACTTTAATGTACGCGATATGAGATCCTGTTTTAAGATCCCAATATTCAATTTTAGAACTGATTGTATTACAAGAGCATAACAGGGCTGCGAGTATTATTACCAGATTACTTCTTTTGACCGCTTGCATTATAAGCTCCGGTTGTTTTCCCAAATAAGAATTAGACGAAAGAATTTGTTAAAGGTTTTCTGGCTTATTAAATAGTAAGTTTTGTTGAATAAATGACGAATTGCCCTAATCATTATTCCGTTATTTTCGATAGTAGTAGTTAATTGTAAAATATTCGAGTAAATGATATTTAGATGATCAAATTCCTTTCTTTCAGGTATAAACCATTTCTGATTTCCTTATGCGCTCTTATTCTCTTCATTTTTATTATTAATAGATATGCAGTCTTTGATCAGGATAAAAAGGAAAAAGATCTCCGGGATAATTTGTTAGAGCTGCTTATGTCAAAAAAATCGCAGCTTGAGAAATCTTTATTTTCACGTATATATTATACGAAAGGAATTGCCGCGTATTGCTCAATAAATCCGGATATCACTAATGAAGAATTCCATAAACTGGCCAACGAGCTGATACGTAAGGATTCTGTTATCAGCTCAATGTCAGTGGCAAAAGATTGTATAATAAATGCAATTTATCCTATGGAAGGACATGAATCCGCTATCGGACTGAAACTTCTGGAACATCCCGGCCGCAAAAAGATAGTAGAGAGCACAATAAAAACGAAGAACACTTTTGTTGCTGGTCCTGTTGAACTGGTTGAGGGCGGCATTGCTTTTATTAGTTATACACCTATCTTTTCCGTAATCAATGGTGATTCAAAATTCTGGGGAGTGACTGACATTGTAGTTCTTAAAGATAAACTGTTTAATGAGATTAAATTAACTCCCTATACCCCCGATTTCAGTTTTGCGATTAAAGGGACTGACGGTACAGGATTAAATGGCAGGTGCTTCTGGGGGGACTCATTGGTGTTCAAAAAAAATCCGGTGCTTGTTAATATCTTTTTGCCTACCGGAAGCTGGACTTTAGCCGGGGTTCCGAATAAGGGCTGGGATAGTAAAGATGCTAAAAATGAAATAATAATTAATTTACTCTATATCTGCGCGGTTATTATAAGTGTTCTGATATTTCTTCAGGTCAGGTCCCAACTGAAGATCAGGGAAAACGAACAGGAACTTAAAGCTATTTTTGGGGCCATGCAGGATCTGATTATTCAATTCAACCGGAAAGGTGAATATGTAAAGATCGCTCCCACTAATGAAAAACTTCTGGTCAAACCATCAAAAGAACTGCGTGGAAAAACATTACACCAGGTATTTGATAAAGACACTGCGGATTATTTTATGGATGCGATCAGGAGATGTATTGATAATAAAAAAATGACGGTATTAAATTATCCTTTATGTATTAATGGTCAGAAGTATTGGTTTCACGCAAGAATAACTTATCTTAATGAAGATTCTGTAATCTATGTTGCACAGGATAATACTGCTCAAAGGAATGCCGAGGATCATCTGAAAGAATCGAGACAGCAATTAATAGAAATGAACTCGGCAAAGGATAAGTTTTTCTCAATTATTGCCCACGATCTCAAAGGTCCTTTTCTGGGTTTCCTTGGAATTTCTGAAGAGCTGAATCAGAATGTATCTGAAATGAGCAGGGAGGAAATTGCTGAACTGGCTGGAGTTATGCATTCCTCAGCTAAGAAAACTTTTAATCTCCTGAATAACCTGCTTGAATGGTCAAGATTACAAACCGGTAATATGAAACTGCAGCCGCAGGAGATTGAGCTCAAAGCAGCGACAGAATTATGCTCATATCTGCTGGAATCAGCTGCTGTTCTGAAATCAATAAATATAATAAATGAAGTTGATGCCGGTTTAACAGTTAACGCTGATAAGAACATGCTGGATACAATTCTTCGCAATGTGATTTCAAATGCTATAAAGTTTAGCTACCCGGGAGGTACTATACAAATAACTTCCGCAGTAGAAAACGGTATGGCGCGATTATCCGTCAAAGACAATGGGGTGGGCATAAAAGATGATATACTGGAAAAGATTTTCAGAATCGACTCAGGTGTTTCTTCAAAAGGAACAAATGGAGAACAGGGTACAGGATTAGGTTTAATTTTATGTAAGGAACTTGTAGAAAAAAATAACGGTGTTATTGAAATCAGTAGTATATTTGGAAGCGGAACAATCATTACTATTTCACTGCCGTTAAGAAAAAATGAGAACATGTAATATCCTCTTTCTAATTATACTTCTGATTACATCTTTCCCGGGATGTAAAGGGGAAGAAAAGATTCCTCCTGCAAGTCGATCCATGCAGGAAACCGCGCTTAAAACTCTTCATCAGGGTGAATATAAAGCATACATTACCAATCTGATGGATGACAGCGCGAATATCTTCATTTTGCTTGATACTCTTGAATGGATTGATGATAACAACAGCGAAAGCGGGTTCAGCATCAGAAATATCAAAAAGAATTTACTGCGTGTTAAGCTCTCTGATACAGCGAAAATTATAATGCAGACTTATTCCCGCAATACCTCGGGGGAATTCAACCACAACCAAAAGATTACTGCAGAGCAGTTTATCAGTTATCTTCGAAAAAATACACAAAAGCTGCGCCTGGTTCCCTTTAGTCTCAGCATATCTTATGATGAGGTGCAGTCAGTTAACGAGATATACATCCCTTAATTAAATTTCTCCATAGGAATACTAAAAAAATGAATTTGAAAAATTACTACGGATCATGGTTTTTACTTTTGTTAGTGATTCTTTTATCAGAATACTCAAATGCACAGCCCGTCTTTTCTAGAATTCTTGATATGAAATATTCTGATCTTCCGGTTAACCTGAGAGTGGAGAACTCCGGAATATATTTTATCTCCTCATTTCATACTGAGAATGGCGGGATCTGGCTTAATTCTTTTGATTCGCCTGTAAAATATTTTGTAAAAAATAATGAAGTCCGGCAGACTTCCTCTGCACAAAACAAAATCAGCAAACATTATTTTTATAACCGTATAGATGAGTTCACAGGAGAAAACGGTTCATTCAGTAATGAGAGTAATGAGAGCATTGATATTACTGTAAGCAGCAGAAGTGAGCTTCAGATTAAAATGGCAATAAATAAAGATAATAAATTACTGAAGGTCAGTTTTCCTTCCGATCTTGCTTACGCTGATCTGATAGGTGTGGATAAAGACGGAAATATATTTCTGATAACAGAAAGCTACATAAACGAGATTCCGTTAAAAGTAAAAAGGGAAGTATACTGTGTTTCTCCTGCAGGAAGTGTATTGTCAGTTATTGCCATTCCACTGGTAAAGTATATCTACTCACTTAATGATTTGCAGATAGATGCTGACGGAAATCTCTATTCCTTATTATCTGACCTGAATGGAATGTACATCTATAAAATATCCGGATTGACAAAGTATAATTCTGCAAAAATATCCTTTCCGAATGAACCCAGGAATGAAATACATTATAATAATTTTGTTACTACTGATGAGTATCATGATAATGATAACTCAAGCGCAGTCACTAAGGACATTCGTCCGGGTAAGGTGCAATTAGTGAGCAGAGTTGATGTACTAAAAACAGGTGAGAGTTATGTACTTTATAAATACTTATGCAGTGCAAAGAACCTGGCACCACAGGATACACCTGGCTCAGACGGTGATATAGTCAGAACTCCATCCTGGCTGATAAAAGGGGTAAACGCCAAGGTTCCTTATAAATGGGGAGGCTTTAATACACTGGCTGATTTTTCTACGGGATTAAAGAACGGTAAATTTGCCGGGGACATAAATACAAAGGGTATATCATCGCAGGCTGTTGGAGTGGATTGCTCAGGATTCGTAAGCAGATGCTGGAACCTAAATTACCACAGTACTACAAGTGAGATGCTGAATACTACTTATCTATATAATAGTTGGGATAAATTAAGACCAGGGGACGCTATACTGAAATCAGGACATGTTAGAATGTTTGTTGACCGGGCAAAGAATGGAGCATTCAGAACTATTGAAGCATCGGCGCGTGATTGGGGAGTTTCCTACTGGACATATACTCCATCTGATCTTACCTCATATTACCCCGTTTATCCTCAGGTAATGGTAAGTGAATACTCAACAAAGCAGCCGGTCCTGACTAAAGTAAAAAAGATTTCCGGAAATTCCGCTGAACTGAAGTGGTCTTGTGATACAGACCGTATTAAAGGATACAGATTGTACAAATCTACAGATGGAATTGCCTGGAGCATGGTGAAAGATACAAATTCACTTAAAGGTACTTCTGATACAGTTACACTTATTCATCCTGTTGAATTTTTCCGTGTTGCTTCAGTTCAGGATTCCACTTCAGCAGAAAGCAACTGGTCGAATGTGATGGGTGTTGGAGTATTTCCTTCAATTAATAAGGTGCTTGTAGTAGATGGTTTTGAGAGAGAGGCTGGTGCATGGCGGGGTAACGGTAATACATTTGCTATGACTTACGGTAAAGCTTTGCAGGAGCTTCAGATAAATTTTGATATGATCAAAAATCGGGAATTATCAGATTCAGTTTTGAGCAGCTATGATATTGTTTACTGGATTCTGGGTGATGAGAGTACATCTGATGAAACCTTCTCAGCTTCAGAGCAGAAACTGATTTCTGAATATCTTGAGAAAGGAGGAAAAGTTTTCGTTTCCGGTAGTGAGATCGGCTGGGATCTGTATTACAAAGGCACCGCTGCAGATAAGGTATTCTTCAATAATTATCTGAAAGCAATGTATGCTAATGATAATGCATTATCGAGATCTGTCTATGGAACAGATACAACTTTATTCGGAGGTATTTCATTCACATTCGGACAAACCTATGATATTGGTTACCCTGATGAAATATTTGCCTATGGCGGAAGTAAAGCCTGTATGTCATATCATAACAAAAAAACTGCAGGCGTAAGCTATTCAGGAAAATTCGGATCTTCTGATATCCCCGGTAAAATGATATACCTGGCATTTCCGCTTGAGACAACCGCAAACGATACTTCATTCAATAATGTTATTAAACGTTCAGTAGAGTTCTTTACTTCTGAAGTCAGCAATGTAAATGAAGCGAATACTATACCTGAAAGTTTCAGTTTGTCGCAGAATTATCCTAATCCATTTAATCCTGAAACAAAGATCAGTTTCAGCCTTGGGCACGAGGGCTTTGTTACATTAAAAGTATATAACCTTCTTGGTGAAGAAGTGTCAACCCTGGTTAATGAAACTAAACGTGCGGGAAGTTATACACTGAACTTTAATGCCGGACATCTGTCCTCAGGAATTTATTATTACATCCTGAATGCCCCCGGCTTTTCATCATCCCGCAAAATGCTTCTAATCAAGTAAAATTCCGACTACGGGGATCAGACATGAGTTGTGAGAAGATTTTGTTAACTAAAAGGACTATTTTAATGTAATCACATTCGGGGGAGCAATGAAGAAAATTCTATTTTTTACATTTGTTTTGATTTCAACATCCTGTTACAGTCAGTGGTCGTGGGTAGAATCTGATATAGATTACATCAGAGCGATCTTTTTTAAAGATTCAACTCATGGTATGATAAGCGGAAGGTATGTTCAGTTATCATCAGATGGAGGTAAACAATGGTTTTGGTCTCAAACTGATAATTCATTTGGTGGGAAATTATACATGTTGTCTCCCAGCATTGGCCTGGCGTTTAGTTATCAGATTACTAAAACAACCGATATGGGAGAAACCTGGAAATATGTAACTCCGCCCGGCTACCATGAATTCTGGGACATGCACTTTGTTAGTGATTCCATTGGGTTTATAGTCGGTAAAGAGGGAGAGATTTATAAAACGCATGATCAGGGAGATACCTGGCAGAACATTAGTTACAGTAATGATGAGAATTTAGATTTCTATTCAGTACATTTTATTGATATGAATAATGGCTGGCTAAATGGAGGGTATGCTAAGACTACTGATGGCGGCAAGAACTGGGTAGAGGATGCAGACAATCAATTTATCTTCTATAAATCGTTTGTAAATTCCCATATTGGGTATGGAACAGACAGATATAAACTTTTTAAAACCACAGATTCAGGCGAAACGTGGAAGACTATGAATTTACCTCAATATTATTCTCGGGGTGAATTGAGGAATCTGATGTTTCTAAATGAAAATGTTGGTTATATTTGTGGAAGTTCAGGATTATATGGAGTTATATATAAAACGATAGATGGGTGCAGAACTTGGAGTACTATATGTTCTAGTGAAAATTCTCCAATAAACTGTTTTTTCTTTTTAGATGAGAATCGCGGCTGGGCAGCCAGTTATTGTTATGTTGGACGAACTACCAATGGAGGTTTAACCTGGATTAAAGAATCCTCAAAAGAAGAAAACCAAATTAGTTTATTGAATAATTATCCCAATCCTTTCAATTCTTCAACGAAAATTAATTTTATGGTAAGCGAGGAAGGAACGGTGTCCCTTAAGGTATACAATCTGCTCGGCGAAGTAGTAACCACACTGGTAAATGAAAATAAAATAGCGGGATCTTATAGTATCAACTTTGATGCAGAACAACTTACCTCGGGTATTTATTATTACATTCTTAATACCCCGAATTTTTCCGCTACCCGCAAAATGCTTTTAATTAAGTAAAAGAGTCCTGTTATATGGATGTTTTCTTATTAATTCTTGTTGCTAAAGATTGGAATTTATGAACTGCAATATTATAGCTTTGAGGCCAGAGTATATAGATACTCGATAGTATTCCAATTCCTGCTGGTAGCTGATACTTTGAGCTTACTTTCAAAGAAATTATTAGACAGTTTGGATCTTCCGTATCCGTCGGGACAGTAAATATATATCTCTTTTCCGGAGATCATAAATTGTTCTGATGGAGCTTTGGCTTTATTAATAGCATCCAGAGGAATTTCTTTGGGAAGATCTAAGAGAAAAGTCACGTATGATTTGTTTCCCTCTGCATCAGGAAAAGGTTTGGTATCAACTATTTGTTTCCATTCATCCAGCGATTTAACTATAACATCAATATCCAATCCTAAATCCTTATTGATTGCATTCTTTATTTTTCCGGTTATTTTTTCTATAGAGTCAACTTTAGTTTTGAATACAATATTCCCGCTTTGTATGTAGGTGACTATATTCTGAAATCCCAAATTCTCGAATAATCTCTTTAGCTCCTCCATTCTGATTTTATTATGTCCTGTTACATTGACGCCTCTTAAGAGAGAAATATAATTTTTCATTGAGTTATCATCGGTTATAAGTAATTCCATTAATATACTGGTTTCTTCGTAAATTTAAACTGCCCTCTAGTAAACGCAATTTCATTATAGAACAATGCTTCTACCTCAGCATTTTGTATGCTCTTTATGAGCCGGGGTATCCGCCGGGTAATTTAAATGCCAGCTCGAAATGCTTTCAAAAATAAACTTTGCAAAAATCCAAGTAAATACGAGATATCATTATAGTACAATTCAGATACTTTGTCTCTGATGGATTTAATCAGCAGAAAAAAGTTAAGTAGAATTTTGTAGTTAAGTAACCTTCTTTATGTTACTCTTTTTAGCTATATTTATAAGCTTGATTACAGTTATAACAATTAACTACAGATGCCTAATCTACCCTTTAAAGGTAAGTTGCTAATCCACGGTTAAAATCCTGTGGAAAGTGTGAAAATTGACCGGCAGGTAAATTTTTTTAACTGATCATTTGCTTTTTAAAGTAATCCGCAATATATTTGAAATTCCTATTTGTAAACTTGGGCGGACGCCGGAGTTGGAGAGCCGGGGCGGACTGTAAATCCGTTGGCAAACGCCTTTGGGGGTTCGAATCCCTCGCCGCCCACGATCTTTGAATTATTGCGGGAGTAACTCAGTTGGCTAGAGTCACAGCCTTCCAAGCTGTTGGTCGCGGGTTCGAGTCCCGTCTCCCGCTCCAGAATCTTTAGTTCATAAAAATTTTGATAACAGCATAATTAAATGCTGTCGACGGGCTAAAGACCGCCGTTAGTTTGAATTGAAATAGGGAATTCCCTGTTTCGATTTTTTTTAAACAAACGAAATCAAGGAAATGCTGACGTAGCTCAGTTGGTAGAGCACATCCTTGGTAAGGATGAGGTCACCGGTTCAATCCCGGTCGTCAGCTCTGAATATTTCATAAAAAAACAAAGTACCATGAGAGAAATTATAACCTTAGAATGTACAGAATGCAAGAGACGCAATTATTCTACAACGAAGAATAAAAGGCTGCATCCTGGTCGTGTAGAATTTAAGAAATTCTGTCGTTGGGATAATAAACACACTGTTCACAAAGAAACTAAATAGTTCCTACGTCAGTAGCTCAATTGGCTAGAGCAGCGGTCTCCAAAACCGCAGGTTGGGGGTTCGAGTCCCTCCTGACGTGCGAATAACTAATAGATACACTCTATGAAAGACAAAATAGTAAATTTCGTTAATGATGTCGTAAAGGAAATGAAAAAAGTTACCTGGCCGACAAAAGATGAATTAAAAGAATCCACCACCATAGTAATTGTTGTTTGTCTCATCATTGCCGCATTTACATACGCAATTGATATGGCAATCAGCCAGATCTTTAAGGGAATATTTTAGGTAATAAATGGAACAAAGATGGTATGTTGTGCGGACGTTTTCAGGTCACGAAAATAAGGTAAAAGCCTTAATCGATACTGAATTACGTGATAACGACCAGCTGCGTGCGAAAATCGCCGAAGTATTGGTTCCGACCGAGAAGGTTTTTGAAGTAAAAGACGGCAAGAAGAAGTCAAAGAACAAAAATTTCTTTCCAGGCTACATACTCGTCCAGGCAGATCTCGATAATCAGGTGAAGGATTTTATACTTAATACACCCTCAGTAATGGGATTTTTGGGAACCGGTAAGAACCCGAATCCGTTGCAGCCTGAGGAAGTTAAGAGAATTGTTGGAAGGCTTACGCAGGATCAGGATAGTGAACGTATTGAAACCATTTTTCATGTGGGTGATTTCGTTAAGATTGTCGATGGTCCTTTCAACAATTTCTCAGGGTACATTCAGGAAGTGAATGAAGAGAAAATGAAAGTTAAGGTGATGGTTTCAATCTTCGGCAGAAAAACTCCTGTTGAAATTGATTTTGTTCAGGCAGAAATAGAAAAATAATAGAATTTATTAAATAGGTTTATATATGGCAAAAAAAATAACAGGCTTTATTAAGCTGCAAATACCCGCAGGAAAGGCTAATCCTTCACCACCGGTTGGTCCGGCTTTAGGACAAAAAGGTGTTAACATTATGGAATTCTGTAAGCAGTTTAATGCCAGGACTTCCGATAAAGGTGGTCTTATCATTCCTGTAGTTATCACTGTATTTTCTGATAAATCATTTACCTTTGTTACAAAAACACCACCTGCTGCAGAATTGTTAAAGAAAGCTGCAAAGGCAGATAAGGGTTCAGCTGAGCCAAATAAAACCAAAGTTGCTAAAGTAACAAAGGCACAGGTCAGAGAAATCGCGGAAATGAAAATGCCTGATCTTAATGCATTTGATGTAGAACATGCAATGAGTATGGTTGCCGGTACAGCACGCAGTATGGGAATTACTGTAGAAGAATAAAATACCTAAAAAGTAATCGATGGGATTGATATAATGAAAGAATCAAAAAGAATTAAAGCGCTGAAAGAAAAAGTTGATGTATCTAAGGAATACGTTCTTGAAGATGCTGTTAAAAAGCTAAAAGAAGTTTCAAGCGTTAAGTTTACAGAGTCATTGGATTGCTCAATTCGTCTCGGCGTTGATCCCCGGCATGCTGATCAGATGGTTAGAGGAACAGTTAGTTTACCAAATGGAACCGGCAAGCAGGTTAAAGTGTTGGTTGTTGCAAAGGGCGGCAAAATTCAGGAAGCTCTCGATGCAGGAGCGGATCATGCAGGATTTGAAGAGTACCTTGATAAGATTAAAGAGGGTTGGGCAGATATAGACGTTATCATAGCAACTCCTGATGTTATGGCTGATCTTGGTAAATTAGGAAGGATTTTAGGTCCCAAAGGACTTATGCCCAATCCTAAAAGCGGTACAGTAACTATGGATGTTTCTACAGCAGTTAGAGAAGTTAAGGCAGGTAAAATCGAATTCCGTGTTGATAAAACGGGAATCATCAGTGCTTCTTTAGGAAAACTTGATTTTACTGAAGATAAGCTGGTTGAAAATGTAAGAGCATTTCTTACAACTATAATGAAACTTAAGCCGTCTTCTGCTAAAGGTCAGTATGTAAGAACTCTGTATTTGTCATCGACTATGGGTCCGGGTCTAAAAATCACCCGTGACGAAGCCACTATTAAATAATTAAGAAATTACGCGCTCATTGTTTAAGATAAATGCTTCTAATTTATTTATCTAAATAATTGGTTTGGGAGAATAATGGATAAAACAGAAAAAGATGAAATAATCTCTCAGATAAAAGACCTTGTAAATACTTCCACTGCTATCTATCTGATTGACTACAGCAAAGTTAATGTAGAAGATATCAATAATCTGCGAAATGAATTCCGTAAGGAAGGCGTTAAATATAAGGTTTTCAAAAATACCTTCTTCAAAAAAGCTTTACTGGAAATCGAGGGTTACGATAAACTTAACGATTTACTGGTTGGTATGACCGGCTTTGCGTTTGTTCAGAATAATGCTACAGCTCCGGCCAAAATAATAAAGAAATATTTTGATACTACTCAGAAGTTCTCATTAAAAGGCTGCTATATAGAAGATCAGTTTTTTGATGGCAAACAACTCGATGCATTATCAACGTTACCAACAAAGGCAGAAATAGTTGCAGGTATAATTGGCAGTATCAGTGCACCGGCTTCAGGTATCGTCGGATCATTAAATGCTGTTATCAGAGAGTTAGTTAGTGTTATTGATGAAATAGCTAAAAAGAAAGCTGCTTAGTTCGCCGCCGCGAATAAGCATAACCTTTTTACAAAGAAAATAATATCAGGAGAAAAATAAAAATGTCAGAGAAAATTTCAGGCTTAGTAGAACAAATTAAAGGTCTTACCCTTTTAGAAGCTTCAGAATTAAAATCAGCACTTGAAACTGAATTTGGTGTAACAGCAGCAGCTCCGATGATGATGGGTGCAGCTCCTGCAGCAGCAGCGGCAGCTCCGGTAGAAGAAAAGACAGAATTTGACGTCATTCTGCAGGCAGCGGGCGAAAAGAAGATCAACGTAATTAAAGTAGTTCGTGCTCACACAGGTTTAGGATTGAAAGAAGCAAAAGATTTAGTTGATGGTGCTCCAAAAACAGTTAAAGAAGCAATTTCAAAAGATGAAGCTGAAAAATTAAGGAAAGAATTTGAAGAAGCAGGCGCAACAGTAGAAGTAAAGTAAAGATAGAGACAGGATTAGAATATAAATAAGACGCTAAATTACTTAAGTGACAGGGTGGTAAATACCGCCATGTCACTTTTGTATCTTTTAAATCAAATGGGCTTTTTAGCGTAAATGAAAGGAAAATATAATGGAGGCTAGATTGGATAATCATCAGAGAATTTCTTTTAGTCGCATTCCCTCAACCATTCACATTCCCGATCTTCTGGACATTCAGATACAATCATTTGAAGAATTCCTCCAGTTAAAGACAGCTCCGGCGAAGAGGTTGAACCAGGGACTGCAGGCAGTCTTTCTTGCGAATTTTCCGATTCTCGATAACAAAGAGTTTTACAGGCTCGATTTCGTTGAATATTATATAGAAAAACCAAGGTATTCCATCACGGAATGTGAAGAAAGAGGATTAACTTATTCTGCTCCTCTAAAAGCAAAATTACGCCTGTCTGCAAAAGATCAGGAAACTGAAGAATATGTTAATTCGGTAGAGCAGGAAGTATATCTTGGCAACCTGCCATTTATGACAAATAAGGGAACATTCATAATAAACGGTGCTGAAAGAGTTGTTGTTACTCAGCTGCATCGATCCCCCGGTGTCGCATTTTCACAAACTGTTCATCCAAATGGAACCCCTATTTACTCAGCCCGTATAATACCTTTCAGAGGTTCATGGGTTGAATTCGCAACCGATATAAACAACATTCTATATGTTTATATTGACAGAAGAAAGAAATTCCCCGCTACTACGTTATTGCGCGCTTTAGATTTTGTAACCGATGAACAGATATATGATTTATTTAACCTGATTGAAAATGTAGATGTTAAAAAGATTAATATCCAGGATTCTACTGGAAGGATAGTAGCAGAAGATGTATTTGATATGTCAACAGGAGAAATATTCCTTACTAAAGATAACGCGTTAACGGAAGAAGATATTGAAAGATTAAAAAATTCTGAAATCACATCTATAAAACTTATAAGTTCAGAAACATCACCCGATCAGGATCTTGTACTTAATACAATAAAGAAAGACTCAGCTAAGACAAAGGAAGAAGCTCTTTATGCTATTTACCGCCAATTGCGTTCAGGCGAGGCTCCGGATGTGGAAACAGCACAGGGATTGATTGAAAAGCTTTTCTTTAATGATAAAAGATATGACTTAGGGGAAGTTGGAAGATTCAGAATGAATGATAAACTACAGCTGAATATTCCTCCTAATGTAACAATCCTTACCGTTGAAGATATTATCGCTATTATGCGTTATATCATTAAGCTGAAAAATGGAAATCTAGCTATTGATGACATTGACCATTTAGGTAACAGAAGAGTAAGAACTGTAGGTGAGCAGTTGGGTCAGCAGTATAATGTTGGTCTTGCCAGAATGGCCCGTACTATTAAAGAGAGAATGAATATGCGAGATTCTGAAAGCTTTCAGCCCCAGGATCTTGTAAACGCCAGAACCATTAGCAGTGTGATTAATGCTTTTTTTGGAACAAATCAATTATCTCAGTTTATGGATCAGACAAATCCATTAGCTGAATTAACACATAAAAGAAGAATTTCCGCTTTGGGTCCTGGTGGTCTTACCAGGGAACGAGCAGGATTTGAAGTACGTGACGTACATCACTCACATTATGGCCGGCTTTGTCCTATCGAAACACCGGAAGGACCAAATATCGGTCTTATTTCTTCTTTGACAATTTATTCAAGAGTAAATCGTTACGGATTCCTTGAAACGCCTTATAAAAAAGTTATCAGTAGTAAAGTAGTAGATGAAGTTGAATATCTAAGTGCTGATCAGGAAGATGAATTCACAATTGCTCAGGCAAATGCTTTAGTTAATGAGCAGGGGGGATTTGTAAATGAGAGAGTAAAATGCCGTAATAAAGGCGAATTCCCGGTTGTATCTCCAACATTTATTCAATATATGGATGTCGCCCCTGCACAGATTGTAAGCGCGGCAGCTGCTCTGATACCTTTTCTTGAGCATGATGATGCGAACAGAGCTTTGATGGGATCAAACATGCAGCGTCAAGCAGTTCCATTGTTAAGACCGGAAGCACCGATTGTAGGAACCGGATTAGAAAAAAAAGTAGCTGTTGATTCGCGTGCGGTACTTGTTGCAGAAGATGATGGTGTTGTTGAATATGTAGACGCAACCAGAATTGTTATGAAGTATGATCTTAATCCAAACAGTGTTGAAGCTTTAACCAGTTTCAACGAAGATCGCAGAGTTGAATACATACTTACAAAATTCTCAGGTACGAACCAGGAAACCTCGATTAACCAGAAGCCTATCGTTAGGGAGAAGCAAAAGCTAAAAAAAGGTGATGTTATTGCAGATGGACCTGCAATTGAAAATGGTGAACTTGCTCTGGGAAGAAATATTCTGGTAGCCTTCATGCCATGGAGAGGATATAACTTTGAGGATGCTATTGTAATTAGTGAAAGAGTTGTAAGTGAGGATATCTTCACATCCATTCATATAGAGGAATTTGAGCTCCAGGTAAGGGAAACCAAAAGAGGCGAAGAAGAATTAACAAGAGATATTCCTAACGTTAGTGAAGAAGCTACAAAGAATCTGGATGAAAACGGAATTATTAGAGAAGGTGCTGAAGTAAAAGAAGGTGATATTCTTATTGGTAAGATAACCCCTAAAGGCGAAACTGATCCTACTCCCGAGGAAAAACTGCTTAAAGCCATATTCGGAGATAAGGCAGGAGATGTAAAGGATGCTTCATTGAAAGCACCACCGGGATTGAAAGGTATAGTTATCAAGACCAGACTTTTCAGTCGTAAGAAAAAAGAATCAGAATCTAAGAAACTTGAAAAGAAACAGCTTGAAACTCTTGAAAATGACTATAGAAGAAAACGTGATAATCTTTACACCAAATTAGTTGAGAAAATTACCAAATTAACAATTGGTTCACAAACAACCGGTATTAAAGATTATGACGGAACTGTTATACTGAGAAGCGGAACAACCATAAAAGACTCCACCTTCTCTGGTATAGATGATGTTTCTAAACTGGATTATACATATGACTGGTTTGAAACCAAGAAAACAAATAATCTTGTTAAGAAACTGTTTGAAAACTATTTTAATGTTCTTTCTGATATTGAGGAAGAATACAAACGTGAGAAGTTAAACATTCAGAGTGGTGATGAACTACCTCCTGGAATAGTTCAGTTAGCAAAGGTATATGTAGCTAAGAAGAGAAAGCTATCGGTTGGTGATAAAATGGCAGGTCGCCATGGTAATAAAGGTGTTGTAGCCAAAATCGTTCCTGCTGAAGATATGCCGTTTCATGCTGACGGTACTCCGGTGGATATAGTACTTAATCCTCTTGGTGTTCCTTCAAGAATGAACCTTGGCCAGCTTTATGAAACCGCGTTGGGCTGGGTAGGCAAGAAACTTGGAGTTAAATTCTCAACCCCTATCTTTGATGGTGCAAGAGTTGAGGATATTGATTCCTATCTTGAAAAAGCTTCTCTGAACAGCGGTAGTAAAACATACTTACATGATGGTAGAACAGGTGAACGGTTCCATCAAACAGTAACTTGTGGTTACATTTATATGATGAAACTAGGCCATATGGTTGACGATAAGATACATGCCCGTTCAATAGGACCGTACTCCTTAATTACGCAGCAGCCATTAGGCGGTAAAGCCCAGTTCGGCGGTCAGAGATTTGGAGAAATGGAAGTCTGGGCCCTTGAAGGCTACGGTGCTGCGCATATTCTTCAGGAAATACTTACTGTTAAGAGTGATGATGTTGCTGGTAGAGCTAAAACTTATGAATCGATTGTTAAGGGTGAGAATCTTCAGGAGCCTAACGTTCCTGAATCATTTAACGTTCTAATTAAAGAGCTTCAGGGTCTTGGCCTTGATATTAAAATTAATTAGCTAAACGTTTTTAAATAGAAATTAGGAGATAAGTAATGCCTTATAGAATGCAAGAAAATGCGATGAAGTCAATCAATAGTATAACTATTGGTTTGGCAAGTCCAGATGATATATTATCCAGATCTCATGGCGAAGTTACAAAACCTGAAACCATAAATTACAGATCTTTCAGACCGGAAAAAGATGGTCTGTTCTGTGAAAAGATCTTTGGACCTATTAAGGACTGGGAATGTCATTGCGGTAAATATAAGAGGATCAGATATAAAGGTATTGTGTGCGATAGATGCGGTGTTGAAGTTACGCAAAAAGCTGTAAGACGTGAAAGAATGGGTCATATTTCTCTTGCTGTGCCTGTTGTTCACATTTGGTTTTTCAGAGCTCTTCCTTCCAAGATTGGTAATATAATTGGAATGACAACCAAAGAGCTTGAAAAAATCATTTATTATGAATCATATGTAGTTATCAATCCAGGTCCTACAGGATTAAGCCCTAAAGATTTAATATCCGAGGATCAGTATTTTGAAATTCTTTATTCTTTACCGGCTGGTAATGAAAAGCTTGAGGATACAGATCCTAAAAAATTCGTTGCCAAAATTGGCGGTGATGCAATAAAAGAATTATTAAAGAGAACCGATGTCGAAAGAATATTTCAGGAACTAAGAGAACAGGTTAAAGTAGAATCTTCACAACAGAAAAAAGCAGATTACCTTAAGAGATTGCGCGTACTTGAAGCTTTCAGGGAAAGTGAAGAGAAACCAATGAACAAACCAGAGTGGATGGTTCTTAGTGTAGTTCCTGTTATTCCTCCGGAATTAAGGCCTTTAGTTCCTCTGGAAGGCGGACGTTTCGCAACCAGCGATTTGAATGATCTTTACAGAAGAGTAATCATACGTAATAACAGATTAAAAAGATTAATAGATATAAAAGCACCTGAAGTAATTCTCCGCAACGAAAAGAGAATGCTGCAGGAAGCAGTTGATGCATTGTTTGATAATTCAAGAAGAGGAAATGCAGTAAGAAGTGACAGCAATAGACCATTGAAATCATTGAGTGATATGCTTAAGGGAAAACAAGGCCGTTTTCGTCAGAATCTTCTTGGAAAAAGAGTGGACTATTCTGGCCGTTCCGTTATTGTTGTGGGACCTGAGTTAAAGCTTCATCAGTGCGGACTACCTAAAGATATGGCTGTTGAATTATTTAAGCCTTTCATTATCAGAAAACTGATTGAGAGAGGACATAATAAAACAGTTAAGAGTGCCCGTAAAGTTGTTGATCGTAAGGATCCTCTGATTTGGGGAATACTTGAAAATATCATTGAAGGTCATCCAATTCTGCTGAACCGTGCTCCTACACTGCATAGGTTAGGTATTCAGGCTTTTCAGCCAATATTGATTGATGGAAAAGCTATTCAGCTTCATCCTATGGTATGTACTGCATTTAACGCTGACTTTGACGGTGACCAGATGGCAGTTCATGTGCCGTTATCATACGAAGCTCAGTTGGAAGCAGCTTTGCTTATGCTCAGTAGTCATAATATTCTTTCTCCGCAAAATGGTAGTCCTATTGTGGTTCCTACTCAGGACATAGTATTGGGAAGTTATTATCTCACCAAGGTTCGAGATGGCGCACAAGGTGAAGGTATGAAGTTCGGCTCTACTGAAGAGGTAATGATTGCATATAACAATAAGATCATTGATCTGCATGCACGGATTAAGGTCAGAATTGATGGAAAGGTAATCGATACCACCACTGGCAGAGTTATTTTTAATCGAATTGTGCCAAGGGAAATGGGATTCCTTAATGAACTACTGGTAAAGAAAATATTCAGCGGCTTTATATATAAGATGTTTATAAAGCTTGGTAATAAGGTTACAGCAAAATTCCTCGATGATTTAAAGGATATCGGTTTCAGGTATTCAACTGCTGGTGGTATTTCTGTTAGTTTCTCAGATATGATTGTACCTGAAGAGAAAGTGAAGCTCATTCAGGATTCTAATAAGAAAGTCAGCGGTATTTTGAATGAACATGAGCAAGGCGTTATTACCGATGCCGAGAGATATAATAAAATCATTGACGTTTGGACACACACAACCAATAACGTAGCAAAATCTTTGATGGAAAAACTGAGATCAGATCAGGCAGGATTCAACTCTCTTCATATGATGGTTGATTCAGGTGCTAGAGGTTCTCAGGAACAGGTAAGACAACTCGCAGGTATGCGTGGATTGATGATGAAACCTCAGAAAAGTTTAACGGGCCAATCGGGCGAAATCATTGAAAACCCGATTGTAGCAAACTTCAAAGAAGGTTTATCAGTCTTAGAGTACTTCATATCCACTCACGGAGCCCGTAAAGGTCTTGCTGATACTGCTCTTAAAACAGCAGATGCAGGATACCTTACAAGAAGGTTATGCGACGTCGCACAGGATGTTATCATCTCTGAAATTGACTGCGGTACTATCCGCGGTGTTGCTGTAACAGCTCTGAAAGATGTGGAACTTGAAAGAGAGTCTCTGGCAGAGAGAATCACCGGCCGTGTTGCTCAGGAAGATGTTTATGATCCCAGAACAGATGATGTAATCATTTCTGCCGGTGATCTGATCACTGAAGGTATTGCTGAGTCTATTGAAGATGCAAATATTGAATCTGTATATATCCGTACGGTTTTAACCTGTGAATCTAAACGTGGTGTTTGTGCAAAATGTTATGGTAGAAACCTTACAAATGGTAAACTGGTTGAAGTGGGCGAGGCGGTAGGTATTATTGCTGCACAGTCCATCGGTGAGCCAGGCACTCAGCTGACACTTAGAACATTCCATCTTGGCGGTACTTCCTCAAGAATTGCAAGCCAGAGTCAGGTAGAGACTTCAGTTGATGGTAAGGTTCATCTTGAAAAGGTTAATTATGTTGAGAAAACTGATTGGATAGGCAAGGTGAAGGTCGTTATCGGACGCAGAGGCGCAATTAACATCCTCGATAAAGATAATAGACAAATTAAAAAATACGAAGTACCTTACGGTGCTGAAATTATAGTTACCGATGATCAGGAAGTTAAGAAAGGTCAGCCATTATATAACCACGATCCTTATAATGCGGTTATTCTTACAGATATTGAAGGTCGTGTTAGCTTTGTGGATTTGGTTGATGGTGTTACGCTGCAGCAGGTAACTGATGAACAGACCGGTCACGTACAAAAGGTAGTTATTGAGTCGAAAGACAAAACTTTAACTCCCAGCATTCTCATTACTCCTGAGAATGGTACAAAAAATGGCGATGATACTAATAAGAAATTATTTAACATACCAACCAGAGCATATATCTCTGTTGATGAAGGTGAGAAGGTTCAGGCAGGTACAGTTCTGGCCAAGATTTCAAAATCAGCAACTAAAACCAGGGATATCACAGGCGGTCTTCCCAGAGTAACTGAGTTGTTCGAAGCAAGGAGTCCTCATGATCCTGCAACTGTAGCTGAAATTGAAGGTATGGTAAAATTTGGTGCCCGTAAAAAAGGTTCACGTGAGATTGTCATCGTTGCTCCTGACGGTTCATACGAAAAAGTCTATACTATTCCTTACGGGAAACATATACTTGTCCAGGAAACAGATGAGATCCCTGTTGGTGAAAAGATTACTGATGGACCAATTGATCCGCATGACATACTTAAGATCAAAGGTACAAATGCTGTACAGGAATATCTTGTAAATGAAATCCAGGATGTTTACCGTTTACAGGGCGTTAAAATAAATGACAAACATATTGAAATAATAGTTCGTCAGATGCTCCAGAAGCTTAAAGTTGTTGCTTCCGGTGACACGAAGTTTATTGAAGAGGACTATGTTGACAGGGTTGAGTTCAATGCTGAGAATGAAAAGATTAAAGGGATGGTTTACATTACCGATCCAGGTAGTTCAAAGTATAAAACCGGCCAACTTATTCCAAGAAATAAATTCAGGGAGATAAATACTGATCTGACACGTAAAGGTAAGAAGCTTATCGAAGCCAGAGATGCTGAACCGGCAACTTTCGAGCATGTTCTGCTGGGAATAACCCAAGCAGCTTTATCAACCGATAGCTTTATTTCAGCTGCTTCATTCCAGGAAACAACAAAGGTACTTACTAATGCAGCTACTGAAGCAAAAACAGACACTTTAGCCGGTCTTAAGGAAAATGTTGTTATGGGACATCTGATTCCTGCAGGATCTGGATTGAAAAAATATCGCAGTATTATTGTAGCTGGAGAAGAGGCTGAAAAAGAAAAAGTCAGTGAAGTAGAAGTCAATACAGAAGCGAGCTGATTAAAAAGTAAAAAGGTTGAATTACTTCAACCTTTTTCTTTATAATAACTTGACAATAAATGGTCTAAAACATATATTTGTAGTCTGAAATTTTTTAGAACGAAATTCCAGGAGGAAGTTTAGTGCCCACAATAAATCAGTTAGTAAGAAAAGGGCGTGTACAGATTTTAGCGAAAAATAAGGCACCGGCTCTTGATGCATGCCCTCAAAAAAGAGGTGTTTGTACCAGAGTTTATACTACAACACCAAAGAAGCCTAATTCCGCATTAAGAAAAGTAGCCAGAGTAAGGTTATCTAATGGTATTGAAGTAACTGCCTACATTCCTGGAGAAGGGCATAATCTGCAGGAACACTCAATTGTCCTTATCAGGGGTGGAAGAGTGAAAGATCTACCCGGTGTTCGTTATCATATTATTCGCGGAACTCTTGATACGAGCGGTGTTGAAGATAGAAAAAAAGGAAGATCTAAATACGGTGCAAAAAAACCAAAAGCGAAATAAATAACTATGAGAAAACGAAGAGCAGAAAAAAGGTATATAAAGCCTGACCCAAAATATCACGATTTAACGGTGGCTAAATTTATCAATAACATCATGTATGATGGCAAAAAGTCAGTTGCACAGGATGTTATTTATGATTGTTTTAAAATCATAGAAGAAAGAGTTAAAAGACCAGCTCTTGATGTATTTAATAAAGCAATGAATAATGTTCAGCCTTACGTAGAAGTAAGAAGCAGAAGAGTAGGTGGAGCAACTTATCAGGTACCTATGGAAGTAAGACCTGAAAGAAGAATGGCACTTGCGTTCAGATGGTTAAAAACATATGCAAGAGCAAGGAATGAAAAATCAATGGCTGCAAAATTGGCGTCTGAGCTTATATCAGCCTCTAATGGAGAGGGTTCCTCTGTAAAGAAAAAAGATGATACACATAAAATGGCCGAAGCTAATAAGGCCTTTGCCCATTTTAAATGGTAATAGAAAGGACATAAATTTTATAGTATGGCTGACAAGGTTGACATAGGGAAAGTTAGGAATATCGGTATAATGGCGCACATTGATGCCGGTAAGACCACCACTACTGAGAGAATATTATTCTATACTGGTAAAACTCACAGGCTTGGTGAAGTGCATGAAGGTGCTGCTACAATGGACTGGATGGAGCAGGAAAAAGAGCGCGGTATTACAATTACAAGTGCTGCTACAACAGCTTTTTGGAAAGATCATCAGATAAACATTATCGATACTCCCGGACATGTGGATTTTACTGTTGAGGTTGAAAGATCCTTAAGAGTACTTGATGGGGCCATCGCATTATTCTGTGCTGTGGGTGGAGTAGAGCCACAATCTGAAACCGTTTGGCGTCAGGCTGATAAATACGGAGTACCGAGAATTGCTTTTGTTAATAAAATGGACAGGGTTGGTGCTGACTTCTATCATGCAGTGGAAATGATGAGAGAAAGATTAGGTGCTAATGCTATACCAATTACATTACCAATTGGTGAAGGCGATCTATTTGCAGGTGTTGTCGACCTTATTACTTTTAAGGCAAGAATGTATCATGAGGACACATATGGTGCAACTTTTGATGAATTTGAAGTTCCTGCAGATCTTAGGGAAATAGCTAATAAGTATCGTACACAGATGCTTGAAGCGGTTTCAGATGTTGATGATACATTACTTGAAAAATATCTTGAAGGAAAAGATATCTCCGCTGGAGAAATAAAAAAAGTGTTACGGGATGCAACTCTTCAGGCTAAGATCATTCCCGTATTATGCGGTTCATCATTCAAAAATAAAGGCGTTCAGAAATTACTAGATTCTGTTATTGACTTTCTTCCATCACCTGTTGATACGGGGGAGCTTGAAGCTCATCATATTGGAAGAAATGACTCTGTATTAAGAAAGATAGATGAGAACGAAAAGTTTACCGGACTAGCATTTAAAATATTAACAGATCCTTATGTTGGTAAACTAACTTTTATAAGAGTATACAGCGGCAGATTAAGTGCCGGATCATATGTATATAATTCCGTTGCAGGTAAGAAAGAGAGAGTTGGAAGAATTCTTCAGATGCATGCAAATCACCGTCAGGATATTGAAGAAGTGAGAGCTGGTGATATAGCTGCTATCGTTGGTTTGAAATATACTAAAACAGGCGATACACTTTGTACAGAAGAGGATGCGATTGTTCTTGAAAGAATGATTTTCCCTGAACCTGTAATTCAAATTGCGATTGAACCCAAAACAAAAGCAGATCAGGACAAACTTTCAGACGCTCTGGCAAAACTGTCTGATGAGGATCCAACATTCAAAGTTAAAATTAATGAAGAAACGGGACAAACTCTTATAAGTGGAATGGGTGAACTTCACCTTGAAATTCTGGTTGACAGGATGAAACGCGAGTTTAAAGTAGAAGCAAATGTGGGTAAGCCCCAGGTTGCATACAGAGAATCTATTACTAATACAGTTACAGCAGAAGGCAAATTTGTAAAACAATCAGGTGGACGTGGAAAATACGGTCACGTATGGCTTGAAGTTGGTCCTAATGAACCTGGTAAAGGCTATGAATTCATCAACGCTATTGTTGGTGGTGTTATACCTAAAGAGTATATAAATCCTGTTTCTGCAGGTATTCAGGAAGCAATGAGAAACGGTGTTATTGCCGGATTTCCGGTAGTAGATATAAAAGCAAAACTATTTGATGGATCTTTTCATGAAGTTGACTCCGATGAGATCTCATTTAAAGTAGCAGGATCTATGGCCTTTAAAGAAGCAGCGAGAAAAGCAAAACCAATACTTCTTGAACCAATCATGGCAGTGGAAGTTATCACTCCGGAAGATTATCTAGGAGATGTTATGGGTGATCTTAACTCACGAAGAGGAAAGATTGAAGGTTTTGCGGCAAGAAAAGATGCACAAGTAATTAAAGCTATGGTGCCGCTGTCTGAAATGTTCGGATACGCAACTATTCTTAGATCAATGACCCAGGGTAGAGCTATATATACAATGCAATTTTCTCATTATTCTGAAGTACCAAAATCCATTTCAGATGAAATTGCAGAGAAGACTCAGGTAAAAAGATCAATTTCAACATACTAATAGATTAAAGATTATTAAAAAGAAATAAACAAGGAGAACTCGATGGCCAAAGAAAAATTTGATAGGAGTAAACCTCACGTTAACATAGGAACTATCGGACACGTTGATCATGGAAAAACAACTTTAACTGCAGCTATTACAATGGCGCTTGCAAAAAAGGGTTTATCAGCTGTCAGAACATTCGATAGTATCGACAATGCTCCTGAAGAAAGAGAAAGAGGTATCACTATTGCTACCGCTCATGTTGAATATTCAACTGCAAACAGACATTACGCTCACGTAGACTGTCCTGGGCACGCTGACTATGTAAAGAATATGATTACGGGTGCGGCTCAGATGGACGGTGCTATTCTGGTTGTAGCTGCTACAGATGGTCCAATGCCTCAGACAAGAGAACACATTCTGTTAGCTCGTCAGGTAGGTGTACCTAGAATAGTTGTATTTATGAACAAAGTTGATATGGTTGATGATCCTGAATTAATTGAATTAGTGGAAGTAGAACTGAGAGATCTTCTTACAACCTATGAATTCCCAGGTGATGAAATTCCTATTATAAAAGGTTCCGCTTTACAGGCATTAGAAGCCGGAGCAAGCAATGCTGATCCAAGTGATCCAAGATATAACTGTATCTGGGAGCTTATGGACTCTGTTGATAGTTACATTCCAATTCCAGAAAGAAGTGTAGATAAACCTTTCCTTATGCCTGTTGAAGATGTTTTCTCTATTACAGGTCGTGGTACAGTAGCAACTGGTAGAGTTGAGAGAGGTCAAGTAAAGATTCAGGAAGAAGTTGAACTGATTGGTTTAGGTGTACATAAGAAAACTGTTGTTACAGGTATTGAAATGTTTAGAAAAGAATTAGATTCAGCAATGGCTGGAGATAATGCTGGAATTCTTTTAAGAGGAGTAGATAAAAAAGAAATCGAAAGAGGTATGGTTCTTGCAAAAACAGGAAGTATTACTCCTCATAGAATTTTTGAAGGCGAGGTTTATATTTTGTCAAAAGAAGAAGGTGGACGTCACACTCCTTTCTTCAATGGTTACAGACCACAATTTTATTTCAGAACAACCGACGTAACAGGCGTTGCTCAGTTACCTGAAGGTACCGAAATGGTTATGCCTGGTGATAGTGTCAGATTAAAAGTTGAACTTATTACAGAAATTGCTATGGAAGAAGGTTTGAGATTTGCTATTCGTGAAGGTGGTAGAACAGTTGGTGCTGGTGTTGTAACTAAGATTTATGAATAAAATTATGGGGGTAACCATTCCCCCTTTAATATAATTGGGAGTTAATAAAAGTGCCTGGTCAAAAGATTAGAATAAAATTAAAATCGTACGATCATATTCTCATTGATAAATCAACAGAGAAGATCATAAAAACTGTCAAGAGTACTGGTGCCGTTGTTTCTGGTCCTATTCCACTACCCACCAAAAAGACAATTTTTACGGTTCTGCGCTCACCTCATGTTGACAAAAAATCAAGAGAGCAATTCGAAATAAGAGCACATAAAAGAATAATTGATATTCACAACTCAAACAATAAAACCGTCGATTCATTAAGTAAGCTTGAAATCCCGGCGGGTGTTGATATAGAGATTAAGTTATAAGGATATTAAAAAATGCCTGGATTGATTGGTAAAAAACTGGGAATGAGTAGTGTCTATACGGCAGATGGTTCACTTGTTCCTGTAACAATAATTGAAGCTGGTCCATGTATGGTCCTTAATATTAGAACCGTAGAAAAGAACGGATACGAAGCATTACAATTAGGTTTTGGAGCAAAGAAAGAGAAACTAGTAAACAAACCTGACAAAGGACAGTATAAAACGTCAGGATTAGCACCTGCTGCGGTTATTATGGAATTTAGAAATTTTCCTATAACTGATTACAAGGTTGGTGATAACATTTCAGTTGAACTTTTCAAAGAAGGTGATACTGTAAAAGTTCTCGGAAGGACAAAAGGAAAAGGCTTCCAGGGTGTAATGAGAAGACATGGTTTTGGCGGCGTTGGTGGAACTACACATGGTCAGAGTGACAGATTAAGAGCGCCCGGTTCAATCGGATCGAGCTCATACCCTTCCAGAGTATTTAAAGGTCAGAGAATGGCTGGAAGAACAGGCTTTGAGAGAGTTACTGTTTCAAATCTTAAGGTAATGAAAATTATACCTGAAAAGAACATTATTATGGTTAAGGGAGCAATTCCCGGAGCTATTAATTCAATCGTAGAAATTAAAAAGTAAGATTTGGTTTAAAAATGACATTAGACGTATATAAAATAGATGGTTCTAAAAGCGGTGAGAGTATAGAGCTTAAAGACGAAATCTTTAATATTGAGCCCAACGACCATACCATCTATTTATCAGTTAAAGCATACCTGGCCAACCAAAGGCAGGGAACACACAAAGCTAAAGAGAGAAGCGAAGTCTCAGGTGGTGGAAAAAAACCATGGCGTCAGAAAGGACGCGGAGGCGCACGTGCTGGTTCATCCAGATCTCCATTATGGGTAGGTGGAGGAACGATATTCGGGCCTAAACCAAGAGATTATTCTCAATCCGTAAATAAAAAAGTAAAAAGGCTTGCTAGAAAATCTGCTCTTTCTTACAAAGCAAAGAGTGAACAGATTGTTGTTGTTGAAGATTTTAATTTTGATGTACCAAAAACAAAAGAACTGACTACCATTCTTAACGCAATTAAGGTAAATGGTAAAAAAGCCTTATTACTCACGAGCGGTAAACGTGAGAATGTATTTAAATCAGGAAGAAATATAGCTAAAGTAAAAGTGCTTGAAGCAGATAAAGCTTCGACATACGATATACTGAATAATCAAATTCTGATTCTACAGAAAAGTGCAGTTCAGGATATTGAAAAAACATTTAGTAATACTATTGAAAAGGTAGCAGAATAATGCGACAGATATTAATCAGACCACTTATTACAGAGAAAATGAACACTCTGAATGAAGCGCAGAATAAATATGGTTTTGTAGTTGATTATAATGCAAATAAAATAGAGATCGCCAAATCTGTAAAGGAAAAGTTTAATGTTGATGTTGAAACGGTTAATACTGTGAGATATCAGGGTAAGACAAAAACTCAATTCAGGAAAAGCGGACGATTTACAGGAAAGACAGCACGCTTTAAAAAAGCGATCGTTACATTAAAAGAAGGTCAGAAAATAGACCTGTTTGAACAAGTACAGTAATTCTGGATTAAAAGGAACTGGAGTAGTTTTTAATGGCAATAAGGAAATTGAAACCCAATACCCCCGGAACGAGATTTATGTCGTATGATTCTTTTGCAGATATTACAAAAGATTCACCGGAAAAATCGTTAACAGTATCTATTAAAAAATCTGGCGGCAGAAATAATCTGGGCAGGGTGACTGCAAGACATATCGGCGGCGGTCATAAGAGAAGATACAGAATTATCGATTTTAAAAGAGATAAACATGGCATCCCGGCCAAGGTATTCTCTATCGAATATGATCCGAACCGGTCAGCTAGAATAGCATTGCTGCACTATACTGATGGGGAAAAAAGATATATTCTGGCTCCCGATGGATTAAAAGTTGGTGAGACCATTATGTCAGGAACCGGGAGTGAAATTAAAATTGGTAATGCTCTGAAATTAAGAGAAATGCCACTTGGCAGTTTTGTTCATAATGTTGAATTGAAACCTGGAAAAGGTGGACAACTTGGTCGTAGCGCTGGTTCATCCCTGCAGTTGATGGCTAGAGAAGGTAAACATGCTCAATTAAAGATGCCCTCAGGTGAAGTAAGAATGATAAGTGTTGAATGTATGGCTACCTACGGAATAGTAAGTAACTCGGATCATGAGAATATCAGTTTAGGCAAAGCAGGAAGAAGTAGATGGATGGGCAAAAGACCTCATGTAAGAGGGGTTGCGATGAATCCAGTCGATCACCCAATGGGCGGTGGTGAAGGTAAAACTTCAGGTGGTGGTCATCCTGTTTCTCCTTGGGGTACACCTGCTAAGGGATACAAAACCAGAAAAAAGAAAAATCAGTCTAATAAATACATCATCAAAAGAAGAAGTAAGTAGAGAGTAATGTATGCCAAGATCAGTTAAAAAAGGTCCATTTATTAGTGTGAAATTATTGCAAAAAATTCGTCAAATGAACGAAAATAACCAGAAGAAAATTATCAAAACCTGGTCACGTGCAAGCACAATTTCTCCTGAATTCGTTGGTCATACGGTTGCTGTTCATAATGGTAATAAAATGATTCCTGTTTACATATCTGAAAATATGGTTGGACACAAACTCGGTGAATTTGCCCCGACAAGAATTTTCAGAGGTCATCCGGGAACAAAAGCTGAAAAAGCTTCAAAGGTAAAATAATATAGAGTTTGAGGAATAAAAGAATGGAAGCAAGAGCTACACATAGATACATCGGAACTTCTCCCAGGAAAATGCGATTGGTTGTTGACCTGATCAGGGGAATTAATGCTGATAAAGCTATGGAAATATTACATTTTCAACCAAAGCACGCTGCAAAAGATGCAATGAAGGTTCTTAGATCTGCAATTGCAAATGTTCTTAATAATGAAGAAGCAAGCAGAGTTGAACCATCTCAGTTGTACGTTAAAGAAGCATTTGTTAATAACGGACCGATGGCAAAAAGAATTCTGCCAGCGCCAATGGGCAGGGCATATAGAGTAAGAAAAAGATCAAATCATTTAACTATAATTGTTGCTACTAAAGAATAGCAGGAGGATTTTTTGGGACAGAAGACTAACCCGATTGGATTAAGACTGGGAATAATAAGAGGATGGGATTCTAACTGGTATGAAAGTAAAAGTTACGCCAGTAAGTTAGTAGAAGATAAAGAATTAAGAAAATATGTAAGACAAAGATTAAAAAAAGCCGGTATATCCAAGATAGTAATCGACCGTACCTCAAAAAATGTAATCTTAACAATCCATACTTCAAGACCGGGTGTAGTTATTGGTAAAAGCGGCAAGGAAATCGCTCAGTTAGAACAGGAATTGAAACAAATCAGTGATAAAGAAGTAAAGGTTCAAATTACTGAAATTAAACGGCCAGAATTAGATGGTTATCTTGTTGCTGAAAATATAGCTTCGCAGCTCGAGGGAAGAGTTTCTTTCAGACGTGCTATGAAAAGCGCAATAACTTCAGCAATGCGTATGGGTGCTGAAGGAATAAGAATTATGTGTGCGGGTCGTTTAGGCGGCGCAGAAATGGCCAGGACTGAACAATACAAAGAAGGAAGAATTCCTCTTCATACTTTAAGAGCTGATATCGATTATGCTACTGCTACAGCTCAGACAATCTATGGATCCATTGGTATAAAAGTATGGATCTGTCGTGGTGAAATATTAGGAAAAAGAGCAACAGAGTAATCTAGGAGTTTAATTATCATGTTAATGCCAAAAAGAGTTAAATACAGAAAGACACAGCGCGGAAGAATGACCGGAAAGGCATATCGCGGTAGTACCATCAACTTTGGTGATTTTGGTTTGAAAGCAATGGAACCAGCCTGGATTACCAGCAGACAAATTGAAGCATGCAGAGTTGCTCTGTCTAGAAAAATGAAAAGAGATGGTCGTGTTTGGATCAGAATTTTCCCTGATAAACCAGTTACAAAGAAGCCTCTTGAAACAAGAATGGGAAAAGGAAAGGGTGCTCCCGAATTTTGGGTCGCAGTTGTAAAACCAGGACGTTTAATGTTTGAAGTTTCCGGAGTTTCAAGGGAATTAGCGTATGAAGCATTGACAATTGCTTCCCATAAGTTGCCCATTAAAACAAAAATCGTTACAAGACCCGATTACGAACAATAGAATAAGGTTTATTGAAATGAAAATTCATGAAATCAGAGAAATGAAATCCGAAGAATTAATTAAAAGAATTAGTGAAGAAGAAAAGAATCTTTTGGATTTAAGATTTTCGCATGCGTTAAAGCAATTGACAAATACAGCTAAATTGAAATTACTTCGTCGTGATGTTGCTAAAATGAGAACAGTATTAACGGAAAGAGAATTACAAAATCAATCTTCAAAGGATTAACAGAGGAGTAATTTGGATAAAATGGAAAAGCGACCATTAAGAAAAGCTAGAATTGGATACGTTGTAAGTAATAAAATGGATAAGAGCATTCTTGTTGCTATCGAACGAAGGGTGGCACATCCTCTTTACAGAAAGTATTTCAAGAAGACAACCAAATTAATGGCTCACGATGAAAAAAATGAGTGCGGAATTGGCGATCTTGTTAAAATTATGGAAACCAGACCACTTAGCTTAAAGAAGAAATGGCGGTTGGTTGAGGTAATCGAAAAAGCTAAGTAAATGAAGTATTAGGAGAATACCAAAATGGTACAAGAAGAAACTAATTTAATAGTGGCAGACAATTCGGGTGCAAAAAGAGTTAAGTGTATTAGAGTACTCGGTGGAAGCAGCAGACGTTATGCCAGTCTTGGTGATCTGATAGTAGTAAGCGTAAAATCTGCTATACCTGGCGGCACTGTAAAAAAAGGTGAAGTATCCAGAGCTGTTATTGTAAGAACTTCAAAGGAAGTAAAGAGAAAAGATGGTTCTTATATAAGATTTGATGAGAATGCTGCAGTATTGATAAATGCTCAAAACGAACCAAAGGGTACACGCATATTTGGTCCAGTTGCAAGAGAACTCAGAGACAAAAAGTTCATGAAAATAATTTCTTTAGCTCCAGAAGTATTATAATAGATCGGGAAATTAAATGAAAATTCATAAAAATGATACGGTAATGGTGATAACCGGTAACTCGAAAGGAAAAACTGGTAAGGTTTTGAAAGTTTTTCCTCAGGAAAATAAAGTTATCATCGAAGGTGTTAATCTTAGAAAAAGGCATACAAAGCCGAACCAGAGAAATCCACAGGGAGGCATTGTTGAAAAAGAGCTGCCTGTAAATGCTTCCAATATTATGGTTTTGGATCCTAAGTCTAATAAACCAACCAGAATAGGTAAACAAATAATAATTGACGATAAGACCGGGAAGAAAAAAAGAGTAAGAACTAGCAAATCAAGCGGCGAAATGCTTACCTAAACTTTATTGAGGTTTGATTAAAATATGGCTGAAAAAAAACAAAAAACAAAAGAACAACCTAAAGAACAGCAGACTGGAAAAAAAATTAAAGGTGCTAAAGAAGCTCCGGTTAAGCAGCAGGCTGTAAAAGAAGAAAAGATAACCCCCAGACTATTTGACAAATACAGGAAAGAGATCATTCCTGATTTGATGAAACGTTTTTCTTATAAAAACGTAATGCAGGTTCCGAAACTTGAAAAGATAGTAGTAAACATGGGTGTCGGGTCTGCAGTTGCTGATCCCAAAAACCTTGACGAAGCTATAAAGGACCTTGAGACCATAACCGGTCAGAAAGTTAGTGTAAGGAAATCAAAAAAGTCAATATCTAATTTCAAACTCAGAGAAGGGATGAAGATCGGAGCAATGGTTACCTTGAGAAAGGAAATCATGTATGAGTTTCTTGACAGACTTATTACTGTAGCTTTACCCAGAGTAAGAGACTTTAGAGGAATACCTGATAAGTCTTTTGATGGAAGAGGGAATTATACTTTAGGTGTTAAGGAGCAAATTATCTTTCCGGAAATCAATGTTGACAAGGTAACCAAAATTCTTGGTATGGATATCACTTTTGTAACTTCTGCTAAGTCAGACGGTGAGGCTTATGAACTATTAAGCTCATTTGGTGTTCCATTTAGAAAAAAAGAAATTAAATAATCATAAAAGGAATTTTATGGCAAGAAAATGTTTATTTGCACGCGAAGCTAAGAGAAAAAAGCTGGTTGAGAAATATGCAAAGATCAGGAAAGAGTTGAAAGAAAAGGGTGATTATGAAGCACTGCAGGAATTACCAAAGAATTCTACACCTATCAGACTTCATAATAGATGTCTTATGACGGGCAGACCAAGAGCATATTATAGAAAGTTTGGTGTATCGCGTTTAGTATTCAGAGAAATGGCTCTGCGCGGTGAAATTCCTGGAATTAAAAAGGCAAGTTGGTAAAAGCTTAGGAGAAAAATTAAATGCCAGTTACTGATCCTATTTCAGACTATTTGACAAGAATAAGAAATGCTGCAAAAGCAAGAAAAAAATTTGTAGATATTCCATTGTCTCAAATGAAAAAGAATCTTGCTGAAATTATGAAAAACAGCAATTTCATAAATGATTATGAAATTCTTGAGGATAACAAGCAGAGTGTTCTTAGAATCCAGTTAAAATATGTAAACGGAAATCCTGCTATTAGAGGATTAAAAAGAGTAAGTACCCCCGGATTAAGAATATATGTAGGTAAAGATAGTGTTCCAAGAGTATTAAACGGATTAGGTATTGCAGTGTTATCTACATCAAAGGGTATTTTAACAGACAAACAAGCAAAAAAAGATTCAGTTGGCGGAGAAGTCATCTGTCATATTTGGTAATTTATTGATGGAGTTTAACTGTGTCACGTATAGGTAAAAAGCCGGTATTAACCGAAGGTGTTACTGTAACACAAACAGGAAATGTTTTAAAGATCAAAGGGAAACTAGGTGAGCTTCAGAAGGAATTTCATCCTGATATTAAAGTAGAAGTAAATAAGGACGAAATTGTTGTTACACGTCCTAATGACTATAAAGAAAATAAAGCCTTACATGGATTAACCAGAGCTCTCATTCAGAATATGATTCAAGGTGTGAAGGAAGGTTATTCAAAGACCCTGGATATAGTAGGTGTTGGTTACAGAGCAGAACTAAAGGGTTCTAATCTCTTGTTGAACATTGGTTATTCTCACCCAATTTATTTTGCACCTCCTGACAGTATAAAACTTGAAGTTCCTGCACCAACTCAGATCAAAATCAGCGGAATAGATAAAGAACTGGTTGGATTAGTAGCCGCAAAAATAAGATCATTCAGAGAGCCGGAACCATATAAGGGCAAAGGCATTAAATATAGTAACGAAGTAATAGTAAGAAAAGCTGGTAAAACAGCTGGTAAATAATCGGAGATCAATATAAATGTCAGTAGTAAAAAAATCGAGAGAACGTTCTAAAGTCAGAATCAGAAAAAAAATTTCCGGAACTGCTGAACGCCCGAGATTATCTGTATATCGTAGCTTATCACAAATTTATGCTCAGCTAATTGATGATACCACCAACACAACCCTGGTTTCTGCATCTTCACTTTCAAATGAGCTTGCTGAAGATCTAAAATCTATAAAAGGTAAATCAGAAAAGAGCAAAAAAGTAGGAAATCTTCTAGGTAAGAAAGCACTCGAACAAAATATCTCAGGTGTAGTTTTTGACCGTAATGGTTACAGATATCATGGCAGAATCAAAGCCTTAGCCGAAGGTGCTCGTGAAGCAGGACTTAAATTGTAATAAAGATTTTAAGTTGCCGGGTCGTCTAATGGCAGGACTACGCCCTTTGGAGGCGTCTGTAGAGGTTCGAGTCCTCTCCCGGCAGCAGCTATAGAGTTTAAAATGTATATTTGGAGAATAAATTGAAGCACTTAAAAGTAAGCGACATTGAAAATCTGAAAGAAAAGATTGTCCATATCAATAGAGTTGCCAAAGTAGTTAAAGGTGGTAGAAGATTCAGTTTTAACGCTATTGTTGTTGTTGGCGACGGGAATGGGCATGTTGGCGTTGGGCTTGGGAAGGCTAATGAAGTTACAGACGCCATTTCAAAAGGTATCGATGATGCAAAGAAAAATGTTTATAAAGTTCCTGTAGTAAAAGGTACTATCCCTCATGAGATTATTGGAAAATTTGGTGCAGGAAGAGTACTGCTTAAACCAGCTTCTCCTGGTACTGGTCTTATTGCCGGTGGCGGTGTCCGCGCTGTGTTAGAATCGGCCGGTGTACAGGATATCCTTACTAAATCTCTTGGCTCAAGTAATCCACACAACCTAGTTAAAGCAACTCTTAATGGATTATTAAGTTTAACAGATGCAAGAGGAATGGCAGCAAGACGTGGAATGACAGTAACAGAATTATTTAGTTCTTAACCGAGGTTTTGATATGGCAAAAAAACTTAAGATAATACAGACCAAAAGCGTAATTGACAGAAAAAAAGATCAGAAATTAACAATTAAAGCACTTGGTTTAGGCAGACCAAATTACGTCGTAATTCATAATGATTCGCCGCAAATAAGAGGCATGATAAATAAAGTAACTCATCTTGTTAATGTAGAAGAAATTGAAGAGTAGGTAATACAATGGATATTTTAAGTAATCTTAAATACGCAAAAGGTTCCAGAAAAAATTCTAAAAGGATTGGACGCGGTGAAGGAAGCGGTCACGGCGGTACTTCCACCAGAGGTATGAATGGACAGCTTTCTCGTTCAGGTGCTAAGAAGAAAGCATGGTTCGAGGGTGGTCAGATGCCTCTACAAAGAAGAGTTCCTAAGAGAGGGTTCACTAATATTTTTAAGGTAAAATTCCAGGCGGTTAATTTAAGTCTGCTTCAAAAAGTAGCTGATACGCAAAGTTTAGCAGATGGATTAGTGACTCCAGCTATACTCTTTAAATCCGGCGCTATAAGAAAAGCAGCTGCTCCTTACAAAATCTTAGGTGAAGGAGAAATTAAAACAAAATTAAATATAGAAGCCCATGCCTTCAGTGAAACTGCGAAACAGAAGATCGAAGCAGCTGGCGGAACAATCAAAATTATTGAAGATTAATGGCAAAGATACAAGAAACCTTTAGAAATATATTTAAAATCCATGAGCTCAGGCAAAGGATATTATATACCCTTGCCCTTCTTTTTATTGTCAGATTAGGAGCTCATTTAACATTGCCCGGTATTGATGCTGCGGTTTTAGCTGATGCTATGAAAAACAGAGCAGCAGACAATCTTTTCGGGTTGTATGATCTATTCGTAGGCGGCGCATTTCACAATGCTGCTATTTTTGCCTTAGGTATTATGCCCTATATAAGTGCTTCTATTATTATTCAATTAATGGGCGCAGTGGTTCCTTACTTCCAGAAACTTCAGCAGGAAGGTGAAGAAGGAAGGAAGAAAATTACGCAGCTTACCAGGTACGGAACAGTTCTCATTTCCGCTTTACAAGCCTGGGGAGTAACAGTTCATCTCGTTAACCTTAATCCTAATGGTATTCCAATCGTACCTCCGGGAATTCAGGGTCTTGGATTTACGCTCTCTACAGTTGTAATTCTGGTTGCAGGTACAATTTTTATGATGTGGCTTGGTGAGCAGATTACGGAGAAGGGTATTGGTAATGGAATTTCTTTAATTATCTTCATCGGCATCATTGATAGATTCCCATATGCTTTATTAGATGAATATAGATTATTGACCTCAGGCGGTAGAAATATAATTGTAGAAATTATCATTATAACTTTTATGGTGTTCGTTATTGCCGGTGTTGTTCTGGTAACACAAGGAACCAGAAGAATTCCCGTTCAATACGCAAAACGCGTAGTAGGAAGAAAGGTATACGGAGGAGTAACACAGTATATCCCACTTCGTGTGAATACTGCAGGTGTAATGCCCATAATTTTTGCACAATCAATAATGTTTATTCCGAATACCATTCTTTCATTCTTCCCGAACAACGAATTTATGCAGAGTATAGCGGGATATTTTCAATATCAGTCTGTTACCTATTCAATTATTTATGCATTAATGATTGTATTTTTTACGTATTTTTATACTGCAATTGCTTTTAATCCAAAGGATGTTGCTGATACAATGAAAAAGCAGGGTGGTTTTATTCCCGGTATTCGACCCGGAAAACAGACCTCCGAATTCATTGATAATATATTAACAAAAATTACATTACCGGGTTCTTTCTTCCTGGCTATTGTTGCGATACTTCCGGCTTTTGTGTCTGGTTTTGGTGTTTCAGGGCAATTCGCATCTTTCTTTGGTGGTACAAGCTTACTGATTATTGTGGGTGTTGCTTTAGATACATTGCAGCAAATCGAATCTCATTTACTCATGCGACACTATGATGGTTTCATGAAATCCGGAAAAATAAGAGGAAGAAGGTAACTTTAATAGTGATCTATATAAAAACTAAAAAAGAAATAGATTATATTAGAGAAAGTTGTAAAATTGTTGCTGAAACACTTCAGTTGTTGAAAAAGAAAGTAAGACCTGGCGTTTCTACATTTGAGTTAGATAAGATAGCTGAGGATTATATATTAAGTAATAATGCCCGATCAGCCTTCAAAGGTTATTCACAGGGCGGTTCTTTGAAATTTCCGGGAAATATTTGTGTATCTGTTGACGAAGAAGTAGTACATGGCATTCCAGGCAACAGAATTCTGAATGAAGGTGAGATTGTGTCATTGGATTGCGGTGTAGTCAAGAACAATTTTTTTGGTGATGCTGCTCTGACAGTTGCTGTAGGCGAAATTAGTAATGAAAAGAAATGCCTTATGGATGTAACTGAACAATCTCTTTACAAAGGAATTGAGCACGCGCTCAGAAATAACAGAGTACACGATATTTCTAATGCCGTTCAGGTCTATGTGGAAAACAATGGGTTCCATATTGTAAGGGACCTTTGCGGACACGGAGTTGGTAAGTACCTACATGAAGATCCTTCAGTTCCAAATTTTGGTAAGAAAGGGACTGGGCCATTACTTAAAAAAGGGATGACTTTAGCTATAGAACCTATGGTTAACTTAAGTACGTACGAAGTTAAGGTTGATCCTGACGGATGGACAATTCTAACACAAGATGGTAATCCATCTGCTCATTTTGAGCATACAATTTTAATTGAAGACGGGAAACCGGAAATTCTAACTATTTGTTGATATGGCAAAACAAGGTCCTATTAAGGTTGATGGTATAGTAAGAGAGACATTACCGAATGCTCATTTTAGAGTAAAATTGGATAATGGACATGAGATTTTAGCTCATATCTCTGGTAAAATGAGAATGCATTTTATCAAAATTCTTGTTGGTGACAAGGTAGCAATAGAATTGTCACCTTACGATTTGAACAAAGGTAGAATCACATACAGATATAAATAGCGGAGCTATAGTAAAATGAAGGTCAGAGCATCAGTTAAAAAGATTTGCGATAATTGCAAAATAATAAAAAGAAAAGGATCCGTAAGGGTTATTTGTAAAAATCCAAAACACAAACAACGCCAGGGTTAAAATAAGGAGGCTTAGATTTGGCTCGTTTAGCAGGAATTGATTTACCAAAAAACAAAAAAGCATTTATCGGTTTAACATATATTTACGGCATTGGACAGCCTACTGCAAAAGAGATTTTATCCAGAGCTAATGTTAATCCTGATAAAAAAATTGCTGATTTAACAGAAGAAGAAATTGCTGAAATCCGGTCAATTATGACTGCCGACTACAAAGTTGAAGGTGCCCTTAGAAGTGAAGTTCAACAGAGTATCAAACGTTTAATGGACATTGGTAGTTATAGAGGATTAAGACACAGAAAGAGTTTACCTGTTAGAGGTCAGCGCACCCGGACAAATTCCAGAACCAGAAAAGGTAAACGCAGAACAGTGGCCGGCAAAAAGAAAACTCCGGCTAAGAAATAATTAATGAAATATTAGGAGAGTTTAGAGTTGGCTAAAGCAGTAAAAAAGACAAAAAAAAGAGTTCATGTAGATGCAGTTGGTGTTGCGCACATTAAAGCTACATTTAATAATGTTATTGTTACGTTAACTGATATTTACGGCAACACTATTTCCTGGTCGTCTGCGGGTAAAAATGGCTTTAAGGGTTCAAGAAAAAATACACCATTTGCAGCACAGGTTTCAGCAGAAGCTGCTGCAAAGGAAGCGGTGGACCTTGGGTTAAGAAAAGTTGATGTTTTGGTAAAAGGACCTGGTGCAGGCAGAGAAGCTGCTATTCGAGCATTAAATACAGCTGGTCTGGAAGTAATTTCCATAAAAGATATTACCCCTATTCCTCATAATGGATGCAGACCACCAAAGAAAAGAAGAGTATAATATATTGGAGATTTTTTAGATGGCAAGATATGTAGGACCTAGTTGTAAATTATGCAGACGTGAAAAACAGAAATTATTTCTGAAAGGAAGTAAATGTTTTTCTGAGAAATGTCTTGTGGAGAAGAAGAATTACCCTCCGGGACAGCATGGTTTATCCAGAAGAGCAAAATTTTCTGAATATGGGGTTCAGTTAAGGGAAAAGCAAAAAGTAAAAAGAACATATGGCATACTCGAAGAGCAGTTCCATAACTATTTTGGCGATGCAATCAGGCAAAAAGGCGTAACAGGTGAGAACCTGGTCAAATTTCTTGAAAGAAGATTTGATAACGTCGTATATCGCCTTGGATTCGCTCCTTCGAGAAAAGCTGCAAGACAATTGATACGTCATAGACATCTTCTTATAAATGATCATATAGTGGATATTCCTTCGTATTTATTAAGTGCTGGTGATATTATTAAGGTACGTGATAAGAGTAAAACTTTAGATTTAATTCATAATGCATTAAAAAGAACCAAAGATAGTGTTTATCCATGGTTAGCTGTTGATAAAGCTACGTTAGCAGGAACTTTCCTACAGGTACCCGAAAGAGCAGATGTGCCCCTGAATGCTAACGAACAGCTTATTGTTGAATTATATTCTAAATAATAAGGATAGTTAAGTTTTATAATAATAGAGGATTGTAAATGAGTTTCCCTTTTATAAAAATGCCTGATGCAGTTGTATTGGATGAGACCACATATACTAATGTATTTGGTCGTTTCACTATACAACCCCTTGAAAGAGGTTTTGGAGTAACACTCGGCAATTCGATCCGAAGAGTTCTTTTATCATCCCTTACAGGGGCTGCAATTACGGCTATTAAAATTGATGGTGTACTTCACGAGTTCTCTACAATTCCCGGCGTTGTTGAAGATGTTACTGAAATAATCCTCAATCTTAAACAAGTCAGAATGAAAATTCTTAACAAGAAGACAAACAGATGTGAAATTTCTTTGTCCGGTCCTTATCAATTCACAGCAGCAGATCTGCAGAAAAATTGTCCTGATATTGAAATACTCAATCCCGAACAGCATATTGCTACTTTGAATAAAGAAGCAAATTTCAGTATTGAATTGAGATTTGGAATTGGAAAAGGATATGTGCCATCTGGTGAACATATGATTCCTGATCAGACAATCGGATTAATTCCAATTGATTCAATATTTACTCCAGTCAAAAATGTTAAGTATGATATAGAAAATGTGAGAATCGGTGAAAGAAACGATTACGAAAAATTAACAATGGAAATTACCACAGACGGATCTCTGACTCCTGAAGATGCACTTACTAACTCTGGTAAAATTCTCAGAGACCATGTACAATTGTTTATAAATTTTGATGTTGAGCAGGAAGAAGAAAAAGTAATCAGCGAACAGGATGCAGAAAAAGAAAGAATTAAGAAAATATTGTTAACAAGCGTGGATGATCTTGAGTTAAGTGTGCGTTCACATAACTGCCTTAAAGCAGCTAATATTAAGAATCTATCTGATTTAGTACGCCGTGATGAAAACGAAATGCTGAAATTCAGAAACTTTGGAAGAAAATCACTTGCTGAACTTATTGAAATTGTAGATAGCTACGGATTAGAATTCGGCATGGATGTGGAAAAATATTTAAATGATAAATCAGAACAATAATAACTTGCAAATAAGGGTTTTGTAATGAGACATAATGTAAGAGGAAGAAAATTAGGTAGAACTGCGAGTCATAGAAAAGCTACCTTGAATGCTTTAGCTACAGCTCTATTCAAACATAAACGTATTAAAACAACAGTTGCTAAAGCAAAAGAAACAAGATCATTTGCTGAATCTTTAATTACAAAAGCCAGAGAGAACACTCTGCATGCAAGAAGACATATTGCAAGATTCGTTAATGATAATGAAGTATTGAAAGAATTGTTTAATGAAATAGTTCCAAAAATCGGTGACAGACCAGGTGGATATACCAGAGTAGTAAAACTCGGACAAAGATTTGGTGATGCTGCCGAAATGGCAATTCTGGAACTTGTTGATTATAACGAAGTAGCAAATCAAAAAGCAGTTGAGAATAAGGAAAAGAAAGCTGAAAAGAAAGCCGCTGAAAAAGAAACAGCCACAACTCCTGCTGCTGAAGCTGCTGAATAAATCAACTTTAGAGTTTATTAAAAGAGTAACCATTTGCGGTTACTCTTTTTTATTATGTTAAAGCAGATCACATATTTAAAATCAGTTTATAAACTAAAAGACTTACCTGAAAACAAGTTACCCGAAATAATCCTCTGCGGCAGATCTAATGTTGGTAAATCCTCCTTTATCAATTCTCTCTTCAATAGAAAATCATTAGCAAAAACCAGCTCTACTCCCGGTAAAACACGAGCTCTGAATTATTATTTAATCGAAGATAAATTTTATCTGGTGGATTTACCCGGATTTGGATATGCTAAAGTGAGTAAAGAGGAAAGGGATTATTGGAATAAATTATTACAAGATTACTTTTCGAGCGGTAGAAATATTATTTCGGCATTCCATATTATTGACAGCAGACATAAACCTACCCCCCTTGATTTACAACTGAATGCATTTCTAAAAAAAAATAACCTTTCTTCTATATTCCTGTTAAACAAGGTGGATAAGCTTAACAGATCAGAAATAATACAGTCAAGAAAGCTCCTTGTAGAAGCCTTTCCCGAGGCAAGTACCGGCGATAATGTAATTTTTTATTCATCAGTAGATCATACCGGAAGAAAAGAAGTAATAAAAAAGCTATTATCATTGTTGTAATAAAATCCCAATTATCTTAGGATCAGGGATGCTAATGTTTGCAAAATTTAATTCCATCGCCTATATTTAACAACGATATAACAAACCATCTAATACAATCTTCAATGGCTATAGACAGAATAAAAAAACGAATATTCATATTTTCGGTAATACCTGTTTTAGCTGCCCTATCATTCTTTATAGACGATGTATATCTGCGCGCTGCTTCAATATTAATTATTGTAGTTTATGTAGGATTTATAATATTTCTTAGAGATTCCGTCAGGACAGAAGAAGAACCATTTCCTGAAGTGAAGCTGGATACCGAGCAGCCCAAGTATGAACCGGATGCCGGTGAATCAATAACAATTCTCTCCGGCAGTAAAAATCTTGAAGTTATAACCGCTGATAACTATGTGCCTGAAATACACGCAGGAAAAAGGAATTTCTTTAAACCTCCGGACTTAAAAGAAAATTTTGCTCGTATTGCTACTGAAGCAGTACCAACAAATCTTGGACACGATGAACAATTCTCTTTTCTTTTAGAGAAGATGCTTACAGTTATCAAAGAAGCTTATATGGCTCACACTGTAGTATTTTTCTGGTATAATAAGAAAAAGGAAAAGATTACACTTGAAAAATATGTTTCAGCATCCACTGATATTTCACAAAGAAAGTTTGATCTTGAAGACGACGTTCTAAGTAAGATTGTACAAAAAGAAGAACCTGAACTGCTCACAGATATCGCATCTACAGCTGAAGCTGATGTAATAAGATATTATTTATCCGCTCAGGGGATTAAGAGTTTTGTGGGAGTACCACTATTTTATGGTAAAACACTTGCTGGTATATTAGCACTCGATTCCAAAGTGAATGATGCTTTCGGTATTGAAACTATTTATTCACTGGGCAGATTTATAAGAATTATTTCTATCATCATTGCTCTCTTTGATGAGAAATATAAAGATTCTCTCGCAGAGTACAGGCTTTCCAGTTTATTGAATCTTATAAATGAAGAGAAGTTTTTTACATCTGATGAAGAATTGCATACCATGCTTGAGCGTTCACTTCGTAACCTGATCCCCTGGGATGCATTCACATTTGTTTATTATCATCCTATAGAACAGAAGTTCAAGTCCTCCAAAATAGTAAATAATACTTCACTGAAATATATAGGTGAGAATCTTGAAATTGATCTTAATGGTACTCTTGTTGGTAAATGCATAGTTACGGGTATGCCCGTTAAGATTGATGATATTTCATCTTCAAATTTTATTCGCTTTTCCAAATCGGAGGACGTGAGCTTTGACGGTTCATTCCTTGCGATCCCACTGGTCTTTGAGAATCAAAATTATGGTGTACTCTGTTTCGAAAGCTTAAAGAAAAATGCCTATACCAATCCGGATGTACAGTTTATGAAAAATTCATCAAGGATAATGGCTTTTATTGTGTATTCTTATTCAACACAGTCTGTACTTAAAAAATTACTATCAGTGGATGTTGAAACACAAACACTTAATAAAGATACATTTCTTCAAAGGCTTCATTCAGATCTCATAAAGTCAAATCAGTTGAATTTACCCGGCGCAGTTTCCTTGGTTTACATCGATGAGTTCCTCGAGCAGGAATCTTTATTTGAAGGAAACCCTTTCCCAAAAGTGCTTAAGACCGTAGCTCAGATTATTTCTGAAGAAATGAATCCAACAAATCTGTTAGGCAGATTGAACGAACGAACTTTTGCAGTGTATTTCTTTAACACATCGACTAAGGATGTATTCCTCTGGGCGGAAAAATTACGTGTAAAAATTGCAAGGAAACCAATAGCAGTAATTTCAAAGCAAACTACATTTACTGTATCCATCGGTGTCGCATCTACTATGAACAAAACTGATGTTGACGAAGTTATTTATAATACTAATCTTGCTTTAAAGAAAGCTCTTGAAAAGGGCGGCAACACCGTCAGGAATATCAACTAAACGAAGCTGATATTTTTATTTATACTCTGATCTTAAGGGTTATTTGTGAATAATATTATCATCATTATACTTGATGGGATAGGGGTCGGTGAATTGCCGGATGCTGCTTTATATGGTGATGAAGGCAGCAATACCTTAAGAAACCTTGCTAATCATATCGGAAAATTAAACCTTCCAAATCTACAGAAACTCGGACTTGGTAATATAACAGAAATACCGGGCATAGATGTTGTTCGTCAACCATTAGCTTCCTATGGAAAAATGAAAGAGGTTTCAAAGGGTAAGGATTCCACAACCGGGCATTGGGAGCTTGGAGGATTTGAAGTAAAATTCGAATTTCCTTATTACCCAAATGGATTTCCCGATTATATAATTGATGCTTTCATAAATCAAACGGGAGTTGGCGGAGTTCTTGGGAATAAACCCGCTTCAGGTACTGAAATCATAAAGGAACTGGGCGATGAACACGTAAGAACCGGCTTCCCTATTGTTTATACATCAGCAGATTCAGTTTTCCAAATTGCAGCTCATGAAGAAGTAATAAGCATTGATCGACTTTATAAAATCTGCAGTATTGCAAGGAATAGTATTCTCAAAGGCAAAGACTCAGTTGGAAGAGTAATAGCAAGGCCGTTTATCGGTACCAGTAATAATTATATCCGGACGACCAACAGAAGAGATTTTTCAATGGATCCAGTCGAAGAAACAATATTAGATTTTCTTTTTAAGAATAACATTAATACTGTTGCCATCGGGAAGATAAATGATCTGTATAATTATCGCGGGATCAAGCACAGGATAAAAACAAAATCCAATAATGAAGGTATCCAAAAGATTATTTCTCATGTTAAGAACGAAAGTCATAGTCTTATTTTCGCAAACCTGGTTGATTTTGATGTTTATTACGGACATAGAAATGACTCCGAAGGATTTGAAAAAGCTTTGAAGGAATTCGATGATCAGCTTCCTTCCATAATTGATGAACTGGATGATAGTGATGCTCTAATTATTACATCGGATCATGGTAATGATCCGACTGATATAAGTACTGATCATACCAGAGAATATGTGCCCTTGCTTTTTTACCGGAAGGGAAAACCTGGAAGGAATTTAGGGGTACGTCAGACTTTTTCTGATGTAGCAAAAACAACCGCTGATTTTTTTAATATTCAAAATTCATTTAACGGTTTAAGCTTTCTGAAATAACACTGTTTTAATAGCTGCTATATACAATCATATTAGATGTTCATCGTTATATTGAGCTTGAGAGAATAAAGATTTAACAATAATTAAAAGTTACATATTATAGAAGCAGACACTTCCATATGTCTTATGGTCTGTAATCCGGAACTACCTGAATTTTAATTGGAGAACTCGGAATGAAGATAACAAAACAATTTACAAATAGAGAAAGTCAATCTCTGGATAAATACCTTCAGGAAATTGGAAAAGTTGATCTGCTGACCGCTGATGAGGAAATTCATCTTGCGATTCAAATAAAAAGGGAAGATCCTTTCGCCCTGGAAAGACTTGTAAAATCCAATCTAAGGTTTGTTGTCAGTGTTGCTAAACAGTATCAGAATCAGGGACTTTCCCTGGGTGATTTAATAAATGAGGGGAACTTAGGTTTGATCAAAGCCGCGAAAAGATTTGATGAAACCCGAGGCTTTAAATTCATTTCATATGCTGTATGGTGGATACGTCAATCCATCCTCCAGGCGCTCGCGGAGCAATCCAGAATAGTAAGGCTGCCTTTAAACAGAGTTGGCGCATTAAATAAAATTGGTAAAGCCTACAGCAACCTTGAGCAGGAATTCGAAAGAGAGCCGAATGCAAGCGAGCTAGCTCATGAGCTTGATATGGATATAAATGAAGTTTCTGATACGCTGAAAATAGCAGGGCGGCATGTATCCATGGATGCTCCATTTGCAGCGGGGGAAGAAAACAGATTATTAGATGTTATTGAGAATGAGGATCAGCCTGCTCCGGATTCCACACTTATGTCAGATTCTCTCCGGAATGAAATTGAAAGAGCTTTATCAACTCTGACTGAAAGAGAAGCAGAAGTAATAAAATTATATTTCGGTTTGTATAAAGAGCATTCATTAACCCTTGAAGAAATCGGGGAGAAGTTTAATTTAACAAGAGAGAGGGTAAGACAAATAAAAGAGAAAGCTATCAGAAGATTACGTCATGCTTCAAGAAGCAAGAATTTAAGAGCATATTTAGGATAGTTTTTGTAATTTTATTGATGATAATATTGAGAAAATATATACTTCTTTTATGCGGAGCAGTCACTGTACTTATACTATCCGGCTGTTCCTCTTCTTCATCTTCACAAAGATATTCAGCCTCATCCAAGAAGACAAAACCCGATACTTTAAGCAGTAAGCGCTACTCTCTAAAACCTAAAATTGACAAACCTGATACAATGAATTATGAAGAATACGAAGATGATGATGAAGAAATAGATTCACTGCTGCTTGAGGAAGAAGATGTTCTTGTAGACAGGTTAATGCAAAGATTTTATGAATTTGAGAATGAGAATTTAAGTGACTCAGTGAATTCTCAGGAATTAGTCATAATGGAAATAATAAAATATCTCGATACTCCATACAGGTATGGAGGTAATAATGAATCGGGTATTGACTGTTCTGCATTTACCAGAACGATATTTCATAATATTTTCTCACTACAGTTACCACGAACAGCACGCGACCAGTACACGTTAGGGGAAGAAGTTGGCAAGCAGGAACTTAAGTTTGGTGATCTTGTTTTTTTTAATACAAGAAGAAGAGTAATCCCCGGTCATGTAGGTATATATATAGGCGACAATCTATTTGCCCACGCAAGCAGAAAGAGGGGTGTTACAGTTTCCTCGCTTGAGGAAGACTATTATTCCAGAAAATTCATGGGCGGAAGAAGATTGGAAAATCTTCCTTTGCAGGCAGATTAAAGATGGCCCGCTTTAAACTGTTCATTGAATATGAGGGTACACGGTATAGCGGGTGGCAGGTCCAAAAGAACAGCAGAACAGTTCAAGGTACTCTTCTCAATATTGCAGAAGATATTTTCAAAGGTGAACCGGTAGATATACAGGGGTCCGGCAGAACAGATAGCGGGGTTCATGCTATATGCCAGGTTGCGCATCTTGAAGTTAAGACAATGCTGGCACCTGAAATTATCAAATTGAAGTTTAATGATAAGCTTCCACACGATATAAATCTTCTTGAGATTGTTAAAGCACATCCAAAGTTTCATGCCAGACACAGTGCTGAAAGCCGCAGTTATATATATCAGATATCAAGACGAAGAAGCGCATTCGGAAAGCCGTTTGTATGGTGGATAAAAGATGAACTCGATTTTAACCGGATGAAAAGCGCTGCTGATTTATTTATTGGAATGAAAGACTTCTCCTCATTTGCTGAAGAGGATAAAACTGAAAAATCGACCAAAGTTTTAATAGACCGCATCCAACTAAAAGAAGAAGAAGATTTGATTCTCCTGCGGATTCATGGATCACATTTTCTTTGGAAAATGGTCCGCAGAATTACGGGTGTACTTGTAGAAGTCGGCAGAGGAAATTTAACTCAAAAAGATATTCAGCGTTTCCTCAGCATCTCCTCTGATCAGCCGGCACAATATACTGCTCCTCCTTCAGGACTTTTTCTTGAAAAGGTTTATTATGAAGGGGATCAGTTCAAAGAAGATTTTTCTTCGATATTCTCTGTTAAGAATTTCTCGCTGCGTAAAATGAATAACCGGTAATACTTTCACCTTCTTTCGCAAAGTCTTATTCTTAAAAACCAGCTTTAGATCATAATTTTTTCTGCAATATAGTCCGAAGTATTTCTTATTCAACGCATAATTATAGTTTTACTTCTTAAGAGTGTATCGCAGAAACGGAAATTTAGATGATAAATACCATTATTAACGCGAACAGAATCATATTTTATTAGATAGTATCCTCTATCATAAAGTTTACTAGTCCCGGAAATAATGGAAGAATCTTCTATCCAGATACTCAACGTATCTTTATATGGGAGAAAGGCATACCACTCAGTTCGGGGTGAAAACATATCACCAGGTCTTTTGTAACCGGATAATTGCGGATTCAATGAATCTGAAGTATTAAGATAGCTATTATTGAAGGCATAGGCGGTATCTATTTCAACAATATTGAATGTAACTTTCTTACCACTATTTGGTAAATTATCAACAGTATGTCTGGATGAACAGGAGATTGATATGAATGCCATAATAAAAATAAAGTATCTCATACTTTAATTATTGTTACGAATCCTGATTGCCTCCCAAAGCACTCCTGAAATGCCCGGTGGTTTAATAACAATCTCCCCGGGATTGAGGACCGCGGCTGAAGAATATTGTATGACTGATGAATTTGTCCATATCCAAGCTGCTCAGCTCTATCAAAATCTACTCCGAAATCCAATTCAGTTTCAAGTGTACATGTATTCGACCACTGTATTTTCTTTCCGCTTCCAGTGCTTATTGCGTAATATATGTTAAATCTCTTATAGTTTCTGCATAACGCTTTTTGCCATTCAGTTAACTCTATTGCCTGCCCGGCTTTAACTGAGGAATCATTGAGCTTATTAATTCGAAATCGCTGCTTGTTTTGGGAATAAATGCAGCCAGAACAATAATCATTTTTCCCTGATCAGCAGAATCTTTAAGCACTTTTATTTTGCCATTTCTTTGTACAGTGACTGCATTTTCTATGTAAATCTTAAATCCATCCGGAGTAATAGTATTCAGCAGGGAGGGAGAATTATTAATTAAAAGCTTTTTATTGTGTTTTATTATCCGGGTAAACGCGTTATTTCCAGTCACTTTCGCTTTCATCCATGTTTCATAAAGAGGAGTAATGCTCTTCAGGAACATTGCGTATTTAGTAACAGCAGCCATAGATTTCCGGTTGGTTATGGAGGCATGTGTCTGTGACATTTTAAAGTCTTTCGGCCTAAGGCGTATTATTATTTTTCCATCAGAGTTTGCAATTATGTAAGGACCTATCACACCGGAAACCCTTCCATAAAGACCCAGACTTATAATACATTGCTCAAGCCACTCTTTGGTGAGTGGTGCAAGCCGGAGCTTCTTTTTCAATTGTTTTGTTTTTTGTTCCAGTTCAGTCATTAAGAGTAACTAATCTAAGTTTTGATCGAATATCATGAAAAAATTTGTAAAAGTCACTATAAATTTATGCCGGTTTCAGGTTCTTAAGACTATAAAATTCATATTCACCCCCTATCGAGTACCTATAAAGTGACCGCACCTGGGGTAAAAATATGCTGTTTTTGAGGAAAAATTGTTTCGAGCGGCTGTGTCGTCCGCTACGGGACTCTCATCGTGTGGAGCTATCGTCGGCTATGAATATGTAAGCCCTAACGGGCTTGCGATAAAATAATCGTCAGGAGTGTCAAATCTAATTACAAAAACATTAACCTCAAATCTCATCAAGTGTTTTACATTATTACTATTGAGACATTTCGTTTACAGTTAATTTGTAATGAATTCCTCTTTTGGTAAGCTCTTTCATAATGAAATCGAAGCACTCTTTATTTTCGCCAAGATATTCAGGGGGGCAGATACCTTGACGGGTAAATCCCCCTTCAAGCACTAATCTTGCTGCAGCGGTGCAGGTATAACCGGTTGTTCTTGCCATCGATGAAACTGATGTTTTAACATTATACCTGTCGAAGAGATCATATAAATACTCTACCTGGTTATTTTCCTTTTCTCCTTTAATTATGATTCTCATTGCTGTAAACTCCTCTTCACCATCTTCTAATTTCCAAAGAGGAAATAATAAACGTGTTGTCAGATCGATGGGTTTTATAGGATGGCCATCAACCTGAACAGTATTCTCATCAAAAAAACCGGAAGCTTTTAATACTTTTATATAATCAATATGACCCGGATATCGGAGAGTTTTCTCTTTCATATACGGCACTTTAACTGTGTGAAGTAAGGAGCGTAAACCATCTGTGTTGAAAGCTTCCAGTGTTCCCACCTCTTCAAAGTCAAGATATTCACTATCTGACAGTGGAGGTTTGATTATTATATTTCCCTGTTCAACTATTCTAGCCGGACGTGTATAAATTTCTATTACATCTGTTGGTGAGAAAGGAGCTTTATACTGATATGGCCATTTCCGTTTGAATGGGAGTCCGCCAACGTACGTAACAAACTCATTTACTTTCATGATTTGATTATAATAACCAAGGATTACATTCATCATACCCGGAGCTACGCCGCAATCTATGATCGCCGTTACCTGTTTCTCTTTTGCAAGTTCATTTAGAAGGAAAGCATCCTCTTCAAAGAAAGATATATCTACTATATTTTTCCCATACTCTATAACAGATTTAAGTACCTCAAAGCCCATAAATCCGGGTACAGCCCCTATTACCAGATCAGAATCGTGAATAATTTCTTTAAGCGGATTTTTATTTTTAAGATTAAGGCAAACGGTTTGCAGTTCTGCTTTTTTCTTTAATACAGAAAGTTTCTTCTGATCTGCATCAATTACCTGAACGCGGTAATCGGCTATAAGGTCTAAAGCGATAGCGCTGCCTACCATTCCAGCACCAAGAACAGTTACTTTTTTCATCTTCCCTCCGGGTATACTAATTCAAAATAAGAAATTTGTTTACATATCACATTAATATCTTTTATATTTTGAGAAATTATTGAGGGTGTAAAATGAAACAGTTGTTGTATCTATCCTTTGTATTAATTCTATGTACATCTATTTTTTGCCAGACCGATATCAAAGAACGGAATATTGAAACTGGTGTAATCCATAAGCGTATAGTTGATCAAACCGACACTTTAATAATTAATGTCCTCAAGGCTGATCTTAGTAAAGGGTATGATATAATAAATGTTAAAGCCAATCATTCTTTAAAGGGAAGGGAAAAAACCAGCAGCATGGTTGAAGCCTGCTCTGAATCTCTTACAGTTATTGCCGCAGTCAATGCTGATTTTTTTGAAAGTGATGGTGAGCTTATTAATAACTTCATCACAGAAAATAAATTTATAAAGGCGACCAGGTTTACAGATTCAAAAAGACAATTTGTTCATTCACAGTTTGCTTTTACTGAAGATAATAAACCCTATATTGAACAGTTTGTTTTCTCTGCTGATCTGGTTTTGCCCGATAAAAGTACGGAAAAGATTAATAGAATAAATTCTCTTACTGACAGCAACAGTATAACACTTTATAACTCTTTCCAGGGCGAATTAACACCAACGGTATCTCCAAATTGGTGGATGACAGAAATAGAACTTACTCCCATTAAGGACATAAATGATACTCTGGTATGTATTGCAGGAAAAAAATTCAGATCAGGTTCGAATAAAATCCCTCAGGATAAATTTATACTATCAGCAAGCTGTTCTGCTTCTGAATTCATTAACAGAGAAATTATATCAGGTGATACGATTCAAATTGCTTTAGAATTCAATCCAGATATAGATAATATTGAAGTGCTTACAGGAGGGTGGGGACATTTAGTACGGGATGGAAAGAATATTTCAACACTGATTGATTCTGTTGAAGGGACATTCGGAGGATTTACCAGAACGAAACATCCGCGCACAGGCATTGGTTACGATAAACAATCATCCACTATATATTTTATAACAGTTGACGGCAGACAGAAAAACAGCAGGGGAGTAAGTCTCGACGAGTTTGCCGAAATTATGATTAAGGAAGGAATTTATCAGGGGCTTAATCTAGATGGAGGCGGTTCAACAACAATGGTTATAAAAGATGAAGTTGTAAACAATCCTTCTGATCTTACTGGTGAAAGGGCAGTAGGTAATTGTCTTATGTTTGTTAAAAAACAGGTCAAATAGATTTTGGATTAACACAATGATAACAAGCTAATCGCTTTGAATTTTTCGTCCGATAATTTTGTTTATTGTATTATTCAATTATCCAGGGAATCTATGAAATTACTTATCAGTAAATTTGTCAGCTCATCATTTATTATACTGATATTGAGATTTTGGCTTGGGATTGTGTTTATCGGACATGGTTCACAAAAATTATTAGGATGGTTCGGAGGCAGGGGGTTTAGTTTAACTCTCGAAAATTGGGAAACTAACAGAGGTATTCCTTACCTATTAGGTGTTGTGGCTATTTTCGCGGAATTCTTCGGAGGGATAGGTCTTATAACTGGATTTCTAACACGTCTTTGGGCATTAGGGATAATATCAGTAATGGCAGTCGCAGTTTCAATGCAGTTATCCTCCGGATTCTTTAATCCATCGGGCTTCGAATTTCCGCTTACGCTACTTATGATTGCATTAATGATTTTTCTCTATGGCCCGGGTAGATTCAGTATAGATAATCAAGTTTATAATAAGAGTCAGCACTTCAATGAAATTTAATTTTCGCGGAACCATCCGCAGAAATGGTAATAACGGTCAGGATACTAAGCTTTCAATTAAGGAACGATTTCAGGCACTTAAGAATCTTCCAAGATTCTTTTTGTTGATCTGGAATGTGAATTCCAGGTTAACATTAATTAATATAATTCTTCGTGTATTCAAGTCAGCAGTCCCGCTGGCCGCTTTGTATATCGGTAAACTGATCATAGATGAAGTTGTATTTTTGACTACAAACACCGGGGCAGATAATATTGAACATCTTCTCACTTTAATAGCTGTTGAATTTGCCATTGCTTTAATTTCTGATGTTCTGAACCGGGGCATTGCTCTATCGGACAGTCTTTTAGGTGATCTGTTTTCTAATGAATCATCAATACGGATTATGAAACATGCTGCTGATATGGATTTAGATCAGTTTGAGGATTCTGAATTTTATGATAAACTTGAAAGGGCCCGCAGGCAAACATTAAGCAGAACTGTACTTATGTCGCAGGTACTTAGCCAGGTTCAGGATATTATTACAATTCTGTTTCTTGCGGCAGGACTAATTGTATTTAACTTCTGGCTGATAGTGCTTTTGATAGTTGCAGTTATTCCTGCTTTTCTTGGTGAATCGCATTTTAATGAAAAAACTTATTCGCTGGTCCATGGCTGGACTCCTGAAAGGAGAGAACTGGATTATCTGAGGTTTACAGGAGCCAGTGATGAGACTGCAAAGGAAATAAAAATATTCGGGCTATCCAATTTTCTAACTGACAGATTTAAATTTCTGAGTGATAAATATTTCAGCGCGAATAAATCTATTGCGGTAAGCAGGGCAGGATGGGGATTGCTGTTTGCATCCATTGGAAGTATTGGGTATTATGCTGCCTACCTGGTGATTATAATAAATACAGTAAAAGGAAATTTATCTATCGGCGATCTGACCTTTCTTGCCGGTTCTTTCGGCAGGCTGCGAGGATTACTGGAATCTCTTCTAAATAAATTTTCAAGTATATCCGAAGGTGCATTATACCTGAAGGACTTCTTTGATTTTTTTGATCTTAAACCAAAGATCCGGGCTTCAGAAAATATGCTCCCTTTCCCTAAAATAATAAGGGAGGGATTCATATTTGAAAATGTGGGATTCAGGTATCAGGGTTCTGAAAAGTGGGCAGTTAAAGATCTGAACTTCATATTAAAGGCTGGAGAAAAATTAGCGTTAGTTGGTGAAAATGGTGCAGGTAAAACGACTGTAGTGAAATTAATTTCCAGGTTGTATGACCCAACAGAAGGAAGAATTTTACTTGATGGAAAAGATCTGCGTAGTTATGATCCCGCGCAGTTAAGAAAAGAAGTTGGAGTGATATTTCAGGATTATGTAAAATTTCAAATGACTGCAGGAACTAACATTGCAGTCGGACGGATTGAAGAGCAGGAGAATATGTCGAGAATTACAGATTCAGCCAGACGGAGCCTTGCGGAGTCTGTGATAAGTACCCTCCCTAAGGGTTATGATCAAAGGATTGGAAGGCGCTTCACGGATGGGATAGAATTATCAGGCGGGCAGTGGCAGAAGATAGCATTGGGAAGAGCATATATGCGTGATGCTCAACTACTCATTCTTGATGAACCAACAGCAGCTCTTGATGCCAGGGCTGAGTATGAGATTTTTCAGCGGTTCGCGGAATTAACTATTGGTAAGACAGTGATTCTTATCTCTCATAGATTTTCTACAGTACGGATGGCGGATAGAATATTGGTTTTGGAGAACGGACGTCTTGCGGAGATAGGCACACATAATGAGCTTCTCGAGAAAGATGGAATGTATGCGGATCTTTTTAATTTGCAGGCGAGAGGATACAGGTAGATTTTAAATTCCAAATCTCAAGCACCAAATAACAAATTCGCCACAGCGAATGCCTACGGCACAATATTTAATAACCAATATTTAAATAAAACATCTGGAAACATCGTGTTCGAATGGATAGGATTATTTGGGAGGTGGGTAGATAGGGAACAGCCGTGTCGTCCACTACGGGACTCTCATCGTGTGGGGCAATCGTGCCTATGACTATGTTGTCCCTCCGGGACATCATAAAAATATTAAATTAATTGGCAAGGCAGCAATAACAGATGCACTGTGCTCGGAACTTATATGAATTGCTTAATACCCGAGAAACTTTTTGGCGTTTTCGGAATAGAGTTTACTGAGTACCGCGTCAGGAAGACCGAAACCGTATAATGGCCAGTGGTAACCAAAGAGTTCTATATTATAAAAATGCTCATCATTTGACTCAAGAATTCTGAACGTGGTTTCGTACATGCTCTTCTCAAAACCCATATCAGTTCCATATAATAATCTATCCTGATATTTTTCAAAGAAAGCTCTTGTATATCGGGGGACCGGCGCATTCTCTGAATATCTTGCACTGATATCAGCATAGAGGTTGGGGTATTTATCCAATAAGTCACCAAGCTTTTGCAGATCAGTATTCTGGTTGGCGAGATGACAGGCAATAAAAGTAGTACCGCTATGTTTCTTTACAGCATTTTCAAGTGTCTTTAAGACTTCAGGAAGATTAAGTCCCTTCATTGTATCAAGGCGCCAGGAAAAAGCATTCATCAATCCGTCGTTAGTTGAATCCATTTTTTCATAAAACCATTGAGGTTCTCCAACATGTATATTTATTGGCATTCCGAGCTCAGCACATTTCTTAAGAAGAGGATCCATCCTGGGATCATCGATGTGCATTCCGTATGCTTTTGGTTCTCCGTAAAAAAGTCCAAGTCCTTTATCCCCCAACTCACCAACTCCTTTAGCTCCTTTCTTAAAACATCGTTCAAGTTCCTTAACAGCCGCGGGACCATATCCAGGTTTATTATAGCCGGTATAATCGAAGCCGCACCATAATTCGAAACGGTCAGGATATTTTGAATAAAATGCCAGCAGAGAGTCGAATTGTTTTCCATGTGCATAGGTAAGCAGGATAGTTTTTACGATCCCTGCTTCGTCCATATTTTTTACCCACATATCAAGGTCTGCTTCTGTAGAAGCATAAGCATGTGAATGCATGTCAATCACCGGGAATTTAGCTTTGGGAATCTTACTAACAGGTACATTATAGATATTTTTAGGACGGTAATTCTTCAGGAGTAGTTTACCGGGATCCTCCTGAGAGTAAAATGTAGTAAAGGTTATTAACAGAATTATTAAGGTGAAAAATGCACGAGAGATGAAAAACATGATTTTACATTCCTTTATAAGTGAACGATTTTCTTAAGACCCTCACAACTGCACCTTGCTCAACACAGAATAAACAGTGCTATTAAGCGATAATGGTTCTAACCCCATAATTTTTAAGATTCTTTAGCTCGTCATCAGGAATATTGGAATCAGTTACTATAGTACTGACCATTGTTATGGGTGCAATAAAAGCAAAGCTTTTCCTTTTGAATTTGCTGGAATCGGCAACAACAATAACTTCCTTTGCCGCCTCAATCATAAGCCGGTTTAATTGCGCTTCTTCAGGATTGGGTGTAAAGATGCCAGACTTTGAATCAATGCCATCCACGCCCACGAACAATTTATCGCAATAAAAATTTTTAATGCTGTTTTCGGGAATTGAGCCAATCAGTGAAAGTGATTCATTCCTAAGAATTCCTCCAAGCAGGATAACCCGGATGTCCTCATTTATAAGCTGACTTGCAATATTAAGAGCATTTGTAATTACTGTAAGATTTTTTATTCCCCGAAGATTTTTTGCTATTTCAAGGGTAGTGGTTCCGGAATCAATGATTACAGTATCCCCATCATTTATAAGCGTGGCTGCTTTCCTGCCGATTGCCTGCTTTTCTTTCGAACAGATCTTGGCTTTTTCATTCAGATGCTGATCTATGCCAACGCGCTGAGTTTTTATTCCTCCTCCCCTGGTTTTAATCAAGAGTCCCTTCTTTTCCAGATGCGCAAGGTCATTTCTTATAGTAACTTCGCTTACTTTGAAAAATTTACTAAGGTCAGCAACACTTACCTGGCCTTTACTGTTAAGTAAATCCAGAGTTTTAGTCCTCCTTTCGATTGTCAGAATTTGTTCCATTATCAAGAACTCCAATAGTTTATGAAAGCTTATGAAATATAAAAATTATATTTAAAAAAGGAAAGGAAAGTATTGACAATAAAAAAAATAAGTGGTAAATATAAGAGGAAGCTTTCAAAAGAGTAATAATAAGGTTTCGAAATGTCTAAGCCTATTAATCCAAACCCAATCATAAAGTATGATACATTAACAGAAATTCATCGTCAGCCTGAATTATGGATGGCAGTCTACAACAGCTATTTATCTTTAAAAAATGAGTTACGTAAATACCTGCAGAATATTATTAACAACAAAGAAGTTCAGATAATTCTCACAGGTGCCGGTACTTCTGCATTCATAGGTGATACTCTTTCAGGTATTTATAATAAGAGACTAAGTAATTCGGTGTTTGCAGTTCCAACCACAGATCTTATTACACATCCGGAATTTTATTTTAAAAAAAGTAATAAATACCTGGTGATTTCTTTTGCCAGGTCCGGCGGCAGCCCCGAAAGCTCTCAGATTATTACATTGTCAGAAGAACTATCCGGAGAGGTATATCATCTGATAATCACATGCAGCAGGGACAGTACTCTAATCGATTCTGTCAGGACAGCTGCGAAATCTCATTTTATCTGGCTGATGCCGCCGGAATCCAATGATAAAGGTCTTGCTATGACCAGCAGTTTTACTTCAATGCTGCTCGCGGGATTACTTCTTACAACACTAATGAATGAAAATGATTATTCGCAACAGATAGAATTGCTTATCAGATATGGTCAAAAAATAATAGATGAATATTCATCTGATATAAAAAGAATTGCAGCTATGGATTTCAATAGGGCAGTTTTCCTGGGCTCAGGAATGTTAAAGGGGATTGCCAGGGAATCTCATTTAAAACTTCAGGAATTAACTGACGGAAATGTTATCTGTAAGTATGATACTTTTATGGGTTTCAGGCATGGTCCAAAAGCAGTTATCAATGAAAAGACTTTAGTAACATATCTCTTTTCAAATAAGGGTTACCCGAATAGTTATGAAGTTGATCTTGTAGAAGCTGTTTCCTCCGGAAGAAAGAATTTGTGTTCAGTCGCAGTAATGGAGCAAGAAATTTTAATTCCTGAAACAGATCTAAAAATAATTTTATCTGAAGGTAATGAAAAATTGAAGGAAGGTTTTTTGGCAGTGGTTTTAGTCTTACCAGCCCAGCTGATTGGGTTTTATAAATCAATTGATTTAGGATTAAATCCTGACTCTCCATCAGACAGCGGGATGATCCACAGGGTTGTACAGGGTGTGAACATCTATCCCTATTATAAAGATGGCAGTGTATGATAGCGGCAAAGAATAAAATGTTGGAGCTGCTCAGGGAAAACAAATCCGGAAATCCAAGAGGAATTACTTCGGTTTGTTCAGCAAATGAATTTGTAATCAGAGCTGCAATTATAAACGCCCGGAGAAACAACCAGCCTGCTTTAATAGAATCTACATCAAACCAGGTAGATCAGTTTGGAGGCTACACAGGAATTACTCCTTCCGGTTTCCGTGAGCTCGTTTACAATATTGCCATGGATTGTAAGTTTCCGTCAGAGAATATTATTCTTGGCGGTGATCATCTTGGTCCAAACCGCTGGCAGGATGAATCTTCCACATCAGCAATGCAGAAGGCCAAGGAGCAGATAGCTGCTTATGTTTCAGCAGGATATACCAAGATACATCTGGATGCAAGCATGAAGTGTGCTGATGACGGAAGCCCCGATATTCCGCTTGACGCTTCAATAATATCAGAAAGAGCAGCAATACTCTGCAAAACTGCAGAAGAAACTTATGAGAACATGAATAGTAATTCAGAACCCCCGGTTTATATAATAGGAACAGATGTACCACCGCCCGGAGGTGCATTTACGGGGCATGATGATATACATGTAACTTCCGAAGAAAATGTAGAGGAAACGATTGAGCTAACCCGTACAATATTTATGAAGAATAATCTTGATGAGGCATGGAAGCGTGTAACAGCGGTCGTTGTACAACCCGGAGTTGAATTTGGTGATATAAATGTCTTTGATTATAATAGAAGTAAAGCACAGGGGTTAATAAAACTCATTGCACAAAATGATAGTCTTGTTTACGAAGCGCATTCTACAGATTATCAGAAAAAAGAATATCTCAGGCACATGGTCAGGGACCATTTTGCTATATTAAAAGTAGGTCCATGGTTAACATATGCTTTCCGCGAAGCAGTATTCGCAATAGCTAATATTGAGCAGGAGTTTCTTTCCGGAAGGAAAGATGTTGTGTTATCAAATATTATCAACACAATAGAAGAAAGGATGAATGCAAATCCTAAATATTGGTTAAAATATTACAGCGGCAGCGAAGAAGAGAAAAAATTTAAAAGAAAGTACAGCTACAGCGACAGAATAAGATATTACTGGTCAGACACTACAATCAATGAAGCACTTAATCGTTTAATAAATAACCTGAAGAAAAATCCTATACCCCTTACTTTAATAAGCCAGTATTTACCTGAAGAATACTATGCTATCCGGGATGGGCAAATTCAAACTGAGCCTGAAGAGCTCATCCTACATAAAATATTAAATGTTTTTAACATCTATAATTATGCTGCATACGGAGGTGCTGATTGAAAGTTCGTCCCTGGCTGATATATGCAATAATAACAACAACGTTCTGGGGAGTGTGGGGTGCCCTGATTGAATTACCTGAGAAAGCAGGTTTCCCGGCAACACTGGGATATGCGGTATGGGCTTTAACAATGATCCCTCCCGCGTTGGTTGCTTTGAAAATAATTGACTGGAAACTGGAATCTGATAAGAGATCAATTTTACTCGGCAGTATAATTGGATTTACCGGCGCAGGAGGACAGTTGATATTATTTCAGGCATTGAGAACTGGTCCTGCTTATCTGGTCTTCCCGTTTATATCACTTTCTCCTGTGATTACAATAATACTTGCATATATTTTTCTTAAAGAGAGGGCTACAAAGAAAGGATGGATAGGGATTGTGCTGGCACTGGCTGCTATATTGATGCTCTCTTATAATCCGAATGCGCAAGGCAGCGGTACGGGATACACTTGGATTATATTATCGCTTCTTGTTTTTCTGGCATGGGGATTCCAGGCATATGTTATGAGATTTGCAAACCAGACTATGAAAGCTGAAAGTATATTCTTTTATATGATGGTGACCGGACTTCTGCTTGTTCCGTTCGCATTATTAATGACTGATTTTTCACAGGATATTAACTGGGGATTTAAAGGCCCTTACCTCGCGGCAATTATTCAGATACTCAATGCTATTGGAGCATTGACTATTGTATATGCATTCCGATATGGAAAAGCTATGATTGTTAGTCCGATGACTAACGCTGTAGCCCCTGTAATAACTATAGTTTTATCACTGATTATCTATCAAGTTATTCCCCATCCCGTAATAATAGGCGGGATGATACTGGCTTTGATATCAATATTCCTGATGGCAATAGAAGACAATCCTGAAGAACCTGTAACTGAAAAGACAAAAGTGAAACTCAATGAGCACTAAAAAGTTTGATGTAATCGTTGTTGGCGAGTTAAACATTGATCTTATTCTAAACTCAATCGACTCATTTCCCGAAATCGGAAAAGAGAAAATAGCGAAGAATATGACACTTACTCTTGGGAGTTCATCCGCAATCTTTGCAAGTAATTTAAGCGCGCTCGGTTCCAGAGTAGCTTTTATTGGGAAGATTGGAAATGACTCTTTCGGGAATCTTATTACGGATAGCTTAAATAACAAAGGAGTTAATACTGACTGTCTTATCAGGAGCAGTGAGTGGAATACCGGAGCAACCGTTGTACTTAATTATGATCAGGACAGGGCAATGGTTACTTATCCCGGCGCGATGGAGCACCTTGTTCTTTCCGATATTTCTGAGCAGGTGCTTGTTCAGGCACGTCATCTGCATTTTTCTTCTTACTTCCTTCAGCCGGGTATTCAGAAGAATTTGAAAGATTTATTTAAACGTGCAAAAGAACTGGGATTAACAACATCGCTTGATATACAATGGGATCCGGTGGAGAAATGGGAATTCGATTATAAAGGCACTCTGCCATTTGTTGATATATTCCTTCCTAATGAACAGGAGATAAGGTTCCTCGCGAATGAAAGTACAGTTGAGGGAGCACTAGATACTATTATTCCTTTCGCAAATCACATTGTTGTAAAGATGGGAAGCAAGGGATCGCTGATGGCGACCGAAGGAAAGAGAATCTTTAAAGAAGCCTTTATAAATAATAATGTTGTAGATGCTATTGGAGCGGGGGATAGCTTCAACGCTGGTTTCATATGTAAATATATTAGGGGAGCAGAACTTACTGAATGTCAGACATTCGGGAATCTTACAGGAGCTGTGAATACTACTAAAGCAGGCGGAACGGCAGCATTCACTGATTATCAGGAGGTTCTGAAAGCAGGAAGCGAACAGTTCGGGTATCGTGATTGATGCTCTGTGAGGTTCTCTGTTGAAAAGAGAGTTAAGAGGAAATTTTTAAGACTTCAACTTTAGTTGAAGCTGACATATAAGAACCGGTATTGTTTAAGGGCTAGACGAATTCTGTTTTTGCAGATCGTGAATTATCAGAAGGTAGTATATGGACTCAAAGAAAATAGTAACTCTGGTTTCAATATTTATACTAACATTCTCTGTGTTTGGGCAGACGAACTGGACTCACCGTGTAAGAATTGCAGGCAACCCTCTAAGCGGTCATACAGTTGATTCAATTATCAACAGTGCTGTTAACAGTCATGTTTTCGGTATTGAAGTAGATAACGATATAACCGGCCGATATGAAAGTTTTTTAGATCCCACAGAGAAACTCAATGAGATTCGCCTGATAACAGAAGCAGCTCATAAAGTAAATAATAAAACATTTGTTTACATTGCCGGACTCGAGTGCATTACTCCGAATGCAGATTCAAAAGAACACACTTTCTATAAAGACCATCCTGACTGGGTGCAAAGAGACATAACCGGCAGACCAGCAATATTCGGCGGTGATGATGCATTCTGGATTACTGAGGGGGATGAGGATGTATGGATAAGTCCGTATGCGTTAGAATGGCGCAAACTATATATGCAGCGTGTAAGAGAAATTGCGGAAACAGGGATTGACGGGGTTTATGTTGATATACCTTACTGGATGACGCATTTCGAAGGATGGGAAAACACCTGGGCCAGTTTTGATGATTATACTGTAGCAGCTTTCAGAGAGCAAACCGGTTTAGATGCAAAGAAGGATGTGAAATTAGGAGATTACAATAATCCCGGTTTTATAAAATGGATCAACTTCCGTATGAAGACACTTACAGAATTCATGGCTGAAATTGATAGGAATGTAAAGCAAGTAAATCCTGAATGCATGACTATAGCAGAAATTTATCCGGGTATAGGAGAAGAAGCAGTTCGGGTAGGTGCGGATGTTTTTCAGATGTATAACGTTGTTGATGTAATTGCTCATGAATATAGTGAGGGTGAGTATTATGCTTCTGACCGGGCTGCTTTAGACTGGTACAATTATATTATTGGTATGCGAACCTTCAGAGCTTTTGCTGGAGATAAAGCTTCGTGGATGCTGAGTTATTCCTGGGTTGATAATAAGGATGTACAGCCCTCAGAAGCAATGAAGAGTCTTTTTGTTTCGCAGTTATTTTCCGGTACCAATATGTGGGATGTAAAAGGTTTTGTAATGTCATCAACAAATGATATGGCAACGAGGGCAGAAGTATACAAATGGGTTTCTGAGAATGAGAATTTCTTCTATACCGATGTTGACAAACCGGTTGAGCCAATCGGAGTATATTTCTCTGATTTATCAAGAAATTATTTCAGCGATGAATTCATCATCAGTTATAAAGGAATACTAAACCTGCTTATACATGCACATTTGCCTTATCATATAGTAACTTCAAGAACAATCGCAAAGCTTAAACCAGAAATCCTGATAATGCCTGATGTAAAATCCATCAGTGATCAGGAGCTGAGTGCTTTAAATAATCTGACGGATACGAAATTGATCATCACGGGGGAATTCGCGAAATATGACCAGGAAAGAAAGCAGAGATCAAAGAATGCACTTGAAAATAAAGGCTCTGATGAGGTTCTTTATATGAATGACTGTCCGGGAAAAGATTATTCAACTTTAAGTGCGAGAGACTTCAATAAGTATTTCAGTGGTAATAAGGATAGCATGACATATCTAAATGAATTCAGGAAAGGTTTTATTGAAAAGCTGAAAACTTTTGTTTCCTATGACCCTAGTATTGTAATTGACGCTCCTATTGATGTTATAAGCAGAACAAACATGACAGATGAAAATCTTTTCATTTACCTGACTAATGTTGCGGAATTATGTGAAGCATGTGATTCAAAAACTGGAAATTCAAATAAAGTCATTATCGCGGTTGATCCTTCACTGCAGGTCAAAGATGTATATGCTCTTCCTTTTTTGGGTACAAAAATAAAATTAGAAACCGAAACCAAAAACGGCAAAGTTTATATGTATGTACCTGAAATTAAAAAAGGTACCGTAGTAATTGTTAACCTTAAGTAATCAAGATTTGAGAACAAATGAATATCACACAGAAGTTATCATTTAGATCCAGCATTATTTGTTTTTTGTTTTTAAATATACACATACTACCGCAGTCTAATATTAAGTATGAGGGATCTGATGAAATATTCATAAATCCTGAAAGAGGTTTTTCTGCATACAGAAGCAATGCTATTACGCAAACTCTTATTAATTCATTAAAGACGCAGAATGTATCTTTGATTCAAAGAATTTATACCATTCCTCAGTACAATGCTACTCTGTTACCCCAAACCTTTTTAGATCTTGTTCAGAGTGATCTTAATGCAGCCCGTGAAGGCGGTGTTAAAGTAGTACTTCGGTTTTCATATACGAACAGACAGACAGGCGCGGATGCTGCGCTGGATACAATTCTTCTGCATATAGATCAATTAACTCCGGTACTCAGGGATAATTCAGATGTTATTGCTTACATGGAAGCAGGGTTTATTGGCGCATGGGGGGAATGGTATTATTCATCCCACTTCCTGAATAAAACTCCTGCCCGGAGAACAGTGCTCTATGCTCTTCTGAACGCTCTTCCCGAAAACAGAAGCGTGGTGGTGAGAACGCCTGATTATAAAAGGAAAATATTCAGTAATACTGATCCGCTTGATTTTGATGATGCATTCAGCGGCAGTATGGTTTCAAGAACAGGTGCTCACAATGATTGCTTTTTAGCGAACGCATCCGATTACGGAACTTATTTGAACATTGAAGAGGATAAAAATTTTCTGAATCTTGATAACAGATTTGTACCTCAGGGAGGCGAAACATGCTGCGACTGCGGATATGCAGGATGTACAAGTGCCCTAAAGGATCTTGAAAGACTGCACTGGTCAGTATTGAATAAAGACTATCATGAAGATGTATTGACCAGATGGGAAACCGAAGGCTGTATGGATGAAGTAAAGAAGAGGCTGGGTTATCGTTTTCAATTATTGGAGAGTACAATTTCAGATACTGTCAGACCAAATGGGAAATTCGATCTGGAATTTCAGGTGGCAAACACAGGTTTTGCAAGTCCTTATAATCCAAGAAACCTGGAAGTTATCTTAAAAAATAAGAACACCAGCATCAAATACCGTTTGGTTGCTGATGAAGATCCAAGATTATGGCTTTCAGGAGATACCGCGGTAGTGAATATTACCGGTGGCTTACCAGCAGATATTCCTGAAGGTGAATACAGCGTGTATTTATTTCTTGCAGATCCGGAACCCAAATTACATGACAGGGCTGATTATGCTATCAGGGTTGCTAATACCGGATTGTGGGAGGATTCAACTGGATATAATTATTTAAATCATGATCTGATTATTTCAAGCAATTCTTCAGGGGAAACGTATTCAGGAGACCAGTTTTTTAAATTATACAGCGGAATAACTCCTGTTACAGATGAAGATGTGGTCAATCCTGAAGAATACAAGATCAATGCTTATCCGAATCCATTTAACGGAAGCGCTACTATCTCCTTTAATATAAATGCGGATGAGATAACAGATGCAAGAATAATAGACATTCTGGGTAAATCAGTCAGACAGTTTGAATATCCTGAATACAAAGACCGCAAAATCGTATGGAACGCAGATATTCAGAACAGCGGTATTTATTTCGTAACAATAACAACAAAGAAAAATATTTATTCAGCAAAATTAATGTTTCTTAAATAATTCATTAACTAATAATAACAGATAAATAGGAGTACGAGATGAGAAAAGTGATTACATTATTCAGTTTCCTCTTCCTTTTTGGATCAGGATATGCACAGATCTCGATTGACGGCGATATGCTTGACTGGGCAGAAATAAGTCCGCTTGATACAGGACTTCCTGCAGAAGCTTATGGTAAGGTTACAGATCCTGCTTATGTCGATTTTAATCTGAATCATGTATATGTGACACATGATTCTGCTAATGTTTATGTGAAAATTGATCTGGATGATGCAGCCAGCTTCACCAATTTTTATAATACTGAAAACCCTCCAGTATTTGAATTCTATTTAGATACCGATATAGCTGATACTTCCGGAATGGATTGGGGCTGGTGGAATAATGCATACGATTATTATGTAAATCTTGCGCCTACTCTTCATCCTGATTCAGCAAATAAATCAGCAGTAGTTTACCGTTATTTAGGAACCCGTAACCCTACTTATGTTGAAGGTGAGTTTGATTCGATAGGTACAGTGCCAATGGCGATAAATGATGCCGGTAACCAGCTGGAGTTTTTAATTCCCAGAAATATAATCAACTTCGGAAGCGAGTTCAGACCCTGGATATATTCTGTTGGTGATTTTCAATGGTCGACAGGTGCATCGCAGCTTCCACTTGAAGGACAGGCACACATGTTAAAATATGATTTCTGGTATGGCGGTTCCGTTTATGCACATCAGGGTACTCAGGTTGTTTCTGATATTCAGATAGATGGCGATCTTCTTGACTGGGCCAGTGCAGGTATACAGCCTGCTGACTCAGGTGCAGCTGCAGAAGAATTAGGTGACATGGCTACTGGTCCTGAGTTCGATGTACAGGATATTTATTTAACAAGTGACAGTACAAATTTGTACGTCAGAATTGATATAAATCCTGCAGCAACTTTTGCCGGTATCTATAATAACTATGAGAACTCTTCAGCATTCCAGTTAATGTTTGATGTACAATGGGGAGATACAACTGGATTGGGATACGGCGGATTCTGGAGATATCCTGTTGATTATATGGTTGATCTCAGTGCTGCCTTACATCCTGATTCCACAGGTAATGTTGTTCCGGTCTACAAGTATATTGCAGACTGGGCAGGTGCCTTTGAAGAATTTGCTGAGGTACCCGAAGTAACCGCAACATTTGCAAAAAATGCTGAGGATAATGTTGTTGAGATTGCTATTCCAAGAGCAGGGTTGAATATGGGCACAGATGTAAGACCCTGGTTATATGTTGTAGGCAATGAGATTTGGGATGTTGAAGAATATGTACCGAACACAGTTAAAGAAGAATGGGGCGGCGGTGCAGGTGAATTCTATGACATTAATTACAACTTTATTAACGGAGCATCAGTGCACAGAATTGGCGACAGATCTGTTGCTACATCAGTATTCGACAATCAAAATTCTTCTACTGTAGAAGGCTTTGGTTTAGTTTCTAACTATCCGAATCCCTTCAACCCGACAACAACAATTGAGTTCTCTCTACCGAACAAAGATATGGTTAAAGTAGAAGTGTTTGATATTATTGGAAATAAGGTTACTACTCTGGTAAACAATGTTTTAGAAGCTGGTTCGCAAAAGATTACATGGAACGGCAGGAGTGATAATAATATGCAGGTAACGAGCGGAGTTTATATTTATAAAATAGTTTCCGGTAAGTACAGTGTTAGCAAAAAAATGATGCTCCTGAAGTAATATTTATAAATAAAGGTGCAGGTAAACTGCACCTTCTATTTCACTTAAGGAATTTAATGGTGGTAAAATGAATAGGTATTTTAATAGTTTTCTTGTGGTTATCAGTCTTGCATTAATCTTTTATTCCTGTGTGCCTGATAGAATGCCATCTGAACCTGTTGAGATTGACCGTCCCCTCTTTGCGAACTTTGAAATGGGTGCGAGTAATCTGAATGTACCGCTGAACTCTCCCATAGCAATGTACTACAATGAAGTTATGGATCTAAACAGCTTTGCGGAACATTTCACGGTAGCAAGCATCAGTGGTGAAATCCAGGGAACATTCTCATACGGTGCAGCAGATACTGTAGTTATTTTTACTCCATCGGGAAACTATAATCCTGCTGAATATTACGAGATGACTCTTACAGGTGGAGTAAGGGATATACATGGTAATTCGGTTACTTCTCCAGTTGGAGAAGATATTCCGCAGAAGGGATGGTTTTTTACGAGCGGGGAATATTCCAATAACGGTTTTCCTTATGTATTTATCAGAGATAAGTCGAACCGAAATAAGATCTATAGATTAGGCAGCCTGAATACTTATAAGGACAGTTTAGTGATTCCCGGGACCGCAGATTATCAAACATCTGCTATTGAAATGGACCCTAATTCCGATAAAATATTCATTGTGAATCTTAAGATCACCGACGGATTAGTTACAATAGTCGATCCGGCAACATTTACGGTGCTTAATCAAATACCTGTTGGACTCGGTCCTACCAATATCAAGTTCAGTAATCAGAAAGCATACGTAACAAATCTTTCTGCAAAATCTTTTACAGTTATTGATCTTGGAACATTAGCCGCCGGGCAAACCTATGTTTTTCCTGACGGATTCAGACCAAAGGACGTTGTGTTCAGTTCATTCAATAATGCATTATATTTTTACAGCTCTGTTAATTCCGATATCAAGAAGGTGAACAGCGCTGACTTTAATGATTCACATATATTTTCATCAGGGCTTACAACAAGACCTACCGATATTGAAATCACCCGGGACGGCAGATTTTTATATATGATAGGCACGAATTCAAATGTTCTTTCTGTCATAGATCTTGAATCAGAAACAGCCAATCCAGTTTCATTGGAATACGAATATCTTACTGACGGAATAATGGGCAAGGACCATTATTATGTGGCATATTACAGAGGTACGGGTGGAGAGGATATTGGCGGAATATTAAAGATTGATATTAATACAAAAGCTATTGCCGGGCATCTTGAATGGCCATACCAGGTTGATCAGATGAAATTAACAGCAGCAGAAGAATTGTTGTATGCTGTTACTCCTGTGGATTCTACGGTGCAGGTGGTTGAAACAAAATCAATGCACCAGATCACGAGCGGAAAAGTGCCGGGAAGTTTAAAGTTTTTGGCTGTAAGCAAAAATAATTATTAAAGAACTAAAAGAATTGGTCACGTTATGAGAAAATTTATTCTTTTATTAGCTGCCGGTTTACTGAACTTCAGCATTTTTCTTTACGCGCAAAGCGGAGGTAAAATTGTTGGAACAGTAACAGATGAAAACGGAGAAGCATTAGTAGGGTGTAATGTTTATATAGAAAGCCTTATGCTAGGAGGTGCTTCCGATGCAGAAGGTAATTATATGATCCTTAATCTTCCACCAGGAACATATTCTGTTAAAGCGCAGATGCTTGGGTATAACAGCCAGGTAGTGCAAGGGGTAAAAATAACATCAGGTCTTACAACGGATTTGGATTTCAAATTAACTTCAGGAGAAGTAACCATCGAGGAAGTTCAGGTTACGTCCTATAAGATACCTCCTGTTCAAAAAGATCTGACCAGTAAAATACAGGCACGTACCGCAGAAGAAATATCACAGGTTCCCATTACTACTGTAAAAGATATTTTAATACAGCAGGCGGGCATTACAACTGAGATAAGGACTCAACCTGTTTCAAGTCTGCCGGTATTCGGGCAGTTTGCTACTGTGCCTTCAGACGGTCTGCATTTCAGGGGAGGAAGAGAGAATGAAGCAAGTTATATTCTGGATGGGATAAATGTTGCTGATGCTCTCTGGGGGGACTTTAATATTGATCAAATGGGTGAATTGCTAATCAGTTCTATGGAAACCTTTACCGGTACATTTGCTCCGCAGTATGGTGAGGCAATGTCAGGAGTAGTAAGAATTTCCAGCCTTAGTGATATTAAGGAAAAGCCTAAGTTCGCGTTTAAATCATTTACAGATAAATTTGGAATGGACGCCGCTTCAGAAAATACTTACAGCTATGAACTTGTTCTTTCTTCAGCATTACCGTTTTACAAAAATCTTGCTCTGCTGTATTCGCACAGAACATTCAGCACAGACGGCTACATCTTTGGGTACATCTATCCTGAATACGTAAACAGTGAAGGAACAGATTTCAGCGGTACTGCTGAAAAGGTTCCAATGCAGTATAATGATACTGAATTTCACTTCGGCAAAATATTATGGTCTGCATCTCCGAGCTTCAAAGTTAGTCTTGGGGGATTTCTCTCAAAATCCAATAAAGGCGTATATAATCATTATTTTAAATATAACCCTTATGGAACTCCGAGAGTGCGCTTGAATGATAATCTGTTATATATGAGAATGAATTATGTCATTAGTGAAAATAGTTATCTTGATCTGAGTGCTGCAAATTATGAAAGGAAATTCAAATCAAATGTTTATGATGAAATTTCTTATTATGACATTGTGCCGCAGACAGGGTCTGCTGAGTTTTCAATAATTGGTGAAGACTGGGTGTTCTTTGATACTTTCTTCGGCCGAAATGAACTCAGTTTAGATTACGTATGGCAGATTAATAAAATACATAATATCAGTATCGGTTCAACATACCAGTATTTAAAAACAGATCTTACAAGAAGAAATCCGGATGGCGGACTTGCACTCGAACAGTATGCATTCAGGCCCTTCCAGGTAGATGCATATATTAATGAGAAGATGGAATTCAGCGACATGGGTATGATCATAAATCTCGGTGCCCGTTTTGATTACATAAACACAAATCGCCGGGTACTGGTTGATATTAAAAAGTTATCTGACCTTACCGCAGAGACTGAGAAGTCAAAGGCAGAATATTACATTACACCGCGATTGGGAATCAGTTTTCCTATTGCTGAAAAAGCAGCTGTAAGGTTCGGCTATGGTCACTATTATCAGTTCCCGAATTATTATAAAGTATTCCAGGGGACTTATCTTATGGAAGCTTCGGGCGAATACAGACCTAATCCGCAGCTTGAAAACACACCTATAGCTTCTGCTGAGATAAATCCTGAGAAAACGGTTAATTATGAGTTCGGGCTTCAGACCATGTTGAGTAATGTTGTTTCACTAGATGTTACTGCATTTTACAGGAAGACCAGTAATCTTGTAGGTGTGCAGCTCAATGAAACATATGAAGGAAAAAGATTTCAGGTAATGGGTAATATTGATTATGCTACTGTAAAGGGAATTGAATTCTCACTAAAGAAACATTTTTCTGAAAACTTCTCGGCATTTCTGAATTACACGTTATCCAGTACACTGGTTAGTACTTCAGTATTGTTTGAGAGACCTATTGATGAATCAAGAACATTTCCTGCCAACTGGGATCAGCCGAATGTATTTCAGGGTAATATACATTTTGAAATGAACAATGGATTCGGATTATCCTTGTATGGCAGTTTATCATCAGGATTTCCTTACACCAGATCATCTTTTGATCCTAATGGTGAAAGGTCACCTTCTATTCATCAGCTTGACTTAAATGTTTTTAAGAACTTTAAACTTGCAGGTGCTAATCAGCAGGTGTATATACAGGTGATAAATTTAACCAATGACAGAAATATTTGGTGGGTATATGCTGACTCTGGTGTAGCAGGTCAGGATGCCAATGAAGCAACATCATATGATTACACAAATAATCCCAGTATGTACGGACCAGGCAGAACTATCAGATTAGGGATCAAACTTTGGAATTAATATGAATAAACAATATAAAATAGCAGCTTGTTTATTGTTGTTTCTGTTAGTGATTCAGTATGTGAATGTAGCTCAGACCATCAATCCAATGGATCTAAAGAGATATAACAAACTGGATATAAATAAAATTGCTACTGTTTTCAATAATGTAGGTATGCTCTGTGACGGCAATAATCAGAATGCCAATCTTGCAAGATCACCGTCATTTGAGTTTCCGCAAGGCAGCGGGAAAGAATATGGTACGTGCGTAGCTGTAGTTGTTGGTGCTCCCTATCCACAGGATCCCGCTATAGCTGGTGGAGTGAATCCTGAAAAACTTCCATACTTAGACGGAACAATGGATGAAGGTCCTGCAGATTTCTGGAATGAAGAACATTTTGCTCCATATCCGGAGTTTGTAAATCCAACTCTTGCATCGGTCAGCACTAATCCAAATTCATGGCCGCAAACCTGGCCTGATGCTTTACCGAATTACTATTTTGTTAATGGTATTACTAATGACAAAGTAGTAAACAACAATATTCCAGTTGTACCGCTGCTTAAGGATCCTGTAACCGGCTGGCCTGGTGCCGGACCAAATGGTGAAACAATAGCAGACCAGGAATCATTTAGCATTATGTATGGATGGGGTGGTACAGATCAGATTGGCGCAGGAAACAGCCAGACCCGATGGCTAAGGACCCAAATGATAATGCGGAGCATGGCGTGGCAGGGTTCGCTTTATGAAAACTTTATTGTATGGGTATTTATTTTAAGAAATCCCACAGATAAACCCCTGGCGGATGCTTCAATGGGTATTCATGCTGACTTTGGATTCTTTCCGTCATTTATACCGAGTATTAATTATGATGATGACAGGCATTACTATGATCCGGCTTTACAGCTGGCATATGCATGGGATGATAATAACTTTGAAGAGAATCCTCTTACAGGGGGTGGAATAAGCGGAGAAGAAGTTGGCTGGGCAGGTGTTGTGGTTCTTAATATGCCAGGTCAGTCTGGGAAGGTTAAAACTTATGATGCATCACATTTCTGGGAAGGGCAGACATCAAATATTGGCAGCGGCGGAGATCCTGAAATGTATTATAATTGGAATCTGCTTAATCAAAATGATCCTCATGACAGCAACCATGATGGTGTTGATGACGATTTTGACGGTAATGGTGTACCCGATGCAACCGAAGGCGGCAGAGGTTATTACGTTGGATCAGGAGCAGATGGACTCCAGATTCTTGGTTCCGATAAATTTACTTTGCAGCCAGGTGAAATGGATACGTTGATTTTTGCTACTGTATTCGGAACGACCGAAGAGGAAATAAAAACCAATGCTCAGCGTGCAATTAATCTTTATCAAAATAATTGGGTTCCTATCACAGCACCTCCAGCACCACAGGCTGAAGCATTCAGTGATGACAGAAAAGTTGTTCTTGTCTGGGGAACTCAAAGTGAACAGGATCCGGAGTTTGAGGGATATAAGATTTACAGATCTCAGGATGACGGACAAACCTGGGGAACAGAAAGTTTTACTGATTTTCAGGCAGGTGTTCATTATATACCTTTGGCACAATACGATAAAGTTAATGGAGTTAAAGGGTATTATCAGACTCTACCAGAATACGCCTGGTACTATCTTGGCGATGATGTTTGGAATAGTTTAAGGTTTGCTGTAAAGGATAATGTTACAGAAGGATTCGATCTTGGAACTTACAGACTTAAGAACTTTCAAAACGGTGATACTGTGAATGTGTTTGTTGACAGAACAGTTTTGAATGGTGTGCAATACAGATATTACATAGCGGCTTATGATTCCGGCAACGGCATTATGGGTCCGCTGGAGAATTCTTCAGATTCTAAAATAAATGAATTTACAAACACTGTTTCAGTGCGGCCTGAACTGCCGGCAGCAACTGCAGATATCAGCAGTGTAAAAGTAGTGCCCAATCCATACAGGATATCAACTATATGGGAGAAGGGTTGGAATGAGCACATTGTTCAGTTCACCGGATTATCCGTTCAGGCTACTCTGAAGATCTTCAATTCAAGCGGTGAGCTTATAAAAACACTTGAGAAAAATAATAGTTCAAGCATTCTGGAGTGGAATCTGAAAAATGAATACGAACAGCTGATAGCACCGGGAGTATACTTCTATTATTTAGATTCTCCTATAGGAACAACTACAGGCAAATTTTTTGTAATACTTTAACAGGATTAGGTTATGGTTTATTCAATAAAAAGAAATTTAACGAGAATATTTTTAGCAGTAACCTCGTTTTTGATTTTGGTATCAAATCACATTAATGCTCAACAGGTTGATTATTCCGGCACCTCTGTTGTTAACTTTCTGAAGATCGGTGTTGGAGCCAGGCCGATGGCAATGGGTGATGCTGCAATCTCAACAATAAGCTCAGCGGAAGCTTTGTACTGGAATCCGGCGGGATTAAGCAGGATAGAAGAAAATGTTTCAATATCATTTTCAACTATGGATTGGTTTATTGATTCACGAAATTCATACGTTGCCGCTGCATACAAGCTGGGAGATGTTGGAACATTCGGTGTGGATATTCAATATCTTGATTACGGTACGATTGAAGAAACCACTGTTTATGATCAGGATGGTACCGGAAGATTCTTATCCGCCAGTGACATGTCCATCGGTTTGGGATATGCAAAAAAGCTTACTGACAGATTTGCTTTCGGTGTGAAACTGAAGTACATAAATGAAACCCTCGCTGATGTAAACGGCAGTGCTTATGCAATTGATCTTGGGGCTGTATTTCAAACCTCTTTCTTTAATAATAATTTGAGGCTTGCGGCTTCGCTATCCAATTTCGGAACCAAGCTAAAATTCACCGGTAAAGATCTCTCAGTTACATATAATGTTCCTGATAATCCCAGCAATAAGCAGATCGCGGCGGATCTATCTACTATTGAGTGGGATATACCGCTGCTGTTAAGGTTTGGAATTTCAAACTACTTTATTGATAATGAAAATCTTTCAGTACTGGCTTCATATGATGTGCTTGACAGCAGAGATTATGAAATCCGACACAATGCGGGCGCTGAGATAGGCTTATTTAAAACAGTTTATTTGAGAGGCGGTTATAAATTCAATTATGATGAAATAAAATACACTGCAGGCTTAGGATTAGATCTTAGTAATGTTCTAAATTACCGGTTCAAGTTAGATTATGTCTTCCTGGATTATGGTGTATTCGGATCTTTAAACCAATTCTCGTTATCATTTAATCTATAGAATCTCTCAGGTCGTAACATGAAAAAAGTTCTTATACTATTACTTGTTATCACGGGTGTGATATCGGCACAGGATCCAATGGCATACCAGCGCTGGAATATCTTTAACATAAACAAGGTCAGGACACAATTTACAAACACCGGACTTCTTTGCAATGGCAATCAACAGTCCACTGCGCTGGCCCGTGAACCTGCTTTTGAATATCCGGCAGGAAGCGGCATTAGTTGGGGAACCGGAGTTGGAGTTATGATTGGTGCCCCTATAACCCAGGCCCAGGGAGCAGTAGGAGGGTGGCCTAATCCTAAAGACAAATTTACTGCATTCTGCGATGCTACATTGGATGAAGGTCCGGCAGCGTACTGGGATGAAGAACATTTCTTTCCATATCCCCAGTTTGTAAACGGTGATAAAGCACTAATGAGCACTGATAGTACAACATGGCCCAGGCAGTGGCCGCAAACATATCCAATATTGAATGATCCTATCAAATTTGATTCAGCAACCGGCTGGCCCGGCTTTGGACCAAATGGTGAACAGCTGGCTGATCAGGAAACATTTTCAGTAGTAGAAGCATGGGGCGGACCAGATCAGCTTACCTCAACAGATCCCCATCCTAATTTTCTGAAAACTCAAATGATTATAAGAGGGATGGCATGGGAAGGTACTCTATATGAAGATTTTATTGTATGGGTTTACATCGTCAGAAATATTGGTACTGCTCCTATCGTAGATATGCGTGCTGCTATACATGCTGACTTTAGTTTCATTCCACAATTTTATCCCGGTGTAGGCTATGATGATGACAGGCATTACTATGACCCGCAGCTTCAGCTTGCTTATGGTACAGATGATAACAGCTATGAAGAATCTCCGCTTGGCGGAACTATTCCATCTGACAAAATACCATGGGCGGGAGTTGTCGCGATGCGTATGCCTGGACCATCAAAAAAAGTTGAAACGTATGACGCTTTTCATTTCTGGATGGCTGCTACAACCCCTTCGGGAAATGGTGCAAGATCTGACTGGTATTTTGATTATAATATCAGAAATGTAAGTGACCCTGAAGACAGCAATAAGGATGGCATCGATGATGATTTCGACCATAATGGAATTCCTGATGCAACTGAAGGAGGTCAGGGATATTACGTCGGAACCGGTGCAGACGGATTACAGACTGTTGGATCAGGTGCATTTACTCTCAATCCCGGTGAGAGCGATACCCTAATATTTGCAACTGTTTTCGGCTCAAGTGAAAAAGATCTTAAAGTCAATGCTCAACGGGCTTTGGCTCTTTACCAGAACAACTGGAAAGTAATAGAAGCACCTGCGCCTCCTGTAGTTGAAGTAGTTCCGGGTAACAGAAGAGTTAAACTTGTATGGAATACTCAACCAGAAACAGATCCGGAATTTGAAGGATATAAAATTTACAGATCTCAGGATGCAGGTCAAACCTGGGGAACCAAAACCTTTAAGGATTTTGATGGGGGTATTCATAATGTGCCTCAGGCTCAGTTTGATCTTGCAAATGGATTGAAAGGCAATTACCGCACCATACCTCAGTATGCCTGGTTTGATTTAGGATCAGATAACTGGACTCAGCTTCGCCAGGTAGTTACTGCAGAAGATGGATATAAATACTTTAATCCGGGTGATACAGTCAATGTCTTTTTTGACAACGATGTTATAAACGGAATAAGTTACAGATATTACATCGCAGCATACGACAGCGGAAATGGTATTATGGGTCCTCTCGAAAATAGTTTCAGTAACAATCCTTCTGAGATGAATAACACAGTTGAAGTAGTACCTCAGGCTCCCGCTGCTGTAAGCAGTCTTAATGAAGTAAGAGTAGTACCTAATCCATATAGAATTGCTGAACTCTGGGAGAAGCAGCTAAATGAGCATCAGATACAATTCACTAATATGCCCGCGGAAGCAACAATAAAAATATTCAATTCTGCGGGAGAACTTGTAAGGAGTATAGATCACACCTCGGGCGGAAGTTTAGCTCCAAGTATCGCCAGCTGGGATCTAAGGAACAGGTATAACCAGCTTATTGCTCCTGGAGTTTATTTCTATAGTATTTCTTCACCGGTGGGGACAACCACTGGTAAGTTTTTTGTGATATTGTAGCGGAACTCCGGATTATCAGTTAATTGTGAGTTTGAGGCGCCGCGAAAGGCGTCTCTATGTATTCCTGGCAGGCAGCAATATTATGAATTTTAGACTAAAAATATTTTCCATATACGGTAATGTTTAGAGGTTGACATGTTAAAATGTTTTGTGGTGATTCTTTTTTCATTTATGATAGCGCAGGCTGTTGAAAATCCTAAGCTATCCAATGGCATTCTTAGTATTGAATACAATCAGCAGATGCACAGTAAGATCACGAGCACAATACCTGATTCAAAAGAACTGATGAATAAATACTTTCCGTCAGAACAATTAATACTTGAGAACATGACCATAAGCGATTTCACTCTTGATAATAAGCAGGAACGCTCAACAGGATTAACCTTAACAGGAACTTACTTAGGTGATAATATAAAAGTTAATAAAGAAATTGTGGTTGAGTATTTGAAGGATCATCCGGGCTTTATTCTTACTAAAGTAAAATATACTAATACAGGAAATAATCCTTTAATTATAAAAGGCTGGATAAATAATAATTATAATATTTTACCTGCAGCTGATGTAGAACCTGCATATTGGTCTTTCCAGGGAGCTACTTATCCTGACAGACGTGATTGGATACTGCCGGTGAAACAGGGTTTTTCTCAGGAAAACTTTATGGGTATGAATGCCAGCGATTATGGCGGAGGTACACCTGTAAGTGATATATGGAGACCGGATGCAGGTTTTGCAGTTGGTCTCATGGAAACTGTACAGAAGCTTGTATCAATACCGGTTGTGTATAATGACCCTGCTGCAGGTGCAAGTCTTAATGTTACATATAACTATCCACAGTTGGTTAGTCTGCCGCCGGGTGAATCTATAGAAACCTACCAGACATTTACAGCGGTTCATGAAGGGGATTATTTCAGCACTCTCACAGGCTTCAGTAAAATATTACAGTCCAGAGGAATAACTTTCCAGGAATTCACTCCGGCTGTATATGAGAGTGAATGGTGCGCCTGGGGGTACGAAAGAAACTTCACTATAGAAGAAGTAGTGGGAACCCTTCCTAAAGTTGCTGAAGTTGGATACAAATGGGCAACGCTTGATGACGGCTGGCAGACTGCAGAGGGTGATTGGTATCTGAATCCGAAAAGATTTCCAGACAAAGACGCAGATATGAAAAAGTTTGTTGATGAGATACATAATCACAACCTCAAAGCAATGTTATGGTGGGCACCATTAGCAGTTGATTCGGGAACTGATCTTATTAAAGATCATGATGAATATCTTCTGCTGAATAAGGATGGTACTAAACAGGATATCACATGGTGGGATAGTTATTACTTGTGTCCCGCTTACCAGCCTGTTATAGATTATCATACCGCTCTTGTTAAAAAGATTATGTCTGAGTGGGGGTATGAAGGTTTAAAGATTGATGGACAGCATTTAAATGCAGCGCCCCCATGTTATAACAAAGCACACAAACATGCTTATCCCGAGGAATCGAGTGAAAAACTACCTTTATTCTATAAAGCAATTATTGAGACTGCGCTTAGCATTAACCCAAATGCGGTTATTCAGATTTGTCCTTGCGGTACTAATTACTCCTTTTATAATCTGCCATATATGAATCAGACTGTCAGTTCAGATCCCACTTCGTCATGGCAGATAAGGTTAAAAGGAAAAACACTTAAGGCCTTGATGGGGAATGATTCCCCCTACTTTGGCGATCATGTTGAACTAAGTGATGAGCGTGCTGATTTTGCTTCAACTGTAGGTGTGGGCGGAATAGTTGGTACAAAGTTTACACATCCTACTGACCGACTTGAACATAAAGATTTTGTACTTACTCCCCAGAAAGAACTGGTATGGAAGAAATGGGTAGGATTATATGACAGATATACTCTATCTGATGCGGAGTACAAAGGTGAGCTTTACGATATTGGCTATGATGAACCTGAAACACACGCAATACAAAAAGGTGATACGTTGTTCTATGCATTTTATTCGGAAAAGTGGAGTGATGAGGTTGAGCTAAGAGGATTGAGCGATTCTAAGTATATGATTATTGATTATGTAAATGATAAAGAATTAGGTGAAGTAGAAGGTAATCGGGCAAAGTTAAATGTGAATTTCAACAAGTTTCTATTGATTAAGGCAGTTCCGGTCAATTAGAGAAATTGTGTTAGATAAATAATCATTGAAGTGGTTGACAGGTTATGATTCTGGATTAAGCGTCTATATGAGGGAGTAATTCAGTGAAAAATATTGTTTGTCTGTTCTTATTTCTATTAAGCCAGTTATCTTTTGCGAAGAGTTCTCATGATAATCCGCGTGCGGGAATTGTCATCAGTAAGGCAAGCTTCACGCATCACTGGGGTGTTACACAAATGTCCGCACACGGTTGGGGAGGAGTTGTAAATCTGGCCGGTATCCCGTACAGTTGTTTTTTTGCTGAGGATCTAATTTCAGAAACTGATTTAAGCAACTATGACTGCCTCATATTCAGTCAATGTACTTACTTATCCGATAAGACATATAACGAAATCGTAAGTTTTCTTAAGAAGTATATTTCGGGTGGGGGAAATATTATTGTGGATGGGCTAATAGGACATCAGGATGAAAATACTAAACCGCGTGATCATTCTGAATTAGATAATATGCTTGGAATTAAATACCTGGGATTCTACGGCGATTCTGAATTCAGGATAAAAGTTAAAGAGAATCAGCAATTTATAACCAGGAGTTTCAGTATTGGAGAGTTTATTACTCAGCATTTAGCAGGCGGACTGAATATTCAGGATTTCACCGGGAACGGGAATGTTTTACTTGAACTTACTGATGAAAAAGAATCTTATCCCTTTTTAACAGTAAATACTAATCCCGGGAACAGAATAGTAATTGTGAATGATTTTGCTACATGGTCAGGCGTACCGTCAATATTCCGCAATGTACACCCTCAGGTGTTTTATAATAATAGAATCTATGATATTCTTATTGAATCAGTTTACTGGTCGGTATATGGTCCGGTAGATACTCCTTTCCCTTCACTCCAGGTCTCAAATGCAGATCTGACTGCAATCATACGTCTTGATGCAGACGCAAGCGGAAATCTGAATGCACAGATACAAACAATTAATTATTTAATAGATATTGCAGAAGAAACTGGTGTTGTTCCTGTTTATGCCTGGGTATCAAGCACTGCCGCAAGTGCCGGCTGGCAGGATATAGCCCCTTTAGGTAAACGGCTTGAAAGTGTAGGCGGACAAATTGGCACACATAGTAAGTTTCATAACATCGATCAGGAAATGACAATACAAAGATGGAAGGAAGAACTGGATGATGCTAAATATGAAATCGAATTTAATATGGCTGATTACGGCCATGATATTGGAAAAGTTAACTGGTTCATTAATCCGGGCAACACTATTCATATGAGTGATTATGGTGAAGTTGCAAAAAGATTCACCTTCTATATGACGCATGGTTTCGAGCAGGATATGCCCATTGGTTTTGGGAACTTTACCTGGTATAATGAAAATGAAAAGAACTTTGTTGTTCTTGAGAACACACCTTCACCTGATTATCAATGGTTCTATGATCCTACCTGGAGTTATACAACTCAGCAGATAACGGCATATCAGGAAAACATATTCGATCATCTTTATAAAAAAGTGCAGCGAGGTGTAATATTTAATCAGATGTGGCATGATTACTCAATAACATCCCAGCCTCAATATGGTAAAGACCGTATAATGAACAAGAATAATATTGCCATGTACGACGCAATTAAGGCTAAATTCAAAAACAGTAATATCTATTCTCCTGAACCTGAAGATCTCAGAAATAAAATTTGTATTATGGCTCAGTCAGATTACAACTGGTCTGTAAAGGAAAATGAAATTATGATTCAGTTGGATTTAAGTAATGTTAATCTGGATTCAGTTCAGGCTTATACAGGCGGCATGGGAATCAGGATTAACAATTCAAATAAATATATTCAAAAGGTTACCATAGATGGAAATGAACATTATGCTTTCAGCAGCGATGTCGTTATTCTTCCAAATTTATCAGGTAAGAACGCGGAGATTAAAATCTTATTGGGAGACCACGTACCTGATGTTACCAGACTGGAATATATTTCCAACAGAATGCCCTCAATCAAAAAGACAAACGGCGGAATATCTTTTAATCTGCTTACTAAATCCTTCGGCAAGTTCAGACTATTAACAAATAGAAACAGTGTACCATTAAATGCTGATGGTTTCACTACATCTTCAAAAAGTCAGAATGAGATAAATGGTTATGTTACTTCAGACAGAGATATAAAACTTAAACCTCTCAGCAATAATGAGATAGTATTGATATCCTCAACAATGAAGATCACTGATATTTCTGAAAGCGGTAGAATCTTAAAATTACAAGTGAGGAGCGGAAGCGAAAAGAAATATAGTGAGCTTCGATTCATTGCCAAGAAAGCTGTTAACAGTATAACTCTGAACGATGAATTTCTAAATATCAAACCTGTGGGTGAAAATTATTTCATATCAGTTCCCGCGTTTAATGGTGAAAAAGAGCTTAGCATAAACTTAAAATAATGGGCAGAATATGAGTAAGTACATTAGTGCCTTCATCCTGATCCTTTCACTCATATTTATCAACGATACATACGCCCAGGTGAAATGGAAACCTAACACAGATTGGGGACATTGGATACTGGGACACAAAGCGGATTTCTCCTTCCTTCAAAAGAATAAAATGACTGTAACATTCGGAAGCGGTGCTCCTAACTTTGATGAAGTCAGCAGATCAGAATTTGATAAGCAAATGGAAGAAGCAAAAAAAATTAATAAACTCTATCATGACAGCGGCTATACTGTGCTGAGATACTTATCGACATCTCTGAATGGAACCTCCAAATCAAATAAAGACAAACCTTCAAAAGATCAGATCCATTACCTGAAGTTTTACAATGAGCAATGGGAGAATTTTATTGATTATATAGGTGCTAAACCTCCTGAAGATCCAACAACATGGATTATGGTATATCCGGATGGAACTTTCCCGTACTACAGATATGCACCATACGGTCAGGAAACAGATGAAGGATTTGAAGCGTGGGGAGTTCCTGTTAATCCGCATTACGTAAGATTAATGGAAGGCAAAATACGCGCTCAGGCAGAGACCGGAATAGACGGTTCTTATATAGATTGGACACATATAGCTGAGGGCACATCATATGACAAATATTCACACAGCGGATTCATTGAGTATTTAAATAAGTTCCTGCCAAAAAATGTGAGTGAGAAAAAATATGATATGAGTGATTACTCCAAAATAGAGCTGCCTCAAAACAAAGAAGATAAATTCTGGATGGAGTGGATAACCTACAGAGGTTACCAGGTAGCAGAGTTTCATAAGCATATGCGTACTACCGCGCGAAAATATAATCCGGATTTTATGATATCAGGAAATGTATTTGGCGGTTTCGGATTTGGACCTATAGCGTATTTAGGTGCGGGAAATATGGAATTACTTGCAAGGGAGGGATATGATGATTTTATTTATTCAGAAATGCAGGAATATCTGGATGCCGCACCGCATAACAACAATGGTATGAAGATCACCAATAGTCCGGCACTAAAATTCCTGGCAGCAGCAGCGCATGGCAAACCAGTAATAGTATATGCTACCGAAATAACTCCTCCCATATTTCCTGATGCTACAGAGAAAGCATTGAGCGCAATGGCTCAGATAAATATTGCAGAAGCTGTATCGAACCACTGCATATTTCGTGAGAAGAGAGAAACTCCGCCCGGAGCAACTGATATTTATAATTTTCTTCATTTGAACAGAAATTATTTTACCGGAGCTGATCTTTACAGTAACATAGCAATACTGGCATCTTTAAATCAGTATTTAGCTGATGAGCAAAGTTTCGCGTTCAGCACTTCACGCGTTCTTTCAGACCGGGGTATAAATCATACTTTCATTGTGGAAGATGATCTGGCCAGCTCAATGTTAAATAATTATGAATTGATAATTCTACCTTACATTCCATTGTTGAGTTCTGAAAAACAGGATGCTCTTATTGAGTTTGTTAAGAATGGAGGTCAGCTGATAATCTTAGGAAATACAGGTATAAAGAACCAGTACAATATAGTAAATGATAAAATTCCATTCCTTAATGTTTTAGAACTGAAGGCGTTTCCGGATATACGCTTACTGAAGAAAGTTGGTAAAGGTAATATTTTGTATATTCCACTAACCATTCCTGATCATAAGTTTCTTACTGCAGTTCAGGGTAACAAAGATGCAACTACATTCGGATCATCAATGGTGAACGTCTTTGCAGATGTTCCGGAAGCTTATACACGCGGTAAGATTCATCCGGACCTGCTTAGTAAATTAACAAACATTGCGGATGAAACAGAAAAGTTACTTGCAGATCATCTTACCAGGCTATCTTCAGGCTTGCCGTTTTTAGAGGCAAGTGCAATGATGAATGAAGATAAGAAAACAATATTACTTCATCTCACCAATTATAATGTGACTATCGATGGAAAGGTTACTCCTGTGGAAAATATTAATACACAAATACTGATACCGTCAGGAAAAACTGTAAAAAGGGTGCTCTATAGCAGTGATTTGCAAAGTATGTATAAAATTGATTTTGAAAAAAGTGACTATCCCAAAGGAGATCTCATAAGAATTACATTACCGGAAGTAAACATTTATGGGTTAGCGAGAATTGAATTGGACTAACCCTGAAGTTTTGCAAAATAAATAATACGGAGATAATATGAAGAATAATTTTACCCGAAGGAACTTCATCAGGTTATCTGCGCTCACGAGTGCGTTCCTGGGTTTTACGGGTCTTCCTATAAAAAGCAGCAGAGAAAAGATTCTGGAAAGAATAGAAAGCATAGCTGCGGCTCCTCTGCGGAAGGGGAAATCAGTAATCGGATTAACAGTATCACCTATAAAACAAGTTAAAGCTGCATTTATCGGACTTGGCAACCGGGGATATGATCACCTTATGCTGGTTGACGCACTGTCTCCTGATAAAGCCATTGTTACTGCCATATGCGATGTAGTAACGGAAAAAACAGATAAGGCTATGGCGGGATTATTAAAATCAGGACACGGTCAAAAACCTGTTGTTTATTCAGGTAAAGCTGATAGCTGGAAAGAGATGATTAAACGAGAAGATATTGATCTTGTAATAATATCAACCCCGTGGACGGATCATGCTACCATGTGTATAGAATCTATGCGGAATGGGAAACATGTTGCTGTTGAAGTTCCGGCAGCTTATCTGCTCGATGATCTTTGGAAACTAGTTGATACTTCCGAAGAAACACAGCGTAACTGCATGATGATGGAAAATGTTTGTTATGGTGATGAAGAACTATGGATATTAAACATGGCACAACAAGGTGTATTCGGAACGCTTACTTACGCCGAATGTGCCTATATCCATAATTTAAGAGAACTGATGTTTAGTCCGACTTACTATTATGATATGTGGCGTATCAGGCATCATATGAAATATGACGGTAATCTTTATCCCACACACGGACTCGGACCAGTTGCTCAATATATGGATGTAAACAGAGGAGATCACTTTGAAACTCTTGTTTCTATGAGTTCACTTCAGGCATCTCTGGATGAATATTCCGAAACGCTTGAGAGCACAAATGAATTTTACAGGAAGAAGGGTTACAAGCATGGAGATATGAATAATACCCTGATGAGGACCGGTAAAGGAAGAATGATTCTGGTTCAGCATGATGTTGTTACTCCGAGACCTTATAACAGGATCAATGCACTGGCTGGTACTAAGGCATATCATGAAGGTTATCCCAGCCGCTTATCATTGGTGGATAAAGGGCATGAATGGGTGAATGAAACTGATTATAATACTTACAAAGAAAAATATAAACATCCGTTATGGGATAAACTGAAATCCGGAATAGAAAAATATGGCGGACATGGCGGAATGGATTTCGTTATGATATACAGAATGATTGACTGTCTTAACAATGGATGGTTTCTTGATCAGGATGTTTATGATGCGGCTTCCTGGTCGGCAGTAATTCCTCTCTCAGCTACATCTATAGAGATGGGAAATATGGCCGTTAAGTTTCCTGATTTTACCAGAGGTAAAGCGGATGAGCCTCGCCAATTAGGAATTCTGAAAAATCTATAAAATTAAAGGAATAAAATGTATATAGACTGGATAACCTGGAGCATCTGGCTGATCGGTTTTGCCATAATGATAATCTGGATTCTGATTCCTGTACAAGAATTTAGAAAGTTGGTCCGGAAGAAAAGATCTGAGCACAAATCAAAAATTATTTAAAACTGATCAACTAACGGAGAATTATTTTGATTACCATCGATTACATCATAGTTTTTGTTTTCCTTGCCGCAATGTTTTATATCGGCTCAATCTTTTACAAATGGGTAGGCAGTTCTGATGATTTCTACCTTGCCGGAAGACAGCTTACACCATTTATTCTCGCTGCTGTTCTGGCCGCAACTAATGTTAATATGTACAGCTTTGTAGGACAGGCAGGGATAGCTTATAAAGAAGGAATACCGATTATCTGGCAGACCTGGACAGGCAATATGGCAATGGTAATATCGGGATTATTTGTTATCCCCATTTTCAGAAGATTAAGAATAAGAACAATTCCTGAGTTTCTGGAAAAAAGATACAGCAAAGGGGTAAGAACGTTTGTAGCATTTCTATGGATATTAAGACTGACATTCTGGCTTGGAGTAGTTTTATATACCGCGGTAATTGCCGCACAAACAATATCAGGATTAACATCTTTTACCGCCTGGGTTCTTATCTTTTCCGTTGTTGTAATATTATATACAATTTTAGGCGGTATGTGGTCTGTAGCCTTTACTGATGTAATACAATTTGTACTTATGTTGGGAGGTTCATTAATACTTTTACCCTTAGTGATGAGTGCCGTGGGATGGTCACCGGGTCTTGCTCAGAAACTACCTGAAGGCGCATTGGATCTTGTCAGAAATACCGGTACGTATGATTGGAAATTCATTATCGCGATTTTCCTTTTGGGAATAGAATGGGCTTGTGTCGATCAGGGATTATTACAAAGAGCATTTGGAGCTGAGAACACACGCAGTGTTGCTAAAGGATTAGTTCTCGCGGGTATCATTACAACGCCTTTTGCATTGTTATGGATCATGCCCGGACTTGCAGGCAGAATTGTATATCCGGAACTTGCCAATGCAGATTCAGTAGTTCCAATGCTCATCACAAATCTGATCCCGAATTTTGTTTTGGGATTTGTTGTCGTTGGATTATTATCATCTCAACTTTCCACTATTTCCGGAAATCTGAATGGTGTTGCTACAATCTTTGCCAGTGATGTCTATGAGAATGTAATTAACAGAAAAGCTACAGATAAAGATGTTCTTAAGATTGCAAGAACAATTACATTTCTCACCGGAATAGGTATGATTCTGTTTGCTTATCTTGTTCCTGTTCTTGGAGGGGCTGTAAACGCGTATCTTACTATAATTGCTATAATGGATATGCCGCTGTTTGTAATTGCCGTGGTTTATGGATTATTATGGAAGAGAATAAACTGGCAGGGCGCTGTTGGTGGTTATATTGCGGGTGCTATCTCAGGAATAATCGGAACATTCATATTCAACCTGAATTTCAATCTTACTACATTTATTACTGCAGGTACTACTCTGCTTATTACTCCGCTTATAAGTCTCATGACAAAAGAAGAATCTAATGAAAAGATTGATGCTATCTGGAGAGCAAAGAGAACCAGCGATGAAGAGATTGAGAACAAAGATGTTTATAATATATTTCCTAAGACAATGAAAGGGAAGCTTAGTTTAACTGTTCTGGTTACAGGACTGATATTATTTCTTATCGGTGTTTTTCTAGGCTCCAATAATAGCCCTGCAGCAGCAGTTTTAGCTGTATCAGGAATGGTAATATATTTCACGGGCGGTTTGTTAAGAGCTTACACTAATTAATATGCATATGAATAAATTAAAAATATCTACGCCGGGAAGAGTTTGTCTTTTCGGTGAGCACCAGGATTATCTGCATCTGCCGGTTGTTGCTTCCGCAATTTCTTTAAGGATCTCAGTTGAGGGAGTCAGAAGAGCCGATAAGTTGATTGTTATTGACATGCCGGACATCAATCGACGTGAGTCGTTCAGTATTGCTGAACCAATCACATATACAAAAGAACGGGATTACTTCAAAAGTTCTATTCAGGTTCTTTTAAAGCGATCTTTTACTTTTGCTTCCGGATTTGATTGTACAGTAAGAGGAAAAATACCGATCAATGCCGGTACATCGAGTTCATCAGCACTCATTGTTACATGGATTAATTTTCTTTCGAGGATGAGTGATCAGAAAGTGATACTACCGCCGGAAGAGCTTGCATATCTTGCATACGAAGCCGAGGTTCTTGAATTTTCTGAACCTGGCGGAATGATGGATCAGTACACTACATCCATAGGTGGTGTGATCTCAATTGATTTCTTTCCGGAAACAAAAGTTAATAGATTGAATACTCCTTTAAAAACATTTGTGCTGGGCAACTCTCATGAACCCAAGGATACAAAATTCATTTTGGCACGCGTGAAGAACCAGATGCTTAAAATAAATGCATTGATTAAGAAGAATGATCCCGGATTTTCCCTGCAGGAGGTTAAAACAACTGACCTTCCTATCTATAAAAATCTACTTACAGATGATCAGTATCAGATATTCGAAGGTACAATTGTAAACCGGGATATTACCAGAGAAGCGCGTAGGGAACTGGAAAAAACTGATCCTGACCATCGCGAGATAGGATGCCTATTAAATGATCATCAGGCAGTACTAAGAAATGTATTGAAGATTTCTACTCCCAAGATTGATAAAATGATTCAGGCAGCACTTGATGCTGGTGCATTCGGGGCAAAAATCAACGGCTCCGGTGGAGGCGGATGTATGTTTGCCTACGCACCGGATGATCCTCAAAACGTAAAGGCGGCAATAGAAGCAGCAGATGCCGAAGCTTTTATAATTACAACAGATACAGGTTCTTGTGAAGAGCAATAATGGAGGAAGCTTGAGAGGTAAATTAGTAATTCTCGCAGGCGGCATTTCTTCAAGAATGAAGAAACCAAGCCGCATAATAATGGAACAAAAACTGCTGATGGATGCTGATGTCAAATCAAAATCCATGATAGGGGTTGGAGATAATTACAGACCGTTCCTTGATTATCTTTTGTGGAATGCGCGTGAAGCTGGCTACTCAGATCTGGTTCTTGTAATCGGGGAAAAGGATAATTCAATAAAAGAATATTATGGTGAAGAGGAAAATTTTAATGATTATAGAGGACTTAGTATTTCTTATGCCATACAGCCGATCCCCAGTGGCAGGGTTAAACCTTGGGGGACTGCTGATGCACTCTACTGGGGCTTAAGATCTAAACCTATGTGGAGCGGTGAAAAATTCACTGTGTGTAACAGTGATAATCTTTATTCAATTGAAGCATTAACAATAATGCTGAACTCGTCCCATCCCGGTGCATTGATTGATTATGACAGATCATTTCTGGATTTTGAAACCTCAAGAATTGAAAAGTTTGCTGTGACAATAAAAAACGAAAGAGGATTTTTAAAGGATATAATTGAAAAACCTGAAGCTGTACTCATAGAAAAACTTAAAGATAGCAGCGGTTACATCGGAGTGAGTATGAATATATTCTCCATGGAATATGATCTGATTTTCCCCATTCTGGAGAATGTTTCGCCTCATCCTGAAAGACAGGAAAAGGAATTGCCTGAAGCAGTGAAGATTCTTGCAAATCAAATATCTGATTCAGTTTATGCTTATCCTATGAGAGAACATGTGCCTGATCTTACAAGCAAAGAAGACATTCTGCAGGTGCGGAATTACCTGCTGAAGCATTATCCTGACTTCACTTTTTGAATCCATTCAGCTCAAATGCCTTTTCAAAGCTCATTCAGGCTTTCCTTCAGCATATTTGTATCTCTAAATTATAATTTTTAACTTAATCCTAAAAATTTCTAAACTTGCATCAGGAGAAAACCATGGATTTCAGAATTGAAACCGATAGTATGGGTGAAATTAAAGTCCCCGTAGATAAATATTACGGTGCTCAAACTGCCCGCTCTTTGATGAATTTTAAGATTGGTGGGGAGAGGTTTCCGAGAGAATTTATCAGGGCATTTGGAATATTGAAGAAAGCGGCAGCTCTTGTTAATTGTGAGTTGGGGGTATTACCCAAGGAAAAGATGGAACTCATTATTAAAGCTGCTGAGGAAGTAATTGAGGGAAAATTAGATGATCATTTCCCCCTCGTTATCTGGCAGACCGGAAGCGGAACACAAACTAATATGAATGTTAATGAAGTAATTTCCAATCGTGCTATTGAAATGATTGGTGGTATACTTGGTAGTAAAAAGCCAATCCATCCTAATGATGATGTAAATAAAGCCCAGTCGACAAATGATGCCTTCCCGGGTGCGATGCATATTGCAGCGGTTGAGGAAATACACAGAAGACTTATTCCTATGATCATGAAGCTGAGAGATGCACTTAAAGCAAAATCAGAAGAGTTCAGCGGAATAATAAAAATCGGCCGTACTCATTTGATGGATGCTACACCATTAACTCTCGAACAGGAGTTTTCCGGATATGTTCAGCAGCTTGATAATGCTGTGGAAAGAATCAATGACGGTTTAAAAAGATTGTATGAGCTGGCCATCGGTGGTACTGCTGTTGGTACCGGATTGAATGCACATCCTGAATTTGCCCAAAGAATTGCTAACAAGATAGCAGGGTTAACTGGTAAACCCTTTGTGACCGCCAGAAATAAATTCGAAGCACTGGCAGCTCACGATGCGGTTGTTGAGATGAGCGGAATATTAAAAACTGTTGCTGCTTCACTGATGAAAATTGCCAATGATATACGCTGGCTGGGTTCGGGTCCAAGGTGCGGGATTGGTGAACTGGCACTTCCGGAAAATGAACCGGGCAGTTCTATTATGCCGGGTAAAGTAAATCCTACTCAATCTGAAGCAATGACAATGGTATGCTGCCAGGTGATGGGTAACGATGTAGCGATCAATATTGCCGGGGCAAGCGGCAATTTTGAACTAAATGTATTTAAACCCGTTCTCATATTTAACCTGCTGCATTCAATCAGAATAATTGCTGATGCCTGTGAAAGTTTTACAGATAACTGTGTTGTCGGCATTACTGCTATACGCGAGAATATTGATAAACATCTCACTAACTCTTTGATGCTGGTAACTTCACTAAATCCTCATATAGGTTATGATAATGCAGCTAAGGTTGCCAAAAAAGCTCATAAGGAGAACAAGACGCTGAAAGAGGCTGCAGTGGAACTTGGGTTATTAACTCCTGAAAAGTTTGATGAGGTAGTAAGACCCGAGCAAATGATTGGTCCGAAATAACAGTAAACACAACTCTTTATCGTCGGGGGACAGGACAGCAGGAATAAGCATGCTTGAAATTATATTGAACATATATCTTATAATTAATAATGGATTTGTTGTTGCCTTCCGCGTAAAAGGTTACGAGATGGAAGGCGGAGATAATAATAAGATTGAGTTCCTGAAAAGAAGAGCAAAACAGGATTTTGATCAGGCATATCACTTTGATGCTCCGCAAAATGAAAAAGGGGAGTATATGAAATACAAAAGCTTTTCCCGTTTAGAACAGCACGGTAAGCATTATCAGTTATTCGAGGATATCTTTAGCAGCTTCGAATTACCCGAGAAACCATTGATATGTGTTACACCGGTGGTTGATGGGAAGATCATTGGGGAATACTAATAGAGTTATTTAACAATAAAAGTTGAGGATATATAATGTTGTCTGAGAAGGAATTAAATAATCTTTGTATTAATACCATCCGCTTTTTGTCTGTAGACTCAGTTCAGAATGCGAACTCAGGTCACCCCGGAATGCCAATGGGAATGGCACCGCTGGCTTACCTGCTGTTCACTAAATATATGAGATATAATCCCGAAAATCCGAAATGGTATAACAGGGATAGATTTGTTCTTTCCGCGGGACATGGCAGTATGCTGCTTTACAGCATGCTGCATCTGACAGGATATGATCTCACATTAGATGATCTGAAGAACTTCAGGCAGTGGGAAAGCAAAACTCCGGGACATCCGGAATATCATATAACAGCGGGAGTGGAAACAACGACTGGTCCGCTTGGACAGGGATTTGCCAATGCTATTGGAATGGCAGTATCCGCAGAATATCTGAGAGCAGTATTCAACAGGGAGAATTTTACTCTTCTGGATAATTACATATATGTAATTGCAAGTGACGGTGATATGATGGAAGGTATATCACATGAAGCTGCATCATTTGCAGGGCATCAGAAATTAGGAAGGCTGATTGTCTTTTATGATGATAACGGAATTACTATAGATGGTGAAACTGATCTGGCTTTCTCTGAAGATGTTGGAAAGAGATTTGAAGCTTATGGATGGCATGTTCAGAGGGTCAATGATGTGAATGATCTAGCGGCTCTGAATGAAGCAATTCAAAATGCACAGAAAGAAACATCACGACCTTCATTCATTGTTACTAAGACGCATATCGGCTATGGGAGTCCCAACAAACAGGATAAAGCTTCTTCACATGGTTCTCCTCTAGGTGAAGAGGAAGTTCTTCTTACGAAAAAGAACCTCGGCTGGCCTGAAGATAAATTTTATATACCTGAAGAAGTAAGGGAGTTTTTCTCATTATTCAGGAAAAAAGGAAAAGATCTGGAAACGGAATGGAGATCATTATTTAACAAATACTGTGATTCATATCCTGACCAGGCACAGTTATTTCAATCCATGATGAGTAATGATTTCGGAGAACAGTGGAAATCTGCATTGCCGGTGTTCAAAGATGAGGGCAAGAAAGTTGCTACCCGTACTGCTTCTGGTAATGTACTTAATGCAATAGCAGATTATCTTCCTGGACTAATTGGCGGATCAGCTGATCTTGCGCCTTCTAACAATACCAATCTTAAAAAGTTTGAAGTATTTACACCTGAAGACCGTTCCGGCAGGAATTTTCATTTTGGAGTAAGGGAGCATGCCATGGGAGCAATAATGAATGGTATGGCCTTATACGGAGGAGTAATTCCTTATGGAGGTACATTCCTTATATTTTCCGATTATATGCGTCCTGCTATTCGTCTGGCCAGTCTTTCAGGTGTAAGGGTTATATATATATTCACTCATGACAGTATTGGTCTGGGAGAAGATGGTCCTACTCATCAGCCGATAGAGCAGATAGCATCTTTACGGGCAATACCTGGTGTTGTAGTTATTCGTCCCGCTGATGCAAACGAAACCGCATATGCGTGGAAGTTCGCTATTGAGCATCAGATTAAACCTGTTGCGATTGCGCTGACTCGTCAGAACCTGCCAGTTCTTGATCAGGATAAATATGCAAAAGCATCTAATCTTGAGAAGGGTGCTTATGTTCTTCTGGATTCAGCTGGCACTCCGGATGTGATCATTTTATCGTCCGGCTCCGAAGTACATTTAGCTGTGGAAGCAGCTAAAATATTGAACTCAGAAAATACAAAAACACGGGTTGTAAGTATTCCCAGTTGGGAATTATTTGAGATACAATCTGATGAGTATAAGAAATCTGTTCTGCCTGACGAAGTAACTGCAAGAGTATCAGTGGAAGCCGGAACAACATTTGGCTGGGAGAGATATACCGGAAGCAAAGGGGCAGTTATAGGAATTGACAGGTTCGGTGCTTCAGCTCCATACGAAATTTTAATGGAGAAGTTCGGTTTTACTGTTGAAAATATCGTTAATACAGTTCATAAAGTAAGAAAGAAAAATAGCTGATATACAGGCTCCGGGTTTATATAAATCCCGGAGCTTTTGTTTATATCAAATATTTTATAACTACGAAGCCTCCAATAAGCAGCACTGTAAAAGTTATTGCCAGAAGATTAAAGTATTTATCAATAAATCCTTTTATCTGCTCACCAAATTTCCATATGAGAAATGCTACAAGAAAGAATCTGCCGGCACGACTTACAATAGAAGCTATTATGAACATTGGAAGACCGATATTAAATGCACCGCCTGAAACGGTGAATACTTTATAAGGAATTGGAGTAAAACCTGCGGTAAAGACAATCCAGAAATCCCACTTCCTATACATTTCCTGAACATTATAAAACAAACTATGGCTGAATCCCGGAATAGTTGTGAAGAAGAAATTGGCTACTGAAGAAAAATTGCCGTCAAGATCCCACCATATAAAATGTCCTATTGCATATCCGGCAAGAGCGCCAACGACTGACGCAATAGTGCAAATTGAAGCGAACCTGAAAGCTTTGGTTCTGGCTCCAAGTACTAAAGCAATCAGCAGAGCATCCGGAGGAATAGGAAAGAATGATGCTTCGGCGAAAGACAATAAAAACAATGCGGGTGCACCATAGGGCGTATCTGCCCAATGCAGTACCCAGTCGTACAATTTTCTGATGAATTTCATAAACTCTTATAAAAGATAATCCATAATTATAAGGAAAATAATATGTCTTTCCGAGCACAATTATATAAGAATTTCCCGGAATTTTTATTTGATTATGCGAAGTGATTAAGGTAAATTTCATTTCAAGTTTAATAATGCGGAAATATAATGAGCGTATTAAAAGCAGAGAAACCTGCTTCAAAAACAGTAAGAATAGAAAAAGGAGTCTCAATCCCGAAACCCGAACGGCTGCTTTCTCTTGATGTGTTCAGAGGAATTACTATTGCCGGAATGATTCTTGTCAATAATCCCGGAAGCTGGGGATCTATTTATCCGGCACTAGGGCATGCAAAATGGCATGGTGTAACTCCAACAGACCTTATTTTCCCGTTTTTTCTTTTTATAGTAGGTGTAGCCATCACTTACTCATTAAGTAAAAGAAAAGAAAGAGGTGACAACCAGACAAAACTTATACTTCAGATTGTGAAAAGGAGTGCTATTTTATTTCTATTAGGATTACTTCTGGCAGGATTTCCGTACTACGATTTATCACATATACGCATACCCGGAGTACTTCAGAGAATTGGTGTTGTGTATCTCTTTTCTTCAATTATATTTCTAAAAACAAGTATAAAGACTCAGGCAATTGTTGGAGGAGCACTTTTACTTGTTTACTGGGCATTGATGACACTTATAGCTGTCCCTGGAGTTGGATATCCTAATCTTGAACCAGCTACCAATCTTGGAGCATGGATTGATAATACATTACTGCATGGCCATTTATGGTCATTACCCAAAGTTTGGGATCCTGAGGGTATATTAAGTACAATCCCGGCTATTTCCTCTGCCTTATCAGGAATACTTGCAGGGCATTGGCTAAGGAGTAAGCGCAATGAGATGGAGAAGGTTGCCTGGATGTTCGTCTACGGCTGTATAGCTCTTGTAATAGCTGCTTTTTGGGATATGTGGTTTCCGATCAATAAAAGTATATGGACGAGCTCATACGTAATCTATAGTTCAGGCATGGCATTGATATTCCTTGCAATCTGTTACTTTCTGATTGATATAAAAGGTATAACATGGTGGACAAAGCCCTTTGTTGTCTATGGAATGAATGCAATAACGGTTTTCTTTGTTTCAGGTATAATGGCACGGCTGCTCACTTTAATAAAATGGACGGATAGTGCAGGTCAGGAAATTACTCTCAGAGCATTTTTGTATGATAATTATTTTGCAACCTGGCTGGCCTCAATAAATGCCTCACTTTTGTGGGCAATATGTTATGTTTTGCTATGGCTGGGGTTAATGTGGATACTTTATGCGAAAAAGATATTTATAAAGGTTTAATATATGCACAGATAACATGGATCGACAGGTTCTTATGTTGAAACTATGTTATCTGTGCGGATTTTTTCAGCAGGCCGGCAAGTAATGATTTATTTTCAACGCACCTTGCATTTCACACTTCTCTGATTTATTTTCCCTATCAAATTAAGAGGTTATTATGTCTGTTGTCAAGCCATTCAAAACTATACCCGAATTGTTTTCAGTTCTCACGGAAGATTACGCTAAAGTGGCAGGTCATCCTTTAATGAAATATAAAGCCGAAGGTCAGTTCAGAGAGGTTTCTTATGATCAGTTCAGAGAAGAAACAGAGTCTTTTGCTTTAGGACTGGCAACTTTAGGCGTTAAAAGGGGAGATAAGATAAGTATAATTTCTGAGAACAGACCCGAGTGGGTTTACTCGGATATGGCGGCTCTTTGTCTTGGAGCTGTTGATGTGCCCCTTTATCCCTCGCTTACAGCTGATACAATTGAATTCATTCTAAATAACTCAGAATCAATTGCCATAATTGCTTCAAATAAGTTCCAGCTCAATAAAATTTTGAAAGTACGCGATAAGCTACGTTCATTGAAGTACATCATAATTCTTAACGAAAAGGATTTCATTCAGGGAGTTCCGAATTTATATACATTCAGGGAAGTTCAGGACCGGGGTTTTGTATTTAGAAAAGAGAATCCTTTTTTCCTGAAAGAGAACATCAAGCAGTGTGTAGAAGATGAGTTATGCTCAATCATTTATACATCCGGAACTACTGGTGAACCTAAGGGAGTTATGCTGACACATCGGAACATAGTATCAAATGTATTAGCCGCATCTGAAAGCATTCCTTTTTCGAGTGAAGATGTATTTCTTTCTTTCCTTCCTTTATGTCACATCTTTGAAAGAATGGCCGGATATTACACAGCATTTTCTTCAGGAGCAATGGTGTGTTACGCGGAGAGTATTGAATCCGTCGCACAAAACATGGTTGAATGTAAACCTACCATACTTACTGCAGTCCCAAGATTATTCGAACGTATGTACAGTAAGATTAAAAAGAATGTTGAAAGCCAGCCGGAGAAAAAGCAAAAGATATTTAATTGGGCAATAGAAATTGGTACGCAGTATACCGAAGCTAAGAAAGCTGACCGCCTGTCATTAGCACTTAACATTAAACATAAACTTGCCGATAAACTGGTTTTTAAAAAGCTGAAAGACAGGACAGGTGGAAGGCTGAGGTTTTTCGTTTCAGGAGGTGCAGCACTTCCGAGAGAACTCGGTGAATTCTTTGAAGCTATTGGACTGGTAATTCTAGAGGGATATGGATTAACCGAATCTTCACCTGTTATAGCGGTAAACAGGCTTGATGATTATAAGTTCGGTACAGTTGGCAAGGTATTTCCCGGCGTTGAAGTAAAAATTGCCAGTGATGGTGAAATCCTTGCACGCGGACCAAACATTATGCAGGGATATTATAAAAACAGAAAGGAAACAGAAGCAACTATAAAAGACGGATGGCTTCATACTGGTGATATAGGTGTATTTGATGCTGAAGGTTTTCTTATGATAACCGATAGAAAGAAGCATCTTTTTAAAACTTCTACAGGCAAATATATTGCTCCAACACCTATTGAAAATATGTTCCTTGCAAGTAAATATATTGATCAGTTTGTATTAATAGGTGACAGAAGGATGTTCTTAAGTGCACTGATAGTACCTGATTTTGAGGCAATAAAGGAATATGCGGATTCACATAAAATTCCATATGAAACTTTAGAAGACCTCACAAGGAATAAAGAAATTTATGATCTCATCGAAAACGATCTTGATAAGTTCCAGAAGAAGCTTGCTAATTATGAAAGAGTAAGGAAGTTCACATTGTTAGATCATCAATTTACTTTGGAAACAGGAGAGATCACTCCCAGCCTTAAAATTAAAAGAAAGATAATTGAAGAGAGATATGGAAATTTAATTGAAGAGATGTATTCGGGATTAGAAAAGTAGAAGATTTAGTCTTATAAAAAAGGACTGATAAGAAATATTTAAGTTGATGAACCGCTAAGTCACTGATGATATTTTTTATCAGTTCTTATTATTTGCTGCCTTAAAGAAGACACTAAAGATTGAACCCTGATCCTTTTCTGATTCAACTTCTATTCTTGCGTTGTTTAGCTCACAATATTTTTTAACAAGTGCCAAACCAAGTCCGTTTCCATCAAACCTTCTTGTATAACCTGATTCTTCCTGCGAAAAGGCAGTGAATAAATGCGGCAGATACTCTTTAGATATACCGATACCGGTATCGGAAATTTGAATAAGTATTTCTGGATTAAGAAAGCGCATTACAATGTCTATCCTTCCGGACGGGGTATACTTTATGGCATTATCGAGCAGGTTCATAAATATCTGAATGACAGTATACTGATCGGCAAAGATTTTATTTTCTACGCCGTCATTACAATAATGAAATTCTAATTTTCTTTCTCTTAAAGCTGGAAGAAACTCCAGAATTACTCCATCCAATACATCCTTTTCAAGGTCAAGTAAAACCATATTGCCATCGTAAGTGCCGGTCTGAATCTGTGACATATTAAGAATAAGATCAATGGTTCTTATAAGTCGTCGTCCGCCATTTTCGATAATCCTGAAGCTTGATCTTAAATCCTCAGGAATTCTATCCTCAAGTTCATCTTTCAGAAGAGATGTGAAACTCAGGATGGAGTTTATTGGCGTTCTGATCTCGTGAGAGACTTGTGCAAGAAATTCAGTTTTAAGTTTATTAGATCGTTCAGCATCCTCCTTAGCTTTAATGAGGTCAGATTCTGATTTCTTTCTCCCTGTGATATCTGTAAACACAGCAAATCCGCCTATTATTTTTCCTGAAGTATTTCTATATGGTGTTATTGTAATCTGGATCCATCCAACAATTCTGTCCTTTCGGATTATCTCGAGTTCAAAAACAGATTTTATCCCCGTCAGCATTTGATTGGAATATAGTTCCAGTTTTTTTAACTGATCTTCAGAAGTGAAATCTTTCAGATTCTTTCCAACTAATGAATCATCTGAAAAACCAAAAATCGTGTTTGCTGATGGATTACAGAAGGTTATGATTGCATTAGTATCTGTTAAGATCACTCCTTCGGCCTGTGTTTCAATTAAAGTTCTGTACTTTGCTTCACTTTCAACAATTGCTTCTTCGTTCTTTTTTCTTTCAGAAATATCAATTATTAATCCTCTTAGACCAATTATAGAATGATTCCGGTATATAGGTGCTGAGTGTATAAGAACTGGGAATAATGAACCATCTTTTCTTACGGCAGTATATTCTTCGACAAATTTCTCATTCCTCAAAGCTCTGCTAAAATTTAGTCTTGCCCTTGAATGGTCTTCAGGGATTACAAAGTTAAATACATTCAATCCGGAAATTGGTTCATCCTTTTCAAAACCAAATTGTTCAAATGCAATTCTATTAGCGAAAGTAAGATAGCCGTTAAAATCTGCTTCAAAGATAGTCTGAGGCAGCATATCGGATAATTCTCTGAACTTTCTTTCACTTTCCTGAATTTGTACCTCGAAATGCTTCCTTTGTGTGATATCCTGTTGAGTGCCGGTCATTCTCATAGGTTTGCCTGAGTTATCCCATTCAACAATTTTACCGCGGTCTAAAATCCATCTCCACTCTTCGTGAGCGGTTGACATGCGGTACTCAGTTTCATAGCCTGGAGTTTCTCCTCTTAAATGCGCCTCAAGAGCTGCAATTACATAATCACGATCATCACAATGAATAAATTTCTGCCAGGTGACCATATTGCCATTACTTTTTTTCTGAGAATAGCCCAGGATCTGCAGCCAGCGGGGACTAAAATAGACCTCGTCAGTTAATATATTCCAATCCCAGATGCCATCGTTTGTTGCATTGAGAGCAAGATTTAACCTTCTCTCATTCATTTTAAGGGCTTCTTCAGCACGAATTGTTCTTCTGTAGTTTAGGGCTAGAATGATGATACCTGCCAGCAGGAATAAAATAATAGATATTACCCAGTAGAATTCAGTTTCCGGAGAAGTGAATATTATAGCATTACTTCTTTCTGTGTTATTTTTTGCTGATGACGTAAAGAAAAAAAATAGCGAGAAAAGAAATGACTTCCAGATACTAATATATTTTTCGAGTAGATAACTCATATAAATCAAAATACACTAAGCTATCAGTGATGAAGAATTATTCTAAGAAAATTAAAAGCCAATTTGTAGATTAAAAATCTTATTATCAATAGTAATGTTATACGAAATCTTTTATTTGACAGAGATTACAGCAAAAAATTTAGTTTTGAAATTTGCGGTATGACAAATTTCTTAAGTGCTAATCATATTTTCCCGTTGAATCATAAATGAAATCTATATGCTGTTTTTTTGTTATATTTGTTTGATGTAAAATAATAATGGAACTCATCTTGGCTAACGAAAAAATACTTGTTACATCTGCTTTACCATACGCAAACGGACCAATTCATTTAGGGCATCTCAGCGGCGCTTATTTACCTGCAGATATATACGTCCGTTATAAAAGATTAAATGGTGATGATGTAATATATATCTGCGGTTCAGATGAACATGGTGTTCCCATTACCATTTCCGCAGATAAAGAAAAAGTAAGTCCACAGGAAATCATTAACAGGTATCATGAAGTAAATAAGAGAGCTTTTGAAAAATTCGGGATGAGTTTTGATATCTATTCAAGAACAAGCCTGCCGATTCATCATGAAACAGCCAGAGAATTTTTTCTCAGGTATTATGAACAAGGACTTCTGAAAGAAAAAAAATCTCTTCAGTTTTATGATGAAAAAGTTAAGATGTTTTTACCCGACAGGTATGTTGAAGGTACTTGTCCAAAATGCGGCAATGAACAAGCCAGAAGTGACGAATGTGAAAACTGCGGTGCCTTATACGATCCATCTGAACTTAAGAATCCAAAAAGTAAAATTTCCGGTGAAACTCCGGTCCTTAAAGAAACCGCTCATTACTATTTTCCTTTAGGTCAATTTCAAAGCAGACTTGAAGAATATATTGCTTCAATGAATGAAAAATATGGCTGGAAAGACAATGTGCTTGCTTATTGCAGAGGCTGGTTTAATGATGGATTGCAGGATAGGGCTGTTACGAGGGATCTTGACTGGGGAGTTCAGGTACCACTTAAAAATGTAAATGGCAAAGTGTTGTATGTGTGGTTTGAAGCTGTTCTGGGGTATATATCTGCTACTAAGGAACTATCACGTCTAAGGGGTAACGAAAATTTATGGCGTGAATACTGGCAGTCCGAAAATACAAAATATATTGCATTCATCGGTAAAGATAATGTTGTTTTTCATACAATAGTATTTCCAGCAATGCTCATGGCCTGGAACGATAGTGACGATTATTTTAAGTACATACTGCCGCAAAATGTTCCTGCTAATGAATTTTTGAATTTTGAAGGTAAGAAGTTCTCTAAGAGCAGAAACTGGGGAATTGACGTAATTGATTTTCTTGAAATATTCCCGCCTGATCCCCTCAGATACACTCTTGCGGCAAATCTGCCTGAGAGCAGGGATACAGATTTTTATTGGAAGGAATTTCAATTAAGAAATAACAGTGAACTTGCGGATATTCTTGGTAATTTTATTAACAGGACTTTCACATTTGTGAGCAAGCATTTTGAAAATAGGGTTCCTCATCGAGGCGAAACTTCACAAATTGATAGTGAAATGCTGAAACAGCTAGAGTCTTATCCATCAATGATTGCTCAATATTTCGAAAAATTCAGAATCAGGGATGGAGTAAATGAGATTATGAACCTTGCGAGGGCCGGGAATAAGTATTTCAATGATTCTGAGCCCTGGAAAACAGTTAAATCCGATAAAGACAGATGTGCGACAACGTTAAATATATGTCTTCAAACTATCTATACACTTGCTGAATTATTCAATCCGGTTATCCCGTTTTCATCAGAAAAGATCTTCCGCATGCTAAATAGTTCACCTGTTAATTGGGGTGCATCTGGGAAAACCAATTTGACGGAAGGACATGCATTGAATAAAAGCGAAATACTCTTCAGCAAAATAGAGGATAAAATAATCGAAGAGCAAACTATTAAGCTAAATAACAGTGGTGAACAGAAATCTGTTGTTGAGCCAGAGAAATTTGAAGAGATCACCATAGATGATTTTTACAAGGTACAATTGAGAACAGCAACTGTTCTGGAAGCGTCCAAAGTTGAAAAAAGCGATAAACTGCTGAAACTAATGGTTGATATAGGTTTTGAGAAGAGACAAATACTTGCAGGAATAGCAAAACATTATAAACCTGAGGAAATCATCGGGAAGAAGATAATTGTTATTGCTAACCTCAAAACTGCCAAAAAGATGGGTCTGGAATCACAGGGAATGGTGCTTGCGGTAGAAACCTCTGAAGGCGGGCTTCAGCTGTTGGAGGTCGATCCTTCAGTTCAACCAGGTTCCCGTGCTAAGTAAACATATGTTCCAATAAAAATCTCCGTTTTTGATAAAAATTCGGAGTTAATTATCATTATTTTTTTGTAATTCGGGAACCTCAAGCCGTGGTACCGTTTACAATATCTATTCCTAAATTACCTTGCATTTCTTGAATGCATTGGTTAAAATACCAAGTTCGATTTTTAATTATTGGAGGATTTCTATGTTTGCACGGGTTTCATCCGTCATTTTAATTGTTAGTTCACTTATTATAACTTCTTGTGCGCCGGATCAATCAAAGATCGTTTTAGCCAAATTTGGGGAAGAGAAGATCACTCTGGGAGAGTTTGAAGAAGTATATGCCAAAAATACCGGGAGTGCTGAAAATGCTAAAAAAGATTCGGTTGAAAAGCTGAAAAACTTTCTCGATCTGTATACGAATTTCAGAATGAAATTACGGGATGCCTCTTTAAGAGGATTTGAACAGAACCAATCTCTGAGCGCTGAATTAGCAGATTATAAAGAAAAAATCGGGGTCTCGTATCTGACAGAGAAAAAACTTGTTGAGCCGGGTATAGAGAAGTTATATGAACAGAGAAAATATGAGTTGCGGGTGAGTCATCTAATGATCAGACCTGATACCGTTTCAGATGAACAAGCTAAGGCTTTGGCCTTAAGTTTGATTGACAGCATAAAAAATGGCTCTGACTGGAATAAACTTGTAAATAAATATTCTGCTGATCATTTTTCAAAACCTACTGGCGGAGATGTGTATTACATTACTGCAGGTACTATAGTGCCGGAGTTTGAAGAAGCGGCTTTTAACACAGAACCAGGACAGGTAAATCCCGAACCAGTTAAAACCATGTACGGATATCATATAATAAAGTTGACTGAAAAGAAAGAAAGAGTTCCCAGTATCAGAGCAAGTATTATTCTGATTGACTTTAAGAATGATAGTTCAAAAATAGATTCTGCAGCAGCGCTGGCCCAAATTAAGGATATTAAAACCCAGGCTGAAAATAATGGCGACTTCGCGGAATTAGCAAGAAAGTATTCTGAAGATCTCGGTACAAAGGCAAATGGCGGAGATATAGGATTTTTTGAAAGAAGATCAATGCTGAAGGAATTAGAAGAAGCAGCATTCAATCTCAAAAAAGGTCAGGTTTCAGATGTAATAACAACGAACTTTGGTTATGCAATCCTTAAAGTCACGGAAGTTAAACCATATGGTACCTTTGAAGAAGAAAAAGAGAATCTCAAAAAGGTTTACAGAAAAACAAGGTATGATGCTGCTTATGCACAGTTTGTTGCCGGGTTAAAAGAAAAATACGGTTTCCGATTTAATACTTCCATTGTTCCGGAAATTGTTAAGAATTGTGACTCTACTAAGATAGAAGGTTATTGGAAAGCTGAGTGGAGAGAAAATCTAAAAGATTCAACAGCTTACAGGCTCGCCGATCAGAAAGTGAATGTTGATAGTTTGTTTAGTTATATATCTAAGCTGCCGGAATTCAAAGGAAAGCTTATTGATGAGCCGCTGTTGAACAAAGGAATCGACAAAAGCGGAGAAAATTCTGCACTTAGACAGGAAGCGAATTCACTCGACAAAACGGATCCCCAGTTTGCATCTTTAATGAATGATTATAAAAATGGTATTTTTATATTCAAACTCCAGGATGATGAAGTCTGGAGTAAAATTACGCAGGATTCATTAAGACTACTACAGTTCTACGAACAGAACAAAGAAAAATACGTATGGCCTGACAGAGTTAAGTACTCTGAAATCTATTCCATAAGCGATTCTCTAATAAATTATTACTATGACCAGCTTGTTAAAGGTGAAAACTTTGATACACTTGCATCGAAGTATACCGAAAGACCTGGTTTCAAGCAGAAAGCGGGAAATCACGGATTCACAGATCTTAATTCAGCATTAGCAAAAGAAGCGGATAAACTAAATCCCGGTGAATTCAGCAAACCCATAAAAAACGGGTCAGGTTATTCCATTGTGAAACTGGTTGCAAAAGATCCATCACGTTTAAAGACATTCGAGGAAGCAAAGGCCGAGGTATCGGGAAGTTTTCAGGATGCAGAAAGTAAAAGATTGGAAGCTGAATACATTGCAAGTTTAAAAACCAGGTTCTCTCCGACCATTTATTACGACAACCTTGAAAAAGCCTTTAAGTCAAATTGAAATATTAGCTTGTTTGATAATGTTTACCGCAGTCATTAACGGCTGCGGTAAAGATGAACCAGACCGCAACTATGTGGCCAGAGTTGATAATGCCCATTTGAGGGAAGATGATATTAATGCCGAACTGGATACATTTAATATTCAGCCCGGCAGAAGAAATGAGTATATAAGAAACTGGATTGAGACTGAAATTTATTATCAGGAAGCCATTAAAGAAGAAATTACTGAAGATAGGGAATTTCAGCGTATATTAAATAAGACCAGAAGAGAGCTCGCAAAATCCTTTTTAATAAAAAAAATCTTTTCAGAAACGGAATTTGATTATAATCAACAAGATTTAGAAGATTTTTATCTGGCCAATAAAGAAGAATTCAAAGTTTTTAATGAAACTTACCTATACAATGTGATTGTTTTTAATGAAGAGGATAAAGCAGTTCTCTTTAGAAATACACTTGTTGAAAGTGATTGGAATAAAACCTCAAATGTTTTCAGAGGAGACCCCTCAATTGTGAGGGAGCATATTGGAATACTTCAAAGTGATTATCAGATCCAGCCCTATAATCTATACCTGATGATGCAGAACCTAATGCCGGATGAGGTTAGTATTATACTAAATATGGAACCTTCAGATTTCACCATTGTTCAACTAATAAAGAAATACCAGGAGAATGAAATACCGGAATTCGAAGTAGTAAAGAACCAGGTTGAAGAAAAATTTCTTATGCAAAAACGCAGAGAGTTTTTAAGAAACTATCAAAAAGAAATCTATTCAAACTATAAGATAGAAATTAAATAAAGGTTATAAATGAAAAAGTTTTTGTTAATACTATTCCTGTTTGCTGCCTCTGGGGTATTTGCTCAGGAAGTACTTGATAGAGTAGTAGCGGTTGTTGATAATGAAATAATTACTAAAAGCGAACTTGATTTTCAGGTTTCTTTGCTCGCCGCACAGCAGCGGTTGGATGTTAATAACCCAGCTATTAGAACACAGGTACTTAACTCAATGATCGAGGAGAAGCTATTATATGCACAGGCAAAACTTGATTCTGTAAACGTTACTGATGAAGAAGTGAACCGGCACGTTGATTATAGGATTGACCTAATTACACAGCAATATGGATCTAAGGAACGGGTCGAGGAACTTTACGGGATGAGTGTTGAGAAAATAAAAAGAGAATTAAGAGATGATGCCCGTAAATATCTGATGGCTGAAGCACTGAAAAGAAGTAAATTTGGAAATGTTGATGCAACACGTCATGAAGTAGAAAGTTTTTTTGATTCATATAAAGATTCTCTGGGGCTTATACCTGAGAAATTTAAAATTGCTCATATTTTTGTCAATCCCAAAGCAAGCGATAAGGTCAAACAAACCGCGAGAAACTTTGCTAAAAATCTATTGGATTCTATAAAGGCAGGTAAAGACTTTAGGGAACTTGCAAAAAAATATTCAGAGGATCAGGGAAGCGGAGCAGATGGCGGTGATCTTGGATTCACAAAGAGAGGAAGACTTGTTCCGGAATTTGAATCCGTGGCTTTTGCACTCAGAGAAAATGAAGTAAGTGATGTTGTTGAATCCCAATTCGGATTTCATATCATACAATTGCTGGAAAGAAAAGGTGAGTCGATTCACAGCCGTCATATTCTCATCAAAATAAAGAATGATGAAGATGCTGATCTCAAGGCAATTGAATTTCTTAATGACATACGTGACAGCATAAAAAGGGGCAGCGGCACATTTGAACAATATGCAAGAAAATATTCTGATGATAAACAGACAAATAAATTCGGCGGTGTTCTTGGTATTTTTGATGTCGGCCAACTTGATAAAAATCTTATCGACGTAGTTGGAAAGTTAAAGGAGGGAGAGATTAGTTTCCCGAAGCGTGTTGATCTTGGTGGTGGAGTTTACGGTTATCATATTGTATATTTAATGAATAAAACTCCAGAACACAAGCCAGACATTGCCAGCGATTATAATGAGATTAAACAGCTTGCTGAATATAATAAACAGCAGAAGTTATACTTGCAATGGATGAAGGAGATCAAAGAGAACATATTTTGGGAAATAAGAATATAAAGGGTATATATTGAAAACTGAAACGCAGATAAATGATGTTGAACTTGTTGAAAAACTAAGTGATTCAGTAAAGAATATCAAAAAAGAGGTTAATAAAGTAATTATCGGACAGGAGGAGATAATTAATAACCTTCTGGTTTCGTTGCTTGCAAGAGGACATTGTCTTCTGGTTGGTGTTCCGGGATTAGCAAAAACGTTACTGATAAAAACACTCTCAGAAGTCTTGGACCTGAAGTTCAGCCGTATTCAGTTTACACCTGATTTAATGCCCAGTGATATTACAGGTACCGAGATTATAGAAGAAGACCCTATTACTAAGAGACGATCTTTCCGTTTTATAGAGGGGCCGGTATTTGCGAATATTGTCCTTGCTGATGAAATTAACAGAACACCTCCCAAAACACAAGCTGCTTTACTTGAATCAATGCAGGAGCATAAAGTTACCGCTGCAGGAGTTACTTATACATTATCAGAACCATTCTTTGTTCTTGCTACTCAAAATCCTATTGAACAAGAAGGTACATATCCGCTTCCCGAAGCACAGTTAGACAGGTTTATGTTTAATCTATGGCTGGATTATCCATCATTTTCAGAAGAGTTGGATATAGTCAAAACAACCACCAGTCAGTATCATGCTGTTCTAGATAAAGTTGCAACCGCTCATGATCTTATAGGCTTTCAGGATCTTATCAGAAGAGTACCAGTAGCAGATAATGTAGTTGAATATTCAGTTAATCTTGTCAATAAAACACGACCCAATAATTTAAACTCACATAAATTTATTAAGGACTGGATCAGCTGGGGTGCGGGTCCCCGTGCATCCCAATATTTAATTTTAGCGGCAAAGACACGTGCAGTTATGCAGGGAAGATTCACGCCAAACATAGATGATGTTAAACAATCAGTTCTACCTGTTTTGCGTCACAGAATCATTCCTAATTTCAATGCCGAAGCTGATGGGATTACATCGGTGGATATTATTAGCAGAATAATGGAATAAAAGTGATGCTATCTGACCGGTAAAGGTTTATTCATCCCATCGGGATCGCGTAATTGAATAGTTTCTAAAACCATGATAGATTTCTCTGGCTGCTGTCTTAAGGACTGTAGCTATTGGTACTGCTAAGAGCATGCCTATTACTCCCATCAACTGGCTTCCGGCAATAATTAGAATGATAATTACGAGCGGATGCATATCAACATTCTTCGCAAATACATTGGGCTGAACGAACCCATTATCAATAGTATAAATGATAATGAATAAAATGAGGATTGAAGGGAGCATTGAAAAATCTCCAAATTGCAGAGCTGAGATAAGAATTGCCGGAATACCGCCGATTATTGGTCCGAAATAAGGTATAAGATGCCCTACTCCGGCAATAATCCCAATTGGTATCGCGCTATCAATTCCAAGCACAGATAACCCGACTGCGCTAAGTAAACCTACAATAAAGGCATCAAGCAGCCATCCCCGAACAAATCTGCCTAACTGGATACTCATTTTTCTGATTATCCAATATGACATCTCAAAGTATTTATTCGGCATAATATTTAGAATACCTTTTACGATGGACTTATTATCTTTCAGAAGGAAAAAAGTCATGAATGGTACGATTACAAGGATTGCAATAATGGACACGAGGCTCGATACAAGATTAGAAACACTATCAAGGGAATTGAGAATTAGCGCAGAAAAGAAATCTTCTATTTTGGTATTGATTGTTCCTCTTTTAATAAAGGGGAATATTTTTCTGATCGAATCTTCTATGGTGGTAAACAATAACCTGTAATTACTCTGTGTAAGAGATGTACTTAAATATTCAATCTGAAGGGCAATCTTGGGAATTATAAATGATAAAATTATGAAAGAAAAGATACTTATCAACATAACCACAGTCAGAATAGAAGCAAAACGAGTAAAACCTTTATTACAAAAATAATTTACAACAGGATTAAACATTAAAGCAAGAAGCACTGAAATGGTAAGCATTATTATAATATCTAAAAAAACATATGATATATAAAGCACAAGTACTACAGCAAGTATTGCCAGTGCTAACTTTATAACACGTTTAGATATGATCTCGGGAAGCATGATTATCAAAATTTTCTTTGTAAAATAATAAAATTTTCATTCTCCGCCTAATGGGCTTATTGAATTTTCCAGTTCATTTTTCAGAATTTCTTATCATTGGTAATGAGAAGATTTTCTAATCCTGATTTCCATTCTGCATATAATGACTCGTATTTATCCAATAATGCTTCTGTATAGTTTTGATGACCAATTATTTTTAAGCCCCTGAATGCTTCTGATTCCGACGAATAGATTCCGGCACCAATTCCAGCTCCTCTGGCCGCACCCTGTGATCCATCTGTGTTATAAAGTTCAAGATTAACTTTGCACGAGTTAACAAAAGCTTCTCTGAATATAGCACTTTGAAAAAGATTTGAATTTCCAGCCCTGACCACGTCGAAATTCATTCCAATATTCTTCATCACATCTGACCCATAACGGAAAGAAAAAGCTATGCCTTCCTGTGCTGATCTTATCAGATGATTTTTATTATGAATGTTAAAGTTTATGCCTGCGAAATGTCCTCCAATATCTCTATTCTTTAATATTCTTTCTGCGCCGTTGCCAAACGGATAACAGAACAACCTATCTGACCCTGGTGCAATTTGAGACGCTAACTGATTCATATTGTCGTAAGTATACTCTGAATCCATAACGGAATGTTTTAACCAGCTATACTGAATACCTGTCCCATTAATACAGAGCAACACACCTACATTAGGCTGATTTTTTGTATAATTTACGTGAGCAAATGTGTTTACCCGGCCGTCAGGATCATATATGTTTCCTTCAGCAACTCCATAAATTACCCCGGATGTTCCGGCAGTTGCCGCTATTTCTCCTGGTTTTAAAACATTCAGCGAGAGTGCATTGTTCGGTTGATCTCCCGCTCTATAACAAACCGGAATGCCTTGCTTTAGCCCTAATTTATCTGATGCTTCTGCTGACAGATATCCCTGTATACCGAATGTCGGAATAATTTCAGGAATATAATCAGAATCAATCCCGTAATGTTTTATTAGTTCAGCAGCCAATTCCATCTGATCAAAATTCCAGAATACTCCCTCGCTCAATCCTGATAACGTGGTATATATCTGATCTGTCATTTTCATAGCAATAAAATCTCCCGGCAGCATCATCTTATAAATTCTGGAATAAACTTGAGGTTCGTTGTCTTTAACCCACTTTAATTTTGAGGCCGTAAAATTTCCCGGAGAGTTCAGAAAATTGCTCAGACAATGTTTGGGACCGAGTTTTTCAAATGCTTTATTGCCGATTTCGACTGCACGGCTGTCACACCAAATAATTGAAGGACGGAGCACATTATGATACTTATCTACAAGTACGAGTCCATGCATCTGGTATGAGATACCAATACAAGTGATGTTTTGTTTCTCTGTTGAGACAACTGAAATTATTTTCCGGGTTGCATTTATTACATGGTCCCACCATGCAAGGGGGTTTTGTTCTGCCCACCCTGATTGAGGAGAATCAATCTTCATTTCCTTATCGGGTGATGCTGCTGAAGCAACAAGTTCACCTGTCTCTGCATTGATAAGTGAGGCTTTAATCGATGAACTGCCAATATCATAACCAAGAAGCAGTTTTGCTGACATGATTCTCTCCTGATTAAATATTCAAAATATAAAAAAACTTAAAATAAAGTTAATAGCAGGCACTAATTTTCTGATTCTAAAAAGAGACATTACTAAAAATATCCCTTACTTCAAAATTAAAACAAATAAGTAATAATTTAATTTTGCTTTAGAAGAACGTGGTGTTTTCTGCTCGTTTGTTTTTATTTTATGGCCGGATCCGTATTAACTATCTGATAGGAGGACTAATGAAAAAGCACTTACTTTTCTTTTATCTGCTAACACTTATTTTCTCTGGGGTAACCCGACTTTGTGCTCAGGATAGTACAATAGTTGGTCCTGGGGTAGTTTATTTTCATGATGAAATTATTGAAGGCGGGCCATGGAATTTTGATATCCTCAAAATAGATCTGCGAAATCCAAATATACAATTTGAAACAATTAAAGCAGAAGATAATTTATTTTCTTTTGAAAGAATGTCTTCAGCAGCAGCCAGATATAACAAGGAAGGCCATAAAGTTGTAGGAGCAATTAATGGTGACTTTTATAATGTCTCTACAGGTGAACCAACAAATATACAGGTTATTAATGGTCAGATGATTTATCCTCCTGTCGATAGAGTAGCTTTCGCTATGGATGAATTTAAAAAACCACTGATCGAAATATTTGATTACAAAGCATCTATACAGATCGGAAATAACCCTGGTGCATCAATTGACATATTTAACCAGGCATATGTGGCAGGTAAATCCGCAATTTATAATTCCTTTTACGGTCCCAGAACAAAAACACCAAAAGGTGTAACGGAAATCACGGTTACTCCGGTAACAGATTGGATAACAAATGATACTATGAAATGTGTAGTTACAAAATCAGATACAACAGGTAATGTTACTTTATCAAGAACCACCGCAGTAATTTCCGGCCAGAGTGAATTCGCACAATATTTGAAAATGGCTTCAATTGGTGATACCATAAAAATATGCCTGAAGATAAAACCTTCATTGAGCAAAATTACTCAGGCCATTGGAGGAAATGTCAGGCTTGTTAAAGATGGTGTTCCTCACTCTGATAACGGGGATAGACATCCAAGAACAGCAGTCGGGTTTACCCGTGATTCGATGACAGTATATTTAATTACGGTTGATGGACGCCAACCGGACTGGTCAGTAGGAATGTCATATTATGAACTCGGAAACTATATGAAGTCTAAGTGGAATGTTTATCAGGGTATAAACCTTGACGGTGGGGGATCAACAACAATGGTTGTCCGCGGGAATGTGATGAATCATCCATCTGACGGAGGGGGCGAACGATATGTAGCCAATGGTATGTTTGTCATAAGTACTGCTCCAACTGGTCCTTTATCGATTATTAAAATTATTCCGGGTAAAGTATTTCTGATAAATGGTGCATCAAAAAAGTTTACGGTAAATGGTTATGATGAGTTTTACAATCCCCTCAGTACTGCAGGATTAAAAGTAGACTGGAGTTGTGATAATCGTACTGGTGTAATAGATTCGCTTGGAAATCTTACTACTACCGCTGCATCAGTGAACGGATATGTATATGCACAAATTGGTTCAATCAGAGATTCAGTCCTAATCCAAATATCTTCAGTAACAAAAATTATTTTAACACCTGATCCTATTGTATTACAAATAGGACAGGTACAAAAGATATCGGCAAAATCATTCGATGCTTATGGAAACCAGGTTGTCATTCCGGACACAGCATATGAGTGGAATGTTGCCGGAAATGTTGGTTCCATTACAGATGATGGAATGTTCACTGCAGAAACAAGCGGGGAAGGTAAAATAATTGTGAAATACAAAAATGCAGTTGATACTATTGATGCAAAGGTTGGAGTTGATCAATACGTCCTTATAGATGACTTTTCAGGATCAAGTACATATTCCATTACAGGAACAAAAGTAGATCTTACATTAAGCACTTTTAGTTTTGATCATACTAAGTATGTCTCAGTTCCAATGAGTGGAAAATTAAATTACTCTCTAATGACCGGCGGCACAAGTACATTGAATCTTAACTGCAACGTACCAATGTCAGGTACACCAACCGCGCTTGGTATTTATGTTTATGGAGATGGAAAACAGCACTGGCTGAGAGCGGAAATCAAAGATGCTAATGGAAGTAAATTTCTGCTGAATATTACTCCTGAGAAGCCGGGTGTAGACTGGACGGATGAATGGCGATATCTTGAAGTTAATTTTGTTGATGCGATTCCAAGCTGGGCTAACCCATCTGCTAAATTGACATTCCCTGTATCACTTATAAGGATCTACATGGCAGAACCTAATGACCAGAAAAAAGACAGTGGAATTCTTTACTTTGATGATCTTAAAATTCATTTTATAACAACAACCTCTGTTAACGGGGAATCGAGTGCATTGCCTGATCAATTTGAGCTGAAACAAAATTATCCTAATCCTTTTAATCCCGGTACTTTGATCGAATACTCTGTACCAAAATATTCCAATGTTGAATTAAATATCTATAATATTCTTGGCGCTAAAGTTGAATCTCTTGTGAAAGGAATTCACTCACCTGGCCGTTATAAAGTAAATTGGGACGCCGGGAAATATGCTTCAGGAGTTTATATTTATCAGCTTATTTCAGAAAATTCAACTATGGTAAAGAAAATGCAGTTAATCAAATAAAAATTATCAGCTCTAAACTTATTCTCTTGCTGGTCCACTGTGGTTTTATGTTCGATAATAAATTTTTAATTATATTTTAGACTAATTTTTACAAACACTTTTTGGAAATTATAATGTCTCAAGTTGAATTATTACAGAATATCAGAGAAAAAGCCTCACTAAGAGGGAAGACCATTGTTCTTCCGGAATCTCATGATGATCGGGTGCTTAAAGCCGCTGAAAAACTGGTAAAGGAAAGAATCAGTAAAGTTATTACAATCGGAAATGAAGCAAAGATTAAAAATGATGCCAGCGTTCTTAACGTAGAGCTTGATGGTATAAAAGTAATTGACCCGCTCAATTCAAATCTGTTGAATAGCTTCGGAAAAAGCTTTTATGAAATGCGCAAAAACAGAGGTAAAGAAATCCCGATGGAAACAGCTTTAGAAACCATGAAGCGGGATATATTTTTTGGTGCTATGATGGTAAAAGAAGGAATGGTTGATGGCTCAGTATCCGGATCGACAGCTACTACGGCAGATGTTATGCGGGCATCCATACAGGTAGTAGGTATGCCTAAGGGCACATCAATTGTATCCAGTTTTTTTCTTATGGTGTTCCCGGAGAAGGTTTACAGCTTTGCTGATTGTGCGGTTAATCCAAATCCGGATCCAAAGCAGCTGGCGGATATTGCTATCTCAACAGCTGAAAACCATAAAAAGCTTACAGATGAAGAAGCATATGTTGCTATGCTCTCATTTTCTACAAAGGGCAGCGCTGAGCACGAACTTGTTGATAAGGTAAGGGAAGCTACGAAAATTGCCAAAGAAAAAAGACCCGACCTGTACATTGATGGTGAATTACAATTTGACGCTGCCATTATTGAGGGCATTGGAAAAAAGAAAGCTCCCGGCAGCGATGTTGCAGGAAGAGCTAACGTTTTGGTATTCCCGGATCTGCAGGCTGGTAACATAGGCTATAAGATTGCAGAACGTTTAGCTAAAGCACAAGCCATTGGTCCAATTAGTCAGGGTCTGAGCAAGCCATACTTTGATCTGAGCAGAGGATGCAGTGTTGATGATATTGTTAATACTGCAGCGATAGCTGTTCTGATGGCATAAATCAATCAACAACTAAACTTATTTTAATTATGTTAACCTCCGCGGGCTTCGAAAACTCCGGAGGTTTTTTAATTTTTATTCAGTGCTCTGCCTTTTTCATCATAAGCCTTTTCAGAAATAAGCTGGCCTTCCTGGTATAATGCTTCACTTTTGACTAATCCATTAGGATAGTAAGTAATAAAATTACCATTAATTTTATCGTTAATATAATATGTATATTTTGATATTTCTCCATTTTCAAAATACCATGTCTGAAGGCCATCCCTTATACCATTAAGATACTTTTCTTCTGCTGAAACTTTACCATTTTCATAATAAGTAACCGACAATCCTTCCAGCTTACCATCTTTATATCTCCTCTCGGCCTTTATTTTGCCTGAAGTATAAAATTCTTTTGTCAGGCCATCCGGAACCCCGTTTTTCATAGATGCTTCATTTAGAAGTATGCCGTTTTTATCATACTCGTACGATAAACCCGTTGCTTTATTATCCTGGTAATATTGAATAGTTTTTACAAAACCGCTGTCATGAAAAGTCCTGCATACACTATCCGGTTTACCATTCTTATAGTAAAACTCACTTTCAATAAAGCCGCTAACATGGTAAGTTCGGTTTAATCCATGTTTAACGCCCTCTTTGAAAGTAAAATCTGATTTCAGAATGCCATTACCCCAGTACTCTTTGAATGTTTCCTCTACTTTATCAAAACCGCCGGTAATATTATATCTGATACGCTTTACTATCTGACCTTTCTCATAAGTATCAATAACTTTTATCATACCATCAGGATAAAACAATTTAGAGGTACCTTCAAGAAGATCATCTCTGTAATTCGCTTCCAGGGCTAAATTACCGCTATCATCATATACTCTGCTTATGCCTTCCATTTTTCCATCAATATAATACCGTTCAACTTCAATTCCTCCTTCTTCAAAGAAGGTTTGAGAAAGACCATTAAGCCTGCCGTTATAATAATTCCATAATCCCTGAAGTTTCCCTGATCTGTAATAGGTTTTAGTAATTCCTTCCTGTACATTATTCACATAGTTTGGTTCTGACCAAAGCTCACCTGTTTCGTAATACCATTTTGATATTCCCTGGAGCATTCCCATCACATAATTCCATTCCATGCTGAGTTTACCATCTTCAAAATACCATTTCGAAATACCGTCTTCTTTATCATTAACGAAATACCACTCCTTCCATAAAGTGCCAGAATCATAATATTCCTTATATGATCCTTCTCTTTTGCCGTTATGATAAACACCTTCGGTTTTAATTTTACCGTTTTTATGGAAAGTTCTCTTGATCTCATACTCCGATTCCTGAGCTTGAAGAGACATATAAAATAAGAGGAAAAAAGAAATGATTAAGAAATTAATTGCTTTTCTGTGGGTCATCTGATTATAATGTTGTTCAAAGTATCTTTTAGTTAATAAGTTAATTTAAGGAAATATAAGTTCAATTTAACGGAAATAAAAAATCCAAAGTTAAAGAAATTGTACTTAGATAAGATGCACTTTTTGAGGGATTAAGTTATAACTTTTTATTAAATTGGTTACGAAATGCTGAAGGATAACCGTGTTTTCAACTACAATAAGAATCAATTTCTACGATGCAGATCCTGCCGGGATAATGTTTTATGCAAATATTTTCAAAGCAGCACATACCGCTTATGAGGATATGTTAAGGGAAGGAAACTTTGACAGGGATTATTTTTTTGATGAGGATTATGCAATACCTATACTGCATGCTGATGTTGATTTTCATAAACCTATTTTTCCCGGAAGTATTGTCGGAGTTGAAATTAATGTGAGCACTGTTAAAGAGTCATCTTTTGAACTGCAATATAATTTCAAGAATCAGGAAGGCGAATCTCTTGCCAGATTGAAAACTGTACACGTGTTTATCGCGAAGAATAATTGGGAAAAGACTCCGATTCCTACTGAATTTCTTAAATATTTACTTACACATTTAATTCAATAGACGGTGATAATTAAAACAATGCCTTTAATTTTTCTTTGTTGATCTTTCCCAAAGGCGTTAAAGGAAATTTATCTATAAAGATGATTTTTTTTGGAATTTTGTAAGAGGCAAGCGAATTACGTAAAGCTTTGATGATTGATTCAGAATCTATGTATCCCTCTGATATAACTACTGCCGCAGGAATTTGTCCCCATTCTTCATCTGTTATTCCTATTACGCAAGCCTGCTGAACCTCCGGGATATTTAAGAGCGCGTTTTCAATTTCCACGGGACTTATATTCTCGCCGCCTGAAATAATTAAATCAGTTCTTCTTGAGTGAATATATAAATATCCGTCATGATCAAGGTGGCCAATATCACCGGTTAAATAAAAACTATTTTTAATCCTTAATTGAGTCTCTGCTTCATTATTCAGATATTCTTTAAATATTGTAGGTCCGGTCACAGCAATTTCTCCAATTTCACCGTTAGGTAATTCCTGTTTTGTTTCACTCACTATCTTAATGGAATTACCATTCAGAGGACGACCCGCAGAAGAAAGTTTATTTATTTCATCATTTATATGTAAAGCAGTGAACATTGAGCACGTTTCTGAAGATCCATATACTTTTAATATCTCCCAACCTTTTGATACAGCTTCAATAGCTAATTCGTCTTTCACCGGACCGCCGCCCAGCAGCATAAATTTCACTTCCGAATTAGGATATACATTGTTCTCAAGAAGCCTTTTTAATACTGTTGGTACAAATGACATAAAGGCAGGTCTGAATTCCTTTAAATAATATGCTGTTGATGAAACTTCAAATGAATCTGGAAGGATGACCGTAAGTCCGGCAGCAAATGCGCGGACGAGTATCATTATACCACCTATGTGATAAAAAGGCAGGCTTGCAAGCCATTTATCCTCGGGGGACGGCAATAAAATGTTATTTACAGCATCAGCACTGCTTAATAAATTGGTTATGCTTAAAACCACACCCTTAGGTATCCCGGTGGTTCCGGAAGTAAATAATATAATCCCTGAGTCCCATTCAACATTCTTCTGTTCAGCAGCTCCTTTATCCCAATATTTAATTTCGTCAAATGTATGAGTATCAGGTATAGTAAAAACAGGTGATGCTAAACTGATAATATCCTTTCTCTCATTTTCTTTTAATCTTATATTCAATGGAATAGGAATAGCGCCAATTCGCCAAAGAGCAAGCAGAAGCAGCACAAAATCAATATCATGAGTTCCGGGTAGTATCACCCGGGATTGTTTAGTTATTCCATTTCGTTCAAGAACTGATATAGTGTTTCTAACTTTCTCATCCAATTCTAAATAACTGAGTCTGGATTGCCGGCCAATTAATGCCGGCATCTCCTGATTAACGTGAATTATTCTATTCAGGAATGAGAAATTCATTACATTACCGACAGCAAAAAGTTTTCTTTAATACTTATTGTGCCCTTTTCAATAATAAATGGTGATTTATACAGATCTGTTATAAAATAGTCCAGTGTCGATAATCCATGGGCATATTTTTCTTTTACCATACCAGCCAGAAGCAGGCAGCTTCTTAATCCCACACTGGTTTCAAATGACGACGAGATGACTGTCATAATATTATTCTTTTCGGCTGCTCTGATCACCCGGGTAGTATCAATAATTCCACCCAGCATCATAGGTTTCAGCACAAGTACATCAATTTGATTCCTGTCAATAATTTCTAAAGTTTCAGAAACATCCCTGACTGATTCATCGGCAGCGATCTTGACTATAGAAACAGAAGCAAGTTTAATTAAATCATCTTTGGAAGTAACAGGCTGTTCAATGTATTCCGGGCAAAACTTAGATAGAACTTCTATGTTTTTCAAGGCTTCCCTATATTCCCATTTACCATTTATATCCAGCCGTATGTTAATTTTACTTCCTACGGCCTCTCTGACGGCCTTTACAGCCTCAATGTCATGTTGGAAATGTTGACGACCGGCTTTCATTTTTATAGTGTCATATCCTTCGCCAGCCATTTTACTGGCTAAAAAGGCACATACATCCGGCTCAAGAAAACCAATCAGGGAATTAATCTTTATAAGAGAATTGAAATGTGTGTTTAGCAATTCCGGTAAAGATACACCAGTCGCAGCTGAAAAAAGATTCAGCAAGGCCTGTTCTATTCCATGCCTCGCGGCTGGGGTGCCGGTATATCCTGACAGTACTGAAGTTATATCTTCAATGCTATGCAGTTCTTCAGTATATTCAGAGATGAAGCGGTAAATAGCTTTAAGACACTCATCCATATTCTCGGAACCGAATTCAGGAAGTGGAGCGGCTTCACCAATTCCTGTATTTCCTTCAGCATCAAAAATTTGAATTATATAACCGTTTCTTGAAGAAATGATATTCTTAGAATTTAAGAGAGGGGTTTTTAGTTTTAGATGATAGGGAGAATATGTGATTCCGGAAATCACCATATTATAAAACCTAAAGAGAACAGAACACCATATAAGGCTGATAACTTTGCGGTTAACTCCAGTGTTTTATTTAATTGTGTACCATGCAATCGGTAGAGCATTTTTATTAACTTCACTGAAAGGGGAAGAGTAACTAACGGAAGCAGGATCCAGACTTCCCTTAAATAAATAATATACAATAAGATCGGGATCAAATAAGAAATCATTATCAGAACAATATATTGTGCCTGAGCAAATCTTTTCCCAAAAATTACCGTAGTTGTTCTTTTACCCGCTTGCTTATCTTCCTCTCTGTCTCTGAAATTATTCACAACCAATATATTCGTGATCAGAGCACCTACCGGAAGTGATGCCAGGACAGCTAATGATGTTATGTGAAGGGTCTGAACATAAAAAGTCCCTATTGTTCCAATCAGACCGAAAAAAATAAAAACGAAAATATCTCCGAGCCCGTTGTAGGCCAAAGGATAGGGACCAGTTGTGTAAGCGAGACCCGCAATGATAGATAGTATTCCGATGAACAGTATAATAAGTCCGCCAAGATGAACAAGGTACAATCCGAGTATAAAAGCACTTCCAAAAACAATAGCTATTCCAAGCTCCATTTCTTTTACAGAAATGCGTCCCGAAGCCAATGCACGTTCCGGACCTTTCCTGTCTTTTTTGTCCGCACCTGATAGAAAATCATATAGATCATTGGCAAAGTTAGTTCCGATCTGAATAAGGACTGAACAGATCAGAGCGATACCCGCAGCAAGAAAGTTCGTTTGATTTTCATAATGTGCAAGGGCAGTACCAACCATAACCGGAACCACAGCCGCAAGCAATGTTTTGGGTCTGCTCGCCAATATCCAACTTTCTGTCTTTGAACCAGGTATATTTGATTTATTCTCTGTCATTTTTTGATTTATCTCTGCAGGTATATAAGCCATTATGGAAGCCGTGGGAATTTATTAAAATCTGGTTTTCTTTTTTCCAGATAGGCTTTTTTACCTTCCTGTGCTTCTTCAGTCATATAGTATAGAAGGGTTGCGTTGCCTGCTAATTCCTGTATTCCCTGCTGGCCATCAAGTTCAGCATTGAACGCGGATTTTAGTAAACGGATTGCAAGAGGACTCTTTTCCAGGATCTCAGATGCCCACTGAATTCCTTCTTCCTGCAGCTGATCTACAGGCACCACTTTATTAACTAATCCCATTTCCATAGCTTCCTTTGCATCATACTGTCTGCAGAGGTACCATATTTCACGCGCTTTCTTTTGCCCGACAATTCTAGCCAGATAACTTGCACCGAAACCGCCATCGAAACTTCCTACTTTAGGTCCAGTTTGACCAAATACAGCGTTATCAGCTGCGATAGTTAAGTCGCAAACAACGTGCAAAACATGTCCTCCGCCGATTGCATAACCAGCAACCAGTGCAATCACAACTTTTGGTATACTTCTGATTAGTTTCTGAAGATCCAGTACATTTAATCTGGGCACTCCGTCATCACCCATGTATCCCTGGTCTCCACGTATCCGCTGATCGCCTCCTGAACAAAAAGCATACTTACCATCATCAGCGGGTCCTTTTCCAGTCAGTAGAATAACTCCTATTTCAGGATCCTCACGTGCAATAATAAAAGCATCATGCATCTCTGTGACTGTTTCAGGCCGGAACGCATTACGAACCTCAGGCCTGTTAATTGTTACTCTGGCTATTCCTCCCATTCTTTCAAAGATGATGTCTTTATATTCCTTTATAGCAATCCATTGCTGATGCATTTATTCCTCAATATGTTGTAGAAATTTTACTAATGAATTTATTTGTCAAATTTAAGAAATGTTCCGGTCTTTCCAAATGAACATTATGCCCGCACCCGGGTGCAATAAAGTGCTTCACATTACTCAATCGTGAGGTCATCTCAACGCTGATAGCTGTAAATTTTTTATCATATTCACCGGTTATAAGAAGAACAGGGCATTTGATTTTTTTTAGCTCGTTCCATAACACAGGCATGCTGCCTGTTCCAAACCCCTTTAAAGAATTCGACAGCCCCAATTTATTATTTCTGAGTTTATTTCTCCTAATCTTTTCCAGCTTTTCTTTTGGTAGAAATTTTTGTGAATCAAAAAGTGGAATGCTCATCCAGTAGTCAATAAATTTTTCAATTGAGGAGGATAAAATCATTGCAGAAATCTTTTCATCGTTTTTTATCCGATCAACTCTATCTTCAAAATCTGAAATACCAGCAGTAGCACTCTCAAGTATCAGGGCATGTACATATTCAGGATAGTTAATAGAGAAATTCAGAGCAGCCCTTCCACCCATTGAATAACCTATCAGGATAATTTTTTTGAGATTCGCGGTATCGAGTGTTTCTTTAACCGATAGGTTGATTGCGTCAGCTGAATAAAATGAAAGATTATCCGGCGATTCACTTCTTCCGTGACCAGGGAGATCAATGGCATAGATTGCAAATTCTGAATCTATTCCCTGTGATATTTCAGACCAGTCTTCTGCAGACCCGGTAAATCCATGAAGAAAAACCAGCGATAATGAACCGGATGGGTGACCTTTCAGAGTCTCAATGTTTAGTTTCATGGTGAAAGATATTTAAAGATTTGAAAGTTCACTAGCTGCGGAACCGTATATTAATGCAATTAGCTATTGATGTTATTCCTGATCCTTCAAAAATAACCTGATTGCATTATCAGTATTATTAATCAGCTGCTCATCGATCTTAGTCCAATACTCTTTACGGATCTGAGCTGATTTTTTAGAATCAGTATTGATCTGAAGTACAGATAAACCTTTATGCTCCAGAGCGGAATGGAAACCGGATCTGAATTCTTCCCATGTATGGATGTTTGTGAAGTTTCCGCCGTATCCCTTAACAAAATATGAAAAATCCAGATTATGGGGGGCTACGAAATAATCCCTGAAATATTCATCATATCTTGAGATTGGAAGCATTTCAAATATTCCGCCGCCATTATTGTTAATCAGAATTACCACTAAGGGTATAGAATACTTTTTTGAAGTAAGAAGACCGTTCAGATCATAATAAAAAGCCAGGTCTCCTGTTATCAGTATTGTAGGTTTCTGAGATGCTTCTGAAATACCAAGGGCGGTTGAGGTTATTCCATCTATTCCGCTGGCACCCCTGTTAAAATAAAGATCAATATTATTTCCGGTCTTTGGAGAGAAGTAATCCAGATCTCTTACAGGCATGCTGTTTGAGATCATAAGTGCTGAATCCAGGGGCATCATTGATATCGTTTCATTTATGATTCTGCCCTCAAATGGAAATGGTGCTTCATTAATCAAAGTGAGTTTTATATTTTCTGAAACAGCTTCAGCATCCTTAAATAAATTCAGCCATTTATTATTCGGCTCAATCCTTTCAGATTTCACAATTGATAACATCATTTCACAAAACTCCTGCGGTTTAACAGAGAGTGAAGCAATAGACTTATTTGAAGGATCGTACCAGTCTCCAAATTCATTTATCATATAACGCACTGCACTGGAATCCTCCAGAAATAATTCAAGACCCTTTGATGTAACAGTCCGGCCAAAATGTAAAATCAAATCCGGCTGAAGAAATTGTGAGTAAGCTTCAGATCGCAGGTATCCTTCAAAGTTTACAAAGACATTTTCCTTATCATTTGCTCCATTCCTGAACTGTGATGCTCCGTCAGCAAGAATTGGAATATGCAGGAAACAAGCAAGCTCAGTACATTTTTCGATAAAGCCGGAATCCTTATTATCAGGTCCGATAACTATGAGTGCTTTTTGACCAGTCTTAAAGAATTCAACAATATGTGATATCTCACTTAATCTGTTCTTTATAACATTGTTTTTAAGTTCAGGAATATGAGCCGGTTCCGCTTTTTTAATTTCCTGTATGATATCTTCACTTATTTCATCAGTATAAATGAATGGTTCAAAAGGTTTTCTGAAAGGGAAGTTTAGATGAACCGGACCCCTGTTAACCACAATTGTTTCAGAGTAAGCTCTTCTTGCGATTGACTTTATATGTTTTAACCGTTCATAAGTAGGTTCAGGAACACCAACATTAAAGAACCACCGTATGTGATTGCTATATAAATTATCCTGCCTAATTGTCTGATTAGCTCCGCAGTCAAGCAGCTCAGGTGGTCTGTCAGCCGTGCAGATAATAAGAGGAACCCGTTGTTGATGTGCTTCAATGATAGCAGGATAGAACTCAGCGGTTGCTGTTCCGGATGTACTTACGAGAACTACAGGGGTATTCGTAGCCTTAGCCAAACCTAATCCGAAAAAACCGCATGAACGCTCATCAATAAGAAGATAAGATTTAATTCTTTTGTTACTGGCAAAAGCTAATGTAAGAGGGGTATTTCTTGAACCTGGAGATATACATGCGTACTTAACTCCCAGATTAGCAAGTTCTTCAGCAAATGTTTCTGTCCAGAGGATATTCCGGTTAACGCTAATTTTCATTCTTAAATAAAGACAAAATAGGTTTAAACTTCAATTCGGTCTCTTTATATTCCTCCAGCGGATCAGAACCTTCAACAATACCTGCACCTGCAAAGGCGTATACTTTTTTACCTTTAATGAGCGCGGATCTTAATGCTACTGTAAATTCACCTTCACCATCATAGTTAAACCAACCCATAATGCCGGAATAAAGTCCCCTGGGATAATCCTCAAGTTTTTTGATTGTATTAAGTGCTTCATTCTGCGGTATTCCGCATACTGCAGGACTAGGATGTAAGGCCTCAAGTATAGAAAAAATCTTTTGAATCGAATCCAGGCGGGTCCGGATCGGCGTCCACAAATGCTGAATATTATTCAATTTCTTTATTTCAGGAATTGAATTAAACTTCACTTCATCTGAAAATCGCAATAAAGTTTCAGAGATGTATTTGGTTACAATCTCATGCTCTTTTAGATTTTTTGGGCTTTTCAATAATTCTTTTTCAATCTGAGTATCCTCGTTTTCATCTGCTCCCCGGGGAGCAGACCCGGCAAGTGCATCTGTTTCAATCCAGTGAGGATAAATTTTACATAACTTTTCAGGTGATGCTCCGAAGAATAATGATCTGACAGAATTAAACGCAAAAAGATAACAGTCAGGATATTCCTTCTTTAATTGATGAAGAATGAATGATATACTTGCTTCTTCCTCAAGGTTAAGTTCTAATTGTCTTGAGAGAACTATTTTAATAAAATCGTCAGATTCAATCTTCGCAAGTGCTCTTTTAACGTTCTCTATCCACTTTTTCTTTTCTTTTGGAGTATTGCCCTGAACTCCGCTCATCCTTGGTGCAGCGCCATTCCGGGGATCATTCCTTTGAAGAACCCAATTTAACCTTCTGGTATAATCTTCCTCCAGCTTTTGAACAGAGCTATCACTTGAGACCATAAGGTTATATATTAGAAAGGTTTTCTCATTATTGGACAAAAATAATATTTTGGGAACAAACCAATATGCGTCTTCATAATTTTCCCAAAGATCAGAATCTCCTTCAGGAGCGAATTTCATACCTCCAATGAAAAGTGGAACTTCTTCCAGATCAAATTCTTTCCAGTTGCATGTGAAATTATCCTGATGTTCCCTGATCTTTTTCTGCACATTCATGAATCGTGCTTTGCCGCTCTCATTTATGCTTAATAATTCACCTAATCCATAAAACGCAGTCTTTCGTGAAGGAATTTCCCAGTAGAAGGTTTTTTCGTAAATCTTAACAGAGGAACAATATCCTTCTATTATGTCAAAATTTTCGATTGGGAATGCAAAACTGACTAGGAGTTGAGAGGATTTACAATTATCTAAAACTTGTAATATATAATTCCTGAATTTATCTATTGAAATATTAACCAATTTAACTTTTATTTATTATTAGTATTAGAGAATTTTAAGATAATTTAATTGATTTAAGTTTAAATATACTTTATTATATATATAAAACTAATTAATAAAATAATTAAAACTTGCAGAAAATATCAATCGCTAATAAAGAATATAATTATAAAATACGGTATAGTAAAAGAGCAAAATACTTAAAATTACAGGTAAATGAACATGGATTAGAACTGATTTTACCATATGGTATTTCAGTTGCCGAAGGGGAGAAGTTCCTCATAAAAAATAGAGGGTGGATAGATAAACATCTTGAACGGTATAACGGATCTTCATGTGATTATTTCTATCTTGGACGTCAGCTCAGAATCGATTTAAAAACGGATACATCTGCAAAGTTTATCAGGATTGAAATGATCAGTTCTGAGCATATAATTATTACCGGGGTAGGGCCTCCTTTATCCATAAACAGAATTTATGACCACTGGATGAGGAATCAGGCAAAATTAATTATTCCAGAGAGAGTAAAACATCTTGCAGAGAAGTATGGTTTTGTTACAGGAAAGATCAGCATCAGGACTCAGAAAACAAGATGGGGGAGTTGTGCCCGGAATGGTAATCTTTCATTCAATTCGAAGTTAATGATGTTTGATCCGTCCATTATTGATTATGTGATTATTCATGAACTTTGTCATTTGAGAGAGATGAATCATTCTCAAAAATTCTGGGACGAGGTTGCAGCTATAATTCCGGAATACAAAAAAATTAAAAGTAAATTAAAGAAAAATTTTATTAAGTAAGGTAAGGTTTACTATGATCGACGAGAAAACAAAACAAGCTTTAAGTCTATGGGATAAATTTTTTACAACGTATGAGACGTTAAGAAAAGCGCAGATCAAAACAGTATTCGAACATAAATTAACGGGGCCCCAGTTTAATGTACTTGAAGTACTTTATACAACCGGTTCTATGCCGTTAAAGAAAATTGGTGAGAGATTATTTGTAAGCGGTGCGAACATAACTTGCGTTGTAGATAATTTAGAAAAAGAGGACTTAGTAAAAAGAGTGCCCTCCCTCGAGGATAGGAGAATCATAATAGCCGAGCTTACACCAAAGGGCAAGGATAAAATGGAAAAATTATATCCTCTTCATGCAAGGAATATTTCAGAGATTACAGCCGGGTTAAGTAAAGAAGAGCAGAAGCAGCTTGAGTCTCTGCTTGGTAAGCTGGATAAAAAAATCGAAATATAATAACAATCAGCTCTTTCTAAATACCAGGATAATCCATTCATCCATTTGCTGCTTTTCGATCAGTTCTGTTCCGTAGGATGTATATAATTCCCTGATGTCCTCCTCATCCTGAATTAAGAGTCCTGACAATATCAAAATACTGCCGGAATGAAGGAACTCAACAAGCTCCTTTCCTAATTCCATCAGAACAATTTTATGAATGTTAGCCAGTACAAGATCATATTTTTTCTTATCAAGCTGACTAAGTTCGGCGAACCGGAACTCTGTTTTTGATGATACGTAGTTAAGATCTGCATTTTCACTTGCATTGACTACTGACCATTCATCATTGTCGAATCCCAGGGCAAACTCAGCACCCATCAAAACTGATGCAATTGCAAGAACTCCAGTACCAGTTCCGGCATCAAGAACCTGCATACCGGGTTTTACATACCTCTCCAATGCAGAGAGTATTAATCTTGTTGTAGAATGATGGCCTGTACCGAATGACATTTTAGGATCAATTGTTATAACCATTTCGTCTTGTTTAGCAGAATATTCTCTGAAGGTTGGTTTTATAACAATATTATCTGTAACGTGAATAACCTCAATTGATTTTTCCCATTCTTCATTCCAGTTTCGATCTTCAAAGCTATTACCTTCTACAGAATATTTTGTTATTACGTTCTGCCGTACGAGTTCTTTAAGTATATTCTCAATGTGATCCTGCTGGTTTTCATTGCCGGATGTGAAATATGCCTTTACTGAATTATCTTCCTCTTTTAATCCGGAGATATTCAGCTGCCATAATAATCCAGTTAAGATTTCCGGTAGAAAAGGCTCAGATTTTATGATGTACTCGTTGTAATATTTCATACTGAGGGTTTATTGAATTGAAGTGAATAAATAAGATGAGTTAATACTTCACCCACCTGCTCAAGTGTTTCTTTACTGATATTTTCCATAGTATCGTTTTGTGTATGCCAGTAATTGCGCCGCTCATTTGCTGAATCAGCACCGATAAGATCACTATCCACTATGTTGATAGTTTTCAAACCTGCCATATTCAGAGCAATGTGATCATCATAAATATCAGAGGATTCAATCTTTCTGAAAGCTGTTGCATTAAGCGATGATGCAACATTCCAGATCATCTCAACAACATCACCTGCGTATTTTAAAGAAGCACCTTCCATTCTGAATTCCGCTTCCTTATCTCCAACAAGATCGAGCAGAATACCAAAGTGGGGCTGATAATCAGCAGGTTTATTGGCCGAAAAATATTTGGCACCAAGAAGATAGTTGTTCATATCACCTTCCTTGCCATAATCCTCACCATCGAATAGTATAAGATCCACACCATAATTAACGGGATTATTCTTCAGCAGTCTTGCCAATTCAAGTATAACACCTACACCGCTGCCTCCATCATTTGCTCCTAAAATTGGGAGCTCTCTATTGGATTCATTTTTATCCTGCTCAGCTCTGGGCCTGGTATCCCAATGAGCACAAATGAAAATACGATTAGTTGAATTAGGATTAAACTGCGCTACTATGTTAGTCAGCTTCAGCTGTTCATTATAACCCGGATAACTAAACTCCTGCAGATAGACTATATCAGCATATCTCTTCAGTTCGTTATTCAAGTAATTCAGAGTCTGCTGATGACCCGGAGATCCCGGATTCCTGGGTCCAAACGAAAGCTGCTTTTCTATTTGGTTATAAGCATTAGTTGCATCAAAGTCAGGTTTAGTCTGAATAGTTGTTAGATGATAAACCTCAGCTATTTTGCCGGGTTGCTCACCGTTGCAGGAGTAAAATATAATTGCCATTGTGACCAGGAATAATAATTGTTTCATGTGCTTTAAATATATATTAGAAATAAGGTCTGAGTCTGTAAGCTACTCCAAGTTCTTTTTCCACAAACTGTTTAGCCTTTTCAGTATCTATTTCATCGAAGCCCACAACTGTCATGGTTACTTCAGAAAATTGTTTTGCTTTACGTGCAAAATCTAACATTTCATTAAACAATGCAGGATCAACCCGCATAATCTGACCATATTGTTCTGCATCATAAGAATTAAGACTTATAGATATACTATCAATCAAGCCTTTGAGTTCGGGAGTTATGTCGCGTTTATTAATTACATTTCCATGTCCATCAGTATTCATTCTTGTTTTTCCGCCATTCTCTTTTACATACCTGGCGATTTCTTTAACAATTTCCCATCTGATGGTTGGTTCACCATATCCGCAAAATACAATTTCATTATATTGTTTGGGATCACCTATTTCATTTATATAAATATCTGCAGCAGGTTCTTCTGATTTTGACATTTTCAGATTATAGCCTTTAATCATTGCTTCGCCTTTTCTGTCGCAGAAAACGCAATCAGCGTTACACCTGTTTGTGATATTTATATAAAGAGAATCGTAAAGTTTATATGTATAACTGGTTTTTGGTTTAGCACCTATTCCAAATAATTTAAATGCATTAAGTGAAGTTGCCTTTGCAACCATTTCTGTTGAAATATTCTGGACTTCCGCAATCTTTGAAGCCACTAAATTTATATAGGATGGTTCATTCCTCTTTCCTCTGTGAGGCACAGGAGTCATGAAAGGCGAATCTGTCTCAAGCAGAAGATTGTCAATCTGTATCTGCTTTAAAATATTTCTTAAGTTATCTGCTTTGGGAAATGTAATGTTTCCGGTGAAAGATAAATAATGATGCATCCCGATAAGTTCTTTGGCATCCGATAAATTACCTGCAAAACAGTGGAACTGTGCCCGAAGTCCTGTCCCCTGGTAAGATCTGATGATCTCCATAACATCATCATCAGCTTCACGGTTATGTATGATAACCGGAAGTTCAAGCTCAACTGCAAGATCAAGCTGTTTTCTGAATGCTTTTATTTGGATTTCTTTAGGAGAAAAATCATAGTAATAATCCAGACCTATTTCACCTATTGCTATTACTTTTTTGTGTGAGGCGATTTCTCTGATATTATCAATAAGTGAATCGTTCCACTCTTTAGTGTCGTGAGGATGAATACCCGCAGCGGCATAAATGAAATCATATTTTTCTGCTAATGCCGCTGCCTGCACAGAACTGGCAAGATCGGTTCCGGGAATAATTATATAATCTACTCCGGAAGCCCTGGCATTATTCAGAACTTCATCCAGATCACCATTATAATTTGGAAAGAACAAATGAGCGTGTGAATCTATATACATCTAAGCCTGTTTTTTTGAGCATAAACTTAAGAAAAGTAACAATCATTAGAAAACCAATTCTAAACCCAGAGAGATATTCCGGATAGGAGAGAGATTTCCGATTACTTCTATGTAATTATAATTAAGAATATTTTTCGCGTTTAATGTAATGTTAAGCGGTAAGCCTGCTTTTAATAAATTATATCCGGCAGAAATATCAGCGACATAAACAGGAACACGTTTATCACCGTCGGGTACAAGTCCTAATTCAACAAGCTCAGTATCAAGTTCATCAATCCGGCTCCAGAATCTGAAATCTAAGCCAACACTTAAACCACCGGTCCTGTAATCTGCTCCGGCTGTAACAAGATTACGCGGTCTGTACTTAAGTGATTTGTTATTATTAACATCTCTTGCCCAAAGATAAAGATAATTTAGCCTGATATTAAAGGGAGCAAATGCATTATAAGTGACACTGATTTCGGTTCCCTGGATTCTTGCATGTGTTACATTTCTGAAACTAACCTGGCCTGTTTCCGGTATTACGGCCGGATCAATCATATCATAATATTCATTGTGAAACAGTGCCAGATCTGTAATAAATAATTCTTTATAATTATAGGTCATTCCCAGTTCGTATGAATAATTGGATTCAGGTTTTATATCCGGATTGGGGACGATAGTAATGCCGCTTACGCCTGTGCGCGTGAATGCCTCAGCCAATGTGGGTGCTCTGAATGCTTTACCTGCTGAAGAACGGATTATCAGATCATCAGATAAATGATAATTTAATCCTAACTTCGGAGACACTGATCCCGTTCCTTCTAAAGTATCCAGTTTACTGTAATCAAATCTTAAACCGGCAGAGATGAGCAGCGGGGAAAATAATCTGTAATCTGCCTGAACGTAAGGACCAACCCCAAATGACTCCGGATCTCCAAAAAGATCAGAACTTACTTTACCATAGGTTCCTTCAATACCCGCAATTAGAAGCATATTGTCCATCGATGACACTGTTGCCTGCAGTTCCTCTCTGAAGAGATTTACTGTGGAACTGTTCTCGCTGGAAGTTTCATCTCTCCAGTATGTATTATAATAACTTGATTTGAACTGCAGCAAAAAGCTGCTGCTGAGTGCGTTATTATATATCAGTCCACTGAATATTCTTGCTGACCTCACTTTCTGTCCTATATCAGCATCTGGCGGCTGAAGCGCGTGCCGCGAGTCTTTCCAGTAAACAAAATTGCCGCGGTCCATATTCAGCGAATTAAGAAATAAATTTATTGATGATGTAGAACTGAAGTTATAAGCCGTATTAATATTTCCAATAAATCTCTTATAGAAATCATTCATCCTGTAACCGTTATTTTCAAGTCTGGTACCTGAAAGGCTGAACCGAAGTTTGCCAATTCTGTTGGAATGACTTAATGTTAAGCCATTGAAAGATCTATATTGGCCTGACCAATCCCATTCTTCATATGCCGGTTTATCGTATACTCCATAATAAGTTTTTACATAGGTTTGAGGATCGCCTGTCATTTCTTTTGTGATTACATTTATTACTCCGCCAATAGCAGTTGAGCCATACAATGAACTTGACGCGCCTTTAATAATCTCCACACGTTCAATTGCGTTTACCGGAACAATCTCCCATATAATTTCACCTGTGTCTCCCGTATATAGTGGAATGCCATTATATGCCACCAAAACTCTTGTTCCGGCACCTCTGCTGTAACCGCTTGATCCCCGGATGCTCACCTGGTCCAGGTTAACTGAAACACCCGGAGCATAGCGCAGAGCATTATCCAGACTAAGAAAATTCTTCTCTGTAATAAATTCAGAACTCATAATAGCAGCACTTACAGGCAGATCCTCAAGACGCTGTTCATGTTTACCTGCGGTTACTACTACCTGATCTGACTGAATAATTGTTTCTTCAAGAACAATGTTTAATCTTCTTTCGGTGGGAATAGTAATTTTTACTTTCTCCTTTTTAAAACCAATCATTGAGATCTCTACTTCGTAGGTCCCGGGTTGTTCCAAAGGAATTGAGAATAAGCCCTCTTCATTGGAAGCTGTTCCGGTGTTAGTGTTAAAAATGATTATATTAGCTCCCGAAAGTGGATTGTTGCTTTTATCAGTAACTCTGCCTTCAATAATATAATTTTGTGCAGAGAGATTTGATACCGCTGCTAAAATTAAAAAGATTATAAAAATTCCAGATCTCATAATTGTCTTAAATGTTTACTGCTTACTGTTTACTGCTTACTCTTTACTATTAACTGTTTACTGCTCTAACCTCCGGGAGGCTGAGGCGGCGGATTGTCAAAATCACAAGTTATGTTTATATCTTTAATAAATTCGTTTTCATTTAGTACTATGCTTCCGGGTTTTGTACTGTCCCCGTTCATATAATAAATTCCGGCGACCCGCCAATCCTTTCTTAAAAATGAAATGCTGTCAGTTGCCGATTGAGCAACTACTATATATTTATATTGTCCTGCTTTTATAGGCACGAGCGGGTTTACCTGTGAAGAATAGATTATCTGCTTTGTATTTCGTGGAATTGAATCGCTTATAAATCCTATCTGTAAAAAGAAATCACCTGCATTTTGTATTTCATTCCTGAATGCGGCTATATAAGTTCTTTTAACAGAATCAGGCCACTCACCTTTGAAGTAAACAGTTCCGCCGAAACCTGTTTGATTTACAGTTTCTTCAGGACCCGGTGATAATCCCTCACCGCAGCCAGTTAAAAAGAGAAGTACAAATAATAATAGAAAATACTTTATATTCACAATGCTATCTTTTTCTTTAGAAGATAACATTTTTTGAATGAACCTGCCATATAAGTTTTTCCCTCTCAAAGTTCAGGAGAGGGAACTTAAAACTGAGGATATCAGATGAGGTTAAACAAGTGCATCAGCCTGCCTAAACGGCTGCCGTCGAGATATGTAATCTTATGTGAATGATAATTGAACAGACTAAGTGACCATTGTGAAATTCTGCCGGGAGTAATAAAAAATGCTTTAGATATATTTTTATACTTCAGATATTCATCGTAAAAAAACTTTATTGAATTCTGATCTATATCTTCATTCATATTTATAAATGTTAAAACATTATCCTCTTTCTTGCCAATCATTCGTGATGAAAGAGAAAGTAATATACCATCAGATACATGGTGCAGGGCTTTCTGTTTGCCATATCCTATTCTGCTGATAAATCTCTGTACCATTGTAACCATTTCATCCAAACTATAGCTTTGCATTTTCTTTTGTAAATCGATATTCAGAAGTGGTTTTGGAATATCTTCTTCCGTTCTTATATCATATAACCGAAGCCATTCTTCATCAGTAATAATATCACTGAAAACAGAAGGATTGAGTGATTCAAAAATGAGTTTATCTGTCAGTTCTCTTTGAGATAACTTCTGATAGATATCCTCTTCGATAGTATTTTCAGTACAATATTGAATGACGATAACAGAATTGGAGTTTATTAACCTGTCCTCTAACTGCCATTGCGACACCGGGTTCCACCAATGATCGAAATGAATAAGAGTTGATATGGTTCCTGTATTCAAATGTGAGTTAATGGCCTTAACGTCAGCAATTAACACCTTTATCTTATCATTCGTTCTGAACTCCTGCAATGATCTTTCATTTTCTGAAGATCCTGTCCTGTAAGCAGTGAAGTTTATTCCGGCAGAATGCAGAACCTGTTCAATCCTCTGAAGACCATATTTTTCATATTGAGAAAGAACAATTACCTTCCCGTGGCTGGATCGTATATCGTTCAGAAGAGCATCAGTTTTCCTGCTAGAAAATTCATCTGAGGCAAAATTGCAGGTTTGCAGAAGTTGATGCAGCAGTGTAAATAAATGGGGTTTAATAATATATATTTCACCCCGATCAATTGAAGCATAAATTTTTAACTGTCCCTGAACAAGCTGCGATTTGTATTCCAGTGTTTGCTTTTTATCAAGCTCTAACCATCTGTACTCATATTTTTTTACCGGCAGTTCCTCATTCACCTGTGATCTGTCTAAAGAGGCTGTGTTATAACTGAAGGGAACATCAGTATTTTGATTAGTTATTATTGCACATACTCTGGGGCATTCAGATGATCTGATCAATTCAGCTGCACTATGAAACTCGTCGGAATATTTATCTAGAATAATAAAATCGAATTTCTTCAGCTTCAGGTTATTCAGAGACTCATAACTGGTAAAGCTAATTGACTTAGGCCTGGCTGTATTATTTGTGACATAACTTTCATAAGGTATTTCAGGTGCCCACAATTTTAAAGCTGATGCCCAAGCATCCTCCTTATTCATTGAGCCGGAAATAATGTCAAAAGTATTCCTTACTATCAAAGCGGTTCTTATTTTACCCTGGCGTAATAAGAGTAATAAAGTGAAAAGAACCTGCGGTTTATAATTCAGAATAGGGTCATAACGCAAAACTGTTTTGTTGTTGTTCATCAGGAAATCTATAGCTTCCTTTTGATACTGGTACAATCCGTCAAATACTTCCTTGTTGCTGAAATATTCTATATGTCCAGGATCTAAAACCGGATTATCTTTTACCTCAATGTTTTCAGTGTTAACATTGAACTGACCTGTATCATACGAATGATTTATAAAATCAGAATTGAGTTCCTGAAAAGAAACAAGCCGTTCTTCATTATGATCCAGAGTATAGGGAATTGTGATTGTTGAGGAAGCACTGAGCTTACGAAACTTAATTCCGAAAACCTTTGAAGAAGAAATAAAAATTTTATTCTTTCCAACATAATGTATAAACGATGAATCATATACCGTAAAATAATTGTTATGATCCATTACCTGACTTATTTTTAACTGGAATGATGTGATGCTATCGGTTCTGAATTCTTCCGGTTTTAAGAGATGAACATCAATTGTTTCAGGTACTTCATAAAGAAGATTACTGGAAATACTACTCACATCAATATCGAAGGCCATTGAGCGTGAATTTATTTTATCTGCTGTTGCGAGCATGTTTTCTGTTATAGAACAATTCCCGAACTGGGATTGATCCATAAGACAAAAGCTTTTTTCTGCAGATTTAAATCTAATCAGATTAACACCAACGCGTACATTATTTTCAGGTAAGCAATATAACACTATCTGCGGTACAGCGCATTCTTTATACAGATCTTTGCCTGGTTCCGAACCTGGAGTATTAAACCTATATTCTTTTGTTAATACTTCTGCTGTTAACCTGAATCCATGTTCTATCAATTCAGGTACATTAGGGATCCTGTCCTCCAAAAAATCGAATGATGGTATTTCCGGTTCTACTGATTTATATGAAAACAGAATTTGGGGAGTCGGATCTTTCGGAACTTTATTAATAGAAACTTCTACCTGGATTTTGCTGATAAATATCCTGTAGCTTTTTTGAAGAGGAATCAGTGATGTTTTATCTTTGGTTGATTTTTTAGTAAGCCATTTGTTGAACTCTGAAGGTAAAATAGCTATAGTATTCGGAAGAAAAAATAAAAACAACTCAAGTGCCGGAAGCAATATGTTAATTTGTTCCTTCTCCCGGCCATTAATTTTTACCGGATAAAAAGTGAAATCCTCTTCTGTGGAGTTAGCTGGTATTTTAAGCCATCGGTTCCATTTCCAGTCATCCGGACGTGAGATCTTACTGAGCGATCTGGCAAGCTTTAATCTTATCGGCATTGCTTATCATTCATCCACTTTCTGAAGATGAACCTGTTCGCAGGCAACCTTCAGTCTGTCAAAAGGTTCTATTAGATTTCTAAACGATGAAATACCAGTTAACCTTTCAGCAATTTCCGGTAACTCAGAAGCAAATTTCTTTGATGTTTCAATATAAATGGAGCCGAATTCCCCGGGCAGTGCCTGCTGGTTTGAATCTTTTTTGAGGGATGACTCTTCATCTCCGGTAAATAAACGTACAGCCCTGATGCCCTGCTTGTTGTTGATTCCCAGAAAAAGAGGATCGCGGACAAGTATCAGATCGATTTCATCTTTGATTGCTGATAATAAAGGGAGTGCAATTAATTCAACCAGCATATGCTCTCTCAGAACATTACCATAGAGTGTCTTTTGAAAATTTGTAGGCTTAATTGGAGCAGTAACTCTGAACTCAAGAGGTTTTGTATCAGAATCAGTTACTAATATTGCACCCATTGTTCCGGAATTTTCATCAAAAGAGTATGTCTCTAAAAAGGCTATTCTTACCAGGTCCATCTTCTCTCCGTATTTAAAGTAATAAATAATAATTCTTTTTATTTGAGTTATATCTTCAAAAAGAGTGCCCTGTGACCTGGCTTAATAAATGAAGGGTAGTTCTTCTTCAATAAGCCGATTCGGGTAAATAAATAGGTTTTAGTGGTGAATTTTTTAGATGACAGAATGGAACAGGATGATCTTTGACCGGTAATAATTACCTGTTTAAAGGAGGAAAGCCATTGATCTCGTGGTAACTATAAGGGCTTTCCTTGCACGGTATATGCTAATTATAGGCAAAGATATCTGTAGATAAGATAGAATATAGATGATCTAATTTAGACTGCTTATACCAGTTATGTACCAGTTATCTGCCTTTATGAACGTACTCATCCAATAATTAGCTAATAAATCAGACGATTTCTCCAATTCGGTAAAATCTCTCTCCGGCTGATGATAAAAGAGATTCCATCTGATTATAGTCATCAGGGGATATTACGGCAATAAGTCCGATACCGATGTTGAATACCTCACGCATTTCCTCATCACTGATGTTTCCGGTTTCCTGTATCAGCTTAAATAAGGGTGGTAATTCCCATGAGTCCCAATTTATAGCAAGCTTGAGTCCTTCAGGAACTATCCTTTTAGTATTGCCGATAATACCACCCCCAGTAATGTGTGAGAGTCCCTTCACATTCAGGTTTGTCTTTAACAATGTTATAAGAGGAAGGTATGATCTGTGAACCTTTAGTAATTCTTCACCAACAGGCAGTTCTATACCTCCGGGCTGATCAGAAAGTTTATATGTTTCCAGGAGTACTTTTCTGGCGAGAGAATAACCATTTGTATGAAGCCCGGTGGAAGGGAAGCCGATCAGGATATCTCCTTTTTTGATTGACTTGCCGTCAATTATCTTGGTTTTATCAACTATACCTACGATTGTACCTGAAAGATCATAATCCTCCGGAGCATAAAGTCCAGGCATTTCAGCAGTTTCCCCGCCGATAAGGGCACATTCATTTTCACGGCAAGCTTTGGAAAATCCTTCAATCAGTTTCTCTGCCTTTTCAGGGTATAATTTTCCAAATGCAAGATAGTCGAGGAAGAACAATGGCTTGGCACCGCATACAGCTATATCATTTACACAATGATTAACAAGATCCTGTCCAACCGTATCATGTTTATTCATCATTACAGCTATTTTCAGCTTGGTACCAACACCATCAACGCTGGATACAAGAACGGGTTGTTTATACTCAGGAAAGTCCAGCTCATAAAAGGCACCAAAAAGGCCGATCTCTCTCAGAACATTTTTATTAAATGTAGATTTTACGTGTGATTTTATCCTCTGAACAGTATCCTCACCTGCCTGAATATCAACTCCCGCAGCCTTATAGGTGTTCTCCATTATTTATTCCTCTATATTTTCCAACAAAATTACCGATTATAATCTATTTAATCAATTTAAAGGACATATTGAATTTTTAACGTAAAATGTACGTTTTCAATAAAAAATAAGGGGTTCTCCGGCTCAGTCAAATCATCTGATATATGCGGAAAAGCATAAATTTTAATATATTTGAGGATGATATTGATTATCTTGTCGGTAGATGAATAGGTAACATAAAATGAGCTTTGAAGAATTAAACGATCGCGAAAAGACTATACTAAGGAACATAATCCATCAGTTCATTTTAACCGCTACTCCTGTGGGGTCAAGGAACATAGCTAAGAAGTTTAATCTTGGATTATCACCGGCTACTATAAGAAATATTATGGCTGATCTGGAGGAGAGCGGATTTTTAGATCATCCCCATACATCTGCAGGAAGAATTCCAACAGATAAGGGTTACCGCTTCTTTGTTAATGCGCTGATGGATCCCCCGGCCCTCAAGAATGAGGAGAAGGAGTTCATTAACCATGAGTTAAAGAGATACACAGATGAAACGGATGAACTTATAAACATCACTTCAAATATCCTCAGTGATATTACTAATCAGCTGGCTTGTGTAACTTTTCCAAAACTGGATAGCGGTGTTCTGGAGAAGCTGCAGATAGTTCAGCTTACTTCCACCCGCATACTTGTAGTGATTAGTATAAAATCAGGTATCGTTAAAACTATCACGCTGGAATTAACTGCTGATATTTCTGCTAATAACATCAGCGCTGTGGAAAGACTCTTTAATGAAAGACTTGCGGGACTGACCTTTAGCGAAATCAAGAAGAGTTTTACGGAAAGATTTCAGGATGTAAGTGATGCATATAAACCTATAGTGAGAGTTTTTATTGATTCTGCGGATAAGATTTTTACAAATCTTAAGAGCTCCGAGAAAGCCGTAATTACAGGCGCAAGTAATATTCTTAAACAGCCTGAGTTTGGAAAACAGGAACATTTTCAAAGTATAATAGAGCTCATCGAAGATAAAGATGTTATTATAAAGTTTTTAGATCAGAATACTATTGACAGTAATGTTGTTGTAAGAATAGGCAGTGAAATTGAATCTCTGCGGCTTTCTGAATACAGTGTTATAAGTAAGGAATATAAAATTGGAGATATAACAGGCAGACTTGGAATCGTTGGTCCAAGACGCATGCAGTATTCTAAGATAATTGCAATTGTTGAATATGTTGCTGAGCAGCTATCTGAATATTTAAAAAGAGGTATAAATTAAGGAGAAATAATGCGTAAGGAGAAAAAAGATTTTATGGAAAATGATAAATCAAAAGAACAGGATAACAGAATTAATATTGAACGTAAGGGCAAAGAGAAAAGTGAAGAGAAAAAAGAAGTAACTGAAGTAGCAGAAGATGCTCTGGATCAGTTAAAGGAAAATGCAGAGCGCGACGCGAAGCAGATCAGGGAATTGACTGAACAGAATGAGTCATTGAAAAATGAAGCTGCTGATCTAAGGGATAGATTATTAAGGCGGGTTGCTGAGTTTGATAATTTTAAGAGAAGAACAGAAAATGAAACTTCAAATTTATTAAAGTATTCTGCAGAAAATTTCATACTCAAAATGCTTCCGGTATATGATGATTTTGAGAGATCACTGAACCATATCAGGGAAACAGATAATATTGATTCGATCAAAAAAGGACTGCAGATGGTTCTTAGTAAATTTCAGAAGATACTTGATGAGCAGGGTGTTAAAAAGATGGAAACTATTGGGCAGCCCTTTGATGTGAACTATCATGAAGCTCTGATGCAGAGGACTGTTCAGCACGCTGATCCTCACACCGTAGTTGATGAAGTTGAATCAGGATACATTTACAAAGACAAAGTTATTCGTCATGCCAAAGTTATTGTGAGTGACGAAAACTCTTCAGCTTCAAATGACAATAAAAATACTGACCAGAAGGAAAACTAAAAAAAGATGAGTAAAAGAGATTATTACGAGGTGCTCGGAGTTGAAAAGAACTCAAACAAAGACGATATAAAGAAAGCATATAGAAAGTTGGCTATGCAGTATCATCCTGACAGAAATCCTGATGATAAAGAAGCAGAGGAGAAATTTAAAGAAGCAGCCGAAGCTTATGAAGTGCTGAGCAATGATGAGAAAAAGGCAAAGTATGACCGGTTCGGCCATAACGGATTAAGAGGAGGTCAGGAAGGTTTTAGTAATATCAATGATATATTCTCGCACTTCTCTGATATTTTTGGCGGAGGTTTTGGAGGTGGCTCTATATTTGATGATTTCTTTGGGAATACATCCCAGGGCAGATCACGTAAGAGAGGAACCGGTGTTCCAGGCTCAGATCTTAAAGTAACTTTAAAATTAACGCTCGAGGAAATATCTGCCGGAATAACCAAAAAGATAAAAATAAAGAAGCATCTGAAATGTGATGTTTGTAACGGAACCGGCGCCAACGGCGGAACCTCAGTTAAAACTTGTCCGGTTTGCAGCGGAAGCGGTGAAGTGCGCTCGGTTTCACGATCTGTATTCGGTCAATTTGTTAATATTCAGACATGCTCCAATTGTGATGGTGAAGGCAGCGTTGTAGACGATCCATGCCGGAACTGTTCAGGTGATGGAAGAGTATACGGGGAATCAACAATTAAAATAAATGTTCCGGCAGGGGTAAGCAGCGGCAGCTATATGACAATCAGGGGAGAAGGCAACGCCGGAAAAAGGAATGGTCATGCCGGTAATATTATAGTGATATTTGAAGAACTGCAGCATGAATATTTTGTAAGGGATGGAGATAATATTGTTTATGAGCTCTTTTTAAGCTATCCTGAAGCAGTTTTAGGCACGGAAGTTGAAATTCCAACTCTGAATGGAAAGGCAAAACTAAAAATAGAACCCGGTACTCAACCCGGTAAGTTCTTAAAGATGCGTGAGAAGGGAATTCAACACCTGAACAGGCACGGGGCCGGAGATCAGCTGGTGAAAATAAATATTCATGTGCCAGGTAAGGTAAGCTCGAAAGAAAAAGAACTCTTAAAAGAGTTAATGGAACTTCCAAATATAAAAGTACCCGGATGAAATAGTTAAAATGTTTTTTGGGATTTGGCTTTTTCTTTTTATTTTTGTCAATCAGAGATAGTGAATCAATCAGCTTATTAACTAAATAGGCACAGTCTTGAAACTGAAGGATCTAACTGAGCTCCTGGGATTTACCAGAACTGAAATATCAGTGCTCTTCTTTCTAATAATTATCTTCTTCGGTGGTTTCCTGATCAGATTGCTTAACGCAGATAAGCTTGAGTTTAGCAATTATGATTATTCCCTGAGCGATAGTCTGTTTCTTTCTTCACCAGACGAAAACGATCAATCAATGTATTCTGATAATAACATTGATAATCAAAAAAAAGAATTGGAAGTTAATACCGCTGTTTATAAAAAAAATAAAAGCTCTTTACCTTCTGAAAAAAGTATAGATCTGAATACCGCGACTTTAGCTGAGTTAATGGAATTACCCGGAATCGGGCAGATAACAGCAGAAAAAATTATCTCTCTGCGAAATGAAAAGGGTGGGTTTGAGACTATCGATGAAATCAAGGAAGTTAAAGGTATTGAGAATAAAAAATTTGAGAGAATAAAAAAGTATATATTTATCGAAAACTAAATTTCTTTAAGCTCCCGGAGGAAAAAAATGGCCATTAAATCTGAACCGTGGTATATCCACCTGATTCTTTATGTTGTTATTGCCGTACTGGTATTTATACTGGTGCAGGTCGCGATTATTCAGCCAGCAGAAATCGTTGAAAAAGAAGAGTTCTATCAGAAAGAATCCAGATTGAGAATGAAAAACATTAAAGAAGCAGAAATACTCTGGAACAGGAAGTATAACCGGTTCACAAATGATCTCGACAGCCTTATTTCTTTTATAAAAAATGATCCTTCTGTTGTTAAGGTTATTACAGGGGTTGATTCTTTAACCAATAAAAAAACCAATCCTTTTGAAGCGCTCATCTCTACAAATCCTGTTGAGGATACATTGAGATATTTTACTCAGGTAATGCCTGATTCTCTTAAGAAAAGTCCCAAGTCTTTCAGGGAATATATTCTTCAGATCGATACAAGTGTTCAGGCAGATACAGTAATTAATCAGAGCGGTAAAATATTAAGAGTTGATACAACCAGAAAAATCGGAACAAGGTATTATCTCGAAGATCCTGATGGATATGGTACAATAGGCGATCTTTATCAGGATGCTCTGAAGAATACAGCTTCCTGGGAATAACAGGTTTGGATGAGAAGTTTTCATAATCATACTGGAATTAATCTGACTACTGCTAAAATGCAGCTGGTTGAGATTAATTTTACAGGTGATGAGTTCGTGCTTGAAAATGTGGATGAGGATTATTTTGGTGAATTCCTCAACTTCGAAGATAAAGAAACAAAGATCGTAAATTATCTTCAAAACGCGTTCAATGAAATTATAATGAGGAAGCCGTTAAAGAGTAAGTATGTATCTTTTACGCTTCCTCATGAATTTTTCTACACTGTTCAGATTCCTTTCGAACATACCCTAATTCATCAGGATCTTATAGATCATTTTCATTGGGAATTGTCAGTTCTGTATCCCGAAGTTTTGTCTGATGATCTCGCTGTTCAGTATGCAGGACTTGAGAGATTCAATGACTCATATTCAAAAGCCCTTGTTGTTGCGATACCAAAAAGGTTTCTCAAGATGCTTCATAACTTCTGTGCACAGAATTCACTTAAACTCAAGTATGTGGATAATCTGCACATCGCCTCAGATAATATAATAGCCTTCGATCATTCACTTCTTGATAACGATATTGTGCTTAGCTTATATATCAGTCCGGAATATTATTCCTTAAATGTGATACAGAATTCGCGACCTATGTATTTTAATATGACGAAATTAGATAATGCCGGCGAAGTAGTTCCTCTCCTGAAAGAAGAATTAAAAAGAAAAGAATTCGGGAATTTCAGGAATATTATAAAATCGGTTATTTCAGGAGAGAATATACCAGACTCTTTTCTGCTGCGCGCAAAGAATGAATTAAATATAAACTTTGAACGGCTGAATCCATTTGACAAACTAAAGGTGAATTCGGATTTGACTGGAAAGAAGTTCCTTGCAGAAAGGGCTTACTCTTTCTCTTCGGCAGCCGGGATCGCATTCAGAATAGTATAATGAGAATTATATCCGGTTCACTAAAAGGCAGAACCTTAAAAGTCCCCGATCCAAAATATACACGTCCCACAACAGACCGCGTAAGAGAAACTATATTCAATATACTGAATAACATTATTGATTTTGATGGGATTGATGTGCTTGATATTTATTCCGGTTCAGGATCATTCGGACTTGAAACTATCAGCAGGGGAGCAGCTTCTGTTGATTTCATCGAGAAGAATTTCCCTGTTCATAAAGTTCTTTTACAGAACATCGAAAACTGCAAAGTCTTAGATCTTTGTAAGATCTACAAGATGGAAGCGGTTGCTTTTTCCCGGAATCCGGAGCATAAGAAGTATGACCTCATATTTGCGGACCCTCCCTTTTTCAAAGATGATATTCATATAGTAGCGAAGAATATTCTTGAAAGAGAATTTCTTTCTGATGAGGGCATTTTTCTAATTGAGCGTTCGATTCAGACCAGGGAGAAGGACGAAGAGAATTTTGAGGCAGAACCATTTAAACGTATCGGCGATACACTTCTATATAAATTCGTAAGGAAATAACAACCAGCTGCTGGGAATAACCCCAGTAGAAAAATGCAGGCATATTTTTTCTTGATTAGTCTTTTGAAAGTAGTTATAATTGTAACATCAAATTAAGCTGCAGAATATGAAAAAAGTTATCTATCCCGGTACTTTCGATCCTGTTACAAATGGACACATAGATATCGTTATTCGAGCCAGAGAGCTTTTTGACGGAGTCATTGTAACTATAGCAAAGAATCCTAATAAAGCAGGTTCTCTTTTCACTGTGGACGAGAGGATTGAATTGTTGAAGGAAAGCTTAAAAGACTTTGATAATGTCTGGGTTGACTCATTTGACGGACTTACTGTTGATCACGCCAGAAGTGTTGGAGCGGTGGGTATAATCAGGGGGCTGCGTGCAATCAGTGACTTTGAATTTGAATTCCAGATGGCATTAATGAACCGTAAACTGGATGGGAATATTTCCACTATTTTTTTAATGCCTAATGAAAAATATACATATCTCAATTCCTCTCTTATTAAAAATCTCGCAAGCCTAAAAAGCGATGTTAGTGAGTTTGTCCCTCCCGCCGTTCAAAAGGCATTGATCAGGAAATTCGGTAAATAATAGATTATATATTAATAATATTAATTAAAAATCTTATATTTACTAATATAATACTTGCGGATCTGCATTTTACAAAATATATTGCAGACTCAGGTTATTTATTACTTGATCTAACAAACTATTTCAGGATAGAAGAAGGATCTTATCATGAGTTTAAGTCAAATCGCAAGATCAATCAGCGCATCTCCCACTCTCAAACTAAATGAAAAAGCAGCAATTCTAAGAGATAAAGGCGAACCTGTTATTCATTTGGGTGGAGGTGAACCTAAAAGCCGGGCTCCTATGGATGCATTAATGTCTGCCGTAGCCAATCTTAATACTGGCGAGATCAGATATACACCAGCTGATGGAATTCCATCTCTAAAAAAAGCTGTCATACGCTATACAGAGGAGTACTATAACCGGAAGGTTGCTCCGGAAAATGTGATTGTATCTGGTGGTGCCAAGCAGGCTATTATGGTGGCATTACAGGCAATATTAAATCCTCAGGAGGAGGTAATTTATCCTGCTCCTTATTGGGTGAGTTATCCGGAAATGGCAAAACTATGCGGAGCAATTGGGGTGTCTGTTTGTCCGGAAGATGGTACCTTCTATCCCAGGATCCAGGATATTGAACAAAGAGTAGGCCCTTATACTAAGGCTGTAATAATTAACAGTCCTAATAATCCAAGCGGAGTTATGTACTCAGAGGAATTTATTGCTGATATTGTTAGCTTCTGTGAAAAGAGGGATCTGTATTTAATAATGGATGATATTTATCACCGCCTGATATTTGACAATAAAAAACCGATAAATTGCTGGAAGTATGCAAAAGACCGTACTGAAAATTCTAAACTTATCATTGTTAATGGAATTTCCAAAATGTATGCAATGACGGGATTCAGGATTGGCTGGGCTGTTGCAAATAAAAAGCTCATCGAAGCAATGACAAATATTCAGGCTCATCAGACTTCCGGACCATCAGTGGTTCTGCAGCAGGCAGCAGTTGGAGCATTGAATGGAATTCAGTCGAGTGTAGAAAATCTAAGAGTAACACTGGAGAATAACAGGAATATTCTTATTGATCATCTTAAATCTTTCGAAGGTGTGAAAGTTACAAAACCCGATGGCACATTTTATTGCTTTGCAGATTTCAGTGTTTATGAGAAGAGCTCAAATAAATTATCGGAATACCTTATTAATAAAGTACAGGTGTTAACAGTACCAGGGAAGGAATTTGGTATGGAAGGATACCTGCGCCTGAGTTTCTGCGGTACCATTAAAGATATAACAGAAGGTATCGAGAGAATGAAATGGGCACTTGATCCTAATTCACCTAACGAACTATATATTGGCGACAGAAAATTAGTGAGGGACTGGGTATGAGTAAATATCTCGAATTTAAAACTCCGGCCAGCAAAGAAGCTTTGGAATTAGCTTCAGATTTCAGGCTGAAAAATCAGGGACTTAATTATCTGGACAGGGTTTACTGGAATTTGACTGAATCAGCATTATATGAAGAAGTAATCTTTAGAAATGAAGCTCATCTTGCTGCTTCGGGTCCGCTTATAGTGAATACTGGAAAACATACTGCCAGAGCAGCTGCAGATAAGTATGTTGTAAAAGAACAGACTACCGAGGATAAGATCTGGTGGGGCGTACATAACCGTCCTTATTCATCGGAAAAATTTAATCAACTTTATGTAAGACTTCAGGCCTGGGCACAAGGTGAGGAATTATTTGTGCAGGACTGTTATGCAGGAGCTGATCCTGCTTACAGATTACCAATCAGAATAATTACTGAAAAAGCCTGGCATAGTGTTTTTGCACGTAATATGTTTATTACTACTGAGGATAGAGATGAACTGAAAAAATTTGTTCCGGAATTCACTGTAATTGCTGTACCCGGATTCAAAGTTGATCCCATTGTAGACGGTACAAGATCAGAAACAGCAATAGTTATTAACTTCTCCGAAAGAATGGCAATTATTGCCAATACTCTTTATGGCGGAGAAATTAAGAAATCAGTATTTACTGTATTAAATTTTCTTTTAACCTTCAGGGATGTTCTTCCCATGCACTGTTCTGCAAACATTGGAAAAGACGGCGATGCTGCTATCTTTTTTGGTCTTAGCGGAACTGGTAAAACAACTCTTTCTGCTGATCCTAAAAGGCAGCTTATAGGAGACGATGAACATGGCTGGAGTTCAGATGGAATATTTAATTTTGAGAATGGATGTTATGCTAAAGTGATCCGCCTTTCTGCAGATGCTGAACCGCAGATTTATGCCTGTACAAAGAAATATGGTACTATACTGGAAAACGTTGTTTATGATCCTGTCTCAAGAAGAATTGACCTAAATGATGATTCCATTACTGAAAATACACGTGCTTCTTACCCGCTTGAGTTCATTCCAAATACCGTTCCTGAGAAAATGATAAATACACACCCTAAGAATATAATATTTCTTACATGTGATGCATCAGGAGTTATGCCTCCGATTGCCAAACTATCTCCTGAACAGGCACAGTATCATTTTATAAGCGGTTATACATCTAAAATAGCGGGCACGGAAATAGGATTAGGGATTGAACCTCAGATCACTTTCAGTGCATGTTTTGGCGCGCCTTTTATGGTACGGCATCCTTATGAATATGCGGAAATGTTAAAGCAGCGAATGTTAAAACATAAGGCACAATGCTGGCTAGTTAATACCGGATGGGTAGGAGGCAGATTTGGTGTTGGAAAAAGAATAAGCATCCGGCATACGAGGAATCTTCTTAACGCTGCACTCGAAGGAAAATTATGTGACGTAGAATATCGAAACGATAAACTCTTCGGCTTTGAAGTTCCGTTAAGTTGCCCTGATGTTCCTGAGGACGTGCTTGAGCCTTCAAATTCATGGGGAGATAAAAACGAGTATTGGAGAAAATATGATGCTCTTGCAGCACGATTTATTGAAAACTTCAAACTCTTTGAAAAGGACTGCTCTGCTGAAGTTATAAATGCAGGACCTAAGCGATTTTCCCGCTGATCTATTAAACCTCCGGATTTTTTACAAATCCGGAGGTTATCTCATTTTCATTTCCAGGTTCAAATACTTTATTTTTATACAGCTTATTTCAAGTTTCTGCCATAACCTAAGAAGCGGATAATAATTTTTCTTTTATTTTATACTATTATTATTTATTGTTTAAACTTGTTTTTATTTCATATGACATTTATAAAAGTTGAACAGTTTTAAATAGAATTCACAAAGTATGCTTGAACCAAAAACCTTTTACAGAAAACTTGATTTTCTCCTTAATAGGATAGGCCGTGAAAAATCCGGGAAGGATTTCCTATCCTCAATAGCAAAAGAACTCGAAAATACCTTTGGCAGCGATCTTAAAATATGCAATGGTCATATTTATGAAGAATTTGAAGAAGATTTTGTCCTTATTATTAGTAATCCAAAGAACCCAATGGCTAAGAGTATACCAGTCAACTCTCAGGTCGCACAGAACGTTATCAATAATAAAACGTATATCTATGATGATCTTACCTCAAAAGCTATTTTCGGAATAAAGAGTACTTATGAATATTCAATTCCAGTTGCTATGTACGTTTCAAATCCTGAATGCAGATGGATCTTTGTATTTGAACTTAGAAGCGGGTGGATAAGAGAGGAAGTAGAATTTTGTTTTAATGCAGTACGTGCGGCATTAAACTACAGGTTATATTCTGAAGCTTTCAAAAACGATCTGGAACAGGCTGCTTATATTCAGCAGAGTCTTCTTCCGGTTAAGTCACCTGAGATCAGCGGATATGATATTGCGGCAAAATCAATACCGGCAGAACTGGTAGGCGGTGATTTATATGATTACTTTCAATTCGATGGAGAGGGCTTTGGCGTATGTGTTGGAGATGCAAGCGGACATGGTTTACCGGCAGCATTGTTAGTCCGTGATGTTGTTACCGGACTAAGAATGGGTATGGAACGTGAAATGAAACTTGTGTATACACTTAAGAAACTCAACAACGTTATCTATCGCAGCGTTTACTCCACCCGGTTTATATCATTGTTCATAGCTGAAATTGAGCAGAACGGAAATTTGTTATATGTAAACGCAGGACATCCTTCGCCGATACTGGTGCACAAAAATCAATTAAGTGAACTTCAGTCAACCGGACTCATATTTGGTGCCTTACCTGAAATTGCACTGCATAGTTCTTATGCGAAAATGAATCCCGGAAGTATACTTGTAATCTATACAGATGGAATTATTGAACGGAAGAACAGAAAGAAAGAGGATTTTGGGAATGACAGGCTGAATAATATCATTCTTACTAATCAGGATAAATCAGCTAAAGAGATCGTAGACATTATCTTTGACCAGGCTTTTGAGTTTGGTAAAAAAGCTAAATGGATGGATGATGCTACCATTTTAGTTATCAAAAAGAATCTTTTATAATACTACACAATCAGTTAGTTATTTTATTAAACATCTTAGGAAGAACATTGATCGCAGAAAGAATAAATAAGATTGGTATCTCACCAACAATGAAGATTGCCGGAAGAGCAAAGAAAATGATTTCGGAGGGAATTGATGTTGTGGATTTCAGTGTTGGAGAACCTGATTTCGCAACTCCGGAAAATATTAAGGCAGCAGCTCGGGAAGCTTTGGATCAGAATTTTACAAAGTACACAATCAATGACGGAATGATAGAGCTCCGTAAAGCAATTGCTGATAAATTGAAGGAGGATAACAATCTTAATTATGAATACAATGAAATTATAGTTAGTAACGGCGCAAAGCAGGCAATATTTAATGCAGTGTTTTCAGTGGTAAATGAACATGATGAAGTGATCATTCCAGCCCCCTACTGGGTATCATATCCCGAGATAGTAAACCTCGCAAAGGGAAAACCGGTCATTGTACACACTAAAGAAGAAAATGGTTTTAAGATCACTGCTGATGAGCTGAAGGATGCTATTACAGTTAATACCAAAGCTTTTATTCTCTGCAATCCTTCAAATCCAACAGGTGCTGCTTATAATGAGCCGCAATTGAAAGATCTCGTTGCTGTTCTGGAAAATGAAGATATATGTATTATAGCCGATGAGATATATGAAAAACTCATCTATAATGATTTCAAATTCAGAAGCATTGCTTCATTTGGGGAAAAGATCAAAAGCAAAACTATAGTAATCAATGGATTCTCTAAAGCTTACTCCATGACCGGCTGGAGGTTAGGTTATGCAGCTGGCCCCCGCAAGTTAATTGAAGCATGCGGTAAAATACAAAGCCACTGTACTTCAAACGCTTCATCAATCTCTCAGTATGCAGCCATTCAGGCTCTTAGAGGTTCACAGCATGAAGTAAGAAGAATGCGTGATGAATTCCAGAAGAGAAGAGATTATGTTGTTTCGAAGTTGAATTCTATACCCGGAATTACTTGTCATACTCCTGAGGGTGCTTTTTATGTATTCCCGAATATATCGTACTACTTCGGGAAGGAATTCGGCGGAATTTTTATCAGGAACTCATATGGTTTTGCTCATTACCTTCTCAATGAAGCTAAAGTTGCTGTGGTACCTGGTGATCCTTTTGGAGCGGAAGGTTATGTTAGAATTTCTTACTCCACGTCAATGGAGAAAATTGAGGAAGGTATAAAAAGAATAGAGGAAGCGCTTGCAAAACTTGAGACTCCAGGCAAATCAAAATTCATTGAGTTCAACAATACTGAAACCAGAGTTAAAAAATCTATTGCTCCTGAATCCTCAATCTCTTCAGAGCTCCGGAATGCTCTTGTTGCTGAAGCAGAATCATATCTGAATGGAGATAACCATTTTGAAGGAAATGCGGCAATAGGAAATTATATAATTAAGCTTAAAACTAATGTGCCGCACCTGTATGATTTCTGGATGGAGAACTGGTATCCCGCTCAATTGAAAGAAGATTCTGAAGCAGATGGAATCATATATGCAATCGATGGTGCAAGCGGAAGAGGTTCACATACTTTCTATAATGCCGATTCAAACACAGGTATTATGTTCAATACCGACTTCTATGGCTCACTCAGATCTCTAGCTTTTGGTATCGTTAGCGACATAGCTAATAAGACGCATAATGTTTTTACTATCCGTGGTATGTCTGCAGTTTATGAAGGCAAGGGCTTTGTTATTATGGGTCCTAAAGGTACAAGGAAAACTGAAATATTTTACGGACTCCTAACTGATGATAACTTCGCATGGCATTCAAGTGATCTTCTTTTTATAAATAACCAATCATCTAAAGTCATTGCAGAAAATCCTGAGAGGAAGATATATTTACCAACCATAACTGCATCCATCATGAAGGAGCTTGGAGAGTTATTTGACCGAAGCAACTGTGAAAATGTTATTTCAAAACCAGATGAATGTGAAATGAAGAATTGCGGACTGAGTCACGATTGCCGTATGGATATTGGATACCCATTTTGTTATGAGGCTTCATCGGAATCCTATGCAATGCTGGATCCTTACTGGATAGGCGGAATGCACAGGCATGTAAAATCAATGAAGCTCAATGCAGCATTCATTATGAGAAATGAACACGGTGCTCCTCTAATTGAACAATTTGACAAATCAAGAGCTGTAGAGCTTCTGAAGAACGGAATTGCAACAAAAGATCAAAGCATTACCGGTAATCAAAAGCATATTCCTTTTTACAACAGTCATCTCATTGTTGATTCAGAAGAAAAAATAATGGCTCAGCAGAAATTCTTTTATGAACTGTTTGACAAAGTTAAGGTGTATGCCGTTAATCTAAGTGATAGTTCGATAAAAGATGTGCAGCAAGGAATTCTAGAATCGCTAAAATAAAATTGAGATAGTAAATGAAAACAACTACAGAATATTTATTGTTTAATACAAAGAAAAAACGGGAGTACATAAATATTACACGTGATGTAGAGGATGTTCTTGCAAAGAGTGGAATAAAAGAAGGTATGGTACTTGTTTCTGCGATGCATATTACCGCAGGAGTATATGTTAACGATGCTGAATCGGGTTTAATTCAGGACATTGATGAATGGCTTGAAAGACTGGCTCCGTTTAATGCTAATTACAGGCATCATCGCACCGGTGAGGATAATGGCGATGCTCATCTTAAAAGTCTGCTGGTACATCACGAAGTAATAGTACCAGTCACGAATGGCAGATTGGATTTTGGTCCCTGGCAGCAGATCTACTATGCTGAATTTGACGGACAAAGGAAAAAGCGGCTGATAATCAAAGTGATGGGTGAATAAAAAACCTCAGAAATGAATACTGAGGTTTTAAAATACTTTCATGTATTGTTAGTCTGTGCTTATATAAAGCCTAAGAGTCTTTAATATTTTATCTACCGGCATCTCTTGTCCTGTCCACAACTGGAATGCTTTTGCTCCCTGATGGACAAACATTTTAAGTCCGTCCAAACATTCCGCACCTGCTGCTTCGGCAAGCATAAGAAGTTTTGTCTTAACAGGATTATAGATAAGATCAAACACGATCTGTTCCTTTGAAAAGTGTTCATATTCAGTTATAACTGAATCATCAACATTGGGATACATACCAACGGAAGTAGTATTAACGATCAGTTTAGATGTTTTTAATACATCCCTGAGATCAGGCGGATAGAGTTCATATGAGTGCAGGTTATTAAAATGCATTTTCGCACTGAAATATTCTTTCAACGACTCTGCTTTCTGTAAATTCCGGTTGATTATATTAACCTTTCCAGGTTTAAAGTAACGTATTATTGTATAGATAACACTGCGTGAAGCTCCGCCGGAACCTATAATACTTATGGGCTTACCTGAAATATCTTCTTTATACGGAAGCAGGGTCTCATAAATTCCTGCTACATCAGTATTATAACCGTAAAGAACACCATTATCATTAACAACAGTGTTAACAGCACCTACCATAGAGGCTTCTTCTGATACATTCTTGAGATGCTGAATAATCGCTTCCTTATGGGGAAGGGTAATGTTGAATCCTTTAAATCCGAGTGCAAGCATTCCTTTTACCGCATCTTTAAGACTATTCTGCGGAACATCGAAAGGTAGAAAGATATAATTGAGCCTGTTGAGTTCAAATGCAATATTATGCATTAAAGGGGAGTAGGAATGTTTGATCGGATGACCAAGGATTCCAATTATCCCGGTATTCAGATTAAATTTGTCGTATTTATTCATAGGGCTAATCAGTTCTCTTCGAGAAGCTTCTTGAAGAGTTTGGATGATTTTATTTCCGGATACTCCCGGGCGAATTCTGTTTTTATAGTCGGATCCAGAGAAAACGCGTGCTTCAGACAATCAATAGCTTCCTGGGTTCTGCTTAGTATAAAGTTCACCTTTGCTTTTCCATAATATGAAGCCGCATCGGCAGGATTCAATTCTATACAATGATTAAAAGCTTCCATACCCTCAAGCCAGTTTCCCAGTTCAAGATATGTCTCAGCTAGTTTTGACCAAACATCGTAGTTATTAGGTTCGATCTCCAGGGCGCGTTTATAACTTGCAATCGATTCATTAAGTTGTCCAAGAGAATATTCCAGATCAGCTTTTGCATACCAGGCTTCAGCTGAATCTTTGGCAAGACTGATAACTTTATTAAAGTCCTTCAGAGCCAGCTGGAATTTACCAACTGAATCATAGCAAAAACCTCTTGACAAATAAGCATCACAATATTCATCATTTAATTTAATAGCCATGGAGTAATTCTTCAGAGCATTAGGTATATCCTCAAGCTCCTCATAGATCTGACCGATATTGAAGAATATAGCTTCATCATATTTATCAATTTCCGCTGCTCTCCTGAATGAGCTTAATGCGTCCTTCAATTTACCGGTATTTGCCTGGGCGATTCCCTTATTAAAATGAGCGCTCGAAAATTCATCTTTAATTGCTATTGCCAGTTCAAAACTGTTTATAGCACTGTTAAAGTTCTGCAATTTAATAAGAATTATACCGCGATTATACCATCCCGTTGCGCTGTATGGTTCAATCTCAAGATACCTGTCATAAGCGGCAAGAGATTTATTGTAATCTTCTATTGATTCATAGCAATAGCCTAATTCATAAAATACTTCTGAATATTCTTTATCAATGTTTGCTGCTGCGGTTAATAATTCAATTGCTTTCGGAAACTGTTCAGCCCGTTCAAAAAGAACAGCCAGATTGAAATATGCTTCTTCATTTGAAGGATCAATGCTGATAGCTTTTTCGAGAGTACTAATTGCATCATCATCAAGATCGAGATTATCTTCAGCATGGGATTTATTTATCAGCGTTTCCACATCATTAGGGTTGAGTGACAGGGAAGTATTGAAACATCTGTAAGCTTCTTCAAACTCAAACGAATCATTCAGGAAGATCCCCTTTAACTGCCAAAGCTCTGCATTATAGGGAGTAACCTCAAGGAGAGCGTTTACGAGATATAAACCGTCGCTTACATAACCGCTTTCAACACAGATCTGGATAACTTCTTCAATGGTTTCCATAAAAGAGTAGATCTGTCCGTCCGCTATTGCTTTTTTACAGTTTTCAATCTTCTCTTTTATCTCATTATCATCAAGGAAATAATCATTATCGTTTCCGAAAAATTCTTCGGAATAATCCATCAGGACTCCATTTTAATCTGAAAAAATCTATCATTAACATAATTAAAAAACAAGTTGCTTTTCAATAATCTTTTAACATTAAAGTAACAATCTTTTTTCCTTTAAGTTCCCACTATTTTAATACCGCGGTTACTTTAGATGCTGCATCCTGGAGACTTCCTGCTACTTCAAAATTAAGCCCGGATTTCTGGAGTAATTCTCCGGCTTCCTTTGCATTTGTACCCTCAAGTCTGATGACAATCGGAAGCTGTACATGGATTTCCTTAACTGCATCAATAACTCCCTGAGCAACTCTGTCGCACCGTACTATCCCGCCGAATATATTTATAAGTATTGCTTTTACATTCGGATCACTCAGAATTATCTTAAAACCATTAGCTACAGTTTCCTTTGAAGCTGTTCCTCCAACATCCAGAAAGTTGGCCGGCTGTCCACCGGCAAGTTTAATTATATCCATTGTACCCATCGCCAGTCCTGCGCCGTTCACCATACAACCAACATTGCCGTCCAGTTTTATATAATTTAAATTAAACTTTGAAGCTTCAATTTCAAGCGGCTCCTCTTCATTCAGATCACGATATTCCATTATCTCAGGATGCCGGAATAAAGCATTATCATCAAAATTTATCTTTGCATCCAGTGCAATTACATCACCTTCTTTAGTAACCACGAGAGGATTTATTTCGGCTAAAGATGCGTCTGTTGTTTCATATGCTTTATACAATGCTGTAAGAAATTTAATCGCATTCTTATGCTGGTTATCTTTTAGGCCTAATCCAAAAGCAAGTTTTCTTGCCTGATAGGCCTGGAATCCGACTTCAGGATCTATAAGTTCTTTTAAGATCTTTTCAGGAGTTTCGGCAGCTACTTTTTCAATTTCTACTCCGCCTTCGGTAGATGCCATTACAACATTCTTACTGTTCGAGCGGTCTAGCGTTATTCCGAGATATAATTCCCGGTCTATATTAATTCCTTGTTCAATCAAAATTCGTTTTACTGTTCTGCCTTCCGGACCAGTTTGGTGAGTCACCAGATTCATACCAAGCATCTGAGCTGCGAAATCTCTTACTTCATCAAGATTTCTGGCTACTTTAACACCGCCTCCTTTTCCTCTGCCGCCTGCATGGATCTGAGCTTTTACAACCCATAACTCACCCCCGATTTCTTTGGCTGCCTGAACAGCTTCATCAGCAGAAAATGCAACCTTGCCTTGTGGGACAGGTACGTTAAATTTTCTTAATATCTCCTTTGCCTGGTATTCATGTATTTTCATGTGTATTCCCTTTTAATGATTCTTTTTGCGTGTTTAGGATTGATATTACCACAGATAGTAATAAAATATGAAAATTTTCGAATTTATATGTGATGAAAAGTATATGAAAATTACAGCATTTGATCATAATAAGCAATTATCGTGCAATTCTATTTAACCATTCAGTGCTATAACTTATCCCAATGGAAAAACATTAGAAATTTTGAAAAAAATTATTTACTTTAATAAAAAATAGTATATTGAGTAGTGATCAATAATCAAAGATTAAATAGCGCTCAGGATTATTTTAACAAAGCTTATGATCTTCATGTAAAGGGGAACCTTACAGAAGCAATTGAGAATTATAAAATATCCATTGATCTGTTTCCTACTGCTGAGGCACATACGTTTCTTGGATGGGCGTATAGTATGCAGGGGAAATTAAATGACGCTATAAATGAGTGCTATACTGCAATTGATATTGATCCTGATTTCGGTAATCCGTACAACGACATCGGAAATTATCTTTTTAACCAAGGTAAATACGACGAATCTATCTATTGGTTTGAGAAGGCAATAGATGCTCCAAAGTATAGTTCAAGACACTTTCCATATTTTAACCTGGGGAAAGTGTATGAGAAAAAAGGTGAGTGGTATAAGGCTTTGGATTATTTCCGTCTCTCTCTGAAAATTAAACCCGAATATGAACCTGCTCAGCATGCTCTGATACGAATTACTACGTTATTGAATTAGTTCTGAATATCAGATCCCTGGTTTAAATATCACTGCGTTATCCTTTTGAAGAAGACAGTTAACGTTTCTTTTGCATCCAAGCTATAATAAGCTTTAGCTTACCGTAGGTAAATTCCGGCGGACATTTCTCTTTTATTGCGGATAACTGCACATTATCCAGATCCAGGGGGATGTAATCCAGCATTTGTTCAATTTCCTCAGCATCAAGTACCTCATCTATAGTAATAAGATCTTTATTAAGAGCTTGTACCAGATGGGTTTCTATCGTTCCGATCACAAATTTTCTCTCAGACGCAATCTCTTCAACTGTTTTGCCCTGACGCAGCATATAAATTGTTTGTTCTACGGTACCTAGGTTACTTAAATTATCATGATCTGTTTTTGCCTTAGAGTTATTTTCATAGTATTCCTTGACAACTGAAATTATCTTTTCAGCATAACGCGCAGTTTTCACTTTCCTGAAACCTTTTATTCTGCTTAATTCCTCATTATTTATTGGTAAACTGGTACAGATATTTACGATGGCCTTGTTGCTTAATATTGTAGTTTCAGAAAAAGGAGAACTCTTCGAAATTTCTTTCCGGAGTTCAATTAATTTCAGGCATAATTCGGGATGAGGAGTTTCTTCAGGAATTATTGCTGCTGCTTTCAGATTGGAATATGAGCTTCTGATTTGTTTGAGACGGTTGGGTGTGAATGCTTTTAATTTTAGTAAATAGTCATCAAGTAAAAATCCGTTCCTGCAGTAATTGATTTTATAAATTATTTCTCCGGATATTGAATTTATGTCTTCTAGATAGCTGTCAATTTTGCGTGAAAGCTTTTTTGTATCAGCAGATAAGGGATGATTGTAAAACTCATTCTGCCATTGAAGTAACTCACCAGAAAAATAACTTGCTCCGTCCTTTAACCTTTTCTGCAAAATATGATTCTCTTCTATTACTGAGTTTTCCCTGAACAATTTACTTATCAGCTGCCTGAATTTATCAGCCACTTCAGAAAGTGCTTTTTGTTTCTGAAGTAATTCCTGCACCCACTGTAATGATTCGGATGGAATCTTAATTTCTTTCTCTGCTATTTCCGAAACCCGGATATTATCGGAAAGGAATTCCTGAAGATCCCTTATGGCATGATACCATTTATTCCAGGTGAAAATATCCAGCAGGTTTTGCAGAATATATCTTTCACGTGAACTATTAAACTTCTCAGCCAGATCCGGCTCGCCGTAAGCATATTGCCATTTTTTCAGATCTTTGTGTGCACCAAGATAATTCTTATATACAGGACTCCTTAGAACCAATCCTTCCAAAGATGTACAGCGGCTTAACGCTACATATACTTGTCCCATCGCAAAAGCTTTCTCGGAATCAATTATAACTTTATCGAATGTAAGTCCCTGACTTTTATGAATTGTATTTGCCCATGCAAGTCTAAGCGGATATTGTATAAAGGTTCCAAGAATTTCTTCTTTAATTTCCCTTGTATCCGGATCTGCTTTGTAGCGGATGTTGTGCCATTCGGTTTTGTTTACTTCTATTTCAAATGGGTCATCTTTACATTGAACTTTTATTTTGTGTGAGTTAAGTTCAGTTACAATTCCTAACTTGCCGTTAAAGTACTGCTTTCCTTCAGTATCATTTTTAAGGAACATTACCTGGGAGCCGCACTTGAGAGTAAGCTCTTTTTCAGCGGGATAATTATTTTCAGGAAATTCTCCTTTTACCTCTGCAATGAATGTATATGGATTTGAAGAAAGGTTATTCAATTTAACTTTGTTAATTGCATCGGACTGATAATTATGTGTGGTTAAGGTAATATAACCTTCCTGTTCGTCCGGGTCGAATTCCCGGTTAAGCCTTGAGTTGAGCAGCAGGAAGTCTTCATCACTTATATTATTATTTCTGATTCCATTCAGTATATCAATAAAGGTATCATCTTTCTGCCTGAATATTTCTTTAAGTTCGATAAGTACCGGTTGATTTCCTCTTAACACCAGACCGTCAAAGAAGAATATTGTATTATAATACTCCTGAAGTATTTCCCAGTCATCATTTTTTATCACCGGAGGCAGCTGATGCAGATCGCCTATAAAAAGAATCTGAACACCGCCAAAAGGTACCTGATAATTCTTCTTGATATTACGAAGGATCAGATCAATAGCATCAATAATATAACACGTTACCATACTCACTTCATCGATTACTAGCAATTCTAAATTCTTCAGCATGAATAATTTTTCTCTGCTGTAATGAATCTGAGAAAGGAGAGGATGTTTTCTGATGCTCTCACCGCCGGATAATGAAAGATCATAAGGCAGAATTATTCCGAACGGAAGCTGGAACAGTGAGTGTAAGGTAACACCCCGTGCATTTATTGCGGCCACACCTGTTGGAGCAGCTACGACAATATTCTTTACTGAATTATCACGCAGAAATTTAAGAAAGGTTGTTTTTCCTGTCCCGGCTTTTCCTGTAAGAAAAATATTTTCATTTGTTTCAGTTACAAACCGGTAAGCGAGGTTAAATTCTTCTGTGCGTTTGATATTCATAGAACATTTAGAATTATTTTCGGTTTTAATATTTGTGCTTTATCCGTTGCAGACAGATATTCCCCATGAAAATATGGTAAGAAGTTATGAGCTAAATAAATATGAGTAAATATCCCCTTAAATACTTCTGTTGGAATTGTATCTAAAATTAAATTATTCCGATTCCAAATGCTAATCCAAATAACAACAGCATTACTGTTATCACAATTCTTACTGATTTGAAAGTAACCTTATCGAACAGGTACTTTCCAAAGTATGATCCTATAAAAGCAAAGATGCAGCCAGATATCAGCATTCCAAGTAATCCACTATGCTGCATTAAGCTGATCTCTCCCGAAAACATTGAACCATAAACAAGTAATCTTACCGCGTCGACAGCAAAACCGCACACAACCATAGTACCAATCAAAGCTTCCTTACCTAATCCGGATCTCATCAGAAAAGCAGTTCTAAGCGCTCCCTGATGCCCTGAGAGGCCACCGAAGAAACCTGATAATAATCCGCCAAGGGGTATATAGTTTTTGGTAATGACAAGGTTTGATAATGGCAGGATCTCAACAATCGCGAAGATGATCATAAGTATTCCTATTATAAGTTTAACAGGATATATACTAAGCTGTTTTTCATAAATCGAATAGGAATAAACCGGCTGTAATTCTGAAAATAAACTTAAAAGCCAGGCACCGGCAAATGCAGCTATAATAGCAGGAACAATAAATCTGAGAGCTACATCCCGGTCTGCCTTTTTCCCAACCAGTACAAGCTTGAATATATTATTCGCAAAGTGAACGATTGCTGTTGCTGCTACAGCAATTTCCACGGGAAAAAAAAGTGCAAATACAGGGAGCAGCAAAGTGCCTAATCCAAATCCTGAGAAAAAAGTCAATCCTGCTACTAACAGAGAAACGAAGGATACGAGAATTATTTCAAGCATAATGATACTTATTTTCTAAGGTAATTCTTAGAAAAATAAATCTACATTTAGTAAAATCAAAATAATATCATAATAATAAAACCAGACAATGATTTGAGAGTAAATCAATGACGGGGGGTAAAACCCAATGCTGTCAACTTAAGCAACTCCCTTTAATTATCCGACCCTTTCAGGGTCGTGGCCAGTTGGGGTTTTCTTAACCCAGGGCGTTGCCCTGGGCTAATATATGTTAGGCTTACAGCCTAAAGAAATCCTAAATGGGGTAAAATCCCGAAAGTTTGGGGTGTTTACGTTTCCCAGCACCAAAAAAAGGCCAAGCAATTTTATAACAAGAGGGGGCAGGTTTCTGAAGAGCATGATGCATTTTGGACAAAATAAGTATAACATTTTGTCCAAATGGACAAAAGTTTTGGCTGATTTATAAATTTGGACATAATTGAGCCTAAATCAGGCATAGAGTGATACATATGTTTAAAGAAAAAGGACAAAAATTCATTAAAAACCCAACCTTATGCTGACCGGAAGATTAAAAATTATGACCCCCTTCAAAATTGCTTTTGAATTTGTCCATTTGTCCAAAATGTGATATTCAGTCACAATACATATAACTTTATGCTGCTATATTTAATTGGTTAGTGATAAAGTTCCAGTCTCAAACATGAGTTCTCATTCAGATAATTTTTCGAGTTATATCCGGAAGCACATTAAAACGGGATAGTAGGGGCTGCCTATTGTTATCTTATAGGTACCTTATAATCCCCTTATAGATACCCCGAGATCATGGTGTGATTAACTTTATGTTATAAGATATTTTATCTGAGAATGTTTTCTTATTGCATTGTTAATTCATGGATTAAATGAAAAGTGCCGGTCTGAATATCAGAACCGGCACTCTCTCCTTAATATTATATAAATAAAATTACGCTTTCATCCTCTTACCTTTTTCTTCGTGTATGAAGATCCAGCTAACAACTTTACCGATATCTATGCTCTCGAATTTACTCCAGTACTCTTTAGTTCTTACATGCATAGAACTTGTATCTGCAGAAGGTATGCTTTCTGCTTCTTCAATGATCATTTTTAATCTGGTCTGCCATGCTTCCATATTACTTTCACGAAGATCAACCCAGCCATCTTTTGCCCACCGATTAATTGAGCTCTCATCTATTTCCATTTCATCTTCACCGCGATACGGCGGAATCTTTATCTCGTTTCCTCTTAAAAGTGATTTGCCATCCGGGAGCAGAACCGGTATACCTATTGAGAGAACTTCACTGCGGAGCTTGTGATTGTTGTTGATAATTTCACAGCATTTCGATGAAAGAACTTCCGGTTTTTCTTTTATTATATCTTTCATTCCGGGGTGTATGGATCTCAAGAGATGTATTTCATACAGCAGTTTTGATAATCTTGGCGGACCGAGTAATTCAAAGGCCACGCTGTTAACTCCGTTTTCTTCTTCAAGACTTTTAAGTTTCTCAACTGCAGTATGCTGCATAAATCCGGCTCTGTATGTGGGTTCCATAGTAGCGTTGTCGAGCGCGTTAATAATATCATGACCTGTATTGCCGCCTTTAATTTCATAAATAACATCTGCAGCAATTTCTTCAGGAGTAACATATTCCATTTGTCCCTGCGAGGTTATTGCTTCAAATTCACCGCGTGAGAATGTGCCGTTTTCACCTGTATCGATGAATACAGATTTAAGATTCTCACCGGTTTTGGGGAATGGTTTATCATTTTTTAATTTCAGTTTCCCGTTCAGTTTTACGGCTGAGGATACAGGAATATCAAGCAGCTGGATTGGCTTGCCGCCTTTTTTTATCTCGCCGAAGTCTATTTTCTTCCACGCTATTGCTGCAGTCGGTTTAACCTCTTTCGTTATGGGTCCCTCCGGTGTTCTTCCCATAAGGAATAATAATAATGTATGAGCACCTGCCACAGAGGATTTACTGAGAAGTACACGGGAAGGTTTTTCTTCGCTGTGTGTATAAGGAATATTTAAGCCCATCCCGCCTGTACCGCTTGTTCCTATCTTTACATATATTTTTGTTTTAACTTCATTCATGGAGGCATAGAGTATCTGTACATGTCTGATGATCTGTGGAACATATAAAGTGCAGAGAAGTTTTTCAGTTTCATTTATGATGTCTTCAGCAGTAGGATTTCCGGAGATTGTTTTCTTTATTTTGCGGTAAGTTGTATAAACATCCTGATAAGCTATGCCCGTTGCAGAGTTTATGCAGTCAACAATCACATCAGGCTTGTGCTTTGATAACAATTGATAAATCGCAGAACTCTTAAGTATTTCTTCATCCATTTCTTCAAGAATATCCCTGATAAGAACATTTCTTTTTACTTTGTCTTCCAGGAGCGCATATCTATCCTCATCCTTGAAATCATTACGGACAAATATATTTCCCCACCAGGGAACAAAATAATCTTTGGGCATACCGGGGAATTCCTGATTGAGGCGGATTACTTCATCTTCCGCTTCACTTTGTTTTAATGAGGTAACAATTATCTGCTTAGGATTTTCCGGTACAATCTTACGTGTAACCGCGTTTCCTACTAAACCCCAGCCGCCAAGTACAAGAACTGTTTTGTTTTGGATATCCATAAAAATCCTTTGAAGTTTATGTTAAATTACTCTGATCAAAATTAATCTTTATTTACACAGAAGGCAAGTAAAATAAACGAAATAAAGCTTAAATCATAATATTATTAAACGAAATTCAATTATTGTTTAATATTCCACTCTGTTCCTTTCGAGGTTGACTGCAGATGGGTTATATTTAATAAGTTCTGTTTTTCTGTTGAAATCCACAATGCAACTGCAAAGTACCATATGTGTTATCGATTAATACACGTTAGGTTTTAAGATGCTTTTTAATTAAACTTTATTTAAGACCTTTAATAAATTGATAAACAACCCCATCTTTATTAAATTATAAGCTTAATTATCGTAAATATTGAAAATATCAGGTATAAAATGAAAGTCTGTGATATTATACGTAAGAATCATATCATTGCAGATCTGAAGGGGCAGACAAAGGAAGAGATCATTAATGAACTTGTTGATCTTCTTAAAAGTGATGAACGGGTAACAAACATTGAAAAATTAAGAACAGCTGTTCATGAACGTGAAAAGATAATGTCTACCGGTGTAGGCAAAGGCTTTGCAATTCCTCATGGTAAGACAGATGCAGTAAAAGAAATTGTTGCGGCATTCGGAAAGAGCAAGAGTCCAGTTGATTTTGCGGCTCTCGATGAACAGCCGGTTTTTCTGGTCTTTCTTCTTGTGGGCAAAGATAATCTTGTTGGTCCTCATATAAAACTTTTAAGCCGCATATCAAGAATGATGAATAAAGATGAATTCAGGGAAAATCTGCTGCAGGCTGATAATCCGGATGAGATCTACAGGATATTCCAGGAAGAAGAAAATAATTATTTCGAAATTAGTTAGACTTAAGAATGATCAAAGCTGTTACCGGTACAAAAGATATCCTTCCGGAAGATATCACCAGATGGAAATATCTGGAGCAGAGAGTTGAAAAAATTATGCAGAGTTTTGGTTTCCGCGAAATCCGTACTCCTGTATTTGAAGAAACCGCACTTTTCGCCAGAGGCATAGGCGAAGCAACTGATATTGTAAGCAAAGAAATGTACACCTTTAATGATAAGGGAGGTACAAGTCTTACTCTTAAACCTGAAATGACTGCTTCGGTTGTACGGGCTTACATAGAACATTCCCTTGGCGCAAAACAACCGCTCAATAAATTATATTATATTTCACCAATGTTCCGTCAGGAGCGTCCCCAGGCAGGACGCCTGCGGCAGTTCCACCAGTTCGGCGCGGAATCTTTAGGCGGTACTTCTCCTTCACTTGATGCTGAAATGATAATAATCGCGTATGACATTCTGTCTTCTTTCGATCTCAAAAACCTCACTGTAAAAATTAACTCCCTTGGTGTACCCGAATCACGCAATAATTACAAAAATATTCTTAAAGAATTTCTGCAGGATAAAGTAAATGGGTTAACTGAAGAAAGCAGAAAAAGATTTCAGACAAACATATTAAGGATTTTCGACAGCAAGGAAGAACCAGATCAGCTGATTATGAAAGATGCTCCACTTTTGATTGATAAACTTGATCAGGAAAGTAAAGATCATTTTGAACAGGTTAGAGCACTTTTAGATATTGCGGGTATTCCTTATGAGATTGATGCTAAACTTGTAAGGGGACTCGATTATTATACAAAAACTACTTTCGAAATTGTAAGCGGATCTGTGGGTTCACAAAATGCACTTTGCGGCGGCGGGCGTTACGATCTTCTTATAGAACAGCTTGGAGGAAAACCTGCTCCGGGAGTTGGTTTTGCCGCAGGTATAGAAAGGATACTTCTCGCGTGTGAAAATGAAAATACTCTCATGGTGCCTCAGGAAAAACCTGATATTTATATTATACGCATTGATAAAGAACTGAACCGTGAAGTATTTGATGTTGCTTTGAACCTTCGCAGGAAGGGTCTGGCTGTAGAATTTGATTATCTCGACAGAAGTGTAAAAGCACAAATGCGCGAAGCAAACAAAGTTAATGCAGGTTATGTGATCTTTATTGGCGGTGATGAATACAGAAATAATGAGTTTGTATTCAAAAATATGTTGAAAGGTACACAGGAAATATTCAAATTAAATGAGATCAACGAAATTCATCATAAATTGAAGGAAGAAGCAAATGCCTCTGAAAAAACCTAACGAGGTACCTAAACTTCCCAAGACAAGAAAGAAAAGCGCTGAGACAGCAAAGAAAGCCATTCCCGCCAAGAAATCTGATAAGATAGAATATATTTGTTTCCCTTTCTTCAAATTTGATGAAGTCCTGGGAAAGGAGTTTACCACTATAAGAATTCAGACAATTTCAGAATTCACAAGCTTTGCATATGAGTTATCCATCAGCGCAACTCTGGAAAAGAATGTGATAGATATTGTGATTCTTGGACTTTCTACAAAAATGAACTATCTGCCCAAAGTTGAACCAGCACGTGCAGATGCGTTATTCGACAATCTTACCGGCGACTTTACGGTTAATGTTATCAAACAGGATGGCAGTATAAACAGCGCCGTATTTCACTTTAATATTTTCAAAAAAGAAATTATACTCATCGATAAGTTCATGCCTGAGAAAAAAAATAACAGGCTGTTCTGTGATTTTGCTGTAGATGAAGCGTTGTTTTCTTTTTCAAAGGAGTAATTGTTTATGATCCCCAAACTGTTCGAGATTGGTCCATTTACAGTATATAGCTACGGGCTGATGCTCGGCATTGCTTTTATAGTTGCGAGCTATCTGCTTTCAAAAGAACTCGAACGAAGAAAAATTGAAAATAATGTTGCTACTGAAATTACTCTTTATGCAATTATATTTGGAATTATAGGCGCAAAGCTATTCAGTATACTGGAAAATTTTGATGATTTTCTTCAGGATCCTATCGGAGAGATATTTTCTCCGGGAGGATTAACTTTCTATGGCGGGTTTTTGCTTGCAATGACTGCCATTTTCTTTTATCTAAAGAAAAAGCGTATACCTTTCTTATATATGGCTGACGCTGTTGCTCCATCTCTTGCTCTTGCGTACGGAATCGGCAGAATCGGATGCCATCTTGCAGGTGACGGTGACTATGGAATACCAACGAACCTTCCCTGGGGTGTAAATTATGAGAATGGAACTGTACCTCCGTCATATGCATTTCAGGGTTCTGAAATCGCGCAAAATTATCCTAATGGAGTTGTTCCTGATTACACACCTCTTCATCCTACTCCGGTTTATGAATTTCTTGGCGCTTTCCTGATATTCTCTTTACTGTATTATTTCAATCACAAGAAAAGCTGGCCTGACGGAAAAGTGTTTATGCTTTATCTGATCTTTACTGGTGCTGCAAGATTTAGTGTTGAGTTTATCAGACTTAATCCTGACTTCCTTTTTGGCTTATCAGAAGCACAGGTGATCGCGGTTGTATTAATAATAGCCGGTCTGATTGGAATATACTTCCTTTCTAAGAATCCGGAATACAAGAAATACATTCCGCCGCCGCTTAAAATCGCTCCCAAAGCCGGTAAGTAAAAAATGAATTATATATTTGGCAGAAAGCCTGTAGTTGAAGCAATCAGATCAGGCGAAAGGGTTGATCAGATATATATACAATATGGTGTAAAAGGCCAGCCGGTATTTGACATACTGAAACTTGCGAAGGAAAGGGGGATCAGGGTAAGTGAAGTATCTGCGGAAAGATTTAATACAATGGCTCCCGGTAAAAATACTCAGGGAGTTATTGCTGTCATAAGTGAAATAAATTATTCTGATCTGGATGAAATTATTTTCAAAGCAAAGAATTCTGAATATCCTCTCATTTTAGTGCTCGATTCAATTCAGGACCCCCATAATCTCGGAGCCATTCTAAGATCAGCAGAATGTGCCGGTGCAGATGGAGTCATCCTCACAAAGCATAACAGCGCTTCTGTTAATGACACAGTTATAAAAACATCTGCAGGAGCTGCAAGTCATCTTTCAATATGTGTGGTGAATAATCTTGCCCAGGCAATGGATATCTTAAAAGAAAATGGATTCTGGATTGCGGGATCTTATCTTGATGGAGCAAAAGATTACACTGAAGCTGATTATAAATTACCTCTTGCTCTGATTGTTGGTAATGAAGAAAAAGGAATACGAAGGCTAACGGCTGAGAAGTGTGACTTTCTTATTAAGATTCCTATGAAAGGCAAGATCCAATCCCTTAATGTTTCAGTAGCCGCAGGAATTCTGCTTTTTGAAATAAACCGGCAGAGAAACCAATAAATATTTCTTGCTAATATTATTTGAACTTGCTAATTTTCATCAATCAAGGGAGAACTATATAGAGATACTGCTACCATTGTAAACTAAATAACTCTTTTCTGTATATTCCGGGGTATTCATTATTATGAAAAGCATTATCTCTGTTTTCATTATTTGCCTTGTTAACCTTCCGCTGTATTCATTCGTTGATGTCCGCTTAATTTCTTCAGATACGAAATCCGCTGTAATACAATTTATACCTTCTTATGACAGCAGCACTGTTGTTATTAACAGCGAAAAATTTTTACGTATTTCATTTTTTGACGGATATATTCCTGAACCAGTAGTTTATGGTTCACCGGCAATATTTCTGAAGAAAATAAGTGTAGGCGTTCCTTCTGAATTTGGTAATACAATTGAAGTTGTTTCAGCTGAGTATAAAGATATACCAGGAAAAATTTCTCCTGTGGCTAAAATGAAACTTCATAATGGAATGCCGGCTTATTCTTATGAGATCAATGAAAATTATGGTAAGGCACTAAATTATGATTTGATTTCATTTAGTGACTTTGGACTTTCACGAGGACTCCCGGTACAGATGATAAATATTGCTCCGGTACAAATCATTCCTGATTCCAGAATACGTCTATATACAAAAATTATAATCCGTATTAACTTCGCGGCTTTAAAATCAGAGTCAATAACTGCTGAGGATGATCTGTTGAAGGACGGTATTATAAATTATTCAACAGCCAGGAGCTGGATAAAAAGAGAAGCTCAGATAAAAAAAGAAAACCGCAGCAGTGTTTTAGCTTCAGGAAAGTGGTACAGGTTCGAAGCACCCGAAGAGGGAATATATAAAATCAACAAACAGATGCTGGCTATGATGGGAATTGATCCCGCTGTTGTTGATCCTGCCACAATTAAGATATATAATAACGGCGGTAAAGAACTTCCGGAGAATTTATTATTACCGGGACCGGAGGATCTTCAGGAAAACGCAATATTCGTTGCGGGACAAAGTGACGGTAAATTTGATGCTGAGGATTATATCCTATTTTATGGAAGAGGAATACATTTTTGGGAGAGCGATTCTGCGGGTTCCTTAAAAAGATTTTATCACTGTTATTCATCAAAGAACTATTATTGGATTACTTCCGGCGGAACCCGAGGCAAAAGAATGCAGGAGAAACCATCTGTTATTAATACACCGGAAAACATACAAACAACAACAAAGGCATATACAGCATGGGAAGAGGATAAATCCAAATTACAACCAGACGGCAGATTGTATCTTGGAGATGCATTCGGGGAAAATTCCTCACGAATATATACAACAAACCTGGATGGCATTATTCCGGAATCAACTATTAAATATAAAATCAACTTTGTAAATCATTCCGAAGGGTCTGTCTCTCTTATGGTAAGTGAAGGTAACAATCAGATAATCAAGGTGAGTATTCCGGGATTGATCAACATGGAGGATTCTTTCGGTGATAGAGGTAAAGCATACATTGGCGGAGCAGCGTTTAATGGAATACTTCCTGATGAAAAGAGTGTTCTGAAATTTAATTTAATGAGCAGCGCGACAAAATATGCAGGTTATCTCGACTGGTTTGAGATCTATTATGATAAATATCTTAAAGCATACAATGGTGAGCTGATGTTCTATGCAGATTCATCAGGACCAACGGAATATCACCTGAATGGTTTCACCTCATCATCTATAAATATCTTTGATGTTACCGATTATACTAATGTTAAAATAATTTCGGGTGGTTATTCTGCCGGTAACGATTACATCTTCAGAGCTTACGATCAGAAGGGATGTAAATATCTGACTGTAGAAAACTCCTTCAAAACTGCGGTTAATATTACGGGAATGGCTAACTCAAATCTGCATGGAAACACTGAAGGAGCAAAGTTTATCATTATTACTCCTAAGGTGTTTAAGGAGCAGGCGGAAAGGCTGAAAAGACATAAAGAAAATGATATAAAGAATAAAATTTCGACTGTTGTTATCGATGTAAATGACATATTTAACGAATTCTCATGCGGTATGACGGATGTGTGCGCTATAAGGAATTTTATTAAGTATGCATTTGAAAACTGGATTGTAAAGCCTGAGTACGTTTTGCTTTTTGGTGACGGCGATTATGATTATAAGAATATTGAAGGTGTTGGCCAGAACTTTATTATTCCCTTTGAGTCGCGCGAATCATATTCCGCATATTATTCATTCGTTACAGATGATTTTTATTCAAGGATCAGCGGAAATGATCCGGTAGCGGATATTGCTATAGGAAGATTAAATCTCATTTCCTTGCAGGATGCTGAAACCGTTGTTAATAAAATTATTAAATATGAAACTCAGAAAGATTTTGGTCTGTGGAGAAATCTTATAACTCTGGTCGCTGACGACCACTCCGGCGATGATGGTAATGACGAAGGAACTTTGCATACAGAACAGAGTGAAAGATTATCAACCACTTATTTGCCTCCGTATTTTGAACAGGCAAAAATATATCTTGCATTATATCCTACTGTTCAGACAGGTACGGGGATAAGAAAACCTGCGGTTGATAGAGCCATTATACAGGCAATAAATAACGGTACGCTCATACTGAATTTTACCGGTCACGGTAATGAGGAAGTATGGACACATGAAAGCGTCTTCCAGAAAGGAATAACTATACCGCAGCTTAATAATGATAAATATTTCTTCCTCAGTGCTGCTACCTGCAATTTTGCACGTTACGATATTCCGGGTTACGATAATCAGAGTGCAGCGGAGCTAATGATTACAAAGCCTGAAAGTGGATCAATTGGTACATTTGCCGCGGCCCGAACGGTTGAATCGGGAGCAAATTCAGAACTGAATAATGTATTCTTTAATAATCTTTTGAAGAGAGATAGCTCCAATCAGATCAGACCAATAGGTAAAAGTTATTACATAACAAAAATGACAAAATACCAGTTGAACGATATGAAGTTTCATCTCTTTGGTGATCCGACTTTAAGATTAGCTGTCCCGGAAATACAGGCAAAGATCGATTCCATCAATAATAAATCGCTCACAGAAGAAATACAGATCAAAGCTCTTTCTCCCATCAGCATCTGTGGAAGCATAAATTCCGGTACGCAGAATTTTAATGGAAAAGCATTAATATCGGTGTATGATTCTGAACGGAAAGTCCGCATTAAGGAGATGAATAATTACGAGGTTTTGATGCAGGGGGGACTCATTTACCGGGGTAGAGTTACAGTTGAAGATAGTAAGTTTACAGCAGCATTCACCGTACCGAAAGATATTTCTTATGAGAATAAAAATGGTAAGATCTCCGTTTATGTTTATAATAATGATTATGATGGATTGGGTTACACAAAAAATATTATTATCGGTGGAACTGATTCTACAAAGAATGACGGCAAGGGTCCGGAAATCAATATTGGGTTCGATAATGATATCTCACAGAACTGCTATCTTGTAAAATCAGGATTTGAATTAAATGTAAAACTAGAAGATCAGACAGGAATTAATATTACGGGGACGGGGATAGGGCACCGGCTCGAAGGTATATTAAATGATAATGAAAACTCGCCCATTGATTTTACTAATTACTTCATTGCTGATCTCAATTCGGGGGGAAAGTCAGGAGTAATAAAGTACAAATTTGACGGAATAGAGGTGGGAGATTATAGTATTCAGATAAAGGCCTGGGATGTATTTAACAATTTTTCTATGGATCGGAGAAGCTTTACGGTAGTAAATAGTGATGATATCACTATAAGGGATGTTTATAATTACCCCAATCCTTTTGCATTAAATACAACTTTTACTTTTCAGCACAACCTTACCGAACCGGTTGATGTTAAAATCAATATCTATACAGTAGCTGGTAGAAAGATCAGAGTACTTGAACAAAATAATATAGGGGATAAGTTTGTCAGAATTGATTGGGATGGGAGAGATGAAAATAGAAATGCTATTGCGAATGGAATTTATTTGTATAAAGTAGTTGTAAGTTCCTCAGACGGCAGTTATAAGCGGGAAGTTCTTGGTAAACTGGCTGTAATTAGATAGAATTCGATTATTAGCTGAAAGCTCACTCTCACAAAAGTGATATAAATCACAGATATCATCATAAAATAATAATATTGCCCGCCACTTTTGATTTATATACTACACCGGAACCATAATAATAACAGTGATGTTAATCATCTATATAATCTTGACTTTTTTTTCCAGATTAGTTAAGTTGATAAAGCAATTTTTATAAATGGAGAATTATGAGCACAGAAATTAAGACCATAGAGAATATTGCCAACTCTGAATATAAGTATGGTTTTGTTACCGATGTTGAGACTGATTCTGCTCCAAAAGGCTTAAATGAGGATACAATAAGGTTTATTTCTGCAAAAAAGGAAGAACCGGAATGGATGACTGAATGGCGTTTGAAGGCATACAGACACTGGTTAACCATGAAAGAGCCTACCTGGCAAAACGTAAAATATGATCCCATAGACTATCAGGATATCATTTATTATTCAGCTCCTAAGAATAAGAAAAAGCTGGAGAGTCTTGATGAGGTTGATCCTGAGATCCTTAAAACCTATGAAAAGCTTGGAATTCCACTAACTGAGCAGAAATTACTGGCAGGTGTAGCTGTAGACGCGGTTTTTGATAGTGTTTCTGTTGCTACTACATATAAAGAGAAATTAGCGGAACTGGGTATAATATTCTGCTCGATGTCTGAAGCAATAAGGAATTATCCGGATCTTGTAAAGAAATATTTGGGCTCAGTAGTCCCTTACACTGATAACTTTTTTGCTACACTCAATTCAGCGGTATTCTCAGACGGATCTTTTGTATATATTCCCAAAGGCGTAAGATGCCCGATGGAACTATCTACTTACTTCAGAATAAATGCTGCTGATACCGGACAGTTTGAAAGGACATTGATTGTAGCGGATACAGGTGCATACGTCAGCTATCTTGAAGGGTGTACAGCGCCTATGAGAGATACAAACCAGCTTCACGCTGCAGTAGTTGAACTGGTCGCTCTTGATGATGCACAAATAAAATATTCTACAGTCCAGAACTGGTACCCTGGTGATGCAAATGGAGTAGGGGGGATATATAATTTTGTAACTAAAAGAGGAGCTGCCAGAGGCAGGAACTCTAAAATATCCTGGACACAGGTTGAAACAGGATCAGCTATTACCTGGAAATATCCCGGCTGTATTTTACAAGGTGATAATTCTATTGGTGAGTTTTATTCTGTTGCTCTGACTAATAATTATCAGCAGGCAGATACCGGCACAAAAATGATCCACGTAGGCAAAAATACCAGGAGCACCATTGTTTCCAAAGGTATCTCTGCCGGAAAAAGTAATAATACATACAGGGGACTAGTTAAAATTGGTCCGAAAGCCGAAGGTGCAAGAAACTTCTCGCAGTGCGATTCTCTTTTATTGGGAGACAAGTGCGGAGCGCATACTTTTCCATATCTTGAAGTTGATAATCCTACTGCAACAGTGGAGCATGAGGCAACTACTTCAAAGATTGGGGAGGATCAGATTTTTTATCTTAACCAGAGAGGCATCTCAACAGAAGATGCTGTAAATCTTATCGTTAACGGCTACTGTAAAGAAGTATTTAATGAACTTCCTATGGAATTTGCCGTTGAGGCCCAGAGGCTGTTAAGTATCAGCTTAGAAGGCAGTGTCGGATAATATTTATCACATTACAATAGAAGATTATAAACTAAAGGAAATAAAATGCTGAAAATTAAAGATCTTTATGCTTCAGTTGAAGGTAAGGAAATATTGAATGGAATCAACCTTGAAGTTAAAGCTGGTGAAATTCACGCTATAATGGGTCCTAACGGATCTGGCAAGAGCACATTGGCAAACGTTCTCGCCGGAAGGGATGGGTATGAAATAACTGCCGGAGAAGTTACTTACAAGGATAAAGATTTACTGGAACTGAGTCCTGAAGACCGTGCACGCGAAGGGCTTTTTCTGGCATTCCAGTATCCGGTAGAAATTCCTGGCATCAGCAATGCTACATTCCTTAAGACAGCATTAAATGAAATTAGAAAGTATAAAGGTCAGGAAGAACTCGATGCAATGGAGTTCCTTTCACTTCTTCGCGAAAAGATGAAGATTATTGGTATCGATGAAAAGCTCATCAGCCGTCCTGTTAACCAGGGCTTCTCCGGTGGTGAAAAGAAAAGGAATGAGATATTCCAGCTTGCTATACTTGAGCCTGATCTTGCTATTCTGGATGAAACAGATTCCGGACTTGATATTGATGCATTAAAGATTGTATCAAACGGCGTGAACATTTATAAAGCTCAGAATCCTGATAAAGCGGTAATTGTTGTTACACATTATCAGCGGCTGCTGGATTATATCGTACCTGACTTTGTACACGTGTTATATAATGGTAGAATTGTAAAGTCAGGAACAAAAGAGCTTGCCCTTGAGCTTGAAGAGAAGGGATATGACTGGATCAAGGAAGCGAAAGTAGTTCACACTGTTTAATCAAAAGGAATTAAAATGAATCAGGTTTCAGCCAAAGTAGAGAATAAAGAATTTTATACAGAGCTTTTTCGGAAATTTGAAAGCGGTCTTAATGGCCATTCTAAAACATATATTCATTCTTTACGCAGGAATGCAATTGATCAATTCAGAGAAATGGGTTTTCCAACACAGCAGAATGAGGAATGGAAGTATACCAGTATAGCCCCGCTGTTGAAACACAACTTTGTTCCTGCTGATTCAAAAGCAGAGATACAGTTAAATAAAGAAGCTTTAAGTAAGTATTCAATAAAAGATCTTCAGTTTAGTCTTTTTGTATTTGTTAATGGTTTATTCAGCCGGCAGCTTTCACAGCCCTTACCTGAAGCTGAAAAGATTAAATTTGAAAGTCTTGCTGCATCAGATCTTCACAATGCTGCTTTCATAGAGAAACATTTTGGGAAGTATGTTAAAACTGATAATGGATTTACCGCATTAAATACTGCATTTGCATATGATGGCGCAGTTATTCACATCCCTGAGAATACGGTACTGGAAAATCCTGTTCACCTATTATTCTTATCAGGTGACGATAATAAGGAAATTCTTTCACAGCCAAGAAATCTTATAGTAGCAGGGAAACACAGCAAGGTTCATATAATTGAGAGCTTCTACAGTATTTCCGATAATCCATACCTTCTGAATTCAGTAACTGAAATAATACTGGAAGAGAATGCTTTAATAAATTTTGACAGGATACAAAATGAGTCCGACAAAGCATTCCACATTAACAGAACTCATGTACAGCAATACCGTTCAAGCAATTTTATGTCGCATGTGGTTACGCTAAGCGGAAGTTTAGTTAGAAATGATGTTATCTCTGTATTAAGTGAACCGGGCAGCGAAGCACATTTTTACGGCTTATATCTGGTTGACGGTAAAAGACACGTTGATAATCATACTCTTATCGATCATGCCGCACCTCATTGCCATAGCAATGAATTGTATAAAGGAATTCTTGATGAGAAATCGCGCGGAGTATTCAACGGAAAAGTAATAGTAAGAAAGGATGCACAAAAAACACTGGCATATCAGTCCAACAAAAATCTTCTGCTTTCTCATTTTGCAAAAATAGATACCAAACCGCAGCTGGAGATTTTCGCTGATGATGTAAAATGCAGTCATGGTGCTACAGTGGGGCAGCTGGACATGGAATCATTATTCTACCTCAGGAGCAGGGGAATAAGTAAAGAAAGAGCACGTTCAATATTAATAAAAGCATTTGCAAGCGATGTGATTGAAGAGATGGAAAATACTCAGCTAAGGGATAGTCTTAATGAGCGGATCCTGAACAGATTACATCAAGTTTCAATATAGGTATAAAATAAATGAAGCCTGACATATTAACAGCGGAAGCTGTAACACGTCAACTCAAAGAGTTTGATGTTTATAAGATCAGAGAAGATTTCCCCATCCTCAAAACAAAGGTACGCGGTAAAGATCTGGTTTATCTTGATAATGCTGCTACAAGTCAGAAGCCGCAGGTAGTAATTGATTCACTGGTCAATTATTATACTACAATGAATTCCAATATACACAGAGGAGTTCACTTTTTAAGTGAAAGAGCAACACTTGCCTATGAGGATGCGCGGCTCAAAATTAAAGAATATATAAACGCTATCAGCGCCTGTGAAGTTGTTTTTACCAGGGGGGCAACAGAGGCGATAAATCTTGTTGCTGCTTCTTATGGAAGACAGATCATTCAGGAAGGTGATGAGATAATCATTTCCGCTATGGAGCATCATGCCAATATAGTACCATGGCAAATGCTCTGTCTTGAGAAAAATGCAAAGCTGAAAGTTATTCCCATAAATGATGAAGGTGAACTATTATTCGATGAATACATCAATCTTCTTTCTGAAAAAACAAAGTTTGTTTCAGTAGTTCAGGTTTCCAATTCACTGGGAACAATAAATCCTGTAAGGCAGATTATTGAAGCTGCTCATCAGAGAAATATTCCGGTTTTAGTGGACGGTTCACAGGCAGTTCCTCACCAGAGAGTTGATGTGCAAAAATTAGACGCGGATTTCTTTGTTATGTCGGGACACAAAGTATTTGGTCCAACAGGAATAGGTGTTTTATACGGTAAAGCGGAACTGCTTAATGCTATGCCTCCGTATCAGACCGGCGGTGATATGATCAGATATGTAACCTTTGAGAAAACATTGTTTAATGATATTCCTAATAAATTCGAAGCAGGTACGCCTAATATTGAAGGTGTGATAGGATTCGGAGCAGTCATAGATTATCTGAATAAATTGGATTTTTCTCTCATTGAAGCTCACGAGCATGATCTGCTTGAGTATGCAACTGCGAAGATTTTGGACATTGATGGTGTAAGAGTTGTGGGAACTGCAAAGAATAAAGCAGCAGTATTATCATTCGTACTTGCAAATATACATCCTCATGATATAGGCACCATCATGGATAGTGAAGGTGTGGCAATACGTACAGGCCATCACTGTACACAGCCTGTAATGCAGAGATTCTGTATCCCTGCAACTGCCAGAGCTTCTTTTGCATTGTATAATACCAGAGAGGAAGTAGATAAATTTATTGGAGCGATTCACAAAGTTATAAAGGTGATGGGATAATGTCTGAATTAAGCGATCTTTACCAGGAAGTAATTCTCGACCATAACCGCAGTCCAAGAAATTACAGGAAATGTGATGAATGTAATCATCATTCTGAAGGATTCAATCCTTTATGCGGAGATCATATTTGGGTCTATATCAATCTGGATAACGATGTAATAAAAGATATTTCCTTTCAGGGGTCAGGGTGCGCGATAAGTAAATCATCTGCATCTCTGATGACATCAATCCTTAAGGGTAAGTCTAAAACAGAAGCCGAGGAATTATTCGGAAAATTCCATGATGTTGTAACATCGAGGATCGGATCTGAACAGGATCTTTCAACACTTGGCAAACTGGCTGTTTTTGCCGGAGTGAGAGATTATCCCGCAAGAGTAAAATGTGCAAGTCTTGCATGGCATACTATGCTGAATGCATTAAAAGATCAAAGTGAATTAACAAGTACAGAGTAATAAATGGATAAAGGTTTTTTAGAACAGGAGATCATTCATAAATTAAAGCAATGCTACGATCCGGAGATACCTGTGGATATTTATGAACTTGGATTAATTTATGAGATTAAAATTCATGAAGGTAACAATGTACTTATAAAAATGACGTTAACTTCTCCTGCATGTCCTGTAGCAGGAAGTCTGCCCGGAGAAGTAAAAGCAAAAATAAAGACCATTCTTGAAGTCAATGATGTTTACGTTGACCTTGTATGGAATCCGCCGTGGGATAAAGATATGATGTCAGAAGTCGCTAAGCTTGAGCTTGGATTTTTTTAATGGAGAATTCCGATTTTAATGGATCTTTAAGTAACAAAAACAGAAAGGTTAATAGTAATGTTTAATATAAATGTCAGACCGCCAATTTATGATCCCGAAGCAGTTCAGTGGATGAGGGATGAATTAACTTATACAGGATTTAAGGAGTTGTTGAATCCCGCTGCGGTTGAAGAATATCTGACAGATACTACAAAAGGAACGGTACTTGTACTGGTTAATTCTGTATGCGGGTGTGCTGCGGGCAGTGCAAGACCGGGGATCAACTTAGCTCTGCAACATAGAGTAATTCCCGATCATTATGTTACTGTTTTTGCGGGCATGGAGCGTGATGCAGTTGATAAAGCAAGGGAATTGATTGGAAAAAATGTTCCACCCTCTTCACCATCATTAGCTTTATTCAAAGACGGTAAACCTGTTTACTTTGTGCCGAGATATGAATTCGAAGGCAGATCGCCCTCACAAATAGCAGATCTGCTCATTGAAGCTTTTGATGAATTGTGCACCAAAGAGGGTCCCTCTATTTCTCCTGAAGAATTCGCTAAGCTTGAATATACAAAAGCTTGCGGTTCAAAGATCCCAAAATTAAATTAATTAAGCCGGGGCTGATTTAATCAGCCCCTCAATTAAGGAATACAGATGAAGTTCAGTTCACAGGAAGAATATGGATTACGTTGCCTTATCAGAATTGCTAAGTTTCAAAAGATAAATAAACCTCTTACAATTCCTGAAATAAGCCAGTTCGAGGGTATCACCGCTCATAATGCCGCGAAGATTCTGAGAAATTTAAGATTAGGTGGATTCCTGGAAAGTGAACGCGGCCAGATTGGCGGTTATATGCTCGCTAAAAAACCGGTTGAGATTATTATAGGTGATGTACTTGAATGCCTTGGCGGCAGACTTTTTAATGAAGATGAATTTTGCACTACTCACACCGGAATTGAATCTATTTGCTCAAACTCGATCGATTGTTCAGTCAGATCTTTGTGGAGAATTGTTCAGGATTCAGTAGATTCCGTTCTGAAAAATACAACTCTTCAGGACCTTCTGGGTAGTGAGCAGGAATTTGAGTTGAAAATAAATAACCTTAATAGTGACAAAATTGAAATAAATTCTTAGTGTTCTTTATTTTCCTTTTTACTGCTCTTCCCATAATTTCTGATAAGCCATTCTTCAAAATAAAAGAGACCTCTGTTAATAAGAAGTACAAGCAAAGTACTGCCTGCGGATAAATAATATTGCTCAAGACCAACTCCTATCCCTATAGAACCAACAAACAATAATGATGATGCCGTTGTTAATCCTTCAACTCTGTCTTCTTTAGTATTTTGGATTATTGCTCCTCCACCAACAAAACTTAACCCTACAACTATAGCTCCCATTATTCTGAATGGATCTGCCCCAAGGTATTCTTTGTACCCGATAATGGCATAACTCTCCATCAAAGCATCACCCATAGCTACTAAGAATGTTGTTGCACCCGCAACTAACATATGCGTTCTCATTCCCGCTGGTTTTTGTGCAAGTTCCCGTTCTATACCAATTATTCCTCCCAGAATTGTGGATATTATAATTTCAAGGAGAACCGTGAGCTGATTATCGGCTGACATAATTTAATCCTTTCAAGATATGGTAAAGTGTTTAAGTCTTCGAAAATTGAACCAGAGCAGTACTTTAATTTATTCTATATAATTTAATTCTGTTTGTAAAGTTCAGCATTTATGATTAAAGAATTTTGATCCTGGTGAAGGAATTTGTGATATTAATAATTAAATTATTTAAATAATTTCGGAGGTTTAATGTTTAAGAAGCTTTTTGGTTCAGATGATAGTGATCTTAATCTTACTAATAAAGATTTCCTGGCTAAGATTAAAGAAGGTGATGCAATTCTGATTGATGTGCGTACCCGCGAGGAGTTCAATGAAGGACATATCCCGGGAGCAGTTAATATAGACTTTTATGAAGATTATGTTGAGAATATTAGCAATTATGATAAAGAAAGAAAATATCTTCTTTACTGCAGAAGCGGAAGCAGAAGTTATTCAGCTCTAAAGATAATGAAGAATCAGGGATTTCAGAATGTAAGCCATCTTGATTCAGGAATCATCGGATGGGATCAGACATTAGTAAATTCAGATTAGTTAAATATTAAATAAAATTGTCGATAATTCAGTATCAGAAATAGTTTTTCAGGATAAATTTACTAATGGATAAAAGAACTAAAGCTCAACTCCTTCAGGAAAATGCTGAATTAAAAAAAGAGATCAACCACCTGAAGGATATTATTTATCATGATCCATTAATAATTGAATCCAGTAAGGATAAGTTCAAGGATAAACTAAAAAGTGTGGTTCAAAAAAAGACTGCTCTTTTAAGAGAATCAGATGATATTTTAAGAGCCTTCACTGAAAATGCCCGCGACGTGATAATGCGTTTCGATAAGCAGTTACGTCACACATATGTTAACTCTATTATTCAGGAACAAACAGGAATTCCGCCAGAAGATTTTATCGGGAAAACCCATGAAGATATGGGATGTTTTCCGCCGCACCTTGTAACTCTCTGGGAAAAAGCATTACAAATAGCTTTCGAATCTGGTAAACCGGAAAGAATCGAATTTGAACTGCCAAATAATATCTGGATCGACTGGCTGTTAGTCCCTGAATATTCAAGAGATGGTATAATTCGTTCCGTAATCGCTACTGCAAGAGATATTACTGTAATAAAGAGATCACAGGAAGAAATAACCAAATTAAATGCTGAACTTGAGAAACGTGTTGCAGAACGAACCAGTGAACTGGAAAAAATAAATAAAGAACTGCATGACAAAATTATTGAGCAGAAAAAAACTGAAGCAATACTGGCCCAGGAGGAAAAAAGGTACAGGACACTATTCGATCTCTCTCCCAGCGGAATAATGGTTATGGATACTGAAGGCAATATTCTTGAGGCTAATAAAGCATCAAGTGAATCTAACGGATATTCTCAGGAAGAATTGATAGGAAAAAATATCCGCATGATTGCTCACCCTGATTCTGTTAAAGAAATTGAAAATAATATTAAGAGTATTCTTTCAGGAACTAATCTAAAACATACGGTAAAGAACTTAAAAAAAGATGGTTCTAAGTGTTATATCGAACTTAATGAAACAAAGTACCCTCTGGAAAACGGAAAAGATGGTATTCTTGTAATCACTTCTGATATTACTGCGAAAGTAAAAGCAGAGAAGAAACTTAGAGCCAGCGAAGAAAGACTACGAACATTAATTAACGCAATGCCTGATATTGTATGTTTTAAAGATGGTGAAGGAAGATGGCTTGAAGCAAATGAAGCCGATCTCTCCCTGTTTAGATTAAAGAATGCCGACTATATAGGCAAGAAAGATTCTGATCTTGCTCATTATAGCCCTTTCTTTAAAGAAGCGTTTATGCAGTGTGAAGATTCTGATGAACAGGCGTGGCGTATGAAAGTGCTATCAAGGGTTGAAGAAACTATTCCAACGCCTGACGGAATAAATCATCTGTTTGAAATAACAAAAATCCCTATTTTCTACAGGAATGGCGACAGAAAAGGTTTGGTAGTTTTGGGCAGAGATATAACTGAACAGAAGGAGGCAGAAAGGAATCTCATTCAGGCAAAAGAGGAAGCGGAGAAATCAAACAAACTTAAAACAGAGTTCCTGGCACAAATGTCACATGAGATACGTTCACCAATAAACATTATTTTAAGTTTTACTTCATTACTAAAGGAAGAACTCAAGGGTAAAATACCCGCTGAACTGGATATGAGCTTTGACAGTATTGATAACGGCGGAAAACGTATTATCCGTACTATTGATCAGATACTTAATATGTCACAGCTTCACATTGGCAGTTTTGAAACAAACTTCGTTGAAGTGGATCTTGTTAAGAATGTTCTTGAAGATTGTATAAAAGAATTCAGGACAGCTGCAAGAATGAAGGGACTTAATTTTGAATTTAAGAATAATGCCGGTAACACACGGATAATTGCTGATCATTATTCGGTTATGCAGATATTCAGCAACCTTCTTGATAACTCAATTAAATACACAAAACAGGGCGGAATAACAGTTGAACTATATGAAAATCAGGATAAACATGTATGCGTTGATGTAAAAGATACAGGTATAGGTATCTCTCATGAATACCTGCCGGATTTGTTCAGACCATTTTCACAAGAAGAAAGCGGCTATACAAGAAGATATGAAGGTAACGGTCTGGGACTAGCTTTAGTAAAAAGCTATGTAGAACTCAATGGAGCTGAAATCGCTGTTGAAAGTTCCAAGGGGTCCGGATCAACTTTCAGAGTGAAATTTAATAATTATAAAGCCCACTAATGAAGTCTCACATTAATTAATGTGGGACTTTTCCTACATAAAAATCAGAGTTTAACCTATATCTTGTTTTTCTTGTATTACTAAATTGTTTGATGGCTGAATTATTAAACTAAGTAAAGGAGAATACTATGCCAGCTGTCAAATCATTAAAAGATTTATTTGTCAACGAGTTAAAAGATCTGTACCATGCTGAAAAACAAATGACAAGGTCATTGCCAAAAATGGCTAAACAAGTTTCAAATGATACCCTTAAGGAACATTTTGAGGAACACCTGAAAGAAACTGAAATTCAAATTACACGCCTTGAAAAGGTTTTTGAAGAACTTGATATGTCACCAAAAACGAAGAAATGCATTGGAATGGAAGGGATTATCAGTGAAGGTAATGAATTACTGGAAGAAATTGAAGATCCTACAGTCCTGGATGCAGCTATATTAGCAGCCGCTCAAAAAGCGGAGCACTATGAAATTTCAAGCTATGGTACACTGGCAACTTACGCTGAACTTCTCGGAATGGATGATGTAGCAGAAATGCTGAGAGAAACTCTTGAAGAAGAAAAAGCTACCGACGAAAAATTAACTCAACTTGCAGAAAGTGAGATTAATATTGAGGCTAAAACAGAGGCAGGTGAAGAGGAAGAAGAAGAATAATCCTGCTTGAATTTCCTATCCATTGCTTCTTTGTAACTGCATTATAGATGCAGCTACAAGGAAGCAAACTAATTTTTTGCTTTTCTGAAAACAAATCCGCCTATCCTGAATAAAATTAGAAAAATTAAAATTGTTGATTTCTTAAACTTTGTTTATTATTGGATAATTGCATTAGGGTAAATTGAGAATTTTATCGCTATTATTTTGCTTATCCATTGTGTCACAATCCTTTTATTCACAAGGAATCGACTTTAACAGAATTTCAGCAGGAATTAATCTGAACTATTTAATTTCTGAAGGCGATATGGGTCAATACTGGAAAAAACCTTTGACAGTAGGATTAAAAGCAGGATATTTGCTCCGGAACTCCTTTTCTCTTGAAGGGGAATTATCATATGCAAAATTCAAACCTGAAAACGAGGCTACTAATTATCCGCTAATAAATCTCATCCTGATGTCTGGTGGATTAAAATACAACCTGAACCTCTCCCGTCATTTTCAACTCACCTTAAAACCGGGGATCGAAAATACTATGTTTATTTTCAGCGGGCCCTCTGCTGATTTAATTTATGAACAGAATAAGAATGAATCAGAATTTGGATTTTTCCTGTCATCGGGTATTCAGATTGTCATCTGGAAGGATATTAAATTAGAACTAAACTTAAAAGTCTTGAACATACTTAGTTCTCCAGAGAGTATTATCTTTTATGCACCAGGACTAACACTTTTTATCTTATGATTTTAAGAATTCTGATACTATCGTTTGCAATCTTTTCATCTTTACTGCAGGCTCAGAGGCTTACAACCGGTACTTATAAGAGAACCAGTGATTTATTACGAAACTATGGGGTCAGTTACCCTTTTGGGCTGAGTAAATTCATTCAGAACCTCAATTTAAATAGCTATGATGATTGGAGATCAGCATCCTCAGTTATCTCACTGAATGGTATTCAGTTTAATACAATTCCTTTAAATTACACTTCTCCTGATTTTGTACCGATCGATTTATTGCAAGTAGATTCAATTCATTTTTATAGTGAACCTGATATCAGGGGAAACAATATATATCCATCCGGAGGCATAGAAATATTTTCAAAAGAGATCCGGGATACATTCCAAATTCAATTCCGGTCTTTTACAGGAAGTGAGACAGGAGACCCTTTGATTTACAGGTTTACCAGACAGAATATTTCTATAGTAAATAAAAATAAAATTGTTCCTTCTGCCGTTATTTCCGTTGAGGGGAAATCACTTGTAAATTACAGATTTACAGCGGGCTATTTTGGATATTTTGCTTTCAACTCTTCTGAAAACAGTGAAATACTAAGCAGTCTTGCCCATCATCTTACAAAAAAACAGAACAGGCAAATATTAGGTTCAGCAGAGCTAACTTACAAATTGGCAGGGCAAAAGGAAATTTCTTTATATTCTTCCCTGATTCACTTCTTCGGATGGGAACTCCCCCCATTTATAACTTCCTTCGTGCATTTGCGTTCCTACAATTTTGCTAACAGACTTCAATTTAGCAATTTATTTAAAGGATTCTTAGCTGGTGTAAAATATGACGGAAACATAAGCAGCCTGGAACCAATGGAATTAACTCCCGCAGGGAAATTTTTATTAAATGATGTTTCTTTATTTACCAGTTACACATATAGTGCAGAAAACGGCATTCTTTTGGAAATTCATTCGGAAGCAGGAAATTATTCTGGAATTAATTCAGATCCTGATACAGAGTTCAAGCAAAACATTTTTGACAGGCAGAGATCTTATTTGTATTATCACATTGCACCGCGATTAAATATTCCTTTGCTTGAAGGGTTTAGATTTATACCTTCAGTCAGACTCGAGAAAAACATACTACCTGTGCATGTCTTGTCAGCATCCCTGAAGTTATGGTTTGATCTCTTTCAGAAGCACCATCTTGCTTTAACAGCATCTTCGACCGCATCCTTCCCTGGAATTCATGAAAAGTTTGGCAGATTTTCTACATTCAGGAAAAAACATGAAAATAGCGTACTGGATACTTTTACAATTGCCGGAAATGAGAATCTTTTACACGAGAGAGTGAATAATCTTTCTGCTTATTACAAATACGCAAATCCTGTGTTTCAGGTCAGCTTTAATCCATTCTTAAGAAATGTTAATAACAATATTAAAATGTATGATCTTAATGTAATCTCAAGCTATTATCCGGGTGATGTTATCAGAAACTCTGAATTCAGGAATGAGGGAGATAAAAGTTCCTGGGGTATCAACTCTTCAATAAGTTATGCCTTTCCGTTTTTTACATTATCATCCGCTTACGCAGGTATATTTACAAAACACATAAACCCCAAAAACGTTTTAATCATTGCTTCCAAAGTTAGTGGGAATATCTGGGGTTCATTTCTAATTGAGTATCTGTATTCTTCAGCCAGAACTTATAAGGAATTCGATTTTGAAGATAATCCGGGTATTTTCAGTTCCGGAATTCCTGAAATTAACTTATTTTCCATTACCTATTCCAACACTCTCCCACGGCTCTACAGTCTTAATACAATTCTGTTAGGCATAAAGGTCGATAATGTCTTTAACAGAAAAGTAAAATTCCATCCTATGGGAAACAATGCAGATAGAGCTATAGAATTTTATTTATCCTTCCAGATATAACTCTTAACAAAAACACTCCGGGTTTGAAACCAGCAATTCTCTAGAATTTATACAAGGAATTACTTATATAATTATATTATATAAAGATTCTGAATCGTTGAAAATTCAAGGGGATCCGGATGTCTGTAGTTCATGATGATAACTTGTGGTATAAAGATGGTATTATTTATCAGGTACATGTTAAAGCATTTCACGATAGTAATAATGATGGTATTGGAGATTTCAGAGGTTTATTAAAGAAATTAAATTATATAAAGAATCTGGGTGTATCTATTATTTGGTTGCTGCCTTTTTATCCTTCACCTCTGCGGGATGACGGCTATGATATAGCCGATTATTTTAGTATTCATCCTGATTACGGAGTTCTTGACGATTTTAAGGCCTTCCTTAAAGAAGCGCACAATAAGGGTCTGAAAGTTGTAACTGAGATGGTTCTGAACCACACATCTGACCAGCATCCATGGTTCCAGCAATCCCGTCGAAGCGAACCTGGTTCACCTGAAAGAGATTTTTATGTATGGAGTGATACTGCCGAGAAGTACAAGGATGCAAGAATAATATTCAGCGATTTTGAGTCTTCAAACTGGTCCTGGGATCCGGTTGCAAGAGCATACTATTGGCATCGCTTCTATTCGCATCAACCTGATCTGAATTTTGATAATGAAGCAGTTCATAAAAAGGTAATCAGAGCAGTTGATTTTTGGTTTGAGATGGGAGTGGATGGATTAAGATTAGACGCTGTTCCTTACCTGTATGAGCGCGAAGGAACCAATTGTGAAAACCTGCCTGAAACACATGTATTCCTGAAGAAACTTAATAACCATGTTCAGCGTAAATTTAAAAACAAAATGCTCCTTGCAGAGGCTAATCAATGGCCTGAGGATGCGGTTGCATATTTTGGTAATGGTGATGAATGCCAAATGGCTTTTCATTTCCCGCTGATGCCGAGAATTTTTATGTCCATACAAATGGAGGATAGATTTCCTATTATTGACATTCTCGAACAAACACCTGAAATCCCGGTGAATTGCCAATGGGCAATGTTTTTAAGAAATCATGATGAATTAACTCTTGAGATGGTAACTGATGAAGAACGCGATTATATGTATCGTTTTTACGCTGCAGAAAGCCGTGCGAGAATAAATCTTGGTATAAGAAGAAGGCTTGCGCCGCTTGTAGAGAATAACAGAAGAAAAATTGAGCTGCTAAACTTTCTACTATTTTCTTTCCCGGGTACTCCAATTGTCTATTATGGTGATGAGATAGGGATGGGTGATAATTTCTATTTGGGAGACCGGAATGGTGTTAGAACTCCCATGCAGTGGAGTTCCGATAGAAATGCCGGCTTTTCCTCAGCTAACCCGCAAAGGATGTATTTGCCTATTATTATCGATCCCGAATATCATTATGAAGCTGTAAATGTTGAAATACAGCAGAGAAATTCATCTTCTTTATTATGGTGGATGAAACGGGCAATATCAATTAGAAAGAACTATAAAGCTTTCGGTCGGGGAACGTTATCCTTCCTTTCACCCGGCAATCCGAAGGTACTGGCTTTCGTGAGAGAATATGAAAATGAGAAAATTCTGGTTGTAGCTAATCTATCCAGGTTTTCTCAGGTAGTTGAGCTTGATTTATCTCAATTCAGAGGATATACTCCTGTAGAAGTATTCAGCAGGAATAAGTTTCCTTCTGTGAAGGATACTTATTATATGCTGACCATGGGTCCTTATGATTATTACTGGTTTTCTCTTCATGAAACATCACATAAAATCAGTATTAAAGATGGCAGCCGTATTCCTGAGGTTCAGATAATGAAAAGTTTAAAGCAGGCTTTCATTGGTGAAGAAAAGGAAAAATTCATTAGGGATGTTTTAGTTAATTATTTGCAATACTGCGAATGGTATGTCTATAATGAAAAAATACAGGACGTTTTTATAATTGACGCACTCCAATTAATATCGGGGTCTGCAGATGGTTGGTTATTACTGATTAAAATTACATATGTAGATAAGATCCCTGAAATTTATCAAATACCTATATATGTTGTAGAGGGATCCCGGGCTCAAAGAATTCTGCAGGAGAATCCTTCGGGAGTAATCGCAAAGATCGGATCTTCAAATTATTATTTGATTGATGGTTTGTACGATGAAACATTCCGGATGAATTTACTTAGATCACTTGTAAGGAAAAGGGTGTATAAATCAGATCATGGTCAGCTTTCGGTTTCATTAACTTCACATTCCAAAATATTTGTGTTCAGCGAAAATGAATTATTTCCATCTTATCTGGCAAAATCTGAGTCAAATAATATTAATATTTTTTATAATAATTCCCTGGGATTAAAACTGTACAGAAGGCTTGAGGAGGGACTGAATCCCGGAGTAGAACTCACCCAGGTACTTTCAGAAAAAGCAGAGTTTGAAAATGTTCATCCTTACGGTGGAGCTTTATTTTACCGGTCAAATGATGGTTCAATATTAACCCTGGGATTATTCAGAGAATTTGTAAACGGATCAGGAGCCTGGGATTTTGTAAAAGATTCGGCTAAACTGTTCTTTGAAGATATGATTTCCAAAAATGCTGAAGAACAAATTAAAATTGTACCTTCAAAGCTGTACCTTGGGATACAAAGAGATACTGATACAAACATTCCGGTTCAGGAACTGAATAATATAAACTATGAAATGATAAAACTTCTGGGTACAAGAACCGCTGAGATGCATCTTGCTCTCAGTTCGGTTCAGGATGATCCTGCGTTTACTCCTGAGCCTTTTACCATTTTGTATCAAAGGTCAATTTATCAGTCAATACGTACTCTTATCAGATCCACCCAGCGGACATTAAACCGGAACCTGGATAAAATCCCACAAGAATCTAAAAAGCATGCTCAGAATATTTTAGATTCTGAGATGATATTCCTTAATTATGCGAAGAGATTATTAGCTTCTAAACTTACTTCACGTAAAATAAGGATACATGGAAATTTTCATTTAAGGCACGTTCTTTTTACGGGAAAAGATTTCGTTGTTTCGAACTTTGAAGGAAATCCTGCTTCAGCCCTTAGCGAAAGAAAACTTAAACGATCCCCATTGAGGGATGTTGCCAGCATGATCTGGTCGTTTTTCTTTGCAGCCAATACTGCTTTAAAACTTTTTCAGACTACTACCGGGGAAGGTACTAAATTGGAGCCATTGGTATTTTTCTGGTGGTTGTTTATGAGCAACAATTTTATTACTTCTTATTATGATGTGGTCAAAGATTCTGAACTCCTTCCTAAAGAAAAAGAGGAGGTGCAATATCTTTTATATCTTTATCTGCTTGAAAGAATGTTCAGCGAATTGAAGAATGGTTTAGAGCTTGAAGCTGAATGGCTGAGCATTCCCCTTAAGGGATTAGAATCCTTATCAAAACATCTTAAATAATTCATCAAAGGGAGATGTATTTGTATCCGGGTGCAATAATAAATACTCGTGGGGTATGCAACTTTAATGTATGGTCTCCGATGGCCGGCAGAATGGAGTTGAAAATATTTGGTGATAATGAACTACGGCTGCCAATGAATAAGGTAAATAATAATTTCTGGACGTTAGCTGTTGAAAATCTTCACCCTGGAGATAAATACTTCTATGTTATCGACGGAAATAAAAGCAGACCGGATCCGGCATCATACTTTCAGCCCGAAGGAGTACATGGCCCCTCACAGGTTATAGACCATAACTCATTTAAGTGGCAGGATGATAACTGGAGCGGTGCTACTGAGGCAGATGCCATAATTTATGAACTCCATATTGGCACTTTTACAGAACAGGGTACGTTCTTATCTGCAGTTGAAAAGCTGGACCAGCTGGCTGAATTGGGAATAACTGCTATTGAGATAATGCCGGTTTCCCAATTCCCGGGTAAACGAAACTGGGGATATGATGGTGTATATCCGTATGCTCCGGCAAATGCTTATGGAACTCCGGATGAATTTAAAACTCTTATACAGGAATGCCACCTCAGAAATATTGCGGTTATTCTTGATGTGGTATATAATCATTTCGGACCTGAAGGAAATTATCTTAATGACTATGGTCCTTATTTTACTGATAAATATAAAACTCCCTGGGGTCTTGCTATCAACTATGATGAAGCACATAGCGATCAGGTCAGGGACTATTTTATTGGAAATGCGCTATACTGGCTTAAACAATATCATATAGACGGATTAAGACTTGACGCAATACATCAGATTTATGACTTTAGTGCAGCCCATATTCTGAGTGAAATTAACAAAGAGGTTAAAGCTCTCTGCCATTCAGATGGCAAGAAAAGAATGGTAATTGCTGAAAGTGATCTGAATGACATTAAAGTAATTAACGACTATAGTTCAGATGGCTATAGCTGCAGTTCTCAATGGAGTGATGATTTTCATCATGCACTTCATAGTTTTATTACTGGAGAAAGAGATGGTTATTATGCCGATTTCGGGAGTGCTGCAGATCTGAAAAAAGCATTGGAGAGCACATTCGTATTTAATGGCATATATTCACCTTATCGGATCAGAAAGCATGGTAATGACGCGACAAATATCAGTCCTGAAAAGTTCATTATCTTTACTCAAAACCATGATCAGGTTGGAAACAGGGCATTTGGAGAAAGGTTATCTAATCTGATTTCTACTGAAGCGTTAAAACTTTCAGGCGCGGTTTTATTACTCTCACCTTATATTCCTCTGATATTTATGGGTGAGGAATATGGCGAAACATCTCCGTTCCAATACTTCGTTGAACATGGTGATCCGGATTTGATCAAAGCTGTTCAGAATGGCAGAAAGCAGGAATTTGCCTCATTCAAGTGGAAAGGGGAAATACCGGATCCTCAATCAGAAAAAACTTTTCTGAACTCAAAACTGAAATGGGATTTCAATTCTGATGATAACAAAAAACGAATAAGAAAGTTTTACAAAACATTGATTTCATTACGTAAAAATATCCCTGCATTGGCTCACAAGTCTAAAACTGATATGGAGATTCAATGCTGCAATGAAAAGAAAGTTATGACAATCAGGAGATGGAATGGTGAAAGCTGTGTGTTTATGATCTTCAATTTACTGAATGAGGAAAATGAATATATTCGAAATGGACTGGAAGGAAAATGGAAAAAAATCTTTCATTCAGAAAACGAAGAAGTTGAACATGATTCATACCTGGAAGAAGATGAAAAAAAATTGACATTGGGCAAATATAGTGTAGTAATATTCGAGAAGGAAGAATAATGAAAAGATTTGTGTGTATTCATGGTCATTTTTATCAGCCGCCCCGGGAAAATCCCTGGCTTGAAGCTATTGAAGTTCAGGATTCAGCTTATCCGTATCGTGACTGGAATGAGCGGATTACGGCAGAATGTTACAGCCCCAATTCAGCGGCCAGAATTCAAAATGAAGACAATAGAATAATTGATATTGTAAATAATTATTCGAAAATAAGTTTCAATTTTGGCCCTACTCTTCTCTCCTGGCTGGAAGAGCATGCTGTTGATACTTATAACAGTATAATTGAAGCGGATAAGATGAGTCTGGAGAATTTCTCAGGACATGGAGCCGCTATTGCACAGGTTTATAATCATATGATTATGCCGTTAGCAAACAAAAATGATAAGAGAACTCAGGTGATTTGGGGTATTGAAGATTTCCGGTTTCGTTTTGGACGAGATCCTGAAGGTATGTGGCTGGCTGAAACTGCTGTTGATTACGAAACCCTGGAAGTTCTTGCGGAACAAGGCATAACTTATACAATTCTTGCACCCCGGCAGGCAAAAAGAGTTAAAAGGATCTCCGATAAGAAATGGAAAGATGTACCGCATGATAAAGTTGACCCAAAAATTTCTTATCTCTGCAAATTACCTTCCGGTAGAACAATTAATCTATTCTTTTATGACGGATATATTTCTCAGGAAATTGCATTCGGAAACCTGCTGAGAAGCGGAGAAAATTTAGCAAACAGACTGATGGGAGCATTCATTGAAAATTATGAGCCGCAGTTGGTACACATCGCAACCGATGGTGAAACATATGGTCATCATCAGAAGCATGGAGATATGGCTCTTGCATACTGCCTGCATTTTATCGAATCAAACAATTTAGCTAAAATCACTAACTATGGTGAATATCTATCTATGTTTCCTCCTCAGTATGAAGTAGATATTGAAGAAAATACATCCTGGAGTTGTGCACATGGTGTTGAAAGATGGACAAGTGACTGTGGGTGTAATTCTGGAAGAGCGGACTGGGTTCAGAAATGGAGATCACCATTAAGAGAAGCACTTGATTGGTTAAGAGAAAAAGCTGCACCTATATATGAACAGGAAATAAGGTGTTATACTGACGATCCGTGGAAATTGAGAGATGATTATATCAAAATAATTTTGAACAGGAATAGGGAGAATATTGATTCAGTATTTAAACACAACTTAACTAAAGAGTTTACCGATGAGGATGTTGTAAAAATTCTAAAACATCTTGAAATTCAGCGCCACGCAATGCTTATGTATACAAGCTGCGGCTGGTTCTTTGATGAAATATCCGGACTTGAAACTGTCCAGGTTGCAAAATATGCCGCGCGCTCTATACAACTTATTAGAGATCTGATGAGTGTAGATCTCGAAACAGATTTCATTAAACTGCTTAAGAAAGCACCGAGTAATATTCCCGATGTTACTGATGGTGCACAAAGCTATAATATGCATGTTAAACCTGCTATTATCGATTTCCATAGGGTTGCTGCTCATTATGCCATTAGCACACTTTTCCAGGAGTATGAAGAGAATTCCAGGATATTCAGCTATCAGGTTCAAAGCGAAATTTTTAGAAAGTACGAAGCAGGAAGACAAAGAATTGTGATCGGCAGATCTATGTTGAAATCACGAATCACTCAGGAACAATGTCCTGTTACTTTCGCTGTTCTTCATCTTGGAGATCATAATATAAACGGAGGTGTTCGTGAAAGCATAAGTGATGAAGCATTTGAATTGATGCACCAGGAAGTTCATGATGCTTTTAAGAAGCTGAATATAGCAGAAATTATTCTTTTGCTCGATAAGCATTTTGGGTCACATAATTATACCCTGTGGCATTTATTCAAAGACGAAAGCAGAACAGTATTTAACAAGATTCTTCAGCACACTTTGGATGAGATTGAACATTCATTCAAACAGATCTATGAAAATCATTACCCGATAATGCAGGCTATGGTGGAAACAAACACTCCATTGCCCAAAGCTATATCTACATCGGTTGAATATGTTATCAATACTGAATTGAGAAAGATCTTTGAGAATGAAGAAACAATAAATTCTTCGGAACTGGAGAGAAAGTATGATGAAATAAGGAAATGGAATATAGCGTTGGATAAACAGACCCTTGAATATGTCGGTAGTAAACGTATTAATAAATTGATGTACATTCTGCGGGAGCGTCCTGAAGATCTTGAACTCCTGGAAGGGATCCGGGTCTCGCTGAAGAACCTTACCGGACTCGAACTTGATCTGGACGTATGGCAGGCACAAAATGTGTTCTTTGAAATATCTAAAGAATATTATGGACAAATGAAAATTAAAATTCTTAATAATGACGAAGAAGCTAAAAAATGGGTTGAATTATTCGGGGAAATAGAAAATTATTTGAGGATTAAGATCAATGATTAATAGGTATATTCCTTGCTCTACCTATCGTCTTCAGTTGAATTCTGAATTTACATTCAAACATGTTTCCGAAATTAGCAGTTACCTTGAAGAACTTGGGATATCCGATGTTTACTCCTCACCAGTTTCCCGCGCTAAAAAGGGAAGCACTCACGGCTATGATGTCGCTGAACCAAATCAGATAAATCCCGAGATTGGTACATATGAGGAATTTGTAAAACTTACATCAGAACTTCAATTAAAAACAATTGGATGGATTCAGGATATCGTGCCCAATCACATGACCTACAGTTATGAAAATACAATGCTGGTTGATCTTTTTGAGAACGGCCATAATTCCCGCTATTATGGTTTTTTTGATATTGAATGGAATCATCCGTTCAGCAGCGTACGACAAAGAGTACTTGCACCGTTCCTTGGTAAGTACTATCGCGATGTACTCGAGAATGGTGAGCTTTTTCTTTCCTATGACCATGAGGGATTCTCTGTAAATTATTATGAAAGTAAATTTCCGCTTAAATTGGAATCCTACACTGATGTACTTTCTTTTCGAATAAAAAAGATCCGGAATAAACTGGGAAGAAATCATCCTGATATGATTAAATATCTGGGAATACTTTACATGCTTAAATCACTTCCTTCTGCTGAGGATATCGATGAAAGATATGACCAGATTAAATTTATCAAGGGTATGATTTGGGAATTGTATGAAGGTAATGAACAGATCAAAATGTTCATTGATGAATCATTGAAAATATACAATGGTGAAAAGGGAATTCCGGAAAGCTATACAGCACTTGACACCCTTCTTGCTGATCAGCATTTCAGATTTGCATTCTGGAAAGTTGCAACACAGGAAATAAATTATAGGAGATTTTTTACAGTTAATGAGCTTATCTCTTTAAGAATGCAAAAAGAGGAAACATTTAACCGTACACATTCACTGCTCTTGAAGTTGTATAAGGATAAGCTGATCAAAGGATTCAGAATCGATCACATCGACGGTTTATACGATCCGGCAATGTATCTGAACCGGCTGAGAGAAAGAGCAAAAAACGCTTATATATTAACTGAGAAGATCCTCGAATTGCATGAGGAATTACCTCAAGACTGGCCTATTGAAGGTACAACAGGGTATGAGTTTACCAATTATCTTAATGGTATTTTCTGCAAACAGGAAAACAAAGATCAGTTCAGTAAAATATACGCAAGATATTCCGGCATTCGTCAGCCTTATATGGAAATAGTAGCCCGGAACAAAAAACTATTTGTGCAAAAAAGAATGGCAGGGGAAGTAGAACAGCTTGCCTTTATCATAGAGGCAATTTCGAGCAAGGACAGGTATGGTATAGATATAACAATGCACGGATTGAAGGAAGCCCTCGAAGAAATTCTCACCTATTTTCCTGTATACAGAACTTACATTAATAGTTATAATGTAACTCAACGCGACAGAGTATACATTGAAGAAACTCTGATACAGGTAAAAAGTATTAATCCCTATCTTGATGCGGAATTTAACTATATCGGAAACCTCCTGCTGTTAGATTTCGGAGACCACTTCACGGAAGAACAGAAACAAAAAGCATTGGATTTTGTAATGAAGTTCCAGCAGCTTACAGGTCCTTTAATGGCTAAGGGATTTGAAGATACAACACTTTATGTTTACAACAGATTTATCTCTTTTAATGAAGTGGGAGGAAATCCTGATAAGTTTGGAATAAGCTCTCAGGAATTTCATGAATTTATCAGCAAGAAAGCCGCGGTATGGCCTTCATCATTGAATACTACATCCACCCACGACACCAAAAGAGGTGAAGACGTTCGTGCAAGACTTAATGTGCTTTCTGAGATGCCGGGTGAATGGGAGACCAGAATAAAATTATGGATGAGATTAAATAATGTTCACAGAAAAAGAGCTGATGGTTATCCCAGCAGGAATGACGAATACTTCCTCTATCAGACTTTAATCGGTACTTATCCTTTCGGGGATGATCCTGATTTTATTAAAAGATTAAAGGAATATCTGGTAAAATCTTCCCGCGAGGCGAAAGTAAATACCTCCTGGCTTCAGCCCAACACTGATTATGAATCGGCTTTTACCTTATTCGCCGCGAATATTCTTGATCCTGAAAGGAGTAAAAGCTTTCTGGATGATTTTCTTCCATTCCAGAAAAAGATCGCACAATTCGGGATTTATAATTCTCTGGCTCAGACACTGATTAAATTAACAGCCCCTGGCGTTCCGGATATATATCGTGGATCAGAGTTGTGGGATTTTTCTTTTGTAGACCCCGATAACAGACGCCCTGTTGATTTTTTTGTTAGAAATAAGTATTTGAATGAAATAAAATCAGAAAAGGAACGAATACCCGGATTATTAGATTCTTTGATGAAAGAAAAAGAAAATGGTAAAATTAAGCTATTCCTTATTCATCAGGCTTTATGTCTAAGGAAGAAGTTTTCATCATTATTCCAGGATGGCGAATACATCCCTCTTATTGTAAACGGTCCGGCAAAGAATCATATAATTGCATTTGCAAGAAGATCCGGAAATTCCTGGGCTGTCACTATAGTCCCGCGATTCCTGTATTCCCTTACTGCTCAAAAAGATGTTCCGTACAATGATCAGATTTGGGGTGATACTAACATAAAGTTGACCGGGGAACTAAAACTTACGAACGCTTATTCTTCAGAAACTTACGAAAGGAGTTCAACTGTTTATATGCGGGATGTATTAAAATCATTCCCGACGGCATTATTATATCAATCCTGATTACAGGTTCATACTTCATGGATATAGATTATCTTTGAAGTTTCATTTCCTTTTCGGTCAGTCGGCAGTCTTTCAGCCGGGTCTTCCTGGTAAGCATAAAATACTATCAAAGCCAGAAGTGCTATTACCATTACTGCAATAATTATCCATACTACAGGTGAAGCATTCTTTTTATCAGTTTTTATCTGCATTCAAATCCTCATTTCATACATCTCTTAACAATTCAGTAATAAATTCGATTATAATGTGAAATTGTGTTATCTCTTAACATTTTTTAAATAAGTCTATTAATACATGTACTGGGAATATTTTAGCTTAAATTCAAATCCTTTCGGTATCACTCCCGATCCAAAATTTTTATATCTTAGCTATCCGCATAGTTCTGCAATAGAATGGATGAAATTTGCTATTGAACAGCATGAATTCGGTTTGGTAGTAGGTGAGGTAGGTTCCGGAAAAACAGTTCTTTCCCGTTACCTTATAGATAACCTTCCGGAAGATGATATAAAAGTGTGCTGGATAATTAATCCTATTATGACACCCGGTCAGCTGCTGAAGGAAATTCACCTGCAATTAATAAACGATAAACCGCCACGGTCTAAATCAGATCTTACAAAGTCAATCCAGCAGGGGCTGGTTGATTTATATCTTAATAATAAATATCCTGTAGTTTTTATTGATGAAGCACAGGCAATACCCGGATCAAAAATATTCGAGGAATTGAGATTACTAAGTAATTATCAGACTGACGAACAAAATCTCATTTCAATTATAATGCTTGGGCAGCCTGAACTGGCAGATAAATTAAAAAGAAAAAACTACCGGGCTTTTCTTCAAAGGATTCGTTTTACAATAAAGCTTGAACCACTTTCCAAAGATGAGATCAGGAGTTATCTTGAACACCGCCTCAGTGTTGCGGGTGCTTCAGAAGTAATATTCCGCAGCGATGCAATTGATGAAATTAGTAAACTTACAAGCGGATATCCCAGACCTATAAATCATCTGGCCTCATTTTCTATGATGGAAGCAGCTTCAAATGAAAGGAATTACGTTGATGCAGTTACTGTGAGAACAGCGGCAAAATCAATACTGTACTTTTCAGAGAAAGTGGAAGAAATTACAACTACTTAAATAAATTTAGAGCCTATGATCAATATCCTAAAACTGCGAAAATTGGAAAAAGAAAAACAGCAAAAATCTCCGGAGCATGAGCTTAAAGAAGAAGACTCCGTTCAGATAAATGAAGCTGTACCCGTATTTGAAGATAAATCAAACATTAAAGAAAAATCTTCCTCAAAACCCAGAAAGACAAAGTCTGCTAAGAAAATAGCTCAGGCACCAATTACCGAAGGTAATGTTAAGACTGGGTCTCAAATTGAGCAGGCAAATACTGTTGAAGATAATCCTGTAGAAATTTTCCGCCAGAACTTACTGAATGAATTGTTGAACAGTGACACATTACCAGAATTTTCAGTAACCAGTTTCGTTCCTGAAATGCAGCCGGAAGTTCCGCAGAATACCGATAGCACAATAGAAAATATTGAACATATTGCTAATGAAAACTCCTGCAGTGAAGTTTCAGGATCAACTGAAACTGCAGCCGTCAAAGAAATGGGTAACCATCTCAAAGATGTACCAAAGACGGAGCAACTGGAAACAGTTAACAGCGCAATAGAGAAAGGTAAAAAAAATCATGACTCATTGATTCATATGGTAAGCTTTTCACTTGGAAAGGAAAGTTATGGCGTGGATATCATGCGTATCCGTGAGATTATAAGGATGGTTGATATTACTAAAGTGCCCCGTGCTCCTGAATTTATTGAAGGAGTAATTAACCTGAGAGGGTCTGTTATACCTGTGATCAATCTCAGGACAAGAATAAAACTTTCCTGGAAAGAATATGATAAAGCGACACGTATAATTGTTATGGAACTTAAACAGGCCGTAATCGGATTTATTGTTGATGAAGTAAAGGAAGTATTGAGAATATCTGAAACTGTTATTGCTCCTCCGCCATTGTTAACTGTCGGAAAGAAAGTTGACTATATCACCGGAGTTGCTAAACTTGAGAACTGTCTCATTATATTAATTGAACCAGAGCGGCTGCTCTCAAGCAGCGAACTTGACAAGTTAAAGTAGAAATAAACCTCCGGGGTTTTCATAATCCCCGGAGGTTTTATTTTTTAGAATCCTATAGTAAGAGCGAAAACATGATTAGCTTCGAAATATTCAACATCTCTGAAAGCATAATCCACTTTTAATTCCATACCTCCCATTTGATAATTTATTCCAGCACCTGCCGTTAATCCGAAAATATAGGCATCTTCCTGGGCTTCCGGAGCTAAAGCATATCCTCCCCGGATAAAGAATAAATTATTGTACCCATATTCCAGACCAAGTCTGTACTCATCATCAGAATAATTATTATTCTGAAAAGTTGCAGAAGCAAGCACTGAATTTATTTCATCAAGTTGAGGCTTGTAACTAAAACCAATCTGGAATACGGTTGGTAATTCAAATGAAGCGGCTTCAACTCTATAGAACTGCGGAGGCCGGTTTAAATCATCAACATCGCCCTGAACAAATAGTGATGATCCGTCGTACTTCATTTTGGGTCCCAGATTCTTAAGCACGAGTCCGAAACTTAATCCATTTAGGTCGGCAAGGGTTTCATATATCACACCAACGTCAAATGCTACTCCGCTGGCGCTTGCGTCACCTAAAGTTTCTGTAATCAGATTGGCAGTCAAACCTACAGCAATTCTGTCAGTAAGTGTTCTGGAATAGGATAATCCTGCTGTAAGTATCTGTGGAGAAAAATTTGTCCCGTTACCATCCGGATCCTGAGTAGTAGTTACAGGTATATCTCCAATAGAAAGCGTCTTTACATTCAATGCAACCATTCCAAATCCTTCAAAGTTTGCTGCTACTGCACCGTATTCTAATCCGATATCAGCAATATAGTTCATATGAGAAAATGTTACAGCTGCTGAATTATTCATTTTCGAAATACCAGCTGGATTCCAGAACAATGCTTCAATTCCGGTTGAACTGGCCACACCTTGTTCACCCATTGAAATTCCGCGTACACCAACTGGTATTAATAATTGTGAGGCACCGCCTGTGCCGATCCTATTTCCAGCTCCGGCATTAATAATATTCAATTCCGGCAGAAATAGTAATATGAGAACCAAAGCTTTATAAATTATTTTCATTATAAACTCCTTCATTAAATATTATTATTAGAACCGGTCAAGGATCTGCTGTTCCTGAATAATTGCCAGTTTCAATACCTTAGTTTCACCCAGATCAGGCATATCGATATATGCTATATATAATCCGCTTGCAACAGGAAGACCTGAGTTATTAGCCAGATCCCATCTCTGATATGTAGAATTTGGATCATTCTTTTCTATGGCTCTGACCTGAACACCGGCCAGATTAAAGATACGTATAGTAGCTTTCTCTGGAAGGTGTGTAAATGTAACAAAGCGGTTATACTTGTTTAACTCTTCTGAGTTAACTCCATAATAAGGATTCGGGAATACGTTAATTCGTTTGATATCCTGTTTAGCAAGGTCAGCATTATAACCAGGCTGAGGAGCATTAAATTCGAACCGGTCAATGCCTGCTGTATTTGGAACAGTCATTCTTATCCTGAATGTTGTACCAGTTTCAGGTAGTGCATTTTCCGCTCCGCCGCTCTGGTGCTGGTTCCAGTTCATTATAATAACTCTGGCCAAATGCTCTATTTCAATATCGCCTGCATAGGATGGATTTGTTCTGGCTACAGCCGCGTCGTAACCTGCTTCACCTGGAGCAGCTGCGGAATCCGGCATCATAAAGTATATCCAGTCACTGTATGGGTCATTAGCAGCACCCGAAGCTTCATGGTCCAGATAGAAGTCAAATATATCATTTTCATTATCATCATTTATCCAGGGCATCATTCTTACATCATCTGCCGGGTTATCCAGATTAGGACCTAAGTACCAAATCTCAAATGGTACATCAACAACAGTTCCGGTAGTGAAAGCCATCCAGGCTTTCCCGCCCCGTTGAGTGAACCTGATTTCGTAATTATTTGGAATTAAGATCGGGAAGTTGTCACCGTCTCTTGCCCATCTGCCAACTGCAGAAGGATGATCTGCAATTGTACTGTCTCCCGCAACAATAAAGAACCATCCGCCTCCGGCTTGCATTCCGGTCTCCAGATTTAATATCGTTGCATCACCTGTAGCAACATCTCTGTACCAGTCAGCAGAATAAGCAGGAATATCCGTAGGTGCCGCTGTAACATCATACCCCAGCGTTTCAGTTATTGGTCCGTTAGCGTTAGAAATCATATCAAACCCCTTAAAATCAAGAGGAGCGCCAACCACCCTGAATTGAATACCATCAGCTATTGGTGACTCTGCATCCGCATTTTGGTTGGACTGATTAGCTAACACTCTGGTAATTGTACTGTCGGCATTTACCCTGTCAACATTCCATACTGTGCCGCCATTGAGTGTATCAAAAGTAACAATGTACTTTAAACCGGTTAATAATGTGGGATCAATAACAACCGGATATACATTACCATCCGAACCACCTTCAGCAGGAACAGGAGAATGAACAACTCCTCCAACTGTATCAGCATATTCTGCACCGTAATCCATTCCGGGAGCTTTTGCTGTAGGAATAATAGTTAGAATCTGCAGAGGGTTTTCAAGATTGGTTATTGTTGCTTCAGGATTATATGCATAAGATGTAACTGCGTAATAATATCTTATGCCATTTATTAAAGGTGTGCCCCCTCTAAGGGCATCAGTTGTAATTGTTAATACTCGTTCAAGGCCTGTGTCATTCCCAAATTGCTGAACTTTTGTTGCAACAACACCGGTCTCAATATCAAAGAATTCACCTTCAATTTTCAGTATTCCATTTGCCAGGTCGTAAGTAGCTATTCTTCTTCCTTCATCAACTGAAGCCGATGCGCTCGGAAGCTGGTAAATGTTATATCCTTCAAAAGTATAACCTTTAGAGGCAAAGGTTTCCGTTTCACGTACTCTTTGTGGGTTCTCACCCCAATCGATTACTATTTTCCGATCCAGTGAATAATGAACATTCATTACCGGATCGAAATTACCGGCTATATTAACTATGGGAGGAGGAGGAGCTGTAGGTAAATCGAAGAAGTTATCGAAGGCATCCTGTGCGGTTCTGTCATAGAATTTTAACAAACCTATAGCTGATAATCTGTCAACTCCGGGAAGAGCACCTGCTGCAATTTCTGCAACTACAACTTCCTGCGTGTCACCTGGTGCCATAGTAAATGGTCCTGAAGCCTGTCCGATCCTTCGATCGCCTGAAGGAAGCAGCTGGCCATCAATCCATCCAGTCCTTGTAACAGGATCTCCGGTTAATGTAAAAGTAGTTGTTTGTCCCGTAGTGGGATCAACAAATAACTCACCCGATCTGCCTATGCGTCCCTGGAAGAAATTATAAAACTGTGTAGAACCCTGCGGGTCGCCTTGTGTAGGGTCGGTAAGATTTGCATCACCGCGCGCAAAATAATAAAATGCGGTCATTGGCAGATTCTTTTTACCAAAAATGTATTTTCCTTTAAAGATTGCGGAATCACCCGGAGAATCAACAACTGGTCCCTGGAAAAAGTCGAAACCTACTGCCGGTGGCGGCAGGGGATTATATGTTGCATCTACCGCGTTCGCGTTATAACAATATCCCAGACTTAGTGAAGTATCACAACCTGCGAAATCATCTGTTGAATTTCCAAGATCAACATCCGACCACATAGAAACATACATATCATTGAAAGGTGTATTGCTCTTATTAATTATAGTATACTTTCGGAATATCATATTACCCAGTGCTCCGGTTCTGTTATATGCCCAGAATGTAGCCTGCATTTCAATACCAAGAGGAAGTGTGCCATAAAGATTTGTAGTTCTGCTGGCATTAAGGTCATTAGCTACAAACCAGATAGTCTGATCTGCACCTGGTACACCGGGAATATCAACAGCCGGATCATAAACACCGTTACTATCCGTGTCTTCATAAGGTGCGCCGTACTGAACTGGCCAGTTTGTCCAATCAGTATGATACTGCTCAAGAATCTGTTGTTCGGTTCCTTCATTATCTCTGAGTTCTGAAGTTAAATTCGGAGGCGGGCCGCCTGGATATACATCACGTCTTACTCTGTATATTCGAACATGAGGTGCTGTCTCGGGTTCAGCAGTAAGCTGAGCAACCGGCAGGTTACTGTTTGTAATTCTTCCGCCCTGTAGTCCTTCACGATATGCAGCACCGCCAACTCTTACCTGATTATCGCCTGCAATTCTTGCACCCCAAAGAAATCCCGACTGAAATACTGCCGCTTTGCCGCTTCCCTTGGGGAAAACAAAACCGGAATTTTGTTCATCTCTGTCTATGTCGGATATACCTGTATTCTTGAGTACAGTTGAAACATTATTAATGTTAAGATAAGACCTGATAGGAGTTCCGGTAGTTTTACTTAACGGTTTAGTTTCCTTTTTGTCTTTTTCAGCATACATAACAGATGAACTTAGAATGAATCCCAGTATTATAAAAAGAGTAACGTAAATTCTGTTTGAGTTCATTTTCATTTAATCTCCTTATTATGTTTAAACACCAATTTTAATATTCGAACCTGATACCTAATCTGATTTGTCTCGGAGGTCCGAAGAAACGAGGTGTTGTTGTATATTCAGGGCCGGTTGTTGCTAACTGCCACTGTTCATAATAGTCAAGGTTTATTGCTCTGTATAGCTGGGCAAATTGAGGATTAGCTAATGCTCTTTCCAGACCTAAACCGGGAGTGGTAAGAACACCGTCATCATCTGCTGAACCTGTTCTAAGAAATACGTTCTGAACATTTCTGGTGTCAAAGAGATTAATTACATGCAGATATATAGTAGCACCTAATTTATCAAAGAGGCCTATGGTCTTATCTACACGAAGATCTAGCTGGTAATTCCATGGAGTAGTTGATGCGTTTAATGGTTCTAACGGCTGCCTGTCACGCGCATCACCTTCAAGATTTGCGCCGCCTACTCCTGTTGTATACGGATGACCGCTGTTAAACGTTAATAATGCTGAAATCCCGAAATCGTGCAGGATAGATGGACCATCGTCGCTGCCAAAACGAAAATCGAGGTTAAGACTACCGCGGAAAGAATTATTATACTCAAGCGGTGAAATATATTGCGGTTTAAATCTTGTAACACCATCCAATGGGGCACCTACAATTCCTCTGTTTGAATTAGGGAATGATCCTGTACCCTGAGCATCCTGAAATGAAATTGAACCATTTAATTGAAGGCGCGATACTCTTCTCATATTGAAAGAAATTTCAACACCTTTGGTAGTGGCGAAATCTCCGTTCCTTAAAACAAAATAACCGCCATACTGTGAGTTATTTACATTCTGCTGATCATATACAACCTGATCCTGAATATCTTTATAATATCCTGTAATATCGAATGAGGCGAATTCGCCTACCTGCTGAGTAAATCCAACTTCATATTGAGTAGTTCTTGTCGGTCTTACGTTAAATCCAACAGGTGCAGGTATGAAGAAACCTCCGCCTATATTACTTGATGTAAGATACCATCCCTGATATATATCCCTTAACCTGGTCTGCTGAATAAATTTTCCGTACTGAGCATGAAAGACTGTTCGATCAGTTACAGGAAACGAAAAACCTAATCTGGGACTTAATGCGGCAAAAGTTGGTACATCTACTAAACCGGTTGGAACACCGTTGGGATCACCCCATAAAGTTCCATTAGATTTATTAAATGTCTCTTCAGGCCGTTCAGGATTGATTAATTCCTTATTATCAACATCAAAGTAATCATATCTTACACCAATGTTTATTATCAGGTCTCTGTATTCAATTTTATCCTGTATAAATGCAGCGGCAAAGATCGGTTTGTGAGGTGCATTTGCTCCTGTAATTGTATTGTCATCGCCGTCATACTGATTACCTTCAAGATCATAACCATAATTATTAACACCACGATTAATAAATATTTCCTGCCTGGTTTGACCTCCGGGATTAGCCAGTAATCCTGCAAGAGCAAATACTCCTTCATTGCCGAAACTGTAATTTCTTATAGTATATAACTGCATTTCTCCGCCCACCTTAATATTGTGTACCTTACCCACGAGCGCGGTTAATGCAGCGTTGAAACTAAAGCTTTCGCGATTATATTTCTGATATCCGGCAACTACATCGCCCGGAGCATTGATGGCAAACTCATAGAGTTGAAATTGAGGCTGTCTTGTATATGGTGTAGTATTCTGCGGTGGTCTTCTGTTCCATACAAAACCTACAGCCGCGTTTGCTGCACTGTCGCCATAAGCTAAAAAATTGTCTTTCAAATAAGGATCATAGGCATTCAGCTTATTGAATGAATACCCCGCACTGAACTCATAATAGATTTCCGGTGTGAGAATATGAGTTCCTTTCAAACTGAATGCTCCATCCTGCTGCTTAACTTCTTCGATTCGATCCTGGTTCAGCAAATTAGCAATGTTTCCGGCAACGCGGGCTGAACTGAAAGGATTGTATGTTAAATTGTCTGAATATGTACCAACAAGTCTCAGGATAATCGGATTAAAATCAAGTGAAAGAGTTCCTGTTCCGGTAATCCTGTCAAGTGAATTTTTAAATAGCGCGCCGGCAGGATAAGTAAAATCAACTGTATCTCCTGTAGTCGCATCACCAATTCTGCCTAAATTAATACCAGGATAAGGCTGGGGAGTTTGATCTGCGTGGTACAGATAATTTACCAGACCAAAAAACTTGAATTTATTACTTACTATAGGACCACTGATACTGCCCGTGAATTCGGTATAACCGTACCACCTGGATCCAAGCCGTTCATCACCGTCATATCTTTCTCTTCTCGGCTTAAAGCTTATATTATCTGTTACATAATCAAAACTTGCTTTGTAATCCTGAGTTCCGGATTTAAACTGAGTATATATAATTCCGGCATTAGCACCGCCATACTCAGCCGTATAACCACCCGACTGCACCTGAATTTCTTCAACAGCATCCTGGATGATCGTTACTTTTCTGCCTCCTACAACAGGATCTGTAATGTTTGCGCCTTCAAGATAAAATCCAACCTCATCCTGACGTCCACCACGGATAAAGATTGTTTCATCCTGAAGATTAACACCAGCTGTAAGTGCCAGAAGATTATCAATACCTCTTACTGGTATTGCTTCAATATCCTCACTGGTAGTTATTCTGTTGGCATTAGTATTACTTTTAATGATAAGTGGTTTCTCAGCAACTACCTGAATCTCGTCCACCTGCACACCTTCTGCAGGCAGTTGGAAATTTCTCTCAGTAGTAAGATCTGCGTTAACCCTGACATTAGAAATTGTAATTGTCTGGTAACCAATGAAGGAGACTTTCAATTCATATACACCCGGATTAAGGTTCTGAATTACATACTCTCCGTTAACATCGGTCGCAGCTCCAAAGGATGTTCCTACTACTAAAATATTCGCCCCGATTAGAGGCTCGCCAGATTTAAGATCAGTTACCCTGCCCTTAAGTCTTCCGGTAACACCGAATAACAAAACAGGATATATTAATAGTAGAATTAAAAGTAGAATTTTACCCTTCATAAGACTCTCCTTATAAATTAATTGCCCTCTTTTTCTCTAGGAGAAAAAGGCGCGAGAACTCTCGCCGTTTATATTTTGTCTCTGGGAGGTGGTGGACTGGTATCAATTAAAATGATGAAGAATAAATTCATAAAAGTCAATAGCAAAAGCTTTTAACAATCAATATTAAAGCAATTTGATTTGTCTTTGTGCTTTGCTATTATTAACATAAAAGAATAGGAATTTATTGAAATGATCAACCCCTGGCATTCTGTAAGCATTGGTGAGACCTATCCTCAATTCGTAAATGCGATTATTGAAATACCCAAAGGATCAAAAGCGAAATATGAGCTGGATAAGGATAGCGGGTTATTACGCCTCGACCGGGTACTATTCTCTGCCGTACACTATCCTGCAAATTATGGTTTCATACCAAGAACTTATTCAGATGACAGGGATCCTCTTGATATACTGGTTATCAGTTCAGTTGATGTGGATCCATTATGTATAATTGAAGCTAAAGTTATAGGTGTTATGCATATGGTGGATGAAGATGAAAAAGATGATAAGATTGTAGCTGTAGCAAAGAATGATATGTCAGTTAATTATGTAAATGACCTCTCAGAGCTTCCTCCTCATACAGTAACAGAGTTGAAGAGATTCTTTGAAGATTATAAAAAACTCGAGCACAAAAATGTTATTGTTGAAAAGTTCTTCGGCAGGGAAGAAGCATACAAAATTGTAATGGATAGTATTGACTACTATAAAAAACAATTCCGTAGTTTCGCTGGTGAATAATCGCTTAACTGACGGTCGTTCATCATAGCCCGGCGCTTTAGCGTCTGTGTTAAAATTACTTAGTGTATCCTTGTGCCTTAGTGACTTTGTGGCAATGCTTTAAACTGCATAAAAGCTTAGCCACGTGTATTCTACTTCGCTTCTACCGGGCGTGACTCAAACTGTTTAATAAACTTTTCAACGCCATCAAGATCATGTAAAAAATGAACATCTTTATACCTGTGAAGTATATCTGATTTTGTTTTATCCAGAGCTTGTCCGCCTATTATTATTGTCATGTCGGGATATTTATCCCTTACTTTATCAATCATATCAATAAGTCTTACCAGATTCAGGTATAAACTAATAGATAACCCTAACACATCAGGTTTTTTCTCTGCAAGCAGATCAAAGATTTCGCTGCAGGGTACGTTTGCACCAAGGAAGTAACTGTTCCATCCGTTTAATTCAAAAATATCGGAAACCATCCTCGCTCCGATCTGATGAAATTCTTTTGGAACACATGTAATAACGGCAGTTTTATCTATTTTTGGAGTGGACATTATGAAAGGATTAGTATAACCAAGCATGCACTCAGTTATTGATGATGCCATATGTTCTGTTGCGATGTTGATACGGCAATTTTCCCAGAGTTTACCAACCCGTACTAAGGACCGCTGAAAGAGATTGGTATACAGCTCCTTAATATTAGTTTTTTGCTCAAGTAAGTGAACAACAATTGCTGCACATTTTTTTTTATCTCCTTCCAGCAGGCAGGACATATATTCAAGATAAATTACTTCACTGATCATTTATGAATTTCTTTAGTAAGACATATAATCATAACAACTTCAAAAATAATATAATTCCCTTTTAATTAACACTTTCTGTACTTTCGTCAACTAAATAAATTATTGATTCATAATTTATCCCGCTGTGTAAAGAAAGGCCTATTTCGCAGGTTTTACTGGTTGAGTAACCTTGCGTACAATCTTTGGGAATATACTCTTTTAATTCCTTCAAAGCAGATGCGTTAAGCTCAGGGTATGTAAATCCTCTGTCTCCTGCCCAGCCGCAGCAACCCACCTTTTCAGGTGAAATTACTTCTTCAGAGCAAAGTGCCGCTACTTCCTTTAATTTGTCAGTTAAACCTAATTTTATTGAGCTGCAGGTACTATGAACTGCAATTACATCCTGCGTTTTTCTGAACCTGAGTTTATCGATAAGATATTTCGAGATAAACATTACTGGTTCATTGATCTCCAGGTTAATATCAACTTCTTTCAAATATTCTTTCATTCTGTACAGGCAGGGACTCATATCAAATAATATCGGATATTTGCCATTCTCTGAAGCAGAAATAAGTTCATTCATCAGCTGCCCTGATTTTTTATCTCCCTGCTTTTTGAATCCCTTGCTCGCGAAAGCCATACCGCAGCAAAGTTCTTCAACATTCTTTGGATAAATAATTTCATAACCTGCTTTTCTCAGCAGACTTTCAGTAGCTCTTATTAAAGGTTGAGTTTCATAAGTCTCTGATGATAATCCCATAGCTCTGTTGATGCAGCTCGGGAAGTATACAACCTTTAAAGGATTACCCTCAGTAACTGCCAGTTCCTTTATTAATTTTGCTCCTTTTGGCATATGCGGGTTCCATAGCGGAATCCTTTTTCCTGATATCCTGTACAGCTGATTTGAAATGAACTGCATCGTCGAAGTTCCCAGCATCATGTGAAATATATTCACAAGGTTAAGACCGATACGCATGAAATTGGTAACGAGACTCATATTGCCTGCAAGAAAATCAGCAATACTATTCGCTGTCGCGGAAGTGTTTTCAACCCGAAGATGCTTGATCAAATTACCTGTATTAATTTCAACCGGACAGCTGGTAGCGCATAATCCGTCGGTTGCACAGGTCTGATTCCCGAAATAATCATATTCTTTAATAAGATGTTCAAGACGCTCCGGATCATGAAAGGTTTTTTGCAGACGTGCAATTTCACGATAAGCAACAATTCTTTGTCTTGGCGTGAGAGTAAGATCTTTAGATGGACAATTGATTTCACAAAATCCGCACTCAATACATTTATCTACTATTGAGTTTGCTGCCGGCAATGGTTTCAGGTTCTTGATATGAATTGAATTGTCTTTATTAAGGATAACTCCTGGATTAAGTATTCCTTCCGGATCAAAAATATTTTTTATCTCATGCATTAGCTTATAAGCTTCAGAACCCCATTCCAGTTCAACGAACGGAGCCATGTTCCTTCCTGTTCCATGCTCAGCTTTCAATGAACCATCATATTTACCTGTCACTAATCTGGTTACATCAGCAATAAAATTTTTATATCTCGTTACCTCAGAAGGAATATTAAAATCCTGCTTGAATACAAAATGAAGATTTCCTTCAAGAGCATGACCAAAAATAATTGCTTCTTTGTAATCATACTTCAAAAATATATTTTGAAGATCCACCGTTGCCTCTGCCAGCCTCGGAACAGGAAAAGCAACATCCTCAATTATCACTGTTGTTCCTGTTTCACGCATTGCGCCAACGGAAGGGAAGAGTCCCTTTCTAATATCCCAAAGCTTTTTATACTCTTTTGAGTCACCCGTAAATGCAACCGGAGATACAGTTGCAAGATGCTGCAGACTATTAATTATTCCGTTAATTTTTGTCTGAAGCTCGGCACCATTCTCACCTCTTACGTCTACCAGCAATGCCGCAGCTTCTTTGCTGAGAGTTTTTAATATCAGAGGCATGCCTTCCTTATTTTCAACAGAACGTAACGCAGCTCTGTCCATTAACTCCACTGCATCAACAGCCCCGCCTTGTTTCAGTATTTCTACTGTCTGGCATGCTGTAACAATATCAGGAAATATCATCAGCGATGTTGATTTAAAAGGAAGATCAGGTACTGTATAGTATGTGATTTCAGAAATGAAACCCAGCGTACCTTCAGATCCGATCATAAGATGCTGAATTATATCAACAGGATCCTCAAAATCTATAAGCGCGTTAAGACTATAACCTGTGGTATTCTTTAGTTTGTATTTATGACAGATCCTTTCAGAGAGTTGTATATTGGATTTCGTTTTTTGGGAAAGTTCTTTTATGCCTTCCAGTATGCGTTTGTTATTTGATTCAAAAGTTTGAATGCTCAGCTTATCAGTTGTATCAAGTATATCCCCGTTAGAAAAAACAATTCGCATTCCCGCCAGAGTTTTATAACTGTTCTGCGCAGTTCCGCAGCACATACCGCTGGCGTTATTAGCGGCGATTCCTCCGATCATAGCTGAGTTAATAGACGCAGGGTCAGGACCTATTTTCTTATTATAGGGAGCAAGAAAAACATTTGCATGCGCACCTATTATTCCGGGCTGAAGTTTTATTGTGGAAACATCTTCGCTGATTGAATACTTTTTCCAGCTGGTCCCAAGCATTACCAGAACAGAATCAGATATAGCTTGTCCTGATAAACTTGTTCCGGCTGCCCTGAATGTAACACTCAAACGGAGCTTATTGCACATCCTGAGTATTTTTACTACCTCATCTTCAGTTTCAGCTTTTATTACTATTTGGGGGATCAGGCGGTAAAAGCCGGCATCTGTACCATAGGTTAATCGTCTTAATTCATCAGTAAAAACCCTGTCTTCAGGAAGGAATTTTATTAGATCATTATAAAGCAGAGCATACTTTCCGGATAGCATTTTTAGGTCCTCAGGATTAATGAGATTTTGATTAAGAAAAATCTAAAATAATCCGGTTAAATGCTATTTATTTTTTCATGAGCAATTTATAAGATTTTTGACCGGAACTGTTTTTTATTTATATTATTTCAACAGCCACTAACTTCGAAACAAAACCTATGTCTTACATAAAAGCTTTTCTAACCATGCTTCTTATTATGTTTGGTTGTTGCAGTCAATACAGTAAAAAAAACAATGACTCTTTTGATAAACAGGAACAACAGCCGGCTAACATAATGAAAGACAGACCACAGGAGAATTTGTCTCCCGGTACAGCAAAAATTCTGAGTATCATAAAAGAACTTCCCGATACAACCAATATCATAAAAATAACAGTTAAATCTGTCCTCGGTTATGGAATGGCAACACGCCCGATCGCACCAGATACCGATATGGAAGTTTTTCTTTCTGAAGATCTGAAAGCCAGACTTTCGGAAACGGATATTAGCGAAGGTCAAGAGGTGAATCTGATTATTTCTCAGGAGCAGGGAATGCAGTCAGAAGAAGTAAAATGGTCGGTAGTTAATATCCTTCAATAATTTCCAAGACACAATATCCTTAACTGAAGTTGAGTGTGAAGAATTTCTGGATGAGTGCGATCGGATTACTGGGTAACCGGGGGCAAAATCCTTCCCTTCCATTATAATCAATAACTCTGTAACATTAAGTTTTTATTCAAATTAGCACGTATTTTATCAATATTAGAGTTCTCTTAACAACAATAATTCATTTTTGGGATGATTTATAGCACTGACAATAAGAATATTTCTGCTGGATTATTGACAAAGAATCTTTTTTTTGTAAATTAGTGAACAAGGCATCCTATCCAATTTAACTATTACATTTTATTTTTTAACACCGTGGGATAAGTATCCTTTCGTTCCAGGAAATAAAAGCAGAATTCCAGTGATGTGATCCTGGGCGAGTGTAGTTAAACGTTTAATTTTAAACCACAATTATAAGGAAAAGCACTTTATGAGTAAAAAAGTACTTCTCGTACCGTTACTATTAATTCTTGTTCTTTCGTTAGTTTTTATTGCTGAAAGCAGCAGCGTTAATCATCCATCTAAACCAAAAGTAAAATCTTCATTCTCTCCAAAAGCTTCCCGTGAAAGTAAAAAAGCCCGTGACGAATATTTCTTTAATATGCTTCGTGACCCTTCTACTAACACAATTCCGGAAAATATCCGGAGGAAAGAACTGGATTTTGCATCATACATAAAAAGCATAGCTCCGCTGAGTAAAACCACCGCGCTTCAATGGCAGGAAGCCGGACCTAATGATGTAGGCGGAAGAACCCGCGCATTGGCAGTTGATATTACAAATCCGAATACAGTTCTTGCAGGGGGAATTTCAGGGGGAATCTGGAAAAGTACGGATAAAGGTCAGACCTGGAAAATGAAAAGTTTAACATCGGAAATGCTCAGTGTTACTTCACTGGCGCAGGACCCCAGGCCGGGACAAACAAATAACTGGTACTATACAACAGGAGAGTTTAGCGGAAATTCTGCAAGCGACCGTGGATATACCGCAAGATTCTCAGGTGCCGGAGTTTATAAATCTACTGATAATGGCGAAACCTGGAATGTTCTCCAAAGCACTTCAAGTCCGGATCCTACTAAATGGGATGGTAATTTTGATTTTGTATCAAAAGTAACTGTCAATCCCGCCACCGGAAGTATATTTGTTGCGGCTAATGCTGTAGGTATATTCCGTTCCAACAATGGGGGTGCCAGTTTTGATCTGGTTTTAGGAGATGTAAATGAGCATATTTTTAATGATGTTGTTGCAGGCTCAAATGGAACTTTGGTGGCTTCCATATCAGCACCTTTCCAGGGAGTTACAGCAAAGAAAACTCCTGGTATATATAAATCTGTTGATGATGGTTTAAACTGGACAAGCATTACTCCTCAGTCACTGCCGAATACTTTGGAACGTACCATGCTTGCAATCGCTCCCAGCAACCAAAATGTACTCTATGTTTACAGTAACAGCGGCGGCACTGTCGGTGATAAGGAAGATGTTAAATTTTATAAGATTAATTTAACCACCGGAGCTGCTGAAGACCGCTCGGCTAACCTGCCTAACTTTAATCAGAACTATAATGATTTTATAAATACGCAGGGTAACTATAATATGGTTCTGGCTGTTCAGCCTAATAACGAAAATGTAGTTGTTTTAGGTGCATCTTCATTGTTCAGATCACTCGATGGATTTGCTACTAAACCGAATGAAATGCGCCTGGGACTGATCGGCGGTTATTATCCTGAATCACCATGGCGGTACCCGAACCTTCACCCTGATATTCATTCATTCTCTTTTGATCCGCAGAACCCTTCAGCAATGTGGTGCGGACATGACGGTGGTCTAAGTTATACTGATGATATTGCTAATACTACATATAATAAACATCTCCCATGGGTTTCAAAAAATAATAAGTATAATGTCACTCAATTCTATATGATAACCATACCTGATAAACCAGGAGACAATAGAATAATGGGTGGATGCCAGGATAACGGTACCCCTTTCTTTACTTTTGACGGAACAAACACAAGCGCTTCATTCGACGCAAGCGGCGGCGACGGCTCTTATGCCTATTTTGGAAATAACTATGGATATACTTCTTCACAAATGGGATTTATTGTAAGAAGTACATACAACGCGGCTGGTGTGCCTGATGGTGCTGACGGCTGGTCTGTAATTCAGCCGAAAGATGCAAAGGATCAGCTATTTATCAATCCTTTCGTTGTTGATCCTAATAACGAAAACGTTATGTACTATCCGGCTGGAGCAAAACTGTGGCGTAATACTCAGCTAAGCAGTATACCCAATTTTGAACAGAATGGAACAACAGTCGGATGGAATGAATTAACCAGCCTTAATATTCCATCAGGATATTTTTTAACTGCTCTTGCAGTATCAAATAATCCGGCACATATATTATACATTGGTGCAAGCAGTTATCAGGGCTCACCCAAAATATACAAACTTGATAACGCGGTAACTTCAACCAGCGCGCCTGTTGAAGTTTCTGTTCCTGCAGCACCTGCAGGAGCTTACCTGCATAGTATCGCGGTTAATCCCGATAACGCCAGCGAAATAGTGGTAGTCTTTTCTAATTATAATATTGTTGGACTTTATCATTCAACCAATGGCGGACAATCTTACAATGCCATAGAGGGAAATTTAGAAGGCACTCAGCAGAAACCTGGTCCCTCTTTAAGAACTGCCGCAATTCTTCCCTCAAACAGCGGAACTAATTATTTCCTTGCAACCAGCATTGGAGTATTCTCAACCACACAATTAAATGGTGCAGCAACAAACTGGCAGCAGGAAGGTGCTAATACCATAGGCAATGTGGTTGTTAATACACTCGCGTCAAGAAAATCAGATGGTAAAATTGTCGCCGGTACTCATGGCAGAGGCGCTTTCGTAGCAAGCCTTTCAGGCGGTACTGGAAATGCTGTCGCGACAGTGAACGTTCAGAATCTTTCAATTTCTGTTAAACCGGGTTCAACAGCTTCTTCAGGATTTAATCTTAGCAATACAGGCACTGCTAATCTTAATTATAATATTACAACCAGCGGCAGACCAAATTCTCCTTCAGGTGCTGATGGTGTGATGAAGATAAATAAAATTCCTGTTAAAGGAAAAATTACAGGATTCGGTAACTCAGGTACTAAGCAGTTAAAAGCAGCAAATACAAAACCTGTCGGACCTGTTAGAAATCCCGATGTAGTTACCGGAACTGATAATCTGATTCTTGATGATGGTGATGCAGCTGCAGATGAATATCTTGGAGTCGGCGGTGGTGACTTCGGCTGGGCTAATGAATTTAATGTAACTCAGAATTTCTCAATGGATTCATTCTTATTCTACATGACAACCAGTTTTGCCTCAACTAATAAAGTTTATCTTGCAGTACTCGATGCCAATCTTGCTGTTATAACTGAAGCTACTCTTGACCTTAGTCTTGCATGGCTCGGTGACTGGTATACTATTACGCTGAACAACGCGATCAGCTTTCCGGCGGGCAGTAAATTTTATATTCTGCTGGAAACAAAAGGAAGCGGTATCGCTTATCCTGCCGGTATTGATTATAATGCTCCGGTACAGGGCAAAAGTTATTACAAAGACGGCAATCAGCTTGTCAATCTTAGCACAACACAATTTTCAACTGCGGCTTTCTTAATCCGTGCCTCAGGTACATTGGGCGGCGGTACTGCCAATCAGTCGCCTAACGCGGTTGCTCAGCTTTCAAAAACAACTGCACCCGTTAATGAAGCGATTACATTTGATGCATCGCAATCCACTGATCCGGATGGACAGATTGCTTCATACCAATGGAATTTCGGGGATGGTTCAACCAGTACTGAAAAGACTGCTTCACATTCCTATTCACAGGCAAATACCTATAGCTATACTCTTACAGTAACTGACGATAAAGGAGCGACGGGTACTGCGTCCGGACAAATAACCATAACCGGAAATACTCCTCCAAAACGCTTGACAGTTACTCCTGAATCCGGTTCAGTATCTCCCGGAAGCTCCGTAACAATTAACGCTTCATTTAATGCTGAAGGATTAGCTGAGGGTACCTACCAGGAACAAATTACAATAAGCAGTAACGGTGGAAATTTAACAATTCCTGTTGTTATTGTTGTAAGTAATTCTGTTGATGTACAAAAGGAAGAGGGAATACCTGATAATTATTTTGTAGATCAGAACTATCCCAATCCTTTTAATCCAACTACACAAATTAAATATGGTTTGCCTTCGCAGTCACATGTGGTTATAAAGATATATGATACAAATGGAAAAGAAATAACTGAGCTGTTCAACGAAGAACAAGCTGCAGGAACTTACCGCGTTACCTGGAACGGAAGAAACAGTAATGGCACCCAGGTGGCAAGCGGAATTTATCTTTATTCAATACAGGCGGGCGGTACCTTCCGGCAAACAAAGAAAATGATATTCTTAAAATAATCTAATCCCAACCAACATTCAGCATTCCGGCTATACGCCGGAGTGCTGATTTATTTCGCACCCCTTCAGTGAAAAAGATGTTTCAATTCAGCGAATGTAATACTTTGTTGTAGAGACGGCGGCTTGCCGCGTCTGGGTCGCACTAAGGAAATACTTGCGATTAACTTAACACGGAGCCACGATTTAAAATCCCGACAGATATAATTTATGTTAAATCCTCTGCTGCAAACTCCGCATGGTAGCGTAGGCTTCAGCCTGCGAAAAATGTAACTTCTGCTGCAAACCCGCATAGTAGCGTAGGCTTTAGCCTGCGAAAATGTCAAACTTCGGAATCCCGAATAAAAATCTGATACATCATAAATCTATGCTGCAAACCCGCATAGTAGCGTAGGCTGCAGCCTGCGAAAATGTCAAACTTCGGAATTCCGAATAGAAATCTGATACAGCATAAATCCTCTGCTGCAAATGCACAATTTGTTTGCTAATTCTTTTATTTCTGCATAATTTCCTGCATAAATTTTATGCAGGGGTTAATATGTTTCGGAGATTAATACTGGCAGCGTTCATCATTTCAGCACTTAGCATGTACTCCGGTGCTCAGGAACTTCACCGTACCGGATTGCTTTTTGAAGACCTTACAAAAGTTGAGTTTATAAAAGAGTATAAAACCCTTAGTAAAATTTCGACCCTCCCCAAATCTGTTGACCTTTCTTCATTCATGCCCCCTGTAGGAAACCAGGGCACTCAGGGCAGCTGTACCGCCTGGTCACTTGGCTATTATACAAAAACTTACCAGGAATATATTGAAAGGGGATGGAGTTTATCTGATGAGTCCCACCGGTTCAGCCCTGCGTTTATATATAACCAGATCAACGGCGGTGTTGACAGCGGCTCATACTTTAGTGACGCTGTTTTTCTGATGATGAGATCCGGATGCTCTGTTATTTCTGAACAGCCGTACCTGCAGGGTAACTGCACATCGTTACCATCTGCCACCGCGATGGAGAATGCAATAAAGTACCGGGTCAGCATGGGGTACTACGTTAATACATCTGTTGAATCGGGAAAGAAACAGTTGAAAGAATTGCTTGCGGAAGGTAAGGTTGCCACACTCGGCATCTCTGTATATCCTAACTTTGACAACATATCATTATATAATTATGTTTATTGCTCAGGCACCAGGAGCGGTCAGAATCGCGGAGGTCACGCAATTACAATAGTTGGATACGATGATTCATTAAAAACATTTGATGGTTACGGTGCCTTCAAATTCGTAAACTCCTGGGGCACAAATTGGGGCCGGCAGGGTTATGGATGGATTTCCTATAAAGCAATATCTGATCCCTTCCTTTCACAGCAGGTTGCCATTTTCGTTACAGATAGAATTAATTACACCCCGCTTCTCAAAGCAAAAGTTAATTTGCCGCATAAGTCCAGGGGCAGTGTTGAGCTTAAATTTATGTCGCGCTTAAATCAGACACTCATAAGTTCTTTGGATATTTCTTTTCCTGTTGTTTCAGTTGCGGATCTTGAAATCCCTGACCAGATTCTCACATATGATCTTACTGACTTTTTGAATTATATGAGCTCAGGAGCAGCATACGGACTGACATTGCAGGTTGTGGATATCAGACCCGATGGAAACAGCACATCTATAAATAGTTTTACACTTGAGGAAGCTGCTTCAGGCAGCATAGTTACATGTACAGAAACTCCAAAAGCAGTACCAGACCGCGGAGGTTCTACAGTTGCACTCTCTTTTGTACCCCAATTTCAGTTTGCCGGTATCCGCCTGAAATCACCCATGAACGGATTAGTTGAAGTTTCTGATACACCGGTACTCAGCTGGGAACCATCAGGTTCTGCTCTTTATTCTATACAGGTCTCAACTAACGATATTAATTTTGAAGATCATATAGTGTTTTCTAATACTACAAATGTAACTTCTATTCAAATTCCTGAACTTCAAAGAAATAAGGTATATTTCTGGCGGGTTGCTGATAATGCAAAAAATAACTGGTCAGAGATCTGGAGCTTTAAAACACTATTGCTGAATAAAAGGATCGGCTTCACGCCCGAAAAAACCACTTACAACTGGATGGATATAAGCACAACGGGAACAAGTATCACTAACTGGATAAATGTTGATAATAATAATGTGATCTGGACAGCAGCGCAGAAGAGCGCCGTTAAAGATGATGGCTATACCGCAGAAAAGATTCCAATCGGCTTTGAATTTGATTTTTACGGAAAGAAATACGATTCGTTGTATGTTGGTGTGAATGGACTTGTAAGCTTCGATCAGCAGATGCTGAATACAGCAAGCATCGGCGGCTTTACAGGTGAACCAAATTACTTAGGTGCGTTTAGTAATGAATTTTATCCTCCTGAGGGTTCCTATTATTCAAATTCAATTGCCGCGGCATATAACGATTTTGATCTTGATAAGAGTGATGGATACGGCTGGGGCAGGGTTCTTTACCAGACTCTTAATGATCAGTTCGTTCTGTCATGGGAGAACATCGGCACCTTTGAAGCATTAAAAGATACACTTAATTCATTTCAGCTTGTCTTGGATAAGAATGATAAATCAATTACAATTAATTATAAATCATTTGGAAAAGCCGCAACTGTTAATGGTCTCAAGACCGGCATTCAGCAGTGTGATACAGCAGGTGTAATGTGGTATGCTTCTGGAGTTCCTATAGAAAATAAACCGGGTAATAACACTTCAGTGAAGTTTAAACCGGTTAGTACCTCGGGAATTAACGATCACCAGATACCGGAAACTTTTTTGTTGCTGCGGAATTATCCAAATCCTTTTAACCCTGTTACTAGTATCAGCTTTAATGTCCCACAAAATGAAATGGTAAACCTCAAAATCTTTGATCTGCTGGGACGCGAAATTACAACTCTCGTTAACGGATATTTGTCACCCGGAGAGTATAAGTATCAGTGGAATGCCGCGGAAGTACCAAGCGGTATTTATTTATGTAAATTAACAGCAGGTAAAGAAAGTTCTGTTACCAAAATGCTGCTTCTAAAGTAAGGGATAGAATATATGATTCCGGAATGGCTCAGGTGGGCAAGAGAACTTCAGTCAATTGCTCAGAATGGAATAACATTTTCTCAGAATGAATTCGAAATTGAAAGATATCATACAATACTTGATATCTCCGCCCAGATGATTGCGCTGCATTCTGATGCGGATAAAGATACTCTTGTAAAAATGTTCATTGAACAGGCCGGCTATGCTACACCTAAAATAGATGTCCGCGGTGTGGCATTCCGCGATAATAAAATACTTCTTGTGAAAGAAAAAGCTGATGGCAGATGGACTCTCCCGGGCGGATGGGCTGATCCTAATGAAACACCATCACAGTCAATTGAACGTGAAGTATTTGAGGAATCAGGTTATAAGGTGCGCGCTGTGAAACTCCTTGCCCTCTACGACCGGGATGCACAGGGACATTTTCCCCCGTACCCGTTCCACATTTATAAAGCTTTTTTCCTTTGCGAGATATATGGGGGAGAAAGACAAACAAGCAATGAAACTGACGGAGTTGATTTCTTCGAAGAGAATGATATTCCGCCGCTGTCAGAAGCGCGTGTCAGGCTTCATCAGCTTAATCATTTCTTCAGCCAGTACCGCACAGGTAAATGGGAAACCGCATTTGATTAACTTTGATGGGTTGTTTATTCCGGTTGCAGATTAAGTATTATATTCTTAACATACTTCTGTAACATAACGAGAGATAACAATGCCTAGTTTTATATTATTAACCAAATTATCCCCGGATAAACTCGGGATTCCGAATAAGCGTGAAAACCTTGGACGTGAATGGCTTGAGGAAGTAAAAGAAAAATGTCCTGAAGTAAAATTTATTGAGCACTACGCTCTGCTTGGTCCTTTTGATTTCATGGATATTTACGAAGCACCGGATGATGAAACCGCCGCGAAAGTGTCCATGATAACCATGAAGGAAGGTGCGGTTAAAGCTGAAACCTGGAACGCAATTCCTTACAGACATTTTGTAAATCTGGTAAAAGAACTTCAATAAAGAAAAACCTCCAGGGACGAAATCTAACTCCAGTAAATTGTTGATAAAAAAACTGACACACAGGATACAGTGGGGGTTGTTTGACTATGACTATGTAAGTCCTATATTTGTGCCAAATGACATTTTTGTAGATTTGCATAAGCAGATTACAATTATGGAGTGTCTCATGATCAATAATTCTTCTTTGCAGAAATGGGATCGTTTGGACCAAAAACACCTGGATCAGC
>Ga0196971_1000019_pt1 | contig 224685 bp, 202 predicted proteins | sample S1v_1013CmetaG_FD_148660 | JGI IMG/M metagenome (GOLD analysis project Ga0196971, IMG submission 148660) | Soil microbial communities from Anza Borrego desert, Southern California, United States - S1+v_10-13C | ecosystem: Environmental > Terrestrial > Soil > Desert | place: USA: California...
ATCGCGGCGTGGTATATCTGATTGACGACCGCTTTGCGCGGCAGAACGTGCTGCGGCTGTTGCCGACATGGTGGAAGGTCAATGTGCAATCAGGCAGGCAGCGATAGCCGCTGTTAGCAAATCGAAGATTTTCATCGCATGCGCGGGTCGTACAGCCACTTGCGGAGTTTGGTTGCGGTGATTTTTGCCGAATCCGGATGCAGCGGATTGACCAGGATGTTGCACTCTTCCGGCACGATGGCCGAGGGAACGATCATCAGTGCCGATGCACGGCTTGCGGCCCACTGTTCGCCGAGATCGAGGCTGACTTTTCCGTGTGGCATTGCATCCCAGCCCACGTGATTGCGCGAAAGGATGTCCGGCCTTGTAGCCGCCTGCCATAGCGTGTCGGGAATCGCGATCTGCACCAGATAGCGGTTCAGCGGCAGTCCGCCGGAATTTAGGTGGACGAAAGTTTCGAGACAGGCAAGCGCGACGTTTTCCGCGCAGTAGAGCATCGGGGTGCCGATGCGATTCCAGCGCCCGCCGGTGAGCTTGGCACCGGTACCGGACAGGTCGTCCGCAGTGTAATCCGGCGTGTCGGTGGCAATTCGCCACACCAACCGGCTCAAGCGTAGGCTCCGCTCTGCATCATGGCCAGCAGGTTGGAAATCATCCTCTGCCCCTCGATCGTGTCCAGATATTCGGCCGGACGCTGTCCGTTCAAGGCCGGCAACGGCGATTCCAGCCATTGCGCGACCCATTTGGCAGCATCGAAACCCTCCGGATTGCCGGACTGCGCCACCATGGTTTCCACTTGCCCGATCAGCTGCGACATGCCGACCACGCGTTCGCTGTCGTCGGTGGACAGTCGCCCTTTTGCCTGCACCTTGCGATTGACCGTCGCCGGCGACAGGCGCAGGAAACGGTAAATCTTGTCCTGCGACACATCCATCTTCCTGACCAGGTCCCTGACCTCGGCGGCATTGACACCGCGCTTGATGATCTGCACCCGGACGTCGGGCGTAGAGGCATACAAGGCGCGGGAATCGGTGACAGTCACTTCAGCCGGGCGGCTCTGGCTGGCTGCCCGGGAAACGGGCTTCTCTGGCTTCGGGGCTTTTTCCTTGCGAGGTGCTTTGGCGATGGCGGCTGTCATAATACGCTCCTTTGATAAAAAATCTTATATCAAATGAGCGGATATATCCAGTTATTCAGGATTTGACATTGTCAGTCAGGAACAATTGGGACTCCAATGTCGGTCGTCACCCACCAAAGGTCGCAGTCGAATGAAAAATCAGGCGGCTAGAGGATACGCGTGCATCAGCGTACGCTTGCAGCACAGCCAAGGCTGAACTCGTCCGCCAATTTTTCGCGAGATCGGCCGGCGCCCTATCAAAGCACGCGGTCGTATTTTCGGAAAGCGGACGCTCATAGGGATTGTGACATTGGTCGGGGGATTCTCTGGAACACTACTAGGCAATTCCTTCATCCACGACAACCTGATTCCGTCCCTGGACCTTGGCTTTATAAAGGGCCCGGTCAGCGCGGCGGAAGGTGTCATCAGCCGTCTCCCCGGCACGGAATTCTGCAACGCCGGCTGATGTAGTCAAGCTCATGCCGGGCAGGTACTGCGCCCAGGGATAGGCAGACACAGCCTGCCTGATGCGTGAAACCGGTGCGACTGCCGCCTCTGCCGTCGTGTTCGTCAGCAGGAGCACGAATTCGTCGCCACCGTAGCGCGCCACATAGTCAACGTCGCGTATTTCGTGTTGGATGATATGTGCAAAGCGCCGAATGAGGTCATCCCCCGCAGCATGTCCGTGCCGGTCGTTGATAGTCTTGAAGTGGTCGATGTCGAATACCACCAGGCTAACCGGGCTTCCGAAGCGTTTGAAGGAGCGGTATTCCTGCTCAAGTCGCCAGTTCAAATCGCGCCGATTCCCTACCCCTGTCAATTCGTCGTGCGCAGCCAGTTCGCTCAACTTCTGCATCGCCAGCTCCAGCTGTGCTGTGCGTTGTGCAACCTGCTCCTCTAGCTTCGTCTGGTATTGTTCCAGCTCTTGTTCCTGCCGCTTTCTGGCAGTGATGTCACGTACAACCGCAACCAACAGCTCTTCCCCTCCCATTCTGAAGACTGCAAGCGAGCAATCGACATCGAGGATATCGCCATAACGCGTACGGAACTGAGTTTCTATGGAAAAAGCATCAACAGACTGTAGTTTCTCTACAGCCAATACTCGATGCTCGGCATGCACCCACAGGTCAATGCTCGCCGAGCTTCTTCCGATCACCTCCTCTCGTCGGTAACCAGTCATTCTCTCGAATCCTGGATTCACATCGAGAAACACTCCCGTACGCAGGTTAGAGAAGGTCGAGTAGTCGGGCATCGCGTGGAAAACGCGGCGGTACTTCTCGAGCTCAACGCTGTTTTTTTGTTCCTGCTCCTTGCTCACTTTCCATCTCGCTTTCTGGCGTGTCTACCTATTAGAAAACTCCTACATTTCGATGGATCATTCTTCAACGCACCAACTGCCCATAGCGGTTGATGATTGTTAGTTCCACGAACTTGCCACCGACACGATTGCTCGCCGAGTAACGCAACGGCAAGCCACCGGGATTGTAGTAATCCATTGACGCGAGCGCCGCGAGCACTTTTTGCGGCGTCGGGCTCTTCCCTGCACGCCGAATGCCTTCGACCAGCACCTTGGCCGCGATAAATTCTTCGAGGGAGGTATAGGTGAATTCCGTTTCGGGAGGCGCATACTTTTTCATCGCCGCCTGGTATTCCCTGACGACTGGAATACTAATGGAATGAGGACTCGGCATGACTTGAGCGATGCCGATGCCTTTTGCATACTCCGCACCGACCAGCCTGACAATCTCCCGCGGGTTCACGACCGAGATACTGAATAGCTGCGCGACATTGGAAATTTGGCGCACTTCCTTGCTGAAGCTCGCAACTGCCTTGTTCACTCCGATCATGATGACCGCTTCCGGATTGACGGCGCCAATCTTTCTGGCGGCATCAGCCGTGTCAGCGGAGTTCTTCTCATAGGTTGCCATCACTACCGGTTCGAGCTTGTGCCTCTTCAGCGCCGCAATGACACCGTCACGCGCGGACTCACCGAACGGGTCGTTCTGGTACATGATCCCGATCCGTTTTATTGTAAGTGTGACTAACTGATCGACCATGGCTTCAGCCTCGTCCCAGTAACTGGCCCGGATATGGAAGATGTTGCGGTTATCGGACCCGCGCAGGCTTGGCGCGCCCGTATACGGCCCAACCATGGCGATGCCGGCTTGTTCGAGCAGCTTCTGCTTCATGAGCTCGCCTATATTGCCGGTACCGGCGAAACCGATCAGCGCAACAGGCCGGTCGTTCTCGATCATTTCTCGGGTTTGCTTGACAGTCTCGGCAACCGTGTACCCATCATCCCTGACTACATGGCGGATCTTCGCCCCGTTAATACCGCCTTCAGCATTTACGGAGGCAAAGTAGACTTTCGCCCCAAGCACCATTTCGTTGCCGGTACTGGCCAAGACCCCAGACAGCGGTGCAACCTGACCAATGACAATTTCTTCCGCATGGGAGTGACCGGTGACGATGAGACCAACGGATACTACGAGGATGGCAGCACATCGGCGCCAAAAGCTAATGCAGTTCATTTTGTCTCCTCCAGTTTTTTGGAATTAAATTTCTACTCTGCCGGCGTTACTTGAAAAAACCGCAAGCCACTATCAGCCCCCCGACCTTCTCGAAGTATGCGGACTTGACCAGCATTTTCTTTGTGACCGGGTGTGCCCACTTGTAATCAACCCATCCAGAACCTTTTTCGTTGGCTTCGTCGACAATTTGTTTTACGAACAGTTTTCCGTCCGCATCCTTGAAATTGGCGCCATCCACGCCAATCAACCTCGGATTTGCGCCGTGTGCGAGCACATTAGCGTTATCCGCATAAACACTGAGATACAAGTCCCGATCGATGAAGCAGCTTCGGCCTAGCTTGTTCACCTCTGCAACGAGGTTTTTACGGCCATGCGACTTCACATAATCGACCGCGCGTCGCACCATTCCGACCGCTTCATCCGCGTTGCCGAACTCCCGAGCCCCGAGGGTGAAACCGGCGACCGCGTGCGTCAATGCCACGGCCTGTTCATGCAGGTGCACCGTGGCCCGCGCTGCATCCTCTACAAGCGCCGCATTCTGCTGGGTCGTCGCGTCGAACTGCGTAATCGAACGATTGATCTCCTCAATGCCGATGCTTTGCTCCTGGCTTGCCAATGCAATCTCATTCATGATCGCGGTGGCTCGTTCAACGGCGCGAATGATCTCGGCCATCGTCGCGCCAGCGTGGTCCACCAGGCGGCTGCCTGTCTCAACGCGTTCGACCGAATCGCTGATCAGTTGCTTGATTTCCTTCGCCGCTGCTGCCGACCGTTGGGCAAGGGTGCGCACCTCGGCCGCGACAACGGCAAAGCCACGCCCCTGCTCGCCTGCGCGAGCCGCTTCCACCGCTGCATTGAGCGCGAGAATGTTAGTCTGGAACGCTATGCCGTCGATCACGCCGATGATGTCAACGATCTTGCGGGAGCTGTCGCGTATCGCACCCATCGTGCGCACTACATCTTCCACCACCTGCCCGCCTTTAACGGCGGTTTGCGACGCCGACGCCACGAACCTGTTCGCATCTTCGGCATTGGACGCATTCTGCTTAACTGCCGACGTCAGCTCTTCCATGGTGGATGCGGTCTCCTCGAGCGAGCTTGCCTGGCTTTCAGTACGAGACGACAGTGCCGCATTGTCGTTGGTAAGTGTGGCCGACATGGTTGCTACGACAGTAGTGCCCGTCCGTACACCGGTAACAACAGAAAACATTCGTTCACCGATCCGGTGCAAGGCGTCAAGTAGCATGCCGAACTCGCCTGGGGCATCAATAGCTACCGGTTGCGCCAGGTTTCCGTCAGCAAGACGCAGTGCAGCCGCAACTGATTGATCCAACCTTCGCGAGATGTCGCGAATAGTCCAAATGGCAGCAGCAAAGCCGAGCACCAGACCAACTAACCCAATGCTTGTGATTAAGCGCTGTGGTGCCGCTGCCCACGCAAGTACGAGAACTGATGCAAGCGCCAGCAGCAAGACGCCGAAAGAAATGCAAAGCCTGAGTCGAACTGTACTGTGATGGATGTGCATATGACCTTCTTCATGTAAGGCTCTTTTAAATGCGCACACTTGTTCTTGTTTTGAGGCGCCTCCCCTTAACTCTCCGGCCCTTACCTGTGAAGACGCAGATAGGCCGCCACTTAATTTATTGCATTATGGAAATTATTGCTAGGCGTGGTCTGGCGATATTACGGAAGGAGGTATCGCAGATAAGCAGGGAATGGGGGCTCGCAGCCTATAGGCGGAAAAGGAAGTGGGAACGCCGAGTCAAAAACCGAGCACATCCTCTAAAAAGACGATCCCCCATGAATATGGGATGAGCAGCCATCCCCAAAATGGCGAATGTGTATCCATACAGAGTACTTCTTGTACTTTTGCCCGCTTTGGATGCGGCGTAATCAAAACGGAAAAGAATAGGTCGGAGCGTACGTTTTGGCACAACTTGATGCCCGCTCTTTGCCTATGCTGCTCTTACAAATCTTTGAGACGATGCGAGATCGTCATAAGCTTGCGTGCCAGCGGCACGGCAATGTCGCCGACATGATCACCGAGTGCATTGAGTTCCTTGGCAATCTCGCTTGCTCGTTCGGCCAGCACTGCAGTCGCAGCATGCGGTTGCGGCAATGCGAGCGTGGACCGAGGAAGATGAAAATTCATCCCTGCACATATTCCGCTTTCATTCGCTGGCAAGGTCGTCAGCAAGGTGCCCAGAGACTTTACTACGGACATGATGGCGATCGCACTTTCGATTTCTATTTTCCGGCTAGCAGGACTTCCTGCGTTCATGCCAAAACCACTTGCAAGAAAACGTAGCATTAAACCGTAAGCTGCATTGGCAAGATCCAGAACGGAATTGGCGAGGTGCGCCTCAACATGCACAACTTGCCGCTCTGCGATCGGACGAAACATGACCGGGTCGCTGGCTACCGGACGATAAGGCTGGAATCCTGGATTCTGGTTTAGAAAGGAATCGTATTCGTCACGTATCGCTCGAAACTTCGCGTAATGCGAATCTTCGGCATCACGGCGTCCTCCCTCTCCCTGCTCGATGATGATCGCCACTGCGGCCAATGCGCTGTCAAGGTCGTTTACCGCCATTACGCCATCGAGCGGAAGAACACTCTTATCCAGCTGTGCCCTCAGATCCCCTAGAAATAGTGCATCTTCGCCCAGCGTTCGCGCGAGTCTGCGGAAACCGTCTTCAATGCCGCGGTATAGATGGCTAACGGTATCGTATTCTTCTGCCGTTGGTGTGAGTCTTGGCGGGCCGCTGTAGCGCCGATATTGAACACTGCTTTCAAATCCTTTTGCCCGTGGCAGATCCATTCCTTCTGGCCGCTCAAGATAGACAAAGTGATCCGCGGTATCGCGGTTAAACGGCGTTAGCCGTGCAACGATGCTGGATGGGTGATAACCGGGTGCCACCGGGAAGTTGGGACGTGAAAAATGCGGCGGCGATCCAATGCTGATCAACAAATTGTTCACCAGTGCCAGATGGAGCATTTCCTCCATCGCGACGCTTTGGATGCTTGCTCGCCAGCCATCGACCGCCGTGGATTGTGCGTCGCTCAGCCCTTCGTCCGGGCCTTGCTTGAGACTCCAGGCGGCGTAAAGATAGGAACACATCAAGCCATGTTCAATTTCCGCCGCTTCAGTTAGCAAATAAATGAGCTGCTCGCGATCATTGACGAAAGCTTGCTGTTGATCCACTGTTTGCGCTGATGGCATTGTGTGATCCTTGCCGCTACTACATGACGAGAAAGATGAGGGCGAGTCCACCAAGCATGACTGCCGTGGTTAACGAAATTCCGTACGAATTTCGTGGCGCATCCTGTTTCAATAACGCCGCAATAAGTGTAGATCCGAAGGCGCGTTCGGAATTCCAACCGTTTCACGCGAAGCGCACCTATGCACTCGAGCAAGAGCGATCTCCATCCAAAATGCGCTAACTGAAGACACGACAGATAACCTTATCCAGCGCTCTCCCGCCTGCATGGCTGCGTGAACAGTTCCGTGTAGTCGGTGGGCCAAGCGACAAGGATGAAAAGGACGATGGCTATAGTGTGTGTTCCAGACGTTCAAGCCGGAAGGGAAAGGTTGCGCGTCCGGTGCACCAAGCGTCCCTTGGGCTCGCTGGGCACCGAACACCGCGGATACACTGGCAAGGGAATGTGCGCAAAGCAATACCGACTAGAGCCCGTTGTCGTAAGGCCGGGACTGGAAGTCGTGCGACACCGCTAAGCACCTCCTATTGCCCTCTATTGTCCTATTGGCAATATCGCCAGTACGGCCGCCTAGGTATAGCCGGCCGCTCTTCGTCAGGTTTCTGACACCTACCTTCGGATGTTGAGGCAACTCAGCACATGCTGACTGCAAGAACCGATCCCCTTCACGTAACCCCGGCAACAACGCGATTGTCCCTACGCCCGTGAAATTGTTGCATCTCTTGCCGAGGACGATGAGCGCAGAAGCATTTTGCAGATGGATGTGGTCAGACACGCTCAAGCATCAAGCCGAGTCAAACCCATTCATCCCAAGATCGCGAAGGACGCACCGCTTTGGATTCCACCACTGAAAGCCTCGAAGCATTGCTTCGCTACGGCGAGCAACTCCTGAAAGCCGGCAGTACGGCATACCGGACACGTCGGGCCATCGACATACTGGCGTGCAAGATGGGGATTGAAGCCTTGTCACTGGAAATTGGATTCAGAAGCATCGCTGCCACGGCAAAGCGGCGCGGTGAAACCGTCACGCTTATCCGGGAGATTGTGTATCCCAGCGTAAACAGCACCAAGCTCATGGAATTACACTTGCTCGCCAGTGCCGCACCAGACGGCGTGCATGCCAGCGACTTGATTGCGGGGTTGAAACGGATTGAAGGTGCCGTGCACCGGCATTCGATTGCGGTGACGAGTGTTGCGGTCGGATTGGCCTGCGGCGCTTTTGCCTTCCTGAATGGCGGAGCGCTGACCGAGATTGTCACGGCGAGTATTGCCGGCGGTCTCGGGCAAAGCCTGCGTGCCCGCCTGATGCACCGCCATCTCAGTCCTTATGGGACCTACGCCATTTGCGGGTTGGTTGCGTCTACGATTTACGTTGCGCTGGCGAACCTCCTCGTCCATCTGGGGCTGGATACGGAAACCAGGCATGCCGCCGGCTTTGTTTCTTCCGTGTTGTTCCTGGTGCCTGGCTTCCCGATGATCTCGGCGGTGCTCGACCTCTTGCAGCATGAAACGACCGTCGGCCTGTCCCGGCTTGCGTATGTGCTGATGCTGATGTTGATGGCTGCGCTCGGCCTTTCCGTGGTCATCGATCTCGCGGACATTTCCATCGATGCTGCTGTTGCGCCGACGATGGACTTGTGGACGTTAACGGGCGCTCGCTTGCTTGCAAGCTTTGTCGGTGCCTGCGGATTTGCGATCCTGTTCAATGGCTCGTTGCGCAATGCCATTTGCGTGGGGATGCTTGCCATTCTCGGCAATGGGCTGCGCCTCGCATTGGCCCGTGATTATGGCTTGAGCTTGCCGTTCTCGACATTTGCGGGAGCGCTGGTGATTGGTTTTTTTGCTTCGTTCATCCGCCGTCGGATCAATGAACCGCGGATGTCGTTGACGGTTGCAGGCTCGGTCATGATGGTCCCTGGCGTCTATACCTTCGAAACACTGGTGCACTTCAGCAAGGGGGATATCCTTGCCGGGCTGGAGACCGGATTCCTGACGGCGTTTGTCGTCGGCGCGATGGCGCTCGGGCTTGCCGTTTCACGCTTTCTCAGCGAACCGGCTTCATTCAGGCGACCGAATCCTTAGTGCGTTCAGAGAAGAAAAAGGTGCGCTTCCTGCAATCCACCATATGAGCATATTCCGGTGCTCATAAGCAACCTGTCCTGAAAGCCTGTTTGAAAACCGAATTTTGAACTGGAATTCGACCAAGTTTTGCCATGAAATCGGCTCAGTGGGCAATCGTCGTGCCGAAATGCGGCGTGTAACAGCAGGCGATGCCCCCAGATACTAGTTTTCAAACAGGCTCTGAGCGGTAAATAGTAGTTGGAACGGTGCTTAGGATCACCGACAGGAAGGAGCGAGAAGCCGGACATTGGCGAAATCTGATTGGCAGGCCGCAATCGACCGGCAGTGCGCATTGCATAAAGCTTCTGAAACGTCTGGAATAGATTTGTCCCGCCCAACCTGCAGTGGCGGCAACATACCCTTAGCGCCCCCAAGCGGAAATGGCGCTTTCGTGAACGCTGACGGCACATTTCAAGACTAGAAGCAACGTCAACCCAAGGTAGGCGCATTCTGGAACGGCCTACAATCAACGGGGATATCAATTGAGAATGTGGTTCCCCTCTCCTGAGAGCTATCCACATCAATGCTGCCGCCATGGCTTTCTGCCACACTGCGAACGTAAGGCAATCCAATTCCCCATCCTTGCTGGTCACCTTCTTTCGCCGCCTTTGCTCTTCGGAAGACCTGAAACACGGATTCCACCTGGTCTGGGGGAATTGGTTCGCCGTGGTTATGCACCGACAGCAGCATCCGCTCATGCCACGCCTGAAACGTGATACGAACAGGTGTATCAGGAGCTCCATACTTGACCGCGTTGCTGACCAAATTCTCCAACGCCCGCTTGATCGCGTCTCGCCCCCACCATCCCTTGATTGCATCCCCACTCATCTCGAAACGCGGACCATGGACGGCAGTCGCCACGTCGCACACTTCTCTGACCACTTCTGCAATGTCGAAGTGGGTTGGGTGAAGCACCAGACGTTGGCCACGCTGGAACACTACGGTATCGAGCAAGTCCCGAATCATCTGGTCGATGCGACTGAGGCTGTTGATAATTTTGTGTGCAGCCTGGTCTATTTTTTCCAGGTCTCTTATGTGGGTGATCAGCTGCGCGGACATGGTGGCGGCCGCTAATGGATTTCGCAGGTCGTGGGCAAGAGTCGCAACAAACTGTTCGCGAAAAGCGGACTGTGCGAGTGTGAATGCAGTGACGGCTTCCCTGATCGACGCGTCGATGGAAGAGCCGATGATTTGCGTCTCCTCGTCGCTGATCGGCACATTATTCTGTTTAAGCACCTCGATCAGAGTCGACCTGAGGATTTGGTATTCGCAGATGACTGCATGCACATCATGTCCCGTCAAGCGAGCACGTTCATTACCGTGCTCCAACGCAACGGAAGGAGTGGCAACTGCAGCGCTTGTCCTCGGATGATGCGGAGTAAGTGCCTCTGCAATATTGTCGTACAAGGTAGGAAGTGTGTTAATGAGAATGGGAGGGGAAAGTTCGTCGGCACCTTTAATGGATTCACGCACTCTCTTTTCCCACTCGGCAAACACCGCCTCCCGCAGCTCAAGCATCCTTTGGCTGGTTGGCGACAGATCCCCCGGGTCGATGTTCTGGTCACTCGCTAAAGTCATGTTGCTCTCCACTACGTCGAATGGCGCCAACGAGTTAGACAAGCTTTGCAGACCGTTATTCGTACGCGTGAATCAGGACACGTTTGAACTGGGTGCGTACCAATGCATAACATTCACAAGGCAATTCTTTCGGCCTTCCCGCCCCCATTATCTTCATATGTCTTCGAGCGCACTGTATCAAGCCTTCTTTCGAGATTTCGCTGCGATGAGCTTGCTCGGGCATTGGCAAAGTTTGATTGACGGGCTGCAACTGCACCAAACCTGACGGTCGCCCTTCTCGGAAGCGGACGCTTAAGGCATCGGTCATCTACTCGCTCGCACGGCAGCGTGTAGCGCTGACTTAAGAAAATGCTGTTTTCGTGTAGGTTTCACGCTCGATCTCCAGAATCTCCACACACAGTTGGACATGGAGCTGGCCCTGTGCCACGCAGAGTAGACGCAATCTTTCAAGTAACGCAGCCGATATTTGACGTTTCACTTCTGTGGACCTGCCATTGAGAAGCGACAGCTTCGCATGGAGAAATGCTCGGTGATCAGGGCTGACGCCAACAGCATAGTCATCAAACTTAAGTGCTCGGCTCTTTATGTCAATTTCGTCGAACTGGTTAGTCGAAACCAGTACTTTGTTCAGCTCCAATAAGCACTGCTTCACATCGAGATTTACAAGGTTGCTGGTGTATTCCAAAGTAAGGTGAGGCATTTTTTCTCGTTTAAGATGATTGGCCCGTAGCGACCGCGTCAAATGATAAGTTAAGGGTGTCCGCGTTAAAAAGATCGATACAAGCTTGGGCAATCAAAGCACCTGCCTTGAGTCCCTGCACAAGTGTACCAACATAGGTGCACTGATCATCAGACTTCACCTAATGCTCCGATGATGCCCAGTTGCCGCGCTTAAAAGGTTCACTTCGGTCGGATAAATACACGCCGACATTCTTGAGCCATACCTTTGTCGGAGCAGGATCTAGTAGCGTCAGACTGCACAACATCAGTACGCTAAGCCCCGCCAGTGAACTGCTGATGCCAATTTGCGCCTGGGTCGATGCCAGGCGGATGAAGCTGGCACTTGCCGCACAGCCCAAGGTGAAACCGATCACAGCCTCTGATTCTGAATGTGCACCGATAGCAATACGAGAGAAAGCCACGAGCGCGCTTGCCGCGTAAGCTGCCGATATCGCCCAGTGGCGAATTGGCGTGCGCCACTTCTGACAGCGCAAATAAACGAGAACAGGGATTACAGCCGCTGCTCGTGAAGCATGTCCGCTGACGCCCGTAAAATCGAGCGATTCGATACCGAGGCCCCACCCTATGAACGCCAGTTTGGTGGCGCCGACGAGGATGAGAAGCCCACCAAATATCAGGCACCACCATAGGGCCAAACGCTGCCTCTGCGATGCGACGAGCCATAGTGCGATCACGATAGCGGCGGGCAGCGTGAAGTTGACATCACCGGCGGCCGTAATGTTTTCCCAGTAATTCATTCAAACCAAGCAGTCATGTGGAGTCATATAAAACCTTTCTGCGGCATAGGGCAGCCTCGCAGATCCTGTGACAGTACGTGCTATTGAGCCATTGCCAACAAGATCAGCCTGTGTGTTCGCTATTGCCTGAACGGCTTGCAGACCATGATGTATTGAGTAGTCAAGGTACAGGCATTCAACGCGGCGCGTATTTGTTTGCATCAACCACCGAGCGCATCCCCGACAGTCCAAACGTTACAAGGACGATCGCGATCAACAATCCCCCGCTGATGGCAAACAACTGCTGCAAGCTTATGCTACGCATCAGCCAGCCAGTGGCTGAGGAGGACATTGGTGCTATTCCCATGAAAATGAACATGAAGAGTGCCATGCTACGACCGAGCATCGCCGGCACAACATGATGCTGCAACCAGGTAAAGATATTGACCTGTAAAAAGCCACCGAGCACGCCGATTGCAAGCAGGAGCGCAATGCCTTGCGACGTCGCTTCAATGAACCCAAGCGGTATAAATAGCAGGCCCACCGCAGCATCGAGTATCAGGATAGTCATGCCGAAGCTGCCGATACGGAACCCCGGTCGCATACTGGAAAATATGATACCCACCAGAGTGCCCGCGCCATAGGCACCGGTGAGCAAGCCATAGACGGACGCGCTACCACCTACATGATCGGCAAGCACAGGCATCGCCACCTGAATTGGTCCGGTGATAAAAAACGCTACCGCGCCCCAATAGCAAAAACATATTCGCAAGCTGCGGTCATTCCAGCAGTACCGCAATCCATCCGCCACTGATCTCCACACCGATTGCGGCTGTTGCGTTACAGCTGGCGCCGGATTTTTTTGCGTTCTAACCTTTGTCAGCGTCCAGGCGGAGAGTGCGAAACTTGCGGCATCAAAGCCGAAAGCAATACCAGTTCCAATGAGCTCCTCGTTTCTTCCTGTTCCTTCACCAAATAATGCAATCAGTATGCCGGCAAGCAAAGGACCGATGAAGGTAGACATCTGCCGCACCCCCATCATCACTCCATTGGCCTGCGCCAGCAGTTCTCCAGGTATGACGGTAGGCAGGATGGACGTGCCTGAAGGCAGGCTGAATGCGGTCGCAATACCAATGGCAAGTGCCAGCATGTACACGAGCCGCAAGTCCGGCTGGCCGTTCAAGGTCAGTACGGCGAGTAAGCCGAGCAACAAGGTGCAGGCGTACTTTGAAAGCAGTAACACGACCTTGGGCGAGTATCGGTCGACTACGGCACCCCCGAGCAAAATGAATACTGCACGCGGCACACTCATCGTGGCCAGCACCGTACCCAATGCCAGCGTGTCTCCAGTCATTCGTAATACCAGCCAAGGCAGCGCGATCAGTGTGAATTGGTCGCCGAGTTGAGAAATCAGTGATCCGGCAAATAGCCAGCGGAAGTTACGGTTGCGGAACAATGCGCCGCGCGGATGAGGTAAAGCCTGGTTCATGTGTTATTCGTCTTCTTGCGAGTTTTTAAATGTTCGATGCTGCGGCGAACCATCTGCATGGCTGCGTCTTGCATGCCGAGGCCGCCGAACAAATCAGGTTCTAATTGATTGGCCTTGAGAACCTGTTCGTGCAGTCGCGTATCCTTCCCCCAAACCGCAGCGAATAGCGTTATCCAACGCGCGGCCAGATCGAGTGCCGCCGGTGCGAGCGGATCGGTACCGCGTTCCTGAAGCTCACGCGCTTCTGCAAAGAGTGGCGGCCATTTCAGGTAGTGCTCAATAAATCTTTCCCGCGCCTCTGCCAGGTAAGCCGGATCGAGATGACGTGCATACAGGCTCAGACGATATTCGGCGGTCGCCCGCGTGATGTAATCGAGCAGGGCGGCATCGATGCCCGTGATCAAAGGTACATTCGGTTCAGTACGGTGCAGTACATCCGCCTTGTGAATCAGGCGCGCGTCGCCGGCCATATGGCCCAGCGAGAGTTCGATCCACCGCTTTGTTAATGACAAAGTCTGCACATGATCGGGTGGCACGCCAGTTTCCATCAGTTGGCGCAACTGCTCCTTTAATTGATGGAACTCGCCGTCGTCGACGCTGCCTTTCCGGCGCAACTGGTCATGCTCCTCTGGCGTGAAGTAGCGGTCGTAAAAGTTCATCATCGCCAGCGTGGACAGCCAGTCATCAAGCGCCGGTTCTTCTTTCGCTCGAATATGTTCTTGCAGCGCTGCCAACCGATCGCGCAACTCAACGGCACGCGCTACCTGGTGGTCAAGGGCGACGATTTGTTGCTCAATGACCGTCTCCAGATCAGCGCTATCGCCTTCGAGCAAAGCAGCAATATCAGCTAGCGATATCTCGAGCCGCCGTAACGCCTGAATACGGTGCAGACGCTCGATGTCGCTCCTGTTGTATAGCCGGTAGCCCGACGCGGAGCGGCCGGATGGGCATAACAACTTGATCGCATCGTAGTGATGCAAGGTGCGCACCGTAAGCCCGGTGCGTTTAGCCAGTTCGCCAATTTTGAGCAGCATATGCAATCTCCTATTGAGAGAAGCATAAAGCCTGACGTTACGTCAGAGTCAAGCAGCGACCTTCGGTATCGCTTGCTGTTGTCAAGTTATCTCTTTGGATCAATAACAGGAGTGCACTATCAGGTTAATGTGCCCTCCAAATTGAAACAGTAGAATTGCGACCATGACAAAACACTTTTTCCTCATCTGGCTTGCCGGCATACCCGGCGTCGTGGCCATTTCTTGGCTCGTCCTGCCGCTCATGCTTGAAGGGCGGCCCCTACCCGCTCCGCAATCTGTCATCAGCATGACCAGCGCCGTGCAAAGTGCGCTCCTGCTGGCGTTAGCGGCCTGGACGGGAGCAAAACTGGCTTCCCAAGTGGGGCTACGCGCGCCCGTCTTGATGGCGGCGGCTGATGGAAGGCTTGATCTCGATGGGCTGCGTTCTCAATTACTGCCAGGCTTGATCGGCGGTATTTTCGGTATTGCTGTGCTGGTGGCTTTCGCTCGCTTTGCGCCTGAACCATTGGCTCAGCTTCAAGATCGTTTTTCTTTTCCGCTGATTGCGCGTATGCTGTACGGGGGCATTACTGAGGAAATCCTCGTCCGGTGGGGACTGATGACCGTCATGGTCTGGACATGCTGGCGCATTTTTCAAGGAGGTGTCGGCGCACCTTCCGCGTTGGCTGTCTGGCTGCCGATCCTGCTCAGCGGGCTGGCTTTTGGCGCGTTGCATCTGCCTATGGTGGTGGCTATGCTCGGGCCTCTACCAGCATCCCTGTCTACCTATATCGTGCTTGCCAACGCCGCTTTTGGGATTGTTGCCGGTTTCCTGTTTTGGCGGTACGGGTTGGAGGCAGCCATGCTCGCCCATGTCATTGCCCATCTGGGAGCGTTTGCCTTCACGCGCTGAGACGGGATTAACGCTGGTTGTTGATGCTTCGATAGGGAGAATGGTGGAGGTATGACCGTCCACTTTTTGGCTGCACTTCGGCAGTCACTGCAATTCCTCTATGGCTGGTCAAGTCCAACCAGCGTATTCGCTGTCAATCGGTGAGTGATGAAAATTGCCCCGAAGCGGCCGGCCGCATCTCTCAAAAGAAGGCGTTTAACGCAAGGCTCTCCGTCCCAAGGGCACCTGCTTATGGAACATTGCCTATCCAATTTTTCCCATGATTCGATGAGGGCAAGGAAACGCCTTGATAGTCGAGCATTTTGCTGGAGCCAAGCTGCGTGCTCGGGCTTGATTGTGAGGCGCTCCAGTACTCGCCATTCATCGCGGTGTAACGCGTCCTTTAAAGCGCGACGCTCATGCCGCAAAAGGATAGGGATCAGTCGCTGCATCGCGTTACCTCATTTGTCGAATGCACTTGAAAGGAAGAAGCGTACAAGGACAAAACGGATCGGGAAGTGCACCTCACTTCCCTTGCAGTGCCGGGCTCAGGACGCGGTCAGTTTTTTGCAGTCAGGCGTTGCACTACCTTTCGGGTAAGCGGTGCGACCAGCAGGACGACCGGAAACGCAACCAGCCAGGCGGCCAGCCACGCACCGAGCCAGATGTGCAAGAAGCTGGTTGCCGGACCGATTGTGCGCAACGTCGAGATGCCAGAAACCAGCAGGGACATTAGCCCGGAGAGAATCGCTCCGAACAGTACGGGAACATACTTCTCGGGGATCATGCGAAGACCTCCCGGGGCTTGTCAGTGATCGCGCGGCCAACTCGATGCAGCGTTTCCGCGAAATTCTTTCCGAACATCCGCGCCGTCTTGATGTCGCCCGCCACGAAGGAGTCGGCAGAAGCGCCGTGTCCCGCCTGCGCCATCAGGCCCGACCACGATCCAAGCCGGTTGGCGGCCTCTTCGTACGGAACGCCGGCATGCTGCTCCGGGAGGATGGGGTTGCCCACCCAGAGCATGCCATGCTGCATGCAAAACACGAACATCGATAACAGCGTCGACTGTTTATCTCCAGCTGGCAAAGATGACACGGTAAAGCCGGCGGCGAGCTTGCCCTTGAGCTGCTGCGTGCGCCACAAGCGCCCGGTGGCGTCCATGAAAGCCTTGAATTGGCTCGATACGCCGCCCAGGTAGGTGGGCGATCCCAATAGGAATCCGTCGAAGTTGAGCAGCGTATCGGGCGACTTTGCCAGCTCCTCGGCCTTCAGCAGATGCACTTCGGTGTTCGGGACGCTCCTTGCCCCCTCGAGGACATGCGTAGCAATATGTTCAGTGTGCCCGTGGGCGCTATGGTAGATGACGGCGAGTTTTTTCATTGTTCCAGTTCCATTCAAGGTTACGATTTCCGTTAAAGGGGCCAGTATCATCATCGGGAAATCCATTCGATGACGACCGCGGACAGGTAGAGGCCCGAGCCAAAGACCGTGTGATTGGTGATGCTGCGCATGCGGTTCTTCCAAGGGGATGGCGTCTTCGAGGCAGCAAAGCCCAAGCCCATGGCCGGCTGCATGACGAACAAAGGGACGGTAACCGTACACAAACCCACTGCAAGGGCCGGCAGAACCGACGGATCCTGTATCCAGGCAATTCCCTGCAAGCCGACGAGCAGGCCTGCGAACGCAATGCCGACCGCGTAATGGGTGAACCAGCCCAAAGCGAGTTCACCGGGAATGGACGGCGCCTTGCCGATGGAAGGATGGGCGAACGTGCCGCGAAAGAGGTGCCCTACCCATCGCCCGATGAACGCGAAGTTGAGCGTTTGGATGCCCATTCGCTTCAATAACGTGAGCCAGGCATCCATGACAGCGGTGGCTCCAACCCCAACGAGAACGATTTGTGCAATGGCTTCAACAATTGTCATGACAACACTCCTTTTGGTTGACTGATGAACTGCATGAGCCCACTATAGAAGTTGAAGTCAACTTCAAGTCAAGGGGTGATTACTGCCATGGATATCGCTGAAGTCGCCAAGCGCACTGGCGTTCCTGCGTCGGCACTGCGCTACTACGAAAAAAAAGGATTGATTGCGTCGGTCGGCCGGCAAGGCGCGCGGCGCCGTTTTGCCCCGGGTGTGCTGGATCAATTGGCATTGATTGCCTTGGGGCAGGCCGCCGGATTGTCGCTGGATGAGATCGGCTCCATGCTGTCACCGAACGGCAGGCCGGCAATCAATAGACAACTGCTCGCAGCCAAGGCCGATGAGATCGACCAGACCATCAAGCAGCTGCGAGCGGTGAGTCGAGGACTACGGCATGCCGCAGCATGCGGAGCGCCGAGCCACGCAGAGTGCCCGACCTTTCAGCGGCTGCTCAAGGCAGCCGCATCGGGCGCCCTGGATAATCGTCGGAAGAGTAACGACATCCAGCGCACCAGCAAATAGACACCTGCCTGCTCAGCGGAAGAGATACGCAAACGTTCTTGCAGGTGTACTTCTGCTGCGGCACGATGCAGTGATCGATTGAAGTCAGCCAGGTTATTTTCGCCAATGTCTTCTCTTGGCCGGACTGGGTTATTCCGCCAGCTGCATCTGCTCACCATATACCTGGCTTTTGACAGTAGCCAGGCTAGCGCGACGGGGCACGCCACCCTGACGGCGACTCCTGGCGCACAAGCATGCGCAACACGATCTCTTCATCCCATTGCACACCAGATGCCTTTGCCAAGGCTGCCAATGCAACGTACATGACTGGCGCGGCCGAGCAATGCTGCAGCACGATTGGCGCGCAAGCTACCTCCCTTATTCAATCATCTCCCCAATCTTGATTGACGAAAAAGCTTTGGGGGCGCTACCTCAAGTGATAATCTTTTTGCCAATGATATTTGGGAAAGCAATCGTGAGCGATCTTGATACAGCGGAGCCGGTCAGGACCCGGCTATTGAAGGCGGCACTCGACTGTTTTCTGGCCGATGACTATCACGAGGTCACGACCCGGATGATTGCGGAAAAGGCAGGCGCCAACGTGTCGATGATCCGCTACTACTTCGGCAACAAGGAAGGACTCTACGAAGAGATGATCCGGGAGACCTTGAATCCTCTTTTGGACGTGCTCGATAGCCCAACCTTGTCTGCCGTTTCCGGACTGGCGGACTTCCTGCGGCTCTATTACGACACCATGATCGAGCGGCCTGAATTTCCGAAGCTGATTCTCAAAGTGCTTGCGCTCAACCAAGGGCCGGGACGGCGCTTTATCCTCCAGTTGCTTGAGCGTGGTCGCACGCGGGGTGCTCACCGGGTCGCCGAACTGAAAGCTGATGGCCAGATTGCCGGTGGCATCGATCCTGACATCCTGCGAATTTCCTTTATCAGCCTGGCGATGACGCCGATGCTGCTCAAGAGTGTTTTCGAGGAGCAGATCGGACGCCCAATGGACAATGCTTTCCTGGCCGAGCTGGCTGCATTCAACGGCCGCCTGTTGTCGACGGCGGTGGCACCGACCGTGTGCGAAGAGTAAAAGGCCTGCTATGCCCTTTCAGATGAATGCATGCGCAGTGCGCTGCCTCGACAAAGCGATGAAGTTTGCTGCGTGGTTTCAAGCTCTGGCTCACCGACTGCCCTTCGCCGATTCTCGCTCCGCAATCGGATCGCATGCCAAGAAGTTAGAGGCATGCAGCGATGCATGCGGTCATTCACGATGTGCTTCGTTACGCTCCGCCGGCATTCACCGCGCTTCTGCTCCGAGGTAGCGAATTCTCTGGCGCTACCTGGTACAACCGCTTTTTCGTCATGCACCCTCACCTCTAATGATCCCATGAGAAATCTCCTGCTCCTGTTTCATCTGGTCTTTGCCGGGCTCTGGCTTGGTTGCGTCCTGACCGAAGTGCTGTTCGAGCGAGCATTGCTCGGACGGGGGAAGGACTACGAAGTCATTTTGGCCGGGCTTCACAGACGTGTTGATCTGTTCGTCGAAATCCCCGCGTTCCTCGCCGTCCTCGTCACCGGAGCACTCATGGTGGCAAACGTCAATCCCGGCCCGGTCCTTCACACGAAGATCGCTTTTGGGGTTCTCGCCATCGCTGCGAACATTTACTGCGTCTCATTGGTGCTTCGTCGGGCCAAGGCTGCAACCGAAGGACATTGGGAAGAATTCGCTCGTCTCGATCACTTGCAGCATAAGTTCGGAGCCGTCGTGCTGCTGGGCATATTGGCTGCACTTGGAATTGGTGGCTATCTCTTTTCCTATGCCTGACGCTCTGTTCCGCGGAACTCGGCGAGCCTTCTTGGACCAACCAGGTCGACTTCCGGATTGCTCTTTGCACTCGATCCCGGCGCGATAGAGATATTGGATACGGTGGTGGATCCGCTGGCATGGGATGTTCGGCCCGCCGGAGCGGTCGGATGAATTACCGCTCCTCCTCCGACCGCTCCGGCGGCAAGGGGCAAAAATAGCCGAGCCCAAGGAAGCCCAGTCCCACCAGCAGGAACACGGTGACTTTTGCAGTCAGCGTCAACGCCGACAGGTCGACGAGCAGCATTTTCGCCACCAGCACGGCAAGAGCAATTCCGCCGCCCATCCACATCTCACGCATATGGCGCTTTGACGCAACCACGACCACAGCCACGCCGCCAGCCGCCCACATCACCGAGATCCACGGTTGCATCACCCGCTCAAACAGGAGGACCAACGCTCCCTCCTCCAATCCGTAGCGGCTGCCGATTGCGCGCAGCAGCGTCCCGGTCAGCACCGCGCCTGCCAGCCCCCATAACAGGCGCCCCGGAATCCGCTTTGTTTCAGGGCTCTTCCAGCTGACCACTGCCAGCAAGACAACGCTACCCCATTGCGACAACTCGGTGAGCAGTTCCGGCGGCGCCACAACGATCCCGCACGCCGTCAACAGGGATGCGAACATGCCCGCCGGGCCCCACTGCCAGTCGAATCGTGTGATGTAGGCAATCGTGCGCGCCACCGCACACCATCCTGCCCACAACAGGATGCTGGCAGCAAGCGTCGTCTGGTCGCGGAACGCCATCGCATCGAACGCGCGCGCCAGTTCGATGTTTGCCAGCACCGGCACCAGCAAGGTTGCCAGTCCCAGCATTTCCTGGTTGAGGCGATACGGTGTTTCGGGGTCGCGGTTGTACAGGCGCATCAGTATCGCGCTGCCGACCAGCCAGCCGATCAACAACATCTCCCGCAGGTTCCAACCAGCCATATTCGTATCGCCGAACGGCGCGACAAACAGCAACAGGCCTGCCGGCAACAACCACAATGCACTCGTGCGCAATTGCAGCCAGCGCAACTGTCGACCTGCCAGTGTTGCGCTGATCGCCCATGCGAGGAACCACGCCAGCACGCTGGTCGGCTCATCGGCATCATGGCGAAGAATCGCCACGCAGAGGACGATCGGTGCCGTCGCAGCATAGAACCAGCCAATTCTGCGCGGCCTGTTCACAAAGCCGGCGCCAAGCGCGACCAGTGCCGCGACCGCGAGCGGCAAGGTGCCTGCCTGGCCGCTGTCCCACGCACCGTACGCGGCAAGCACCGACACGAGCCAGTACAGCGCCGCGCCGATATCGGCACGCTCCTTGTCGAGCGCATGCGCTGTCAGGATGAAGCCCAGCGCGGAGGCTGACAAGGCCATCGCACGGCTGGCACCGTCCAGTCCGACGCCGATGGCAATCAGACTCAGGCCACCGCCAATGCCGAGCAGCCAGCCCTTCCACTCCGGCAGCGCCGAGCGCATTGCGAGCAACTGCGCAAGCGCGGTCAAGCCCAGCATGGCCGCACACCAATCCGACGACACATTCGCCTTCGTGTACATGAAGCCTGCCATCACGAGTGACGCGGCGGCGAGCACCGAGACGATGGATGCCCTCTGCAGGCCGGCAAGATGCTCCTGACGATGCGCCCACAAGATGGCGGCGGCATTGTAGGCGAGCGCCATGCCGATGGCAGCAACGATCGTGTAGAAGTGCGTCCCGGCCGGAAGATCAAGTGCGGCACCGAGCAAGACCGAGGTGCCGGCCAGCGCGGCACTGGCGAGCGAAGGCGCATGCAGGCGCACGCCGACACCCGCGCTCAGCAGGCTGACCCAGGTCGCGTACAGCGTTAATGCGGCAAAGCTGCCCTCGTTCGTCGAGGCGACGACGGGTGTGAGCAAGGCGCCGGCGAGGCCGATGAACGCAAACAGCACGCGCTCGGTGCGTAGCGACCAGCCGAATGCAAGCGTCGACAAGCCGGCGAGCAGGATGAATGCCTCTGTCGTGCCGATGAGCTGGTATCCCTGGTATGCCCAGAGCGTGCACAGGTACTCGAGCGCTAACGCGCCACCCTGCAGGTTCAAGCCGAGGAAGGTCCGGGAAGGCGCTTGCCGCAATCCGATGACAAACACTGCGACACCAACCGCCGCAACAGACAGCACGCGTACGGCCGGCGGCAGGATGTTGTTCGCCGCAAGCAGCGCAAACAGGAAGCCTGCACCGATCAGCATCATCAATACGCCGGCAGTCGCAAACGGATTCTTCTTGATGAGCTCGAACACCGACGCGGTGGTCTGTTCCCATGTGCTGAGGGCGGTGTTCGCTTCGATTTCCGAAGAAATCGGTTCGGCTCGCACGCGACGCGTCTCGTTAATCGACTTCGAGGCCTCCTGCTTGCGCAGAATCTCATCGGCATCCGGTTCCGGGGCAGGCGTTGCGGACCTGCTGTCCTGCGACTCTGCAGTTGCGCCGGCAACCACTTCGGCAGCCGCTTCCCGCGTCGCTGGCGATGCGCCAGCCTTCGCACCTTTGCGCGCATCGCCAACAACGACGACCTGTTGCTGCCACTCCAGTTTCTCTTCCAGCCGGGCTACCCGTTTCTGCAAGCGGTTGATTTTGCCGACGAGCACGAAGTAAATCACAGCGGCGATGAGGAAGAAAAGAAGGGCCATGGTAGCGACGCAGAGCCTGTCCGTTGAGTGGAATTAACAGAATGCTACATTACCAGCCGGAAAAAACATCCTATGCGAGATCAACCGATTGGCAGCCGGCCTTTGCCTTGGGAAAGAAGGCGCTCCGAAGGGCTGGCATTCTGCTTTCGCGTACGCGCCGCACCAGTCGTCCGACCAACACTCCCGCCGCAAGCGTTGCCAACAGATGCTTCAATGTATGGCCGCTGGCGACACCGAGCGCTGCAAGCAGCTGGTGGTCGTGCAGCTCTGCTGCTTTCGCAACAATGTAAAGCAGGAGCGCGATACCGAACGCGATGCGGTCACGGCGCGCCGAACTTGCAGCCAACTGCCAGAGCGGGATCAGTACGATCGGCAGGAACTGCAGCAGCAGGTAAGGACGCAGGTCATTCGTCACGACCCACCATGCGACGCTTGCGATGGCGAACAGGCCGAACCAGACCGCTTCGGCTTCGGCATTCTTCGCACGCTTCGTCTCGGCACGTACCGCAACAAGCAGCCCTGCGCATGCCAATGCAATCGGCAGCCGATCCCATATCAGCCGCCAGTTGTCCGGAGCGAGATGATAGAAACCAGAGCCGGCCGCCGTAAGCATCAGTCCAACGAGAAACAGACGGTATCCGGGCCAGCCTTGCACGATCGCCGCGTGGCCGGAATACGGATGCAGGCGCACCCATCCCCATAGCGCAACCAACGCGAAACCGATATTGGAAATGACGTCCGCGGCGTGCGGCATCCCCAGCAGCAGGGACTGGTCGGCAAATTCATGGTATTGCAGTGGCTGTGTGATCGGCCCGTGCAGCAGCAGTCCTGCGCAGGCAGCCAGCGTCAGCAGAATGGGAAAAATGGCGAGCAAGCGGTTCATGGAGATCCTCCTTTTTGGAACGTCTCACACCATGCCGTTTGCTGCATTGCGCGGGGTGGCCATTCGCGGGGCAGCCGTCCGCGTCCTTGCCGTACACCATGTACTGACTGTGCCGGCGCGCTTGCCATCGGTATGTTGCTTGACGCTCTTATTGATTTAAGAGTCTCCAGATTGCCAAAGCGGCGCCCAATGCGAAGCGAATGCCGCCGATGTACCGCCAGGTGGCATTCGAGGGAGCGGATTCCGATACTTTTCCCAGCCGGTGACTAGCCCGCACCAACGCCGGCGCCGTCTTTAAAAAACGAATATGATCACCACCTCGAACATAGGCCAACGTCCCGACCAGTACCAATCAATGCTATTTACAGCCATGCCTGACGTAATGACTGATAACGACCCCGCCCCTATTCCACCAATCGCGCCGGGCGACAATGAGTGCTGCAACAGTGGCTGCGATCCCTGCGTGTTGGACCTGTACGCGGCAGAACTCGAGCGCTATCGCGCTGCACTACGCGCTTGGGAGGAACGCCAGGCCGCAAAGGGCACGGGCGAAAAAACTGCGTCTTCCTGACACCGTCGGATCAAGCAAGCGCCCCGGTTCATGCAATCAGTAAAAAGCCGGCGAAAAAAAATGAGGCCCCTTCCGGGGCCTCATTCGTTACTGCTTCGTTACTGCTTCAGTCGTCGTGACTCTTGCGACGTCTATCAGACCTTGACGGTATCCGCTACTTCGCGGAACTCTTCGATCTGGTCGAAGTTCATGTAACGGTAGATGTCGGACGCGTTCTTGTCGATCACGCCGATATTTGCCATGTACTCTTCCTTCGTCGGGATCTTGCCGAGCATCGCGCAGACAGCCGCGAGTTCAGCAGAGCCCAGGTAGACGCGCGTATCCAGACCGAGGCGGTTCGGGAAGTTACGGGTCGAGGTCGACATCGCGGTCGAGCCCTTGCGGATCTGCGCCTGGTTACCCATGCACAGCGAGCAGCCCGGCATTTCCATGCGAGCACCGCTGCGGCCCAGATTGCCGTAGTGGCCTTCTGCCGTCAGGACTTGCTGGTCCATCTTGGTCGGCGGAGCGATCCACAGGCGGACCGGGATGTCGGACTTGCCTTCGAGCAGCTTGGACGCCGCGCGGAAGTGGCCGATGTTGGTCATGCAGGAACCGACGAACACTTCGTCGATCTTGTCGCCGGCGACTTCGGACAGCATCTTCACATCGTCCGGATCGTTCGGGCACGCAACGATCGGCTCCTTGATGTCAGCCAGGTCGATCTCGATGACAGCTGCGTACTCGGCGTCGGCGTCGGCCTTCATCAGTTCCGGCTTGGCGATCCATGCTTCCATCGCCTTGATGCGGCGCTCCAGCGTGCGCTTGTCTTCGTAGCCGTTCGCGATCATCCACTTCATCAGCGTGATGTTCGAGGTCATGTACTCGATGATCGGCGCCTTGTCGAGGTGCACCGTGCAGCCTGCAGCGGAACGCTCTGCGGATGCGTCGGACAGTTCGAATGCCTGCTCGACCTTCAGATCCGGCAAACCTTCGATTTCGAGGATGCGGCCGGAGAAGATGTTCTTCTTGCCTTGCTTCTCGACGGTCAGCATGCCCTGGCGGATCGCATACAGCGGGATCGCGTTGACCAGGTCACGCAGTGTGACGCCAGGCTGCATCTTGCCCTTGAAGCGGACCAGAACCGATTCCGGCATGTCCAGCGGCATGACGCCGGTTGCAGCGGCAAATGCCACCAGGCCGGAACCTGCCGGGAACGAAATACCGATCGGGAAACGGGTGTGCGAGTCGCCACCGGTACCGACGGTATCCGGCAACAGCAGGCGGTTCAGCCAGGAGTGGATGACGCCGTCGCCCGGACGCAGCGCAACGCCGCCACGGGTGGAGATAAACTTCGGCAGCGACTGGTGCATGCGTACGTCGACCAGCTTCGGATAAGCAGCCGTGTGGCAGAAAGACTGCATCACCAGGTCAGCGGAGAAGCCGAGGCAAGCCAAATCCTTCAGCTCGTCGCGGGTCATCGGGCCGGTAGTGTCCTGCGAGCCGACGGTGGTCATCTTCGGTTCGCAGTAGGTGCCCGGGCGGATGCCCTGGCCAGCCGGCAGGCCGCATGCCTTGCCGACCATCTTCTGCGCCAGCGAGAAGCCCTTGCCGGAGTTGGACGGGTTTTGCGGCAGGCGGAACAGCGTGGACGGTGCCAGGCCGAGCGCCTCGCGTGCCTTGGCGGTCAGGCCACGGCCAATGATCAGCGGAATACGGCCGCCAGCACGGACTTCGTCGAAAATCACGTCGGACTTGACCTTGAATTCGGCGATGACTGCGCCGTTCTTCAGGGCCTTGCCTTCATACGGACGCAGTTCGATGACGTCGCCCATGTCCATCTTGGACACGTCGAGTTCGATCGGCAGCGCGCCGGCGTCTTCCATCGTGTTGTAGAAAATCGGTGCAATCTTGCTGCCGAGGCAGACGCCGCCGAAGCGCTTGTTCGGGATGAACGGAATGTCTTCGCCGGTGAACCAGAGAACGGAGTTGGTTGCCGACTTGCGGGAAGAACCGGTACCGACCACGTCACCAACGTAGGCGACCAGGTTGCCCTTGGCTTTCAGCGCTTCCAGTTGCTTGATCGGGCCGACCTTGCCCGGCTCGTCCGGGTTGATGCCCGGGCGCGGGTTCTTCAGCATCGCCAGAGCGTGCATCGGGATGTCAGGACGAGTGGTCGCATCCGGTGCTGGCGACAGGTCGTCGGTGTTGGTTTCGCCGGAGACCTTGAACACGGTCAGGGTCATGCTTGCCGGGACTTCCGGACGGGACGTGAACCACTCGGCGTCAGCCCACGATTGCAGGACGGCCTTGGCGTTGGCATTGCCCTTGTCGGCCAGTTCCTTGACGTCGTGGAAGTAATCGAACATCAGCAGGGTCTTCTTCAGGCCCTCTGCGGCAACGGCGCCCACAGTCGCGTCGCCTAGCAGGTCGATCATCGGCTTGATGTTGAAACCGCCCAGCATGGTGCCCAGCAGCTTGGTCGCGGTCTCGCGGGAGATCAGTGCGCAGGTCTCTTCGCCCTTCGCAACTTTCTCCAGGAATGCGGCCTTGACCTTGGCAGCGTCGTCCACGCCGGCCGGAACACGGTTGGTGATCAGGTCAACAAGGAACTGCTCCTCGCCCTTCGGCGGGTTCTTCAGCAGGCCGATCAGCTCTTCAGTCTGCTTGGCGGACAGCGGCAGCGGAGGAATACCGAGCGCGGCGCGTTCGGCGACGTGTTGGCGATATGCTTGTAGCATGGGTCGTTCTCACATGTTGGTGGGTTTAAGATTCGGTGCGCACTCGCATGAGCTGGCCGGTACTCCACGGCCAATGCGGTAATCGGCAAGCGATTATACCATTGCATCGCATCAAGTCTTCTATATGATATAAGACCAACATTGCATGGAACTTACGAATTTCGGTTCCGTGGGCTTCTTCCCCGCTCTTTCTCTGGCGCCGTAGCACATACTCCCACGGCGCAACACAAATGTTCGGGATTTCAGCGCTTTTTCAATGATTGGCCAGCGTCGCGCCCGGAGCCTGCCAGGTGCGCAAATAGGCAATGACTGCGTTCGCCGCCTGCTCCCTGATCCCCTTCGAGATCCTGTTTTCCCGGTAGTACCCGTGTTTCATGCAGGCGAACGAAATTTCCACGATTAGCGTAGCGACGTCCGGGTCCTGCGGCAACAGGAGTGGCAGCTCCTGCTGCCGCAAGAAAAGCCGGATGGCTTGTGCAATACGGCCGATCGTCGCCTCCTGCGCAAGATAGGAAGTGCGGCTGAACGGTCCGCCGAGTATCAGGATGCCGGCCACTGGCGTCGCATCGTAATAGTCGGACACCGCATCGATCAGCTGGCGGACCAGCTCTTCCCAATCGCGTGACGTTGTTTTAAGAAAAGATTCTGCAATGAGCCTTTCCACGCGTGACAGGTGTATCTGCGCAAGATGCGCGAAAAGCACGTATTTGTTCGGATAGTACTGGTACAGGCTGGCGCGCGGCACGCCGGATTCCTTCGCGATCTCCGGAATCGACGTTTCTTCCGGCCCGACGCGTATCAGCAGGCGCTCTGCCGCCTCCAAGGCCAGTGCCACCCGCTGTCGGGAGCGGTCCTGCGCAGGTGGGCGTGCCGCCGCCCCAAGGTTTATTTCATCAGTTGTGAGAAATCCGATTGCAAGCGAAGCCGACATAAGTTATGTTTTTTACAAAACCTGACATATGTTGGATTTTAATCGGCAGATCGAGTTTAACAAAAGATAAAAAATAAGAGTGTTCAGGAAAAACCAGGAGGCAGATGCACGCCGACCGGGATGTCCTCAGGCGCTCACACAATAAGGAGACGACAATGAAGGCAAACCAGCGTGTCTGCGTCATCGGCGCAGGCCCGAGCGGCATTACGGCCGCAAAGAACTGCGTCGCGTCCGGGCTGGACGTCGTCGTCTTTGAAAAGAACGACAAGGTCGGCGGCAACTGGGTGTTCAACTCAAAGACGGGCCACTCCAGCGTCTACGAGAACACCCACATCATCAGCTCCAAAGTCTGGTCGGAGTATGAAGACTTCCCGATGCCGGACGATTATCCCGACTATCCGAACCACCGCCAGCTGCAGGCCTATTTCGAGTCCTATGCGAAGCATTTCGGCGTGATGGAGCACATCCGCTTCAACCACACGATCCGGCATGTGACGCGACTGCCTTCCGGCGACTGGAAGGTGGACTACCTCGATGCCGGCGGCAAGGAATGCGAGGAAACCTTCCCCATCCTCATGGTCGCCAACGGCCATCACTGGGATCCGAAATATCCGGAGTTCAAGGGCAAGTTCAGCGGAAAGCTGATGCACTCACACGACTTCAAGGGTGTGAATGAAGAATGGCGCGGCAAGAACGTGCTGGTCATCGGCGCCGGGAACTCCGCCTGCGACGTTGCGGTAGAAGCAGCACGGATTGCCGGCAAGGTCTGCATGTCGATGCGCAGACCGCAATGGTTCGTCCCCAAGTTCATCTTCGGCCAGCCGTCGGATGTATTTGCCGCAAAGAGCGCATGGCTCCCGAAAAAAGTCCGCCAGGTGGCGATGGGCAAACTGCTCCGGCTGCTGCAGGGACCCTACAGCCAGTACGGTTTGCCGACGAATGTGCATCCACCGCTCAGCCATCACCCCACCCTGAATTCCGACCTGCTCGATTTCATCCGCCACGGGCGCATCTATCCGCGCCCGGGCATCCGGCGCCTCGACGGTGCAATGGTGGAATTCATCGACGGCACGCGCGAAGCCTTCGACATCATCTGCGCCTGCACCGGTTTCTGGACGACCTTCCCGTTCTTCGACAAGAGCTTCATCGATTTCAAGCATGCGGAAAAGGTGCCGTTGTACCGGAAGATGATGCATGCCGACTACCGCAACCTGTACTTCATCGGCCTGTTCCAGCCGATCGGCTGCATCTGGCCGCTTGCCGACTACCAGGCGCGGCTGGCCTGCATGGAAATCCTCGGCAAGTACCAGCGCCCCGTCGACATGAAGGCCGCCATCCAGCATGAGATCGAGCATCCGCACTTTGATTTCGAAGGCGGCCAGCGGCATGCGGTCGAGGTGGATTACCACCTCTTCCGCAAGGAACTCGCCAGCGACCTGCGCCAGGCCGGCATCGACATCGGCAAGCCGCCGGTCGGCATCAAGTCGCGCTACAAGAAGGCGCCACCGATCCATTTGCGAAAGCAGGTACAGGCGGCGTGAACATGGATGCGGACATCCTGTTCGTGCATGGCATGTGGAGCCAGCCGTGGGTATGGGACAACTGGAAAAAGCGCTTTGAATCCCGAGGCCATCACTGCGTAGCGCTTACCCTTCCCGGGCATCGACCACGCGATCCCGATACGGCGCTGGAGCGGCTCGGCATCGAGGACTACGTATCTGCCGTGGAGCAGCAGGCACGGCAGTATCCTGCGCCGGTGTTGATCGGTCACTCGCTGGGCGGGCTGATCGTGCAACAGGTCGCAACCCGCATGCGTCTTTCCGCTGCGGTCCTGGTGAATACGGCCGTGCCCGCCCCGCTCTTTCCGCTGCGACCGATCATGCTGCCCGGGCTCGCTCGCCATTTCATGCGCTGGGGATTGTGGCGGTCGTCCTTTCGGCTGGCAGAGTGGGAGGCAAGCCATTTGCTGTTTAACGCACTGCCAAAACCTGAGCGTCGCGCATGTCATCGGCGGCTGATCGCGGAATCCGGACGTGTCGCCTATCAGGTTGGATTCGGCCCGCTCAATCTTGCCGGGTCCAACTGTGTCGACCGGGCTGCGATCCTTTGTCCCATGCTGGCGTTGTGCGGCGCAAAGGACCACATCATCCCAGCCGGTGTAAGCCGCCGCATGGCAGCCTGGTACGGCGCCCGCCTCGAGTACCGCGAATACGCGGAGCATGCGCACTGGATGCTGGGCGAGCCGGGTTGGGTACAGCGAGCAGACGAGGTAATGGCCTGGTTGGCGTTATGCCGCGCCCGGAGCATTGTGGAAGAACGACAACGGGCACTTGCCAGGAAAACCGGATAACAACGCCATCGACGACGCTGCTCCCCGTACAGAAGTTTTGCAGCCTGCCGTACGGCATGGCAAAGGAAGAAGGCAATGGACAGAAAAACCATTTTCATCACGGGCGCAGCGTCCGGCATTGGGCGCGCAACAGCACAACTATTTGCGCGCCGCGGCTGGTATGTCGGCATCGTGGACGTCAACGAGCAGGCCCTTGCAACGCTCGCGCGGGAAATCGGCGCCGACAATTGCTTCGTCCGCACGATGGACGTCACCGATCCGGATAGCTACGGCGCAGCCATTGAAGCTTTTGCACGTAGCACACGAGGCCGCATCGATGTGCTGTTCAACAATGCCGGCATCCTGTACATGGGCCCGTGTACAGAGATCAGCCTCGAGCAACAGTTCCGGCTGGTCGACATCAATATCAAGGGCGTCCTCGTCGGCATTCATGTCGCGCTTCCTTACCTCAAGCGTACGCCCGGCGCGCATATCCTCACGATGTGTTCAGCCTCCGCTTTCTACGGCACGCCGGAGCTCGCCGTCTATTCCGCGACCAAGCATGCGGTGCGCGCCATCACGGAGGCGCTGAACATCGAACTCGAGCGCGACGGCATTATCGTCAGCGACATCTTCGCGCCCTATGTGAATACGCCGATGGTGACTGGCGCTGCGCGACAGGCGCACAGCATTTCCGTCATCGGCGTCAACGTGACGGCCGAAGATGTAGCTGAGACAGCGTGGCGTGCAGCGCATGGCAACCGGGTGCATTGGCGCATTCATTACCTCACGCATGCCACCGCACTGTTTTTCTGGCTATTCCCTTTCCTGAAGCGCCCGCTCATGAAATTCCTTTGCCTGTCGCGCAAACCGCAGCAGGAAGAGTTGCGCGCGGAGGGTTAAGAGCCTACCGAATGCCTGCTGCACTTCCCGGATTTGGCGTTCAGGCCAAATTCGGATCAGTCGTTGCAGCTTTCACGCAGGGCTGTCAGGTTCATTCAACGGACCGCAAAATCAAAGTTAGTTGTTGCTTCAGTGCAAGCAGGTTTAATAAAATCAAATACTGTGCTTTTATACAGTATATGCTTGCCTCATGCCTGCCGACTTCCCCCCTCCTGCGCTCCCCGCTTACGCAGAGCTCCAGTGCGTCAGCAATTTCACCTTCCTGCGCGGCGCTTCCCATGCGGAGGAACTGACGATGCGTGCCGCCAGACTTGGGTATTCGGCGCTGGCAATTACCGACGAATGCTCGCTGGCCGGCGTCGTGCGCGCCCATGTAGAGGCGAAGCAGCTCGGTCTGCACCTCATTATTGGCAGCCAGTTCCAGTTAGTTAATAGCGACGGTAGTCCGGCCTTTTCCCTGATCCTGCTGGCGAAAAACCGCGAAGGTTACGGCAACCTGTCGGAGCTGATCACGCTGGCGCGCACCCGCGCGGATAAAGGCTTTTACCGTCTATCTCCGGAGGACTTTAGCGAACCGCAAACCGGCTACGCCCACCTGCGCGGAATGCCGGACTGCCTGGCGATCCTGACGCCGCGACATGGCATTGCCGCCGATACGCTCGTCGCGCAGGCGGCGTGGATGCGCAACACCTTCCCCGGACGGGCATGGATCGCAATGACGCTGCTGCACCGTGCCGGTGACGAACAGCATCGCGCGGTGGTCGAACAGGTTGCGCAGGAATCCGGCCTGCCCATCGTGGCAACCGGCGATGTCTGCATGCATGTGCGCTCGCGCAAGCCGATGCAGGACACGCTGACTGCCATCCGGTTGCGCAAGCCGATTGCAGAATGCGGTTATGACCTCGCGCCAAATGCGGAACAGCACCTGCGCTCGCGACTACGGCTAGGCAACATCTATTCGGCAGAGGCGCTGGCGGAAACAGTGCGCATCGCGCAGCTCTGCACCTTTTCCCTCGATGAATTGCGCTACGAATATCCGGACGAGCTGGTGCCGCCGGGCGAGACGCCCGCCAGTTACCTGCGCAAGGAAACCTATATCGGCGCGCAGTGGCGCTACCCGGCCGGTATTCCCGCCAAGGTGCAGGAACAGCTCGAGCATGAACTGGCGCTGATCACCGACATGTCCTACGAGCCTTACTTTCTGACCGTGTACGACATCGTGCGCTTTGCGCGCAGCCAGCACATTCTCTGCCAGGGGCGCGGCTCGGCGGCCAACTCGGCGGTCTGCTATTGCCTCGGCATTACCGAAGTGGATCCGTCGCGCAGCCATTCGCTGTTCGAGCGCTTCATTTCGAAGGAGCGCAACGAGCCGCCGGACATCGACGTCGACTTCGAGCATCAGCGACGCGAGGAAGTGATCCAGTACGTGTACAACAAGTACGGCCGGCTGCGCGCCGCGCTGACCGCCGTCGTAATCAGCTACAAGCCGCGCAGCGTGCTGCGCGATGTCGGCAAGGCACTCGGCGTGGATTTGGCCATCGTCGACAAGATCGCGAAGTCGCACCGCTGGTGGGACGGCAAGGCGGGGCTGTCGGAACGCTTTACCGAATGCGGCATGGATCCCGGCTCGCCGATTGCGCAGCTGTGGGCGGACATTGCGGAGAAGATGATGCGCTTTCCGCGCCACCTGTCGCAGCATCCCGGCGGTTTCGTGATTGCGCGCGGCAAGCTGTCGCGGCTGGTGCCGATCGAGAATGCATCGATGAAAGACCGCAGCGTCGTGCAGTGGGACAAGGACGACCTCGATGCACTCGGCCTGCTGAAGGTGGACATCCTCGCACTCGGCATGCTGTCGATGATCCGTCGTGCGCTTGACATGATCAGCGAACAGCGCGGCGAGCCCTTCTCCCTGCAGGACATTCCAGCGGAAGATCCGGCGACTTACGCGATGATCAGCCGCGCGGATACGGTTGGCGTGTTCCAGATCGAAAGCCGTGCGCAGATGACGATGCTGCCGCGCCTCAAGCCCAACAAGTTCTACGACCTCGTAATCCAGGTGGCGATCGTGCGTCCGGGACCGATACAGGGCGGCATGGTCCATCCCTACCTGCGCCGCCGGCAGGGGCTGGAACCGATCATCTATCCGCGGGAAGAACTGCGCACCGCACTGGAACGCACCTGTGGCGTGCCGTTGTTCCAGGAACAGGTGATGCAGATCGCGATGGTGGCCGCTGACTTCACTGCCGGCGAGGCGGATCAGCTGCGGCGCTCGATGGCCGCATGGCGACGCAAGGGCGACCTTGGCCGCTTCCAGGAAAAGCTGAAGAACGGCATGCGCAAAAAAGGCTATGAGGACGCGTTCATCGACGCCATCGTGCGCCAGATCGAAGGTTTTGCCGAATATGGCTTTCCCGAGAGCCACGCCGCCAGTTTCGCGCTGCTTGCGTATGCCAGTTCCTGGCTGAAATGCCATGAACCGGAAGCCTTCCTCGCCGCGCTGCTCAACAGCCAGCCGATGGGTTTTTATTCGCCCTCGCAACTGGTGCAGGATGCGCGGCGCCATCGCGTCGAAGTGCGCCCGGTGGACATCCTCAGCAGCGCGTGGGATGCAATGCTGGAACCCGGCACGGGAAGCCGACCGGCAGTGCGCCTGGGTTTCAACATGGTGCGCGGGCTGTCATCCGATGCGGCGTACCGGATTGAAGAAGCCCGTGCAGTGCGCGCGTTTTCCGACCTGTCGGACCTCGCATTGCGCGCGCAGCTTACGCGCCACGACCTGCAGATGCTGGCCAATGCCAATGCGCTGGCGGCACTCGCAGGCAACCGGCGCGAGGCACTGTGGCAGGCGATTGCCGGCCAGCCGGACAAGGGCTTGCTGAAGAAGTCAGTGATACAGGAAGACGCCGTGCAACTCGATGCGCCTTCCGAAGGCGAAGAGATCGTGGCCGATTACCATGCGCTTGGCCTGACGCTGGGCCGCCATCCGCTGGCGCTGCTGCGCTCCTTGCTGCTGAAGAAACGCTTCCTGCCGGCCGAGGTACTCAATACCTTCGGCGACCGCGCAATTGCTCGTGCCTGCGGCATCGTTACCGTGCGCCAGCGCCCGTCCACCGCCAGCGGCACCATGTTCGTCACCATCGAAGACGAGACCGGCCTGGTCAATGTCATTGTGTGGCCGGCACTCGTCGACAAGTACAGGAAGGAATTGCTCGGCAGCCGCCTGCTCGGCGTGTTCGGCATCTGGCAATGCGAAAGCGGCGTGCGCCATCTGGTCGCAAAAAGGCTGGTGGACATGACGCCATTGCTGGGCAGCCTCAATACGCACAGCAGGGATTTTGCTTGAATCAATGAAAAGCCGTTCTGATAACACCGGTACCGTTATGGCCACGACCTCACTCCCTGTTTTGGCATGCCGCCGAAAAATGGATAAATTAATGTAATGAAACCGACTCTCGACACCGCCATTCACCTTCTGCATGCTGCATCATCCGGCACGCTCGCCACGCATTCCCTGCAACTGCCGGGTTATCCGTTTGCCACGACCCTGCCCTTCGTGCCGGATGAGCGCCACTGCCCGATTTTCCTGGTCAGCCGGCTTGCCGAACATACGAAAAACCTTGCCGCAGACGGCCGTGCGAGCCTTCTGCTCAGCAGCCCGAACGGCGCCAATGTGCTGACCGGTGCCCGCATGACACTCGTCGGCGACGTGGAGCGCATCGAAGCGTCGCAGGAACTGGTGACGCGCTACCTGCGCTACCAGCCGGATGCGGAGCAATACCTTAACCTGGGCGATTTTGCCTTTTTCCGCATCACACCGAAGCGCGTGCGCTACATTGGCGGCTTCGGTCAGATGGGCTGGATTGAAAGTGCCGACTGGACACAGGCCGCAGTGCTTCCGCTGATGGACGAAGCCGCCTGCCTGCGCGAATTGACCGGCAGCCATGCCACGGGCGTGCGCCTGCTCGGACTTGACTGTTATGGCGCAGATATCGAGCATCATGGCAAGCGTGATCGCCTGCGATTAGCACAACCCGTCGAATCCGTGGCCAAGATTGTGGGGAGCATGCAGCGATTGCTTGCGACGCTGTAACAACACTCCACCGCATGAGCAGCTTCTAAAAAATCCGGCGAAATTCCGTCTCAACCAGATAACTCTTCCTTGCCCGCGTGTCTAACTCAGACTGAAAAACCGGGGAGTAAGGACCTGACCATGCTGCATATCGGCGAAGAGTCGATCCGGCGACTGGCGGACGCCAATATCATCGGCATGTTCTGCTGGGATATGCGGGGCAACATCCTCGATGCAAACGAGGCATTCTGCGAGATCACAGGCTATTCGCGGCAGGTGCTGCTGTCCGGCGCCATCAAGAGCACTGCCCTCACGCCTCCTGAAAACCGGCCAGCAGATTTGCAGCTACTTGACGAACTGAAACGCACCGGCAGCGTGATGCCGTATGAGAAAGAAATCATGCGCGCAGACGGCACGCGTGCCACCGTCATGATGGGCGGTACCTTTTTCGATGGCTCGCAAGAGCGCGGCATTGCCTTCGTCCTGGACCATCGCAAGCGCTTGGGTAGCCTGCCGGAGAATGAAGAGCATTATCGCAAGGCAGCGGAAGCAGCACTGGATGCAATTTTCATCCTCGACGCACAAGGTGTCATTACCTATGCCAATCCTTCCGTCGAAAAGACATTCGGTTATGCGCCTGCCGAACTTGTCGGCAAGGACCTGACGGCATTGATGCCGCGCGGCCTGAGCGAAAACGGCAAAGCAACCATCAAGAAGCACCTCAGCAGCGACCTCACCTCGGCCGCCTGGGATCGTATCGAGACGAACGCACTGCACAAGAGCGGTCGTGAAATATTGGTGGAAATCTCGCTTGGCAAATTCCAGCATTCCGGGAAGGAGCTGTTCGCCGGCATCGTGCGCGACATTACCGAACGCAAGAAAACCCAGCTCATGTGCACCGGTCAAAACCGGCTACTGGAAATGATCGCGCTCGGCGCACCGCTGGAAGAAGTGCTGGAAAAACTCATTCTCCTGATCGAGTCGCAGACTCCCGGGATGCTCGGTTCCGTGTTGTTGCTCGAAGAAGACGGCATCCATGTGCGGCACGGTGCAGCGCCAAATCTGCCGCCTGAATTCACCTTTGCCGTCAATGGCGAACCGATCGGGCCATGCGCCGGGTCATGCGGCACCGCCATGTATACCGGCAAGCCGGTGATCGTAACCGACATCCTCACCGATCCGCTCTGGGCGTGCTACCGCGAAGTCGCGATGCAACACAAATTGCGTGCCTGCTGGTCGACGCCCATTTTTTCTTCTGCGGGAAAGATGCTCGGTTCTTTCGCAATGTATTACCTGGAGCCGCACCATCCGCGTCCAGACGACTTGCGCTTGGCAGAACTCGCTTCCCATATCGCCGGCATTGCCATTGAGCGCAAGGAAACCGAGGACCGCATCCGCCATATGGCACATCACGATGCGCTGACCGGCCTGCCCAACCGCGCACTGCTGGAAGAAAACCTGAGCCAAGCCATCGCCCACGCGGCGCGCCACAAGGAGCTGACCGCCGTACTGTTCATTGACCTCGACAATTTCAAGCGCATCAATGACTCACTGGGCCATCATATCGGCGACCTGCTGCTTCAGGGCGTGACGCGGCGGCTGCACGGTTGCCTGCGACAGGATGACATCCTTGCGCGATTGGGCGGTGACGAATTTGTGATTGTCCTTTCTTCCCTGCACCATAGCGAGGAGGCAGCCCTGGTCGCCGGCAAGGCGCTGAAGGCGCTGGAAGCCCCCTTTGAAGCGGAGGGACATGTGCTGCACGCCAGCGGCAGCATCGGCATCAGCATCTATCCACATGACGGCAAGAGTGTCGGCATACTGATGCGGGCAGCAGACACTGCGATGTACCACGCCAAAGAAAGCGGTCGCGGCAATTATCGGTTCTTCACACAGGAACTGAATGTCGCGATCCAGCATCGTCTCTCTCTGGAAAACCAGTTGCGCAAGGCCGTAGCGGCGGGCGACCTGAAGCTGTACTACCAGCCGCAGGTCGACATGCACAGCAGGCGGATCTTCTCTGCCGAAGCGCTACTGCGTTGGGACCACGCCGAGCGCGGCATGGTGCCGCCGGAGCAGTTCATTTCGATTGCGGAGGAAAGCGGCCTCATCCTGCAGATCGGCGAGTGGGTGCTGCGCGAAGCCTGCGTACAGCTCGCCCGGTGGCGCGAGAACGATCACGAAGACATGCACGTGTCGGTCAACCTGTCGGCACGCCAGATTTTCCAGCCGGGCTTCGCCGAATTGATCGCGCGAACTTTGCGCGAATTCAACGTACCGGCAAATGCACTGGACCTCGAAATCACTGAAACCATCCTGATGCAGCCCAGCGAAGAGAACATGAACGCGCTGATGCAACTGAGCGAGATGGGCGTACAGCTGTCGGTCGACGATTTCGGCATCGGGTACTCCAGTCTGTCCTACCTGAAGCGCTTCCCCATCCATGCGCTGAAAATCGACCGCTCCTTTGTCAGCGGCATCGGACATGACCAGAACGACATGGCAATCACCAGCGCCATCATGGGCATGGCGCAAGGCCTGCATCTGAATGTCGTTGCCGAAGGCGTGGAAACCGCGGAACAGGTGGCCTTCCTGAAATCCATCGGCTGCACGTCCGCACAAGGTTTTTATTTCGGCAAACCATTGGCGTCCGACGCATTTTCAGAGCTGCTGGCCAGCTAATGCGGCCCCCGCCTTAAAAGGAAGAACCCGGCTGCAAGAGGAAGAAAACCTCCTCCGGCGTGGACTCCCGCCCGAGAATCCGGTTGCGATGAGGGAAACGGCCAAAACGCTTGATCACCTCGCGATGCCGCCGCGCGTAATCCAGGAATCCCTCGAACGCCGGCCGGCGTTCCGGGTCAAGCCCGCCGACCAGCTTCTTAAAGCGCGCACTTGCCTCATCCTGGTCGGCAAGCGATTCCGAGTGTTCCAGAGGCAGATAGAAAAACACGCGCTCGATAGGACGCAGCTGCGCATCCACATTTTGCTGCAATCCCTTCTTGCACCACGCCAGCGCGAGCGGGTCGGACGCAAATGCGCGCGGCGTGTCGCGGTACATGTTTCTCGAAAACTGGTCGGTAAGCAGTATCAGCGCAAGTCGGCCGGTTGGCGTCCCTTCCCAAGCATCCAGTTCATGGTTGACGGCCTTTGCCAACCAGGGCTCGAAGCGCTCCCGTATCAGCGCATCGGTTTCGGGATGCTTTGTCCACCATAGCCGTGCCTGTTCGCGCGCGACGAGCACATCGTCGGTACTTGTGCAAAACCAGAATTCGCGGATGGTGTCGTGTGTTTCCATTCTTTGCCGCTCGCTGACGTTGAAAGCGTCCACTCTAACGTGCAGGGCTCGAAGCCGCGTTTAACGAAAACAAGTTACCTGCAGCGGGATCCGAAGACTGACTCTCAAGTATGGGAAAGCATGCGTGCGCAATTCTCGAAATTACGTAAACACCGCAAAGCCGAGACGGCCCGAATACATTGTGAAAATCCGCGCCGGTTCAGCAAAACGGCGGGAATATAATCGAATCAAGGAGCTTTTTGCATGCTGCAAGGGTGAAAACATGCGTACGCCAACATGGCGGATGCCTGCAATAGCGGTTCGATATGCAGTGTTGCCTGACAGGCACAGAGCTTGCGTAAGTTTTCTGACAGGAACTGTTTTATACCTGAGGGAACAGACCAGGACATTGTTTAAGTTGCAAATTCCTGCTTCATGACAAGACTTTTCGTTATCGTTCGCGACACTTCTTGACATCCTGCTCTCGAAAAAAGATTCTTCCGCCTTTCGTTTTTTCCAAGGACCGAAAACGCAATGACCACCCCGCGCATTGAAGTCGACCAGCAGGTCCGTGCTGTCGTTGACCGCGTCGTCGACCGTTACGGCGCCGATCCCACCTACATGCTGCAAATCCTGCGCGAAGTGCAGGAGCAGACGACGTGGCTCTCGCCTGACGTGATCAGCAGCGTGGAAGCCGCGCTGAAAACGCCCCGCACCAAGATCGAGGCAGTCGCCGGCTTCTACTCCTTCCTGTATACCGAGCCCTGCGGCAAATACCGTGTCCTGTTCAGCGACAACATCACCGACCGCATGCTCGGCAACATGGAGTTACTGGATTACATGTGCAAAAACCTCGGCGTCGAGCGCGGCAAGACCTCCGCCGACGGGCTGGTCAGCGTGGACACTACTTCCTGCACCGGCATGTGCGACCAGGGTCCGGCAATGCTGGTCAACACCCGTGCTATCACCCGCCTGACGACTGCGCGTATCGACCAGATCTGCGACCTGATCCGCAAGGAAGTGCCGGTGTCCGACTGGCCGGCAGGCTTCTTCCAGGTGACGGACAACATCCAGCGCGCCGACATTCTGCTCAAGGACGGCTTCAAGCCGGGCGAGGCGATTGCCGCCGCGCTCGAGCGCGGTCCGGACGGCATGCTGGAACAGATCAAGATCGCCAACCTGCGCGGCCGCGGGGGCGCGGGCTTCCATACCGGGCTCAAATGGGAACTCTGCCGCAAGGCACCGGGCGATGCACACTACGTCGTCTGCAATGCGGACGAAGGCGAACCGGGCACCTTCAAGGACCGCGTGCTGCTGACATCCTATGCGGACCAGGTGTTCGAAGGCATGACGATTTGCGCCAGCGTGATCGGTGCGAAGCGCGGCTTCCTCTACCTGCGTGGTGAATACCGCTACATGCTGGAACCGCTGACCACCGTGCTGCGGCGCCGCCGTGCGCAAGGATTGCTCGGCAAGGACATCCTCGGCCGGCAGGGATTCGATTTCGACATCGAGATCCATCTCGGCGCGGGCGCCTACATCTGCGGCGAGGAGTCGGCACTGATCGAATCGCTCGAAGGCAAGCGCGGCACGCCGCGCAACCGTCCGCCCTTCCCCGTCACCAGCGGCTATCTCAACCAGCCCACGGTCGTGAACAACGTCGAGACGCTGCTCAAGACCTGCATGATCGCGCGCAAGGGCGGCGAGTGGTACACGATGATCGGCACGCCTCAGTCCACCGGCACCAAGCTGCTGAGCATTTCCGGCGACTGCGCGCGGCCAGGCGTCTATGAATACCCGTTCGGCGTGACCGTCGCTCAGGTCCTTGCGGACTGTGGCGCGCATGACGTGCAGGCGGTACAGATCAGCGGTGCTGCAGGCGTATGCATCCCACCCGATGAATTCGACCGAAAGATTGCGTTCGAGGATATACCGACTGCCGGTTCCTTCATGGTGTTCAATCGCCACCGCGACATGTTCGAAGTGGCGCGCAACTTTACGCACTTCTTTGCGCATGAAAGCTGCGGCTTCTGCACGCCGTGCCGCGTCGGCACCTCGCTGCTGGTGAAGATGATGGACAAGCTCGATGCCGGCAAGGGGTCGGTATACGACTTCGAGGAAATCAAGGACCTGAACAAGCACCTGTTCAAGCTCAGCCACTGCGGCCTTGGTCACTCGGCATGCAACCCGGTGCTGGAGACGATCGCCAAGTTCCGCCCGGCGTACGAGCGCCGCCTGGTACAGAAGCATTTCGTGCCAGCCTTCGACCTCGACGGCTCTCTGGCCGAAGCGCGCCGCCTGACGCAGCGCGACGATGCCGCCGCCCATCTCACCCAGGACCTCGGTGAAGAACATGAGTGAACATACATTTACCCTCGACGGAAAAACCATTCCGTTCAAACCCGGGCAAACCATTATCCAGGCAGCCAACGAGGCCGGCCACTACCTGCCCTATCTCTGTTATCACCCGGACCTGAAGCCGCACGGCTCCTGCAAGGTGTGCTCGGTGAAGATCGGAGAGCGCGTGATCGCCTCCTGCACCACGCTCGCACAGGACGGCCTCGTGGTGGAAAGCGACACGGCGATGCTGCATGAGGAGCGGATGTCGCTGATCCAAATGCTGTTTGTCGAAGGCAACCATTTCTGCCCCTCCTGCGAAAAGAGCGGCAACTGCCAGCTGCAGGCAACGGCCTACGACATGAAGATGATGTCGCAGCACTATCCGCAGTTCTTCCCGAACCGGGAGGTCGACGCTTCGCATCCAGACTTTTTGCTCGATACCAACCGCTGCATCCTGTGCTCGCTGTGCGTGCGCGCGAGCCGCGACATCGACGGCAAGAATGTGTTTGGCCTGTCTGGCCGCGGCATCCATACGCGGCTGGTCGTGAATGCCGCATCAGGCAAGCTGGGCGACACCAATTTTTCAGCAGAAGACAAGGCGGCGCACGTGTGCCCGGTCGGCGCGATCCTGCCCAAGCGAAAGGGTTTCGCGGTACCGATCGGCGAACGCGTCTATGACGACAAGCCGATCAGCTGTTTCACCGCGATTGAACGAAAGGACAAGTCGTGACTGTTTTCGCACCCGAGAAGGTCCAGAAGATACGTGTTGCGACCACGTCGCTGGCCGGCTGCTTCGGCTGCCACATGTCGTTCCTCGATATCGACGAACGCCTGCTGCAACTGATTGACCTCGTTGAATTCAACCGCTCGCCGCTGACCGACATCAAGCATTGCGGACCGTGTGATATCGGCATCATCGAAGGCGGCATCTGCAACGCGGAGAACGTGCATGTGTTGCGCGAATTCCGAGCCAACTGCAAGACGTTGATCGCAATCGGTGCCTGCGCGATCAATGGCGGCCTGCCGGCGCAACGCAATGCGCTGCCGCTGGAAACCGTGCTGTCCGCCGTGTACGTCGACCGGCGCAACCTAGCCAAAGACGGCATCCCAAACGATCCGGAACTGCCGCTGTTGCTCGACAAGGTCTACCCGCTGCACGAGATCGTGCACATCGACTATTCGATTCCCGGCTGCCCGCCGTCCGGCGACACCATCTGGAAGGTCCTGACCGACCTGCTGTCCGGCCGCGAGCCCAACCTGGATTACCCGCTGATCCATTTCGATTGAGACTATTCTTATGATTTCCAGCCTCGAAACAGCGGCACAGCCCGACAACCTGCGCCGCGTCGCCATCGAACCGGTGTCGCGCGTGGAAGGCCACGGCAAGGTCACGATCCTGCTCGACGATAACAACGAAGTGCATCAGGTGCGCCTGCACATCGTCGAATTCCGTGGATTCGAAAAATTCATCGAAGGCCGTCCGTACTGGGAAGTACCGGTCATGGTGCAGCGCCTGTGCGGCATCTGCCCGGTCAGCCACAACCTGGCGGCCTCCAAGGCACTCGACCTGATCGTCGGTGCCAAGCAGATCACGCCCGCAGCCGAGAAGTTGCGCCGCCTGATGCACTATGGCCAGATGCTGCAGTCACATGCGCTGCACCTGTATCACCTGTGCTCGCCGGACCTGTTGTTCGGCTTCGACAGCGATGTCACGCTGCGCAACATCGTCGCCGTCGCGCGCCAGTATCCGGATGCGGCCAAGCGCGGCATCCTGCTGCGCAAATACGGGCAGGAAGTGATCCGCATTACGTCCGGCAAGCGTGTGCATGGTACGGGCTCCATCCCCGGTGGTATGAACAAGTCGCTCAGCATCGAGGAACGCAATGCGCTGAAGAAGGATATCGACGACATCGTCGCGTGGGGCGTGGAATCGGTGAAGATGGTGAAGGACCTGCACCGCCAGAATCCGGGCCTGTATGACCATTTCGGCACTTTCCGCTCCGGCATGATGTCGCTTTCCGGCAAGGACGGCGCGCTCGATTTCTATGACGGCACGCTGCGGGTACGCGACGACAAGGGCGCGATCCTGTTCGACAACGTCAATTACCAGCAGTACGAGACGCTGATCGAGGAAGAGGTCAAGCCGTGGAGCTACATGAAGTTCCCGTATCTCAAGTCCATCGGCCCGGAAAACGGCTGGTACCGCGTCGGCCCGCTGTCGCGCATCCAGAACTGCGACTTCATCCCGACGCCGCTGGCCGAAGCGGAACGCAAGGAATTCGTCGCCTATTCGGAAGGACCGATCCACGCGCCGCTCGCCTACCACTGGACGCGCATGATCGAACTGCTGCATGCGGCCGAGGTGATCCGCGAGCTGCTCGACGATCCGGACCTGCTGAGCCAGGATTTGGTCGTCAAGGGCCAGCGCGCGCACGAAGGCGTCGGTGTCATCGAGGCGCCGCGCGGCACGCTGTTCCATCACTACCAGGTCGACGACAATGACCTGGTCACGATGTGCAACCTGATCGTGTCGACCACCAACAACAACCAGGCAATGAACGAGTCGATCCGCACGGTCGCGCGCCAGTACCTGAACGGCAAGCAGATCACGGAAGGCCTGCTCAACCATATCGAAGTCGCGATCCGCGCCTTCGATCCCTGCCTGTCCTGCGCCACGCATGCGCTGGGCAAGATGCCGCTGACGGCAGAACTGGTCGACGTCGAAGGCAAGCTGGTGCACAGCCTGACGCGCGAATAAGGGTTGGCGGTGGAAAACGATACGCGCTCTGCTCCCACGCTCGTCATCGGCTACGGCAACCCCAGCCGTGGCGATGATGCGCTCGGCCCGATGGCCATTGAGGCTGTCGAACGTCTTGCGGCAGCGCATCCCGAATGGGGCGAGGTTGAAGTCCTGACCGACTTCCAGCTGCAGGTCGAATTCGTCACGGACCTCGTGGGGCGCAAGCGCATCGTGTTCATCGATGCGGCTGCAAGCGGCCCTGAGCCGTGTTCCATCGAACCGCTGCAGGCCGAGCGTGACGCCTCGTTCACGTCCCATGCGGTATCCCCGGCCAGCCTGCTGGCGGCCTTCCGCAGTTTCCAGGGCGAGGATGCGCCGCCAAGTTACCTGCTTGGCATCCGAGGCTACGCCTTCGATCTTGGCGCGCCGCTGTCGGCAGGCGCGCAACGCAACCTTGACGCTGCACTCGCGATGCTGGAACAATGGCTGGCCGCACAATGTGCAGCGCCCTGCGATGCCTGAATGACAACAGTTGATGCAGCGTGCCGCGCGGCGATTTAGTGCCCCCACCTCCACGCAGCTGCTGTCCGACTACGATGATCAAAGAGCAGTCCCCCGCCGATACCGCAATGCGCTTGCGCGTGCATGTGCGCGGCCAGGTGCAGGGTGTCGGCTTTCGGCCTTTCGTGTACCGACTTGCGGCCGCCATGTCATTGAGCGGCTGGGTGCGCAACGTCGGCGCCGGCGTTGAAATCGAGATCGAAGGCACACGCGACGATGTCGATGCATTCGTGCAACGACTACGCAGCGAGGCACCGCGTGCGGCACAGATTGAACACCTTTCCACGACCCCGATCGATCCGGAAGGCAGCGGCGAACCGTTCCGCATCGTCCTCAGCACCGACGACGCGACCAGCACTTCGATCGCGCCGGACAGCGCGCTGTGCGACGACTGCATTGCGGAGATCTGCGATCCGGCGAATCGCCGCTACCGCCATCCTTTCACCCATTGCATCCAGTGCGGCCCGCGCTACACCATCACGGCGCGCCTTCCCTACGACCGCGCCAACACCAGCATGGCGGCCTTCGAGGAATGCCCTGCCTGTCGCGAAGAACGGGAATTGCCGAATGAGCGCCGCTTCCATGCGCAGACCAATGCCTGCCGCGACTGCGGGCCGCGCCTATGGCTCGCCGACAGCAGTGGCACTGAGTTGAACGAAGACGATGTGATCGGCGCAACAGTCACGCGCCTGCTGCGAGGCGATATTCTCGCGATCAAGGGTTTGGGCGGCTACCACCTCGTCTGCGACGCGCGAAATGCCGATGCGGTCCGCAGGCTGCGGGAACGCAAGGCGCGTGAGGAAAAACCCTTCGCCGTCATGCTGGCGGGCGTTGCCTCGCTGGACGAATTCGTTATCTGCAACGACGAGGATGCAGTCCTGCTCAACTCGCCGCAGCGCCCGATCGTGCTGTTGCCGAAGCGCGCCGGATGCGACGAAAAGCTGGCCGGCATCGCACCCGGCCTTGCTTCACTGGGCGTCATGCTGCCCTGTACGCCGATCCAGTATCTGCTGTTCCACGAAGCCGCCGGCTGCCCGCATGGCAGCGACTGGCTCGAATGCCCGCAGCCATTGGCGCTGGTAATGACGAGCGCCAATCCGCATGGCGAGCCGCTGGTCACCGGCAATGCACAGGCACTGGAAGAACTGGCCGATATCGCGGATGCCTTCCTGATGCATGACCGCGACATCCTGATCCGCTGCGACGACAGCGTGATCCGCCCCACTGCGCCAGAGCGCGTGCCGCAATTCGTGCGGCGTGCGCGCGGTTATGTGCCTACGCCGATTGCACTGGGTATCGAAGGCGCTCCCGGTCTTGCCGTCGGCCCTTACCTGAACAACACGATCTGCGTCGCACGCGCTGGCGAGGCTTTCGTGTCGCAGCACATCGGCGACCTTGACACGCGCGCCACCTGCGAGAGCTTTGATGCGACCGTGGCCCATCTGCTTAACATCCTGCAGGTTGAACCGCAATGGGTGGCGGCTGACCTGCATGAGGATTTTTACAGCACGCGCTTTGCCCGCGCGTTCGCGGCGAAGCGGGGATTGCCGGTGATTGAAGTGCAACATCATCACGCCCATATCGGCGCGGTGATGGCGGAACACCGCCTGTCCGGACCTGTGCTCGGCATCGCCCTCGACGGTTTTGGCCTTGGCGGCGATGGTGCGGCGTGGGGTGGCGAACTGCTGCTGGTCGATGGCGCTCGCTCGCAACGCGTTGGCCATCTGCATCCGCTGCGGCTTCCCGGCGGTGACCGCGCCGCACGCGAGCCGTGGCGCATGGCGGCTGCCGCTCTGTTCGACCTCGGTCGCCGCAACGAAATCGTCCACCGCTTCGGCGCTTCTGCTGCGATGATCGGCACCATGCTGGAGAAAGGCTTGAACACGCCGGCGACCAGCAGCGCCGGCCGCCTGTTCGATGCGGCAGCCGGCCTGCTCGGCATCAAACCGGTGACGAGCTTCGAAGGACAGGCCGCAACCATGCTCGAAGGACTGGCCACCGCTTACGGTTCGGTCGAACCAATGCCGTCCGGCTACCGCATCGAAGGCATGTCGCTCAACATGCTGCCCTTGCTCGGGCAACTGGCCGATATGCAGGCCGGCATGCACGATATCGGCCATGCCGCCGCCCTGTTCCATGCGACTGTTGTCGAAGCGATCGCGGATTGGACACAACGCGCCGCCGCTGCGCACAACGCCAATACGGTGGCGTTTGGCGGAGGCTGCTTCCTCAACCGCATCCTCAGTAATACGCTGCGCGCTAAACTCGAGGCACGCGGCATCCGCGTCTACGAGTCTGCATTGGTGCCGCCGGGCGATGGCGGCCTCAGCCTTGGGCAGGCGTGGGTCGCGCTGCATTCGAACTAGCAAAGCCACTCTCCACATCCGCAGCGATCCGCACCACAATCTTTCTGGCCGGCTCGATGCCGTGAGCTTTATCGCCGGTAGCCATTAGAGCAAGATCAATAATGCGTTCTGTTGGCGCGTAAAGTTTCAATCAACCGATTGCTTTATCAGCTCCCGCGCGTAGCATCTTTTCAAAACGATCACATAACGAAAAGGTGTGCGATGGAGACAAGCAAACCATGGCTGAAGGACTATCCGGCCGGCGTGCCCGCAGAGATCAGCACCGGCATTTATCGTACAGTGAATCAGCTGTTCGAGACGGCGTGCCGCAAGTTCAAGGAGCGGCCGGCCTTTACCAACATGGGCCAGTCGCTCAGCTATGCGGAGCTTGACCAACAGTCCGCGCATTTCGCCACCCTCCTTCGTTCGCTTCCCGGCATGAGCCCTGGAGAACGGGTCGCCATCATGCTGCCCAACCTGCTGCAATACCCGATCGCCCTCTTCGGCGTGCTGCGTGCGGGGCTGGTGGTGGTCAGCGTCAATCCGCTCTATACCGAACGCGAACTCCAGCACCAGCTGAAGGACTCCGGCGCGCGAGCAATCCTCGTGCTGGAGAACTTTGCATCAAAGGTGCAGAACGTGATGGCAAGCACCGACCTGCGCCATGTAATCGTCACACAGGTCGGCGACATGTTCGACATGCCCAAGCGCCTGCTGATGAACATGGCAGTGCGCCATGTGAAGAAAATGGTGCCACCGTGGAAGATCGATGGTGCGATGCAGTTCCGGCAGTCACTGCTGCTTGGCCAGAAGATGCGACGGCCGGACATCAAGGTAAAGTCTTCCGACATCGCCTTCCTGCAGTACACCGGCGGCACCACCGGCGTGTCGAAAGGCGTGATGCTCACGCATGCCAATGTCGTCGCCAATGTGCTCCAGTGCAGCGCATGGATCGGCAAGACGCTGCGCGAACGGGAGGAAGTGGTACTGACGCCGCTGCCGCTGTATCACGTCTTTTCACTGGTCGCCAATTGCCTGACTTTCATGCCGCTCGGCGGACTGAATGTGCTGATCACCAATCCGAAGGATCTACCGGCTTTCGTGAAGACGATGCGGACCTATCCGTGGACCGTCATGACAGGAGTCAATACGCTCTATAACGCGCTGTCCAATACGCCCGGCTTCGACCGTGAATGCTCGCGTTCGGCAAAACTCGCCATCGGCGCAGGGGCGGCAATGCTGCGTCCGGTGATGGAGCGCTGGACCAACATGACCGGTGTGCCGATGGTGGAAGGCTACGGGCTTAGCGAGGCCACGGCGGGCGTGTGCATCAATCCGCTTGACCGCACGCGCATCGGCACGGTCGGCATCCCGCTGCCATCGACGGAAGTGCGGATATGCCGCGACGACGGCAGCCAGTGTCCTCCCGGCGAGCCGGGCGAAATCGTGGTGCGCGGCCCGCAGGTGATGAAAGGTTACTGGCGCCGCCCGGAAGAAACGGCCGAAGTACTGTCCCATGATGGCTGGCTGAAGACGGGTGACATCGGCACCATGGACGAGAACGGCTGGGTCACGATCACCGACCGCAAGAAGGACATGATCATCGTGTCCGGCTTCAACGTCTATCCCGCAGAAATCGAGGCGGTCGTTTCCACTCATCCTGGCGTGCTGGAAGCCGCGGCCATCGGCATCGCCGATTCTCATTCCGGTGAAGCAGTAAAGCTCTTCGTTGTGCCGCGCGACCCGAAACTGACGGCAGAAGACCTGCTCGCGCACTGCGGCAGCAATCTCACGCGTTACAAGATCCCGAAGCACATCGAGTTCCGCAGCGAGCTGCCAAAGACACCGATTGGCAAGATACTGCGCCGTGCGCTGCGTGACGTGGCGCCGCATTAACGCTGCTCGCTGTCCACAACGGAAGATTCCTGCTGCGCGGACGCCCTTTACGCGCGCGACAATGGCTGAAGCAAAGGGCATTTCCTTTCTGGAGCACACATGTCCGTCAACGAGCTGATCAAGAAAATGCCCTCGGTAATTAACCCGGCGGCCACCGCCAACATGCAGTCCACGATCCAGTACAAGATCACGCAGCCGATGTACCTCGTCATCAACAATGGTCAATGCACTGCGCACGAAGGCATCGCCCCCTCGCCCGACCTCGCGCTCACCATCAGCGACGACAACCTGATGGCAATGCTCAAGGGAGAGCTGAACGGCATTTCTGCCTTCATGAGCGGCAAGCTGAAGGTCGAAGGCGACATGATGCTGGCGCAGCGCTTGCCGAATATTTTCGACACGAGCAGGCTGGCATAGGCTCGCAACGCTGTCACAAGACGCATGCCGATCAGCCAGCACTTGAGGACTACGTAGCCCCTCTCTCCGGATGTCGCGTGGAGCATCAATTCCTGCCTTTTTGTCGCTTCACTTCATTACCGCCGCTCAGCATGTCATCCACCTATTGCCCATATCAAGGGCAATAGGTACTGCTTCCCTCGCCTTCTCGCGGACTGGTATCACTATCAGCGACGATTCTGCAACTTAACGCCACTACAAATAGCGCTCGACCCAGCAGGCTTTAAACGTTCTCTCAGTCTTGGGCGCAACATCCGTATGTCGTTGTCTTCGACGCTTCAAAGAACCGTCATATGCGGTCATTTTGATACACCGATATTGGTTATTGGTTGGCAAATAATATTTCCCAATGGTAACTTTCTGCTTTTGCGAGCCCTCGTGATGGCGGAATAGATTCCGCAGCGGAGCTGTACTCAGATGTGCGAAATGAGATCAAGGCTCCTATCAAACGGGCTGTAGATTATTTCTTGATTGCTGAAGGGGACGGTAGTATGGCTTTACAGCTTAAAGGGACGTTCATTGCCTTGCGCAGTACCGCATTATTTTTGCTCACCATCACATTGATTGGCTGCGTGGCCACACCTCAGACACGTGACGAGTTCAAACAGCAGATAAAGGAGCATCCAAAGCTGGGATTGCACGAAATGTACACTGCCAATCGCCGCTTCGAAGATGTTGTCCGTACCATAGAAACCAAGTGGCAAGAGTGCTACAACGTCTCACGGACAACAACGAGAAGCCAAGGCGGCATGACAACGATGAGATATCGGGACACCTATCATCCTAAATCGGAAAAGAAAAATAATTCGCTTGTTGAAATGACGCTTCAAGAAACATCGGAAGGCATCGTGATGCTCAACAAGATTCCACCGGGTGGTCTATATATGGCAGCGCTCGATCTCGAACGTCTGCCAGCAAACAAGACCAGATTGACGTGGTATTCGCCCGCTTGGGGCTGGGGTGATAGCTGGGAGAAAAACAAGCAGTGGAGCGATGGGAAGAATATCGCCTGCGACGCTGAGTAAATGCTGTGTGGCGCAACATCCAAATGGAAGTAACCGGACAAGTCAAAGCCACACTTCAGTACTTTGAACACAAGTCGGACCGCACGCTCTAGTCCGCCGCTCGTGGTTTGGCAATAACGGGGAAAAATTTTGGACCGCTACGTCTACGAAGGCTTGATCGGCCGGTTGGAAGCGCAGGCAGAACACAGCCCGGCGCTCTTCCGCACCAGGGTCCTGATGATCAGCGCCGTCGCTTATCTCGCACTTTTTGCTTCACTGGCCGGGATCGCGGCGTTCGTCTATTTTGCCTTCGACTGGGCACGCGAAGGGCGTCGTGGGAGCATGTTTACGATCGCACTGTTCGGGCTCTCGATGATTCCGATATTCTTCGCCGTGCTGCGGATGTTCTTCATGCGGCTTCCGCCACCGGAGGGCCGGACGATCACGCGCGAGGAAGCACCCAGGCTGTTCGCGGTGCTCGACAAGATGCGCAGGAAGCTCAACGGGCCGCCAGTGCATCATGTGCTGATTGACGACCGTTACAACGCAGCGGTTTCGCAATTGCCGCGCTGGGGCATCTTCGGCGGCCACACCAATTACCTGATGCTCGGCCTGCCCTATATGCTCGGCGTGCCGGCCAATGAGATGCTCGCCACCGTCGCGCACGAGTACGGACACATCTGCGGCAGCCACGGCAAGCTGGGTGCATGGGTGTATCGCCAACGGCGCACGTTTGGTGCGTTGTACCAGCAGGTTGCTGACGATCGTGACAACAGTTTTGCGCATGGCCTTTTCGCCTCGGCGCTCGACTGGTTCATGCCCTACTACAACGCCTATACCTTCGTGCTGTCGCGGCAGAATGAATACGAGGCCGACCGGACTGCCACGCAGCTTGTCGGCGCAGAAGCGAACGCGACCGGTCTGATCCGCGACGCACTGCTGGGGCGCTGGTTTCACGAATCATTCTGGTCCGCGATCTACAAGCAGGTCGAGAACGCCGCACGCCCCGCAATGCTGCCTTATGCATCGATGCGCACAGCGTTCCGCGCCTCCTACCCGGAATGGGCACCCAAGGAACGTCTGGCAGAAGCATGGCGGGAGCAGTCCGGCCTGCTCGATACGCATCCCGCCTTGCGCGACCGGGTGGAAGCGACCGGCCAATCCCTGAAGATGCCGGATCCAACCAGCGTCACCGCCGCAGAGGCACTGCTCGGCGCCAGTACGGCCAAGCGGCTGATCGAAGAATTCGACCGGGCATGGTGGGCGAGGGAGAACAAGGAATGGGAACGGCGCCATCGCCATGCGGTGCGGTCGAAACAAAGGCTGCGTGAGCTGTTCACACCGCAGTGGCAATCCCTCGCACCGCACGACCTGCAGGAACTCGCTTTGCTGAAAGCAGAATTCGATGCGCCACAGGCGGCCAAGCCGGTGCTGGAATATCTGCTGAAGCAGCCCGGCGGACCTTTCCCGAAGGCTGCCTACGTTTATGGCCGCATCCTTCTCGACGAGGATGACGAGCGCGGACTGGATTACCTCAAGATGGCAGCTGAAAACGACCACAGTCTCCTGGAGAGCGCGGCGAACGCCGGTTACGGCTATCTCTATGAAAAGCGTGGAGAATCGGCGGCGCAATACTGGTGGGAGAAACTGGTGCCGCAGGAGCAGGAAGCCGCCTGAGTGAGGCTAGAATACGGTCTTCGCATCGCTTGAAAGAAGGGCCGCGTCCTTCCACACATAATTTTAAGATTCATTTAAAATGCATCTTATGGTAGAGTTTCCCTTACCGAAATCAGTTCCCCATCCAGGAAGGATCAATATGAAATCTGAAACCTTAGAATTGACGCACGCTTTGGACGAAGCCGCCGCGATGGTTATCGCGCGTGTCCTGAAATCGGTGAACGGCGTAAGCAAGGTTGCCATTTCCACGACCAACGCCAGCGTCGCCGTCGATTTCGACGACGATCTCACCTCCACCCAGGAAATCCGGACCGTCCTGAAGCAAGCCGGCGTTGGCCTGAAAAAAGCGGCCGGCGAAGCGGGGATGTGCTGCGGAAGCTGCGGCAGCTAATCACCTTTTTTACAGTGTTCGTCATGAAGCACTGATCGTCATGACGAACATGTAATCATGCTCGCCCCACCGGCAGATCTGGATTAAGGGCGAGCAAGTTTTCACCCTTGTTTTCTCGATATCGAAAGTCCGTACAACGCCCGTTCCGCGTTGCGAAACTCGAGGATGGAGCTCGTCCAAAAGACCTCCATCCGATCGCAGCAAGGAACAATTCTCTCGGGAGTAAGAAATGAAACGTCTGGAAGGCAAAATTGCCGTAGTCACCGGTGCAAGCAGCGGTATTGGCCGCACCATTGTTGAGCGCTTCGTCGCAGAAGGCGCAAAGGTTGTCGCGTTTGCACGTACCGCCGAAGGCCTGCAATCACTGGTGGCCGCCAACCCTGACAATGTGGTCGCCGTCACTGGCGACGTCACGCGGCAGGAAGACCTCGAGCGCCTGCTCAAGGCCACCGTCGATAAATTCGGTGCAATTGACATCCTCGTGCCGAATGCGGGGATCGCACGCGTGGTGTCGTTTGAGGACAGCACCGCCAAGGCTTTCATGGAGCAGTTCTCGGTGAACCTGTTCGCCGCTGCGGAGACCGCACGCCTGTTCGTTCCCCATCTCCGCAAAGGCGGCTCGATCCAGTTCATTACTACCTTCCTGACGCAGGTCGGCTTTCCGGGTCTGGCGATCTACAGCGCCAGCAAGGCGGCGCTCAAGTCACTGTCGCAAACACTGGCGGCCGAGCTCGCTCCGAAAGGCATTCGTGTGAATTCCATCGCGCCGGGACCGATCGCCACGCCGTTGTGGGGAACGGTTGGCCTGCCGCCCGATACGCTCTCGGCTGTCGCGGAAACGATCAATGCCCGCCTGCTACCGGGTGCCTTCGGTCAACCGGAGGACATTGCCGAGACCTCGGTATTCCTGGCGTCGAATGCGGCGAAAAATATTTACGGGCAAGAAATCGTCGTCGATGGCGGCTACACCGTCGGATAAGTGAGCAAGGCGGACTCGCCTGATCGCTGAATCGTTGAATCGTTGAACGGAGCACGCCGGAGGCGCAGCCCTCAGGATTGCTCCGTTCTTCCCGTCATCCTGCCCTGTCAGGACAGCGGTCAGGGAAGCATCTCGACCGCATCACATGCAGAGATATCGATAAGCAGCCGCCCCGGCGAGACCTGGTCCCCAACGCCAACGAGCAGTTGTTTTACCTGGCCGTCAACCTGCACGATAACCCCGTGCTCCATCTTCATCGCTTCAATCACCATCAGCACCTGCCCGCTCTTTACCTTGGCACCCTCCTCCACATGTACAGCCACTACCTGGCCGTTCATCGGAGCGGTGATTCGTCCGCTGCCCGCACCACGCCTGTCGGCTTTGCTGCGAAGGTAAGTCGTATCGATGACGGAATGCTCTGCACCGTCGAGGCAAAAATGCAGGACAGAACCATCGCATGCATAAACGAGCCTGCGGTTGCATCCATTCACAACGAATGTCAGCTCGTGCGGGCTACCGCCGACGATATTCATGCGGACAGTTTCGCCTTCAATGTCAACCTGCCACGTGTTGGCCGGCAAGGTCGTCACTTGTGGCGAGACAGTCTCCCCATCCAGCTCGAAGGAGCAGTATTGCGAATACGGGACGCTGCTTGACCAGCCACGGAGTTCCGCTGGATAGCGCGGTGTTTCCTGCTGCAGACAATGAAATGCCAGCAAACCGGCGGCAATAGCGCGCGTCAGGACATCTGTCTTCCCGGCCGTGCGCTCTGACTGCGGGAAGTAGGTGTCGATGAATGCCGTCGTGCCCTGTCCCGCTTCAAATGCCGGATGCTTTACGCAACGCGCCAGGAATTGCCGATTGCTTTTCACGCCGAGCAGCACGCACTCCTCCAGGCCTTGCGCGAGCCTGCGCAAGGCTTCCCCCCTGTCGCGGCCGTGGGCAATGAGCTTTGCCACCATCGAATCGTAGTATGGCGGAACAGCAAGTCCATCCTCCAATGCATGGTCGCAGCGCAATGCGGCCGGCGGCCGCCAGTGTGCAACGACTCCGCTTTGCGGCAGGAAGCCTTGCAGTGGATCTTCTGCGCACAGCCTCACTTCGACTGCATGGCCGCCGCCGGCAAGCCGGGAGTCGATTTCTGCCTGAGTGAGCGGGAGGCCTCCGCCTTGCGCCACAAGCAGCTGCCACTCGACCAGGTCGACACCGGCGACCGCTTCAGTGACGGCATGCTCTACTTGCAGTCGGGTATTCATCTCCATGAAATAGAAATTGCCGTCGCGATCAAGGAGGAATTCCAGCGTGCCCGCTCCGACATAAGCAATCGCCTTTGCCGCCGTGACGGCAACCTCGCCCATGCGCGCACGCAGGGACGGCGTGACTGCCGGCGATGGCGACTCCTCGATCAGTTTCTGATGGCGCCGCTGCACCGAACAATCCCGCTCGCCGACATGCACGGCATTTCCCTGCATGTCTGCGAATACCTGGATCTCGATATGACGCGGCTCGATGATGGCCTTTTCGAGGATCACTTCGGCGCTGCCGAACGCGCTTTCCGCCTCGGACCGCGCAGAGCGGAGCGCAGCGGAAAAATCTTCCTCCCGATCCACCCTGCGCATACCGCGCCCGCCGCCGCCTGCAGCGGCCTTGATCATGACCGGGTAGCCGATGACCGCCGCCTCTTCCAGCACGCGTGCCTCCGATTGGTCTGCCCCTTGGTATCCGGGCACACAGGGCACGCCGGCGTCCATCATCAGGCGTTTCGCGCCGGCCTTGTTACCCATCGCATGAATTGCGTCTGCGGGCGGGCCGATGAATGCAAGTCCAGCCTCCATGCAGGCGCGGGCAAAATCCGCATTCTCCGCGAGAAAGCCATAGCCCGGATGAACCGCATCCGCCCCGGCGCGGCGCGCAGCGTCAATCAATGCGGGAATATTCAGATAAGACGCCGAAGGCTGCGATCCACCGATATGCACGGCGGCATGCGCGGCGCGGACATGCAATGCGTCCTTGTCGGCATCCGAATACACCGCCACGGTGCGAAAACCGAGCCGATGCGCGGTGCGCATGATGCGCAGCGCGATCTCCCCCCGGTTGGCAATCAGTATCGTTTGAAAGCGCCGGCCGCTCATTTCTTTTTACCCGGCAGGATGTTCATGTACTTGCAGATGATGCCGAGCATGACTTCATCTGCGCCGCCGCCAATCGATGTCAGACGGCCATCACGGAAAAAGCGCGACACCGGGTTCTCCCAGGTGTAGCCCATGCCGCCCCAGAACTGCAGGCAGGAATCCGGCACAAGGCGCGCAAGCCGGCCGGCCTTGAGCTTGGCCATCGAAGCGAGCTCGGTTACGTCCTGTCCCTCGATATACATTTCGCATGCACGGTGCACGAGTGCGCGCAAGCATTCCACCTCGGTCTTGAGTTCGGCCAGCTTGAAGTGGATCCACTGGTTGTCAATCAGGCGCATGTCGAATGCCTTGCGTTCTTTTGCGTATTCGATGGTGAGGTCGATGCAGTTCATCATCGCCTGCGTCGCATTCGCCGCGCCCCACATGCGCTCCTCCTGGAACTGCAGCATCTGGTAGATGAAGCCCTGCCCCTCTTCGCCGATGCGGTTGCGCTGCGGCACCCGCACGTCGTCGAAGAAAATCAGGCCGGTATCGGAGGAATTCATGCCGATCTTCTTTATCTTCTTCGCCACCGACACGCCGCGCGTCTTCATCGGCACGATGATCAGCGACTTGTTGCTGTAGCGTCCGTCGTCGGATGTATTGGCAAGCAGGCAGATCCAGTCGGCCTGCAGGCTGTTGGTAATCCACATCTTGCTGCCGTTGATGATGTAGTCATCACCATCCTTGCGTGCCGTGGTCTTGATCGACGCCACATCGGATCCCGCCCCGGGCTCGGATACGCCGACGCAGGCAACCGCCTCGCCGCTGATTGCCGGCGTCAGGAATTCACGCCGCAGCGCATCGGAACCGAAGCGCGCCAATGCCGGTGTTGCCATGTCCGTCTGCACGCCGATTGCCATCGGCACGCCACCGCAGCGGATATGCCCGAGCGACTCGGCCATCGCAACCGAGTAGGAATAGTCGAGCCCCATGCCGCCGAACGCCGCCGGTTTCGACACGCCAAGAAAACCCTGCTCACCCATCTTCCGGAACAATTCCTTCGCCGGGAAGATCTCCGCCGCCTCCCATTCATCGACGAAAGGATTGATCTCGTTGTCGATGAAGCGCTTCACATTGCGTTGCAGCTCCTGGTGTTCATGGGTGAATTGCATGGTTGTCTCCTGTGTTTTGTTCTTGGCTTGAGAAGTACTCAGGGCCTTGCGATGGCAAACTGGATGGGATTGACGGTACGCCTGCGCGCCTCGTCGCACACCGACAGCACAAAGGCGAGCAGCGTGCGCGTGTCGCGCGGGTCGATCACCCCGTCGTCGAGCAGGCGCGCGGAAATATGCGATGCACTGGTCTGCTTTTCGAAGGTATCGATCACCATCAGGCGCATCGCCTCGATGGAGTTGCGGTCGACTTCCAGTCCTTTGCGCCGCATGCTGCCTTCCATCACGATGGCCATCGTGTTGGCCGCCTGCTCCGGCCCCATTACGGCGGTGCGGGCGTTCGGCCAGGTGAAGCAGAAGTCCGGAAAAAACCCGCGGCCGGACATGCCGTAATTGCCGGCGCCAAAGGATGCGCCGCAATGAATGGTGATGCGCGGCACGGTCGCATTCGACATCGCCTGGATCATCTTTGAGCCGTGCTTGATCATGCCGGCCTGCTCCGACGCCTTGCCGACGATGAAGCCGGTGGTGTTCTGCAGGTACAGCAGCGGCGTGCTGGACTGGCAGCAGGCCTGGATGAAATGCGTTGCCTTGGTTGCGCCCGCCGGATCGAGCGGACCGTTATTGGTGATGATCCCGACCGGTATGCCGCAGATGGCAGCGTGCCCCGTCAGCGTGGCAGGTCCGTAGTCAGGCTTGAATTCAAGAAAATCCGAGCCGTCGACGATTCGCGCGATGACTTCGCGCATGTCGAGCGGTTTCTTGTGGTCCATCGATGCAATGCCGAGCAGCTCTTGCGCTTCATACAGCGGTGGACTGAATTCGCGCTGCAAAGGGGGCGTGTCGCGGTTCCATCCGAGTGCGGCAACCAGTTCGCGCGCGATGCGCAGCGCATCGGCATCGTCTTCGGCGAGGTATTCGGCAAGGCCGGATGTCGTTGCATGCATTTCCGCCCCGCCCAGTTCCTCCTCCGTCGCCACTTCACCGGTTGCCGCCATCAGCAACGGCGGCCCGGCAAGGAAGGCCTTGGCGTGCTGGCGCACCATTACCACGTAGTCGGACAGGCCGGGCATGTAGGCGCCGCCCGCGGTGCTCGGCCCGTGCACCACGCTGATGACCGGCAGGCCCGCCGCAGACAGGCGCGCCAGCCAGTAAAAGCCGCTGCCGCCGTAGATGAAGGTTTCCACCTTGTAGTTCAGCAGGTTCGCGCCGGCGCTTTCGACAAGGTGAATGAACGGCAGCTTCTGCGCCAGCGCGATCATCTGCGCGCGCTGGAACTTCTCGATGCTCATCGCCTGCACCGCGCCGGCGTCGATGCCAGCGTCGTCCACAACAATCATCGCGCGCACACCGCTGACATAGCCGATGCCCGCGACCATGCCGCCGCCGGGAATCGATTTTGCCGGGTCGGGTTTGTCGAGGCAATAGCCGGCTAGCGTGGAAAGCTCCAGGAATGGCGCTCCTGCATCGAGCAGACGTCCAAGCCGGTCGCGCGGCAGCAGTTTTCCCTTGCGCTCGAAACGTTCGCGCGAGGCTGCGGACTTGTCGCGCGTGCGGCGCTCCAGTGCGCGCAACTCTTCCACCTGCGCCAGCAAGGCATCGCGGTTCGCCTGGAAGGCAGCACTTTGCGGCACGATGCGGGATTCGATGACCGGCATTATCTGTCCTCCCGTTCCTGCAGCACCTTTGGAAGGCGGGCCAGGTGGAAGCCGTTGTACGGCGTCGTCTCGCGTTGCACCTCCATCGGGAAACCACTGCGCACATTGGGCCGCCCGCCGTCCACACGCAGCACCGTGCCGGTGATGAAGGAAGCGGCCTTTGACAGCAGGAAGACAATCGCTGTGGACACCTCGGCTTCCGTCGCCATGCGCTGCAGCGCCGTCTGCTTCCCGGCCTGCATGATCAACTCACGCATTTCCGGCGGATAGGCATCGAGGCCGGATGACGCGACATAGCCCGGCGCAACCGCATTCACGCGCACGCCGTAGGTTGCCCATTCGAATGCGGCGGTTTCAGTGAAATTGACCATGCCTGCACGCGCCGCGCCGGAGTGCCCCATGCCCGGCATGCCGCCCCACATGTCGGCGACGATGTTGACAATCGCACCGCCGTTGTGTTGCATCGCTTGTACCAGGCATTCGCGCGCCATCAGGAAGCCGCCTGTCAGGTTGGTCTGCACCACGGCTTCCCAGCCTTTTTTCGACATATCTTTGAGCAGCGACGGGAACTGTCCACCGGCATTATTCACAAGCGCATCAATACGCCCGTGCGCCGTGAGGATGTGCGTCACCGTTGTCTTTACCGCTTCCTCGTCGCGAATGTTGCAAGGATAAACAGATGCGCGCCCGCCGCAGTCTGCGATCTCCCGGGCCACTGTTTCGAGCTTTTCCGGAGTGCGGCCGACAAGTGCAACAGTGGCGCCTAGGGCGGCCAGTTCATGCGCGGTGCAGCGTCCGATGCCACTGCCACCACCGGTGATGACTGCCACTTGCCCGTCGAATGTACCGGGAGCGAATATTGAGCGATACATGCTGTCTCCGTTTATGGTTATGCCCAGCCGAGCTGGCGTGCAGCCAGTTCCTTCAGTACTTCCTCGGCGCCTCCACCGATCATGTTTACCTTCACTTCACGGTAAATGCGCTCGGATTTCGTGCCGCGCATGAATCCCATGCCGCCAAGCAGTTGCACTGCACCGTCAGCACAGAACTGCATCGTTTGCGCGGCGAAATTCTTCAGCATGCAGATCTGCGCAACCGGCGATTCGCCGCGCTGCAGCCGGCCCGTCAGGTCCTCGATCATGGCGCGCGTGGCTTCGACGCGCGTCGCCATGTCGACCAGTTTGTGCCGCACCACCTGATGGCCGACGAGCGGCTTGCCGAAGGTGGTGCGTGCCTTTGCCCATTCCGAGGCTTCATCAAGGCAGACACGCGCGAAACCGTAGGCCTGCATCGCTAGTGCCAGCCGCTCTCGGTTGAAATTAAGCATGAAGATCGGGAAAGCGCAGTTCTCCGGCCCGAGCAGATTTACCACCGGCACGCGGCATTTATCGAAATGCAGATGTGCGGTGTCGGAACACCACCAGCCCATCTTCTTCAGCGGCGTGCGCGTCAATCCTGGCGTGTCGCCTTCCACCAGCAGTGCCGAAACACCCGCCGCTCCAGGCCCGCCGGTACGCGCCGCCACGGTGATGTAATCGGCCCGCATGCCGGACGTGATGAAGGTCTTTTCGCCATTCAATACGTAATGGTCGCCATCGCGCTCCGCGCGCAATCGCAAATTCGCCACGTCGGACCCGCCAGACGGTTCGGTCACGGCCAGCGCACAGATCTTTTGTCCATTCAGTATCTGCGGGAGCACGCGCGCTTTCAGTTCCGGCGATCCACCAGCAACAATCGGAGGCGCACCGATCGTGTGGCTGAACAGCGAGGCAAGCAAACCGCCGCTTGCGGTGCGTGCAAGTTCCTCGACCATCACCATGCCGTGATAGAGGTCGCCCGGCGTGCCGCCGTATTCCTCCGGGAAGCCGAGCCCGAGCAGTCCCAGTTCCGCCGCGTGGCGATAAATGACACGCGGGAATTCGCCCGCTTCATCCCACGCGTCGACATGGGGCAGCAGCTCCTTGTCGACGAAGCGGCGCACGGCCTCACGGAATGCATGGTGATCTTCGTTGCAGTATTGCGGCGATGGCAACAGTGCCTGGTACATGACTCGTCCTTAAGGTGAGGTGGCGCGCACCTTAGCGCCCAGTCCAGTTGGGCTTGCGCTTCTGCAGGAAGGAGGACAGTCCCTCCTGAAAATCCTCGGTCAATGCAAACAGGCCAATCTGGCTTTCGGTAAATGCCATCGACGCCTCGAACGGCATGGCCTCGATTTGCTTCAACGTGTACAGGCCGCGTCGAATGGCTGATGGTGACTTGTCGAGCAATCGACCGAGCAGCCAGTTGAGCTTGGCATCGAGGTCGCCTTCCGCAAGATGATTCACCAGCCCGCATGCAAGTGCCTGCCGAGCATCGAGCGGCTCGCCGGTAATGCACATCTCAGTGAGCAAGCGGCGCGGCACCTGGTGCTGCAGCACCGAAAGCACCTGTGCAGGAAACACGCCGACCTTCACTTCCGGCAGCCCGAACACGGCTTCCTGGCTAGCCACCGCCAGGTCGCACATCGCGAGCAGGCCCATGCCGCCTGCAAGGCAGGCTCCGTTGACGCGCGCAATCAGCGGCACCGTCGAACGTCGGGCCTGCCGCAGCAGGTCGGCGAGCCACTGGTATGGCTGCGAATAGTCAAAGCGAAAAGATGGCTCCTGCAAATCCGCGCCGGAGCAGAATGCGCGGTCGCCCGCACCGGTAAGGACCACGGCGCGCATGCCTTCTTCCCGATTGGCACGCTCCAGCGATTCGCGTATTCCGTTGAGGACATTGGCGTTGATCGCATTGCGTCGCTCAGGCCGGTTGATCGTCAGCCACATCACACGGTCCCGCACTTCCACCAGCAGATCGCCACGTAGATCGTCGCGTAGGTCGCTACGTAAATCGTTATGCAGATCGTTGCTCATCCGGCCTCCATTGCACTGTCGTCATGAAGCGATCACATCATCAACACCGTTGCACGTCACATACCGGAAGTGCTGCAGGGTCGAATCGATACTAAGTCAATCGCTTGCTTTACTCCATACGACGCAAGCACCGTTTGCCATGCGTTTGACCGACTTATGATGTGCATCAATCGACCGCGCAGACACGCCCATTCCTGCCAGGAGCCTGTGCCACAAGCACTTTGAGCGAACACAAGCATCCCGTCGATTTCCTTTTTTGCGGCAACTTCCAATCAATCGGTTGCTTTACTATCGGACGCATCACGAAACACACCGCGCCACTCCACAAGCCGACAGGAAGGATCAACCATGTCTGACAAAGCCATCATTACCTGTGCGCTCACGGGCGTATTGACGGACCCGGCGCAGCACCCTGTGCCAGTCACGCCGGAAGAAATGGCGCGTGAAGCGAAGGCGGCATTCGATGCGGGCGCGACCGTCATGCATGTGCACTTCCGCAACCAGGAACCTGGCATGGGCCGCTTTCCGTCATGGGAACCGCAAGTGGCGCGCGATATTTCACAGGCGATCCGCGAAGCGTGTCCTGGTGTGATCTTCAACCAGTCCACCGGCGTGGTTGGCCCGGACATCGGTGGCCCCATCGCCTGCATGAATGCGATTCGGCCCGAGATCGCGGCCTGCAATGCGGGTTCGCTCAATTACCTGAAGGCCACTTCTTCGGGCAAGTGGGCATGGCCGCCGATGCTGTTCGATAACAAGGTGGACAAGATCGAAGCCTTCCTCGTCGCCATGCGCGAAGCCGGCGCGATGCCGGAGTTCGAATGTTTCGATGTCGGCATCGTGCGTTGCGTCGACATGTATGTAAAAACCGGGATGTATGCGGGCAAGCCACATTACAACTTCGTGATGGGCGTGGAATCCGGCATGCCGGCCGAGCCTGCGCTACTACCAATCCTGACTGGTCTGATTCCTCCGGATTGCGACTGGCAGGTGACTGCGATTGGCCGGGCCGAGATCTGGCCGCTGCATCAACGTACCGCAGACCTCGGTGGCCATCTGCGCACCGGACTGGAGGACACGTTCTATCTGCCGGACGGCAGTCGCGCCACCTCCAATGCACAACTCATCGAGGCGATTGCTGCCTGCGCGCGCAAAGCAGGCCGCGACATCGCCGACGTACATGAGGCACGTCAGATGATGGGTCTCGCTGCATTTGCAGCGTGAGTAAAGAGTTAGTAAGTCAGGAGATGATATGAAAGCCGCGAAAGATACAGCCGCCACCGCGAAGGCGGCTCGGATGCGTCGTAACAATAATGCCGAGCTTGCACGCGCGAGCAACGCCAATGGATCTACGCAGCTGGAGGAAGACAGCCGTCGCAACGAGCTGATTGCCAAATCAGCGAAGCTGTTTCGTGAGCAAGGTTATGACAGGACCACCGTGCGTGACATTGCCGCCGCGGTCGGCATGCAGGCCGGCAGCTGGTTCTATCACTTCAAGTCCAAGCAGGAAATTCTCGTTGCGGTGATGGAACAGGGCATGGCACGGTCGCTGAAGGAGATCGAGGATATCTCCGCACAGTCGCTGCCGCCCCGCGACGCTTTCCGTGCGCTGGTGCTGACGCACCTGAAGACGCTGCTTGCCCCGCACAATGATTTCATTCCGGTGCTGCTGTATGAGGCGCGCTCCCTCGATGACGAATCACGCGCGAAGATCGTCGCGATGACCGACCGCTACGAAGCTGTGTGGGACGAGGTGATCGAAGCGCTGCAGCAGTCCGGTGGCTGGGCCGCGCCCACCGGGCTGGACCGGCTGTTCCTGTTTGGCGCATTGAACTGGACTGCCCAATGGTTCCGGCCCGGTGCCGGCATTACGCTGGAAGACCTGGCGGATCAGGCGGTGCAGTTCCTGTTGCGAACGCCGGAAACTGCGCGCGGTTCGAAAACGGCGAAGAAGAAGCCTGCAGTTGCCGCAAAGCGGCACTGATCCGCGCTCAGCAACCAAGCTGCACGGCGAGGTCGATGATGTTTTTCGCGTGCAGAGAATTCGCAGGATCGGGCGACACATCCTTGGGCCGGGTAGTGCCGAATTCCGCCGGGCGTTCGATATATGCGGTCTTCAATCCGCAGGCGCGCGCGCCGGCCAGATCATCCTGGTGTGCCGCAGCCAGCATCACCTGCCCGGATGCGACGTCGAACACATCCGCCACGCCCAGATAGGTCGCCGGATCCGGCTTGTATGCCCGGAACACTTCCGCCGACAGGATGCAGTCCCATGGCAAGCCGGCATGCTTGGCCATAGCGGCCAGCAAACCGATATTGCCGTTGGAGAGCGTGCACACCATGTAACGCGATTTCAGCCGGGCCAGGCCTTCGACGGCATCAGGCCACGCATCGAGCCGGTGCCAGACCTTATTCAGTTGCCGTTTCTGTTCTTCCGTCAGCGACGTGATTCCGAACCGCAGGAGGATGTCGTCAAGGATCATGCGGTGCAGTTCATCGATTTTTGTCCAGCCCAGCTCGCCCGACATCACGCGCTGCATCGCCGGCTTGTATCCGTCCCGCCATGCCAGCGCGAAGCTATTGCCGTCAACCGGCAGCCCCATCGCGTCAAGCTCACGGGCAATCGTGCCGTGCCAGTCGACGACAGTGCCAAACACGTCGAATGCGATCACCTTGATGGATGAAGCCAGTTCGCCGGTCATATGTCGCCTCCTTTGTTTGAATGGATTGAACGACGATTCTAGGCGAACAGCGTGGTGTGCGTTGAGACCTGGAGCCGAAAGAGAAACGGGCATCTTCCTTTGCGGAAGAAGCCCGTCTTAGGCAACCTGTAAGCAGTGAGCGAGGTATCGCGCTGCGCCGTTCAGTGGCCGCGGCCGTTGCCTTTGTCCTTGCCTTTACCGCCGCCGTCCTTGCCCTTGTCCTTATCCTTGCCTTTGCCTTTGTTGTCGTCCGGAGCAAATCCCTTCTTGCCGTTCTTCGACGGGGCTGCATGTGAACCGGGCATGTAGCCGGGCTCGTACTCTGCGGACTTCACGAAATACACCGGACGGCCGCAGGCGTTGTACTTGGCACAGTGCTTTGCCCAGTTCTTCGCATGGCCGGGAGGCACGTGCATGTAAACCGGCTGGAGTGGTCGGACTGGTTTCGCGATGACGACTGGCTGCGAATACACCAGCGGCGGCGGGACATTGCCGATATCGACACGGCCGTAGACACCCGGCGCAACTTCACCGGCGACCGTGACGCCCACCGCGACATCAGCCGCATGGGCCATCCCCTGCATGAACAAGAAAGCTGCGGTTGCAGCGAAAAGGCTGCGCATGATTCCTCCCGAAGTAATGTGCGATTCGCTCCAATGCTGCACGTGGCAAAGCGACTGCGTTTCTTTTTGACAATTTGATGCGACGACTATCAATCCCGTGCCGGAAGCCGCATCTTTACCCAACGCAAGCTTCTCAAAAAAGAAAAGCAGTGGCAAACGCGAAGCCCGTTTTAGTAGTATCAGAGTCAAGTGTGTGCAGAAAAAAGACAAACTGAGTCGACACTGTTTCGCATTGCGGAAACGCGCCGGTCAGGGGTTCCGCCTGGCGCCGCGTCCGATCATGGACGGAAGAGAAGTCCTTGTCCGCTAGGTTGCCTCACTGTCAACAAGCAGTAGTGGCCGGCGATCGCCGCATTTAAAGATGCATTGTTTCTGCATGTTATGCCACAATGTTGCTCGCCGAGCCACCCTCGCAATGGCATCGCAGCCCGCACGGCTGCACAAAGCGACGTGGCCACGCTAATCAAGTAGAAGCTTTTTGTGTTTGGAACCAGCGACAAGGAAGAATGATGCAATCCGAAACTTTTCAATTCATAGCAGCCACCACCCCGGATTCGATGGCGGAAGCAGTGCGGGTTCTCACTGGAGTCAACGGCGTCAGCTCCGTGACGCCATCGATCCTGCGCAATGAACTGAGCGTGCAGTTCGACGCGAATCTGGCATCGAAGCAAAGCCTGCAGGGCGTGCTGGCCAATGCCGGTTATGCGGTCCAGACCGGGCCTCGCAAGGGCGGCGGCGGATGCGGCGGTGGCGGTGGTTGTACCTGCGGTTGAATACGCTGCACCAGCGCTTTTACCTTGAGCGTAAAGCGGTAGACGGAGGGTGCGCCTTGCGCGCCATCCCTCCGTGACAGATCAGGGCAGTCCGGCAGGCGTCCATATCGCCATAACCTGCAGCGCACTTGCCGCAAACGCTACAGCAATCACCATATCCGCCTCCCCATCCCTCCGGGAGGCGCGCCCCACCCTTCTTTCTGCCTTGCTTTCCTACATGCCGGAGCTTAAATGCTTGATTGGCTCGCTCCTGTGGTCCTGCAGTTTGTCCTTGTACCGAATGACCTGCCGGTCCAGTTTGTCGAACAGGAGGTCGATGGCCGCGTAGAGATCTTCAGCGTATTGGTCCATATGAAAAACCTGCCCCTTCACCCGAAGGTTGACCTCCGCCCTCTGGCGCTTGTCCTTCTGCGCAGGTTGCTCGACCCCGAGAATGACTGCAATGTCGATGATCTGATCGAAGTGACGAATGACCCGGTCAGCCTTTTTCTCCACATAGTCCCGGAGTGCGGGGCTGATATCAACATGATGTCCGCTAAGCAAAAGATTCATCTACCTACCTCCTTCATACGACGTTGCGCCCGGTCTGCAGCAATGTAAATTGCGCAGAGAAGTGAATGTCGGGCTGGTTAAGATCTGACGCACATACATACATTCGGTTCGCTTTGCGCCGGCCTGGGATCGCCGGGACACTTGTTCAGGAAAGCCGCTGTCCGTGAAGGTCAATACCTGCAGGCGCAGTCCGCTGCGTACTTCACCGTGGACGTCACCATCGAAGCACGCATTAAACTCCGTACGATCCACATGAGCTTCAGTGGAGGTGGCCGTGCCGCATCGCATCGAAGCTCATGTCGAACCAATCGATTTCATCGCCGTTCTCGAAGAACACTGTGCCGAAAGTTTCTTCATGAATATAGGGGATCACGATGTCATACACGGTGTTTGCCACGGTATAGTCGGGTGCATAAATGGCCAGTGAACCGATGATCCAAGGGGGATGATTGCTTTCACCTGACATGTTCATTACCTCGCGTAAGTCAAAACACAGGCATCTCATGATGGAATCGAGAAGCAAGGACTGGGCAAGGTAGCGCACAGCTATGGCAGGTCACGGCCGACAAGCTTGGACACGGCGCCTGCGGCCGCCAAATTCGGAAATGCGAGCAGGAAAAAACCGTCACGTCCGTCAGCCTTTATCAGCCTCTATCAGCCTCTATCAGCCTTTGTCAGAGTTCCTTTGTGGAACCTGTTTCGGAGGATGCATGTCCTTCGGGCCGGTGTAGATCTTGTTTGGCGGATGTTTGCCGTGATGCTCTTCGTAAGCAGGTCCGCGCGCTTCCTTTACATTGCTTCCGGAATCGTTCCCGGTTTTACCGGTGGTGTTTCCAGTGTCCTTGTCGCTGCTTGACGTCTTCGCGCCCATGTGACACCTCATGAATGTTTCCGTCTGGCTTAGATGGAAGCGGCTCCGGATGGTTTCGCCGCCATTCATGCGCGCGCCGGGGTTGTGCAGTGTGAATAGTTTCCGGAAGCAAAGAGGCCAGCCATTTGCAGGCTGGCCTCTCTCTTCCGCACCGGACATCGCTCCTTCCCGACTCACCCGAACGGAATACCAGGAGAGATCAGGAAGGGATGGTGTTGCGGCCTTCTTGCCTAGAACGACGTGGCGACAGTCAACATTGCCGTACGCGGAGCACCCGGGCTGATGTTGTTGTCCGAATGTGCGGTCGGATAGTACTTCTTGTCGAACAGGTTCTCGATGTTGAGCGCGACGCGCGTCTTCTTGTCGTTGAACGTGTAATAGACCGCGCCATCCGTACGCACGAACGAAGGCAGTTTCACTGTATTCGTCAGCGAGGTGTACATCTCCGACTGGTAGACGACGCCCAGCCCGAGTCCCCAGCCGCCCGCCAGGTCGAACTTGTTCCATAGCGAGAAGGAACGCTTGGGTACGAGGCCGACACGGCGTCCTGCAGGCGTCGCTGCGGCGGTGCTGCTGCCGCCGACCGGCTTCTCGGTGCGTGCATCGAGATAGGCCGCGCCGGCATACACCTGCCAGTTCTTCATCACGTCGCCCTGCAGGCTCAGTTCCACACCTTCGGTGCGTTGCAGGCCGGACAATTGCAGACGTGTCGCGTCGAGCGGATCCCGAGTCTTCACCTTGTCACGGTCGGTACGGAAAATGGCCGCAGACAGGGTCAGCGCAGGCCCCAGGTCCCAACGCGCTCCGATCTCGTAGTTCAGTGCCTCTTCCGGTTCGAGTTCGGCGTTATTCGTCGCGAGCGAGAGGTTCTCGCCCGACGGCAGGAAGGAATAGCTGTAGCTGGCGTAGTAGGTCTGCGCCGTGCTCGGCTGCCACACGACGCCAAGGCGCGGGCTGACTTCCTTGTCCGTGCGTTCAAGGTCCTGGTTGGCCGGGCGGAGGTCGTCGAGTTCGACCTTGAACTGGTCGTAGCGCAGGCCGGCGGTGATCTTCCATTCCTTGTTCAGCGTAACCTGGTCTTGCACATATGCGGCAACGAGGTCGCCGGTGGAGCGGTTGTTGCTGTTGACTGTCGTGAAAGCGCCCGCATCGCGCCGTGCATTCGTCGCCGGCACATTCGTCATGTTGGCAGCGGCAAAACCGAATCCCCTGTTCTTCTGGTGGCCGATTTCCACGCCGGTCAGCAGCGTATGTTCGAAGCCGAGCGCATTGAACTTCGAGATGAGGTCGGTCTGGTTGAAGTAATTGGTGCGCTCGACGTCATGGTTGTAGGCCGAGAGCGTCAGGGTGCCGCCAGTGCTGACGGGGCTGCCGGGATAGACATTCTGGTAGAACTTGTCGTACTTCGTCGCGCGGAACGTATTCTTCAGTTGCAGGCCATTGCCAAAGTCGTGGTCCAGCACGGCATAGAAGCCGTTGAGGGTGCTCTTCGCCTCGTTCTGGTCTGGGCTGCCGAAGAACTGGCTGCGAGAAGTTTCGTACGGGCGGCCGTTCTGCGACGGGATGCCGCGGTCGGCCAAGCGTTCATCGTCGAGGTATTCATAACCGAGCGTGATCGCCGTGTTCGCGCCGGGAGCGAGCGTCAGCGTCGGGTTGACCGCGTGCCGCTTGAGGTAGAACACGTCGCGGAAGCTGTCGGAATCCTCCACCATCGCATTCAGGCGCCAGGAGGCGACGTCGTTGATCTTGTTGCCGATGTCTACGGTACCGCGACGCAGACCCTCTGTGCCCGCACTGAGGCTCACCTCGCTGTGCGGCTTGAAGTCGGCACGCTTGGTGACGCGGTTGATGACGCCGCCGGCGCCGCCGCGGCCAAACGCCATGCCGCCCGGGCCCCTGAGCACTTCGACACGCTCGAGGTTATAGAGGTCGCGGAAGTACTGCGCATCATCGCGCACGCCATCGACAAAGAAGTCCGAGGTGGTGTTAATACCGCGCAAGACTGGCTGGTCACGGTTACCTTCGCCCTGCCCCATCGTCGCGCCGGGAACATAACGCAGCACGTCGGCCATGCTGGTCATGCCCTGGTCTTCCATCAACTGCGCTGGAACGACCTGCACCGAAGCGGGCACATCCTTGAGCGATGTATCTGTTTTCGTGAAAGTTGCCGAGCGTTCGGCGCGATAGCCGGTGACCGGGCCATCCGCGCGTTCGCCCTGCGCATGGACGGTAATGGCTGGTAGTGTTTCTTCGCCGGCGGCATAGGCCATGCCGGAAACGGCAAGTTGTGCCAGGGCAGCAAGTGTGAATGCTGCAATAGGCCGCAGCTTCGGAAGGGACGGCAATTCGCCGGACGTGTTCATCGGTTGGCGCAAAACGCGCATGGTCGCCATTGTTGGCATGTTCACTTCTCCTGAGCAGTGAATTGGCTGGCTGGCGGACGTGCCGATGGCTGGCTGGTTTGTCGTATGAAAATTTTGGACGGGAAATGCCGCGATGAAGCATTCCCCCATGGTGCTGTAGTGCCGACGCGATCAGAAGCTGCGCGAGTAGCTGACGGTCACCGTGCGGCCACGGCCCGCGAAGTAGGTGTCCTGCGTCGTCTGCGACTGTGCGTAGTACGCGATGTACTGGCGGTCGAACAGGTTCTCGATGCCGAGGCCAAGGTCGCCCCACGAAGTCTTGTAGGAGACCGCCAGGTCGGCAACGGTGTAACTGTCGAAGTGTTCCTCCAGGTTCGTGGTGCCGACAGTCCGGCCCTCGTTGATGTCGCGCGACATGAAGCGTGCGGCCTGCAGGCGTGCAGCGCCACGATCCGAGAATGCCCAGTTCACACCGGCGACCAGCTTGTCCGGCCCCTGCGAACGTGCGCCCAGCGAGACATCCATCGGCGCACCGGCTGCAGTCGCCGTCTTGCCATCCACCTGCGAGTAGGTAGTGAACGCACTCCACTGCTTGTTGAATTTCATGTCGGCGGTCAGTTCCCAGCCCTTGACCACAACCGGCACGCGATCGACATGGCCGATACCTGTGTTACGGTCGACGCGGATCTGGCTGCCGAGGTCGGAGCGGGAGTCATAGTAGGAAACCGCCACGCTGCCGCGTGCACCACGCCATGCAAATCCGACTTCCTTGTTCTCGGTAATGATTGGCTTCAGGTCGAGCAGCCGTTCCACCGACTGGCCGGAAGTATTGACTGCACGCAGCACAAGGCCGACGTCCGGCAGGCCAAAGCCTTCGTTGTAGGAGGCAAATACCGACCAGCCCGCAGGCAGGCGCCAGATTGCGCCGAGGTTCTTCACGGTCTCGGAGAAGCGCAGCGTGCCACCTTCGACGCTGCGGCGGCCATAGACGGCCAGCGTGGTGTAGGTATCGACGTCGAGGCGAGCCCTTTCATGACGCAGGCCGCCTCGCACGGTGACCGGGCCAAGTTCATACTCGAGCTGAGCAAACGGCGCGGTGCTGGTGAAATCCAGCGGCGGCACCCAGGTACGGCCGGTGCCTGCGAGGTGCTGGCGCGAGTTGTCGTTCAGCCAGTCAAGGCCGGTGGTCAGCTCCAGTCCCTGCACGAACAGGTCGGGACGTAGCCAGGTCAGTCGCATGCCCTTCTTGTCGGCCACGATCTCGGACTGGTCGACAAGCGTGTTCATCGGGGCGATGGCCGTGTCCTGGAAGTTGGCGAAAATCCCGGCGCCGTAGAGCGCGGAGAAATCCTGCTTGTACACCTGCGCGGACAGCAGGCCGCCGGCGATGTCCGAATGACGCCAGTCGACGCTGGCAGTCTCCACCTTGTTGCGCGGTGGTTGACCGGGTGGCGTACCGCGCTCCGATGTCGTGGTGAGGCCGGCGGCGCGGTTGCCGATGACCGTGCGGTAGTCACCGTCGCCTTCCAGCTCGAAGCGGTTGTACGAGAACTGCACGCGCTGCTGGCCGAAATCGGTGCCCATCTTGAGGAACACGTCGTCCGCCTTGGAATCCATCGTGTCGCCTTGCGCCGCGTCCATGCCGATCAGGCGGCCGTCCGCGTCATAGGCCATGCCGCGCTTGGTCCGGCCGACATAGGCCAGCGCATCGAATTTCTCGTTCTTGTGCTCCAGCGTGTAGCCGGTCTTCCAGGTCAGGCTGTCGTCCTTGAACTGCGTGGTCAGCTTGCCGTCGATGGTGTGCCGAGTGCCGAGTTTCTTCGGCGTTTTCGAAATGTAGTTGATGATGCCGCCGGTTGCGCCCAAACCCTGGATGGCGGACGCGCCACTGATGACTTCGATACGCTCGATGACGGCCGGGTCGGCGAAGTAACCTTCGCGCGCACCGTTGCGCAGCGGGTTGGATTGCGGGATGCCGTCAAACAAAATCAGCGCTGTACGGCCACGCAGGCTTTCGCCAAACTGCGTCAGCTTCTGGCGGGACGGCGCATAGCCGGGAACGAAGGTTGCCAGTGCCTGCGACGGATCTTCCGCAATCAACAGTTGCGGTCCCAGGTCCTTCTGCGACACGATGCTGACGGCACCGGGGATCTTTTCAACGGCCTTTTCACTGCGGGTGGCGGTAACGGCAACTTCCTGCATCGTCGCTTCCTGCGCGTCGGAAGATTCTGCCGTCTGTGCATTGCTTTCTGCTGCAGCGGTTGGGAATGCGTATGCCAGCGCCAGTGCGGCCACTATCGTTTTGTAGGGAGTTTTTATTTGCAACAGTGATGTCATGATGTCGAGCGTGCTGAATGGTTGTTGGCTGGCGACGCATCTGCGCGTTGGCTGGCTCTGAATTGAAATTTTTCGTTTCGGTGATTTCGGATTGCTTTATAAGTAACTTCCCGCCACAAATAGGCCGGGTGCAGCCACGGCCGCGATTCGCGACAACGGTTCTATCCACGCGCGGTAGTAAGGCAGGCTGCAAATCATCGCCACTCCCACCAGGCCCACCTGGCAGATCCACAGGACGATGCCGAAGGAAACACCCTGCCCAATGATCGCGCTCCCCAACGAGAGCGCAAGCAGCGCAACGCCGACCGACATGAACTGCAGGCGCACACCCGGTGACTGCTCCGGAAGCCGGCTTCGATGGCGCTGGTTCGGCGACTGGAAGCAGAGCAATGCCATGCCGCCAAGGGCGCCGAGCAGCGATGCGCTGGCCAGCAGGAACGATGTCATACCGCTGCCCTCCTGGTTGCGAGCGACGAGGACATCGCGCTGCCCTTGCGCGTTCCGAGGCGCATTGCGGCTACGGAGGACAGTCCGGCGATGATGAGCAAGACAAAGTCAGTGCCCGCGACTCCAAGCTGACCGCGTGACAACAATGACAGCAAATGGTCTCCTGTCATCACAAAATTGAGCACCACCGCAAGCAGTGCGAGTACTGCCGACAGCCACGCCTGTTCCCGCCACGCGGTACGCAAATCGATTGTTGCGCCGTCGCGATGGCGGACATGGAATGCATGCAGCAGCGGATGCACGAGGCAGGCGGCCCATGCGAGGAAGAACACGTATTGCTCAGCGCTCGCCCGATTGGGCAGCGTGGCGGGCAATAGCTTGTTGGCGACCAGCATGGCCAGCGTGGAGACGAGCACGCCGGTAGTTGACGCCACAGCAATGGCATTGACGACGCGATAACTGCTGCGGCCGTCCTTTATCTGCCTTGCACGGCGCTTCTCCACCCACAGCAGCAAGCCGGTCGCGATCATCACGCAGGAGACGAGGCCCATCAGGAAATACATCCAGCGCAATCCCCAATGGTCAAACGGGATCATGTGCAGGCCGGACAAGAAGCGTTGCACCTTGACGGCGGGCGATGGCGTCTGCCTGCCGAGCACCTCGCCGGTCGCGCCGTCAAAGGACACGGTGAGCGTCTCGTAGCCGATCTGGTCGTGCGGACGGCGCAGCACATCGACGACGGCGTTGCGGTCCTGCGGATTGCGGATATTGACATTGCGTACGCGACCGCCGCCCCAGAGCTCCTGTGCGTGCACGACCATGGTGTCCACCGGTGCCAGCACTCCAGGCTCCTTTGCCGGCTTGCGCATAACTTGACCGAGTGCTTCCTGCTGGACTTTTGCACCTTCGGCTCCGTAGAGCAGGAGCACTCCCGGCTTCATGTAGATGAACACGAAGATGATCAGGCCGGACAAGGTGATGATGAAATGGAACGGCAGTAGCAGCACCGACGACACGTTATGCAGGTCGAGCGTCGCGCGCTGCATAGATTTGCCGGGGCGGAAGGTGAAGAAGTCGGCGAATATCTTCTTGTGGATGATCACCCCGGACACCAGCAGGACGAGCATCGTGATCGATACCACCGCCAGTACCCAGTAGCCGACGTCGTTCGCTTTCAGGTGAAAGGAATAGTGGAACGGGAAGAAGAAACCGGTGCCGCCCTTGGTGCCCACTTCGGGCAGCAGTTCGCCGGTATTAACGTCGACATGGCGCGTCTTCAGTTCCGTTCCTTCTCGCCAGCCAATGCGCATCGTCGGCTGGCGGTCGAACGGGTATTCGGCAGTCCACTGCGTCGCCTTAGGCGCGAGTCTTTCAAGGTGCGGGCGCGCGACGGCATCGAACGACACGGTTGACGGTTGGGCGACGCGGGTTGCCGGCATCATCCAGCGGTCGATCTCGCGGTCGAAAACCGACAGCGTGCCCATGAAGAAGACAAGGAACAGCACCGTCGAAAAAAGCGCGCCTGCCCAGGTGTGCAGGTAATCCATGGCATGGCGAAGTCCGTGTTTCATCGTCGTTCCTATGCCGCGCGCGCCGATTGCGTCATGGTCCAGCCCAGCAGCGCAAACCCTGCTCCACTGCCTAACACCCACAGTGCCGCGCGGCGCACCGAGGCAGCGGCGAATGCGAACAGCACTGCCGCAGCCCACAAGACAAAGGCCAGCATGCCCGACATGACAACCGCATCTGCGCGCGTGGCCCAACGCATCGCAACCAGGCTTGCCGTCGTTCCGGCCATGAAGGACAGCGCGAGCGCAAATCCGCCGATAGAGCCGATGGCGGCGCGCATCAGTGCGGACGACAGAGAAAAGCGTGGTTGCGACATGAGTGCCTCACCCCTATCGAGCCACAGCCGACATCGGCGGCATGGATACCGGGCGATGTGCCGGATGGGAACAGTGAGTAACGGCGGCAGGGAACCGGGGGTATTTCAAGATAGCCTCGCAAACGAACGCCTCGCGTTCGAACAAATGTTTGCTGGCTATCTACCCTGGTCGGGACGATTGGCTGGCTCGATCAAATGGGTGCCTGCTGCCTCGGCCGGGGTGAGGGAGAGAGGGAGGTCTGAGTCCGAAGCATCAGGCACGCTTGCATTGTAATGAGAATTATTCGCATTAACAATAGAGATGTGTAACTTTTCCACTTCTCAACTAGTACAAGCCGGAATTTGTTGTTTAAAGCATCGACGCGCGGCAATGCGTCGCCGTCTTAAATAGTTAAAGCCTGCGTGAAGAACGTAGCGAGCGGTTTGCGTCCAGTTCAGTTGCGAACACCGATTCCGGAAAGCGCAGTCACGCGGAACAACAAACACCGTAGGCCTGGGCACCCCGCTCCAGTCCAAGCCGCGCAGCAGGTTTTCAAACAGGTTCTCTGCTTTCTGTCCGCATTTGTATGGCTCTGCTCCACGCGCGAGTTTCCCGGCTGATCTCCTTCGTACTTGGCCATTGGCCCCCACTTGTTCACTCCCTTCCGCAAAAAGAAGGCTTGCAACTTCAGCCTTCCTTCGACAATAATGCGAATGATATCGATTCTCATTTAGAAATCAAAGAAACATGAGCAGCCTCTCCCCAGCCATGGCAAGCCCGTTTCCCAATGCATTCCGGCACACCGCCCAACGTGTCGGCCCGCTCGGCCTCATCATCCTCCTGCACATCGGCTTCTTCTATGCGTTGCAGAGCGGACTGCTACGCGATGCAGCCCAAGTCGTCATTCCGAAAACCGTGATGGTGAGCTTCATCACCCCGGAACAGCCGAAGCCACAAGTGGACACACCGGCACCGACACCGCCGAAAACCGTTCCGGAAGTGAAAAAGGCGCTCAAACCGCCACCTGCTCCACCCAAGCTCAACGACACACCCTCTGAAAAGGCAATTTCGACGCCCCCCGCTCCTCCGGCACCGCCGGCGCCATCCGAGCCTGTTGCCGCTGCCCCGGCACCGACGGCGTCCACCCAAGCAGCACCCGCAGTACCGGCCCAGCCGAAGACCGTTTCTTCTGGCATCGAATATGTAGAGCCGCCACAGCCGGCCTATCCACCTGCGGCGCGCCGCATGGGCGAGGAAGGCAAGGTGATGCTGCGCGTGCTGGTCAATGAAAAAGGCCGGCCGGAGCGCGTGGAAGTGCAAAAAACATCCGGCTCGCCCCGGCTCGACGAGGCCGCAAAACAGGCCGCGATGCGTGCCGTGTTCAAGCCACATATCGAAGACGGCCGCGCCGTGGCGGTCTTCGCCATCATCCCGATCAGGTTTCAGTTAGATAGCTAATAGGAGTCAACATGGAAGCAAGTCCGTATGGATTGTCAAACCTCTGGACGCAAGGTGACATGGTCACCAAGGGCGTCGCATTCTTGCTGGTCGCAATGTCGATCGCCTCGTGGTACGTGATCGTCACGAAAGCGCTGCAGCTGTGGCGCTATGGGCGCGCAGCGCGTGCCGCCGGCCATGAATTCTGGGACACGACCAACATCAACGACGGCTTGTCGGCGCTAGGCCATGGCAATCCTTTTTCCGAAATTGCGCATGCCGGCGTCGGTGCAATGCGCCACCACAATGCGCACAAGGGCCACCTGCATGACCAGCTGACCGTCAGCGACTGGGTCACGCTGTCGCTGCGCCAGGCGATCGACGAGGCCTCCGGCAAGCTGCAGACCGGCATGGCGGTTCTCGCCTCGGTCGGCTCCAGCGCGCCGTTCGTCGGGCTGTTCGGCACCGTATGGGGCATTTATCACGCACTCGTGGCGATCGGCACCGCCGGCCAGGCCAGCATCGACAAGGTTGCAGGACCGGTGGGCGAAGCGCTGATCATGACGGCACTGGGCCTTGCGGTCGCCATTCCCGCCACCTTCGGCTACAACGCGCTCGTGCGCGGCAACAAGGCCGTGATCGCCAAGCTCAACAAGTTCGGCTTTGACCTGCACGCCTTGTTCGTCACCGGCGCCCGCGCGGGCCTTTCCGGCGATGACACTGCCAACGGCGCGCGCCTCGTCGCGGTCCAGGGCAAGTAAGGAGCTGACCATGGCAATGGGTTCCCTGTCCGAATCGGAAGACGATTTCAACCCCGAGATCAACACCACGCCGCTGGTCGACGTGATGCTGGTGTTGTTGATCATCTTCATCATCACCATCCCGGTGATGAACCACAGCGTGAAAATCGACCTGCCGCGCGCTACCAACCAGCCGAATGAAAGCAAGCCGGACAACATCAACCTGTCCATCGATGCCGACGGCAAGGTCTACTGGAACACCGAGATCGTCGATGCTGGCCAGATGCAGGCGCGCATCGCGGAAGCGGCCAAGCTGTCGCCGCAGCCGGAACTGCACATCCGCGCCGAGCGCACCACGCACTATGAAAAGGTCGCGCAGGTGATGGCCGCAGCTCAATCGGGCGGCCTCGGCAAGATCGGCTTCGTGACGGATCCGCAGGGGAAATAAGCCCCCTCTTCCGCCTGGCGCGTTAATTCGCTTCTTAATCCTCCTCCCGGGACAAGCCCACGGCATTGCCGGCCGCAATGGCTTGTTCCGGTTCTTTCCCCTCTCCGCCTTCCATCCTGCTCTGCGAATCACGGCAGCACAGTTTTTTTCCCTGAAAATTCTGTCTGCGACGGAATTGACCTGGATTCAGGTTTACAATGGAGGCACTTACCTAAAGGCAACATCAACGTGTTACCTTGGGTAACGCTTGGACAGACGACGGCATTATCTGCGTATGGACAAGCAGCGGCAGTGAAAAACAAGAATACCGGACGGCCGAGTCGGGGCTAGACGGTTTTCCGGAGTTGGCCGGAATGCCGTTTCCTCGTCGACAATTGCCGTCCTCAGAAAAGGATAGCGTCGTGCGCCTCGCCAATTTGAAAATCTGGGTCCAGCTGCTCATTACCATCGGACTCGCCCTTCTCGTCGTTTGGACCGCGGTGATCATCTGGCAAAACCATGCTTACCGGCAGACCGCCATTGATCAGGCACGCGGCTTTTCCCTCAGCATGCACGATGCCACCATGGCGGGCCTGACCGGCATGATGGTGACCGGCACCATCCAGCAACGCGAGGTATTCCTTGACCAGATCAAGCAGCTCAATGTGATCCGCGATGTGCGGGTGATCCGGGGCGAAGGCGTCACCAAGACCTTCGGCGCCGGCAACGCCAAATCGGACGCCCTGCCGGACGAGCTTGAGAAGCAGGTACTGGCCACCGGCAAGGAGGTGGTCCAGGTCGAGTCCGATGCCAAGGGTGAATACCTGCGTTCTGTGCGGCCAGCACTCGCACAGAAGAACTACCTTGGCAAGGATTGCACTGTCTGCCACCAGGTCCCGGAAAACACCGTGCTTGGGGTGGTAAGCATGAAAATCTCGCTGGACCAGGCCAATGCCGCAGTCGCCGAGCAACGCCTCAAATCCATTCTTGCCGCCCTCCTCACCTGCATTCCGGTATTGCTCGTGATTTACCCCTTCATCCGCAAGGTCGTCACGCAGCCGCTGGAACGGGGCGTCGCCGTTGCGCGCGGCATCGCGGGCGGAGATCTGACGCAGAAGATCGAGGTCGACTCCACCAATGAAACCGGCAGGCTGCTGCAGGCGCTGAAGGACATGAACGAGGGACTCGTACGTATTGTCGCTCAGGTACGCGAGGGGACGGATGCCATTTACAGTGCGTCGAACGAGATCGCAGAAGGAAACCATGATCTGTCCGCACGCACGGAATCGCAGGCAAGCGCACTGGAGGAGACCGCCTCGTCGATGGAAGAGCTGACCTCGACCGTCAAGCAGAACGCCGCCAATGCCAGCCAGGCTAACGCACGCGCCTTGTCGGCATCGGAGGTTGCAGCAAAAGGCGGTGCCGTGGTGTCGGAAGTGGTCGAGACAATGGAATCAATCAACGCCTCATCGAAGAAGATTGCCGACATCATTGGTGTCATCGATGGCATCGCCTTCCAGACCAATATCCTGGCCCTGAACGCGGCGGTCGAAGCGGCACGCGCCGGTGAACAGGGGCGCGGCTTTGCCGTCGTCGCTTCCGAGGTGCGCAGCCTGGCGCAACGCTCCGCTAATGCTGCCAAGGAGATCAAGGCCTTGATCAGCGGCTCCGTCGAAAAAATCGAAGCCGGCACCCGCCTCGCCCATGAGGCCGGCGCTACGATGAGCGCCGTCGTCGACAGCATCCGCCACGTCACCGAAGTCATGGGAGAAATCACGCAAGCCAGCACGGAACAGAGCGCGGGCATCGAGCAGGTCAACGTCGCCATTACGCAAATGGACGCCGTCACGCAACAGAATGCAGCACTGGTGGAGAAGGCAAGCGCTGCTGCCGAGTCGCTGCAAGAGCAGGCCGGTCATCTGGAACAGGTGGTCAGGGCATTCAGGCTCAACCAGGACGAACGCGGCGGCGCATAGGCGGCAAAGCCTGGGCGGCAGGCGTTCAGGCCGCAGCGTCTGCTGATGCAGCGGCACCGCCTTTCCGGCGCAGTCGGGCCTTGCCAGGCGCCGACTATGTGCTGGGCAAATTACCGCCTAAGATGCGCAACCGCGCAGCCGCGTCGCTCACACCGGTCAGAACTCCTCCCAGTCGGTAGCTGACGCTGATACCGGCGCTCCATTCGCCACACGTTTCATCTGGCGAGCGACGACCTTGCGCGGAGCGGGAGCCTGCGATGGAAGGGTCGTTACCGGCGCCTTCCTCATACCTGACGGCATGGCGTTGGCAACCAGTTTCGGGGCGCTTCCCGCCGCACCTGCAGGCGAACCATCTCCGGTACTGAATACGCTCACCGCCTGCTCGAGGAGACGGGCCTGCTCCTTCATGGCATCCGAGGCGACAGCAGCCTGCTCGACCAGCGCCGCATTCTGCTGGGTTGTCTGGTCTAGCTCGGAGATTGCCTGGTTGATCTGCTCGATGCCAGCAGTCTGTTCGTGGCTGGCAGAAGCGATCTCGCCGATGATGTCATTGACGCGCTTGATGCTGGCGACGATTTCGTCCATGGTTGCGCCTGCCTCTGCCACCATGCCGCTGCCTGCATTGACGTTTTCGACGGCGTCGCCAATCAGCCCCTTTATCTCCTTGGCCGCCGTCGCACTGCGTTGTGCCAGTGCACGCACCTCCGAAGCAACGACCGCAAAGCCGCGCCCCTGCTCGCCCGCGCGCGCCGCTTCGACCGCCGCGTTCAGGGCGAGGATATTGGTCTGGAAGGCGATGCCATCGATGACGCCGATGATGTCCACGATCTTGCGCGCGGACGAATCGATCGCCCCCATCCTTTCCACCGCGCGTCCGACAATCTCGCCCCCCTTCGTCGCGACATCGGTCGCAACCACGGCGAACTCATTGGCCTGCTGTGCATTCTCCGCGGTCTGCCTGACAGTGGCCGTCAATTCTTCCATGGAGGACGCAGTTTCCTCCAGTGCCCCCGCCTGCTGCTCGGTGCGGTTCGACAGGTCAGCGTTGCCTGACGCAATCTCGCCGGAAGCGCGCGCAATCATTTCAGTGCCTTGACGTACGTGCCCGACAATCCGCAGCAACTGCGCGTCCATTTCCTTCATTGCCCTCAGCAGGCGGCCTGGTTCGCTGTCATCGTCCGCATCGACATGGATGCCTGCGGCGAGCTTACCCTGCGAAATGCGCGTCGCAACCGAAATCGCCTCGTCCAGGCGACGCGAGATCGACCGTGAAATGAAATAGCCGAGCGACAGCAGCACCAGTACGGACAGGGTACAAATGACGAATAGCTCCGTTCGCGCACGGACCACTGCGCGGTCGCCAGCCTCCCGTCTTTCATTCGAACTGGCTTCGATCAGGTTGCTTAATTCGGCCATCTCATGCTCAAGCGCACGGAATGCAAGCATGAAGTCGCCATATTTCGCCCGGGCCGCCGTGAGGTCGCTAAACGCCAGCGAGGTGATCGATTCGGTCGAAGCGAGGTACGCCGTCAGTGCCGGCTGAAGCTTTTCCAGCTCAGTCTTGATGCCGCTGTTGAGCTCTGCGGCATCGAGTGCCGCGATGGAATCACGGAAATCGGCGGCATGTCTTGCAACCGCCTTATTGATTTCATCCTGTTCTTTTGCGTCCTTTCTCTCGCTTGCCAGAAATGCAGCCAGCACGTCGGATCGCAGCGCGTCATGTGCCATGTCCGCCTGCATTTGGTTCTTCAATGCCGCACCATTCACGCTGATCTCATCCATCGCGGAATCGAGATGCGTGATTGCGAGATAACCGCTTGCGGCAAGCAAGCCGGAAAAAGCCAGCGCAATTGCGTTGGAAATGAACAGTTTTTTTCTAATCGTCAAATGCATGGTAGTCATATTTTTGAGAGTTGCGGAAACCAAGAACTCGTTTCGTGGACGTGCCAGCACACAGTGCTCACCCCGCATTCGGATGACGGATTCCTTCGCCACCCCATAACGAAATGCATTGCAGGATCCGTACCGCGCTCCGCGTTCCGCCGTATCTGCACACGGCATAAATAAAGGGAGCAAGACAACGCTAATGCAAGTTGAGTGCCACGTTATTCGCGCTTGGCCATCCGCATTTCCTGTTCCAGATCATTTTTAGGACAGCACAATTCTCAGAAAGCGAAAACGGCTCCTGATTATGGAAACCTTTGCTTGAATAGCGATCAGGTGACGAAGCGCATGGGAAGCAGCGGCGCGCACTGTCGCTCGGATGCAAACAGCCTGGCCTGGCATGCTGACTGTGAAGGATTGGCCCTTATGGACGCACTGTGCACCGCCGTCGCACCGTTATGAAGCCGGAGGAGAAGACGGCTTATTTCTGACCGGCCGCCGTACGTGCTGTGCGCCGCAACGCATCGGGAGTAATGGAGGATTGTTCGGACTTGTTAGCGTTGGTATCCGTACGCGGAGCAGGGCCGCAGCCGCCGCAACTTCCGCAACCGGACGAGCAGTCCGTGTCGTCCTTGCTGCCGATGCGCCCGGCCAACCCCTGCATTCCCATTCCGTCAAGTGCCCGTGCCGCAAGATTACGTACACGGCGCCGCATTGCTTTTGGCGTGTAACGCACGAGCAGCGACCATACCGCGTACACGACGATCAGACCGACCAGAAATTCCTGCATGTCATCCTCCCAACAACACCCGGCTAACTTGATACGTGATGAACGAAGCGAGATACGCAAGCGCGAACATGTAGCCGGTCATGACAAGCACCGGCGTCCAGGAATTGGTCTCGCGGCGCACGATCGACAGCGTGGAGATGCACTGCGGCGCGAAGACGTACCATGCCAGCAAGGCCAGCGCTGTCGGCAGGCTCCATGTGGCGGCAATCATCGGCGTGAGTGCGGTAGCAAGGTCGTCACCGGTCGTGGAGAGCGCATAGACCGTGCCGAGCGCGCCAACGGCAACTTCCCGTGCGGCCAGACCGGGAATCAGCGCAATCACGATCTGCCAGTTGAAACCGATCGGTTCGAACAAGGGCTGCAACAGGTGTCCCAACTGGCCTGCGAGACTGTACTGGATCGCCGGTCCGGTTGCGCCTTCCGGTGCGGACGGGAAGCTGGACAGGAACCAGATCACGATCATCATCGTCAGGATGATGGTCCCAACGCGGGTGACGAAGGTCTTGGCGCGTTCCCACAGGCCGATGAACAGGTTGCGCATGTTCGGCCAATGGTAGTTCGGCAGTTCCAGCATCAGTGGCTGGTAGCGTCCCTTGGCGGTCGTCAGCTTCAGTACATAGGCCACCACCATCGCCGATACGATGCCCGCCACGTAGAGGCCGAAGAGCACCAGCCCCTGCAGGTTGAAGATGCCAACCGCACGATCCGGAATGAATGCGCCGATCACCAGCGCATAAACCGGCAGGCGCGCGGAACAGGTCATCAGCGGCGCGATCATGATGGTGGCGAGGCGATCACGCGGATTCTGGATCGTGCGCGTGGCCATGATGCCGGGCACGGCACAGGCAAAGCTTGACAGCAGCGGGATGAAAGCGCGACCGGACAGGCCGACGCTTCCCATCAGGCGGTCGAGCAGGAAAGCTGCGCGCGGCAGGTAGCCGGAGTCTTCCAGCACCAGGATGAAGAAGAACAGGATCAGGATCTGCGGCAGGAAGACCAGCACGCTGCCCGCACCGGAGACGATGCCGTCCACCAGCAGGCTGCGCAGCACGCCTTCCGGCATCGCGGCATTGATCGCTTCGCCAACGGCGGTGACACCGTTCTCGATCAGTTCCATCGGCGCTTCCGACCAGCTGAACACTGCCTGGAAGATCAGGAAGAGTACCGCGGCGAGAATCGGATAACCCAGCACCGGATGCAGTACGACGGCATCGATGCGGTCGCCTGCGACATGCGCATTCCCCTCGTCGGTCACGACCGCGTTCAGGATGCGGCGCACTTCGCGCTGCGTGTCTTCCAGCGTATCGTTGTTTCCCTCGTTGAAGGACTCGGTGTTGCCGGCGCTGGCGCGTTGCGGCAATGCCTCCAGGGTATCGAGATGGGCGACCAGTGCTTCGCTGCCGCCGGGCTTGACTGCGATTGTTTCGATGACCGGGATGCCGAGCTCTGCCTGCAGCCTTGCCGTATCGACCGTGATGCCGCGCTTCTTCGCGACATCCATCATGTTCAGTGCCAGTACTGTGGGGCGCTTCAGGCGCAGCACTTCGAGGACCAGGCGCAGGTTGAGGCGCAGGTTGCTGGCGTCTGCGACCAGCACGATCACGTCCGGCAGCGCCTCGTCCTGCTGCTTGCCGAACAACACGTCGCGGGTGACGGCTTCGTCCGGCGTCATGGCATTCAAGCTGTAGGCGCCTGGCAGATCCACTACCTGGTAAGAGCGGCCGGCTACAGAAGTGAATTGCCCTTCCTTGCGCTCTACCGTGACGCCGGCGTAGTTGGCCACTTTCTGGCGGGCGCCTGTAAGGCGGTTGAACAATGCGGTCTTTCCGCAATTGGGATTGCCCACCAGGGCAAGGTGCAGCGGCCTGGCTGTACTCATGGTCGTTGGATAAAAGGGTTAGAGGGTGTCATGAACTGGAGCAGGGGTCGCGCAACCCCGCGAAGCGGCTGCATACCAGGCGCAGCGACGCGTCGTAGCGGGGCTACGGCAAGGAGCTGGAACAACATAGGCGGCCACTTCCCGGGGGTGCCCGAAGGGTTCCGTCGAGAACGGCGCATCGCGGTGTCGCCGGCCGCTTGCAGTACTCGTACTGCGCCGCGTCCTGCTTCGTGCGCTGCATCCGTTCTCGACGGAACGCGACCCCTGCTCCAGCTCATAACCCCCTCTAGGCGCGCTCTACATGCGCTACGTGCTCTACGTGGATGAGCGCGGCTTCATGGCGCCGCAGCGCGAAGGTTGTGTTGCCGATGCGAACGGCAATCGGGTCACGACGAGGGAAAGATTCGGCAACGATGCGGATCGTCTCGCCTTCCACGAATCCCAGTTCCAGCAAGCGCCGACGGGTGGCGACATGTTCTTCGGCGTCGCCGTGCGCGAGGCCGATCACGTTCGCGTGGTCGCCTTTCCTGAGGTGGCTGAGGGACAGTTTGTCCTGCTGTGGATGCTGGTGGTGCTTAGCGTGCTTGCGGGAGGTAGGGGACATCGCTAATTCTCCAAAAGAAATCCGGTCGACCGCTTATCGTGAACCTGTTCGCGAACTTATTGCTTCACGACCAGTATACACCTTAATGATAATAATTCTCAATATCGTTCTTATCTTGCCAAAATCAGTTCTTTTACGCAACATCCGGCGCTCCTCTGATACCGGGTCATTCATGAGGCGGAAGGAAGAAGCTTGCCGGCGCATCTACCCGTATCGCAGGCTCGTCCTGCGCAACGAGCTCGAAACGGATCGGGTTTGCGCCCGGCTGGCCCGTGCCCTCCCCGGCCTGGACCCGCACCGGAACCGATTGCGTCGAGGCAGCCGCCACTTCCACCAGTCCTTCCGAAGCCAGCGCGATGCCGGCCACGCCGGAGATGGCAATACGGTAGGCATGGGGCTTTTCATCGGTATTCATGACCTGCAGGCGGTAGACGTTTTCCACGCTGCCATCCTCGGTAATGCGCGCCATGACACCGCGGTCGGCGATGACATCAAGCTTGAGAGGAACGCGCATTGCCAGCGAGCCGACGTACAGCGCAAGGCCTGCGGCAAGCAGGCCGGAATAGATGAGCACGCGCAGGCGCAATAGCCGCAGGCGCAGTTGCTGGGCCGACAGCCCCTGTCTCATGCCGTTTTCTGACGTATAGCGGATCAGGCCGCGCGGCTTGCCAATTTTGTCCATCACCGCATCGCAGGCGTCAACGCATGCCGCACAATCGATGCATTCGTACTGCAGGCCGTTGCGGATATCAATGCCTGACGGACAGACCTGCACGCAGACCGAACAGTCAATGCAATCCCCGAGTACCGGCCCTGCCCCGCGCCGCCACGTGCGGCGCACTCCACGTGGTTCGCCGCGCACAGGATCGTAGGTAATCAGCAACGTATCGCGGTCGAACATCACGCTCTGGAAGCGCGCGTAGGCGCAGATGTGCTTGCAAAACTGTTCGCGCATCCAGCCAGCATTGAGGTAAGCCAGCCCGCCGTAGCACAGTATCCAGAACAGTTGCCAGGGGCCGAGCGACAGCGCGGCGATCTCCTGCAGCAGTGTCTGCATTGGCGTGAAGTAGGCGACCAGCGTGATGCCGATCCATAGCGCCACGAGGATCCATGCCGCATGCTTGCCGGCTTTCTTTAGCGCCTTTGCCAACGATGGTGGCTGCTTGTCGAGGCGGATGCGCGCGCTGCGGTTGCCCTCGATGCGATGCTCGATCCACATGAAGATGCCGGTATATACCGTGTGCGGGCAGGCAAAACCGCACCATACGCGTCCGGCGAGCGCGCTGAGCAGGAACAGCAGGCCGGCGCACAGCATCAGCAAACCGGCAAGGTAGATGAAGTCCTGCGGCCACAGCACGAGGCCGAACAGGTAGAACTTGCGCGCCGCAAGATCGAACAGCACCGCAGGCCGTCCGTTCCAGCTCAGCCACGGCAGGCCGAAATACACCAGTTGCGTCAGCCAGACCGCTGCCCAGCGCCAGTTCGTATAACGGCCGCTGGCTTCGCGCGCATAAATCTTCACGCTGCGCGCAGGTATTAACGATACCGGCGTGGAAGATGCTGAGCCGTTGTTTGACATTGCCTGATGCTGCTTTTCCTGTTCGAAGCCGGCATGTTAACCGATGGTCTTTCTGCCCGGTGATCTGAATTGACCACAATTAATTTTCCTGATGGGTAACGCCTGCCGCAGTATCCGGCCTGTCCATCAATTCCTTGACGCGGCTCATTTAGTTGCACTTCATGGCCGTCCTATCGTCAAAGTGGATGCATATCGAGCACTAATGCATTGCAAGCACTGGAACCGGCCGGCCAGCCGCAAGACCATCAGCATGCAGTCAGCCCGTCGATCCTTTCCGCGCGCCATGCATTTGCGCTTGCTCTGCCGCCATCCTCCGGCGGTTTTCCTCTTAACCAGCAGACGAAGCGAAAGGATTTCGCGATGCGAACAATGACACTTGGGGTAACCCTTCTTTCCGGCGTCCTGGCTCTTTCCGGCTGCGCCAATCCCCCCTCCCAGGAGCAGACAGGCATGGTAATCGGCGGCGTCCTCGGCGGCGCGCTCGGCTCGCAGGTCGGCGGCGGCCGCGGCCGTACTGCAGCGACCGTGCTGGGTACGATTGCCGGCGCCTCTGTCGGCGGCGCTGTCGGCCGCTCCATGGACGAAACGGACCGCATGAAGGTCGCACATTCCCTGGAAACGGTCCGAACCGGCGTACCTTCGACATGGCGCAATCCGGATTCAGGCAACCAGTACACCGTCACCCCGACAAAAACGTACGAAACGTCCGGCGCACCTTGCCGCGAGTACGCAGTCAATGGCATGGTCGGGGGAAAAAGGGAAAAGATCTACGGCACTGCATGCCGCCAGCCGGACGGAAGCTGGCGAACGACCAACCAGTAGCGGCTTGCGCACATAAGCGCGCTTAACCGCACCTAACCGCGCATGACAGCGCTCAAGCGCTCCGAACGGGGCCTTAGTTGCCAGGCAATGGTCATTCGCCCAGCGGTTGATTGCCCCGGGCCTCGATTATCTTCAGGTGAGCAGCCGCGGCCGCCCTCTCCTCATCCGAATCCGGCAAGCGGTCCGGAAGATTACGCACCGAATAGCGGATCCGCCGCAGGCGCAACGACTCCGTCCGCTGCCAGCGCAATGCCTGGTCCAGCACCGCATGCAGGCGCTTCACACCTGCCTTCGGGAGCAGGTCCAGGCGTTGGGCCGCGAGCATGATTTTGTCCAGCCCGTCCACGATCTTGTGCACATACACGGCCCAGATGCGGTCGGCGATGATCAGCGCACTCAGGTTAACCACACCGGTCGCAATCAGGACCTTGGCGCCCTCGATGATGAAACGGCTCAGCATCTCGTTTTCATCGGACTGATGGATGCGGTACAGGTTGTCGTCCACGATGTCGCCCAGCACCCCGTACAAGCCCCAGATTGCATATCCGGTCAGCAGCGTCTCGAGAATGACCATCGCCACCAGTAACCACTTCTGGAGGGTGTGGTCGACATAGTGGATCTGTCGCCGGTCTTGCGGAAAGTTCGGGTTCATAAATCGTGACACTCGTAACAGAGTTTGGATTGCGCCGTGGTGACAACCAGCTTGCCATGGTCCTTCAGATAGCCATGATGGCAGGACACGCAGCTGACCAACCCATCGGGCAGGAACAGTTTCTTCTCCACGATGCGGCGCGGATGATATCCACCAAACTCCGCAGCTTTCTGGTAATTGGCGCCAACAGGATGGTTGACGTTGCTGCCGGCATGGCGTGCCACGCCATTGCGGTCGATGCTGGTTGCCAGCTTTGGATCGCCGCTGTTGCCGTGGCATTCCATGCATTGACGGGAATACACATCCAGTGTCGGCGCGCCAACGTCGATCCCGCGCTTCAGGTGCCCGACCATTAGCGACGCGCCACCATCGCGCATCTTCTTGAAGAAATCTGCCTCATGGCACGCCACGCACAGCGCCTTGCCAGTCTTGGTACCGCGCATCAGCCCCACGCTGATGCCGTGTACGTCGTGGCAGGTACTGCAAGTCAGGTCCCCCTTCCAGTCCAGCGGATAGCCGTCAGCCGGCTTGGTCTTCGGCTGGAAGCCGCTCGGATGGCTGAGACGGATCGCGGCCTGGTGGCACTTGCCGCACAGTGCTTCCTGGCTGCCGACGAGCAGGCCTGCCTGCTGCGGCGTCACGTCCTTGCCACCCAAATGGCAACTTGCGCAATCTTCCTTCTGCAGGTGCGTGTGGCCGCTGCCGGGACGCATGGCATTCAGCAGCGTGGCTGCCGCAGCCAGTGCCAGCAGCACGAGCACCGCGAGGCTTCTAAACGCAGACTTTTTCATCGAGCGCCTTGAGGCGGGCTATTGCTTCGGCATACGCCTCTGCGTCACCATTGGCCAACGCAGAAGACCCGTCCGCCGCCGCCCGCTCCACCTGCGCATAGTGATTGCGCAGTGTGGATACGGCGTTCTTGATGTGCTCGGCCTGCTCGGTCAGGGAATCGCCCTCGCGCAGGTTGACCAGAGGAGCATAGTTGCTCGAGCTGGCAAGTTTCAGGTTCTTTGAAAAACGGTACAGCGGACCGGCGACGCGAAAGCTGCTGTAGAGCGCGATCAGCCAGGTGATGACACCGGCAATCGCCACCAGCATCAGGCCGATCATCAGCATGACCGAGGCGAGATGCGCACGCGTGATGCTGTTATTGCGGATGATTTCGGTATAGGAGTCGCCGTTTTCGCCGGAAACCAGCGCCAGCGAAAACAGGAGCGACAGCACGGCAACCGTGCCGACACCGAGGCTGATCTTGCCGACCAGCTTCAAGTGAAAGAAGATCAGTGGCTCGTTGCGCATGTGGACGCCTCCCTCGATGTCCAGTTGGAGCCGTTTTAGTGGCTCTGTGTGGCCCTGTGTGGCTCTATGTAGGTCTGCGTGGCACGCCTCCCGCCTTGTGGGCGGAAGGAGCCCGCGCTTTACTGCCTGTTGTTCTTTGTTGCTATTGCTTTGCGCTCGGCCATGGCCCGTACCGCGTCAAGCGCCGCGCATCTTCCGGCTCACCTCATGCACGGTATCGACCAGCACCGACACCGATTCCGGCGGCGTGAACTGCGAAATGCCATGCCCGAGGTTGAATACATGGCCGCTGCCGTCGGCGTGTGCAGACGGCTTGCCGAACGACTCCAGCAGCTTGGTCGCTTCCGCGCGGATCTGCTCCGGTCCGGCAAACAGCACGTTCGGATCGAGGTTGCCCTGCAGCGCCACCTTGTGGCCGACGCGCTTGCGGGCCTCGCCCAGGTTTACGGTCCAGTCCAGACCCACCGCATCGGCGCCGATGTCGGCAATCTGTTCCAGCCACAGGCCGCCGCCCTTGGTAAACACGATGGCCGGGATCTTCACGCCGTTGTGCTCGCGCTTCAACTGGCTGACCACGTCGCGCATGTACGCCAGCGAAAACTGCTGGTAGATGCCGTCGGCCAGCACGCCGCCCCAGGTATCGAAGATCATCACGGCCTGCGCGCCGGCATCGATCTGCGCATTCAGGTATTGCGCGACGGCGGTGGCATTGGTCTTGAGGATGTGGTGCATCAGGTCGGGACGCGCATACAACATCGACTTGACGTGACGGAAATCTTTGGAACCGCCGCCTTCGACCATGTAGCAGGCGAGCGTCCACGGGCTACCGGAGAAGCCGATCAGCGGCACGCGGCCGTTGAGCTCGGTGCGGATCTGCGTGACGGCGTCGAACACGTACTGCAGCGAGCCCGGTTGCGGCAATTGCAGCGCCATCACTGCCTTTTCATCGCGAAGCGGATGGGCAAATTTCGGCCCCTCGCCCTCCACAAATGAAAGTCCCAGTCCCATCGCATCCGGCACGGTCAGGATGTCGGAGAACAGGATCGCCGCGTCCAGCGCATAGCGGTCCAGCGGCTGCAGCGTGACTTCGGTGGCGAAGTCCGGGCTCTTGGCCAGTCCCATGAAGGAACCGGCGCGCTTGCGGGTGGCGCAGTATTCGGGCAGGTAGCGGCCGGCCTGGCGCATCAGCCACAACGGCGTGTAGTCGGTCGGCTGGCGCAGCAGCGCGCGCAGGAAGGTGTCGTTCTTCAGGGGAGCAAATTGGGTGGACATGAAATGCTTTCTTCTTTATAGGGTGCGAATGGCTCGCAGTGTCCGGTCATGTCCGCATGGTGGTACGTATCGGGGTACGCATGATGGTAAGACCCGGTGCGCGATGCGCACCCTACTTAAAAAAACTGCATGGCGCAGACTGTCGCCTGCGCCATGTGTTGCTGGTGTTGCTGGTGTTGAACGAATTGCGCTTTCGTGCGGCGTGGTATTACATGCCGCCTTTGAGGCGCGATACACCACCGAAGCTGCCAACCCACAGGTTGCCGTCTTCACCGGTGGCCATCGAGAACACGGTGTTCGAGAACAGGCCGTCGGCGGTGGTCAGCACCTTGAACTTGTCGCCATCACGACGTGCGAGGCCTTCGTTCGTGCCGATCCACATCTGGCCCTTCCGGTCGATGTGCAGCATGAACACGTGGTTGCCCGGCAGGCCGTCAGTCACAGTGTAGTGCTTCCAGTTCTTGCCGTCGAAGCGCGACAGGCCGCCGCCCCAGGTGCCGGCCCAGACGATGCCTTCGGCATCCACTACCATCGACACGATGTAGTTCGGGTTGTAGGCGACGCTGATGCCCTGCAGGCCCATTTCTTCCTTCTGCTTGGCGTGGTGCACGGACTGCTGCGCCGGGTCGGTGTTGAACTTGATGTCGTTCTTCACCAGGTCATACGGGGCGCCCAGGCCCTTGGCATGGTTCCAGTTGTCCCACTTGCCGTTATGGAAGCGCGCGAGACCGCCTTCGGTCGCCAGCCAGATTTCGCCGTTCTTGCCTTCCGCCAGGCCGTAGACCCAGTCGTTCGGCAGGCCGCCCTTGGTGTTCTCCACGGTGTAGAGGTCCCACTTGTCGCGGTTTTTCAGGTTGCCGCTGCCGCCACGGATACGGTTGGCACCCGACCAGGTCGCCACCCAGACGTCGCCGTTGGATGCCTGCATGACGCGATAGACGAATGCATCGCCCAGGCCGTCAGGAATGTTGAAGTTGTCCCACTTGTCCTGCTTCTCGTCGTACCAGGACATGCCGCCGCCGTAGGTACCGACCATGATCCGGCCGTCGATTTCATCGATGCTGAAGATGCCGTTGGACAGCAGGCCGTTGCGGACATCGAACAGGCGGTATTCGTCGGTCTTGGAGTCGTAACGCACCACGCCGCCGGAAGTGCCGACCCATGCGACGTCGCCCTTCAACAGCATCGCCTTGACGTTGCGGTTGCCGACGCGGAAATGGGTGAACTTGGCATTCGGATCGGTCTGCACCTTGCCCTGCTGCTCCGGACCGCCCTGGCCAGGAACCGGGGGATGGTTGGCAGGCGCTTGGGCGCCCGGCTTCAACGGACCGGCGGACAGTTGGCCGACAGTCGGCTGTGCCTGTTCCGCACGCTTGGTTCCCAAGTAATAGGCAGTACCCAACAGGGCTGCCACGCTGATGCCGAGAATTGCCGATTTCATTTTGTTCGACTGCACGTATTTCTCCTATTTCCCTTTGAGATGCGCAACACCGCGCTTGGTACCGGCCCAAATGTCGCCATTCGGAGCAACCGCCAGTGCATACACGTTGTTGTCAAGCAGACCGGTCCTTGTATCGACCGTATTCCAGTTCTTTCCGTCATAGCGCGAAATGCCGGCATTGGTGCCGAACCAGAACACGCCATTCTTGTCCTGGACGATGCTGTAGACGATGTCGCCCGCCAGCCCATCCTTCACGGTGTAATTGGTCCACTTCTTGCCGTCGAAGCGCGAGACGCCGCCGCCCCAGGTGCCGGCCCAGACCGTCTGGTCCTTCGCGACAGCGATGGAAAACACGTAGTTCGGGTTGTAGGTCGCCGCACCGTCTTCCGCACGGAAGCCGAGGTCATGGCGCTTGCGTGTGCCGAGGCCGGTGTTCGGGCTGGTCTGCAATTTCTTTTCGTTCACTGCGCCAAGGCCGTCCTTGTGCGACCAGGACTTCCAGGTCTTGCCGTCAAACATGGATACGCCACCTTCGGTGCCGAACCACACGCGGTCCTGCGCATCGACGTCAATGCCATACACCCACTCGTTGATAAGCTCCTTCACGTAGGTGCGCATCTTCAGCGTCTTCAGGTCGACCACGTTGACGCCGGCCCAGGTACCGATCCACAGGTCGCCGTTCTTCTGGTTGGCGAAGGAATAGATCCAGTAGTCCGCCAGGCCGTGCATCGGGAAGAAGGTCTTCCACTTGCCGTCCTTGTAGCGCGATGCGCCGCCGGCATTGGTGCCGAACCACTTGTAGCCTTCCTTGTCGATGCCGATTGCGAACACGTATTCGTTCGCAAGCCCGCTTTGCCGGGTAAAGGTATTGCGCGGCTTGCTGGTCGCAATATCGATTTCATGCACGCCGCCCGAAGTGCCGACCCACAGCGTCCCGGTCTTCGGCTCCATCGTCAATGCACGCACATAGACGTTATCACCAACTGAAAAGGTCTCGATGACTTGAGGCTGCGTGGCGGGATTGTTCGTGTTTTTTGTTTGCGCTGTGGACGTGCCGACAAATGCGAAAAACAGTGCAGGCAGCAACAGCGATTTTGGGAAACGCATCAGTTCAAGGTCCTTATAAAAGCAATCACATCCATGATGTCGCGATCCGACAGTACGCCCTGGAATGCCGGCATCGCGTTCCGGCCCGAGCGTATGGTCGCCAGCAAGGTCATATCCGGTTTCAATATGCCTTCCTGATACGCGAAGTTCGGTGCTCCGGGCAGCACACTGCGTCCATTCTGGCCATGACATATCGCACAATTGGATGCGTAGATCTGCCGCCCCTTGAACATGTCTGCGGCGTGAACGCTGCCGGCAAAGCTGGCCGCCAGGATCGCCACCAGCAGTGTGGCCAGCACTTTTGACAGGCGCACAAGCGAGACAAGCACACCCTTGGGAATTCCCATTTTTGAGATCATGACAACCTGCTCCGTTGATTCCGTTACCGGCGCTTCTTCTTGCCGGAGGCGTTGTCCTCGGCAACGGGCTTCAGCGACGGGTGATCCGGCCCCAGGATTTCCTTGACCTTGGCATCCCATTTTTCGCTCTGCGCACGATCTGCCGCCACGCCGTAGCTGCCGTTCTTGTAGATATCCCTCATGGCGATTGCAGCGCTCAGATGGTTCTTCTCGGCTGCACGCAGAATATGAGCGCGCGCTTTTTCGTTATCCTGCTTGACGCCCTCGCCTTTCGCGTACATCTGGCCGAGGCCGAATTCACCGCCAGCATCGCCCTGTTCGGCGGCCTTGCGGTACCAAGCGACAGCCTGTTCGTCTTCCTCGGATTTATCGAGGATTTCACCCAGCCAGACCTGGGCAGGCGCATGGCCCGCTTCCGCCGCCTTCTTCCACAATTCCATGGCGACGACCAGATTGCCCCTCTCGAATTCCTTCACCGCCTGCTCGGTGTCTTCCTGCGGGCCGGCTGCCGCCGGCTGCGCAATACCGACCACCAGCGCAAGCGCCCCCCATCCCATCCATTTACGCACTGTCACACCCTTTGTTTTTACGCGATTAGCTGGTCCGTCACTGCCCGAAGGTCATCCGCGCAGCACTTGCCGGGTTTCCCCGCTGTCCTGCAACAGGCCGAGCGCTTCGTATTCTTCCAGCTTGCGATACAGGCTCGACAAGCCGATACCCAGCTTCTGCGCAGCCGCCCGGCGGTCACCACCGGCCTCCGAAATTGCCTTGCAAATCACTGCGCTCTCAAAGCGGCGCACCTGCTCACGCAGGCTGTCGCCGGATTCAGCCGGCGCAGCACCGTTCTTTCCTGCAGGCGCAATGCGCGCGATCTGCGGCGGCAGGTCGGCGCGCGTAATGCGCCCTTCGTCCGCCAGAATCAAAGCACGATCCACCACGTTTTCCATCTCCCGCACGTTACCCGGCCAGTCATAGGCACTCAAAATTTCCTCGACATCGGGGTCGATGGAAATGCCACCGACGTTGCCGAGTCGCTTTGCGCCTTTTTGTAGCAAGAATCGCACCAGCCCCGGGATATCCTGGCGGCGTTCGCGAACGGGCGGCGAATGGACGTGGAACACCGAAAGCCGGAAATACAGGTCCTCGCGGAACTTGCCTTCGGCAACCATCTGCGGGAGGTCGCGGTTGGTTGCGGCGACGATGCGCACGTCGGCGCGCTTGGCCTGCTCGCCACCCACCGGACGCACGGTCTTTTCCTCGATCACGTGCAGCAGCTTGACCTGCAGCGCCAGCGGCAGCTCGCCGATCTCGTCGAGGAAGATGGTGCCCTTATCCGCTTCCAGGAACAGGCCCTTGCGCGCCTTGTCGGCACCGGTAAACGAACCCTTGATGTGACCGAACAGTTCGCTCTCCATCAGGTTCTCGGGAATAGCGCCGCAGTTGACCGGAATGAACGGCCCATCCGCACGCGTGCTGTTCTGGTGAATCTGGCGCGCGATCACACCCTTGCCGGTGCCGCTCTCGCCGGTCACGAGCACGGTGCTGTCGGTCGGCGCGACCTTGGCGATCATGCGCTCGAGGTCCTTCATCGCCGGTGAGGTGAAGGTGAACATCTCCTCTCGTGAGCCGAGCACGAGGTTGCGCAGCACGCGGTTCTCGGAACTGAGCTTGCGCAGGTCGCGCACCTTCATCAGGCGGTGCAGCACCTCCTCGTTGCGCACGGGCTTGATCATGTAGTCCGACGCGCCTGCCTTGATCGCCTCGATCGCGGTGTCGACCGACGCAAACGCGGTCATCATGATGAAGCTCGTATCGATGCCGGCAGCGCGCGCACGGCGCACCAGCTCGATGCCGGTGAAGTCGGGCATCTTGATGTCGCTGATCGCGACGTCAATGTCGCCCTTCGACAGGCGTTCCAGCGCCTCGGTCCCGTTGGATGCCTGGCAGACGCTGCAGCCTGACTTGCTCAAGTGGGCGGACAGGATCTGCCGGATGGCCGGCTCGTCATCGACCACCAGGACTTCGAGTGATTTCATGAGGATGTCGTTAGGATGTTTCATTTATCGGAAAGTAGACACGTACACGCGTTCCCGCGCCGGGAGCGGAATCGATTTCGATGCTGCCCCCATGGTTATTCATAATCGAGTAGCACAAGGATAAACCGAGGCCGGTTCCTTTGCCTGCCGGCTTGGTCGTGTAGAACGCCTCGAAGGCACGCTCCCGCACTTCCGGCTCCATGCCGGGGCCGTTGTCTTCGACCACCATGCAGACGCGGTCGCCGTCACTCCGGGTCGAAATGACGATCTGCGGCTGCCTGTCTTTCACCGGCTCCAGCGCATCCATCGCGTTGATCAGCAGGTTCATGATGACTTGTGTGTACTGGTCTGCAACACCGTAAATTGCCGGCAAGGCGGGATCCAGCTCCAGCTTCAGGTCGACGCCGCGCAGACGCTTGTCGTAACGGATCAGGCTGGCCGTGCTGCGCAGGTGCGAATTCAGGTCCAGCAACTGCGGCTCCGCCATCTGCGGCGATGCAAATTCGGAAATCTCCCGCGTGATCGCCGCCAAGCGCTCGGTCTGGGCCTGGATCAGGTCAGGACGGCACTGCGCGCAATGGTCTTCGGCGCAGAATCCCAGGCCGGCATCGCGGCGCTCCTTCATTTCCTGCGCAATACCGGAAATAGCCGCGATCGGATTGCCGATTTCGTGCGCTACACCTGCCGCCAGCGCGCCGATAGCCGCCATCTTCTCCTGATGGAAGTATTTCTGACGCTCCACGATCAGTTCCTTCTCGCGCTTATCGAGGATGGTCGCCATGCCGTTGACCGCGCCCATCAGCTGGCCGACTTCGTCATGCCGCTTGATCTCGATCGGGGCACCGCGGTAACCGTTGACGATGTCCAGCGCACGCGTCTGCAGCATCTGCAGATCCTTCACCAGTTCCTTGAAGAACAGCATCATGATCGTGCCCAGCAGCGTCAGCCCCATCATGCCGAGGAACAAGGTTGTCATTGCGACCGAATCGGTCTGCATGCGATAGCGTTCCGACATGCGCTTGCGCGCCTGCTGCGACTGTTCCGCAAGGTTGGTGAATTCGTTCTTGGTCTTGACCAGTTCGACGATCAACTGACTCATGGTCGCGCGCGACGGGTCGCGACTGGCCTCGTCCAGCGCCGCATCGACGCCAGCGAGGCTGAGGTCGAAAGCCGGCAGCTGCTCATGCAGCTCCGCATGCTTGGTCTTGAGGATCTGGTAATGCATCTGGATGCGCTGCATGCCGGCAACATCCACCGCATCCACGTTGGCGAATACGCCCATCACCGCGTGGAAGGCAGCGGTGTCGGCCTGCTTCAGCATGCTGTCGATTTCGAGCGATTTCTGGATCTGCTCAAAGTCGCGCAGCAGCAGGTTCTTCTGATGCACCACGAACAGGGCGATCATGATTCCATAGACAATGAGAGCGCCGAGCACCAGCCAGCCCTTGGTCCTGACGGAGAAGACATAACCGCCCGGGCTCTTGTCATTAGCCTGCGGCTTGCCTTGTGGCGACGATTGCTGCGATTCCGTTGAAGCATTTCCGGGAGCAGCTGCAACGGCTTGCATCAGCGCAGTCTCCTCGAAATTTTCCATTTTCATAACGACTCTCTATTGGATCGCCGAGCGCTGGTCGCGTTCAGCAATTCTCGCATGTGGCACATCGCTGCGCCGTGATAACCCTACCGGACGAAATATTTTTCGACATTCAACTTGCCCTGGTATGCCGACTCCAAGCGCGCGATCATTTCCGGACTATCCCATTCACGCATGCCTGGGATACGCTCGACAAGCGTGCCGTCCGGCCCGATCAGGAAGGTCTCCGGATACACCTTGAGGCCGAGGTCTCTCGCGATCTTGCCGTTCTGATCAAAGAAGTTGGCAAATGTGATCCCGTTCTGCAAAAGGAATTCGGACGCCAGGTTGGCATCCGCGTCCGTAGACAGGCCGATCACCGTAAAACGATTCGGGTCGAGCGTGCGGCTCAGCCGTTCGAGGCTGGGCATTTCACGACGGCATGGAGGGCACCACGTGGCCCAGACGTTCAGCACCAGCAGTTTTCCCCGGAAAGACTGCGTAGAGAGCGCCTTTCCCTCGGAATAGTTCAGCATCAGCGGCGGAAAAGGAAAACCTTCTGCCAGCTGCGGCTTCGCGGCCGGCGCTTTGTCGCAGCCCGCAAGCAGAGCGACGAGCAAAAAGCACAAAACCCCCGCGCAGAGGCGAGGCCAGATGCCGCGCAATGACGGCGACAGTGAACTGATGCGAATGCTATGCGTTGTCATGCGGTGAAATGCCGCCCTTTCCACTGTTATGGATATGAATGCAAGCCCGGCCAGAGTGCGCTCGCGCCGAGAAAACAGAAGATCGTCAGCTGAAAGCCACCGATCGCCCACCATGCCATGCGCCGTCCGCTCCACTGCTTCACGTAACGCACAATGAAGTACGAGGCGTACGTCACCCACACGATCAGCGCCCAGGTTTCCTTCGGATCCCACGCCCAGTACCTGCCCCAAGCCTGGTAGGCCCACATCGAGCCGAGGATGGTCGCCAGCGTAAACACCGGGAAGCCGAGCATCACCGCCTTGTCCATCGATGCCTCGATGCGATGCAATTCCGGCAACGACCGTACAGCAATACCCGTGCCGCGCCCGTGATGCTCCGCATGATGCCGGACCAGGTAAGCCGCCCCCATCGCCGCAGCGACGGCAAACGCGCCATAGCCGATGAAGTTGCCCAGCACATGCGCATACATCCAGTAGCTCCGCAGCACGCGGATGCGGCTACCGGGGATCGCCTCTTCATGGGCCGCCAGCCAGATCTGGAACAGCACCGAGCCAAGCACGATCAGCATCACGAAGGCGCCGGCAGACCGTGTCTGGTAGACGCGCTCCATGATCAAATAGATCACCACCGTAATGGCGGAGAACAGCGCCATCACCTCATACAGGTGATTGAGCGGAATATGCCCTCCGCGCTGCAGCAGGTAAGTCTCCAGCCAGCGCGTCAACAGTGCCAGCACCGCCGCCAGCGCCCCGAGCGTCGCCAGTCTCGAAGCCCAGCGCCCCACTGCCTCCGACGTGAGCCAAAGATGGCACACGTACAGGACGGTAGATGCAATCAGCAACAGGTTCGCATAGCCGTTGAGTTCAAACACGAACAACTGCTCGAACGGGGTATGCGTGGTAAGGCGGTCCGTTTCCCGGTACTCGATCAACCCGACCAGGGCGAAGCCAACGACAACCGCAACAGCGAGATACCAGCGCCCCAGCCATTCGCAGAAGCGGCTGCCCGAATCCGGTGTTTGCCCATCCATGAGTCGCTTTCCTCCAATTCTGGCCAGAAGCCGACAAGCCGCCCTCGATGCTTCGATGGCGAGCGCAGCAGCCTCTGCGTGGTTATCGACCTCTTGTTCGTCGAACGCACGTGCCACGAGCAGCGGATGGCAAGAACAGACAGGTAGTCAGCCAAGCCACCGCGCGTATCGAACATGCGCAATGCTTACGTTAAGCAAGTTTGGTTCCATGCAAGAACGATCACTTCGCTGCAGCGCACTAACGATAGCCCCGGAATAAATTGACACAAGGCAAGATTAGTTCAGTCTTTTCTCGGGAATGGGATATCGAATCACCCCATTCCTGCTTTCGGGAATGGAGGCGGTTTTCTGGTTCTTCGTTTTTCTCGTTTCCGCCAAAACGGATTCCCATTCCCAGATCGCAGCATTGGCCTTGCGAACGAACGGGTCTTCCGGATTGCTGCGATGGACATAAGTGCGCATCGCCCCAAGCGCGCCTTCGAGATCTCCGGTTTTCTCCAACGCAACAGCCAACCCGTAGTAGGCGTTCATCTGCGCGGTGCGCAGGTTGATTGCCACTTCGAAGAAATCCCGCGCCATCTCGTACTTCTTCAGCCCGATCATGGCAAAACCCATATTCACATGCGCTTCCGGCATCTGAGGTTCCAGCTCCAGCACGCGGTGCAGCGCGCTCGCCGCGGCGTTATAGTCACGCGCGTTCAGCATGGCCACGCCCTCGGCAAACTGCCGCGCGATCTCTTCCTTGCGCTTTTGCACGACATGGGCCGCCGCACCAGCAATCTTGTCCTTCGGTACAGCGCTCTTGCCCGTCGGAGCAGCGACCTGCTGCCCGAACTCGCTCGGCCACCAGGCGATCAGCACACCGATCACCACGGTAAGCGCGGCAGTCACTAGTATTGCCTGCATGCGTACGTCGCGCGGGCCAATCCGGCCTTCTGCCCTGCGCCCAGCCCTATGCACAGCGCGCAGCCCCGCGACGACATTCACGACGAACAACACCGCCCCGCTAATGGCAAGCAGGCCACCCAGCCCCGCCAGTCCCATCGCGGCATAATAGGCCGGGAACTGCACTATCTGCGCGATCACATCCACATGCAGGGTCTTGCGCGGAACACCCAGCCAGCCCGACCATGCGAGCGCCAGCGCAAGAATCGCGAGCCCGGCACCATACAGCACCGGCTGGCGCCGCACCCAGGCGCTATTGCCCGCATCCCAGCCAAAGGCCGGCAGCAAGCGATAACCGAATGCCATATACGCCAACGTCACGGCGCCAACCGTGCCGTGGTAATGCGCAGGCACCATGGTCGAATCGCCGCGAATCAATGCGCCGAGGACACAGCCAAGCAGGAACAGCAGGATCGACAACAGCAACGCCGGCGCCTGCGGCACAGCGAGGATCGCACGGCCGGCACGCGTCAATTGCAGCAGGATGCGCAGCGCCAGCAACGCAGCTGCAGGCCAGACACCCCAAGCCATCAACAGGGTAAAACCGCGGCGGAAACTTGCGCTGTCTACCGGATGGTTAATGTAAATGAAAGGAACGGCCAGCAAAGGCAGCGCCGCCAGCAGCAGCAATCCCTGCACCCAGTGCCGCGGTGCCACCGCCTGCCCCAGCACACGCTCCCCGAGCACGATCCAAACACTCATCAGGAGCAGCACATGCACGAACTGCAGTGCATGGCCCGGTGCCCATGCCAATACCTCGAAAGCGACCGGGCCGGCCGGGATGCCGGTCCGAATGAACGAAGCAATGAATGCTGCCAGTGCAGCCGCTGCTGCAAATGTCGACAACAGCACGCCGAGGCGCCATACCGCAGCAGGCTCGGCCCTCAGCTTGCGAAACACACCATACGCCGCCGACGCCCCGGCGAGCACCACGCCGGCAAGGAACAATACGAGGCCGGCGAGGAAAACCGGATGCTCAAGTACCGGCACGTAATTGGCGAGGACGGGCTGCGCGCTCTGCGAGAACAGCGGCAGGAGCATGGCCGCCACGCCGGCGCCGGCAAGCGACAGCGCCGCCCAGCGCACCACACCGGCTGCGCCGCCTGCGATCATCCAGATCCCTGCGGCGCAGGCAAGGAACCAGACCACGACCGCCAGGCTGACATGCAGGACCAGTGCGCGGCCGAACAGGTCGCCCGCACCGGCGAACACACCGGGCAGCGGCACCCGCGCGGCGACCAGCAGCACGGCGCACAGTGTTGAAAAAGCAAGCGCGGTCACGGCCAGTAGCAGCCAACCGCCAGCGAGGCGGCGTACGCCGGCTTCAGAATTTTGTAAGACGGAATCCATATTGATGTGCTGCAAAGCAATTAGCAGACCAGCCCGCAGGCTGCCCCCTGCAGACATAGCCCCGTCAGAAGGTGCCCTGGTGCGGCCGGTCGGTCAGAAACGGCACGCCGAAGAAGGTCAGGAAGGCAATCACGAAAACGACGAAAGCCATGCTGGACGACAGCCGTGGCGATGGCTTGAACGTGATCCGCACGTGCAGCGCAACCGCGAGCAGCAGCCAGGTGAGGAAGGCCCAGGTTTCGAGCGGGTCCCAGGCCCAGTAGCGCCCCCATGCATCCTGCGCCCAGATGGCGCCGGCCACCAGCATCAGGCCGTTGAAGATCAGCCCAAGCGCCATGCAGCGGTAGGTCAGGTCGTCGAGACGGCGATCCTCGGGCAGGCGCTGGAACCATGCGCGTCCGCGCTGGGTGCGTCGCAGCTGGATCACGCCCGCCAGCCCGACCGCGACCAGCATCGCGCCCAGGAATACCTTGCCCAGCCCGACATGGATGTAAAGCCAGGGCGTGCGGAAGGTGCGCGGGAAATGCACCTCGCCCGGGCTGGACAACACCAACCATCCCATCATCACGAACAGGATCGGCATCACCACAGCCGCCGACGCGCGGATCTGCGGGATGCGCCAGTACGCGATCAGGAATGCAAGCACCAGGCTCCAGACATTGCTGGACAGGATTTCAAACATGGTGACGAACGGCCCCTGCCCCAGACGCTCCCAGCGCACCGCCAGCGAGGCCGTGTGCAGCAGCCAGCCGAGCGCGATCAGGACAAGCACCGTACGTTCGGGACGCTTTTTCAGCACGACAGAGACGATGGCCAGCACGCCGCCCAGCACGTACAGGATGATGCCAGCCCACAATAACCTTATTTCAATTTCCATTCGCTAATCATCCTTATTCCATGGCTTGGAGGCAAACTTACGCCAGAAGTGCCATGCCATGCTGGCAATTGCAGCGATGCATGATGCCAGTATCCAGGGGATGGTCCAGTCGTAGAACACCTTGTATCCCATCCAGGTGCGCAGTTCGTGATACTCCAGCACGCCATCCGGCAGCATAATTTTTTCACCTGGCAACATCTCCCAGCGGGAGCCCTGATAGCGCACCACGATCTTTTGTTTTTCCGGCAAGCGGAAACGCGATGGCCGGTCGGCCGGGATCAGGCTTTCCTCGACCTCCAGCATCAACCAGATGTCGGCACCGGTTCCTCCCGGCTGCCAGGTGGCTGCCTGGTTGTCGGCGCTGGCCGGATACGGCGGAAGATGCAGCGCGCCGAGCACCGGCTCGCCCTTGGCCGGGCGCCACAGCAGCACTGGGGCGAAGCCCTTGTTGGAGGTCGGATAGAAGCGATATCCGAACAAGATCAGCGGCCGGTTGTGTTCGATCTCGGCAGTACGCTGCACGCCATTGCCGTCCAGCCAGCGCACTCGGTTCACCATACGGTCAAGGACCGGGCCGGCCATGTAAAAGATATCGAATCCTTCGTTGACGAAGCGCACCTTGTCCAGCCGTCCGTAATGCAGCGGACCGGCATCGCGCGACTTGAGCCCGTCAAATTCGAGCCCTTCGGTCACGGCCGCCGTGCCGTTCAGGTAAGTCAGCCGGCCGGCAGCGGCCAGCAACACCAGCGCGATCAGCGCCAGGTGAAACACCAGCAGCGGCATCTGGCGCCGGAACGTGGCGTTGGTCGCCACGGCCGCGATCAGGTTTACCGCCAGCAGCAGCAAGGGGCCCGCCAGCCACGGTGTGGCGCTGGGCCCGAACTGGTAGACGCCGAGGGACGCCACCCCCAGCAGCAGCAGGCCGACGGGAGTGAACTTGAGGGAAGCCAATGCCAAGACGATGCGCATCATGGTGCTACCGGTGCCATGCAAAACAGAATGCCGTTCGTCAGAGCGGCACCTCGCAATTGGTCTTCATGGTGGACTTGCTGCCGCCGTTGCAGTTTGCCTCTCGCCACTGGGAACCAGCTGCCGGGAAGGAAATGATGCGCAAGAACGCCTTTCGGTAATAAGGCCCGTTGCTATAGCCACGATTATTGGTGTAGCTCACGGCAGTACCTGCCGGCAGCCCAGCCTCGGGGCCCACGTCCAGCAGGTTGACGAGCAAGCTGCGATTCTTCCAGCCATGGGGCACCGCTACATGGCAGAAATTGCATTTCATCGCATTATCGATCCGGTCAGAATGTATCGAGTGCCCGTCCCCGCGGTCCGTCTGGAAGCCGGTGCCGCCGCTGGTGCCGCCGTAGTTGGCGGAATTGTGGCACTTGAAACACAGCGTATTGGCATCTCCCTCGCCGGAACCGATATCGTAAGTGCCCTTGAGAAGGAAATTGAGGGTGGATCCGTGCGGCCCCCACGGCGTGCCGTTCTCGCTCGTGTTGGTATTACCGACGGGCATCACCGTCGCCGTACCGGTCGCCGAGCCGTGGCAGTCCGAACAGAGCATGGTCTGATTGCCCAGCCTGCCCGCCGTGCCGGCGACATTGTTAGCGTCAGTGCTGTTGTTCCATGGGGAGAGGAAGGCGCCCGGGCGGCCGGTACGGCCGGTGGGCCGCATTACCGGATGCCAGGAGCGGTGGTTGTTGGCCCAGGCGTTGGTAGCGGGACTGGTAGTGCGATTGACGTTACCCGCCTCCTGGCCGAGGCTGACCGATCCGGTTGGAACCGCATGCGTGGACGGCGCCTGAAACTCTTTCGCCTGGTTGGTATAGCGGGTGAAGTCCACGTGCCCGTTGGCATTCTGTGCTGTCAGGCCTGTTCCGCCAAGCAGCGGGCGCTTTTCGCCGTTGGGATAGACATTGTCGTCCTCATAGCCGTAGTTGGAATGGCATTTGAGGCAGATCTGGTATTCGCGCGTCACATAAGTGGCGGTAACCGCGGTGTTGCTGTTGCTGCCGGGATCGCCGCGCTTGACCTCGTATTTTGTCGGCATGTAATGGAACGAGGGATTGTTCTGGTAGTCGGGTTCCACGCCCCAAGTGCCACGCAGCACTCCCGAGATCAGATTGTTATGCACATAACCAGACTGGTTCTCATGCTTGTGCGTGCCGGCCTTGTCCTTCGTATTGGTGGCGGTAAGTTGCCCCGGCAGCCCGTTCTGCGCCTTGATCACGCGGTGCGGATTATGACAGTCCGTACACTCGGCATGGCGCGTCGCAAGATTGGCGCGCGTCTCGATAAAATCGGCGCCACATTTCTTGTCCGTGCCACAGTTGACCGTTTCCGGGAACAACGGAGTGCCGACGGCATTGCTCGTAATGTCATGCTTGGCGTTTTCTCCGGCAAGGGCAATCGGCATCTTTATGCCGGCGAGATCGAATTCCGCCTTGATGTTCGGCACACCGCTGGCGTTGCCGGATGCATTGATGATCGCGCCACTGCCGTCATGACACTGGTAGCAAGTGTTCTCGATGGCGGATTTGGTGAAATCGTTCGCGCCGATGCTGCCGTCGGTAACGCCGGCCTGTATGGCGCCAGCGACGTTATTGACATACGGCGAAGTCCCCTCACGCAGTAGACGCCGGGCACCCTGCACGGTATGGGTGTCATGGCAGTTCAGGCAAGCCATTTCCCATACCTTCTTGCCATCAAAGCCGCGCTGCACTGCCGAACCCGTGGTCTGGTAGCTATGGGTCGCGACCTCGTTATGTGCATGCGCCGAGTAGGCCCACGAGCCATAGGCCTTGTTGTGACAAGCGAGGCAAATGATATCGACATCCTTGCGGAATCCCGTGCTGACCGGAGGCGCGCTCTGGAAGCGGTTCTGGCGCAGAAACTTTGCGTTCGCGTCGCTATCGTCGCGCAAATGCGGATCGTGGCAGGTACTGCACTGCAACTTGCCGCTTTCCAGCGGCAGCACTGGCTTTTCCTTGCCGGGCTTTCGGTTCATCACGATGCCGCCGACCGTATTTTCCGCTGCCGGCGAATTCAGTTCGCCGTCGTTGTCGACCAGAGTGCTGCTATAGGTGAAGGAGATCGGATGGTCATTGCTCAGGTTGGTACCCAGGCGGCGGGTGAAACCGGTATCTGCACCGCTACCGGCCGGCATCCTGGCAGGCGATGCAAGCGCACTGCCATTACCATCGACCATCGCAATCGTGGGATTGTTGGTCGAGCTGAACCCGGACTTGTCCATATTGACGCTGACCTTGTCGATGCCCATCGTGCCATCATGGCAGGACAGGCAAAGCTTGGAGCTGCCGCCGGGTCCGGCCGCCAGTTCGTTGGCATTGGCGTCCATCGAACTGGAGGTATAGGTATTGGCGGACGAATAAATCGTATTCGAGAGGCTGCGGTTCCACAGCGCCGTTGAATTGTTGCCCGGCGTGCCGTGCGGCGTATGGCAGAAAATGCAAATTTCAGTTTCGCTGCTGGCCTTGATATTGCGCGCAGGGACAGTGAGCGACGCGCCTTGCCTTACATAGGTGGTCGATGCCGAGAGGTTATGCTTGGTGCCGCGCACATCGGAGATTTTCGCGGCCTCGACCAAGCCCGTGCCCAGCAGCCCTAGACCGAGAGCGAGCGCGAGCGCCGTAAAGCGCTTATGCCACGATGTATGCCACGACATCAGTCACCGCCCAAAAACTGGAAAATGACGACTCGTCCGTTGAACATGTCGGCCACGTAGATTCGATCCTGGCGATCAGTCCAGACGCCCGAAGGCAAATAGAACTGGCCGATTTCCTTGCCGGTTCCGCCAATGGGCATGAGAAAGCGCCCTTCGCTGTTAAACACCAGCAGATTATCGTAGAAAGATTCCACGACGTAAATGTTGCCTGACGTATCGACCGCCACACCTTTCGGACGTGACATATCGCCCACATAGAGTCCACGCCGGCCGAATGCGCCAATCTGCTTGCCATGCGCATCGAATATGACGACACGCGCATTCATTCCGTCGGTAACGAACAGTTTGTCACCAGCAAACGCCAGGTGCGTCGGGAAGTTCATTTCGGCTTCGCCACTGCCTTCACCGCGCGCGCCGAGAATCTCGATCAATTGCCCATCGTCGTCGAATACCTTGACGTCATGGCCATGCGTATCCGCCACATAGATGCGGCCGCGCTGCGCATCGCGCGCCAGGCCGGTCGGCCGTTCCAGCACTTCGTTGCCAAAGAAACCAAGCGGCTTGCCGTCACGGTCGAGACGAATCACCGCGGCCAGGCCCGCATCTGCCACCAGTATTTCTCCCCGTGCGCCCTGCGCAATGCCGACCGGTGTGGCGAAGCCAACGTTTTCCAGCGCCCTGTCCCAGACTGACAACTTGCCAGCTGCCTGGTCGAACACGAATACCGCACGCTTGCTGACGTCGGTGACGTAGATCCGGCCCTCTTCATCGGTCATTCCGGTCTGCGGGCGCAGCAACTCCAGCTTCTCTTCCTCCATGCCGACCAGCCCGACCAGCCAATAGAACAGCTTCATGCCGGTATTGCGCGCAGTGGTATCTTCGGCGACGAAATTGTCTTCGCCGATCAGCTGCCCCACATAGCGGTAGCGCGCCTTTTCCGGCGGATCCGGCCAGACGTGCGAGGTGGAGCGGTTTGGATTCAAGGCAGGGTCAAGATGCATCGAGTACTTGACCTGGGCACAACCGGACAACAAGAAGATCAACAGGAGGATGTGCAAGCTACTCCGCACGGGAACTGCCTTTCGCGCCGGGCGGCGCAATCTTGAATGTCCGTATGCGGTTGTTCAGGCTGTCGGCCACATACAGCAGGTCGTGCTCGAGCCAAAGGCCGGTCACGCGATTGAAGAAAGGCGGGCTCGCTCCCTTTCCATTGATGGTTGCAATCATGTGGCCCTGCTCGTAAACCTTGATCGTGTTATCGAAACTGTCACTGACAAATACCCGGTTGAAGCGGTCCACCGCGATCGCGTTCGGATCATGCAGCGTCTCTTCGCCGAAGAAATAGCGATCCTCGCCTTGCCGATCTATCACGACGATCTGGCGGCCGAGGCGGTCGACCAGATACAGTCCATCGGGTCCGGCTGCCATTGCTTCGACGCTGCGGGTCTCATCCGATTTGAGCGCCCTCACCGTCTGCCCCAGGCTATTGAAGATCAGCACCTGATTGTACAGACTGTCGGCGACGAGGAGGCGGCCGGTAGGCTCATCAAACAACACTGCCACGGGAAGCCCGAGATTGAGATCGTCGGCGAAGCTGCGCAGCAGGCGGCCGTCGGGCGCGAAGTGTAGCACCTTGCGCGCATTGGCGTCGGCCACGTAAAGCGACAGGTCGGGCGCGACCGCCATCGCGCGCACGGCGCTTGCAGGATAATCGGCAAACGGTGTCATCACCTCGCGCATCGTGTCATAGCGGAAAATCTGCTGCCGTCCGCCGTCGAGCACATAGAAAAAACTGTTGCGCGCAGCGACCGCTGTCGGTGCTATCCATTGCAGATAGCCTGGCAGGGGAGCGCTCGGCGGCCGGGAGAAAACGGGATTGGGCTGGGTGGTCACGCGCGCGCCGGTCAGCGAGCTCCATGGCGTGACCAGGGATGCGGATGTGTCGGCGGCCGCCTGCGCCCATGCGCTGCCGCTGATGCAGCTGCCGATCAGGATGCCGCTCAGGATGCCGAACACGGCGACGATGCGCCTGGACCAGGCGCTACTGTATTGCTGACCAATCCCGATCATGTCTTATCCTTTCGTCGGCGCCGCGTCACCATCGACCGGGGCCGAGTGTATCGTGGCTGCCGTAAATCCCGCTGGGCAGGCCGCGTTTGCCCGAATGGCACAAATCGCAATTCGCGGCGCCCCAGGCGATCTGGTCGTTATGGCACATGCCGCAGAACTTGCCGTCGATGATGTCGGCCATCGTCACGTCGTTCGAACCGGCGCGCATCTTGAAGCCAAGTTCCGAATGGCAGACCTTGCAACGGAAACGGATGCGGTGGAACCAGTGCGGGAACACCACCGGACGCACGCCCTCCTTTTCCGCGCGCCGGTTCAGCACGACGTCCGCGTATTCCGCCTGTGCAGGAAAACAAAGCATGGTCAGCCACAGCGCAAGAACGCTGCCAAGCAAGCGCAGGAGGGTGCGCGACGAATTCGATTTCTTTTCGGCTGCTCCGTGCATGCTCATTTTCCTTGCGCGTTGCGCTGCACGCTGTGACAACGGTTGCATTCTGTGAGCGGAAACGCGACCGCGCCGTGGCAGCGTCCGCAAAACTCACCCTGCAGGATGGCGAACATGTTCAGCCCGGGCGTGGTGCCCGCCTTGGACTTGAACAGCGATTCATGGCAGTTGCTGCAGTCCAGCCATTCGGTGTGCTGCCGGTGCGGGAACAGCACCAGCGGCGCTTCGGCGGTGCGCGGCATGATCACATCCTGATCCAGCACCCGGATCGGGGTATCGGGCAGGATATTGGTGCGCGGCTCGATCAGTCCCTGTCGCAGCGCTTTCACCCACAGCACGCCGTTGCCGGTCGTATCGCGCGGCATATTGGCAAGCGCTTCGCGCGGTTCCTGCAGCAGCTTAATGGCGGGAGTGGCAGGATCGTGCAAGCCGTCCTTTGCCAGCGACGGATTGATTTGTTGCGCCCGAGCCAAACCGGCGACAGCGATCAACAGCGCGACACCTGCCAGCCACATGGCGCCGACCCTGAACCATTGCACTCTATGCATGAACCTGTACTTTCAAAATCACTACTCCCGGGATGATCGCAACCGCCAGTGCCACGCACTGGCGAAGCTGCTGCGCGGTGTTTGATGCTTATCCCGGAATATACACACCCGCGCCGCGGATCGCCCGCACCAATTCCTTGGTCGAATCTTCCATCAGCTTGACGGCACCCTCATAGTCGCGCTTGCCGGCTGCGGCTTCCGCATTGCTGCGCAAGGCTGCGGCCTGGTCGAGGTACTTCTGCACCATGCCTTCAAGGTTCGGGTTGGCTGCGCGCTTTTCGTCGAGCAGCACTTTCACCAGCATCTTGTGCGTTTCGTAACGGTCCACCTCGTAGTGGTATTCCTCTTCCTTGGTCGCGAAGTTCAGCGAGCGGACCAGCGTATCGCCATCGCGCATGCTTTCGATCGAGGTCTTGGTCGTCACATACACTTGGTCAAGCAGTGCACGGCCTTCGGTCATCTTTCCGGCGGCGGCGAGTGCTGCGGCTTCCTTGATCTGTGCTTCGATCTTGTTGCTGGTTTCCGCGCCCTTGGCACCGAGTTTTTTCTCGGTAGTGATGCGCTTTTGCGCGGCGAGCAGCGCCTTGACGCTTTCCATGCGGTTGTCGAAATCGCGCTTGGCCTTTTCCGCGGTGATCTGCTCCGGTGCGGCGATGCGCACGGCTTCGAACATCATCTTCGCAGCCTGGTCAAGGAGCGGCGTCGACTTGGCATAGTCGCCCGCGTTGTAGGCTGCCTCGGCCTGCTTGCGCAGTTCGCCGGCCTTCAGGCGCAACGCCTGTGCGTCGGCATTGCCGCTGGATTCGATTTGCTTGGCGGCGGACGAGGATTCGATCAGGGTTGCCACCGAACCGAGGCGGCGCTCGAGCTGCTCCTTGGTTTCTGGCGCGCGCACGGTGCGCGGCGCGTTGGGATCAAACGCCGGCGCATCGGCCGCGATCACCGGGCCTGCTTGCAGGGCAGCGCAACCGAGCAATGTGATCAGCGCGCTCTTGAGTGTGGTGTGGGTAGTCATGGTTTTCCCTCCTGGGATTGCGGCACGACGACGCCGGCGATCTGCAGCGAACGCTGCAACTGTCCGGTGGCGTCCTGGATGGTTTTCAATGCGGACGGATAGTCTCCCCCGCCCGCCTGCTTCTGCGCGAGGTCGCGCAGCTCCTTGCTGCGCTGAACATAACGTTCGCTCAGCATCGCGGTCTCCCGCGTCGGGTTAAGTTGCTTCAATGCCAGAGGAATCAGTTCTTCATAGCTGCGGTTGCGCGCCAGCTCGTGCTTGAACTCGTCCGCGGGCGTGTCGAACTTCAGGTCGTAGACGATCGTTTCGGCAAACAGCATCTTGCTGATCGCAGTCACGACGATCTTGTATGCCTCGTTAAGGACGCCATTGGCTTCCTTGTGATTTGCCGCGCCGGCAAGCCCTTCTGCCTTGGCCAGCATGCCGTCGATGCGGCCGGTGTCGAGCTCTGCGCCCTTCTTGATCGCCATGCGCTCCGCCAGGCTCTTGTGGAGACTGACGAAGGTGCGCACCGATTCACGCAGTCCGGTGTAACGGGTGCGTTCCTGTGAAGCCAGTTGCGCTGCATCGGGAACCAGCCTTGCGGCGGCAGTAATTTCCAGCAGCGCCTTGTCGAGCAGTTTGATGGCCGGCTCGACACGTCCTGCAGCGGCTTCGGCATCGGCCTTCGCAGTCAGCGACTGTGCCTCCGCCAGCTTCTTCTGCGCCTGCGCGTTATTGCTTTGCGGGATGCGCTGCACGGCCGGCGACTGCGACAGCAGCAGCTTGACCAGCCGTGTCTTGCTCTCCAGCGTCGCCTGTTGTGAGGCGGCGCCGGAGACGGTGTCAGCGGCACCGGCCGGAGTGGCGATGGACGCCATCCCGGCCAGCATCAGTGCGGACCAGGCGAGACCGGCTCGCTTGCCGCGCTGGGTCATGGCTTGGCAGCCACCGGAGCGGGTGCCGGCTTGCTCTTGGAGTGGCAGCGGCGGCATTCGGATACCGGGAACGCTACCTTGCCATGGCAAACACCGCAGGCCTGGCCGAGCAGGATCGAGGCCATGCTGATCTGGTTCGCGCCCTTTTGCGGCACGAAGATCGCCGGGTGGCAGTTCGAGCAGTCGAGCCATTCGGTGTGCTGCTTGTGCGGATAGACGACATCCGGCATCGAGCCCTTCACTTCACGCACGATGTTCAGGTCCATGACCATCGGCTTGGCGTTCGGGTCGTTGCGGTCGAAGCGCGGCGTAATCTTGGCGTCGTCGATTGCCTTCACCCAGTTGACGCGGTTGCCGTCATTGGACTTGGCCAATGGCTCGAACGCTGTCAGTGGCGGCTGCAGCGAGTGCGTGCCATCGTTCTCCGGATCGTGAATGCCGTCTTCGGACGGCGGCAAGTTGCGCTTTGCCGGCGGGCGCATCAGACGGTTGAAGTTGTTGACGGCACCTGTGGGGGCGGCAGCAGCGGGTGCTGCGGCGACCTGGGTAGCGGCCGGTGCGGCTGCGACCGGTGCAGGCGCAGGTGCTGCGGCAGCGGCAGGCGCCGGCTTGGCCGGTGCAGATGCGGTTGCTGGAGCGGCTGCTGGAGCGGCCTTGCCCTTGGCTCCCGGATCGGACTGGCCGATCATGTAGTTGACCGCCGCTTGCACTTCCGCATCCGACAGGCTGGGATTGCCGCCCTTGGCCGGCATTGCGTTCTTGCCCTTCAACGCGCTGGCATACAGCGTCGCGGGGCCGGCCTTGATGCGCGGCCCCCACGCGGCGGCATCACCGACCTTGGGTGCGCCGGCAACGCCAGTGCTGTGGCAGGCGCTGCAGCTCTTGTCGTAGACAGCTTTTCCGTTCGGCAGATCGGCTGCACCGGCGTGCAGCGACATCAATCCTGTTGCAAACAGCACGAGGCCTGCACGGAGCATGTGAGACTTTTTCATGATTGCTCCTTATTCCTTATTTCTTCGGTTTGGCGGCAGCAGCGGCTGGGGTGCCAGCGGTACTGGCAGCTGCAGTGGTGGCTGCATTAGCGGCTGCATTGGCGGGGGCGACCAGCGAGTTGATAGTGCTCTCGTGGACCTGTGTCGGCGTGCCCGGCTTGCCCGAGTGGCAGAGGTTGCAGTTCTCGACCGACCAGGCGATGTTGCCGTTGTGGCAGGCGCCGCAGTACTGGCCGTCGATGATCTTCACCATGTTGATGTCGTTGCCACCGGCCTTGAACTTGAACCCGAGGTCGGCATGGCACACCTTGCACCGGAAGCGGATGCGGTGGAACCAGTGCGGGAAGACCGCCGGCCGCATGCCTGCACCATCGGAATAATTGTTGATCACGACGTCGCCATACTCCGCACGCGCGTCACGCATGTCGGCGAACCCGACGACGAAGATCATTAAAGCCAGCAAGACCGTTCTGACGGTCCGGCTGTAATGCATCAGCCTAAGCATACCTTCCTACCTTTCAAGCATTTACACAAAAAATCAATAATTCCCGAACGTGCGCGTAGCGCTGAACATGATCGAGCTGTTTCTCCTGCCGGCCACGTTCGCGATCCTGGCGTCCGCGCGGAGCTGCAGGAGTCCGATGGTGTAGTCGAGGTGATTGGTCCACGAGGCGGTTTCGCTGTCCTGCGGGCCGCCGAGAACCGGCAGCAGCGCCTCGCTGTTCAGGCGCAGCTCCGAGCGGAAGCGCAGGCGCGGCACGCCAAACGCACGCTGGTGCTGGTAGTTGATCGAACCACTGGACGTGGTCACGAATCCCGTCTCCATTGCGGACTGCGAGCGCCCCGCGGAAAAATACGACTGCATTTCCTGGCGTATCGACTGGATCGTCAGGTTTCCCGTCAGCGAGCTGTAGCGGCCAGTGCTCAGGTTGCTCGACAACTGAAAATTAATCAGCTGGAACATCCCCTGTTCTTCGCCCAGCGACCTCGAATCGCTCGCGTTGATGCTGGCAAAGGCCATGCCGTCCTTGAACGACGTGTTCCACGAAACCGAGCCGGTATGCGTGAGCCACTGGTCAGGCTTATCCCCGCTACGCATCGTCGACGCCAGCGACTGGTTCGCAGACATGATGATGTTCGACGAGCGGCTCAACTGGATACTGCGGCTCAAGGAATGCGCGATCTGCAACGTCAAGCCGGAGCGCTGCCCGTCGTCGCCGGTGGCGTGCATGGCATTGGTGGCCGCCGACCAGTTGTAGCGGTAGTCGCCTAATTCCTTTGACGGTGGCTGATAAGTGAGGCCGACCGATTCACTTGTGGAGTTAGTGCTGCCGCCGGATCCGCCGGTCGCGTTGAGATTCATGGCGGCAGTGGCGCGCAGCGCTTCCGTAACCTCGTAGGAAGCGCCAACATTGATATTCGCACTATGGTTGCGCATGCTGAGATCGGAGGTGTCCGACGCATAGCTGTTCGTACTATTCTCCAGTGCGAGCAAGCGTGCGCCGCCGGTCATCGTCAACGGCCCTTCTTCCGGCCGCCAGGTACCGAAACTGCTCAACTGCACGATATCGCCGGTCGTCTGGCCATGCCTGAGCTTATAGGCAGAACGGCTGGCGTTGGCCAAGGTATCGAGATGAAACTCGTGTCCCGGCGTGAACCGATGCTGCGCATTCAGGCTGGTCTGAACTGCGCGCTCGCTGGTTGCGGCATGCCGGTTATCGGTACGCAAGGCGTTGATCTGTAAGCTCTGTGTTTGGGAAAGCGATTTGGACAGCGAAAGGCGCATGCTGTCCTGGCTCGTCTCGCTCGAGCCGGTCATCGTCTGCTCATTGCGCTCCCAGCCGAACGATCCTACGCCGACGTCGCTGCCGAACCCCTGTGTGAATCCGAAGCTCCTGCTGGCGTAATCGCTCAGCGAGGACAGGCTGCCCGAAATGCGGTTGTCCGATTTCCGGTAATGCGCCTGGAAGGGAAAACGGCTGCGCTGCAGGATGTCGAGCTGCAGCGCGCCGGTGGTCACCAGGTTCTTGCTTGTCAGGGTGCTGTTGTTGGCAAAGCCGAAGTCGCCGGTGGCAGATGCGTCGGTCGTATCGCTTGTCCGGCGCACCACATTGAGTCCCAGCTCGCCGTTGAGCTGCGCGAACCAAGGTTCCCAGATGTAGGTCGCGGTCTTGGCGCCGATGGTACTTGTCACGCCGTGCTGCACAGCTTTCTTTCCTTCGCTCGTTTCCCTGCGAATGTCATACGAAATCCTCCCGCCGATCTGGACAGGAGGAAGAGCAAAAACGCTTTCTGTTGCCGGTTTTCCGCTGGAAGACTGGGAGGAGCCTGCTGGCGCCGCGCTGCTTCCACTTTCGCGCGATTGCGACTCGGCCGAGGGAGGCGGAAGCGCACAGAGGGCTGCCCGGTGCCAGGAAAACGGCAGCAGCCCCGCAATGACGACGCACGAATGGATCAGGTGCTTTTTGCGCTGCTCAACCACGACACCCCTCGGCTACGCTGCAACCGCGCCCCCCACTCACTTGGCGGCTGCTTTTGCGCTCGCTTCCTCAGACAATGGCAAAAAGCGGGACTGATCGATCTGCGGCTGGTATTTCTGCTTCAGTCCGGCCACAAACGCCGTCCATGCCGCTTCGCTCTGCTCCCGCTTCAACAGTTCTTCCGCGCGCGCCTTGACCGCGTCGAAGCTGGCCAGCGTCGGGATCTTGCGATCGGTCAGGCGGAATATCGCAGCACCTTGCAGCGTCTTGATCGGCTCGCTCAGCTCACCCGGCTGCATCTTCTTCAGCGCAGCTTCCGCAACATCGGAGAGCATGCCGAGATGCAGATATCCCATGTCGCCACCGTTGGCGGCGGACTCGTCATTCGAATACTGGCGCGCGAGCTCCGCGAAATCGGCGCCCTCGCGAATACGCTTGACGAGATCGGCGGCATCCGCGCCCGTTTTTTCCCATACCGCCGAAGGCGATGAAGGATCGACCTTCAGCAGGATCACCGACACGCGAATCTGTTCGGGTTGGGTAAACTTCTCGGGATAGGCCTTGTAATAGGCACGCACTGCGTTCTCATCCGGTTTTTCGACCGTACGGGCGAGCTTTTCAATCTGCGCCAGCAGGTTGTCCTCTGCGTGGCGCGCCTTCAATCCGGGCAGCAGCTGTTCGCGGTTTTTCTTCCAGTGTTCGCTGTTTGCATAACGCTGCTCATAGGTCTGCAGCGTCTTCTGTATCTCGGCCTCATCGGGCTGCAGCCCGCGCCGCTTTGCTTCCTGCAGCAGCAGCACGCGCGTGATCATCTTGTCCGCGGTTTCGCGCTGCAACAGGGCGACCTCGTCGCCGCCTGCCTTGCTGTGATAGAACTTGTTGCGCGCAGCCAGTGCGAATGCCGCGTTGTATTCTTCGTGCGTAATAACGGTGCCGGCCACGTCGGCAAAAATGCTGCGCGGCTCGGCGGCATTACCTGCCGCGGACGGTGCGGCAATGGATGCGCCTGCGCCAATCATTGCCAGCGACAATACGATCGCCCGGCAACCGCCTCGTCCGACCATCCACCCTTGTATCGTGCCCATCCCCGTAATTCCCTTGAAAATAAATAAAGGGCAGACGGGTTACCCCGCCCGCCCGTGATGCCTAAATCAACATTTCCTTATTTGTCATGGCAAGCCAGACACACTGCGCTGTTCGTGTTCGGAACACGCAGGAAGGTCGCGTTGGAGCTGTGCGGATCGTGGCAGCTTGCGCACTCGACGAACGGCTGCGGCGCTGCCGCGTCAACGGTTCCCGACTTGGTCGTGTCAGCAAACGTCAGGGTGCCCGAACGGGTATACAGCGGCAGGTCCTTCTTGGTACGCACACCATCGGTGTCCGCCTCCACCCACCACACTTGCTTGCCGTTCATGGCCGTGCTCTTTGCGGTCTTGAAGTCCGCATCGTTGAAGTTCGTCTTCGTGTAGTCGCCCGGCGCTGCAGGAATGTTAGCGGCAACCTTCGGTCCACCCGCATACTGAATACTGACCGGGTGGTCGTTCTTCAGGCCCTCGGTATCTTTCGCAACCGCTGCCAGGCCGGTCATCTTGCCGTCGGCGCCAACGTTATCACCAGACCAACCACCCGTCTTCCAGGTGCTGTCGGCTGCCGCAGTCAGACCTGAACCCGGCGCGTTGTAGACCGTGTTCATCGCTTGCGTACCGTCGTGGCAGGACAGGCAGGCGGCAGAGGTCGAGCCGATCGCAAGGCTACCGCCGTCCAGGCTGAGCGTACCCAGGCTGCTGTACGTCGCGTAGGTAGGACTTGCAGTCGCCACGCGGTTCCACAGAGGCGCCTGTGCAGCGATATCCGCGGCGTGCGGCGTATGGCAGAACACGCAGATTTCCCCCGAGCCGTCGAACTTGTTAAACCCGGTTTTCGTTTGTTGCGAACCCAGGTTGTGCTTGGTGTCCGCAATGCCTGCCACAGCAGACTGGCCACCGAATATGCCAATTGCCGCTGCCGACAGCATTGACACGGCAGCCAGGCGCGACACAACTCGCTTCAATGGTGCTTTCATTCTTTTCACCCCTTCCTTGTTAAATTGAATAATCAAGGTTCCCCCTTGACACCGGCCGTACAAATACTTGCCTGTGATTCAAGTCAGCAAGTTTCGCGCCAGATACAGAATTGACCTTAATTAGCCTTTTCCGCCGTCGCGCTTCACAATCCGTCTCATGCTCAGGAAGCAATTCCCGATTGCGAGAAGGTCAAGCACAAGATCACCTCATTCAACAGCGCCGGCCCCGGCTATCTCTTCGCCCCCTTGGGCACGGTAAATCCCTCATCCGCCGGCAGCGCTGCCGGCCGGTAGATGTCGACCTTACGGAAGAACTGATCCACCATATAGATACGTCCGTCACCGTCGATCGCTATACCCGACGGCAGCATGTACTTGGCCGGTCCATCAAGCTCGGCACGCGTGCCGACTGCGAGCAGCAATCTGCCTTCGGCCGTGAAGATCTGGAAGTTTCCGAACGCGGTATCGACCACATAGACATTGCCATCACCGTCGGTCGCGATTTCCTTCGGCCTGGAGAAAGTGCCGCCCTGGCGGCCCACGCTGCCGAAGGTACGCACGAACTTGCCGTCCGGCTGGAACACCTGGACACGGAAGTTGCCGCCATCGACCACGTACAGGTTGCCGTCCTTGCCGATGGCAATGTCGCGCGCCAGGTTGAATTGCCCCGGCTCGCTGCCGCGCGTACCGATGTCGAGAAGATGATCACCGGTCTTGGCATCGAACACGCGGACGCGGTGATGCTCTTCGGTCGTCACGCCGCCGGTATCGACGACGTAGACGCGCGCGCCCTCCGCATCGACAGCAATTCCGGACGGCTTTGAAAACCATTTCGGTCCGCCCAAGGTACGCAAATACTTGCCGTTGCCGTCATACACCTGGACCAGCCTGGCGCGGTTGTCGACCACATACAGGTTGCCTTTGCCATCGACATCCAGACCGATCGGCATGACCAGAGCACCCTCCTCACCCTCACCGATCGTGGAGTAGCGCTGCTGAGGAATATCGAAAACGATCACACTCCTTTTCACCGTGTCCGTTACATAGACGCGGCCGTGATAGACGGCGACGCCGTAAGGCTTGGCGAGGAATTCCCCGGTTTGGGTAGCACCGGTCAGCGCCCGCTTCAACGCGGCATTCTTTTCCTGCTTCTCCACATCCGCACTGCTGTACAGCGTGCGTTCGAAATAGAAGCGAGGCTCGTCCGGTGGCGGCGGAAACACCGGTAGCTTCACCTCGGCGTTATCGGTCGACACCGTGGCACAGCCGGCAAACATCAGCGCGCCAACCACGGAGAGAATGCCGCCGATGGCTTTGGCAGAAGTGAGTTTGTTCATGATCATCATTGCAAGGTGTGGTCAATAAGCAAAAATGTGAATTCGGGGATTTGTTGCTGGTGGGAACTTCTTAAGCAAACAGCGTACCAATCGGAAACTTTTAGATGCCACAGTCCTTTCGGGTGCAACATGTATATAGGCATTGTTCTTGCTCTCCGACACGTACCTTTACTTTCGCCTGCTGCACTTGCACTGACGACAACATGACAACACATCGATTGCTTGCCACCATGCGCGCTCTCCTCCAACCCGGCGTCACCGCATTGCTGCTCGCCGGCACCTGCGCTTCCCACGCGCTTGCCGCACCGGCCACACAGCCATCCAAGAAGGAAATCCAGCCGGCAGCGCTTTATCACAACTACTGCTCGGTTTGCCATGGCGACAAGGGCGACGGCCGCAGCCGCGCGCAGACCAGCCTGGTACCGCCGCCGAAGGACTTCACCAACTTCGCCGTCGCCCAGCAGATGAGCCGCCAGTACATGGTCGATGTCGTGACCAACGGCCGTCCCGGCACGGCGATGACCGGCTGGAAGACGCAGCTGAGCAAGAAGGAGATCGAAGCGGTCGTCGATTACGTGCGCAACACTTTCATGCCGGCCGCCGCCAGCAACGACGCTGCCAGCCGCGGGCGCACTGTCTATTCCCGGAACTGCTCGGTCTGCCACGGCGAGAAAGGCGATGGCCGCAGCCGCGCAATGAACAGCATGGTGCCGCCGCCGCGCGACTTCACGTCCGCTGCAGCGCGGTCGGAACTGACTTATGACCGCATGATCAAATCCGTCAGCCATGGCCGTCCGGAGACCGCGATGGCCGGTTTCTCTACCCAATTAAGCAAGGAAGACATCAAGGCTGTGGTCGAATACATCCGCAGCGGCTTCATGGCTGCCAATGACAACACCGGCATCTCGGGCACACACGCAGGCGCGCGCCAGAGCGCCCCGGCGCACACCAGCGCACCGGCGCCCGCACAGGCTGCTACCAAGGTGAAGGTTGTCAACATGGCCGCCGCCATGCCGCAAGGCCTGAAAGGCGATGCCGTCAAGGGAGCCGCCTTCTACATGAGCAACTGCGCAACCTGCCACGGCACCACCGGTGACGGCCGCGGTCCGCGTGCCTACTTCATCAACCCGAAGCCGCGTAACTTCCTGCATCCGGCATCGCGTGCGGAGTTCAACCGCGTCGCGATCTTCAAGGCGACCAAGGAAGGCAAGCTCGGCACCGAAATGCCGGCTTGGGGCAAGGTCTTGAGCGACCAGGAAGTCGCCGACGTGTCCGAGTTCGTCTTCCAGCGCTTCATCCAACTGCCGAACGGAACACCCTCGCAAGCGAAGTCCGCCAAGTAAATGAAATATCTCGCAATACTCGGGCTGCTGCTGTCCCTGGCAGCCTGTTCCGATAAACCGGAAGGCGCTGCTTCAGGCGTCTCAAGCAGCGCCCCGGCTCCCAAGCAGGCCGCCGCGGCTGACACCTCCATGGCAGCCACGCCGCAATCCGAGCACCTTGAGCACGGCCGCCGCATTTATAACTTCCGCTGCTACTTCTGCCACGGCTATTCCGGCAATGCAGAGACGCTGGCCAGCACCTACCTGACGCCGCGCCCGCGCGACTTCACCAAGCTCTCGCCCGAGCAACTGAGCCGCGAGAGGATGATCGAGACCATCACACATGGCCGCTCCGGCACCGCGATGAAAGGCTTCGCCGACATCCTGCAGCCGAACGAAATTGCTGCCGTCGCCGACTTCGTGCGCCAGGAATTCATGGTCTCGAAGGCCCGCAACACGGCTTACCACACCAAGGAAAACGGCTGGCCCGACCATGAGCGCTATGCCGCCGCCTTCCCCTTCGCCACCGGCGCCATCAAGCTGGACAAGCCGGCCGAAGAACTGACGCCGGAGCAGCGCGCAGGCCGCCGCCTGTTCATGTCCACCTGCGTGAGTTGCCACGACCGCGCCAAGGTCGAGGATGAAGGCGTGCCGTGGGATTCGCGCGCGCTGTCCTATCCGCGCATGGGCTTCCAGCCGGGCGACTGGCCGCCGAAGCAGGTCGATGGCGTCACCAGTGCCACGCCCTACCACATCCACGACCGCGTACCGAAGATCGCCGGCCTCACGCCGCAGGAAAAGCGCGGCGAGAACCTGTACCAGCAGAACTGCGCGTTCTGCCATGCCGCCGACGGCACCGGCCGCAACTGGATCGGCACCTTCCTCGAGCCGCATCCGCGCGACCTGACTTCACCAGACTTCATGGCGCATGTGACGCGCGAACGGCTGGCCGGCGTCATCAAGGAAGGCCTGCCCGGCACCTCGATGCCGGCATGGAAATCCGTGATGAACGAGTCCGACATCCAGGCCGTGATTTCCTATATATCGCGCGCCTTTCATCCAGTCGGCAGCAACCAGAACGCGGCGAACGCGCCCAAGTAATTACCAATTACCAGCCCCGCACCTGCGGGGCTTTTCTTTTCCCGCTTCGCTGCCCGCCGCTTCCTGCACCGCACGCAGGTCCCTGTCCCTAGCTTTCCCGCCGCTGAAAAAAAGGCAAGGCGCTTTATCGCTTTCGGGAATCACTTGATCCAGTTAAAGATAAATTGCCGCAGAACCCTATGTTTCCACCAAGAAATTTCATTGGCACATTACTTGCTGCCTTACAAACGCAAAGCGACATCAGTGTCGTGCTTTGCAAGACTTATCAACCCAAGGAGAACATATGAAACGCAGTTTCGTCGGTACCGCCGTTGCAGCAGGCTTGTTGATGATGGCAGGACAGACTTTCGCAGCGGATGGCAAAGCCGTGTACGAAGCAACATGTGCGGCATGCCACAACACCGGCGCAGCCGGCGCACCGAAGCTCGGCGACAAGGCAGCCTGGGCACCTCGCCTGAAGGACATGGCTGCAGCCACCGCATCCTCCATCAAGGGCAAGGGCGTGATGCCGGCCAAGGGCGGCAATGCCAATCTGTCTGATGCAGACGTGATCGCAGCGGTCAACTACATCGCTGCACAGTCGAAGTAATTCGACCGGCAGTACCGGAGGGCGCAGCGAAGGCGCGCCTTCCGCCGGTAGTGAGAGAAGCGTGTTTTCCCAATCGATGTAAACGGCCCTCTTCCGAATCCCCATAGGCGCAACAGTCCATGGCGATCCTGAAGCGTCCCCGGCAAGCCCGGAGAGGATAACGACGACAACCATTTCGCGCAGCACGCACGCCACCGGCACAAATCGTCCGGCCGGCAAATAAACAAAAAGCAGGAAGTTCTGAATCAAAAGGGAGCGCACGATGCGCAAAAAGCTCATATCGAATCTGCTGCTGATCATGTTCCTGGTCGGCGCAGCATCCGGCTTTTTGGTGAGCAGCATCGGCTTGTGGGGCCTGTATCAGGGCGGACAAGACCTTGAACAGATGCACCGCCGCGGCGGCGAAGTCATCGGCAGTGTTTCGGAGGTCGAGATGCACCTGTTGCGCTCGCAGGCGCTCTTCCTCGACGCCTTGCGCAAGCAACAGCTGTCGCAGGCCGACAAGGACACGCTGGTCCGTGCGGACAACGAACTCCAGCAACTGATCGCTTCGCTGCAGGGCCAGACGACGCGACAGGTGGAATGGGACCGGGTCGCGCACCTGCATACGCGGGTGGCCGCCAGCCGCCAGCATGCGCTGAACCTCCTGGCAACCAACCCGGACGCGGTTTACCGCTTCCATACCGGCACGACGCTGCCACTGTTCAATGAACTGATGGTGGCGCTGCACCAATTCCTGCCGCATGTGGTGCAGGACACCCGCAATGCCTACGAACACGCTGCAGCCACCAATCGCGCAACCCGCAACACCTTGCTGGCAATGACGCTGCTGGCGTCGGTGTTCTTTTGCCTGACCGCCTGGCTGACCTACCGCGAAGCCATCGAGCGCCGCCGCAAGGCAGCGCAGCTCAACGAAGAGCACACGCTGTTCCGTACGCTGTTCGAAAGCAGCAATGACGGCGTGATCATGATGAACAAGGGCCGCATTACCGACCTCAACCGCGCCGCCCTCAAGCTGTTCGGCCTGTCCTCGCTGCACACGGTTGCCAACCTCGACATGGGCCGCCTGCAGCCGGAATACCAGCCGGACGGCCAGCCCTCGGTGATTGCACTGTGCGACCACATCAACAACAGTCTCAAGCGCGGCTCGCAGCGCTTCGAATGGCAGTTCCGCACCATGGACGGCAAGGAATTCCCAGCGGAACTGGCCATTGACGTCGCGCATCTCGACCAGTGCAGCGTGGTGCAGCTTACCATCCGCGATATCACCAGCAGGAAGCAGGCGGAAAACTCCATGCGCCTGGCTAACCAGGCTTTCGAGAATTCGCTGGAAGGCATGACGATCACCGATGCCAACTGCGACATCCTGACCGTCAACAGCGCCTTCACCACCATCACCGGCTACAGCGTGGATGAAGTGGTTGGACGCAATCCGCGCCTGCTTAGCTCTGGCCGCCAGAGCCGCGAGTTCTACGACGCAATGTGGGAGTCGATCGACATCACCGGCAAGTGGCAGGGCGAGATCTGGAATATCCGCAAGAACGGCGACATCTATCCGCAATGGCTCAATATCAGCTGCGTGAAGGATGAGCACGGCGTCGTCACCAATTATGTCGGCGTGTTTTCCGACATCTCGGAACGCAAGTCCGCCGAAGAGCGCATCCTGCACCAGGTGTACTACGATCAGCTGACCGACCTGCCCAACCGCGTCCTGTTTACCGACCGCGTGAACCAGGTGATGGGCATGGCCAAGCGCCGCCCGGGCTATCACTTCGCCGTGATGTTCCTCGACCTCGACCGTTTCAAGCTGATCAACGACAGCATGGGCCACGATGCCGGCGACCAGCTTCTGCAGCAGGTCGCACATCGCCTGCGCGGCTGCGTGCGCGAATCCGACACGGTGGCGCGCATGGGCGGCGACGAGTTCACCATCGTGCTGTCCGAGATCGCCAATCCCAAACATGCGGCCAACGTTGCGCAGAAGATCCTCGACGCCTTCCGCCCGCCTTTCCACCTGAACAACGAGGAAGTGTTCGTCTCCGCCAGCATCGGCATCAGCGTGTATCCGGAAGACGGCACCGCCATCGAGATCCTGCTGAAAAACGCCGACATGGCGATGTATCGCGCCAAGGGCGCCGGCGGCTCCTGGTACGAGCTGTATGACGAAGGACTCGGCACCGAAGCCAGCCAGCGCCTCGCCACCGAGACCGCGCTGCACAAGGCACTCGAGCGCAACGAAATGGTGCTGCATTACCAGCCGCAGTTCGATTGCGACAGCGGCAAGCTGCTCGGATTCGAAGCACTGCTGCGCTGGCAGCATCCGGAACGCGGCCTGCTCGGCCCGGAAGCCTTCCTGCCGATCGCGGAAGAAACCGGCCTCATCGTGCCGATCGGCGAATGGGTGCTGCGCACCGCCTGCATGCAGGCACAGGCATGGCGCCGCGAATACCCGGGTCACCGGCTGATGGCGGTGAACCTGTCCGGCCGCCAGTTCAACTCCGCCGACCTCTCGCACCAGGTCGCGGATGCGTTGCGCCAAAGCGGCCTGCCCCATTTCTGCCTCGAGCTGGAGATCACGGAAGGCGTGGTCATGCAGAACCTCGACAGCAGCATCACGATCATGCACCACCTCGCAGAGCTGGGCGTGCAATTCTCGATCGATGACTTCGGCACCGGACACTCCTCGCTGGCCTTCCTGAAGAAGCTGCCGATCCATGCGCTGAAGATCGACCAGAGTTTTGTGCGTGACATCGCCACCGACCAGGACGACGCCGCCATCGTCAGCGCCATCGTAGCCATGGCCAACAAGCTCGGCCTGCGCGTGGTGGCCGAAGGCGTGGAAGAGAAGCCGCAGCTTGCCTACTTCAAGACTTACAAGGGCATCGCCTCCCAGGGTTACCTGCTCGGCCGCCCGGTACCGGCGGAGGCAGCGACAAAACTGATCGCCGAAGGCAAACCGAAACTCGCATTTGCATGACACACGAGCCGAAAAGCAACTGAAAGGATCACTGATGCAAACGAAATCGCAAACACAGTCGCAAACACAATCGCAAACAGCAGGCGTCACCGTCATGTCGTCGTCCGAAAAACACGACTACCTCGTGTTCCAGGTCGGCGGGCGTGAATACGGCATCGCCCTGGAGAACGTGCAGGAACTGACCACGTACTGCGCCGTCCGGCCGATCGCCGGCGCACCGCAAGCCATCGCCGGCGCTGTCGTCTTGCGCAGCCACCAGCTACCGGTGCTCAACCTGCATGCGGTACTTACGCGGGAAGATACCGACAACAGCAAGCTGAGCGACGTGGTGGTCGTTCACCACGCTGGCCAGGTCGGCGGCATCGCGGTGGACTGCGTGCTCGATGTGTTGTCGGTCGCGCCCGATCAGGTCCGCACCAAGTTGCGCGCGGTCGATGCAGAGTCCGGTTTCCTCAACGGTGTTGCCACGCTCGGCCGCCGCGTGGTGCCGCTGCTTAACCCGGAAAAGCTGGTGGCCGATTTCCAACCAGGACCGGTTGCGAAGCTCGCTGCGTAGACCAGGCTGCCAAGCTCTGAAAACTGGTCAGCGTCTCCCGCTTGAACGATACGCCGGGCATGGCAAGCATCTTGCATGTGGCTGTGCGGAAAGACCAGATTCCGCAACGTGCTGGTGCATAGCGGATGACGCAGCCGCCCACAGGTGCTGCAGAGGCCGCCCTATCTTGACGCGGGACGCGCATGGTGTCCCCGTGCCGGCGTTTTCAGGAAAGCTCAGGACGTTTTAGGAACGACACCCCATGTTGGGCCGGTCGGGTGTCCGGAATCTGGACATGATGGCGATGCGCTCATGCATCGCCCGCAGGGGATGCCGCAGGCGTGCTGCACATCCCCTCACTCGGAGCTGTAAAGAATGAATGGAATGGTAACGGCTCTGATGAGCACCACGCATGACGAGGCGAAGCTGAACCTCCGGTTGCGTGTCTTTACCGCATTGTCCTTTGTGATTGCCCTGGCCATCGGCGGCGCTTTCGTTGCGCTGTACGCGCATACGCATGCGCTGCGGCAGCACAAGGATGCCGAGCTCATCGCCGCCAACCAGGGGTCGACGCTCGAGAACAACCTCGGCCATTGCCTGTCCGCGACCTACGCCCTCGCCTCCCTCGTACGCCAGGGCGGCGGCGACATTCTCAACTTCGAGACGCTAGCCACTGAAATGCTGCAGACGTACGGCGGCATGCGCAGCCTGCAGCTCGCCAAGGACGGCGTGGTGTCGCAAGTCGTACCCTTCGTTGGCAATTCCACGGCGATCGGGCACAACCTGCTGCAGGATCCTGCGCGCACAAAAGAAGCGTTCCTGGCCCTGGAATCCAAGAGGCTCACGCTCGCCGGTCCGTTCGAACTGATGCAAGGCGGCCAGGCCGTCATCGGCCGCCTGCCGGTTTTTCTCCCGGACCCGGACAGCAAGGAGCAGTTCTGGGGCTTTACGACAGCGGTGGTTGGCGTGTCCGACCTGCTGAAGAATAGCGGCCTCGACCGCATGCGTGAATTGGGGTATGAGTATGAGCTGGCGCACATTCACGCGGACACCGGCAAGCGGGTCGTGTTTGCCCGCTCCATCCCGACGGCTCTGGAGGACCCGGTGGTGCGCACGATCGAGGTGCCGAATGGGAAGTGGTACCTGAGTATCGCCCCCGCCCAGGGTTGGCTCGATCCTGTACTCTCCTGGTGGGCGCTCGCTGCAATCCTGATACTGGCCGTCATCGCGGCACTGCTTGCCCATTCCACCTTCAAGCAGCCCATCCTGTTGCGGCGCGAGGTGGCGCAGCGCACGCAGGAGCTGGCGGAATCCAACCGCAGCCTCAACGAGGAAATCAGCGAGCGTGAGCGTGTGCAGCAGGCGGTGAACCACCTCAACCGCCTGTACAGCGTGCTCAGCCACACCAATGCCGCGATCGTGCGCATCACCAACCGCGAGAAATTGCTCGAGGAAATCTGCCATGTCGCGGTCGAGCTGGGCGGTTTCCCGCTCGCCCGCATTGCCCTGCTGGACCAGCGTACGGGGACATGGGAATGGATTGCCAGATGCGGCCAGGACGCGAAGCTGCCGGATAGCGACGACAGCATCCAGGCCTGCTTCTCCAACAATTTCGGCATGCATGTCGGCCCGATCCTGAAGGTCTGCACCAGCGCCGTCCACGATACGCCGCAATGGTCGGCCATCTGCCCGCAGGCACTTGCTTCCGGCTTCGAATCGCACGTCTTCCTGCAGCTGCGCGTACAAGGCAAGCTTGCAGGCATCTTCAGCCTGTATGCGCGCGAGGCCGACTTCTTCGACGCGGCGCAGCTGCGCCTGCTGGAAGAAATGACCGAGGACGTATCCTTTGCCCTCGAAAACCTGGAGCGCGAGGAAAACCGGAAGCGCACCGAGAACAACCTGCGCAAGCTGTCCCGCGCGGTCGAGCAAAGCGCGAGTGCCGTTCTCATCACCGACCGCAACGGCATCATCGAATACGTGAACCCATGGTTCACCAAGATCACCGGCTACACCGCGGATGAAGTGATCGGCAAGACACCAAGCATCCTGAAGTCCGGCGACACCCATCCGGAAACCTACAAGCGCATGTGGGACACGCTATTGTCCGGCAAGGAATGGACCGGCGAGCTGCACAACACGAAGAAGAACGGCGACAGCTACTGGTGCCTCGAGGTGATCTCGCCGCTGAAGGATGATGCCGGCAACATCACGCATTTCGTCTCCGTTACCGAAGATATCAGCGAACGCAAGCAGACCGAGCAGACCATTCGCCATCTCGCCTTCCACGATCCGCTGACCGGCCTGCCCAACCGCCGCCTGTTCAACGACCGTCTGCACCAGGCCGCCGCGATGCGCCATCGCCGCGACAACTCCTTCGCGCTGATGCTGCTGGACCTCGACCGTTTCAAAACCGTCAACGACACGCTCGGCCACGACATCGGCGATGCGCTGCTGAAGGCGGTGGCGGCGCGCCTGCTGTCGAGCACCCGCCAGGGTGACACGCTGGCCCGCATGGGCGGCGACGAGTTCGCGCTGATTGCACTCGAAATCTCGCAGCCGGAAGACCTGGCGCGCATGGCGGAAAAACTGATCAGCATTCTGAAGGAGCCGTTCCTGCTCTACGGCCATGAGCTGTACATCACGACCAGTATCGGCGTCACGCTCTATCCGAACGATGCAGCCGACGCCGAGGCGCTGATCAAGAACGCCGACATTGCGCTGTACCGCGCCAAGGACCTCGGGCGGAACAATTTCCAGTTCTTCACCGGCGACATGAATGCGGCGATGATGCAGCGCCTGCGTCTGGAAAGCGCAATGCGCTGGGCGATCGAGCGCCGGGAGTTCACGCTGGTCTACCAGCCGCAAGTGGACATCATCAGCGGGCGCATCTACGGCACGGAAGCGCTGATTCGCTGGAAACATCCGGAGTTCGGCATGGTATCGCCGGCGCAGTTCATTCCGCTGGCGGAAGAAACCGGCATGATCGTGCAGATCGGCGAATGGATCCTGCGCACTGCATGCCAGCAGGCGAAGGCTTGGGAAGATGCCGGCATGCCAATGCGCGTCGCGGTCAACCTGTCGGCCCGCCAGTTCCATCATGGCGACCTTGACATCACCATCACCGAGATCCTCGAGGAAGTCGGCCTCTCTCCGGAACTTTTGGAGGTGGAAATGACCGAAGGAATCTTGATGGAAGACACGTCGCAGACCGCGGCGATCTTGGAAAAATTGCATGCCATGGGCGTGCAGATTTCGATCGACGACTTCGGCACGGGCTACTCGTCCCTGTCCTACCTGAAGCGCCTGCCCATCCAGGTGCTGAAGATCGACCAGTCCTTCGTGCGCGACATCCATACCGATGCCGACGACCGCGCCATTGTGACGGCCGTTATCGCGCTGGCGCACAGCATGAAGCTCAAGGTCGTGGCCGAAGGGGTCGAAACCCCTGAACAGCTCGCGTTCCTGCGCGAGCACCGTTGCGACATCATGCAGGGCTACCTGTTCAGCCGGCCCGTTTCCGGCGACGACGTCCTGGAGCTGTTGACGAAAGACAGCCGGCTTGAAGCGTGACGGCATTACAATGGAATGCATATGCAAGACCAAACCAGACCAGATGAACAGGAAGCTCCCTGCGTGCCCCAGTGGATCCATATGAACCACCTGTTTTCCTACTGCGCGAAATCGCTGGCATTTCCTTCCGCACCGCCATGCGACGGCACGAGCGACTGTTCAGACACCCCCCGCTGCCGGCGCGGCAGCTGCGTATTCAGTTTCCGCAAGCACTGACCCCGGAGGCGTGCATGGATGGGATGCCCTCCAAGGGCAAGCAACCGGGCGCTGCGCCGCGCCCCCCCCTCCTCCCGATCTCTTTCCCCATCCTCACCGCATTGCGCGCACACCGGATACAGCACCCACGCTTTCAGCGCTCCGCACGCGCCGTCCTTTCCCTACTAGAGCCGCACTGCCGGCGAACTCCTTAGCATCCTCGTCCCCCGCCACCAAGGCCTGACCACGCAGGAGGCCACAGCCCGCTGGTCCTGATCCCGGTATTCGGCGCCACCGTGTCGATCGGGCTGGGCGACTGGATGGATGCCGGCATCATTCCGTCGACTGTCACGGGCAGCCCCGGGAAGGCATGGCTATCGCCGGTTGCGCGGGCCTGCTCCGGCATTCCCTTGAGGTTGCTGAAGTCAAGCGGCTCTATGTCCGCCCGCCTTACCGGGGCCACGCCCTCGGCGCCCGGCTCATCAGCACCGTGATCGCCAAGGCGCGCTCGCTCGGTTTCTCCAGGCTCATACTTGATGCAGTGCCGCAAACCGCCGTCGTCCAGGAGCTGTATCGAGCGCTGGGCTTTGTGGAAACGGATCCCTATTACACCAACCCTGTACCAGGCGCACCAGGTTCTTCGCCCTGAACTTGGACAACACACCAAGGCATGAGACCGGACACGCGGTCGGATAGAAGATGCCGTCTGTCGGACGGGCTTGTACACGCTGGTCCGGAATTCGATAAAATTGCCGCTCGGCAACATAACGAATTGATACTTTTTGCGCGAACCGGCTTCTTCCTGCACGGACAGTCAAGGGAAATCGCGCTCTCCTGTCTGTGACAAGGACCGGTTGATGGAACTGGCAAACACGGCACTATGTATGGTTCGCGGGCTTCGCGCCAAGCAGGCACGGTGCCGCGCGCTGGTGTCTCTCTTATCGCCTCTATTCCTGCCTCTATTCCTGCCTCGGTTGCTGCCTCGTCTGCTGCCATTCCTGCTCACCGCCCTGCTCTTCCTGGGCTTGCCTGGCACAGCAGCCGCAGAGGCGCTTACGCTGCGGCACGATACGGACAAATATCCTCTCGGCCGCCATCTCAGCTATCTTGAAGACCGCACCGGCCACCTTCGCCTCACCGATGTGATGGACGAAAAAATGCAGTCCGCCTTTGTCCGCGCCAAAGACGAGCGTCCCAGCTTTGGGTTTACCGAATCCACCTACTGGTTCCGGCTGCACCTGCAGAATGAAGACGGCGTAGCTTCTGACTGGATGCTGGAGGCGCAATACCCGCTGCTGGACGAGATCGACGTCTACCTCGTGTATCCCGACAATCGCGTCGCGGTGTACAACGGTGGCGATACTGTCCCCTTCCGCCTGCGCGAGGTGAAGCACCACAACTTCACCTTTGGCGTCCCGCTGCCGAGAGGCGAGGAAGTCTTCGTGTATCTGCGGGTGAAGACGCAAAGCGCGATGCAGATTCCGCTGGTGCTGTGGAGCGAGAAGGCCTTCTTCGCGCAGGACCGGGAGGAACAGCTGTGGCTGGGTGCCTATTACGGCCTCCTCGCCGCGATGTTCTTCTACAACCTGATGATCTTCCTGTCGATCAGGGATGTCAGCTACCTGTACTACCTGCAGTACATCGGCGGCTGGATCCTGTTCCAGATGTCGCTTAACGGGCTCGCCTTCGAATACCTGTGGCCGGACAACCCGTGGTGGGGAAACCGCGCAACGCCGTTCTTCATCACTTTCGTCTCGCTCGGCGTGATCCAGTTTACCCGCGCATTCCTGCAACTGAAGATCTATCTCCCCCGGCTCGATTTCGTTTTCCGCATCTTCCTCCTGCTGACGATTGCCATGATGGCGGCGACCTTCATCCTGTCCTATGGCGTCGTCATCCGCACGGCGAACGTGCTGGCGCTGATCGGACTCGGGGCAATTTTTACGACTGGCATCGTCAGCCTGCGGATTGGCCAGGTACAGGCACGCTACTTCATGCTTGCGTGGGCCGTGCTGCTTGCTGGCAGCATGGCGTTCATCCTGAAGCTGGTTGGCATACTGCCCAGCAACTTCCTCACCGACTACGGCATGCAGATGGGCTCTGCGCTGGAAGTGACATTGCTGTCATTCGCACTGGCGCACCGGATGCGGATCCTGAAGGAAGAGAATGTGCGCATCCAGAAGGAAGCGACCGAAATGCTCGAAGCCCGCGTGCAGCAGAGGACGCAGGAGCTCGACACTGCGCTGCGCGACCTGTCGGTGGCCAGCGAAAAGCTGAAAGACCTGAGCCGTACCGATGGCCTCACCGGCTGCAAGAACCGCACGAGCTTCAGCGACATGCTGGAAACCGAATGGCAGCGCTCCGTACATTCGCGCAACAGCATCGGCCTGCTGATGCTGGATATCGACCACTTCAAACGCATCAACGATACCTATGGCCATCTCGCCGGGGATGCCTGCCTCAAGCAGGTGGCGCAGGAACTCCGCAGCCTGATCCGCCGTCCGGCCGACGAGGCGTTCCGCTATGGTGGCGAGGAATTTGCCATCCTGCTGCCGAATACCGATCTCGCCGGCGCTGTCCATATCGCCGAGACTATCCTGTCCCGCATCGAATCCCTGGCGATCGTTTATGAAGGCAAACCGATTCCTGTCACGGTCAGCATCGGCGTGGCTTGCACCGTTGCCGAGCCGGGCTTCAGCAACGAAGTCCTGATTTCAGGGGCCGACAAAGCCCTGTATGAAGCGAAGCGGCTTGGCAGGAACCAGGTCAGATTCCACGCGCCGGAAGCGACGCAGGAATGCGCCTAGATCTGGCGTTGCATGTCCGGCAGCACAGCCTCCGCACAACAAAGCGTTCGCGTCGCACCTTTCCCTCTGATACTTGAAGTCTTATGTCCATGTGAACTCCTGCAAGCTTTGCTTCCAGAAACAGATCCCGATCGAAGCTAACCATCCAAATAGATGGTGGTTGGATGGGAACCGGATGGTAAAACCGGAGTCTGAGCTTGTAGGAGGCACATCATGGCACAAGAACTGGCAACGCAAGACCGGCGGCTAAAACCGGCGGAAACGGAAAAGATCACCATCAACCTTGGTCCCGTAGACCTCGGACAAATCGACCTGCTGGTGCAGGAGGGTTTCTATTCCAACCGTACCGACCTGATCCGCACCGCAATCCGGAACCAGCTGCAGATGCATGGCGATGTCATCCGGCAAACCGTGGCGCGCAAGAGCCTCATTCTTGGCTTGCAGCATTACACCCGCGCCGACCTGGAAGCCGTGCGCGATGCAGGACAGATGTTGCAGATTCAAGTGTTGGGGCTGGCCAGCATCGGCACGGATGTTACGCCCGAACTGGCGTTGGCGACCATCGACTCGATCACCGTGCTGGGTGCCTTGCACGCACCTCCCGCCGTCAAGGCCGCCTTGGCCGGACGGATTCATTAACCACGACGAAAGACTTCCATGAAAATCAATGAAGGCTTCCTTGCGCAAATGCGCGAAGCAACCCGACTGCTGCAGTCCGAAGGCCCGATGGCCGCTACCGCAGCCATTCAGCGCGCGCTCCACGGTGCAGCGGCCACACCGGACGCGGCGCACCAGGCTGACTGGACCGCATATCTGCCCAAGATGCCGGAACTGCACGATATCAATACACCACATGTCCATGAAGATTTGCTCGCGCGCTTCTCCGATCCTGGACGCCGCAAGTGGGCCGGACCATCCGCACGCCAGCCTGTTGAGAATGTCGAAGTCATCGACATCCCGCATGCCGACGAAGATCTTGCCGGAAAGGGGCAGTTTGTTTCAGGCTCCTGTACCAACCGGGCCGGTACACGCGCGTATAAGTTGTACATACCGAGCGGATACAAGGAAGAGGCGCTACCGCTGGTCGTCATGCTGCATGGCTGCACCCAGAACCCGGATGACTTCGCGGCAGGCACCGGCATGAACAAGTTCGCCGAGGAAAACAACTGCTTCGTTGTTTATCCTGCACAGGCCAAAGATGCCAACGGTTCGCAGTGCTGGAACTGGTTCCAGACCGCCCATCAGCGACGCGATGAAGGCGAGCCGTCGATCATTGCCGATATCACGCGCGAGGTCATTCGGAAACATAAGGTCGACACCAGCCGCATCTACGTCGCCGGCTTGTCCGCCGGCGGTGCCATGGCGGCGGTCATGGCGGCGACCTATCCCGAACTGTACGCCGCTGCGGGCATCCACTCCGGCCTGCCGTATGGCATCGCACATGATATGCCGTCGGCATTTGCCGCCATGAAGCACCGCAAGCCGAAAGGCGGCCTGCCGAAAGTGCAGCCCAACATGCCGAAGCCATTCAACACGGTTGTGCCAACCATCGTCTTTCACGGCGACCGCGACACGACGGTTCATCCGCTGAATGGCGACCAGGTGCTATCGCAATGCGTACCAGTAGCCAGTGAAAAAAATGCGCGCATTGAAGTTCAGGAAGGCGTCACACCAACCGGGCGGACCTATACGAAGAGTGTTGTGCGGAATGAACAGGACAGCATTGTGGCGGAGAAATGGATTGTGCATGGCGCAGGACACGCATGGTCAGGCGGCAGCAATCGGGGATCCTATACAGATCCGAAAGGGCCGAACGCTTCGGCGGAAATGATGCGTTTCTTCCTCGCGCATCGCCGCACGACCTGACAAGCTGCAGGCCCTTAATAAAACTGCAGACCCATAATAAAGCAGCAGGCCCATAAATGAAGAAAGCCCGTCATTGACGGGCTTTCATTTTCCACAGTGGCTGATATCGAAACCCAGGCTATCTGCAAGGTGTCTCGAAAGCGGTGTCCACGATAACCCATGCTATCTGCATGGTGTCAGCGCGGGCAACCTCATATCAATCCTGACCACCCAAGGCTTGCGCACATGAAGGCGTGGAGAAAAACGGAACGATCTCAGAGGATGTGAATATTGACGGCCTTGGCACCCTTGGCGCTGGTACCGCGCTCAAAGGACACCCGCTGGTTTTCAGCCAGGCTCTTGAAACCATTGGATTGGATATCCCCGAAGTGAACGAAGAGGTCCTCGCCACCTTCATCCGGCTTGATAAAGCCGAAGCCCTTGGAGTCGTTGAACCATTTAACTGTACCGGTTTGCGTAACCATTGAAATTACCTTTCGAAGTGAAAATAAGGCTTGCGCCAAAAGGACACTTGGAACCAAGGTACGACTAAGGGGAATCAGACAGGAATGGCTCTGGAGAAAGAGCAAGACGGGAACGAGACCAACAAAGAGACAGCAACTTGATGCAAGTGCGAAGCGCCACTATACCCGCAATGCGTGGAATCACCTAACACTTTCGAAATATATATTGAATGCCGCATGGCATGTCACACCCGAGCCGGTCCTGATCCGGGGGCGTACGCTGTGTGCACACACGAGCAATGTCACCAAACCTAATGCTGGTGCCTGAACCCGCTACGGTTCATGTTTGGAAGCGGCCAGTTTTCACAAGCAGGGAAGAGATCCTCAAGCGGGACGGGCTCTTGGGACTCTTCAACACCTTGATGGTAGATCGCGCCTCCAATCTGAATCAACTCCGCCAGCTCTTCATCCCGCAGATGTTCAGAAATGGATTCAAGGCATGTGGCCAGCTTGGCGGCAAGCGTAAAGGCATCGCCTTCAAACTGGCATTCCTTACGCATGATCATCGCCATGATTTCGAACTTGGTCATGATGGCCTCGTAAAAGAGAAAGGCAATGCATCAGGCGTGCCAGCAACAGGAAAGGCAATTCGAAACACCAAAATTCGAAACCGATGCGTGGACAGTGAAGCTCGTACTGTGGAGTATTCCAAGATACTCAACGGGGAATGATAGATTGCTGCCGCGGTAAGTTACGCGCAACACTTTCTCCAAGCTGACCAAGCGATGGATGACATCTGTCGGCCTCAACGTGAGAACCGGTCCCTCTCCCGCGATGGACACGCCCGCTGCGAGCGGACAGAAAGGAAAGCGCAGAAAGGATCGATGCCAATCCGTTCGTTTTTTCCGTTCGCGCTGGTGCTGACCGATACTGACTGATACTGACTGATACTGGCCGATGCTGACTGATGCAAACTTGGACGCGAATGTCCAAAGGCCTTAATCCTGCTTTCGGTTCGAAGCAGATTTCTTCATGATTTCTGCAATATCCGAGCGCGCATCAAACTGGTCAAGCCCTTCCTTGTAAAGCACGCCGCCAATCCGCACCAAGGTTTCAAACGTCTCTTTGGACAAGCGGCCGCGTGATTCTGCGAGCAACTGCGCAAGTTCCAGGATGACGGAATTCGATCTGGGAAAAGCCTGCTCCATGCTGGCCGACTGCTGCCTGAACATAGCGAGAATGTCATCCTGCGTCATGCGCCCCCCAGATATCAATAATGTATCTGGCCAGTGTACTCGCCCTTCGGCATGACAGCCATTCATCATGTATCTGTATAAGCGCCCTGTTTTCCTTTACTACCCAACAGTGGACCGCTCGCTACGGTTTTCAAACAGTCTCTCAGAGATGAGAGGTCTTTGACTGTGGTGTCCACAAACCCGACTCGGTGGATGACCGGTACTGGTTCTTGCCGGCATCCTTTGCTGCATACATAAGCCGGTCGGCTGCGGCGACAATGGCATCCACCGTATCGCACGCCGGATCCGGTAATACCTGGATGCCGATGCTGCCGGTGATCCGCATGTCGGGATGCTCCGGAATGCGGATATCCTCAATGGCGCGCAATACCTTGTAGGCGAGCCATTCTGCATCCTCTTCATTGATCAGGTGCAGCACGAGGATGCCGAACTCGTCGCCGCCGAGACGGCCGATCCTGTCGGAGGCGCGCAGCCCCTTTTGCAGGCATCGCACAACCTCTTTCAGCACCGCATCGCCGATCGCGTGGCCGGCACTGTCGTTCACCTCCTTGAAACCATCCAGGTCGAGCATCATCACGCCGCTCATTTCGCCCGTCCTCGCGGTTCTCTGCAACACGGCATCCAGTTCCTTCTCGAATCCTGCGCGGTTCAGGGCGCCGGTGAGCGAATCCGTCTTCGACGCGATTTCGAAGGCGAGTGCGCGGCGCTGGATTTCCTTTTTGCTGCGGCCAATCTGCTCGGCCAGCATGGATCCATGCCACGGCACAATGAGGGTGGCGAGAACAATACCTGTCGACAACAACGGCACTTCAGACCAGTCCGGCGACCAGGCAAACGCCAATGCCATGAGGGCCGCGCCCAGCAACGCCGCAAACCGCGCGTAGAAACTGCCGCCGAGCAGGCCGTAACCGAGGGAAACGCTGGTCGGGGCCCACAGCACCGGAGCAAGAAGATCGCCTCCGAAGAAAAACGCCAGCGCGAACAATCCTTGGTCGAGCACGATGGAAGTCGAAAACCGCGTGCGCAGGCGCAGCATTCCGAAGTGCACGACCGCTGTCCACGCCAGTGCGAAGCTTGCGTACACAGCAACGAGCAGTGCGAGGCCGACACCTACCTGGCGCGCACCGGAGAGATGGAGGAAAACAAGATAGACGCCGAACAGGCAGGCGGTAGCGAGGCGGAAGATCACCTGCCCCATCTCAATGCCGCGAAGGGCCGCCGGGAATTGCTCGCGCATTGTTCGAAACAGGGAGGTCATCATCAACACCGTACAGGAATGCGGTGTCCCGCAATCGCGAAATTGTATGCAGCGGGACAATTTTGCGCTTCCCATAAACTTGGTATCTGCCGATGGGCACGTCGCGCTGTCATCGAAATACATGACAGTGGTCATTTCCCACTTGCGATATTGAGGAGAAAAAACATTCTCAAAAATGACAATGGGGCCGGCATGCCGACCCCACTATCCTGAGCACTCCTGAATTGCGTCGAACTGCGCAACTCAATCCTGCTCAGTGCTGCTCCACGCTTTGCGCCCGTATGGCGTCACATCCTTACTGGCGGGAGAGAACCCAGTCCGAAATCGCTTTCAGCTCGGCCTTGTCCTTGGTCTCGATCACTTTGTGGTCATCTTCCGTGCCGTCTTCCAGTTTCACCTTGCTGGCGGTGGTGAGATTCTTGATGACCTTCTCTTCGCCTTCAGCCTTGCCTTTGTACTTCTCGGCGATCTTCTTGTAGGAAGGACCCTTCTTGGTCTTGTTGATGGCGTGGCACTTCATGCAGCCCTGCTTTTTCAGGTACGGCTCGATGTCGGCTTCTGCCAATGCCGCAAATGCCGGAGTGGACAGGGAGAGAACAGCGGTAACAGCCAGTGCCTGGGACAGTTTGCTGATGATGGTGGTCGGTTTCATTTTCATCCTCAATTAAAACAGTATTGCTCCGGATTCTTTCGCGCTTTTCCACCTGCGGCCTGTCCGGAACTGACGGGCCGCAACGCAACTACTTAAACACTATCAATGTTCGTGCCAGCCGGTAATCATCATCTTGAACATCGATGTGGTCGTCTTGCCGGTCGTGCCAAGATAGACGTGCCCGATCAGGAACATCACGATCGCGGCACTGCTCACATAGTGCAAGAAAGCAATCGGCAACAACCCATCCATGCCGAACAGGCGGTCCGGCGCGACGCTCGGGAAGAAGAACACCAGCCCGCTGATGATCACGACCGGCAGTACCATGTACATGATGATCCAGTACAGCAATGCCTGCAGCGGGTTGAACTTGGTCTCCTTCGTTACTTCATAGGGATGCGGCTCGCCGCGGAAGATGCCCCACAGGTAGTAGCGCGTCTGGCGGATGCAGCCCTTGATCACCGGCGAGCGCGGGAAGTACTGCAATCCGTTGCCCGTCACGATGTTCATGACGAAGTAGAACAAATACGCCGTGGTCAGCGTCATGCCTGCGATGTCATGGATGCGCGCCGCCAGCGAGAACTCGACCAGGAAGCGATCGGGTGCCGCAAAGTGCAGACTGATCCCGGTGATCGCCAGCGTGATGATCATCAGGGCATTGGTCCAATGCCAGATGCGCAGCCATAACGGCAGCAGATATAAACGTTCACTCATTTCCATTCTTCCTTCTGGATCTTGCAGTCAGGTAACGCACGGCGCCATGCATCAGCACGCCGATCAGCATCAGCGCAGCCGCAGCCATGATCAGGCCATCGAGCAACGGATGACGGGTTGCGCCAATCACGTACGAATTCGCCAGGATGATGCTGTTGGCAAAACCGAACTTCTGTTCTTCTTCCTCGGCGAGGTGGCGGTACAGGCGTGTGGCCAGCGCGGAATCGCGCGTATGGCAGGTCACGCACTTGCGCTCGGCTTTCTTGTCGTTGAGGATCTCATGCGACTGTTCCTCGTCTGCGGCGGTATGGCAGTCCACGCAACGCACTGATTCCCAGTGTAGCTTGGTGTTCGGCAGCCATTTGTGGATTTCATCCAGGTTCGGGCGCGCCTCCTTCGCGGCGTTCTTGTCGCCTGGAGTTGCGCCCGCTTTCAGTGGCGCGAACTTCGCGAACGCCAGATCGGAGTTGTGGCAGGAGATGCACATCTTGTTGTCGAGCTTCACCTTCTCGCGCGTGTCGGGCAGCTTGGTCACCACTGCAGTGCCATGGCTGCCGTGGCAATCCGTGCAGCGGACAGTGTTGCCACCGGTCTTGGCCGCGATCTTGCCGTGCTCGGTACGCTCGTAGGAGTTGTACGCCTTGTCGTGGCAATCGCCGCAGGACTCAAGGATCGCCTGCTTGACGGTCACGGTGGAGGTATTGCCGACCGAGTGCGAGGTATGGCAGTCCGAGCACATCGCCGCGTCGGTATTACCCTCTTCAAGCAATTGCACGCCGTGGATGGACTCGGTGAACTCTTCCAGCTGGTCTTCATGGCAGCTCGCGCCACACAGCTGCGGATTGTTCACGCGCCACTGGGTCCGCGCATCCCCTTTCGGCGGGATGTTGAACTCATGCACTTCATGGCAATCGTTGCACGACGCGTTGGAGCGCGTTTCGTCGTCTGCATTCTCGCGCGCATGGAAGGATTTCTTGTATTCGGTAATGCTTTCCATCACCTCCTTCAAGCGCGGGATTTTCGCGATCTGCGGGTCCTTCTTCGCTTTCTCGAACAGGCTCTCATGGCAGTTGATGCAATCCGGCTTCGTTGCCTTGGTGTTGATGTTGTGAGGCGTCTTGGAATCGACGATTTCGGTATGGCAGGCGACGCACTGCATCTTCGCGTGCACGCTCTTGCCGAACTTGCCGTTGTCGATGGAATGCAGGTCGCGCGGTTCGCCTTCGGCGTCCTTGCCTTTTTGCTTGCCCTTCTGGCCGTCGTGGCAGCTCTGGCAACCGGCGTTATCGAGTTTTCCGCCATTCCCTTTGGATGGCGAGGCTTGGGCGGATGCCACTGCTTTCGCGTCGGCCTTCGGCTCAGCTTTGGAGTCGGCTGCAGCTGCCGGCAGCGTCGCAGTCAACCCTGCAATGCCGAGGGCCGCGGACAGCACCCATGTTCTTAATTTCCGTAAAGGCATGATGTTTTTCAGGTGTTCAGACAATGTTCAGGATGTCCTGACGAGGTCTTGCGAGCCCCGTTATTTCAACGAAGCAACTTTCAGGCCAGCGTGTAGGTGCTTTGCTGACGAGGACAAGCCTAGCGTCCATTGCGATTGGCTACGTGGGTAACCCCTCAAAGGAAAAAGCCCCGACGGGTGCCGGGGCCAATCTGCGTCTCGTTAGAACTTGTAGGCGACTGACACGCCGAGGAAGTGCACGTCGTAATCCGGGCTGGACTGGTACGTGCCAACGATGGAACTGATGGAGTTCACATTGGGCAGCGCATCTACAGCCCAGTCGTCGGAGCGATACCGCTCATACGCATAACGCACCTTCAAGGTCACGTCCTTCTTCAGTGCATAGTTGCTGAACAAGTCCACGCGGCTGAGACGTGATACCAGGTTGGGGAACGGCGTGGTCAGGGCAGCGTTGGCACTGCTCAACCTGCTATGCCCAACCGAATCCGAATGGGTCAGGTTTCCACCGACCTCATATCGTGCATTCGGCTTGTAACGCATCCCGAGTCCCAGCGTAACGGTGCGATCGGTAAGGGTCGTCACAGCTTGGCTTGTAGCCGGGATCGTGCCAGTTTCAGCCTGTTGAGCAATGAGTCCCACGCCAAGGTTGGCACCGTTCTGGTTAGTTTTCGACTGATCCACGGAGGCAAAGAAGCTACCGCTCAATGCATCCGTGGCCTGCAGATTAGCGTCGAAGCCGAGCATCCAACCAGTGGCCCGTGTCAGCCCCAAGCCATCAAAGGTGTCCGGATACTTGTCGCGGTTGAAGTTGCCCGTAAATTCCAGATCAAGCTGCTCGATCGGTGAGTAATTCACGAATGCCCCCACCTTCTCGCGCTTCCGGTCAGCAAGGAAGTACTTGCGCAGGCCCGGCGCTTCAAGCCATGGATAACTCTTGCCAGGGGCTGCGGTCGTCGCGCCACAGTCTACGGGGTTAAGTGAAGCAAGGCAGAGTGAGCGCAAATACGCATCAGTATAAGTTGTGGCCAGCGGATCGGCGCCGTTGTAGGTGCCAGCATTCCGGTCGGAGTATGCATAGCTCAGGCCCGAGGAAACAGTGTCGCCAAAGCGATGCCGCACCTCCGTCTTGACGGTATGCTCCTTATCACCGTCGGTCGGCTCATGCGTATGGTCGACTTGATGGTAGTCGTAACCGAACTTGAGCTTGGTAGCCGACGTCAGGTAATAGTCGAGGTCGGCGTAAAGAACCTGCTTCTTGATATCCAACGCGACGTTCCTGCGTGTATTGCTGGCGCTCAGCGCCGCAAGCGAATCTCCGCTCCGGTAAATGAACTCCACCCCCTCCGGCGTCTTGTTGTCACGGTCGTCATAACGGTAACCTGCCGTGAGGTGCAATGCCGAGGTGAGCTTCGAGTCCAGCCGCATGCTCGCGTGCAGGGTATTGACTTTGCCGTGGAGCGAACCGGTCGGACCGAGAGCCCCAGCGCCCTGCGTGCTATATGGCAAGAAGTCGTCATTCTGCGTCATACGGCCATAGCTCAGCGCGCCAGAGACCTTTGTCGCCGTCGTGAATCCATAGCTACCGGAGACATTCAGCTGATGGAATTCGTTATCCGGTGCGAGTCCGAAGCGACCTGTATTTGGGTGGCTAGTGCCCGTAAACAGGTTATCCCAGGTGAGCGACTGTTTGTCATTCTTGAATAGCGAGGCGTAATAACCAAACTGGAGCTGCGTCTTCTCGCCGCTGTAGCGCACCAGCGCTTCGTACTGATCCGTGGTGTAGTCGATCGGCTCAGGCACGATGGCAACCCGACGGTCGCCACCACCATTGCCTTGAATCATCGCCGCGGTCAGTTTGTCGCCTTGTTTGTCTTCACGCTTGTAATTCAGCTCGGCATCCCAGCCTTTTGCCAGCTCCTTCGTGAAACCAATTCCTACGCCCTTACGCGTGGTCTTGATATCGTAGGGCTTCATGTTTGCGTCCAGCCCTGCCCGCATTGCAGTGGTAGTCGACTGGCGAGTAATGCCCGGGTTCCGAAGCACATCGCTGCCCGCGCCGTTGAAAGGGGTGTAGTAGCTGTCGCTGCCGAACTTCGGGATCTGGTCATACTCAAGGCGCAGGCCGTAATTGCCCTGCTCCCCGACGCGCAAGCCAAGGCTGCGCGAGTCAAGACCGAGATTGCGGCCCTCAACTTCAACATAGCGGGCGTCATCCTCGCCACGCTTGTTGATCAGCACATTGCCGATCAGATGCGCACCGGAACTATGCAGGCCAGTGTACTCACCATATTTGAAGCTGTCCTGCGTGGTATATCCGAGGCCGATTTCGATTTCACTGTCAGGGCGAATCAGGCTTTCTACATCTTCCTCAGCCCATGCGGCCGGCGCGGAGAAGATGCCGGCGATCGCAGCCGCCAGAACCGTACGCGCAAAACGTGTTTCCATTGTCGTGTTCATGTTCAATTCTCCATTAGCGTACGAAGCGCGGACCAGACGGGTGGTTGCTGCCGTGTACTTGTGTATGGCAGTTCAAGCAAGCCTTGTAGCCAACCTGCGCAGCGGCGATGTCACTGCCGCTACGAACGCCACCCGATGCATGACCTTGCACGCCAGCGATATGGCATTGCGTGCACAGGAACGGGGCGCGTGATTTCAGTAGAGCCGGCTGGTTGGAACCATGCGAAACGTGGCACACTGCACAGTCATCGCTTGCCGGCGGATGCTCCCAAAGGAACGGACCGCGTTTCTCGGCGTGGCAGGTGTAGCAAGTTTCGTTCAGCGTGTTCTTGATCAGCTGTTTCGGACCAGTCGAGCCATGGGTGTTATGGCAGCTTGAGCAAGTGACCTTGCCTTCCTTGATCGAGTGGTGCGACAGCTTGTTCACATCCGAGCGCTGCTGCTTGTGGCAGGCAAAGCACACTTCCGTCTGCTGTACCTTGTCACGCACCTTGTCATGTTGGGTGTGCACCTTGTGGCAGTTCGCGCAGGTCACGTCGTTATTGGCGTGCGCGCTGCCAGCCCAATGCATCTGCTTGCCGCCCTTGTGGCAGGTCAGGCATGCCTCGTTGCGCTGTGCCGCAGGTGTCTTGGTGCCCTTCTGATAATTGATATCCGTCTTCGGTGGTTTGTCCTTGCCCTGATAGTCGGCGTGCGCATCGCTCTTGCCATGGCAGCTGGTACAGGTCGGCGTACGCTTGTCCGCCTTGACGCCGTGGCGGGTCTTGCCGATATGGAGCAGCTTCTCGTCATCCGCTTCGTCGTGACAGGATGTACAGCGCGCGTCCTCCCTGAGGACGATATCCTTGGGTTCGGGCTTAGCCTCGTCGGCCGCCCACACGGGCGCGGCGCCAGCCAGCCCGATCGTAAATGTCACCGCGGTGACTACCTTCTGCCAGAGCTTCATCTGCTTCTCCTTTTACACTTTGATTCCTGGGTTGCCATTCGCCGGCATCCCAGGTCGTATTACCTTGCTTCTTCCAGCGATGAACCCGCCAAACAGATAATTCACTGCCGTACAGCACTTTTCATGCCGGGCAATTCCTCACTGTGGCGTTGCAAAAAAAATGGAGCTGTCACCAGCTCCAATTCCCGTGCAACGATCGCTATGAAGTATTAAAGCCTTACAGTTCCTAGGGTATCCGTGGGGCAACATTCCAACAATGGACTTTGTCGCGTCTGTCGCAACAAAGCGAAGGAGTTTTTATTTTGGTTGACCGCACTCAAGCGTTATCAAAAGCGGGAATCAATTTACTCATTTTTGAGATGCCTCAAATTTAGGCAGCATCCATTTCGGCCTGTCACGCAAGGCCAAACCGCTCATACGACGCGCATGGATTCGTGCGCGTGATGCGCCGAATTTATTGGTTATTTAGGGAGAGGATCCACTGGATCAGGTTGCGCAGGGCCGCTTCATCCTTGGTCTTCGGGACCCTGTGCTGCTCTTCTTCGTCATTGACCATGACGAACCTGGCTGACTGGAGGTGCTTGAGCAGTCGCTCCTCTGCGTCTGCCTTGCCCGCATATTTTTTCGCGATCTGCGTATAGGATGGCGCGCTCTTCCTCTTGTCGATGCCGTGGCACTTCAGGCAGTTCTCCTGCCGTGCAAGCGCTTCAGCAGCCTCGGCGTCGACGGCAGTTGCCGTCACCGGCATCAAAAGCGCACAGGCCGCGAATGCGGCCAACATATTTCCGATGAATTTCATGTTGATTCTGCTTCTTTGATTACGGGTGCTTGTTAAACGAGGTCGGCACAATGCGAAAACGCCGCGCATGCCGACACGCTCGGGCTCGCCGGTTGCCGTATTGTTCATGCAAGAAAAATGCCGGAATGCATCACCTTGATTAATCCGAGATGAGTGGACACACGCCGGCGGCGTGCATGAAGGACGGCCGGCGAACCGAGTATTGCTTAGCGCGTGAGCACGACCTTCTGGTAAAGGCCGCCGAAGTAGGTCTGCTTCGAGATGCTTGAAAAGCTGGCATCGTCAGGAAGGAAGCTTTCGATTTCGTTCTGCCACAGGTCGTCCGCGTATGGCTCGAGGCGTTTGAGCAGCGCACGCAATGGATGGCGAAGAGGATTCCAGTTCGAAGGCCCGTGATAATCGACGATCACTACTTTGCCGCCCGGCTTGACCACACGGCAGGCCTCGTCCAGCGTGCGACGGCGGATATTTTCAGGTTGCTCATGCAGCAGGAAGAACACGAGCACCTGGTCGTAACTCGCATCGGCAAAACCAAGCGAAGTGGAATCGCGCTGGAACAAGTACACGCGCGGATCGAACGGCAGCTTGCGTTCCAGGTTGTCGAGCTGGACGGGAAGCACATCGATCACATGCAACCTGCCGTCATCCGCGATCCGTTCATAAAGCCGTGGTGTCAGGTCGCCATAGGCACACGCAACCTGCAGCGTCTGTCCATGGATGCAATCACCCAGTTCGTCGAGCGCCGCCCGGCACAGCCTGGTGTAATTACCGAACAGGATCAGGTTGACCAGCCAGTCGCGCTCGAATACACGCACGGCATTCGGATGCACGTAGGCCCACCAGTAGACCTTCTGCAGGTAAGCGGGCACGGCGACACGCTGCGGCGCCGTGCCGGATTCGACCTGCACGCCGAAATCGAGGGTGGAGACAGCGCCTGTTTCCGGATTTGTGTTGCTCATGTATCAGTTCCTCCTATTCAGGTGACTGGAGCAGTAAAACAGTGCTCGCAGGTTTTATCAGCCCAGAAGGCACAACAGCGGCAACGAAGGCGGAAATCCGCCCTCGTTGCCGCTGCCTTTACGTCAAACCGGGATCAATAGAACCGGTAGATGTAGGTGACGCCGACAAAATTGACGTTCTGCTTCGGCCGTTGCGTGACCTGCGTGCCGTCGCGATACGTCCAAGTCAGCGGATCGGTCAATGAGGTCCATGCCCAGTCGCTCGTATGGAAGCGGTCGTAGACATAGTCAAGACGGATGCTCGACATCTTCTGGATCGCATAGGTGCCGAACAGCTTCACGCTGGACTGCCGCGTGAAGTAGTCGCGCGGCGCGGTTGCGAGCACGGCACCTGTATTCAGAACACGCATACGGTACTCATCAACAACTTCGGCATGGCTAAGGTCGATACCGAGCTCCAGCCTGTCATACGGCTTGCCACGAAGACCGAGACCGAACGCGTTGCCTGTATTGCGCAGCGCTACAAGCCAGGCGTTGGGGCCCGGGTTCACACCGCCGGTCATCGGACCGCCCGCTTGGTCGGTCTTGTTCTCGTTGCGCGAGATCCAGGCCGTTGCCTGCCAGCTATCGGCGAATGCGTAGGACGCGTCGATCGCATAGTTGTTGGCCTTACCGGCTCTCACCCCCATCTGCGCCGCTGTCCGATGATCGTAGTTGTCATACGACTCGTCAGCGGAGAACTGCAGCGACAACGCTTCCACCGGTGTCCAGCTGACGGATAGCTTTACCTTCTCCCGGTCGCGATCCATGAGGTGGATCGGCATGATTGACTGGAGTGCAGGTGTAACAAGCGTGTTGGTCCCGAAGTTCCATTGCTGCGTTCCCAGATACTGAGAACCATGACGATCGCTCTTCACGAACTCGACCGAACCACTGACCGTCTCCGACATGGTGCGCTGGAGCATCAAACGCCAGGAAGCCTCTTCCGTCTTCTTACGGAAAGCTGTCGTGCGTACGTCATAGATGTCGTCTCGCTCCTTTTCGACATAGTCGAAACCACCCGTCAGGCGCATATCAAGCGGTAAACGGTAGCTTGCCTCGAGCTTGCCAGAACTTGTCTTGACCGAACGCGGCTCGTTGTAGCCGGTGTAGTACTGCGTTCCAGTGATATTGAAGCTTTGATTGACGTAACGTCTGATCGGTGTCTTGTCTTCGCGGTCGTCGATGCTGACGTTTGCCAGCAGCGCCAGCTTTGGCATGGGCCGCGATGTGATGCCCATCTGAAGCCGCGTTGTATCGACGCGCGCATCTAGGTCGTTGACGCCGGCCCCGGTCGGGGCGATAAAGGTGTCGTTCTGTGCAGCACGTGCGTAAGATACCTTGAAGGTTCCCTTGGTCGTCGCAGAGAACTTGTAGCCACCGCCGAAATGGAGTTGATGGCCTTCGTTATCAGGCGGCAACGCAATAAGGTTGTGAGCGCTCTGCAAGGTGGCTGTAGTACCGCCATCGATATTTAGCGCATCGTTGTTGTTGTCATAAAAAGATCCGTAGTAACCGCCGGTCAAATGCAGTCGCTCGCCGGTATAGCCGATCGTCGCATCGAGTTGCTGCGTCGTGGAGTTGATCGGTTCCGGCATGAATTCCATTGCGCCGCCCTCACCGCGCCCCCACAGTCGCGCCCCGTTCTTCTCTTCATTGCGCAAGCGCACGTTCACGTCGAAGCCGCTGCCCAGTTGCTTATTGAAGCCTAGAGTCGTTGCCTCACGCTTCATCTTAAGGCCGACCTCCTGCCCGTTGAGTTGCTGTGTATTCGGAATACCGAGTCTGGAGCTGCCAATGCCGGTAACCGTGGTTCGCACGGTACGCGGCTCAAAGCGTGGCGTTTCGCTGTAGTCGATGTAGTACGCCCAGTTGCCCTGCTGCTCGTGGCTGATACGCATGTCTCGGCCCTCGAGGCCGAGATTGCGCCCATTGAACTTGAGCCACGTTCCAGTCGAATCATCGCGCCTGTTCACGTCGACATTCAGCAGGCCGTATGCGCCTTCATCATCCATGCCGGAATAAATCCCGAAACGCGGTGCGTCTTGCGACACGTACCCGAGCCCCACCCCAATCGAGCTGGACGGCTTGGCCAGCTCCGCAATCTCGTCATCCACCTGAGCCCATGCGGAACCATAAGCTGCAAGCATGGCCGCTGCCATCGCGGCAAGGGGAAAATCCAAATGCTTAATCGTTTTCATGTTCGACTCCCTTATTTCTATCAGCGCCTATAAGCACGGCTGGATGCCGAGTTAAGCGTCGGGTTGTTGGAGCCATGAATATTCGTATGGCAGTTGATGCAACCGCGCGCCAAGGTATTCTGGGAAGAGCTGTATAGCCCCGCTGCCGGGTTCAATGTTGCGGCATTGCCCTGGTGTGTCGACGGCTCGTGGCACTGCTGGCACAGGAATGGCGGCCGGCTCTTGAGCAGGTTCGGAGTAGTCGTGCCATGCGGGTTGTGGCAGATCGTGCAGTCTTCCTGCACCGGCTGGTGGTTACGCACGAACGGGCCGCGCTTCTCCATGTGGCAGGTGTAGCAGGTGTCAGTCACGCTGTCGCGTTGAAGCAGGCGCGGGCCGGCGGAACCATGCGGATTGTGGCAATCCGAGCAGGCCATTTTCCCGTCGCTCATCAGGTGACGCGACGGACGGCTGTACTGCGCGCGCTGCTCCTTGTGGCAGGCGAAGCAGACTTCCGGCTGGGTCGCCTTGTTGCGGACCTTGTCCTGGTGCGTATGCATCTGATGACAGTTGGTGCAGAGAACGTCACGGCTCTCATGCGCGCTGCCCGCCCAATGCGAACGTGCGCCATTCTTGTGGCAACCGATGCAGGACTCGATGTCCTTCGCCGTGGCCTTGCCCTTTGCGCCAAGGAAGTCAACTGGCGGACGGACCGACGTGTTGGCCGTGTTCTTGACGTGCGCTTCGCTGGCACCGTGGCAGGCCTGGCAAGACGGTGTGCGGCTATCTGCCTTCACACCATGGCGGGTTTGATAAATCGACAGTACCGGATTCTTCTCGGACTGGTCGTGGCAACGTGTACAAACGGCGTCTTCTGCTCGCAGCTCGCGCATCATGTCGAGCTGCGAATGCTTGTGCTTCTGCGCTTCCTCGGCGTGGGCCGGTACGAAACCGGCCAAGCCGACGGCGAGCGCCAGCGATGTGGCGATCTTCTGCCAGATTTTCATTACTTTCTCCCTGAATATTTCCCGAACGGCGACCGGCTTATCCCCTTGCGGTCACGCGTCTAACGGCATTTCTCTTACAGCGACAAGATCCACTGGACCAGATTTGTGATTTGAGCTGCGTCCTTGGTCTTCGGAATCTTGTGATCTTCCTCGTGGCCGTCTTCAAACTTCACTTTGTGTCCGGTGCTAAGGTGCTTGATGAGGCGTGCCTCTGCATCAGCCTTGCCCTTGTTTTTCTCGGAGATGGACTTGTAGGAGGGTCCATCCTTGCCGCGGTCGATACCGTGACAACGCAGGCATCCCTCCTGCCGTGCGAGCTTTTCGGCGGCGGCACCGTCTGCCGCATGCGCCGGGCCGGCGGTAAAGAGTACGGCCGTTGCGGCGATGCTGACCATGATGGCGCCCGCCGTGAGTTTCGATTTCATTACTACCATTCCTTCCTGATTACATATACGAAAAAGCGTTACTGAAAAATGGTTCCCGGGGCAGGACTACTTCTTGTTCATTTGCGTGTGCACCTCGAACTGCGCGCGCACCTCGTGCCCCGTGTGACGTTTAAGCAAGTAGCATGCCGCAAGGAAATATCTAGGCCGACGGACGTTGTGAGATGAAGGTAAATCACGCCGGGAGCGGCGCGCGGGCAGGAAATGCAATGAGATCGCCGCATTAAGCACGCCGTAGACAGCGGTTAATGCTGGACGCATCTCTGCCCAAGAGTGCGGGACACGGCGCTTACGCCGAGTGAAAGCTAATGCGGATCACGCTTGATCTCAACAATGAGATTCGCGCAAATCGCAAATGGAAACGACATAAAAAAAGCGATGCAAAGACATCAAGCCTTTGCATCGCTTTGACAGGAACGTGCTTCGATCAGCCGTTGCGCTTGTTGATGCGGATCTTCAGGTTGGTCGCTCCAGGAGCAACCGGCTCGGTCACACCCTCAAGGTCGCCAGCTGCGGGAGTCGCGCTGCCCGTCTTGGAAACGCGCGCACCGACCACCACCATCGGCACGCTCGAGAGCTTGGCGTCCGGCGTCATGCTCATGCTGTCATCCAGCACGAATTCCACCGGCAGGTCCTTGACCTGCTTGCGCACCACGGCGAGGGGGAAACGCGGGCCTTGTGCGGCACGGGCGAAGATGAACACGGTATCGGTATCAGCGGCCTGGGCACGCAGCGCCGGGTCGATGTCGACGGTGCCGGTCACTTGCTTGCCGCCGGCTGCGGCCGGCTGTGCAGGTGCTTGCGGTGCTTGTGATACCTGGGCAACGGGCGCCTGACCCGACATGCTCTGGGCTTCCGCGATGTTGCTGGCAATCGAACGAGCAATGTCGGAATCCGGGGGCACCAGCGGCAGGATCTTCTGCCAGCGCTGTGCGGCGCTTGCGTAGTCCTTGCGCTCGAAGGCTGCGCTTGCATGCAGCGCCAGCGCCTTGATGTGCTGCGGGTTGATCGCCAGTGCGCGTTCGACCAGCTTCTCCGGTTCGCCCTGCAGGCTGCGGTTCTGCGCCATTGCCAGCGTATCGGCGTAGTCGGCATACAAGTCAGCGTCGTTCGGGATCAGCTTGGCCAGTTTGGCGTAGGCATCGCTCGCCTGCTGGAAGCGTCCGAGCGCATTGTAGGAGCGTGCGAGCATGGTCCAGCCTTCCACGTTGTCCGGCTCGTTCTGCAAGCGTTGCGCGAGCGCAGTAACCATGCCTTCAATCTGCTCCGGCGTGACCTCATGCGAGTTTTCCTCCGTCGCGACCTGCTGGGTCGGATCGAGGCCGGCCGGCGAACCAATGGCCATGTACACGCCAATGGCAAGTACAGGTACCAGCACGCCGACAGCGATCGCAGTCCAGCGGCCGCCGCTGGTGCCCTGCACCATCACTTCCGGCTTGACTTCTTCCGCCACGCGGCGCTCCAGCTCGTGCCGTGCGCTCTCATAAGCAAGCGGCTCGATGACGCCGGCTTCGAGGTCGGCATCCAGTTCGCGCAACTGGTCGCGCAGCACGGCGAGGTTCAACTCATCGCGCTTCAAGTGCTCGCTGCCTGCCTGCGCCTTACCCAGCAGCGGCGGCAACAGGAAAGCCAATGCCGTCACCACCAGCAGCGCGGCGCCAATCAAAAATAATGTCATGCTTTTTCCTTTGTTTCGGTCGCGCCGTCGAGCAGGGACGCTGCGCGCTGCAATTCGGTGTCAGGCAGCGCCTCTTCCGGTGCGCGGCGCTTCCTCAGCTTCAACACCAGTACGCCGATACCGACGACCAGCAGGAGGAACGGGCCGAACCACAACAGCCACGTGGCGCCCTTGACCGGCGGGCGATAGAGGACGAAGTCGCCGTAGCGCTCCACCATGTAGTCGATCACGTCTTGGTTGGACATGCCGCTGGCGAGCTTTTCGCGAACCTGGCTCTTCAGGTCCATCGCAAGCTCCGCATGGGAATCCGCGAGGGTCTGGTTCTGGCAGACCAGGCAGCGCAGCTCCTCCGACAGTTCCATCACGCGCTTTTCAAGCACGGGATCAGCGACAGCCGGCTCCGCTTCCTTGGCTTGTGCCGAAACGGCGGCCAGTGCCAGCATGAGGGTGAACAGCAGTTTACGCATTCTTCAACTCTTTAATCAAAGGCACGATCTTCTTGGAGATCGCATCCGGCGTCAGCGGGCCGATATGCTTCATGCGGATCACGCCTTTCTTGTCGATGATGAACGTCTCGGGCACGCCGTACACGCCGTAATCGATGCCGACACGGCCGTCGTTGTCCCATGCGGACATCATGTACGGGTTGCCGAAGTCGCGCAGCCATTTGATGCCGTCGTCACGGCCGTCCTTGTAGTTCAGGCCGACGACCGGGATCATGTTGGCCTTGGCGAAATCCATCAGGATCGGATGCTCGGCACGGCATGACACGCACCAGGACGCCCACACGTTGAGCATCCAGACCTGCCCCGCGAGGTCCTGCGGGGCAATGGTCTTGTCAGGCGCGTGCAACTGGGTCAGCTTGAACGTCGGCGCCGGCTTGCCGATGAAAGGCGACGGGATTTCACGCGGGTTCAACCGCAGCCCGATGCCGAGAAAAACCAGCAAGCCGAGGAAGATACCGAGAGGAAGTAGGAATCGTTTCATGGTCCTTGGCAGTGATTATGCGTTTGCGGTCTTGATCGTTGCCACTTGCTGCGCGGCCAGTTTCGCCTGGCGCGAAGCAACGCGATAGCGACGGTCCGTGGCAGCCAGCAGGCCACCAAGGGACATGATCAGGCAACCGCCCCAGATCCAGCCGACGAAAGGCTTGTGCTGCACGCGCACGATCCATGCGCCGTCCTGTGTTGCCTCGCCCAGCGAGACGTACAGGTCGCGCGTGAAGCCGCGGTCGATGCCGGCTTCGGTCATCGGCATCTGCTGGATCACATACATCCGCTTTTCAGGATGGAGCGTGGTCAGCTTCTTGCCGTCATAGGTGATGTCGAACGTACCGCGTGCGGCAACATAGTTCGGGCCCTTCACTTCCTCCAGGTTGGTGAACGTGAAGGTGTAGCCGTTGACCGATGTAGTATCACCAACGCGCATGTGGACGTCCTTCTGGTCATCGAAACCGTTGACCATTGTGACGCCGACCACAAACACGCCGATGCCGGCATGGGCGATCAGCATTGCCCAGTAGCTGCGAGGCTCACGTGACAAGCGCTTCGTCAGCGGCATGCCGGCAGGCGCATGGCGAGCGCGCTCGACCAGGTGCATGACGGAGGTAGCGATGACCCAGATCGCGAAGGCAATACCGACCGTCACCATCGGCGAAGCAGCCAGTACCAGCGCAATGGCGATGGCAAGGCCAACCGATGCCAGCGCTATCCAGCGCAGGTGACGCAGCAGATCTGAAAGGGACGATTCCTTCCAGCGCGCAAACGGGCCGACACCGATCAGCAGCAATACCGGAATCATCAGCGGCACGAATACCGCTTCAAAGTACGGTGGACCGACGGAAATCTTGCCCAGGCCGAGCGCATCGAGGAACAGCGGATACAGCGTACCCAGCAGCACGGTGCCGGACGCAACCAGCAGCAGCACGTTGTTCACCAACAGCAACGACTCACGCGAAATCAGCGCAAAGCGGCCACCAAGGCCGACGCTCGGAGCGCGCCATGCATACAGCAGCAGCGAACCGCCGATCACGATGGCGAGGAAGATCAGAATGAAGGTGCCGCGCTCAGGATCGGTAGCGAATGCGTGAACCGAGGTCAGCACGCCGGAACGCACCAGGAAGGTGCCGAGCAGCGACAGCGAGAAGGCGATGATCGCCAGCAGCACGGTCCAGTTCTTGAAGCTGCCGCGTTTCTCAGTGACAGCCAGCGAGTGAATCAGCGCGGTACCAACCAGCCACGGCATGAAGGACGCATTCTCGACCGGATCCCAGAACCACCAGCCGCCCCAGCCCAGCTCGTAATAGGCCCAGAAGCTGCCCATGAAAATGCCGAGGGTGAGGAACATCCAGGCAATCGTGGTCCACGGACGGGACCAGCGTGCCCAAGCCGCATCGAGCTGGCCACCCATCAGGGCAGCGATAGCGAAAGCGAAAGCCACCGAGAAGCCGACGTAGCCCATGTACAGCAGCGGCGGATGGATGATCATGCCAAAGTCCTGCAGCAGCGGGTTCAGGTCGCGGCCGTCGGCAGCAGCCGGCAGCAGTCGGTCGAACGGATTCGACGTAAACAGCAGGAAGGCAAGGAAGCCGACGCTGACAAGTCCCAGCACGCCGAGCACGCGGGCCATCGTCTCGTCCGGCAGTTGGCGGCTCAGCATCGCAACCGCAAGGCTCCAGCCAGCGAGCATGTAGATCCACAGCAGCAGCGAACCTTCATGGCTGCCCCACGAGGCGGCGATCCGGTAATACACCGGCAGGTTCGAGTTGGAATTGGATGCAACGTTGTGTACCGAGAAGTCATTCGTGATAAATGAATACACCAGGCAAGCGAATGCAAAGGTGATCAGTACGAACTGCCCTGCCGTTGCCGGCCGTGCCAGCGCCATCCATTGCCGGTTGCCGTTGTACGAGCCGACGATCGGGAGGATGCCCTGCGCCAGCGCGATGCACAGCGACAGCATGAGGGCAAAATTGCCAAGTTCAGGAATCATTTATTTCACGTCCTTTGCCGTGTCAGTGCCGGCCGGTGCCGACACAGGTGCAGGTGCGGCTGCCGGTGCTGCGCCGGCCGGCGCAGCCGCTGCGGCCGCTTTTGCTGCAGCAGCGTCCTTATGCGCCTGTTCCACTGCATAAGCAGCTTCCGGCGGCATGTAGTTCTCATCATGCTTGGCGAGCACTTCGTCGGCGGCGAACTTGCCGTCTTCGCTCAGCTTGCCCTGCGCTACCACGCCTTTGCCTTCCTTGAACAGGTCCGGCAGGATGCCCTTGTAAGTCACAGGAATCTGTTTCGCAGAGTCGGTCACGATGAAATTGACCGTGACACCGTCAGCCTGGCGCTTGATACTGCCCTCTTCCACCATGCCGCCGATGCGGAAACTGCGGCCCTTCGGCGCCTCACCGGCGAATACCTGTGTCGGCGTGAAGAAGAACACCATGTTCTGCTGGAATGCCGACAGCACCAACCAGGCGGCCAAGCCCAGTGTTCCAAGACCTGCTGCGACCAGGACCAGGCGCTTATGCCTTGTCTTCATTACGTTCCCTCCGAGTAGTGCGAATCCAGCGTCCATACATCTTCATCAGCGAGTTGCGGCGCATGCGCACCGACACCACCTCGCCTGCGATCAGGACGATTGTCATTAAAACCGAACCCCATACGTAGAGCGCGTAACCGCCCATCGCAAAGAAGTCGCTCCAGCTATTCCAGTTCATGCGTTTTTCTCCACGTATTCCTTGACCCAGTCAGTGTGCTTTTCACGCTCGAGCATGATGCAGCGCACCCGCATCAGCGCGACCGCGATGGTGTATGCCCAGGAGGCCAGCGCCATGATCAGCATGCCGAGCAACATCGTCATCGCCATGCTGGGCGACTTGGTCATGCTGACCGACGAACCCTGGTGCAGCGTGTTCCACCACTGGACGGAAAAATAAATGATCGGTACGTTCACCACGCCCACCAGGGCCAGCACGGCACCAGCCTTGTCTGCGCGGCGCGGGTCGTCGATCGATGCCTGCAGCGCCATGAAACCGATGTACAGGAACAGCAGGATCAGTTCGGACGTCAGGCGCGCATCCCACACCCACCACGTGCCCCAGGTCGGCTTGCCCCACAGCGCGCCGGTCCAGAGTGCGAGGAAGGTGAACATGGCACCGGTCGGTGCCAGCGCAGTCGCCATCATCGCTGACAGGCGGGTGTTGAGCACTAGGCCGACGGCGGACCAGAATGCAATCACGACATAGATGAACATCGACATCCAGGCTGCCGGCACATGCAGGAAGATGATGCGGTAGGACTCGCCCTGCTGGTGATCGGTCGGGGCAACGAAGAAGCCGATATAGAAACCGACAATGGTCAGGATGACAGCAACCGTCGCAAACCAGGGAATCATTTTTCCCGCAAGTGGGAAAAACGTTTGCGGTGATGCATACTTGAAAAACCCGGACCCGCTGGACTCCAGTCTGCCGGACAGAATTTGGTTGGTAGTAGACACTACTGCAATACTCCAATAAGTTTTTTCATAAGGTCCAGGCAAACAAGCCCTGGAAAACCCCGACCGCCCGATTCCCGCTTTCGGGAAAACGCCAGCAGCATATCGCTGTAGCGCCAACTAATCCATCAGATTCGCGCCTACTACTCCGGCGCATGCTGCATCTTGAGACCTGACGGTGGCGGATCATAACCCGTCCCTGCTTAAGCAATCGCTGTGCCATTGCATTTCTTAACTGCATTTTTCACTCTGTAGAGCGCCCCAAACCGAGCCTGTAGCGGCCACCCTGCGCCCGTCCCGCCACCCCGATTTCCCGCTACGCACCAACAAACAAAACAGAGAAATTCCGGATTGGCATGACAGTCTTTATCCGACATTCAAAACGGACACCACCTGTTTATTCCAATGCAATGCGGAGACCGGCGGCGGTTGCCCAAGGCGTCAACGCCGCTGCCCCGGCCAGTGCGCCGCCCAGCAGCAGGAGATGGGCGGTAGCACCGACACCGGAGGCCTCGGCACCGACCGCTCCGGCGCCGAAGATCAGCACCGGGATATACAGTGGCAGCACCAGCAGCGCCACCAGCACGCCTCCGCCGCGCACCCCGAGGGTCAGCGCAGCACCGATAGCACCGACCAAGCTCAGCACCGGCGTACCCAGCAGGAGGCTGATGAACAGCACGCCTACGGACGCGGCCGGCAAGTCGAATTGCACGGCCAGCACCGGGGCCAGCAGCACCAGCGGGAAGCCGGACACCAGCCAGTGGGCGATAACCTTGCCCATCACGATCACCGTCAGGGGTTCGGACGACAGCACCATCTGCTCCAGCGTGCCGTCCGCGTAATCAAGGGCAAACAGACGGCCGAGCGCAAGCATGGATGCCAGCAGCGCAGCCACCCACAGGATGCCGGGCGCCATCGTGCGCAGCAATTGCGCCTCGGGCCCGACGCCGAGCGGGAACAGGCTGGCGACGATAATGAAAAAGAATAAAGTGGTCAGGACATCGGAGCGGCGCCGGAATGCAAGCAGCAGGTCGCGCCGAATCACGCACAACAGCGCCTTCAGCATACCCGCCCCTCATTCATGTCCAGGCGCAGCGCGCGCTTGGCGTGCAAATCGATCTCCTGGTGGGTCGTGTAGATAACCATGCCACCGCCGGCAAGGTGCTTGCTGATCGTACCGCACAGTGCGGCAACCGCACTCTTGTCCAGCGCAGTGAACGGTTCGTCAAGGATCCAGAGCGGCATCGCCATGCCCAGCGACAGGCGGGCCAGCGCCACGCGCTTGCGCTGGCCTTGCGACAGCGAGCGGGTCGGCAGGTCGGCGGCACGGCCGAGGCCGAGCTGTTCCAGCGCGTCATGCGCTTCATCGCTGGTGACAGGATGGCCTGCCAGCGTCGCGGAGACTACCAGGTTTTCCCAAGCCATCAGGTCATCCTTGACGCCGTTGAGGTGGCCGAGATAAATCAGGTTGCTGCAGAATTCTTCGCGCAGGCTGCGGATATTGCGCCCGTTCCAGCGGACCTCGCCCTCGGCCGGTGCGGAAAGGCCGCACAGCATGCGCAACAGGCTGGTCTTGCCGCTGCCATTGGTGCCGGCGACCCACATGGCATCACCGGGCTGGATTTCAAAGCTGAGATCGGCAAAGAGCTGGAGGTCGCCGCGGATGCATGTGAGTTGATGGGCCTGCAGTGTCATTCGTGCCCTTTCCCGGACTTGCCATGCAAGACCGTGGAAGAGCGAATGGAGTCCACACGCGAAAACGAGTTTTTTTGCGCCATAAGATGAGTGAAATGCAAACGGATGCATGTGCACGAAGCACATAAAATTGCCTTACGGCACGTATTATGTGCCACGACACCTCCCTATGGGAAGAATCGCAAGTCCGCAGAGCCGTTTTGGAACCCCGCGTCAGAGACGCACATCAGGCGCCGGATAGATTTCCTGCCGGCCACGAAGTTCCTGCTTTATTCCTGATGCGCGAATAAAGCAGGCAAAACTGGACAGACTGAGATTTCAGGACGACATCAACGCGCCCATCTTCTCGTAATCGAGGATCTTGATCCGGCGTCCGGTCACCGAAATCATCCCATCCGACGAGAAGTCATGCAGCAGGCGCGACAGCGTTTCCGGCGTGAGGCTCAGCCGCGATGCGATCAGGGTCTTGCTTGCCACCAGCTCGATGCAGTCGGCACCCTGGTATTGGCTCTGGCGCAGCAGATAGCCCGCAAGGCGCTGCTTGGCGGTCTGCAGCGAGTAGCTCTCGATATCGCGCGTGAGCGTATAGAGCTGGCGGCCGACGCACACCATCAATTCCTGCGCAAAGTTGAAGTTGGTCTTCGCCACGTCCAGAATCTTCTCGCGGGACGTGTGCAACAGCATGGAGTCGGTGGTGGTCTTCACGAACGCCAGATGGGCACGGTCAAGCAGCATTTCCCCCAATCCGAAGCACTTGTTCTGCCCGAGGATGCAAAGCGTCTTCTCGCTGCCGTCCTTGCGGTCGAAACCGATCTTCACCTGACCGTACACCACAAGGTAAACCCCCTTTGCCGCGTCGCCCTGACTCACCACGCTGGTGTTGGTGGAAGCGCGGATGGGCTGTGTCGCAGAGGTGATTTCGTCGAGCTGCTGTTCATCGAGCATGCGGAATAGCGAAGTATTGGCCAGGATCCTTTTCAGATTCTGTACCGAATCATCTCGCATCGACCGGGTGCGTTCTATTCTCATTTTTGAAACCTCGTCCTGAATCAGGGCAATACTTGTAAATTTCGGCAACAAGTGCCTTTGTCCAACTGAATGGCCATTGTTACCCTTTCGTAATAGCAAGACGCATGCCACAAAGCACCCTTGGGATGCAAAAATCCAAAGAAAGCTCGGGAGCCGCCCCACTACAGGCAGAAGCAATGCTTTTTGAGGAACATCAATATCTTCACAAGGATAGCGATCCACCCCGCAAATTAAATGATTCAGATCAAGTCAGCACCAAGTGCGGGAAGGCGCAATTGCAAAGATGAAAAAAATAACGCGAAAAAAGCGCTTGAATGCTCAAAACTGAGAAATCACCACCATTTTTTCCCGCCTCCTTGAGGAACGCTATGACAGCGCTCGCAGGAATAGTGCGTGATGAAGGCGACACGGTCATGGCATACCCCGCAATACTGCCCGCGGAAGATCTTTTCCATCGTGATCGGGTTGGCGCCGGCCTTGGGCACGAAGAGACTGTCATGGCAATTGCTGCACGCCAGCCATTCGGTATGGGAGTTATGCGGGAATTTCACAAAGGGCATCTCCTTTGTGTTTTTCAGGATCACATCGAGATCGAGCACTTCGTTGCGCCGTGTGCCGGTGAGGTCCGTCCGCGGGGTAATCGCGCCCGAACGCAATGCCGCCATCCAGTCCACTGCCCCCCGCTTGTCCAGTGGCAGTCCGGCACGCGCCTCAGCGGCCTTCTGCAACTTGTAGTTGTCCGGATTGCCGTGGTCGTAGAACCTATCCGCATCAGCACCGGTTTCCGCTGTCACCGTCGGTTCCGTCACCGCTTCCGGCCGCACCTGAGAAAGCTCCGCCAGTGCCTGCTCGACAGGCCGGAGCTGCGAATACGCGCCGCTGGATGCCGTCAGCGCCAGCAGGAAGCAGAGAAAGACTGCAAGGAAGAAACGCACGAATGTACCAGAAATAAAACAGCCAACAGGGATTAATGAGGACGACGCGATGCAATAAAGCAATTAGTTTACAAGCATCAACCATGCCAAAACGCACCAACGGCAGACCGCCATGCTGTATCGGCATCCTGTTTACTCCAATTCGATTTAATCCTTAAGATCCATATGGGTTTTCCATAACCTGAGTCAAAGATTTTTGCCAGATAAGTAAGCAAAATCACAAGTCGCCATGGAGGGGCGTCATGGATACTATTTGCGACTATCTATTGCTCGACCATCAGCGCTGTGACGAACTGTTCACCCGCGCGGAGAATCACATCAGCCAGAAAAACTGGCAGGACGGTGACGCCAGCTTCCGTCTCTTCCACGACGCACTCAAGCAGCACATGCGGATGGAAGAAAAGATATTGTTTCCCGCTTTTGAGCAAGCCATTCGCAATTCTGAGGGCCCATTGTCGATGCTGCGCATGGAACACGGGCAGATTCGCGGCATGGTCAACCGCATGTCGGACGCGGTCGCGCGCATGGATCTGGTCGAGTTCCTGATTCATTCCGAAACCTATACCCTGCTACAGCAGCAGCACAGCATGAAAGAAGAAGAAATGCTATATCCGCTGCTGGACAAGATCCTGTTCCTGTCTGCAAAGCGCGACCAGATTCTCCACGCAATGGCCGAATTCCGGGAACCCAGCGCCAGCAACTAAGTCAAGAAGCAAACCGCGCTTTCCGATGGCGGCAAACGTTGCGATAGGAACGACAACTGCTCTTGCCGCCGCTGAAAGACACTGCGGCAAGTCGCTCTAGAGGCATGCTACTTGCTTGGAACGCGGCACGCATTTATTGCAGTTCCATTCGTTATCAGCGATAACGCGGCAATGCGCCCCTCCACGCATCAAGGGGTTACGGTAGCATCGAAGATGGCTGCGACCGCAATCGCTATCACATCAACAAGCAAACACATATCTATGAATAACCCTGCACCAAGTTACATCGAAAACGTCACATACGACGAACTGACGATCGGCCAATCGCAGCGCCTGGTGCGCACCCTGGCCCTGTCGGACATCCAGGCATTTGCAGCAGTCTCCGGTGATTACAACCCCACTCACATGGACGCCGAGTTTGCGGTGCAGACCCTGTTCAACGGCGTCGTCGCACACGGCATGTGGGGCGCCACGCTGATCTCCAGCCTGCTCGGCACGAGCTTCCCCGGCGCAGGCACCGTGTATATTGACCAGTCCCTGCACTTCGCATTGCCGGTTCGCGTCGGCGACACCCTCACCGTCATTGCAACCGTCACCGCCAAAGACGACGCGACCAAGCGCGTCACGCTCGACTGCCAGGTTGTCAACCAGACCGGCAAGCTCGTCCTGTCCGGCACCGCCGTGGTGCTGGCACCGACGGAAAAGGTGCGCCGCCATGCGATCCATGTGCCGCAAATCCGCACCTTCGATCCGCAGGCTCGCCTCGACGCGCTGCTGGCCAGCATGGCGCACCTGACCGCTGTGCGCTGCGGCGTCGTGCATCCCTGCGATCCGGAGTCGCTGCGCGGTGCAGTCAATGCAGCACATTTCGGCCTCATCATCCCGGTGCTGATCGCCCCCGAGGCGAAGCTGCGCGCCGTTGCAGAAGCCGCCAACGTGGATCTGAGAGGCATGGACATCCTGAATGTCGAACACAGCGTTGCCGCCGCACAGCGTGCTGCCGAGATGGCCGCTAACGGCGAGGTCGAGGCGCTGATGAAAGGCAGCCTGCACACCGACGAGCTGATGAGCGCAGTGGTCACCACCCGTTCGCTGCGCACCAAGCGCCGCCTGTCGCACGTGTTCCGCTTCGACGTGCCGATGTATGACAAGCCGCTGCTGATCACCGACGCCGCAATCAACATCAAGCCGACGCTCGAAGAAAAAGCCGACATCATCCAGAACGCGATCAACCTTTCGCACGCACTCGGTAACGAGCTTCCGAACGTGGCGATCCTGTCGGCAGTGGAAACGGTCAACGTGAAGATGCAGTCGACGCTGGACGCAGCCGCCCTGTGCAAGATGGCCGATCGCGGCCAGATCACCGGTGCCAACCTCGACGGCCCGCTCGCCTTCGACAATGCCGTTTCGATGGAAGCGGTGCGCATCAAGGGCATCCAGTCGAAGGTTGCCGGCAACGCCGACATCCTCGCCGTCCCCGATCTCGAGTCCGGCAACATGCTGGCCAAGCAGCTCGAATACCTGGCAGGCGCCACCACCTGCGGCATCGTGCTCGGCGCACGCATTCCGATCGCGCTGACCAGCCGCGCCGACAGCGCCAATGCGCGCGTCGCCTCGGCCGCGCTGGCCCTGCTGCTCGCCCACAATAACCGCAAGGTGCAACCATGAGATCGGGTCTGGACGCTATCCTCGCAGTCAATGCCGGTTCCTCCTCGCTGAAATTTGCGCTCTATCCGCAAAACGGCCGCGAAATCGGTGCGGCGCGCCTGTCCGGCAACATCGAGGGCCTGGAAGCCGGCGGATCGCCGGTCATCAAGATCTCCGGCAAGGACGGCAACAGCACCGAGACGCTGGAAGCCGGCGAAGGCAGCCCGCACGAGCGTGCACTGGTTGCGCTCGAAGCGGTGCTCGACAAGCATGCGCACGGCATCCGCGTCAACGCCATCGCGCACCGCATCGTGCACGGCGGCGAGCGTTTTGCGGAATCGGTAGTGCTCAACGACGAGACGCTCGCCTACCTGACCTCGCTGTCGTCGCTGGCGCCGCTGCACCAGCCGCACAACCTGGCCGGCGTGCGTGCGTTCAAGAAGAGCTTTCCGGAACTACCGCAAATCGGCTGCTTCGATACGGCCTTCCACGCGACGCTGCCGCAGACGGAATACCTGTTCGCGCTGCCGCAGTCGCTGCATGAAGCCGGTATCCGCCGTTACGGCTTCCATGGCCTGTCGTATCGCTATGTGACCGATCGCCTGTTCGAGCAAACGCCGCGCGCGCAAGGACGCATGGTCATTGCCCACCTCGGCAATGGCGCCAGCGCCTGCGCCATCGCCAACGGCAAGAGCATCGCCACCACGATGGGCTTCTCCGCACTGGACGGCCTGATCATGGGCACGCGCAGCGGCGCAATCGATCCGGGCGTGCTGCTGCACCTGCTGCGCCAGGGGTGGACCTGGGAACAGCTGGAGCGCACGCTGTACCGCGAATCGGGCTTGCGCGGCGTATCCGGCGTATCGGCTGATATGCGCACGCTGCAGGCGAGCAATGCGCCGGGCGCCAAGCTGGCGATCGACATGTTCACGCACCGCCTGGTACGCGAATGCGGCGCATTGACAGCCTGCCTGGGCGGCGTGGATGCAATCGCCTTTACCGGTGGCATTGGTGAACACGACACAGCCTTGCGCAAGCGCGCCTGCGATGCCCTGTCCTACCTCGGGATCCGCATCGATGACCAGGCGAACCAGGCGGCCGTCAAGGGCGAGATCATGCCGATTCATGCTCAGGACAGCAGCATCGAGATCTGGGTCGTGCCGACCGATGAAGGCCGCGTAGCGGCGCAGGATGCGGCGCGGTTGATCAACTGACGCAGCAAGCCTGAAAACGGAAACGGCGGCCTTGGCCGCCGTTTTTGTTTGCGCGTCTCTCTTATGCGATCGTTTTTGCGGTAGTTGGCCGAGCCAACAACACCGCTTCTTCACCCCTTCCTCAGTCCGGCAAAATGCAGGCCGTCCCGGAAAACAAAAACGGCGACCGAAGTCGCCGTCCTTTACTGAGCCGGTCAGGTGTTACACGATGCCGGTCAGGTAGTACACACCGATGATGCCAAACACGGCAGCCGTCGTGATCAGTACCGACACCACGAAGATGTCGCGGTACGACTGGCGGTGCGTGAGGCCGGTGACTGCCAGCAGCGTGATCACTGCGCCGTTATGCGGCATCGTGTCCATACCGCCGCTGGCCATGGCAGCCACGCGGTGCAGCACTTCGAACGGAATCTGCGCTGCGGTAGCAGCGGCGATGAAGGATTCCGAAAGGGCTGCCAGCGCAATGCTCATACCACCGGATGCAGAGCCGGTAATACCCGCCAGCAGGCTCACGCTCAATGCTTCGTTGACCAGCGGATTGGGGATATTGGCAAGTGCGGCCGTAACCACCGCGAACCCCGGCAAGGCTGCGATGACGGCACCGTACCCGTATTCGGACGCTGTATTCATCGCCGCCAGCAAGGAGCCGCCGATAGCCGATGTGGAGCCCGCTGCGATCCTGGAAGCGACCGCCTTGTATGCGAACAACAGCACGCAAAGAATACCGCCCAACAATGCGCCCTGCACCGCCCAGATGCCGACCAGCGGAGCGACCGCCACTGTCAGCGGCTTGCCCGCCACCGTGAGGATCACTTCCTTGCCGAAATACGTCGGGATCACCGTGCTGAACAGCTTGTTGAGCACACCTACCAGCACCAGCGGCAGGACGGCGATCACCGGATTCGGCAACTTCACGTCATCGATCGGCTCCGGTTCGTTCTGGTGGTTCTCGCCATAGCCCTCGCCGGCGCGCGCTGCCTGCTTCCGGCGCGACTCCAGGTACAGCGTGCCCAGCACGAAGATGAACAGCGTGCCGATCACGCCCAGCCACGGAGCAGCCCAGGTATCAGTCTTGAAGAACGTACCGGGGATGATGTTCTGGATCTGCGGCGTGCCCGGCAAGGCAGCCATCGTAAAGGTAAATGCACCAAGCGCAATTGCCGCGGGAATCAGGCGTTTCGGGATATTTCCCTGCTTGAACATCTCGACCGCAAACGGGTACACCGCAAACACGACAACGAACAGCGACACACCACCGTAGGTCAGCAGCGCGCACACCAGTACGATCGACATGATGGCGCGTTGCGGTCCGACGATACGGATCACGGCGGCGACAATCGACTTGGAGAAGCCGGAGAGTTCGATCAGCTTGCCGAAGATGGCGCCGAGCAGGAACACAGGAAAGTACAACTTGATGAAGTTCACCATCTTGTCCATGAACACGCCGGTAAACATCGGCAGCACCATCGCGGGGTCGGTAAACACGACCGCCAGCATGGCGCAGATGGGAGCGAACAGAATGACGCTGTAGCCGCGATACGCGACAAACATCAGCAGCAGTAACGATGATAGTACGATTAGGAAATCCAATTTAAGCTCCTGGTGAAACTATGGCTGCAATACGAAAGCAATACGGCGGGTCGCCGCAGACTGTGTTGGTACTCCCCCTTTCCTCGTTGTAAACGGTAATACCGTCGCCGATCGCACTTTGATGCTGTCCGGGTCGGCAAGTATTTCCGCAGCTTGAAATGATCCAGGCACTTCTTCTACCGCCCGAAGTCCTGTGCGCAAGGTGTGATGAACAAGGAAGCACAGCTGCAAGCGTGTGCTTCGGTGAGCTCGGTTGCTCGACATGTTCATGTTGAAATCTGCCGGACGTTGAGTCCTGGTGCCGTTTGTTCACAGCTCCCTGCATCCAGGGTTGCTGTGAGCTTATGCAGGCGGTTATCTGTTTTTTCGGATAAACGCGGTCACCTGCGGGCAGATGCTCTCGCGCCAGCGTCGGCCCGAGAAGATGCCGTAATGGCCACTATCCGGTTCCTGGTAATGCAGTTTCTTCGATGCCGGAATCGATTTGCAGAGACCATGTGCCGCCTTTGTCTGTCCGGGCCCGCAAATATCATCGCGCCCGCCTTCCACGGTCAGTAGCGCCACCTCCTTAATGTCCTGCGGACGCACCAGCTTGCCGTTGACTTCCCACGTGCCTTTGGGCAGCGCAAAGTCCTGGAACACGACCTTGATCGTCTCGAGGTAAAACTCGGCAGCCATGTCGAGCACGGCGTTGTACTCATCGTAGAACTTCAGGTGTGCATCCGCTGCGTGGCCGTGGGAACGCTCCTCATAGAAGTGCAGATAGCTTTCCATGTGCTTTTCCGGGTTCATCGCGATGAAGCCTGCATGCTGCAGGAAGCCCGGATACACGCGGCGGCCGGCACCGGGATAGTTGAACGGCACGACGTCGATGACGGTCGTCTCGAACCACGAATACGGCTTTTCCATCGCCAGCTTGTTGACCTCGGTCGGCGAGAGGCGGCCGTCGATCGGACCTCCCATCAAGGTCATCGTGCGCGGCTGGATGTCGCCGTCGGATGCCATCAGCGATACCGCGCCCAGCACCGGCACCGTGGGCTGGCAGATCGCCATGACATGCACATCGGGGCCGAGCATGCGGATGTAATCCTGCACGTAGTACACATAGTCGTGCAGGTGGAACGGCCCCTCGGACAACGGCACCATGCGCGCGTCGATCCAGTCGGTGATGTACACATCATGTTCGTGCAGCAGCACGCGCACCGTGTCGCGCAGCAGCGTTGCGTGATGTCCGGACAGCGGCGCGACCAGCAGCAGCTTCGGCTGGTCGAGTTCCGCACGCTGCTTCTCGCTGAGGCGCTTCTTGAAATGCAGCAGGTTGCAGAACGGCTTGCTGCTGACCTTTTCTTCGTCGATGCCGATCACATGGCTGCCGACGGTTGTTGAATCGATGTTGAAGGCAGGCTTCTTGTAGTCCTTGCCGAGCCGGTACATCAGCTCCGCACCTGCTGCGATATTCTGCGCAAAAGGCGTGTAAGCCAGCGGGGAGACTGAACTGCTGAACAGGTGGGAAACCGCGTCTGCCCATTGCGCGAACGGGTTGATGGCGGCATGTTGAAGCTCATGGATTTGATACAGCATCTTGTCGCCTTACGAATCTTTTGTCGAATACACTCGCGGTCCGGCATATCGCCGCCCGCATCCTCCGGTCCTCAAGAACCGGCCCGCCGTTGAATCCGGCCTTCTACCAAAACCACTGCCCGGCGGCAGGAAAGCACTTCCTCAATATGTTGGTTCCACCAAGAAATGTTTTCCTCGAGCATTACTTTGCAAGTTACATGCCAACCTTTCTTTTGGTCAAGACTTTAGAGCCACCTCAGCCTGAGCATGCCGTCGACGCCGGCTTCTTTGCCTGCAGCACAGTGGTGCACCTCTTTGCCATGCCCCCCATGTCGCGTGGCGCGCCTTGTTCCGCAGGCAAATCATCTCGGCCTCATCCGGCACAGTCAGGTTGAAACGGCTTTAGGGCGAAAAAAAACCGCCTGCAAGCAGGCGGTCAAGGAGGCTCCCAGATGCTAGGGAGGAGACAACAGGTTTAAAACTCTTCCCAGTCGTCAGTACCGGTGCGCGATGTCTGCGCAACATGCTCGCGCGGAGACGGCTTGGCCGGTACGGAGGCCTTGGTACGCCCGGCTTTTACAGCAGGCGTAAGAGTGTTCGATGCGGACGGAGCGGCCAATGCACGTTGGGCAGCCGCCGGAGTGCCAGTGGCCTGCGCACCGACCTGCTCGGCAAGCTGCTCTGCCGAGAAATCGGAGTTGGCGGCTTCGTCGCCTTCAAGGCGGAATACAGTCACCATCTCTGCAAGGCTGTCCGCCTGCTTATGCAGTTCCTCTGCAGCAGCGGCGGCCTCTTCGACGAGTGCGGCATTCTGATGCGTGACTTCATCGATCCGCGCAACCGCATTGCTGATCTGCTCGATGCCGGAATTCTGTTCGAGGCTCGAGGACGCAATCTCATCCATGATGTCGGTGACGCGCCTGACGCTGGCGACGACCTCCTGCATCGTCGAGCCAGCCTCGTCGACAAGCTTGCTGCCGGCGGTGACTTTTTCGACCGAGTCATCAATCAATGCCTTGATTTCCTTTGCTGCCGTGGCCGAACGCTGGGCGAGGCCACGCACTTCAGCCGCCACAACGGCAAAGCCGCGCCCCTGTTCGCCGGCACGTGCCGCTTCGACTGCAGCATTGAGCGCGAGGATATTGGTCTGGAAGGCGATGCCGTCGATCACGGAAGTAATCTGTGCGATCTTCTTGGCGGAGCCATCGATGGAACCCATGGTCTCCACGACTTTGGATACAACGGCGCCCCCCTTAACCGCGACCTCCGAAGCGGTCTGCGCCAGCATGTTGGCCTGGCGGGCGTTGTCCGCGTTCTGACGCACGGTCGAGCTCAGCTCTTCCATCGAGGACGCGGTCTCCTGCAAGGAGCTTGCCTGCTGCTCGGTTCGGCTCGACAGGTCCTGGTTGCCGGACGCGATCTGGGTTGATGCTGCGGCGATGGTTTCCGTGCCAGAACGAACCTGCGTGACGATACGCTGCAGGCTTTCGTTCATGTCCTTCAACGCTTGCATCAACTGCCCGGTTTCATTGCTCGACTGCACTTCGATGCGACCGGAGAGGTCACCCTCGGCAACACGGCGCGCTACCCGCACTGCCTCATTAATCGGACGGGTAATGCCGCGTGTCACGCGCCATGCCGTTCCGACGCCCAGGAGCACCGCCGCAAGTGAAATGCCCAATGTCCAGATCAACGCGTTCTTGTACGAGGCTTGTGCCGTAGTCACAGCCTGGTCAGCTTGCCTTTCCAGCAAACGCACCATTTCATCCAGCGCACCCAACCATTTGCGCTGGCTGGGTTGGACTTCGTTGACCAGGACCTTGACCGCATCCTCTTGCTTACCGTCATTGAGAAGCTCGATTACCTTGTCGGTCAACGGATCGGTAGCCTGCTTCATCGCGGCGATCTTGGCCAGTACCTTCTTGCCCTCCTCCGACGTCACCAGGCGATCCAGGTTTTCGACATAGGAGGCATATTCATCGCGGTCGTCGAAGATGCGGTCGTTTTCACGCTCTTTCTGCTCTTCATCCGTCATCAGCGCAAGGTTGCGCGTCGCCATGCCGATCGACAGCACCGACTGGCGCATCTCGAAGATCGACTTGATCTGCACATTGTTGTTATTGACGATGCCGTCAAGGCTGTCCTCGATCTGCGACATGCGCAGCGCGCCGAGCAGCGCCAGCACGATCATCAAGGTCAGCACCAGGCCGAAACTCAAGCCTAGTCGCATGCCAATTTTCATGTTCGAAATCTTCATTTTTGCTTGCTTCCCTAGTACGGAATCAAAACCGGTACGAGCAGCTGCAAGGCACAAACCTGCAGGCAGGCTTTAATTTGAGTTGCTCGGGCCTGGGCATCCGTTACCTTCTGGGCCGGACGCGGCTACTACCATTCTTGACGAACTTTAACGACGATTACCTTCTAGCAAATTGCAGGCCAGCATTAAAAACGCCGAATCCCCGATCCTTCGGAGGCGCGTCAACCGGCAAACATGACAGGTACGTGGCGGGCAGTGTCCAAATGTTCCCGAAAACAAGAAACGCATCTTGTTTGCGAGAAAGCAAATATCGGTGCAGTTAAATGCCGAGGCACTGACAGACGTGTAGCGGCAGCACGGGTAACGAAAGGGAAACCAGACAGTAATAAATAGACTTACCCAAAAAGACCGCCCCGCTCTGACGGCGGCAGGAACAGATGACCGAAGGAGCCGGCAAGCAGAAGGCGCTTTTTCCGAAATGATGTCAGTAGGAGAAATGGGCAGAGCTTGCCGCGAATCGTGGAACCTGCGTTAAGGCCCCGCAGCAGGTTTCAAAAGAAACTCTTTCGTATATGGACTGTTATATGCCGGCTTGCGAGCGATAGGCGCCCGGGTTTACGCCGGTCCATTCCTTGAAGGCGTGTGTAAAGGAGCTCTGCTCCTGATAGCCGAGCATGAAAGCAATTTCAGCCAGGCTCAACCTGCCCTGCCGCAGGTAGTCGACAGCCAGCTCATGGCGTGTGCGGTCCAGCAGTTGCTGGAAATTGATGCCGGCCTCGGCCAGCTTCCTTTGCAGCGTGCGCTGCGTCATGCCCATCTCCTGCGCAATCAGCGACAGGCGGGCGCAGTCTTGTGACAGGTTGCGCAGGATGGCAGCGCGCACCATCGCGACGATGCCGCCATCGGCCTGCGCGCGCATCTTTTCCTGTAGCAGGCGCTCCGCATGCTGCTGCAGCACCGGATACAGGCCGACATCGGCGTTGCGCACCGGCCAGGCCAGCAATGCCGCATCGAAGCGCGCCGTATGCCCGGCGGCGCCGAACGTGACTGCATCGCCGAAAATCCGCCGGTGCTCGCTGCAGTCCTCCGGTGCGGCGTGTGCAAACGTGACCTGTGCGGGCGGCAGCGCGGCCCCTGCCAACCAGTTGCCGAACACCTTGATGCCGGCGAACACGCTTTCCACCAGATGCCGGCTGGCGGACGGAATCGTACTGGTCCAGCCGTACTCCGCGATGCCGTCATCCACCCGCAACGCAGAGCGGCCAAGATCATGCGCCAGTCCCTCGAAGCGCAGCGTCTGCTGGAATGCCTGCCCGAAGTCGCGGCAGCTGAGCAGGATCAGGCCATACACGTTGTAGGTGCCCAGCTTCACGCATTCGCCCACATGCAGGCCGAAGTGCGGGTCGCGCGCCAATTCCGCTCCCTTGTCCAGCAGGCGAACGTAATCAAGCACGGCCAGTGACTGCGGCAAGGGATCGAGTGCGTCTTCGCGCAGACCGGCCGCCTGTGCAAGCTCCTTAACGGAAACACCGCGCGCCTGCGCCGCCTCCAGCAAAGGCTGCAGGTACGGACCGGATACCCGTCCGTTATTGCTGTGATTGCTGTCAGTGTGATCAGGAACAGGCGTTGGCATGATCGAACAAATTGGTTGTCATGAATGCGCAATACGCGTCTGGGGCGCTTCGTTAAGCTTCGATGCAGTATAAACAACAACTAAACAGTTGGAGAAGAGACAACATGGCGCGACGCTGGAATGGTTGGGGAGACGACACAATCGACGTGGTGATCAACGAAGACGCATTGGCCTTCCTGCAGAGCCGTCTCGGCCCAGGCACAGCGCCGGACGATGCGACCCTGGAACAGGCTTGTGCCGGCATCCCGCATAGCCGGCTGCCGCATCATCCGTTAATCGACACATCGCCGCAAACTCGCCTGTGCCATGGCTTTGGCCAGAGCCTGCCGGACTGGTTGAAGCTGCGTTACGGCAAGCTTGGCCCCCTGCCCGACGGCGTCGCCTTCCCGGAGAGCAGCGAGCAGGTGCGCGAGTTGCTGACCTTTGCCGCCCGCCACAGCATCGCTGTCATCCCCTATGGCGGCGGTACCAGCGTCGTCGGCCACCTGACGGCGCAGGCGGGCGAGCGGCCTGTGCTCACCATCAACCTGTCGCGGCTGTCGCGGCTGATCGATATCGATACGGAAGCACAGCTCGCCACATTCGGCGCAGGCGTGGCCGGCCCTGACCTGGAAGCGCAGCTGCGCGCGCGCGGCTATACGCTCGGCCATTTTCCGCAGTCTTTCGAATACTCGACGCTGGGCGGCTGGGTCGTCACCCGCTCCTCCGGCCAGCAGTCGCTGCGCTACGGGCGCATTGAGCAGCTGTTCGCAGGCGGCAAGATGGAGACGCCGCGCGGCACGTTGACCATCCCCACCTTCCCTGCCTCCGCCGCCGGCACCGACCTGCGCGAAATGGTGTTGGGCTCAGAAGGCCGGCTCGGCATCCTGACCGAAGCCACGGTGCGCATCACGCCGCTGCCCAAGCACGAAGAATTCCACGCCGTCTTCTTCCCCGACTGGATGGAAGCCGAGGCTGCCGTGCGCAGCCTTGCGCAGGCCAAGCTGCCGCTCTCGATGCTGCGTCTGTCCAACGCGACAGAAACACTGACGACCCTCACGCTCGCCGGCCACAAGCGGCTAATCGGCGCGCTGGAACGCTACCTGCGCTGGCGCGGCTGCGACGAAGGCAAATGCCTGCTGCTGATCGGCATCACTCGGCACAACGATGCGGGCGGCTCGGCGCTGGCGGATGCGCTGCGCATCGTGCGCGCGCGTCATGGAGTCCATATCGGCCAATCCATCGGCAAGAAGTGGAAGCAAAATCGCTTCCGCAACGTGTACCTGCGCAATGCGTTATGGCGCCACGGCTATGCGGTCGACACCGTCGAAACTGCTGCCGACTGGCCGCGCGTAGGAACGATGATGCACGCCGTCGAACAGGCCGCCACCATGGCGCTCGACGCCGACGGCGAACGCGTGCATACCTACACTCACCTGTCGCATGTCTACGCACAGGGCGCGAGCGTCTACACCACCTTCGCCTACCGGCTCGCCGGCGACTACGAGCGCGACCTCGCGCGCTGGCGCCGGCTCAAGTCCGCGGTCAGCCAGGCGATCGTCGCCAATGGCGGCACGATCAGTCACCAGCACGGCGTCGGCACCGATCATGCACCCTATCTCGGCGCGGAGAAAGGCGAACTCGGCCTGTCCGCCATGCGCGAACTGTTCCGCCATTTCGACCCGCAGGGAATGATGAATCCCGGCAAGCTTGTTCTCGATACCCACGACAACGACTACACCGATGCGGAGGCAGTCCACCATGTGGCAAGAAAACTGGCGTGAAATGCTGCCGGCCGCCCTGCTGCGGCGCGACTGGGACATCGTCGTCATCGGCGGCGGCATCACCGGCGCAGGCATCCTGCTCGAAGCGGCACGGCGCGGCCTGAAGGCCTTGCTGGTGGAACAGCGCGACTTTGCCTGGGGTACGTCGAGCCGCTCCTCCAAGCTGGTCCATGGTGGTCTGCGCTACATCAAGGAGGGCAAGCTGATGCTCACGCGCGACTCCGTGCGTGAACGGCAGAACCTGCTGAAGGAGGCTGCCGGACTGGTCGATGTGCAGAGTTTTGCCTTTGCCGACTATGAGGGACGCAAGCCAGGCCGGCACCTGTTTTCAGCCGGCCTGGCACTCTACGACCTGATGGCCGGTACGCGGTCGCGGCACTACCATGCGCCCGACGATTTCCTGATGCTGGCGCCGCACATCCGCCAGCAGGAGCTGAACGGCGGCCTGTGCTATCAGGATGCCAAGACGGACGATGCGCGCCTGGTGCTGCGCATCCTGCAGGAAGCCAGCGAAGCCGGCGGCATCGCCGTCAATTACATGGCCGCGCGCCAGGTGCTGCGCAAGGAAGGTATCGCCTGCGGCGTGGAACTGTTCGATGAAGTCGCCGGCGTCAGCTATGCAGTCAACGCGAAGCTGGTCATCAACGCTACCGGCGCATGGGCCGGACGGCTGCGGCAAGACAGCGACGCAAAGCACAAGCTGCGGCCCTTGCGCGGTAGCCACCTGCTGCTGCCCGCATGGCGCCTGCCGGTGGCGCAGGCGGTCAGCCTGATGCATCCGCGTGACGGCCGCCCGGTTTTCATGTTCCCGTGGGAGGGTGTGACGCTGGTCGGCACCACGGATGTGGACCACGCGGCCGACCTGCAGAAGGAAGCTGCCATCACGCCAGAGGAAGTTGCGTACCTGATGGAAGCGATCGCCTTCCAGTTTCCCCGGCTCGACATCAGGCTCGACGACATCGTCGCCACCTATGCCGGCGTGCGCCCGGTCATCGATACCGGCAAGGCCGATCCATCCAAGGAAGGCCGCGACCACGCGGTATGGCTGGAAAACGGCTTGCTGACCGTCACGGGCGGCAAGCTGACCACCTTCCGCCTGATTGCGCTCGATGCGCTCAAGCATGCGGCAACGGCGCTGCCCGGCTGGAATGCCGACCTGCGCCCAAAGCCCATCTTCAGCCCGCAAGCCCCGCTCAAGGCGTGCGTCCCTTTGACGCACCTGCAACGGCAGCGCCTGCAGGGCCGTTATGGCCGCCATGCACAGGCTTTGCTCGCCGCAGCATCGAAAGGCGAAACCGATTCCATCGCCGGCACCGAAACCCTGTGGGCAGAGCTGCGCTGGGCTGCGCGCAATGAAGCGGTCGTGCGGCTGGAAGACTTGCTGCTGCGGCGCACCCGGCTCGGCCTGCAACTGCGCAACGGCGGTGCGGACCTGCTGCCGCGCGTCCGCGCGATCTGCCAGCCGGAGCTGGGCTGGGATGACGAGCGCTGGACGGCCGAGCAGGATGCCTATCTTGCGCTCTGGCAACGCAACTACAGCGTGCCGCGGAGCCAAGTCGTGCCGCAATGGCAGGCGCAACACTGATCCGGGGAGCGAATATGTCCAACGAATACCTTCTCGCCATCGACAACGGCACACAAAGCATCCGCGCCATCCTGTTCGACCTGCAAGGCCACATCGTCGCCAAATCGCAGGTGCACTTGGAGGCCTATTTTTCGCAGCAGCCCGGCTGGGCCGAGCATCATGCGGAAGACTACTGGCAGGCGCTGTGCACCGCCTGCCAGCGGCTGTGGGCGCAATCCGACATCCCGAAATCCGCGGTAAAGGGCGTGGCCGTCACCACCCAGCGCGGCACCGTGATCAATCTCGACAAGCATGGCCAGCCGCTGCGTCCTGCCATCGTCTGGCTCGACCAGCGCCGCACCACCGAGGTGCCGCCGATCGGTCCGCTGTGGCGCACCGCGTTCAAGCTCGCGCGCGTTGAGGACACCATCGATTTTTTCCGCGGGGAAGCAGAAGCTAACTGGATCAAGGCACACCAGCCGGAGATCTGGGAGAAAACCGACAAGTTCCTGCTGCTGTCTGGCTACCTTAATTACCGGCTGTGCGGCAGCTTCATCGATTCCGTCGGCTCGCAGGTGGCCTACCTGCCCTTCGACTACAAGCGGCTGAAGTGGGCCGGTGCGCACGACTGGAAGTGGCAGGCGCTCGCAGTGAGGCGCGACATGCTGCCGGATCTGGTCCCGCCCGGCACCGTGATCGGCAAGATCACCGGCGCGGCAGCGGCCGACACCGGCATCCTCCCCGGCACGCCATTGATCGCCGCGGCCGCAGACAAGGCCTGCGAAGTGATCGGCGCCGGCTGCCTCGAGCAGAACATCGGCTGCCTATCCTACGGCACGACCGCAACCATCAACACCACCAGCAGGAAATACCTCGAGGTTACGCCCTTCATTCCGCCCTACCCGGCCGCGGTACCGAACGCGTACAGCACCGAGGTGCAAATCTTCCGTGGCTACTGGATGGTGAACTGGTTCAAGGAACAGTTCGGCCATCAGGAGAAATCACAGGCCGCAGAACAGGGTGTCGCACCGGAAGACCTGTTCGACAACCTCGTCAACGCGGTGCCACCCGGTGCGATGGGACTGATGCTGCAGCCCTACTGGACGCCCGGCATCAAGCAACCGGGGCCGGAAGCCAAAGGCGCGGTGATCGGTTTTGGTGACGTGCACAACCGCGCCCACCTGTACCGCGCGATCCTCGAAGGCCTCGCCTATGCGCTGCGCGAGGGCAAGGAACGCATCGAGAAACGCAGCGGCATCCCCATAACATCATTGCGCGTCTCCGGCGGCGGATCGCAGAGCGACGCGGCAATGCAGCTCACTGCCGACATCTTCGGCCTGCCCACTGCGCGCCCGCACGTCTATGAAACCTCAGGCCTCGGCGCGGCGATCAATGCAGCGGTCGGCCTGCGGTTGCATCCGGACTTCGGCACGGCAATCAATGCAATGACGCGCATCGGCCGCGTATTCGAACCGCAGGCGCATCACAAGCAGACCTACGACGCGCTGTACCACCGCGTGTACAAGAAGATGTATTCGCGCCTGCAACCGCTGTACCAGCAGATCCAGGAAATCACCGGTTACCCGAGCCCGACATGAATCCGCACATCCTCCACGTCAGCCCGGCATCGCCCCTGCCGCCCGCTCCGGCGTCCATCCTGCATGACGACGGCACGCCCCGCTTCGGCCGCTACGCGGGTCACGTTGATGCAATCGACTGGACGAAGCTCGCCATGCCGTTTGCACGAAGCCGCCTGTGGCGCCGCTTCCATCACAAGCGCTGGCAATACATTGCGCTGGCAACGGACGAGCTGTTCTGCGGCATCGCGATCGTCGACATCGGCTGGACCAACACCGCCTTCGCCTATGCATTCGACCGCCGCCAGAAGCGCGAAGTCGGCAGCTTCTCGCAAGACGGCATTACGGGCCTGACGGCGCGCGTCAGTGACCGGCCCGTGTATGGCACGGCCAGCCATTTCCGCTTCCTGCAGAACCGCATCGCGTTCTCGCATATGGACGGAAGCCGTCGTTACCGTCTTGCGCTGCACTGCGGCGACTTCGAGATCGATGCCGAGTTCGACGCAGCTGGCGCCGCCCCGCTGCTGCTGGCCGTTGGCCCGATTGCCGGCGGTTCCGTCCATGCAACGCAAAAATCCTCCGGCATGCCTCTCAGTGGCGAAGTACGCGCCGCAGGCAAACGCTATGCACTCGACGGCGGCGTCGCGAGCCTCGACTACTCCAACGGCCTGCTCGCGCGCGAAACATCATGGTGCTGGGCGTCTGCACACGGCCTGTCGGTGGGATTCAATCTGCAAAGTGGCTACTTCGGCGGGCATGAGAATGCGCTCTGGCTCGACGGCGAGCTGTTCCCGCTCGGCGCAGCGCGCTTTGACTACAACGCCGCAGACCCGATGGAGCCATGGCACATCCATACCGACGACGGCTTGCTCGACCTGCAGTTCCATCCGGAAGGCATGCGCCGGCAGGACAAGAACCTGCTGGTTGCCGCCAGCCGCTATGTGCAACCGATCGGCATCTTCCGCGGCTGGGTGCGCCCTTCACAGGATGCAGCGCCACGCCGCATCGAACTGGTGGGCGTGACGGAGGATCACTATTCGCGTTGGTGAGGCGGCGTTGAGAGGCTCGTATTGAGAGGCGGTTTAAAAACCGCAGCAGGTTTTCAAACTGTTTCTAACGAGCCTTCTTCAGCAGCGACGTCCGAACCTCAGACGCCGACGCGCCCGGCTTCAGTACTGCGACGATGTCCTTGCGCTCATCGACGATTTCCACCTTGGTAATGGCATTGAAATCGTTGCGGTGGTAACGCAGCGTCCCAATGTAAATCGCAGCCGCATCCTTTGGCACATCGAAGTAATACCCGCCCGGAAACCACAGCTTTGCGCCCTCGCGCAAATCGAGGTGCGCAAGGCCGCCATTGAGGAAGGTGCGCTGGCGCGGCGCCTTGATCATGAAAGGCACGCCCCACTCCGCTTCGACGCTATTCCGGAATTCGGACGCATTGAGCTGCGACGTGTTGATCGGCTGGTATTCGCCTCCGGTTGCCACCCAGATGCGGCCGAGCATTCGCTTTTCGCCGATGACGTTCCAGTGCGTTTTCTGCTCGAAGCTCGGATTAAGCGGCGGGACCAGTTCGATCTTCCCGATGACAACCACCTCGGACGCATCGGCTTTCAGATCGGTCGCCTCGGGCAGGACACGCGGCAGCATGCAGGCCTGAAGCGCGAGGCATAGCAGGAGCAAGAAGACTTTTTTCATCGCATCTGGGCCAGTTCGTTTCTGATCCGCTCCGCCATGATAGGAACGTCCATGTCCTTCAGGATTTCCTCGAGCAATTCGCGCTTGGACGGCGCATTGGCGGCAGGCACGACGCCAAACTTGCCTTGTTCGAAGAACCCGGTCTTCACGTTATTCAGGTTGTAGGAACCCATGTGATAGACGCCGGGCTTCTTGATGATAATCGCGCCCACGTCGTCGCCCTGCTTGCCGAAGGAATAGTTGTAAATGGTATTACTGCACAGGAAACCCAGGCAGCGCTGGCCAGAGGCGGATACCGTCTTGTGCGAGCCGTTGGGAAGTGCGATCGAGTAGTAGAGATAGCCGCCCTTGAACTCCTTGATCGCCGTGGGATAGTAAGGCTCGTTGGTGTGCGGACGGAACTGATAGATGTCCACCGCGTGCAAGCGGTTGGCGTCCACGTCCTTGATGTTCAGCCAGCCATAGCCCAGCGACCGGTCGGTGAAATCCGTTATTCGGGTGCCGCTGGCGCAACCGGCCAGCAGCGCCACGGACAGAACAAGCATGAAGCGTTTCAGCATCGCGTTTCTTCCCCTCTCTCAGAATCGGTGTGTTGTCATGATCGCGATCCTGAAGAACGGCGCTGGTAGCCTATTCAGTTCGTCAACGAGATCGCTGGAGATACGTTTAATATTTCCGCATAGCAACTTTTGTGATTCTAATTTTGATTGAAAGAAAATCAAACCGAAAGCCGACGCCACGGGGAAACGTGGTGCAAAGAACCAACATGTGACAGGCAGAAGATGTCCTCTCACCGGCCTTCGCTGCCCCGAAGCGGATCAGAAATGGAACAGGTTCTGCCTGTCCCGCTTCTCGCCGCTTAAATGTGCAGCGCAGAGGCAAAGCCACTTTAGCGAAGGGTGCTAGCACACCACATCAGCTTCGCTGCTGATGCTCAGATTCAACGAACGTTCGTTACGAATATCTTGCGAGGTGGATTAATTTTTCTTGTACACCCGCAACCAGAACCAGACGACGCTGAATGCTCCAATACCCATTAACAGCGACAAGGCCAGCATGCCGGTATTGATGGATTGGCCTTCCGACACCGGGGTAACAAGGTTCTTTGCAAGAACAAAGCCACCGGCAAAGAACGCCACCATATAAGCGAAGATGCCTCTGGAACCAACAGTTTTCCTGATCCACCGGTCATAGGCGAGAATGAATTCAATCGGGATCAGCAGGACGAGAACGGCACCACCGACAAGCAGGGCCAAGGGAATGAAGTGGGAGAATTCCATCGATCTGCGCCTCGCGATTTCTTGTTGTTAACCGCCTTGCATCTCTCTGCACATCACATCATAAAGAGGAACGGCCGGGTATGCATCAAGTGCCGGACCGGAGAACCAATCCCCGCTTGAGCCTGGTTCTCAGCGGAATTCATGCGACACCGCTGGTCATCGGTATTGATTCTGCGCACATGCATATGCAACAGCAATCCGAGATGCTTTGTCGTGTTTGCCGTTTCTGTTAATACTGTATGCAGTTACAGCACATATGCCGCAAAGCCAGCTAACACAAGGGTTGGCGGCGATATGAATATGGGATGTTATACGACAGGGTGCCATGTTAGATTGGCATTTGGCGATCTATAACAAGTTCGACATACGCACAATGAGTAACCAACGCAGGCCAGATCGAGCACCTGATTTGGAAGTGGAATTGACGCTATTCCCGCCGGAGCAAAGCGGCCTGAAGGCGCCGCTGCCGCAGGGATGTCGTCTGCCTCATGATTTTGGTTTGCCGGATAATGAACTTAATGACGCGATGTATCTGTTTGAGGGCGATCCACCGGGACCTGGCGAAACAAGAGTGGCGGAACTTTGGCTCCTTGTTCCGGAGCGAAACGCTGGGCGTTTGTACGAGGGTTTCAGGTTTCGGCCCCGGCACATAAAGTTTATTGGCGAGGGTGTTGTGCGTAAGATCATCAATGCGGAACTTCGCTCTTTGGTCGAACATGTCACTGCAGCCGATGCCGAAAAACGTCGCGGCTGAGTTCAGCGTTGAGGCTATGCAAAAAGGCCTTTCCACGAAAGAAGACTATGTGTAAGTCATTGATTTCCAAGGACCCGAAAAATGGCGAGACCGGTAATGTGGGACTTTTTGCACAGCCTCGTTATGCCGCATTAGAAGGCTTGGCCCATGGATAGACCAGAAGAAAACATGGTTAATGCTGGAATAGTCTTCATGTTCACAGCATGGCTTCAGAGCCAAATGGCAGATTTGATTATTTTCAGCAAGAACAGAGATTTGATAGCTGACTTCATCTCGAATCCAAAGCGGGTGCCACCTGATTTTCATAAGATCCGGGTTCAGTATTGGGAAAAACAGTTCGGCCCGGTAAAGAATGAATTCAAGGAGGAATTCTCCAGCCTTCTAACAGAGGCCGAAAATAGCGATATAGAAGAGGTTTATCACCTTAGAAACATGATCGCCCATGCGCATGTGTCTATCGGAAGAGACTACATGCTGTATAGGCCCTATGGCGGCCCAAAAAGAGAGCAGAAACTAATATCTGATCTAAATCTTCAACCCATAGAAGACCAATCAGACCCCATGGTTCTTAAACTTGAGCTCTGGCGAGAAAATATCTTCAAAAACGCATCAGATTTAATTGAGCGCCTTGATCAAGGTTGTCTCAAGAAAATCGCCAACCACTTGGGTGTGCCTCACGGCAGAGTCCGGTAGTTGCGGCATAACAACTTGTTCAAGGCCGACAGCCTTCGGCTGCGGCCTTAACTCCAACGTTGATGCTGTGCAAAAACCCCTTTCTGAGGAATAACATGCGACGCAACTCGTTGATTTTAAAAGTCTCGAAAACTCGCCGAACCGGTAATGTAGGACTTTTTGCACAGCGTCGTTAGGCCGCCGGGAGAACAATCATTCCGACACCGCTCGACCTTCACACTCTCGCGCTGCAAATGAAGAGCGCGCAAGACTCGGCGCGACAAGTCGAGCCTTTCACCACGCGCATGCCGGACTTCAATCTTTCCGCCGCCTACGAGGTCGCGCACCTCATTCACTGTGCGCGCCTGATCGAGGGTGCCAAGCCAGTTGGTCGGAAGATTGGTTTCACCAATCCCGATATGTGGGCCAGATTCGGAGTACGCGAACCAATATGGGCGTACATTTACGATACGACGGTCGTTCGCCTGAACCGCACACACACTACTTGTCGACTTAGCTGGTTTGTCGAGCCGAAGATTGGGCCTGAAATCGTCTTTGGTTTTCACACCGCCCCCGGGCTGGTGCATGCCTCGAGGAAGTCCTGAACGCGATTGACTGGGTGGCACACGGCTTCGAGATCGTGCAGTCACACTTCTCTAACTGGAAGTTCCAGGCCCCGGACACCGTTGCTGACTGGGCGCTCCACGGCACCCTGCTAGTTGGCCCCCGCAGCCTGTCGCTCAGCTCGGGACCGATGTCATTGCCGCGCTTGAATCCTTCACGCTTGCTCTTTCATGCGGTGATCGCCACATCGAAACGGCTAGGGGCTCGAACGTCTTGGGCAGTCCACTCTCCGCCATCACTCACCTGTTGTCGGTATTGGCCACGCAACCTGATTACGAGCCCTTGCAGGCCGGCGAGATGGTGACGACCGGAACGATTACTACCGCCCAGTCAATACGTGTGGGTGAGACGTGGCGATCCGAAGTGCAAGGAATCACGCTTCCTGGCCTTACGGTCGAGTTCTCGCAATGAGCATCGTGCAACGCCGGCCTAACCCATCGTAGATGAACTCTGCCCAAAGTACGAGAACCTGATCGACAGGGATGGCATGGGGTCAATGCCTGCAGTCGTACGCTGCATCTGTGACGGGCTCTTGCTAGCACGTGCCGACATGAAATCACGGCCGGCCTCAGATACAGTCTCTAACGCATTGGCTCTATGCATCACGTCGTGCAGCTTGGTCGAATGCGAGGCTGAACGCGGATATTGCCCACGTTAAGAGCACACTCCGTTGCGCTGTCACGAAGAAACCAGCCCTGCCCGGAAGCTATTTTTTCGCCGTCTTCGCCGCAGTTTTCTTGGCAATGACCGGCTTCTCTTTTTCGCCCGGATCAAGCGCCAGCAAGGTGTCGGCGTAGGAGATAAACCGGTTGAGATAGTCGGGCGAGATGTCGCGCATCATGACCAGTGAGCGCAGCACCAGCATGTGGGAATTGATCGGGCCGGCGTTCTTTGGCGCCTGCTCGAGTGCGTGCGCCACCTGCTTGTCCACGCTCAGTTTTGACCAGGTGTCCCGGAACTGCCGCAGGGTGCGCAGTTCGGGACGCGGTCCGGCGTTTTCCTTAACACGCGCATCGCCATTTTCCGGAGCAGCCCGCTCAAGCTGCTGCACCAGTGCGCGCAACGAGGTATTTTGCTCATGCGCCTTCAACGTGGCGATCCGGCGCCGCAATCCCTTGAAATCGCCGGCGGCAAAGAGTTTTTCCAGCTCCCCCGACGCATGCGGATAAAGCGCCCTGCCCTGCTCCAAAGCTTCTCCAGCCTCTGACTGGGCGCGCTCAAAACGCTCCTTCAGTCCAACCAGCGCGTGAGCCAGCTTGGTCTCGAGCATGCGCTTGATGCTTCCCTGATGGGCGGCCGCGCGTTTGGCCAAGGACTCGATATAGCGCAGGCCGACCAGATCGAACTTGTCTGCACCTGCCGTGTGAAGAGCAGCGATTAGCGTATCGACATCCGGTGATGCACTCTTTGATGCATCTGGCGATGCATCACACGGTGTCTCCGCCATTTCCCTGCGATCCGGCTCATTCATGGCGCGAGGACTTGGCATTGGAGCTTTTCGGCACGGGCGCCATCTCTACCCGCCGGTTCAGTGCGCGTGCAGCTTCATCGGTGTTGGGGCTGACAGGCTGCTCGGAACCAAAGGCTGCCGCAAATACCATGGAGGACGGCATTCCCTCTTCGATCAGGGTGCGGGTGACGGTCAAGGCGCGCTGGGCCGACAATTCCCAGTTGTCGGCAAAGGGGCCGCCGCGGATGGGCTTGTCGTCGGTAAAGCCGCTTACCATCAGCAGTTCATCACGCGCGGAAAGATATGCCTGCAATGGCGTGACGAGACTCTTCAACAATTGACGGCCTTCAGGCTGCAACTCGTCCGAGTTGAGCGCGAACAGCACCTGGCCGCTGATGCCGATGCGTCCGTTGTTCAGGGTAATGCGCCCGCTGGCGAGCGGAACCGCCAGCGCCTTTTCGAGGCTCATGCGGCGCTGCTCTTCCTGCTGGCGCTTTTTCACTTCATCCTGCAGGGTCGATGTCAGTTCCATCTGCACCGCCACTACGCCGACCAGCACCAGCACAAAAGCGCCGAGCAGGCTCGACATCAGGTCGCCGAATACGGCCCAGACCGGCGCGGTGTCTTCAACACCTGCTTCCCTGTCGATCATTACCGGCCCTCTTCGGCAAACACGGCTTGCCTGTTCGTCAGCTGCCGCAGCTCTTCAACGACTTCCTTCTGCGAGCTCATCGAGAGGTCGATGATTTCGCGCGCCTGCGCCACGTAATAGGCAAGCTGCTCATCGCTGCGCGCGGTGGACTTGTCCAGTGCGCCTTCGATGCGCTCCAAGTTCGTGATCAGCTTTTCATTGGCTTCATTGAACGACTGCACCGCAAAGCCGAAGGCCTCGGACAGGCTTGCGACATCCACAGCGCTGCTCGTCACGTTGGCTGCAATGTCGGTCAGCTTCGCGGCTTCGACGGCAACATTGTCCGAGAACGCATTGGCTGTCGCATTGAGTGCCGATGCGGACGAGGCCACCAGAGAATCAATTGCGGCGCGCTGTTCAACGGAAGCATGGTTGATCGCATCAAGCAATGCGTTGAGCGTTTCCATGATGCGGCTGCGCTCCTCCAGCAGCGTATTGTCGCGCGCGACACTGTTGGAAATTTCCTGACGTAACTGTCCGATGACTTCTGCGGCAGCGCGCGGCGCTTCCGAAGCCGTTTCGATAAGGCGTGTGATCGGTTGTTCCAACGCGGTTCCCAAGGTTGTCAGATGGGTCGCCACCTCGGCCTGCAGCTGTCCCAGACGTTCTACCGCAGCCTTGCCGCGTGCCGCCTCCTCCTCTTTCAGCGTGCCGAGTTCGGACCGCAACAGGCTTGCCAGTTGGTCCATGCGCTCGCGGTGCTGTTCCATCCACTGCGCTTCGGATGCGATACGTGAGCGCAGCAATTCTTCTGCGGACGCAATGAGACGTGTCGTTTCGACAAGCGACTTATTGGCGCTGGCCTGCGCCTGTTCCGTGATGTCCCGCGCGGTCTGGCTCAATACGTTGCAGATCTCGCGCTGTTGCGAGAGCGTCTGTGCGCCCGTTTGCTGCAATTCCTGGCGCAGGGCCGTTGCCATGGATTCCAGCGATTGCACCCACACCTGCTGGCGTTGTTTGTCGCGCTCGGATTCTTCCGTCTTCAGTGCGCCCAATTCGGACCGCAGCAGGCTTGCCAGTTGATCCATGCGCTCACGATGCTGCTCCACCCACTGCGCTTCAGAAGCAATACGGGTACGCAGCAATTCCTCGGCAGAAGTGACCAGGCGCGATGTCTCGGCGAGCGTGTTGCGGTTGCTGGCCTGCGCGTGCTCCGACATGTCCCGTGCGGTTTGATTGAGGGTTTGCAGGATTTGCTCCTGCTGGGAAAGGGTTTGCGCACCGGTTCGTTGCAGCTCTTGTGCAAGTGCCGTCGCCATTGCTTCCAGCGACTGTGCCCATGCCTGCTGCCGCTGTTTGTCGCGCTCGGCTTGATCGGCCTGTAGGCTGGTGTAGGCCTCGCCGACGCTGCCAACGAGGGCTCCTGCGCGCTGCTCGAATGTCTCGTTGAAAGCATGCAGTGTGCGGTCCATATTCGACACGATGCCGGCGCTGGCCTGTTCGTGGCTTGCCAGTGCCGCTTTCCATGTGTCGGTCACGGATGCGGCAGTATCGGCAAAACGCGCAGAAAGTCCGTCGAGCTGCTTCTGCACCGCTTCCGCCGTGCGTTCGTGCGCCAACCGCGCTTCACGCGCAATTCCGTCCATCGCGGCCTCGACTACGGGCTTGAGGCTCTCGCCTGCCGCGTGGGCGCTCTTGCTCAGGCTCTCACGCAAGGACTGGTCGACCGCGGATGCCAGGCCGGTATAGACGTCCTTGATATTGCGGTGAAAATCCTCCTGATTACCGAGCAAGCGCTGATTCAGCTGCTGGCTCATGCCCTCCATCTGGGTCATCATCGCCTGCAACTTGTCGACTACCGAAGGCAAGGCCTGCGACTGCAATTGCAATGCCTTGAACGTCTCCTGCCGCTGGTATGCGAGCGAGAACGGGCGCAGGACAGTTGCAATCTTCGTATCCAGCAGTTGCGCTGCCTGCATGCGCTCGCGCCGGCTGAACGCCGACATCAATCCCAGCATCGCGGAGGCGGCAACGCCTGCCACCGACGTGCCGAATGCCAGCCCCAGACCCGAGACCGGCACTGCCAGCGCAGAACGGATCGCCTGCAGGTCGGTGGTCTTCTCCAGCGCAAAGACGGCGCCCTTGAGCGTGACAACCATGCCGAGGAAGGTGCCGAGCATGCCCAGCATTACCAGCAGCCCGACAAGGTATGGCGTGAGCGCAGGCCCCGGCAAGGCGACACGTTCGCCCTCGATACGCAGACGCACCGGATTCTGCAGTGAGGGATGCAGACGGGACAGCCAGTCTCCGAGGTCCGTCAGGTTGTCGGGGATCGCCGCCAGCGCGCTTGCCAATGTGGATGTCGCCTGGCGAAATTGTCTCAGCTCCAGCGCGCCAAAGGCATAGACGACGCCGATGATGGCCGTCATCGCCAGCGCCAGGAGGCTGGAGTCGATAAACGCCGCGCCAACCCAAACGATCGCGGCCGCGCCAACGAAGAAGGCGACTGTAAAGAGATGTTTATTCATTGCGTATCTTGTTTGAATGCTTCAATGAGCCCCATCGTCGGTTGCAGGCGAAGCTCCAGCTCGGCCAGCAACAGCATTTGCATGTCATTGCGAAAGCGCGCCAGCCAGCCTCCGACTTGCGTCCAACGGACAGGGTTGTCAGCCTGCTGGGTCTCGGCAAGCTTTTGCTGATGTTCCTTGAACAATTGTTCAAAACGCTTTTTGAGAAGTACCGACACCTTCGCCAGGGACTTGCTCTCGCGGTCGCGCAGTATCTTCTCGAATGCCGCGTCCAGTTCCGCCAGTTTCCTTAGCCGTGGTGACGCCTTGGCAACCGCGTCCCGGACGTTCACCCTCAGGGGCTGGATGCCCAGTTCCATGTCGCGCTGATGCGCTTCATAAAACCGGCGATATCCTGCATAAGCCGCCGTAAGGTCCAGCGGCAGCTCGAGGATTGGCTCGGGCAACTTGATGTGCGTCCTGCCCGGGTTGACCGAACAGCTCTTCCTGATTGAATCGGCCAGGAGAGCCCGTATGCGGTCAAACTCGGCGCACGCGCCGGCAAGCGCGACGACGCGCGCCTCCGGTTGGATTTTTCGCGGGTTTGCCGTGCTGTCGTTGTGCACGGCAGACAAGTTGATCGCATCGGCGAAGTGAATCCACTGCCCCAGTTGTTCGGCGAATGCATTTCCGGCATCGGCGGTATCCGCAATGGCCAGGTCAACAAGACAACGAATCAGTTTGGAACTATGAAAATTGGTACGCGGCAATACTCGCGTCATAGGCAGGTGCGATCAACATCGAAAAACGCAGGGGAAATAGCCGTTCGCGCTGCTATCCGCGCCAACACTTGTCCTGCTCTGGCAAATCGGCGCCATGTTCGGCAACTATCTCATGGCAGATATGAGCGCGCGATTATATCGCGGAGGTGTGGCGAGCTCAAACAAGCAGAAGCCGTAAGTCATGTCGAAAATGCTTGCCAGTTTGCTCTTGCGTATCCGGAGATGGCTCTTTTCGCATCATTCAAGCACAGCGCGACAAGGCTACGTCCTACAACTTCAGCGCCCGCCGAAGAAGGCCTTCCTCTCATGCTGGAACAGCCCAAAAAGACAAAGCCCAGTCAGAAGACTGGGCTGTGGCGTAATTCTTTGGCTCCCCGACCTGGACTCGAACCAGGGACCTGCGGATTAACAGTCCGTCGCTCTACCGACTGAGCTATCAGGGAATGGAGCGGCGCATTATAGAGAGGTGTTCACGCGCCGTCAAAAAATGTTGTTCTGGCACGACCAAGAACAGTCCTTAAACCGGTTTGCCCTCACAGCCCAAGGGCACGACGGAGATCTTCTCCTGTCGATTATTAAATTTGTCCTACGCGACCAAGAAGCGCAGCATCATCGCGTCTTTCGACGCCCGGTCGTAGTAACCGGCTTGATCGACCGTGCCAGATGCTTTATCTCTTCATAGCGCGCCATGAACATCAGGAAGGCCTGCTCCGGTCCAACCGGGACAATCGTTTCCGGCCTCGCAGGCGGCAAGTGCTCCCATTCCATCCAAGCGTTGGGCAAGAGATCGCGCAGTTCGGTTGCCATCGCAACGAGGTCCGCTTTCTTCACTTCCTGAAGATGCGGCCGATAGCCGAACCGCCGGGCCAGCGCCTCCTCGATCGGCGCCAGTTTCCGGTTGATCTCATCCCGCCCAAGATAAAGCTTTAGCGGCGATGGCCAGTCGCCCTGAATGAACTCGATCGCATCGTGCCAAAGCGCGTCATAGGCCAGCTCCTCCCGGACCAGCCGCGACACCATGACGCTGTGCTCCGCGACGGAATAGAACTGCTTCGTCGCTCCACACCACCGCGGCTGGTAAGCCAGCGCGCGCGCAACGTCTTCCACCGGCAGCCCTGTCGCGTCAGGCTTCGTGAGATCGAACACAAAACCCGATGCAGTTAATACGGCGGTTCGGCCGCTTGGCTTTATAAACAAATCCGCTTGATTTCCCTGGCTCACTCGCGTGTCCTCCTTCGTACGAGGGTAAAGTGTGCTGGATTTTACGGGCGCGTGCTCTAAAGTCCTACGCCGCTTGCCCCCCCGCTTTTCGAAACTTCAAGGCTGACGGCGGGGAAATGCTGCTGTGCCCTTTTAAAGGGTGCTACAGGACTAGATCGACTGGTATGTTTTCCTGAAGAAAAGCGAGAACAAGCAAAAAAAGTTCAGCGAGCGCTCGCGCCAAGATACGAAATTGCAGGCGCTTCACTTGTTACCACGTCGATCAAAGTATTCAAACAGTAAATTCCATAATGGAACCGCATTCCAGAACGGACATCCTGCCCATAACACGCGTTGTTCACAAAGTCTAAATAGCGCGACTTTCGGAAACGCGAAAACTGACTTCCCTCTCCCACAGCGTCCTCGTCCGGCCGAAAATAATCCTCAACCCCGACATGAAAGGCGATAACCGAAGTGAACGCGATTGAATATGTCTTCGATGCTTCACTCTCCGTCGGATAAGACATCACATCCCAACCGTCTCTTCCGATTGGTGATTCAGGTTGCCGACAACCCGCAGCCACACGAACGACAACCTCTAGCGATCCCTCCTTCGACATATTCAATGCGCAGAGAAAAAGCGGTTGCTGTAAATCAGGGATAAATGACATATCGTCCTAGGGTCTGTCTGACTGATCTCATAGGAGCCAGATCACAATAGCGACGACAGTCACAACCGCGAGATAGTTATGTCCGCGCTTGTCGTAGCGGGTGGCGACGGCGCGGAAATCCTTGAGCCGGTTGATCGCGCGTTCGACTACGTTACGCCCCTTGTATTCCTGCGGATTGAACGACGGCGGACTGCCGCCGCGGCTGCCGCGCCCGAGGCGGTGTTTTTTCGCATCCTCCCGCTCGGGGCAAATGCACCGAATACCCCGTCGTTGAATCAGCTTGCGTGGCTTGCGAGCGCCATAGGCTTTATCGACTCGCAAGCGTGACGGCCGCTTTTTCGGGCGCCCCGGCCCGGTACGCGGAACGGCGATGGCATCGAGCGCCGGCCCCAATTGGCTGACATCGGCACACTGGCCGGCCGTCACGATTAGCGACAGCGGGCGGGCATTACCATCGGCGCATAAGTCAATCTTGCTGGTCAGCCCGCCACGCGAACGACCCAGCCATTCGTCTCTTATGGCCCCCTTTTTTCCGCCTGGGCAGCGGTCTTGCGGGCCCCTGTGGCGCTGCGATGCGCCTTGACGTGGGTCGAATCCAGTGCTGCCCCATCCCAGTCGATCTGGCCACATGCATCGGCCTTCGCCTGCAGCAATGTCAGAATGCGTTGCCAAGTCCCGTTGCGCGACCACCGCACGAAACGGTCATAGCAGGTTTGCCACGGCCCGTAGCGCGCCGGCACATCGCGCCACGGCGCACCTGTCTTCAGCCGCCACAGGATGCCGTTGAGCACACGTCGGTGGTCGACATACGCATGCCCCCGGTGCGGATTGACGGGCAAATGCGGCTCCAGCTGACGCCATTGCCGCTCGGATAAATCAGTTCGGCTCATCGCCTATCGACTTATCTGTTTCAAATTTGTTCAGTCAGACAGACCCTAAAACCGGCACGGAGATCCACTAATACCGGGGTGGACGTCCCCGCGCCATAGACGCTCGCCCGAGGCCAATTGCAACAACTCGAGTACGCTACAGCGGCGTGTGTCAGCGCCGGTCGCCAGCATTCAATGCGTGCCGATGTCGATCCACATCTTCCGTTCATCGTGCTGTACCGTGGTTCCCATTTCCTTGCACAGCGCAGTCATCCAGTTAATGATGTAGCGCGCTTCCTCATCACTTGCGGTCCGGGTGCGGCACTGTTCGATAAAGACCGGGTACAGCGTGACGTGCCTCAGTCTGTCGCGTGAAAGATCCAGTTCGATCAGCAGTTGATGGTCGTTCCTGAACTCCGGATCGACACGGTAGTCGTCCACCAGGTCGCCGGCCGCGTAAATGATCGGGCAGCCATGATGGATCTCGATCCCCTGGAAGACGTGGGCGCTGTGACCGAACAGGATTTTCCAGCCCATCGCAATGGCCGCATGCGCGAGACGCCGGAACTTGGACGTTGGCCTGAACACCATATTCGGTCCCCAGTGCAGCGACAGGATGGGCCAATCGACGCCATTCTGCCTCAGCTTATCCAGCGCGCCGCGCCAGGCCTGTGTAACGGCAAACTCATCATCGAAATCGAGCCAGGCAATGCCGGGCATATGCTCTGCCGCGGCAAAATCTGACTGGTGGTCGCAGAAGGCTGCCATGCCAAAGCGCAGGCCGAGCCGTTCGAGGACGGCTGGGGATAATGCCTCATTCAGGTCTGCTCCTGCGCCGGCATAGGGAATACCGTGTTTGCGCAAGGTGTGGAGCGTATCGATCAGCCCATCCGTGCCGAAGTCGAGTGCATGATTGTTGGCCAGGCTTACCATGTCCACGCCGGTATCTGTCAGTGACTCGATCGCCTGCGGCGGCGCACCGAAATAAAACGCTTTCGGCTCGCCGGGCCACTGCTCCAGCGACGAGGTGATGGCGCATTCGAGGTTGACGATAGTCAGGTCCGCATCGCGCATGAGCGATGCAATCGGACCAAGCGGATAACCGGGGCCGTGGCGGAGGATGCATTCCTTGATATTGCGGCCCAGCATGACGTCGCCGCCAAACATGACGCGCACGCCAGGCGTGTGTGCAGAGTGAGCTTCCATGTGTGGATACCCTCTCCTGTATAGCGAGGACAGCATGCAGCCGCTTGCAGGCTGCGAATCCATGGCGGAACTATACGCTTTACGCTGCGGGCAGGTTCAGCACGCCGGCCGGAATGTTGCGGACATTGATCCATCACAAAAAACTCAATGCATGGCGGCCGGAACCGCTGCCGTGCCGGCGTCTCTATGTGCTATCAGGAGCGTGCAATGCCTTCCCGGAGGAGAAATGCCATGCAACTCTTCATCCTTCTTACCCGCCTGTCACCGGAAGCCCTGAAGTCTCCTGCCTCGGTGGAAGATTTTGAAAAACGCGCCGTCAAGCATATCGAAGAAGAATGCCCCGACGTAAAGTGGCTGCACAGCTATGTGCTGTCCGGCCCCTATGATTATCTGGATATCTTTTCCGCACCGGACTTCAATACTGCGCTGAAAGTCTCTGCGATGATCCGCACCTTCGGCCGTGCGCACTCCGAGATCTGGGGCGCAACGGAATGGAGCAACTTCAAGGACATCCTGCATTCCCTGCCGGCGCGTTAGCTCTTTTTGCGAACGGCAATCAGGACTCCAGCAACTCCGTAATGGAGCCGCCTTCATGCAGGCGGCGGATTGCTTCGGCAAACAATTGCGCGCAGTTGAGCACGGTGATTTTCTGTAGCGCCCGAGTGCCTTCGAGTCGGAACGGCGGTACGGTATCGGCCACGACGATGCTCTCCATCGCGCTGTCGGCCAGCACGCCCGGTGCATCGTCGGAAAAAAGTCCGTGCGAGGCAGCGGCGAACACGCGCACCGCACCCGCGTCGCGGCAGGATCGTGCGGTGCGCACCAGCGTGGTGCCAGTACTGATGAGGTCGTCGATGATGATCGCGTCCTTTGCATGGACATCGCCGACCAGCATATTGCCGCTGACTATGTCTTCACTGCGGTACTTTTCGGCAAATGCAGCACCGACCGTCTTGCCGAGAACGCGTGCCAGGCGCTTCCTGAACTGTTCGGCGCGCTTGAGGCCACCCGCATCCGGCGATACCACGACCACATCCCGCTCGGCCAAGAGAGGCGCGAAATGATTGCAGAAGAGTTTCTCCGCTTCGAGATTTTCCGAACTGCAGCGGAAGGCATTCTGGAATGCGGCGAGATTGTGCACATCCATCGTGATGACGGCATCCGTGCCCACGGCCTCAAATAGTGTGGCGACATAGCGCGTGGTCACCGGGTCACGAGATTGGTTCTTCCTGTCCTTGCGCGCGTAGGCCAGGTACGGCATGACCGCAGTCACCCGTGCGGCGGATGCATCTTTCAACGCTCCAATGAAAAACAGCAAGCGGCACAACTTGTCGTTGCCGCTTACATCCGGCCCGCCGTACAGCGACTGGATCACATACACATCCCTGCCGCGCACATTCACCAGCGGCCGCGCCTTGTGCTCGCCGTCCTCGAACTCATGCTCCTCGTGAGGGCTCAGCGGCACGCCAACGTGCGAAGCAACCTGTTCGCCGAACATGCGGCTGCTGTTGAGTGAAAACAGGATCAGGCCTTGGTTTATCATGCTCATGACACCGCTCCTTGAACTGGCACTCCGAACACCGTATGGCCCACTTTGACATATTCAACGGCGACGCGGACGGCATCTGCTCCCTGCATCAGTTGCGCCTTGCTGCACCGTGCGAAGCGGCGCTTGTCACCGGCGTCAAGCGCGATATTGCGCTGCTGGAAAGGGTAAATGCAGGTGCGGGCGACTCGGCCACGGTGCTGGATATTTCTTCCGATGTGAACCGTGCTGCACTGCTTTCCCTTCTGGAGCGCGGGGTCAACGTGCAATATTTCGATCACCACGGCTTCGGCGAAGTTCCGGCGCATCCCAGCCTCGACGCGCACATCGACACCTCCCCGGCTACCTGCACAGGCCTCATCGTCGACCGCTGGCTAGGCGGCCGCTTCAGGATCTGGGCAATCGTCGCCGCCTTCGGCGACAACTTCGCGCAGGAAGCCGGAAAGCTCGCACAGGGTCTGTCCCTTTCAGCGGCACAAACCGCCGCACTGCAGAAACTCGGCGAATGCATCAACTACAACGCCTACGGCGATAACGAAGACGATCTTGTGATGCATCCGGCAGAGCTGTACACCACGCTGCACGGTTATGCTGACCCGTTCTCGTTCATCGCCGAAGAGCCGGTGTTTGCACGCCTGCTTGCAGCGCGCAGCGAAGACTTGGCCCTTGCGCAGCAGGTACCGCCCTGTCATACCCTGCCCGGGGGCTCGGTTGTGGTCTTTCCCGACGCGGCATGGAGCCGGCGGGTACGCGGAATCTACGCCAACCGGCGCGCAGCCTCAGAACCGCAGAAAGCGCTCGCCGTAGCAACACCAAACGCCTGCGGTGCTTACACGGTCAGCGTGCGTGCCCCGCTCGCGCGGCGTTATGGCGCAGACACGGTTTGCACGCAGTTTCCGACCGGCGGAGGCCGTCCCGCGGCTGCTGGCATCACGCATCTACCAGCGGAAAGCTTGCCGGCTTTTATTACGGCATTCGAACGCACATTCCGCTGCGCAGCCGCATAACGAAGGCGATATCCCGCCGACGGGTGCATTGGCTCTTTCGCGAGTCTGGCTCGGATTCCCGATCAGCCTGTCCCAACTTTGCCTGCCGACGTCCCTTTCATACCGCTAGCCGCTGCCAAGCGCCAATTACCCCCATGCAGGAACAGAGTGCGCCGTCTCAAAGAACAATGGCGACATGTTGGTTTCGGCGGCCAAAAGCCAAGGGAATATCAACAACGAAGAAACACAGTGGTTCGCCATCACATCTTTATCGAAGGAGCAATTACCAATACAGTTTCGATCGGTTTTCACTGCGAGCTTTTACACAATATGCCGCTTCGGTATGGCATATGCCGGCTCGCGCATGGAAGAACGGGACAATACAGTGAGGAAATACAAGTACAGAACAATGAGGGCTGGCCGTGTACGCCTTCAGCATTGGGCAGAGCTGACCTTTGGTCAGTTCGCTCCACCTTACACGACCTTGAGACGATGGGCTCTGAACGGCAGCATTGTCCCCGCCCCGGAAAAGATCGGCCATGCCTGGTTTGTCGAACTGCACGCCGTCTATCGTGATCGGCTGCAGCCAGATACTGTATATCTTTCCGAAAGAATATGACTCAGTCATGCCGGCCACCGCGGCGTCGGCTGCCTGGAGTGTCTAGCAATACGCCACCTGTCGCGTTGCGTCACATTACCTATTCAACGTGCTGTCTGCGTCGGCACGCCTTGCCATCGGCATTCTTAACCGCTCTTAACCAGGCAAGGAAGCTGGCAGGACTTCCGCCAGAAATTCGATGAAGGCACTAGTGCGAACGCAATTGCGCCTGTCAACCGGATATACGGCGTACGCGCTGTAATCGCAGAACTGATAGCCGGAGAGCAGCTCAACCAGCGCGCCGGTGCGCAGTTCCTCGGCAACCAGGAAAGTAGGCATCACGGCGATGCCCCGTCCGGCGACACACGCCTGGCGAATCACGTCACCGCAGTTCGACCTGAATATGCTGGCAACCGGGACCGTGAGCTCTTCCCTTCCCTTGCGAAATTGCCAGTTGTAGCCGTACGACGCGTACGCATAGGTCAGGCAGTCGTGCCCGCGCAGCTCGTCGGGCGCAGCCGGAACGCCACGCCATTGCAGATACGTCGGAGAAGCGCATGCAACGCAGCGCACACCTCCCAGCTTTCTTGCAATAACCTTGTCGTCAAGCTGCCGTGCAATGCGAAGGGCGACATCGAATCCCGTCTCCGTGAAGTCCACGAACTGGTCTGAACACCAGACGTCGATTTCTATCTGCGGATAGCGTTCCATGAATTTGGGAAGAAGTGGCGCGACATAGCGCACGCCGAAGGCAGCCGGCATGCTGATGCGCAGCCTGCCCTGCAGGTCGGATTTAGCCTGTGCGGCACGGTTTTCCGCCTCCGCGATCCGGTCGAGTATGTCGCAGCAATGTTCGAAATACGTCTTCCCGACTTCTGTCACGAGTAGGGAGCGGCTCGACCTTCGCAGCAAGGTGGCGCCAAGATGGCGCTCCAGGTCCGATATGTTGCGCGACGCGGACGCCGTCGAGATCTGCAACTGCCGTGCCGCCTCCGCAAACGATCCGCTCGTGACTACGGTGCGATACACATTCATTGCCGCCAAGCGGTCCATCGTAGAGCCTCCCTCTGGTGATCCATGTCCCGGCCGCGTCTTGGGGACTGCCTGAAGACCGCCTGCGGTTTTCATGGCAGCTCGTATATCCGCCCGGCGCGCAGGCCAATTATCTCGACTACACCGGCATCGAAATAGCACCGGGCAGGAAGTTCATTATTTCGTGCTTGTTGATAATCACTTCCGCCATCCATCGATGCATCGATCCTCGTCCGGACGTCAAATCCTCGCAGTGCGCAAGCGGCACTCCTCGTCTCTGCCGCTTTTTCATGAAGTAGGCATGTGCGGCAGCAGCGTCCTGCAACCGGGATGCAGTAACGATTTTTTCTCAAATCTGCGCTGAATCAAGTTCGACGACACCGCATTTTCCTTCAGCTGGAGAGGTGCTCCGACATGCGCGACGGCCTTTCTCTTACACACAAATCACGCAACGTTTGATTGCAATTTGCGGAAGGTACACAGCCACTTTTTTGGCAACACCGCCGATTAACATGTGCCGAAATTTCTCATGGAGCGCCGTCATGTCGAGCTGGAAAATGAAATCACTCAGGGAATTCATCACACCACTGTTATGCCTCATCATCGGCGCCGCGATAGCGGTGCTTATGTCCGCCGGAACTGCCCACGCCGGCGAAACAAGCATGCTGCCCAAGGAATTTTCCTTGTTCGGCAGTGCAAAGCCGGCCGGTTCGGGCAGTGCCGACAAAGACAACAGGCCAGCAGCGCTGCAGCTGGCGCAAGCCGATACCGTATCCCCCTCTGGCCCGGGTGCAGCCACCAAAAAGACGCCCGAGCCGGCCACCTACATCGGCGAAGACCGCTGTGTCGCCTGCCACGCGCTGGAAAAGGAGCACTGGGCACATACCACGCACGCCAAGGTATTCCGGCTGAATCCGAAGAATGATCTCGAGAAAAAGGGATGCGAAGCCTGTCACGGGCCTGGTTCCAGGCACCTGGAGAATGCAACGGACAAGACGGCACTCATCACCTTCACACGCAAAGGCGACACGCCGATAGAGAAGCAGAACGGCCAGTGCCTTTCGTGCCACAAGGGCGGTCAGCGCATCGGCTGGAACGGCTCGATGCACCAGACGAGCCAGATAGCCTGCACCGATTGCCACAATCCGATGTCAAAGGCTTCCGCCACCGGGCTGCTGGCAAAAAACAGCATCACCGAGACCTGCTATACCTGCCACCAGCAGCAGCGCAGCGAGTTCAACAAGCGCTCTCACATGCCAGTCAGCGAGGGCAAGATGTCCTGCGTCGACTGCCACAACCCGCATGGCAGTCCGACCCGTCCTTTGCTGAAGGCCGACAACGTCAACCAGCTTTGCTACACCTGCCATGCCGAAAAGCGCGGACCGTTCATCTGGGAGCATGCGCCCGTTCGCGAAAACTGCATGAATTGCCACAACGCGCACGGTTCCAACAACGAGAAGCTGCTGTCGGTTCCCCGGCCCTTCCTTTGCCAGCAATGCCACACCCATGTGCAGCATCCGAACGACCTGCTCACACGCGGCAATACGGCGGCAGGCACGACGCCGGATGCCCGAGCACTGAACCGCAACTGCCAGAACTGCCATGCGCAGATACACGGCTCGAACCATCCTTCCGGCGTGCGCATGCACCGCTAATGCGCCTGTAGCTACTGTTTGAGACAAGGGACTTGATCATGAAAAAGCAACGACTCGTGCCGCGCGTCATCGCGCTGGCAATCTCCCAGCTGTTTGCCGGCAGTTGCGCATTGGCAGACTCTGCCGCCGGACCGGACACCGTGTACGCCAATACGCTGTCGCCCCAAGGTGGCGTATCGGGGCTGAACCGCGATGAGCGCGGCAAGTCACTGATGATTCCGGACCTGGAGCGCACCCCGACCGGCCTGCTGTACAGCTGGCCCTATGAGCCGCCGCGTTACGTGCCATTCAACGATTCCTGGCTCGCCCGGTTCAACGTTGAGGCGGGCGTCCTGCACAGGAACGGACCGGACGATTCCGCAAAGTTCACCGAGCGCCGCGACTGGAGCAATGGCTTCCTGCTCAACAATTTCAGTCTCGGCCTGGAGAATGAATCCACCGCCCGCTACCTTGACGTCACCGGCGGCGGCCTCGGACGCGACGATCAGTTCTTGCGCGCGACTTATGGCCGGTACAACGACTACAAGGTGAAGCTGTACTTCAACGAGATTTCCCAGCCGTTCGGGGACAGGACAAGGACTTTCTATGATGGTGTTGGCACGGGCGACCTGACATTGCGGCCCGGCTTCGGCCTGGCACCGGGAGGCGCCGGCGCGGCAAACACTGCGGCCGCTAAACAGGCGGATGCAATTAACCTCCGCAATGCGCTGCGTGATGTCGATGTCGGCCTCAACCGGAAAAAGATCGGACTCGAGACCGAGCAAAAACTGAATAACGACACCAGCCTGCTGCTGCGCTACAGCCAGGAGCAGCGCGAAGGCACCCGGCCGTTCGGCGGCACCATGGGCTTCATCACCACCGTGACTGCGGCGGGAGGCGGCGCGACCAACCTTCCCGGCGGCTCAGCCGTGGAAACGATCGAGCCGATCGATTATCGTACACATGATGTCCTCGCCAGCATGCGCTGGGCAAAGGACAATCTCCAGGCCAACCTGACCTACACGGGCTCGTTTTTCCGCAACAGTATCAACACGCTGACCTGGGAGAACCCGTTCTCCTCCGCCAACGGGCCGGGCTTCCTGAAGTACGGAAGAACCGACCTAGCGCCGGACAACAACTTCAACAACCTCAAGCTCGACTTCGCCGGCAGCGGCCTGCCGATGCGCGGGCAGATCAACGGCGTACTGTCGGTCGGCCGCATGACGCAGGATGACGACCTCGTTGCACCTGTGGCCAACAGCGGTAACCTCGTATCCACGCCAATCTCGTCTGCAAGTACGCCGCTGGCGAACCCGACGCCGTTTACTAGCCAGGGTGCCGCTTCCGCCAGCCCGGTCCTCAATGCCAATTTGTGGAACACGACGGACGCGCTCAGCCAGAAAAGCGCCAACGCCCGCATCGATACCTGGCTCGGACAGCTCGGAGGCTCCATCCAGCCGACCGATGACCTGACGCTGCGCCTGAAGCTGCGCCGCTATGCAGAAGACAACAAGACGAATTACCTTGCATATAACCCGTTGACCGGCCAGTACGGTTATGTGGCGCTCGACGGCGGCTTGTGGGTCAATGCAAAGGGCTATAGCGGCATTTACAGCGACCAGACGGGAACGATCATGACGCCTTCAGGCAACATCGACGTCGTGCGCGCCGTGTTCCCCATTCGTTACCGCAGTATCCCGTTCGAATACCGAAAGGACAATTACAACGTCGACGCAGACTATCGTCTCGCAAAGCGCACGACGATGACGCTGGGATATGAGCGAGAGGAATACACCCGTGCCCATCGCGAACGGGACAAGACTTGGGAAGACCGCATCCGCATCGCGCTCAACAACCGCGACATCAGCTGGGCAACCATGCGCTTCTCGTACGAGTATGGCGACCGCAAGGGCAGCGAGTACAACCCGGATCCTTACGAGCCCTTCATCCTTAGCCCGGCAGCGCCCATGGTTACGACGCAGGGTTCGAATTCGGGCAACCTGATGACGATTCCGCCGCACACGCTGGCGCAACTGCGCAAGCTTGACCTTGCCGACCGCAAGCAGCATGTCGTCAACGCCCGGATGAACTTCCTGCTGAGCCGAAATATGGACCTGATGCTCTCCGGGAAGCTGGTGGACAATGACAACGATGCTCCGTTCGGGCGTAGCGCGGAGCGCATCACCAGCTGGAACGCCGACTGGAGCTGGAACGTCTCGCCCTCGGCCGGTGCCTATGCGCACTATGGCTTCCAGCGTTCGCGCCAGCGGCAGGCAAACATTAACGATGCTGTCACCGGACCGTACACTCAGGGAAATCTCGATCCGAATGCAGGAGGCGCGAACTATCCGCTGGCCAACGCGTGGTCGGAAGCGTTCAAGGATGACAGTCACTCGTTCGGTTTGGGCGGTCGATATGGATTCGGGAAGCTGAGTTTGGACAGCAATTTCACGATGACGCTCTCGAAGGTATCGATCGGCTACGAATTTGCGAGTGCTGCAGCACTGGCCAGCCCGGCGCTCGCACCGACGGCCGGCGCAGGCATGCCGACCAGCCGCTTCCGCATGAACGTGCTCGAGACAGGCTTGCGCTATCAGGTGGCCAGGAACATGGCGTGGCGCCTGTTCCATCGGTATGAGAAGGCAAAATTCTCTGACTGGCACTATGACGGGCTGCAGAACGTGTACAACAACATGGCCTTCCTCGGTGCAGGGCCACAGGGCTACAGTGCCAACATCGTTGGCGTCCTGTTCCAGTACACACTGGATGAGAAAGGACGCTAACACGGCATTGGCACGTAAATAAAAAGCCGGCTGCTTGCAGCCGGCTTTTTTCTTTCTCATCGAGGCATGACGCTGGTGACACCGGGATGTCGCGCTTCCTTGCCGCTCACCACTCCGACTTCTGCGAAAACGCTCCTGCGAGCAGGTCAATAAAGGTGCGTACTTTTGCGGATAGATGCTTGCGGCTCGGGTAGACGGCATAGATGCCGATGTCGCGAACCTTATACCGGCCAAGGACCTCAACCAGCCGTCCCGCGCGCAGTTCCTCTCCTACCAGGAATAATGGCTGGCGCACCACGCCGCTGCCGCTCAATGCAGCAAGCTTCACCATGTCACCATTTGTCGCACAAAGACTTCCCGTGACTTTGACGACATGTACTGTTCCATCCGGCCCCACCAGCTTCCATTCGTCGCCCGTTGCCGCGTAAGCATAGGTCAGGCAATTATGATCCTTCAGATCGGCTGGTTCTTCTGGAATGCCATGCCGTGCGAAATAGCCTGGTGCGCCGCAGATGACGACACGGTCCGACGCGATCTTTTTCGCGATGAGCCCCGATTCCGGCAACGACCCAATACGTATTGCCAGATCCAATCCCTCCTCGATCAGGTCAACGTTCCTGTCAGTGACAGTAAGGTCCAGCTTCACTTCAGGATATTGCTTCATATACTCGGAGATGACCGGCCCGAGATGCAATATGCCGAACGACACCGGTACGGTAAGCCGCAATGTCCCTCGCGGCGCTTCGGTCTGGTGGACGGCATGCGCCTCGGCGTCATCGATGTCGGACAGAATCTGTATGCAGCGCTCGTAATACGAAGTGCCGGATTCCGTGAGCGTCAGTTTGCGCGTCGTACGTTGCAGCAGCCGCGTGCCAAGATGCTCTTCCAGGTGGGCGATGTACTTCGACGCCATGGCACGCGATATCTTTAGACGGTCGGATGCCGCTGCGAAGCTGCCCATATCCACCACAGCAGCGAAGACCCTCATACTTGTGAGCGTATCCAACTTTACTCCCGTATCAAATGACGACACCGCTTGATCCACTGCACCTGCCATCCGCCACATACTTGAGAAACACGAGCGGTCAAGTTGCCGGTGCAGCCATGTCAACAGCGTCGCAGCACTTGTCGTCGGCGCAAGGAACCATTGCGATCAAGACCGCGCAACTTACCTTATAAGAAACAGAAGTACAAGGATTCTGCGGTAGAAAACCGAGTCAAGCGCATTTGCCATGCAGTTCGTGGAACTACAGACCACAAGATTCAGGAACCCCGAGCTTATCCCGCACGCTAGAGCCTGTTATGCACCCCAGAAGGGGCTTCGGATACGCCAGAACGCACCACCTGCTGCGTTGCGACTCCTTGTCGTAACTCGTTGCTGCCGCGACATCGCGCCTTGCATCTGGCACGTTCTGGCGCTCCCCAGCCACCCCTCCCGGAGTGCATAACAGGCTCTAGGTATAGCCTTCCTTCCAGCGCACCGGTGCAAACCGGATAAGCGGAACCGGCGGGCGCTGCTTCGACACAAGCGCGCGGGACAAGTCGATGGCGATGTCCGGCGACTCAGGCGACGGAACAGGTGTGATGAAATCGATCGACAGGTAGTAGCGGCGCCCCGGTTCGGAGAGAACGAACTCCCGGCCGACCGGGCGGTGCTCCCATGTCCCGCCTTCCTTCACCGCTTTGCCTTCACGGTCCCACATGCCGAACTCGAAGCCGGCAGCTCCGGCAATTCGCCTGTCTGCGATATGCAGTACCGCCTCTTCGGGGCGGAACACAAACCCGGTCTCCGACGGCGTGACGGTGACATAGACGCGCGTCTTGCCCGGTTCGTGATTCTTCGGGTAGACCTTGCGCGGATCGATCGAGAGAGGCAGCGCGAACAGGTAGACATGCGTATCGTAGGTCCGCAGCTGGTTGTCTATCCCGACCGTCATTTGCAACCCCGGCACGTCCAGGTTCGATGGCCGAGCGCTATTGGACGGCGCGGCATCGCCTGCGGGCGTCGGCGGAACATCTCCGATGTACGCGACGCTTTCCCAGCCGCCGCGGTACCCGGCGCATCCCGCAGCGCCAACCAGAACGAGCGTCCATACGAGAAATAGACGGTGCAATGAATACATCGGCTCCTCCTGTCCTACACGGGTTTCGAATACATGGCTTGCTTCGATGATAGAACATCGCCCCGCACATGGGCGACGCGTTCACCTGGCCGGCAATGCCTCGATGGATTGAAGAACGGCCCGGGCAATCGCCTCCCTCTTCGGCAGGTCGTCCAGCCTGTTTGGCGTGTCGATATTCAGTGCAAAGAATACCGGGCCGGCAGGCCGTTCCACCCAGCCAACCCACCATCCCATACGGCCTTCCCAGCCTGTCTTGGCACGCAGTACCCAGTCGCGGCCGGCCTCGACAATCATCACGTCCTTTACCAGACGCTGGTGCGCGACCTGGAACGGGAGCGCATTCCGATACAAGCGGCGAAGGAACGATACCTGTTCGTAGGCCGATATCCTGAGGCCGCCGTCCAGCCAGTACCCATCCTCACCGCCGGACGGATCTGCATTTCCGTACCCTGTCTGTACGAGATATTGCCGCGCTTTTTCCGTGCCGATTTCCTTTGCTATCCGCTGATAAACCCAAACAGCGGAGTTCCGCATGGACGAGCGCAGGTCCTGGTCCTGGTTATGCGGCTTGAAACTGCGTTCGATGCCATCCCATTTGAAGACCTGGAACTCATCGCGCACCACCCCGGCGTCCAGTGCAAAAAGCGCGTGTGGAATTTTGAACGTGGATGCAGGCGAATACCGCTTGCGTGCCCGCATCTCATCGAAGACCCAAACAGGCGTACTAGCCACCCGCTCGTCAGCGATGACGATGGTTCCCTTGGCGTCGAATTCATCGAAATATTTTTTCCAATCCGGGCGTTCTTGTAGGCTACCCTGTGCATGGCAGGGCGGGACAAGAGCGAGCACCGCAACGAGTACTGAAAGGATTCGCAGTTTCATTATTTTTCCGCCGTGCTTTACTCGAACAGAACGGGAGGGTATCACTGAACCGCCGACTCTCGCCGAGGATAGCGGCGGTCATCAAGACAGTTCTGAACGTGGGACAAGATTCATTTTTCGGAAAGATGTGCCGCCCATTCCCCTACGGTGCCCTAACGGGGGACGATGCGCCACGCATTGCACATGTTCGCGTGACGGCGAAACTGGCGCAGCGGGATTGGGGGATGGGGAACGGATGCTCTGCCCGGCCTGAGCTTGGTATTCAAGCCTGCCGGGCAAAGGCAAGGAGTACACCGGCCTGTACAACCGGATGTGCGGGGCAACTGTATGCAACAGAATCGCCCCGGATGCCGCCAGTGACTGGCGGCTCGCAAGGTCGCGTGATTAGTGCGCGTTTAGTGGGTTGGATCCAGCTCAAGCAGCACTGCCGCCGGCGCATAGTCGGACTGCAGGCAGAACGGCAATGGCGAACGGGAGGCATTCGCGCTAGTGCGCTCGGCGAAATTACGGTGACTACGGTCGGCAGGTTTTGCCGCAACGTGGGTCGGATCGAGCTCATACAGATGGACGATGCGATCTTCCGAAGCTGGCCATGCGGCCAGGAAACTGGTGAACTCGTGTTCAGCGTGATTCAACATATGCAGTATTCCCAAGAAGTTAAAGCAGGTGCGATCATCGATCGAACCAGGTGTTAACCCTGGATGGTCAACTCACGCATGCCTAAGCTTACTCCTCAAACGCTGCAATGCAGCAACATCTGCACTTTAAAGTTGCACCGGCGCTACATCATTTACAGTTTTGCAATCACTTAAGCTGTTGAATAAAAAGCATAAAATTAAATCAACCCTCGACACATAAGCGCTTATCCATAGCTCTTTTCTTTCATGATGCGGTGCAGCGTCACACTACGTGAAAAAGTCGACCCGACCATCACTGGACGGCACCATAGGCACCTCTGAGAACGTCCGAGGCGTGCCGATGCGACCATCAACACTGCTTCGCCTGGACCGCCTTCACCACATCGTCGAATTTTTTGCAGCGGTTGTCATGGAAACAAACGATGCCGCATGCTTCGTAGAAAGAACAGCGGCATCGTAATCGGCGTCAGGCGATATCAGGCAGTCGCAGCCACCTTACTCGGCGGGAGGCTCCTTTCCATCACGCCGCAGATTGCCCCGACGTGGCGATGGTCAGTACCGCAACAACCACCGACCACCGTCATCCGAGGAAGGACTCGGTACAAGGCGCCGTACTCTTCTCCAAGCTCGCCGGGATTGCCGTCGTCCAGATCGGTTGCCTCATCCAGTTCCGCGTGGCTGCGCCGGGACGCATTCGCGCGCAGGCCGCGGATCCTGTCGATCCATGCGCCGCCGTCCTCAAGCCGGTGTGCGAAATGCGTCGGGTGCGCGCAGTTGAGCATGTAGTACACGGCATATCCATCGGTCTCTTCGTCGGTACGGACAATTGCATCCTTCAAGGTGTCACCGGACGGCAAACGACCGTCGGTCTCGAGCGTGAAGGAAATCGCGACCGGAATGCCACAAGCCTTCGCAGCCTTGACGATGCCAATTGCTTCTTCGACGTAGTTCATCGTGAATGCCGCGACCATGTCCGCATCCGTCTGCGCGAAGGTTTCCATCTGCGCACGGTGGTAATCCTCCGCTTGCTCAGCCGTCATCCGCACATCGGGCCGGTAACCGTCGCCGCGCGGGCCGAGGTTGCCGCTGATGACGATAGGCATTGTGGGCGCCTCGTACGCTGCGCGGATGCGCAACAGCATCGAGATCGCCTTGCGGTTCGCATCGGCCAAGGTGACATCGTCATAGCCGAGCTTTGCTCCCCAATCCGGATTGGCACGCCAGGTCGGCGCTTCCAGTACAAGGCCTACACCATGTTTGTGCGCCATGTCGGCGTAGCGACGGTAGTAGCGCTCGAGTACCTCGGTGCCCGTTGCGTCTTTCAGCAGGTCGAACGCCGCGAAGTACGGCAGATCCATTCCTTCATGGAAGATCAGCGTGGTTTCGAGCCCGCCATCCGTGATGAAGAGGCGGTCGTTCAATTGCGGCAGGCGCCGGCGATATTTGCTCATGATGGTTCTCCTTCAGAAACGTGGTGGCGATAAGTGCATCAATTCAAGGCAACGTTGCACGGCACCGTGATCTTCGCTGTCAAAGCCTGAAGCTGCGCAAGTCCTTCTTCCCTTGAAAGCGGTAGATAGGGAAGAATGCGGAAGCGAAACTTCAGAGGCGCTGGCATCGCATGCTTGCTTGTGTCGTTGCAGTGGATACGAGCCATCAAGGTAACTCCGGCATGCCCCCGTCACTAAAGCCATTTCGGTAATCAACCGGACAAATCGGCCATGGACGACAAACAAGCGATACAGGTTGCGATCCTTGCGTTCCCGGAAACCTCTGCCTCAGTGGTGTACGGGATGTACGACCTGTTCATGTCCGCGGGGCGGGACTGGCACATCATTTGTGAAGGTACGCCGGGCAGGCAGGTGATCCTGCCGAAAATCCTGTCCTGCCACGGCAGCGGCTTCATGGTGGGAAACAATGTGCGGATCACACCGGAAGGCACGCTCGACCTTTGCGCGCAGATGGATGTAGTGTGTGTGCCGGAGCTGACCGTCCCGCCGGGCGAACCGCTCGATGGACGCTTTCGTGAGGAAATCGCATGCCTGCGCAGGAGCTACGCCGTCGGCAAGATCGTGGCGACCGCCTGCTCCGGCGCCATCCTGCTCGCCGAGGCCGGCCTGCTCGACGGCTGTGAAGCGACGACGCACTGGGCGTACTGCGACCTGATGAGCCGCCGCTATCCCAATATCAAGGTCCGCCGCCAGCGCGCGCTCGTCGCGTCGGGAGAAGGACAGCGCCTGATCATGGCCGGAGGCGGCACCACGTGGCTGGATCTTGCGCTCTATCTCATTGCGCGCTTATGCAGCGTCGACATCGCAATGCAGACTGCGCGCCTGAATATGATCGACTGGCACGACATCGGGCAACAGCCCTTCGCCCGCCTTGCACAGACGCGGCAGACAGAAGATGCCCTCATTGCGCGTTGCCAGGGATGGATTGCCGACCACTACGCGGAGCCCTCGCCTGTCAATGCGATGATCGCGCTATCAGGGATCGCGGAACGCTCCTTCAAGCGACGCTTTCAGCACGCGACCGGCATGTCGCCGCTCGAATACGTGCACACGCTGCGGCTCGAGGAAGCCAAGCAGATGCTGGAGTCCGGCAACCAGCCGGTGGAAGAAATTGCCAATGAAGTCGGTTACGAAGACGCCGGCTTTTTCAGCCGGCTGTTCCGCCGCCACGTGAACCTCACGCCGGCGCAATACCGCAAACGCTTCGGCTCACTGCGCCGTGCCATCGAGCACGGCGGATGAATGGCCGGTCAAAGCTCGGTCAAAGCCTTTAAGCCTTTAAGACCTTACTTGGCCTCAATGCCCTGCGATCGACACCGGCCGCCATTCCTCGATCTGCTCTGCGCGGAAAACAACCGGCGTGCCGCGGTCGAGATGGTAAAAGCACCAGCTTGCCACGCTCCACCGCGCCTCGAATTCGCCCTTCTTTGTCGTGACGATGCAAAGCTCCCCATCTTTCAGGTGCGAGAGTGCACTCCCTGCTTTCATTTCACCTCCCTCCTTTTCACGACGAGGATTGTGAGCGCTCAACTTCGCCGCTTACATCCCACTTGCATCTGATACATCCGCGGAGCCACGCCATACGCACTGCACGCGCACGAGCTCGGCATCCCGGATTTTGGTTGCGCCATCAATTCCAATCACAATGGCGACGCTACGGAACTAACTGTACAAATATACAGTCTGTTGTGCAAGCGTTGATTGAACGGCAGCAGAGGAGAAGCAAATGGACAAGCGAACGCAAGAGAATGCCCAGCAGGGCAACATGGTGAAGGATCCGAAGGACTGGACGACCGGGGACGAGCCGATGACCGGCGCTCAGAAGTCTTACCTGAAGACCCTGTGTGAGGAAGCCGGTGAAGAGATGGATGAAAGCCTAACCAAAGCCCAAGCCTCCGAGCGCATTGATGAGTTGCAGCAGAGAACAGGCCGCGGCGCGGACGACGGCGCACGCCACTAATTGAGATACTGAGATACGCGTCGCTTGCAGCGCAGGTTACTCACATTTGCTGTGGCCAATTCTGTGGATAACTGGGCATAAGCCACCCTATGTCCATGATCTCTAAGGAAATTTTTCCGTTGAGTAAAATCAAGGAAAACGGGAAGCAACCGGCAGGAATGCGGGTGGAAGTGCGGGCGCCATCGCAAAGGAATCGTTGTGGCCGGAGTAACAGACGACGATGATCCGTAGGGCGACCGCCCTGCCCGCGTCAATGCAGATCGAATATGCGCCGATCAAGGCGGCCAGTCCACGCCGTAAGCATGGACCGCATCAGGCGCACTCTATGCCTTGCTGGCGCAGCTCGGTGTTAGCCCCATCGCAGGCTCCCCGCCTGCATGATTCTTACTCGGCGAACGCGCCGGCTTTCAGTCTATGGGATTCTCCCGCACCGCTCTCACTCGACAAGGAACGATGCCTCGCCGGCTGCGAAAGAGGACTGCCCTCGGCAGTTGCGGTATTTGCGTTTCGCCCGGCGATGCGCGGGACGATAAGCCAGGTATAGATGCCAAGAAGCGCCGTGCCGATGAAGACAATCTGCATCGTGATCAGGCCCGGTGCGCCCGCCATGACCCCGTACAGGATCCAGGAGCAGCTGGAGATGAAGTACAGCACAAACGCCCATGCCGCCTTTCGGTGCTTCGCTGCGAGCAGCAGCGAACCAATGACACCGGTAAGGCAACCGAGCCACTCTGCAATATCGATCGGGTTGAGGACCATCTTGGCGGGATAATTCTGTGTGACGCAGAACCATCGCATACCTGCGTTGCGCAATCAATCGCCGGATCGCTCGGCCTTCGATTTGCTTGATTCAGCTTAAGACGAACTCCGCTGCCCGACGCCATTTGCAAGACGGGCGCAAGGCTACATCACGCAAGCAGTCCGCCACGAAATGAGACGCCGACCACGACAAAGAGTACTGACACCGTCGTGACAATCGCCACTCGCCGTGCCATGGCAGGAAGCGTCTCTGCGCTGAGCTTCGGGATGATACGGAATCGCGCGTCCAATGCCGTGATCACGGTAATTCCCAACAACGCCAGCTTGAATGTAATGAGCATGGCTGGCGGCGTTGAAAGAGAAAACCACGCCCGCATGTCGGGCAACATCGCATGCGCCATCCAGAGCCCGGATGCAATCTGGATCAATAACGCAGGCATACCGACGCGTTCGAATCCCGATTCGAACGCGAGAAGAATTCCGGGATCGCGCGCAGCGAGCGCACGCGGCAGCACCGTTGTTGCCAGCACCAGGTGGCCGCCGGTCCAGATTGTGGCGGCGAGGATGTGAAGCAAGAGAATGTAGCTATACATCGGGAGGGAGGAAATCTACTAAGAGCGTTTCATAAAATGCCGTTTGCGGTGTCGGCGCGTGGCCGTCTTTATTTTGTCGGACGCTGACCACTGCGCCGTCTTACACGACCATATCGAACGGCGATTTATACGTCATCTAAAAAATCTGAGTGCATCGTCGTTCCAGGCGTGACCGTCCTTCGACCAATCGCCATTACTTGGTGGGTAATCATCCCGGCACCATCCCTTCTTTGCTGCAAAGTCAAAAACAGCATGTGCCAAGTCATTGAGCATCAGTACCGCTTGTTCTCCGGAGGGCGACCAACCGATCTTCACCACGGACTCTACGCTTCTGCTTTTCTCGGATCGATCGTCGACAGTGTAAATGTGCAGAGCATCGTAAATATCGATGTCATCATCGAGGCCGTTCGCAGCATAGAAATATCCAGTCTCCCCATCATCTTCAAAGACCACTGCGTAGGGCCCCTCTTGAGATAAAGACCCCACCCACGTATCCGTTCCGGGCGTGAAGCTTCTCGTCTTATCCATTATTACCGGCATATCGTGTCCTATGTATAACGCGACGGCGAGGCACCGCTGTGGGTGCCCGTCGACAGACATATTATGTGCGAAGTACAGGGCTTTTAAGCGTATAGCACTTGCCCGATCCAGGAAGGTCTCGCACTGCGAACCCACGACGCTCCAGCACGCGACGAAGCTTCAAGTTCGGTTTTGCGCAGTTAACCGCGTGAACCCGCCATTCGATTGATTCCAACTCCTCGCGCTTCGCATAGCGGACCGCGAGCGCTGCAATGGCAGGCAATGCTCCTTCACCGCCACCATCAATGTGTGCGAGCTCCAAGATCAGGACGCCGGCTTCCACACGAAATTTTCCTAACAGGTGTGCAGAGCCAGCACGAGAGACAATCGGCTCATCGCTCAAAACGATAGCCCGAAGCTCCTCGCTCGGAAGCGCAAGAACTTCATCAACCGTATAGCCTTCAATCAAAAGCGATTCCACTTCGGTGACCTTGATCCATCACGTCGAATGTAAGTGTCTGCCGGAGCGTGCAGCACACTGAGAAACGAAAAACGAAAAGGTCGAACAGTCCGATTGAGGATCAGGTTGGCTTCAGTGGAACTCATAGAGGACATCTTCTTGCATATTGAGTAGAAAGCCAAGACCTGCTTCTCGCAGATTCACTTGCTTGCGCTCCTTGAGGTCAATTCGTCCGGAAAGTGGACCGCTGTAATTATGGAGCAACAGACAGACATGGTGGACCAACCCGGAATCGGCCAATTCGTGAAGAAGCGCGAACCAGTCTTCATTCCATCGTTCGTCGTTCTTTGAAACGCATATGTCCCAATGGGTGTCTGTACGGGACTGCTTACTACTGAGATAGACACTTAAGTCCGGTTAACCCTACTTAGCTTCCAGCTGCATCGGACGCATGCCAAATTCATGCGAAGCAAGCATTTCCTTGTCCATCTTGAAGATGACGGAAAGTTGAACCGGGCGTGTCCTCGTTCCACCGATACTTTGCGAATCGAGAAAGGAGCAATTTTTTTCACGCTGATAGTTTTGGTAACACTCAAGACTCTGCCCTAGAGCTTTTGAAAAATCTTCCAACTCACCGGCTGTTGCGCCTGCCTTAAGAGAACTGCCAATCTCCTTTTCCCAATAAGCCTTTCGTTCTTCAATATTGGAGCCTCGACTACAAGCTGATAAAGCAACGAGACCCAAAATAATCCATACCAATCGTTTCATACATCCCCCGCTTTTTGTTTCTTGGCCTTGAAGTAAAAGACAAATCTGCCAATATCCACGAAGCCAGGACCGATTGCCAGCCACATGGATGGCACTCTCTAAACAACACTGTTGGTCCACACACACCAAACGAAAGTGAATAGCGCTCTCAACCTGTGCTACGCAAAAAGCACCATGCCCGCCCTCCCAACTTTAGCGTCGTCGGCATTATAGGTGGCACACCAGGCACGCCTATCTGCACCGGGCCCGATGGTAAATCCGCTTTCATTGCCAAGGCCATCCCATGGAAATGGGAGAGAAGGAAATCCGCACGTTCGTGCCTGCCATGGTCAATGACGAACAGGTATCTACGGACTATCAGCTTCCCCGAATCGGACGATCAGCGATTCTGATGACCATCCCGGCGGTGCTCTTGCGGTTTGGCCTGCACCCGCCCGGAAGAAGGAAATTTTCCGTTGCCCTGCGAATGGACGTGCGGTGGATGCTCCCTTTCGTTCGCGTAGGGCCGTTGTGGCGGACGCGGACTTCCTCCGGGATAAGCGCCCGGTCGCGGCGGTGGAACGCGGTAACCATAGGGAACCGGCGCCGGGTATGGTTTCGCAATCCACAGTTCGCGCTGCGGGTACCATGGGCGGGCGCGATAGTACTCGTCCCAGTAAATGCCAAGGTTGAATGTGACGGGACTGATGCCGATCATCGGGCCGTAGGTGATCACAGGGACATAGGTTCCCTGGTACGGATACGCGATGTAGCCACCGTACACCCACCCGCGGTCGTGGCCGACGATGACATCGCACCACACATAGTCGCTCAGGCAGCCGACGACCGATATCGTGACGCCGGGGCGCAGGATCGCGACGGCAGGATAATCCCGTGCGGGACCGGCGCGCAGATGGACGTCCGCTGATACGTAGGCGGTTTCATGTGCATAGGAAGGTGCCGGCATGGCTGCGAAGGCGGCCAGCGACAGGCAAAGGGCTTTGAGGGTTTTCATTGTGTGCCTCATTCGTTTCGTGGAGCGCCTCATGTCCGGCCCTCCCTGGTGTAAAAGCAAGCGCCAGGACTCTGCGCGAATGGCCCGCGGTGCGCCTACCGCGTTGTTCCACGCTGCCATACCGATGAACAATGACAGCCATGGTCACGCTCGAAAGGGCAGGTTTCATGCACGCTGCCCGGTAGCGCATCACGACTTCAGCGAGGCAGCAGGCTTCACTGTGGAAACAATGTCATTTCATTATTTCATTCAGTCAGGCGATGTTGAATTGTCTTGATTCAAGCAATTCCGGATCCGTTCGAGGAGGATCGCGCATTGCTGCGATGTACACCGCGGACGCGTGCAAATGCCCGGTCAGGAAGAGACGCCGGCTCAGGTTCCCGAGCACGAGGTTCGGTGCGTAGGCGGCCTTGCCGGCGCATTTAGGGCGGCTCGTATATGGATCTTCGATGCACCAGGCAGCGACACTCGACTCAACGGTCTTGCGCCACCGGGAAGAACAGCTGTTGCCCTTCAAGCCGAAACTCGCTGATGCCCTGCTGGCCGGCCGGTGAGGTGATCCACTTGATCAGGCGCATTGCCCCCTTGTAGTTGACGCCCGGGTGCTTTGCAGGATTGACGGCGATGATGCCGTACGGGTTGAACATTTTCTCGTCGCCCTCGACGGCAATCATCAGGCCTGTCTTGGCGCGATAGGCGACATAGGTGGCGCGGTCGCTGAGTGTGTAGGCCTGCAGTTCCTGGGCCATCGTCAGCACCTGCCCCATGCCGAGTCCGGCGGAGACGTAACTGCTGCCTGCCGGCTTCACGCCGGCTTCCTTCCAGTACGTCTGCTCCATCTGGTCGGTGCCGGAATTGTCGCCCCGGGAAATGAAGCGCGCGTTAGCATCGACGATCTTCTTCATCGCTGCGACAACATCCTTCATGCCGCGGATACCGGCAGGATCGTTGTCCGGGCCGACGATGATGAAGTCGTTGTACATCACGTCGCGGCGGTTGACACCATAGCCGTCCATCACGAAACGGTCTTCCGATTGCCGGGCGTGCACGAGCGTCACGTCGACGTCGCCGTTCTTCGCCAGCTCCAGCGCCTTCCCGGTGCCGACGGCAATTACCTGCACCTTCAAGCCGGATTCCGCCTCGAATATGGGCAGCAGGTATTGCAGCAGGCCGGAGTTCTCCGTGCTGGTGGTGGTCGACAAACGAAGCAGCTGCTGCGCCGAAGCCGGAAACTGGGACAACAGCAGAATGGTGGCAAGCGCGACTGCGCGGAAGAAAATTGACCTGCTAGTGCGAAACATTCCTGCTCCTCATATCAACAGGCCTCCATCTTCCGTGCATTTGCAAGGACCTGCGACGAGGAATCTCAAAGGGTCAGGCTGGCAGACGCCCCCCTGCTTCGATCTACCGGATTACTCTTAGGACATCCGGCATGTTGCGCTATTGGTGTGAACTCTGCTGCCCGGTGCGTGCCTGGACATGGACGAAGTTTGCCTCGAATGCCTGCATCTGCAGCCCGATCCCTGCCATGTCCAGGTTTGCCTGTTCCAGCTTGGGCAAGAACTCCGTTTCTTCTTCCTGTATGTGGTGCATCGTCGCATCGATGATCTGGCGTAACAACTGCTCGGCCTGCGGATCCTCCAACGGCATTGTCCTCAGTGGCTGCAACAGGTCATCCGTCTTCTGATGTTCCTGCTCGAAATGGCCGATCATGGCCGGATCGACGGTACGCACCGCCGGATAGAAAACGCTTTCCTCCAGTTGGGAGTGAATGTCAAGCAGTAGCAGGATCTGGAATGCCGCCTGCTTCCTGACTTCCTTGTCCTGACTGTTGGAAAAGGTTTCCGACAACTTGCGGAACATGTCGTGGTCCCTGAGCAGTGCCTCGACCGGGCGGTCGACGGGAAAGGCAGCACGGTTTTCGCTCATATCGGTATCCATTCGGAGTTCCATTTCTGACCGTTCAAGCCGCATAACGCCATGTTGCGGATACGGCGATATACAGGTTCGATGAAAGGGGAAGCGTGAAGTTCAGAAAGCACAACGCTCAAGGCACCGGAAGCTGGAGTGGACCGATGCAACACGCTCAAGCAACGCGCATGCGGTTCTGGCGCGCTTGCAATCGGCCATCCTGCAATTTCAACCGTTGCACGCCGGGCAAGGCGATGAGGTCGCGGTCGTGACAGGCCATGATGACGCTGCTGCCGGTCGCGACGAGCGAGGGAATCAGCGCAATCACCTGTTCGCGTGCTGCGCCATCGAGGCTGGAAGTCGGCTCGTCGAGCAATAACAACTTCGGCTCCAGCACCTTCGCGCGGGCGAGCGCGACGCGCTGCTTTTCGCCGCCGGACAGGGTATGCAGCTTGCTCGCATGCAGGTGAGCGACGCCCGCCCAGTCCATCGCCTGCTCCACGCGCTGCGCGATTTCTCCTTTCGGCAGGCCGCGGGCACGCAGGCCGAAGGCGATGTTGTCCGCGACGCTGGTGGAGAACATCACCGGATGCTGGTGTACATAGACAATCTCCTCGCGCATGGCCTTGGGATACGCAGGATGGGCGGCGAGGCAAACCGGTTCGCCCATGAATTCCGCACTTCCGATCTCGGCACTTTCCAGTCCGGCGAGGATGCGCAACAGCGTGCTCTTCCCTACCCCGTTCAACCCTGTCAGCACGCAAGCCTGCGCCTGCCGAATGGTCAGCACCTCGATGTCGAACAACAGCCTGTCGCCGAAGGATTTTTTCAGGCGGTGGATCACCAGGAGCGGCCTCATGTCTCTCCCTTCATGCCGTTCCCCTTCATGTCGTCCCCCGTATTGGCCGAGGATCGCCTTGCAGCATCACGAGCAAGGCATTGATGGCGAGCGCGACAAAGACCAGCACGATGCCCAGTGCAATGCCCTGCGCAAACTCGCCTTTGCTGGTTTCCAGCGCGATGGCTGTGGTGATGGTGCGCGTTTCGCCGGCGATGTTCCCGCCGATCATGATGGCGCAGCCGATTTCCGAAATAACGCGACCGAAGCCATGGATGATTGCGGCCATCACGCCAAAGCGCACTTCATGCAGCACAGTACGCATCACATGCCAGCGCGAAGCGCCGAGCGCAATGGCCGTTTCCGCCAGGCGCGGGTCGGCGCCCTGTATCGCAGCAAGCGAAAAAGCGATGAGGACCGGCGATGCAATCAGCACCTGCCCGGCGATGATGCCGGGCTGGGAGAACAACCAGTGCAAGCCGCCGAGCGGCCCCTGGCGCGACAGCAACAGATACAGCAGCAGGCCGATCAATACGGTGGGCAGCGACAGCGCCGCCTGCGTGATCCAGATCACGAAGCGGCGCCCCGCGAAGCGGTGCATGGCGATCGCATAGCCGGCAGCAATGGCAAGCGGTGTGGCAATCGTCAACGCGATAAGGGAAGTCTTGAGCGACACCCAGATGATGCGCCACAGGCCGGCGTCGCCGGAAAGCAGCAGCAGGAAGGCATCGCGGATGGAGTCTGTCAGCTGCATCGATACTCGCTCATGTTCGCCAGGCCGCGCCTCTCATGCTACCCGCAGCACCTCGGCAAGATGCGGCTCGAGGATCATGCGTTCCTTGCCCGTCAGCAGCAAGAAATGTTTGCCGGTGCAGCGCGCCAGCAGGGACATGCCGAGGCGTTCGGCCACCATGTGCCCCATCTGCGTGGTACCGGAGCGCGACAGCAGGAAAGGGATGCCCATCTGTGCCCCCTTGATCACCATTTCGGAGGTAAGCCTGCCGGTGGTGTAGAACACCTTGTCGCCGCCCTCCACGCCATCCAGCCACATCTTGCCGGCGATGGAGTCGACCGCATTGTGCCGCCCGACGTCCTCCACGAAATACAGCATGTTGCCGTCCGCCGAGAACAGTGCGCAACCATGCACCGAGCCGGCCTGCTTGTAGATCGACGGCTGGGTGCGGATGGTGTCAACGATGCGGTACAGCGTCGACTGCCGCAGCCGCGCACCGGCCGGCAAGGAGATCGCGTCCACTTCCTCCATCAGGGAACCGAACACCGAGCCCTGTCCGCAGCCGGTGGTCACCACCTTTTTTGCAGTGCGCTGCTCGATGTCGGCGATACCGCGCACCGTCTTGACGGCGACGGCTTCCACGTCCCAGTCGACGTGGATCGAATCGATATCGTCGAGGCACTGCACCAGCCGCTGGTTGCGCAGGTAACCGAGCGTCAGCGCTTCCGGTGCGCCGCCCAGCGTCATCAGCGTCACCAGTTCGCGCCGGTCGACGTAGACCGTCAATGCGCGTTCGGCGGGGATCAGGATGGACGACGCGCGCCCGCGCTCGTCGATCGCTTCGACGCCGTAGGTAAGGCCGATGCTGGCCTGGGTCAGTTGGGGAAGCCGGGACATGGAGTGTGTACGTCTCTGGAATTGTTGGTTTCAGCCATGCTCGCGCCCGCGGCGCGGACGGGGCTGGTAATGCGCCTGCAGGTAGTCGGCAAGCCAGGCGTAGATATCGACCGGCATCGGCACGCCATCCGCCGCTTCGCCGGAGTCCAGCATGCGCGCACCTTCGCTGTAGCTGACGGAGGCGACGATAGGCATTGCGCGCGCATTCTCCATGCGCCACATGACGAAGACTTTGGGTTCGGGCGCGACCCAGTTTTCGAAATAGCCGTCGTTCTCGTCCGGATAAAGCTCAAGCCGCAGTCCCGACACCAGGTACTGCATTTGGTCGGCGGTTTCGCTCACCGTCTGCAGGCGCGGCAATCCCCCCTTGTCCGCCATCACGCCAACCGCGGACCAGGATGCGTCCGACCACGGATGGTCGATCTTCTGCCGCTGCATCAGCACCGCGATCGGCAGGCTGTCCATGAGCATGTTGTCCTCCTCTGTCCTTCCTGGCTTGTTACTTGCCTTGTTGCCGTCCCTTTACTTGCCCTTCTTTGCCGGATCCTTCACATCCTCGCTGGGCGCTGCAGTGCCGGCTTTTTCGCTGCGAATCGGCGCCTGTGCAGCAGCCTCGCCCTGCTTGCCGCCCGGTTGGCCGGATGCGCTGGACTGCGCTCCCGATGCGGAGATTCCGGCGGTTGCCTGCACGGCCGTGGGCGGGTTGGTTTTCCACCCCTTCTCCGCGGCGCGCTTGCGCCAATAGGTGCCGATGCGCTCCATCGATGCGGCGAGCTCCTTCTTTTCCTTTTCAGCCTGCTCGGCCGCCTGCTGTTTCTTTGCCGCGGCGGCTTGCTGTTGCTCCGGCGTCGGGTCCGGCAACTTGGCGACGGCCATGCCGGATGCACAAACTATTGCCGCGGCGACCATGGATCGAACGAAGTTGTTAGTCATTGCCGCCTCCGCTATTTCTTCTCTTGTTGTGCCGGCACGCTCGGCGGCGCACCACCGGGAGGCGGTGCTTCCTGCGATGCGGCCGCGCCACCGGTTGTCCCGCCCATTGCGGCGCCACTGGTATTGCCGCCGGATCCTTCCGGCACGCCGGGCGTCCCGCTCGACCCCGTGCCCGCAGCGGACTGGCCGCGCACACCTTCCTGTGCCGCACCGCCACCGGGTGCAGGGGGTTGCTGCGAAGGTTGCTGCGAAGTTGCGCCGGGAGGCGTCGTTCCGCCCATCGCAGCGCCACCCGTCGTTCCGCCGGAACCCTGCGGAATGCCCGGCGTGCCGGCTGGGGCGGAAGAAGTCGTGGCGGATCCGGCGCGTGCCATGACTTCACCACTGGTGCCTCCACCCGCAGTTAACTGTCCCGGGAATCCAGTCTGCTTCGCTTCGCGGTCCTCGCCGGCCCTGTCGCATCCCGGCAGCGCTGCCAGGACAAGCGGCATTGCCAGCAGCAGGCCACGCAACATGGTCTTATGGATCATCACGATGCGCCCTTCACGAATGCTGCCATGGGGAAGTCCCCTGCGGAACGTTGTCGTAATTGCCGCCGCCCACAACCTCTTGGTACCAGAGCTCATGGTGCGTGCGCGCCCATTCTTCATCGACGGTGCCATGGCGCATTGCGTTGTATGCGCCCGGCGTGCCGACCGTGCCGATATAGATGTGCCCCATTGCCAGCGCGATGTAGATCGTCGCGCCAATGATGTGCAGGTAATCCGCCATTTGCAGCAGGTAGCGCGTGAGGCCGTAGTTTGAGCCGACGTTCTTGAAGTAAGGGAAGTTCAGCATCAGGCCGGTCACGGACATCAGCAGCCCGAGCAGCACGAGCCCGCCCCAGAACCAGAACTTCTCTCCGGGATTGAAGAAACCGGCCGGCATGTGCTTGCTGGTGGAGAGCTTCGCCGCCTGCTTCATCCAGTCCCAGTCGGTGCGCCGGAAGAAGTTACGCCGCAGGAAGGTTAAGAACATCAGCAGCGAGCACAGGATGAATAGCGGGCCGACAAAGTTGTGCAGGTACTTGGCAATGACCGCGAACCAGGAAAACACTTCATGCCCCATCCACGGCAGCATGATGTTTTTGCCGAACAGCGTGATGATCCCGGTGATGGCGAGGATGATGAAGGTAATGGCCGTTGCCCAGTGCACGAGCCGCTGCCAGTCGGTGAAGCGCTGGATCTGGCGACCTGTTTCCTCCTGTTCGATCCTGATCGGGCCCACCGCACGGTAAAACAGGAAGATCAGGAAAGGAACGACCAGCAGCACCGTGCCCGACACCGTGGCAAACGGACCATTGCGCAAGTTGCGCCAGGTATTGCCGCCACGTTGCAGGATCACATCCTGCTCCGACATGAAACCCGGGGGAATGATGAAATGCCGGTCGAAGTGCTGCCGCCCCGACGCTGCCGAACCGAAGCCCGGCTGCGATACATCCTGCTCGGACTGGAGGATGGTCTGCTCCTCCGCATACGCCGGTTTTGCGCTCTCATGCGGCACGGCCGCATTGGCCGATGCCAGCAGCAAGGACAACATCAGCAGCGCTGCCAACGCCGATAGAAAGCTTCGCAGGATAGACGAGGTATGCATGTCCAGCTCCTTGTTCCTGGCACCGCGCATCCGCATCTCAGGGATTGGTGCGGCGGTATTCATTCTGCTTGTGGTTGCGGTTGGCGATTGCCGCATTCCATGCCAGCTTGTCGTTGTGGAAATATGCCTGCTGGTGCAGGTTGTCCTTTTTGCCGTCGTACTCGCCATTGAGCCACACCGGGTGCTGCTCCACTTCGAGGCAGCCGGCCAGCAGCATCGAGGCAATGACGGCAGCGAGAGTGTGCATGCGTCTCATGTCGGCAGCTTCCTCGGATTGTTCTGGAAGTCTCCGGGCACCGAATTCGTCGGCTTTTCACCGCCGATGGCTTCGGTGCGCTCGCCCGGCTTGACTTCATAAGCAATGTCCCAGCCCCACAATTCCGGCCCGTAGCCACGCGTCTCCACGCGCAGCTTGTAGATGCCGGCGATGATGTTGGCGTCGCCGCCGATCAGCGCCTTGGTGCCGCACTGCTCCGCGCAGACCGGCAGCTTGCCTTCGCTGATGCGGTTGCGACCGTACTTCTTGAACTCCACTTCGGTGTTGTCCGGCTCCGGCCCGCCCGCGCAGAAGGTGCACTTGTCCATCTTGCCGCGATGATTGAATGCGCCGGTTTCCGGGAACTGCGGCGCGCCGAAAGGACAGGCGAAATAGCAGTATCCGCAGCCGATGCAGGTGTCCTTGTCATGCAGCACGATGCCGTCTTCGGTGTGGTAGAAGCAATCGACCGGACAGACCGCCATGCAGGGCGCGTCGGTGCAATGCATGCAGGCGACCGACATGTAGCGTTCGCCGGGCATGCCGTCGTTGATCGTCACCACGCGGCGGCGGTTGACGCCCCACGGTGTTTCGTTCTCGTTCTTGCACGCCGTGACACAGCCGTTGCAATCGATGCAGCGCTCGGTGTCGCAGATGAACTTCATTCTGGCTGCCATCATAGGCCTCCAATCCCAATCAAACCCTGACGACCCGGCACAGCGAAACCTTGGTTTCCTGCATCATCGTCACAATGTCATAGCCGTAGGTCCAGCCGGTATTGGCGGCTTCGCCGCGCACGATCGGCGCCGCGCCCTCGGGATAATTCTTCAACTGGTCTTCACCCATCCACCAGCCGCCAAAGTGGTATGGCATCCATACCAGCCCCTGCGGCACACGCGGCGTCACCATCGCATGCACTTTCAGGCGGGCGCCGGAAGGCGTCTCGACCCACACGAACTGCTTGCTGACCACGCCGATGCGCCGCGCATCGACCGGGCTGATCTCGACGAACATCGCCTGCTGCAGCTCTGCCAGCCACGGATTGGAGCGCGTCTCGTCGCCGCCGCCCTCGTACTCCACGAGACGGCCGGAGGTCATGATGAGCGGATACTCTTTCGAGAAGTCCTTTTGCTGCACGGCCTTGTACAGCGTCGGCAGGCGCCAGAACGCCGCCTTGTTGTCATAGGTCGGGTACTGCGCGACAAGGTCTTGGCGCGGTGTCATCAGCGGCTCACGGTGTACCGGCACCGGATCGGGGAAGTTCCATACATTGCAGCGCGCACGCGCATTGCCGAACGGCGCGCACCCATGCTGGATCACCACGCGGATGATGCCGCCGGAGATGTCGGTCTTCCAGTTCTTGCCTTCGGCCTGCGCCTGCTCTTCCGGCGTCAGGTCGCTCCACCAGCCGAGTTTCTTCAGGAACACATGATCAAATTCCGGATAGCCGATGTCGAGCTCGCTGTCCTTCGTCGTCGAGCCATCCGCCGCCAGCAGCGAGTCGCCATTGCGCTCCACGCCCCAGTTGGCGCGGAACGGCAGGCCGCCTTCCATCACCGGCTTGGACAGGTCGTACAGGATCGGCGTGCCGGGATGCTTGAGTTCCGGTGCGCCCCAGCACGGCCACGGCAGGCCGTAGTAGTCGCCCTTGCACGGCCCCGACTCCGCACGCAGCGTGGTCGGGTTGAATGTGTGCTTGTTGTTCATGTGCAGCTTCAGCCGTTCCGGCGAGCAGCCGGTGTAGCCGATGGTCCAGCATGACCGGTTGATCTCGCGCAGGATGTCCTCGATGACCGGCTCATTGTTGACGACCTGGATGTTCTTGCACAACTCTCCCGCGAAGCCGAACTTCTTCGCAAACAGGTACATGATCTCGTGGTCGGTCTTGCATTCGAAGATAGGCTGGATCACCCGCTCGCGCCACTGGATGCTGCGGTTGGAGGCGGTCACCGAGCCCTGCGTTTCGAACTGCGTGGTCGCAGGCAGCAGATAGACGCCGTCCTTGCGCCCGTGCATTGCCGCGGTCATCGTCGGGTACGGGTCGATCACCACCAGCATGTCGAGCTTTTGCATCGCCGCCTTCATGTCGGGCAGGCGCGTCTGGCTATTGGGCGCATGACCCCAGTACACGACGGCGCGCAGTGTATTCGGCTGATCGACGAATTCGTTCTTTTCCAGCACGCCATCGAACCAGCGCGACACTGTCATGCCGGGCTTCTCCATCAATTCCTTGGATGCATAGCGCGATAGCAGCCAGTTGTAATCGACGCCCCAGACATTGGCGAAATGCTTCCACGCGCCTTCGGCCAATCCGTAATAGCCGGGCAGCGAATCCGGGTTCGGCCCGACGTCGGTGGCGCCCTGCACATTGTCGTGGCCGCGATAGATGTTGGCACCGCCACCGGCGATGCCGATATTGCCGAGTGCGAGTTGCAGGATCGACAGTGCCCGCACGTTTGCGGTACCGACGTGATGCTGCGTGACGCCCATGCACCATACGACGGAGGAAGGTCTATTTTTCGCCAGCATTTCCGCCGTCAGGCGCACCGCCGCTTCCGGCACGCCGGTCACATCGGAAACCTTGTCCGGCGTCCACTTCGCGACTTCCTTGCGCACCTCTTCCATGCCGTAGGTGCGTTCAGCAATGTACTTCTTGTCTTCCCAACCGTTCTCGAAGATATGCCACAGCACGCCCCAGACGAGGGCGATATCGGTGCCGGGCCGGATGCGCACATAGTGATGCGCAAAGCGCGCGGTGCGGGTGAAGCGCGGGTCGACAACGATCATCTTCGCGCCGAGTTCCTTCGCATGCAGGAAATGCAGCATCGAGATCGGGTGCGCCTCCGACGGATTGGACCCGATGAACATCACCGCCTTGGTCTTGTGCAAGTCATTAAAGGAGTTGGTCATCGCGCCGTAACCGTAGGTCTGCGCGACCCCGGCGACGGTGGTGGAATGGCAGATGCGCGCCTGGTGGTCGGTATTGTTGGTGCCCCACATCGACACGAACTTGCGCAGCAGGTAGGCCTGCTCGTTGTTGTACTTGCTGGAACCGATCCAGAACACGGCATCCTGGCCCGACTTTTCACGGATCTGCAGCAGGCGATCCCCGACTTCATTAATCGCCTGGTCCCAGGAGATGCGCTGGTACTTGCCGTCGACCAGCTTCATGGGATAACGCAGCCGGTGCTCGCCGTGGCCATGCTCGCGTACCGAAGCACCCTTGGCGCAGTGCGCACCCATGTTGAGCGGCGAATCGAAAGCGGTGTCCTGGCGCACCCAGACGCCGTTATGAACAATGGCGTCGACCGAGCAGCCCACCGAGCAGTGGCTGCACACGGTGTGCTTGAGTTCGGTCTTGCCGGGTGCAGTCGGCGCGACCTCTTCGGCGGCGGCAGCCGGTTCGATCACATTGAACGGCAGGTGGCGCGCCAGCGCACCGGCGCCGGCCACCATGCCCGCGCGGATCAGGAAGCCACGCCGGTCGACCGTTGCCGCCGCTGCCTGGCTGAGCCCGCGTTGCAGCGAACCGACGAGTCCGCCCGCGGCGGTGCCATTACCACTTGCCCGATGTGGGGTGCCGGATTTCTTTACGAGGCTCATGGCTAGAACTCGGCCGAACGATAGTATTTCCGGATGTGCTCTGTCTCGTGATAGCCGACGCTATCCGGGACTTCTTCCGCCTTTTCGGGAAGCGCCAACTCCCGAGCGAGATGCTGGCGTTTCGTCAGCAGCACCGCAGCGGCTACCGACGACGTGCCGATCGCGGCCAGCAAGGTGCGGCGCCCCGGGATAAACCGGAATGAACTGAAGTTGCTCATCTCCTCTGTCCTTCCATTGCGTGTTGCTACCCGTGTTGCTGCCTGTCTGCAGCACTGTCCGGAAGTTGCCTGTGCATATCCGTACCCGCAGCTTCCTCACTTGCTTCGTCCCCCATGCCGAAAGCTTCCACTTCAAGCTGCAGGAAAGCTTCGGCAAAGTCGGCAATATGCCGGTAGAAGTGCACGTCATTGGGCATCTCGTCGGCGTGGCGAATATCGTCGAGGCAGCGCGCATACCAGGGCGCGATATGGCGGGTAAAGAACGTTCGTTGTTCCCGCGTCGTGCGGCGAGGTACACCTGGCCCGCCGCTGATCAGGAGACACATTGCCTCGCACAATGCGCCGAGATGGTCTTCCAGTTCCCCGGCGCCCTGCCTGCGCCGCAAGCCGAGCACGGCAAGGTCGTCGCGCAGTGCGGCCAGCGGCTTTTCCATAAGGAAGCCGGCGAGGTAAAATGAGGCGTAGGGATTGAGCCGCGGTGTGCCGGTGGCGATGAACAAGGCATCAAATTCATCCCTGACCTGCTGCGGACTGGCAATGCGGGCCGCACTGATCAGTGCGTTCCAGGTTTGCGCAAGCGCGTTTTCCGGTTGTGCTGCCTCGAGCGGACTCGCCTCGGCAATCACGGACAGGAGTTCTGCATCCGGAGCACGCAGCAGCAGGTTTGCCATGAGCGCATACATATCGGCACGCGCCTGGTCTTCCTGCGGCAGCGGGAGGGAAATCGACTGGCATGAAAAAGTTGCCGCTTCCGTTGCGTCCATTGTTTGCGAGATCCTGCGCACCACGGTGCGCGCCGTGTTCGGGAGTGACCTCGGGCAGGTAGCCGGCAGTACGCCGGCCCGGTTGCAACTGTCCTTATGTCATTGAAGGTCGGAATACAAAGATGTTCCGCTGTGGTGCGCGATCCCGGAGTACATCTACGCGTACTTTGTTGGAGATCAAAGTTTCTGTTTTGCGGCATGAGGCAGGCATCGCGCCGCGCCCCCGCCGTTCATGTCTCGCGCGGTCGGGAAAGCCTCGTGACCGTCATTCCCTGCTCAGCCATCATCATGTCCGCCACCCGGCAATCGCCACACATGCGGATGCGGTCGAGATTACCGGCAAATGCACCGTGATTGGCGAGCCGTCCCAGCATGTTTTCCATCATCTTCACCGTGCCAAACGGTTTGTTGCAGCGAATGCAATGGAACGGTTCGGTCTCGTTAAGCACGACCGGTTTGCGCACCGCATCGTTCATCGCAAGGCGCGGCACCAACGCAATCGCCTGTTCCGGGCAGGTTGCGACGCACAATCCGCACTGCACGCAGTTGCGTTCGATGAATCGCAGTTGCGGCAAGGCGGGGTTCGCATTCAGCGCCGCTTCCGGACAGGCGCCGACGCATGACATGCATAAGGTGCAGGCGTCCCTGTCCACAGCCAGGGAACCGAATGGCGCGCCTGCGGGCAAGGGAATTTCCTCCTTCGCCGCCGGCGCATGACGGAACAGGTGCTCGAAGGCGAAGTCGAGCGTGTTGCGCTTGTCGGGCAGGATGTGGAAGGTCGCGCGCTGTTCCGGTGCCTGTGCCGGCATGATGCGAGCCAGTTCCGTATCGAGTTCGAGCGCGTTATCCACCCGCAGCAATTCGATGTGCCTGCCGGCATAGCCCAGCTCGGACAGGATGGTCTGCGCAAAGCCGATTTGCTGCTCCAGCGCATCAAGGTATTGCGGCGCCTCTTCACCGGTGGTGAGAATCAGAATATTGCTGGTGCCGTAGGCAATTGCGGAGAGCCACACGTCGATGCCGCAGGAGGCGACGTGATGCAATCCAAGCGGCATCATCCGCGCCGGAATTCCTCGCGCACCGCCCGCCCCCGCCAGTCGGCCAAGCTGTGTAATCAGCTCGCCGCCCCGCTTCCCGCCATGCAAGAGAAACGCCGGGGACCGCCCGCCCGCCTGGGCATAGGCGGAAAGCATTGTGCGAATGCGGCCACCCATGTCGCTCGCGCGCGGATAGGCATAGGACATCGCGCCGGACGGACAAACCATCGAACACGCGCCGCAGCCGGCACATACATGCGGGTCGACCCTGACATGGTCGCCAATGCTGCTGATCGCCTCTGCAGAACAGATATCAATGCAGGCGGTACAGCCTGTCTTCTTGTTGCGACCGTGCGCGCAGATCTTTTCCTTGTACTGGAAGTACTTCGGTTTGCTGAATCGTCCGACCATATCCGCCAGCGCAAGCGCCTGTTCCGCCAGCTTCGTTTCCGAAGTGCCCGGTGCGAAATAGCCGTGTGGCAGTTGGTGCTGCCGCAGCAAGGGCTGCTCCGACAGGTCGAAAACAAGATCGAATTCGCCCCCCCGCTCTGCATCGTTCCGTACAAAGTCGATCGCCCGCACCGGTCCACATGCCGCAACGCAATCGCGATGCGCGCGGCAGGCATCGAGATTGATCTGGTAGCTCAAGTCAATTGCGCCCTCCGGGCAGGCCCGTATGCACGCATTGCATCGTGTGCAGAGCTCGAGATCGATCGGGTTGGATTGTTGCCATGACACCTTGAATGCGCCGAGCCAGCCCTGCACCCGGATGTGCGAACCGGAATAGGTCGGATAAGGCCGGTCGAGCAAGGGCTCGCCGCCATACCCGGAGGTCAGCAGCACGCTGGGCTGCAGTCCGCCTGACATCGCGTGCAGGCGTTGCGCCCATGGCAGTACCGACTCCGATGGGCCGATGATCAGCACCCGGCCGGCTGATTCATATTCGATCTCCGGCACCGGCTCCGGATCGGGTAGCGCTGCGGCGGCCAGCAGCGCTGCCATTTTCGGCAGCGCATGTCTTGCCTGCTCGCCCCATCCGCCGGTTTCGCGGATGTTGACGAAATGCAGCGGCACCACGGTCTGCTTCTTTTCCGCCAGTTCCGAGAACAGCGCCTGCTCCTGTGTGCAGGCGACGACAAGCTTGTCGCTGCCGTCCAGTGCATCGAGATAGTCGCCGACCTCGCGCCGGCACAACTGCGACCTGACGGGCAACGGCCCGCTTCCGAGGACACGCCCGAGCGCCTCGCCGGCTGCACTGTCGAGCGGCATGGTGCGGTTGCAGTTACATACGTGAAATCTGGTTGCCATGATCAGGCCCATCCTCTGGTTTTTCCGTTTGCTCATCCGGTGACCCGGCAGTCGTTTCCTCGTCTGCCGGGCTATCGGCTACCTCTATCGGGAGCGGGATTGGAGCATCGTCTCCTGTTTCGCTTCCTGCTTCGGTGGTGGAAGGCACTTCGGCGACGTCGCTCGCCAGCCCGACGTTGGCGCTGGTTTCATCCAGCAGTCTTTCGGGTGTGCTGTCGAACAAAGGCTGCGGATTCAACACACCCTGGGCATGGTTCAATGCCGCAAGCATTGCGTCAGGTAAAGGCTGGTATTTGTTGTAATCGTCTATATAGATATCCAGCCCGTCCATCACATTGAAATGCGGATCGGAGAGCATCTTTTTGATCGCGGAGCGGCGCACAGCCGGGTCGACGCCTTGTACGAGGAAGCGGCGGAAGTCGGATTGCGGCGTCAGTGCCGCCACGTCCTCCATCGTCGGCGGAGGGTGTTCCTGTGCAGGCTGCTCTACAAGGTCGTCTGCCGTCTGTTTTTCCTCGGCAGTCCTTTCCTGATGCTCCTGCCTGGCCTGTGCCTTGCGCCGCGACCAGCGCGAGAAGAAGTTTTCGGCATCCATGCGAGCCAGCCTCCGTCTTCAGACGATTCCCAATATTGCGCGCAATGAAATCGCTTGTGCGCGGCGGAACTTCCTAAGTGAATCTGCCTTGATCTAGCCCAATAGGCGAATCGACAGCCCATTGCCCTCGATTTACAATGTGACACCTTCGCTACTCGCCGACTCCATGACAATCGACATCAACCAGATCACCGGACTCATCCTGGCTGGCGGACGCGGCACCCGCATGGGCAGTGTGGACAAAGGACTGCGATTGTTCCGCGGCATGCCGATGGTTGCGCATGTGATTACGCGCCTCGCGCCGCAAGTCGGCACGCTGATGGTCAATGCGAACCAGAACATCGATACCTACGCGAGCTTCGGATTGCCGGTGTGGCCCGACCAGCTCACCGGCTTTGAAGGCCCGCTTGCGGGTGTGCAAACCGGGCTCAGTCATTGCAAGACCGACTACCTTGTCACGTCTCCCTGTGATTCCCCTTTCCTGCTGGAAGACCTGGTCGCGCGCCTTGCTGGCGCCTTGGTGGAAAGCAATGCCGAGGTCGCCGTCGCGGTGACCGGCGAAGGAGAAACATTGCAAAGGCACCCGGTGTTCTGCCTGATGAAGACCTCGCTGCTGCCCCACCTGACCGCTTACCTCGATCAAGGCGGCCGCAAGATCGAGACGTGGTACCGTTCGCTGCGCTTCGTCGAAGTCCAGTTTCCGGACGAATCCGGCTTTCGCAATATCAATACCCTCGAAGAGCTCAACCGCTTCGAGCCCACTTAAACTTTCCTGACTTTCGGCAATGTCCCAATCCAGCCTGCAACGCGCCATCAGCTGCCTATCCGACTACGATCCTGACGCAATGTCGGTTGCCGACGCCCAGCGCATCATCCATGACGTCGTCGAACCGGTGCAGGCGACAGAAAAAGTTGCATTGCGTAGCGCACTTGACCGCGTGCTGGCACAGGACCTGATCTCGCCGATCAACGTGCCCTCGCATGACAACTCCGCCATGGATGGTTACGCACTGCGTGGCACCGACCTTGATACGCAACAGGCGGTGACCTTGCAGATCGTCGGCACGGCGTTTGCAGGTACTGCCTTCAACGGCGAAGTGCATGCGGGTCAATGCGTGCGCATCATGACCGGTGCGACGATGCCCGCCGGCTGCGACACGGTGGTGCCGCAGGAGCTGACGGAGAATGCTCAGGAAAAGACAGTCACGATTCCCGCCGGCGTGGTGCGCTCCGGCGACAATCGCCGTCTCAAGGGCGAAGACTTGCAGGCCGGCACACCGGCGTTGTTGAAGGGTAAAGTGCTGCGCCCGGCCGACCTCGGCCTGCTCGCCTCGTTAGGCATCGCAGAGGTTCCGGTGCAGCGGCGGCTGCGCGTCGCATTCTTTTCCACCGGCGACGAGCTGCGCTCCATCGGCGAGCCGCTCGACGCCGGGTGTGTGTACGACAGCAACCGCTACACGCTGTACGGCATGCTGACACGGCTTGGCTGCGACATCATCGACATGGGCGTCGTCAAGGATGATCCGGTCTCGCTGGAAGCGGCATTCCGCACCGCCTGTGAAAACGCCGACGCCATCATTACATCCGGCGGCGTCTCTGTCGGCGAGGCCGACTACACGCGCCAGATGCTGGCAAAGCTCGGCGATACCGCCTTCTGGAAGATCAACATGCGTCCGGGACGGCCAATGGCCTTCGGCCGGATCAGCTCCAACGGCAAGAGCGCCTACCTGTTCGGCCTGCCGGGCAATCCGGTCGCGGTGATGGTGTCCTTCTACTTCTTCGCACGCGATGCACTCTTGCGCATGATGGGCGCGCAGCAACGCCCGCTGCCGCTGATGCGCGTCGTGTCCGAATCGCCGATCAAAAAGAAACCGGGCCGCACCGAATACCAGCGCGGCATCCTGTCCAACAACGAGCAAGGCCGCGCACAAGTGAAGATCACCGGCGCGCAAGGTTCCGGCATCCTCAAGTCGATGTCGCTTGCCGACTGCATCGTGGTACTGCACGCCGAACAGGGATCGGTCAGTGCCGGCGATGAGGTGGATGTCGTCCTGTTTGAAGGATTGGCCTGAGCATCAAGCTGTCCTGCTGTAACAGTTCGACAGCACGGTCGACCAGTCATTTGCGCTGAGTCAGCCTGCCGCGCTTGAACCTCAAGATAACCCCAACGGCAAGCAGAGCGAGGATTCCAGCAAGAATGAACTGCCCCAGCGCGGCCGCGATAGCGGCGCCGGAAACGAGGCCAAATCGGATTGCAACTTCCAGGAGCACCAGCCCGCCTTCAACGAAGCGGGCCGTGCGGGATTTCAACCAGGACATTGCCGGTACTTTCTACATTGCTGGAAACTGGTATTTTCCATCACCCGCCTAAACCAGTCAGGCGGTTTGAGCAAATCGAACGACCTGATTTATCCACTTGTCGCGCTTTGCTTCGGTAGCAAAGCGAACCGGCCCGAACGACGTGATCTTTACGGGCTTGATACCGCAGAACTCGAGGATGGTTTTCTTCATCTGGTGATGTCCTGGCATGCTGTAGATGAAGCGGTAATACCACGGTGGCGTGTCCATGGTGCTGATGACATGTGCGCTGCGCCCTGCCAGCAACCGGTCCCAAAAGGATGAGTTTTCACGGTATTTGAACGCATACCCCGGCAAAAACACGCGGTCGAACATTCCCTTGAGCAGAGCCGGAATCGATCCCCACCAGATCGGATAGATGAACACCAGGTGTTTTGCCCAGGTGATCGCGGCCTGGAGCTCCTTCAGGTCTGGCTCCAGTTCCTGCCGCTGGTGATAACCGTGATGCAGTGTCGGGTCAAACGCCATCTCTCCCAACTTGAAGAAGCGTACCGAATGTCCCGCTTCCTTCGCGGCTTTGGCATATGCCTCCGCCAGGATCCCGCAAAAGCTGGTCGAGTCCGGATGACCGAGGATGACTGCGATGTTCTTTGACATTATTGGTTTGCCTCCTGATAACGAGCGCTTTAAAAAATACCGCTGGCAAGACGGCGCAACGCCGCAAACAGCATTTCCTTGCACGCTCAAAGTCTGTACCGCAAATGGTTCCACGCTTGCGCGTATCGATCCCGCAGCGTGTTCGAACCGCATGAAACGATAAATGCAATTCTTCTCGGGACGTTGAGGTCGGACAGAAGCATCCGCAAATCTGCCTTCACTTACGCTCTGCTCCACGCCGCGACCATCTCGCAGTCTCCACTTAACCGCAACTCAATCGAAACTCAATCGGCGCTCAATCTCCGAATGACGTCTCGCGATACACGGTACGCTTTGACTTGCCTGTAAGCCGCTATTACATGCTCGTAATGGCCAAAATGCCCTTCCTCGGTGCGGGTCTATGATCGCGCCGAATACGAAGCATAGGCAATGACCTCTCTGGGGATGGAATAGAGATCACGCATTTCGAAGTAACGCGCATGCTGTGTGCCGGCCACCTCGACGTCCTGGCGTTGCAGCGCCAGTTTCATGCGCGGGACATGGAAATACTGGGTCGCCACCATCGCGGTACGAAGGCCCTTGGCGCGCATGAACGCTGCGGCATTCCTTGCCGTCGCGCCAGTGTCGACACCCAGGCTGTCCTTCACGATTGCTTCGACAGGAATGCCATTCTTCGACAGGTAGTTCGCCATCGCGACCGCCTCGTCAAATCCTTCCTTCCCCGTGCCGCCGCTGACGAAGACCAGGCGTGCCCGGCCCTCACGATACAGATTGAGTGCAACATCGAGCCGTGCTTTCAGCCTCGGGCTCGGCGTACCGTCGGCGGCAACGGTGTTCCCGGGCACGATCACTACATCGGCTTGTGCCACTTCGTCGTTAAGCCCTGCAACGACGATGGCGCCTGCAGCAAGCGCGAAGCAAGCGATGAGGAGAACAACAAGAATCCTGATCGCACGCATGTGCTCAAGTACCGTTCTGAAGATCCGGCGAAGGCGCGCCGACCGTCTCCCGGTGGCCCGTACTGGTCAGCTTCTCGCGGGACGATATCCTGCGGTCGAGCGCGGCAATTTGACGGTCGTGCATCCTTGACAGCAGAAGCATTGCGAGCGATGCGCCGATCAATGCCAGGAACATGTCCGACTGCGTATCCCACTGGTCTCCCTGGGTCCCGAGGAATTCATCCGCGCCCTGGCCGAGAGCGAGCGCCGCCCACCATTCAATGAGCTCGTACCAGGCACTGATCGCCATCGCCACGCAAATTGAAAGGAAGGCAGCCACCCTGCGTCCGGACACGTACGCTCCCCGCAGCAGGATTTCGCGCGCAATCAGCGCCGGCACGAAGCCTTGCGCAAAGTGGCCGATCTTGTCGTAGGGGTTGCGGTCGAGTGCAAAGAGCTCCTGCAGCCAGAAACCGAGCGGCACGCGTGCGTAAGTATAGGTGCCTCCCAAAATCAGGATCAGCGCGTGAGCGATGATCAGACCGTACAACAGCGACGTTAGCGGAAAGCGTCGATAGGTAAAGACCAGGATCGGCGCAGCAATCACCGCCGGCGCAACTTCCATGGCCCAGGTCGCATGGTCAGTGGTTATTGCCGCGGACAGCAACAAGATTGCGAGCATGCAGAGACCGGAAGCGATCAGTGTGTTTTCTTGTTTCATGGGGACGTACTTAAGATCTGACGATTGACCGTGGTTTGGTTTCCGCGTAACGCGCAGTACCCGACCGAATCGGCACCGGCACTATATAAACTCGCAACTCTCGTAGTCAAACGCCTTGACGTCAAAGCGCCGTTTCAGCCGGTCCAGCAGCGAAGAATCGACGCAGTTCGCCAGGCCGAACCACATGACCTCCCTGGATTCCGGATCCAGATGGACGGTGACCAGGATAGGCAGACCGTTATAGTTGCCTTCGCCGGCGGCCATATGCGCATCAGGCACGTTTTCCAGCGAAAGGCCCTCGATATCCGCTGCCAGTTCCGCCTGAAAGGACGCCAGCGTCCCAAGCCGAATGAAATTGTCTCCATCCCATTCATTCGGGCGACCCAGGTTTTCCGGGGCACGATAAAGCATCGGTTCTTTATGGCTCATGATCGAATGACGGAGATATAAGTGCCGGCGGGAGGCGCGGCGACAAGAAGTGTGGTGGTTACGAATGCAGTTGCACTCATTGCGAAAACTCCTGCAGCAGTCGAATCCACATGATGACCAGGGCCACGTTGCTCGCGGCAAAGGCCAGGAAACGATGGATGACGTTGTTATAGGTGAGATAGACGAGACTGTGCAGCACCCTGAGACCAAAGTAAATCCACGCGAACAGTACCAGCGCAGGAGTCACAAACTGCGTGATGTATGAAACGATGCACAGGACATAAAAAAGAACCGGCACCTCCAGCAGATTCATGAAGACGCGGTTCGGAACGGACACGGTTGCCGGCACATCAGCCGATTCTCCGTACCTGAAATCATGTGTGCTTACCCTGCCGGCAAACGCGGCCTTGAACCGATGGTACGGGATGAGCAGCAGGACCACGAACGTCCAGCCTACCAAAGCCATTACGGGCAGAAAAATGCTTGTCTGGTTCACTGGGCGTTCCTTGATGTTGTTGTTTTGCATCCGTTCAACATGGCGCTGTTCCAGCGCATTACCAGCATGATTGCTTTCGGCTGCAGGGCGAGCTTGCCCCTACGCCGCAATTACGCAACCTCCCTACCTAAGAGCGTCTAACAAAATCGAATAATTGCGGTCCAATCGTCGTTCCAGCAAGTTCTGTGGAGAGGCAACATGGCACGCGAACTGGTTGATGATGAATTATGGGAAATCGTCCGTCCCTTGCTTCCGCC